>Ga0207695_10000021_pt1 | contig 679399 bp, 499 predicted proteins | sample KBSC54metaG_FD_184354 | JGI IMG/M metagenome (GOLD analysis project Ga0207695, IMG submission 184354) | Corn rhizosphere microbial communities from Kellogg Biological Station, Michigan, USA - KBS C5-4 metaG (SPAdes) (version 2) | ecosystem: Host-associated > Plants > Roots > Rhizosphere >... | reverse complement strand
GTAAGGGCTCTCGAATAGTGGACACTATGGATTCGGCGTATAGCCGGGAGAGGTTTAGTTGTTCATTTCGATCAAAAAGCTCCTGATTTACAATAATCAATTCTTCATTACTGGTTTGCACCTCCTCCTTCGACGTCTCCAATTCTTCATTCAGACTTTGCAGTTCTTCGCTCCCCGAAAGAAGTTCTTCATTTGCGCTCTGTAATTCTTCATTAGCTGCTTCCTGATCCTCAGTGACGCTCCGCATATCGTCTCTCGCCTGTGCCAATTCCTTTCGCAAATTTTTATTCCGGCTTAATTCCTTCTCAAGGAGTAAATCCAGTCTTCCTTTACTCTTATTATCGTTCTTTTGTTCTTCAACAGGGCTATCCGGTGGGGTAGTATCCCTGAACAGCACCAGGAAGTAAGGCTCTATGGTGTCAGGCAAGAGCATTGCTTCAATGGTCGCAAGGTGTTCCTTGCCAGCAAACTGCAAAGGGATATTCTCTTTGATAACTGCTTCTTTACTCTTTTTTGCCTTATGCAGCACGTTACGTAATTCAAAGGCCAGGCCTTCCCGCGCCATCTTCAACAAATTTGAATTTGGCTTACCGGGAGAAGGCTCCAACCACATGCCAGTTGCTCCACGAAATTGAACGATATCCATTTCCGCATTTACAATGACTCCGGCGGGCACATATTTGGACAATAAGATCTCATCCCCACTTTTCTGAAAGTCGTCTTTATTGATTACCCCTCTAAAGGCCTTATTTATATCCAAATCGGTTATTTTATCGTTTCGATCGGCCAGCACGTGCAAAAAGTTCCCTTTCACGGGCTTTCTTGTATAAAACTTGTTTGTTTTATCAAAACTGGCAAACAATTCCGGCGTTTGTCCCGCAGTTTCCGATTTTCCGAGAATCAAAAATCCCTTCTCCTTAAGGGAGTAATGAAATGTGGTCAGCGCCTTCTTTTGTAAAAATGGCTCCAAATAGATTAATGAATTTCGGCAACTGATGAGATCGATTTTCGCGAAAGGCGGGTCTTTAAGATAATTGTGATGTGCAAATATACAGGTATCCCTGATGACCTTGTTAAGTCGCAATTTGCCATCCACCTTGGTAAAAAACTCCTGCAAACGTTCGGTTGAAAGTCCATTGGTTTCATTGATCGCATAAACTCCGCTCCTCGCTTTAATTATCGCTATTTCGGAGATATCCGTTGCAAACACCTGCATGGTTGCATTTAATCCCTTCTTGGCTATGTATTCCTGGAAGGCCATAACGAATGAGTACGCCTCTTCACCTGTTGAACATCCGGCTATCCAAACTCGTATAGGGTCATTCTTTTGCCGGTCTTTTAAAAGCGCAGGAAATACAGTTTCGCTTAATTTATCGAATATTTTGACGTCTCGAAAAAATTGCGTCACCGGAATAAGCAAATCCTGGTACAAAACATCCAATTCTACTGCATTTTCCCTGAGAAGGATCAAATATTCGTCAATACTTCCTTTCATGCTCAAGGCAATGCGACGGTTGATGCGCCTGCGAATAGTAGTCTGTTTGTAATAGGTGAAGTCTACTCCCCTTTTAACACGCAGCAGGGAAATAACTTTCTTAAACCCATCTTCCTGGATTTTCTCATTAATTCCCTCCTCATCGATCGCGTTTACCTTAAACGCACTTTTTAACCGTAATAATTGCTCGGGAATTTTTTCCGGGGGCAGTATGAAATCCACTACTCCCGCGTCAATCGCACTCTGAGGCATTCCGTCATAAGCTGCGGATTGCTGCTCCTGCGCGAAAGTAATACCGCCTTGCTCTTTGATCGCTTTAAGTCCAAGGGTTCCGTCTGTTGCTGTGCCGGATAAAACAACTCCAATGGAATGGCTTTGATGAACTTCAGCCAACGACGCGAAGAATACGTCGATAGGCAAATTTCGTTGATTTTTTGGAAGCCGTGCTCTTAATTGAAGAACACCGTCAGTGGCTGTTAATAATTTGTTAGAGGGAATGATATATATATGGTCCGGTACCACTTGCACATTGTCTGTTACTTCCTGCACCGGGATTTTAGTAACTCTCTGCAAAAGATCGGCTAATATACTTTCATGGGCGGGGTCCAAATGTTGAACAAGGATGTATGCCATACCTGAATCTTCCGGAATCGCCTTTAATAGCCTTTTGAATGCTTCTAATCCGCCCGCTGAGGCTCCGATACCTACAACAGGAAATAAGTTAGACGAAAGAATCTTAACCTCGTTTTTTTTTGATTTAACCATTGTCAAGAAATTGTTAACTGCATGTTTATGAGCCTACGGCAAGAGCAAGCCCACCAAAGAGCTACTAATCCGGCCATCTTGCTATATCTGGAGCAAAAAGTAAGGATAGGACAAGTTGTCTAACCTGCGCACGATCCATTTCCGTAAGTACAGGGAGACCCTTAGAGCGGCATCGGCATACTGTACATAAATTATGAGCGGGAATCGGACAATATCTCTACTAATATACAACTTAAAGCTCAAGGTGCCAAAAGATTAAATAATTGGAAATCCTCGCATTGAAACTTTATCTTTCAATAGCACCATTGCCGCTCTTAAACAGCTTCCCGTAAAGCGATATTTAATAGGTGTCGATAATAGCGTATCTTTATCAAGCTCGGTTAACCCTAATGACCAGGATAGCGCTTGAAAAAAAGTAAAACATATTTTATAGTCGATGATGACATTGACGATCAGCAATTTTTAGCTGAGGCGTTACAAGGAAACAACCCCGATTGCCGATGCTTTACAGCTGCCAATGGTCAAGAAGCATTTACCTATCTGATTGATGCTTTGATACCTATACCTGATGTGATTTTTTTAGATCTGAATATGCCAGTTTTAAATGGCGAACAGTTTCTTATAATCATAAAACAAACATCCTCTCTCCAACACATTCCCGTCATTATCTACTCCACTTCTTCGAGTAAACAAGAAATGCAGGAAATGAATAAACGCGGTGCAGCTTATTTTTTGATCAAGACACATAGCTTTAAGGCGCTTCGCGAAGAATTGGCTTCTATTGCCATCCTCGCGGACCACGACCCGGATATTGCGCAGAATGAATAATCTGCCTCGATACTGTTTCCAGTGGCTCCAGATACGGAATACGCAATCATATTGCAGCGGAATTACTTCTTTTTCGTCAGATTCTCCAGAAGTTCATTTTTTTTCCTTCAGCATCCTTTCGCCCACCTGGACGAACTATATCGAGACGCGGATACAAAGCGGAAGCGAACGATCATTGGTTCGATTTATCCTGAAAAATTCACTTTTGACGGATTCCAATACTGAACCACGCGCGTCAATGAGGCCGTTGAGCTGATATATATACGCTGGACGCGGGTTTCAGCCAAAAAGAAACAGGACAGGCCAAAGAAGATTTTGACTTGTCCTGTTTGGTGACCCGGATTGGATTGCCTTCGGCGATCCGCACCTGCGAGGGCCTTACCCAAAGCCTCCCGGTGCGCTACAGAACTTCGTCGGAGCTTCGTCCCTCGCTCCTCCTCGTTCGTACCCTTCGCTCCGCTCGGGTACCCGCGGCATTTCCGTTTTTCCGCGTCCGCGAGCAAGCTCGCGCGCTTCAAAACGAAAACGCCGGCCAGACTATCGTCTGGTCGGCATTTGTGACCCGGGCGGGATTCAAACCCACGACCACCTGCTTAGAAGGCAGGAGCTCTATTCAGCTGAGCTACCGGGTCGGGCGGCGGCAAAAATAAAAAAAATCCCCCAACCCCCCAAACCCTTTTACGCTCAACGCTTTTAATTATCTTCGGCCCTCCATACCGCAGGCCCGGGGGCGCCGATCCACCCATCGGCCAGGCCGCCGCAGGCCGGCCACACCCGCGGCGCGGCAAAACCACATCTATGGACGTAAAGATCGAAGACAGCTGGAAGGCGGTGCTAAAGCAGGAGTTCAACAAACCCTACTTCATGCAGATAGCCACCCATTTAAAAACGGAAAAGATCAGCGGCAAGACCATCTACCCTCCCGGCGGGCTCATTTTCAACGCCTTTAATACAACCCCATTCGAAGACGTCAAGATCGTCCTTCTGGGACAGGACCCCTACCATGGTCCGGGACAGGCCCACGGCCTCAGCTTCTCCGTCCAGAAAGGCATCCCCCCTCCCCCCTCCCTGATCAATATCTTCAAAGAGCTCCACAGCGACGTCGGCATGGCCATTCCCAAACACGGCGACCTGACCCACTGGGCCCAGCAGGGGGTCCTCCTCCTCAACGCCTCGCTTACGGTCCGCGCCAACGAACCCATGAGCCATGCCAAGATCGGCTGGGCCGAGTTCACCGACGCCGTCATTTCCAAAGTTTCAGCCCTCAAAGAGAACGTGGTATTCCTGCTCTGGGGTAAATTTGCGCAGGAGAAACAGACCCTGGTCGACGCCACCAAACACCTGGTGCTGAAAGCCGCCCACCCCTCTCCCTTCTCTGCCGACAAGGGCTTCTTTGGTTGCAGGCACTTTTCAAAAGCCAACACCTGGCTGATGAGCGCCGGCATCGACCCCCCGACTGGTCCCTATAACAACAAAAACCACCATGTCATCCCTCAAAAATACCTTCTGGAACATCTTCGCCCGCGTCTGGGCCGTCTGGGTCATCCTGATCTTCGTCATCACCATGCTGATCTTCATGATCCCCTTCCTGATATTTGCCGCCCCCCAATCCGATCCTAAAAAAACCATCCGCTTCATCTCCTTCGCGCGGGTATGGATGGGCGTCTTCCTACCCCTGGCCGGAACCCCGCTGAGAATAAAAGGCAAAGAAAAATTCGTCAAAGGCCAGCCCTACATCGTCGTCTGCAATCACAACGCGCTCATCGACGTCCCCGTCACCTCCCCCGGGATCCCCGGCAAAGGCAACAAAACGATCGCGAAGATCGAGATGGCAAAGATCCCCGTCTTCGGCCTACTCTACCGAACCGGCAGCGTGCTCGTCGACCGCAGCAGCGAAGCCAGCCGCCGCGAAAGCTTTTTAAAAATGAGAGACGCCCTCGACATGGGCCTGCACATGTGCATCTACCCCGAAGGTACCCGCAACAAAAGCTCCGAACCTCTCAAATCCTTCCACGACGGAGCATTCCGCCTCTCCCTCTCCACCGGCAAACCCATCATCCCCGGCATCATATTCAACAGCCGCAAGATCATGCCCACCGGCAAAACCTTCTACTTCCGGCCCCACCCCCTGGCCATGCACTTCCTCGACCCGATCATACCCCAACCCGGCGAAACCGTCGAAAGCCTCAAACAACGCGTATTTGTAATAATGCGGGACTACTATGCAGCCAACTCGGCCACGTCCTAACCACCCCTCACCTCACATAACTATTCCTCAGCAACAACCCAAAATCATCCGGATCATTGATGATCACATTGTGCTCCCTCGGACTATGCACAAACAATATCCTATTCTCCTTTATCACCCTTCCATCCACCGACGCCTCCTCCACCAGTCCATAAGGCACCTTATCCTGACCTAACCTCACCATCATCGTATCGCTCATCTTATCCGGCCCATACCCCGTATTCGTAAACCAATGCACAAAATGATGTCCCCCATCCTCCGCCCACCGCTCAAACGTATTCAACCTCCCATACAACGCATCGAAAAGGAACACCTCATCCACCGCCAACCCACCATGCTCCAATATATCCGCCATCACCGAATAGGCGCCACTATGCCCCGCCAGCGCAATACGCCCCGCCACAACACCGGGAGCAATGACGCCGGCCCGCCTCAGCTCCGACACCACATCCCCCACCAGCGATTTGAACATCCCCTCCATCCTCATCTTCCCTCCATAGCTGTCCGCCGCATTCCGCGCTGCCTCCGGCAGCACCAGCACGGCATTTCGCCCCGCAGCCGCAAACTGACGCGCCAGCCCGTAAGATCGTAATGCCGTATCGATGCTGTTATGCCAGCCATGGAACCAGAACACCATATCCACCGTCCCGCCCACATGAAACCCGGCCGGCACTACCACCAACACCGAACTATCGTCATAATGTCCCTCCCGCGGAAGCAACTTTCCATCGCCGTCCAGATGCCCGCGATCCCTCGCCGTATCGGGGTAACAATTGTGCGCCGAAGAAAAACGCAAGACCCGGTACGCGTCCTGCGCCCGTACCCCCATAAATAATACGCCGGAAAAAAAGCAGGCAAGCAAGTATTTCATAGCCATAAAAATACGTCCCGGCAACGATTGCACAAATAAATACCTCCGCCAGCCTATCTTTTCGTAGCATTGGAGCATGAGATCATTTCTCCCCACAGCCATCCTGCTTGCCCTGTCATCCCTTCACGCGGCCGCCCAGGAGCAGCCCCGCATCGATCCAAAGCCCTTCGCCGACAACTCCGGCCACTGGTACGGCATCTTCGACAGGCAAAATATCATCAATCCACTGCCCGGCAGGCCAAGATACCAGCCGATCGACATCAGGAACATCGGCGACAACATCCTGCTATTCCAAAAGAACAACGGCGGCTGGCCGAAGAACTACGACATTTTCGCCATCCTCACCGACGCCCAGAAAGACAGCGTCAAAAAAGCAAAAGACGCCACCAACACCACCTACGACAATGGCAGCACCTATACCCAGATAGCCGCCCTCGCCACCGTCTATGCCGCCACAAAAGAGAATAAGTACAGGATAACCGCAGAAAAAGGTCTCGATTTCATCCTCAGATCCCAATACGCCAATGGAGGCTGGCCGCAATATTATCCGCTGGAAAACAACTACAGCCGGCATATCACCTTCAATGACGGCGTCTTCGAGGGCATCATGCGCCTGCTCAAAGACATAAAGGACAGAAAGCCGGAATATGATTTCATAAAAGAAGACCAAAGACAACAGCTGGCGAAAGCCTTCGACAAAGGCCTCGACTGCATTATCAGGGCACAGATCGTCGACGACGGCAAACCTACCGCCTGGTGCCAGCAGCACGACGAGGTCACCCTACAACCCGCCTGGGCGCGGAAATTCGAGCCGCCTTCCATCTGCAACGGAGAGAGCGCCGGCATCGTCATATTTCTGATGACCATCGACCACCCGGATAAAAGGATCATAGCAGCGATAGAGAACGCAGTCGCATGGTTCCGCGAATCAATGATCTACAACACCCGCATTCAGCGTATTTCCGCCCCCAGACTGGTCACGCCTTTCCGCGTGTCGAGGTCGGACAGGATTGCGGTCGTCGATTCAGCCGCGCCCCCCATCTGGACAAGATACTACGAGCTCAGGACCCATCGACCCCTGTTCTGCAACCGGGACAGCAAAGTCGTGTATTCCCTGGCCGAGGTCGACCGGGAAAGACGGGATGGCTATGGCTGGTATACCTATGCACCCCAGCAGGTGCTGGATATGTACCCCGCCTGGCGCCAAAAGATCTATTGATTATAAAAATACTTCGTCCTGTTGATCCTCAGATCCTGCAATATCCCGCTCTTCGGACTGATCGTAAAATTGAAGAAATGCGTATACCCCACCGGCGTCACGTTGATCGACATCTGCCAGCAATGCAGATCCCTCGAGATCGAAGCGGTCAACGACTGCATCTTCTGATATTTCAGATCATAGAACCCATTCAACCCGATCTTCCACTTCTCCGTTAGATTGAAATCCCCACTCCAGTTGATGGACGACGTGACCGTTGTCGCAAACCCCGTATAATCCGGCTTCTCCGCATTAGTGAACTGAAACGCCAGCGCAAGATTCAACGACCACGGTATATTAAAGTCCGCAAACTGTCCTGGATTATTCCGGATATAGTTCAGCTGCGCCTGCTGCTCCTCCATCGTCAACGGTATCTGGTTCTGCTGGTTCTGCGACTTCTGCTGCGCCAGCTTCTCGTCCTTCGGCTTACTCTTGAAGCTCGTCGATATAGCCAGATTCCCCTGCGTGATCCGCCCCAGCGAGAACTTCTTCCCCGTCCAGGCATACTTGTCGATATTGAACCCAAAACTGTCCGTCTTGTACGGGTTCAGCGTCGCCCCACCGGTAATATTGATGTTCTGGAACAGGGTACTTCGGAAATAGAAGGTTATCGGCGAGAGCTTGAACGAGTCCGCCAGGTAGTTATAGCTGCCGTTAAAGCCAAAACCGTCGATAAGCGTTATCTTCTTGATCCCCGCCGTCGAAGTATCCGACTTCGACCGGACCTTTATTTCAAGATGGTTGTCCAGCCCAAAAGACAGTCCACCGAACGTCCCCTCGCCAAAAGCCCCATAGGTCGTCCCGTCAAAATACGAGACCCGCTGCGTTCGTATCCTGTGCGACGTATCGGCCGAATCGTGCGGCAGCCGCAGCGAGTACCAGTAGGCCTTCGCAAGGTTCGGCTTATAGCTGATGCTGACCGTAGGACGGATGACGTGCCGTATACCCATCAGCGTACTGTTCCGCCCAAAACCCTGGAAGGTCCCAAAGATGGCCGTCGCCAGGCTCAGGCTGAAAGACATGTCCTCTGCCGTCCACAACCCCTTCTGTATACCCACGGTATCGATCCGGTTCCGGATCAGGTCGTACCGCCTGAACAGCTTCTGCGAATAGGTCCTAGCCTGGAAGCTCACCCCCGGGGTCACCTGCAGCGGCCCCATCGCCGGCAGCGCCAGCGTTATCGGAATGCTGTGCTGCGACCCCCACTGGAACGTATCCACGATCCGCTTAAAGCTAAAAAGGCTGTCATAGAAATTGGCGCCCCCCGATATCGTGCTGCTGAGACCGACCCCAAACTTCTCATACCACTTCGGCGTACCGGCGAACTCCTTCGGCTGGAAAGGATAAATGGTCGGCGCAGAAAAGGTCAGATTGGGCAAACTAACGGTGACGATACGGCTCTGATTGTTCTGGCTGTGATTGGCGCCCACCGTCAGGTTATACTTCCCGTCCCAGGTCTTGGAATAGGCGATCGACGAGCTCAGCTGGTTCGTATAGTTGGCCGTCGGATTGTTCAGCAGGTACTGGTTGTATTTGGTGGAGGCGATATTGACATTCGCAGAAAAGGTCTGTCCCGGGTGGGCCTTGGTGTCGACCGTATGGCTCCAGTTGAAGCTGAAGGTGCGGGAGGTCGTGTAGGCATCCTTGCCCACATCGCTCAGCAGCCTGGTATTCTGGAGCGCAAAGTTCAGCTGGCCGCTATACCGGTACCGCACCCGGTAGGTCGGGGTCACATAAAGGTTATACCCCCCATAGGAATAGATATTCGTCCGGAAGGTCACGTCGAAGTACTCGTTCAGCACCTGGTAGTACCCCAGCCCCTCCAGACCCAGACCCGCCTGGTCGTTGGCCGTGAACTGTGGCGGCAGCAGACCCGAATGCCGCCCCTGGACCAGCGGAAAGATGCCGAATGGCAGGTAAACGGGAATTGGCACCCCCTCGAACTCTGGATGGATCGGACCCGTGATAGCAAACTTCTTATTGATGATCTTCATCTTCTTCGTCCGGAACGCAAAATGGGGCGTGTCCAGGTTACACGTGGTAAAAACTCCACGATATCCGAAATATTCGTCAGGGGTGATCTTCTTCATCTTCTCCGCCGCTACGTACATTTCGCCCGACTGCGTGGTCGTCTGCATGGTGATCCCCTTCTGCGACTTGATGTTGTATACAATGGAGTCCGACTTCATCGTATTGTCCTGCTGCACCATCTTCGGCTGGGCGATGATATTCCCCGCCGAATCGCGGGTAGGGGACGCTGTGACGACATTCCGGTCCTGGTCGTAGATGATCTTGTCCGCCGTCAGGTTGGCATCCTTATACTTGGCATTCGCTTTGGAATAAAGAGTGATGTTCCGGGAGGGTATGATAAACACGATCGAGTCCGCCGCCTTATAGTCAATGGCCGATTCCAGGGTATCCTTCGATATCTTGAATGAAGTGGTGTCAAATACCGGTGCCGTCTGCTGCCTGATCAGCGCAAACCTGGCCGTATCCGCCGCCGCCGAATGCTTATAGGGCGTATCCAGCCCGGGCAGCCCGATCCGGCGGCCAGGAACAACCGTATCCCTCCCACCGGAAGTTGTTAGGATTTTGGTAAAACGGCCAAATGCCCGATAATTTGCAGGACTATTGAGCGTTACTGAGAAGAATAGCGCAGTAAAAATCAATGCCGGAAAATATTTTGAGCTAGATTTGCGTCCGTTATTGTTCATAAATTATAAAAAGACAAATAGATACGGGCCTGATGCGTGGTGGCAAAAATAGCCATTACTCCATTATGATAGTGTAAGATAATGTGAAGATTGACGGATTTGGCAAAATATAAGGACTATGATCAAAAAGACCTCTACCTTGTTAACCTTGTGCGTAATAACAATGGGGTCTTCATCGTTCTCACCCCCTTCACCCAGGCCGCAGATCCGTACCGTTATTATTGATCCCGGTCATGGTGGCTTCGACCCCGGGACCCATGGGTTGATCTCAAAGGAAAAGAATGTGGCCCTGAGCATCTCGCTCCGACTGGGCAAAGCACTACAGCAGGAATTTCCGGAACTAAAGATCGTCTATACCCGGACCACCGATATCATGCCTGGTAACAAGCCGACTCTCCCGGAAGGCATTCGCTACCGCGCCGAGCTGGCCAATAGATCACACGGAGACCTTTTCCTATGCATACACTGTAATTCCGATGGACACGATCCCGGTAAATACGCAATCCAGCGCCTCCTGCGTTATAAGACCGTAGGAAGAGGAAAAAGAAAGCGACAGGTCCCGGTATACGCTACCACCTGGGTGAAGAATACGACAGTAGGTACTGCCACCTATATCTGGAAAGCCGACCGGAACCTGCCCAAGGGAGACGCTATCAACCAGCGGCAGGGCCTGGGAGAGAACGCAAAAGCCGACAACGCGGCCTTCGACATGACCTCCCCGGAAGCAAAGATGCGGGCACAGCTGTACGAGAAAAAATATTTTGCCAACAGCGCATTATTAGGGACATTGGTCCAGAATGAATTCGTCCGTTCTGGCCGGCGCAGCGAAGGAGTCGTGCAACGTCAGGTCGGGATTGGTGTCCTTCAGGCAACAGGAATGCCCAGCGTGCTGATCGAGACCGGCTATCTGACCAACAAAGAAGAAGAGCTCTACCTGAACAGCAAAAAAGGTCAGAACGAGATCGTCAAAGATATCGTCAACGCCTTCAAACAGTATAAGGTCAGGCTCGACGGAAAACAAAAACACGGTAAATAATTATAGGGAAGAGAATGAAAATGAGAATACACAATCTAGCAACAGCAATGGGCGGGCTCCTCCTCGCCTTCAATTCTTTTGCCGGAGGAACTCCCCCCGGTGGCCCTCGTCAGAAAAACCCCATCCGTACCGTTATCATCGACCCCGGCCATGGTGGCTTCGACACCGGCACCAAAGGTCTCAACTCAAAGGAAAGCGCCGTAGCCCTCGCAGTCTCCATCAAGCTCGGAAAGGCTCTGGCAGAAGAATATCCCGATATCAAGCAGGTCTTTACCCGGACCACCGACGAAATGCCCGGCGGCGGCTCCACTATAGCGTCCGGCCTCAACTACCGCGCCGAACTGGCCAACAAGTCCAGGGGTGACCTCTTCATCGCCATACACTGCAACAATGACGGACACCCCGCCGGCCCCTTCTATATCCACCGCGTAGTCGGTCATAAATGGGTCGGGAAAGGGAAAAGAAGACGCCGCGTCCCCATCTACGAGACCATCCGCGGCAGCCACGCCCGCAAAGGCACCGAATCATACATATGGAAGGCCGACCGCGGCGGCTTCAAAGGCACGGCCATCAACCAGCGCGGGGAAGGAGAAGGAGAGATCACCGATAGCTCCGGCGAAGCCAACGCCGACAGCACGGCCTTCGACATGACCTCCCCCGAAGCCACGATGCGCGCCGCCCTCTACGAAAAAAGATATTTCGCCAACAGCGCCCTCTTCGCCTCCCTCGTGGAAGAACAGTTCGCCAGCTCCGGCCGCCTCAGCGAAGGGGTCAAACAACGCGACGAAGGTATCCGCGTCCTCCAGGCTACCGGCATGCCCAGCGTCCTTGTCGAGATCGGCTTCCTCTCCAACGTAGAAGAAGAGAACTACCTCAACAGCGAAGAAGGCCAGAATGAAGTGGTAAAAAACATCATGGACGCCTTCCGGCGGTACAAAGCCACCCTCGAAGGTCACCCGATCCCCGCCAGCGAGCCCAGCGGCCCGCCCAGCAAAGTCACAAATAGCTCGAATCAATAGGTCCGACCACTAACAACCCCCATAAATAACCGCCCGGCGCCGCCGTGCTTTAACTTTTTGTCTATTAGCATATAGGCGGCAATTTCCCTACATTTGCGCTACCAATAGACTTGCAATTGACCCGAGCCGAAGGCGAATTGCATCAGACAATTGGAAAATCAAATGACTCCTGATGAAGATATCAAATGAATTAAAGATCGGTGTGATGGCGGTCGTCGCCCTTGCAGCACTAATCCTTGGCTTTAATTACCTGAAAGGCAGCGCCCTCTTCCAACATACCAAAAAACTCTACGCAGTCTTCGACAATGTCGACGGCGTCGAAGTCTCCAATAACGTGCAAATCAATGGTCTAACAATAGGTAGCGTAACCTCCATCAACGAATCCGACGTAGACCTCACCCACGGCATCGTAGTCACGATCACCCTCAAAAAGGACGTCCACATCCCAAAAAACTCGGTCGCCATGATCAATTCGGGGTTCATCTCGTCCGCTACTATCACCATTGCCAAGGGCGATGACACCCAGTTTCTTAGCGCCGGCGACACCCTGCTCACCAAAAGGAAATCCAACCTGATCGCCCAGGTGCAGGAAAGCGTCAACCCCATCATCCTCAAGCTAGGCGGCACCCTCCAGTCCCTCGACTCCCTGATCCAGGCCGTAGGGACCATGTTCGACCCCCGATTCAAGAACAATGTCGGTTCGATCATGGCTAACCTGGCCACCTCCACCGCCCAGCTGCAGATCATGCTCAACGCCCAGTCCGGAGCCCTGGCCCAGTCTCTCAAGAACGTCAACACCTTTACCGCCAACCTGGCAAAAAATAACGACCACGTCACCCATACGCTCGAAAACGTCGAAAAGACCACGTCCAGCCTTTCCCAGGCCAAGATCCCGGAAACCGTCGACGCGCTCAAGGCCTCCATCACCCAGCTCAACGGCCTCCTGGCAAAGCTCAACAGCGACAACGGCACGGTGGGGATGCTCATGAACGATAAACGGCTCTACCAAAACCTCGAAGCCTCCACCCGCAGCCTCAATATCCTGCTGGACGACTTCCGGGTCCACCCCAAACGCTATGTCAACGTCTCGGTATTTGGCCGGAAGGATAAGAGCGGACCGCTGACGGCCCCACTTCCTGACTCCGCGTCCAAACCTGTTAACAAATAAAGTCGAAGATGAGACTCAGGCTACTGGCCAGTGCGATAGGACTATTCGTCTTTACGTTCCTTCTGTCTACCCGGGCCCGGTCCCAGAGTACAGTCCAGTTCCGGACACCGGGCAGCGACTCCATCAAGGTCGTAGAGATCCTCAATGCGGACAACTACCGTTTTGAGAAGAAGAACGACACCACGGAGCTCACCTTCCTCATCGGAAACGTAAAGATCAAGCAGGAGAAAACCCTCATCTACTGCGACAGCCTCGTCATGAACCCCAACGCCAACTACATCGAATGTTTTGGCCACGCTCATATCAACGACAACGACTCGGTCAACATCTTCTCCGACTATCTTAAATACGAGGTCGACAAAAAACTGGTCCACTTCCAGAAAAACGTCACCCTCACCGACGGAAAAGGTACACTCACCACACAGGAGCTTCAATACGACCTCGCCAACAAGGTAGGCACATACGACCACGGAGGCAGGATCGTCAACAAGGAGACCGTCCTAACCAGCGACCAGGCCGTCTATTTCGAGAACTCCAAGGACGTTCATTTCAAGCAGAACGTCATCATGCGCGACCCGCAATATGACCTCTCTGCGGACAGCCTGCTCTACAACACCCAGACCCAGATCTCCACATTTATAACAAAGACCTTCATCCAGTTCAAAGACAGCACCCATCGGACCGTCACCACGGAAGAAGGCTATTACGATTTGCGCACAAAAAGGGCACAGTTCGGCAAACGCCCTACCCTTACGGATGGTGCCAAACAGCTGACGGGTGACGACGTACAGATAGACGATAGCTCCGGTATCAGTGTCGCAAGAGGCAACGCCGTCCTCATCGATACCGCCGAAGGCATGCGCCTGCTGGCACAAAACATGGTCAATAGCAAAAAGACCAACCGTTTCCTCGCCACAGGCCGACCGCTCATGGCGCTTAAGCAGGACAAAGACTCCATCTACGTCACCGCCGATACCCTCGCCTCGGGCCGCCTCGTTGACTTCGAGATCGACCAGCGCCGCATCGCCCACGACGACAGCCTCCACCACGTCTATGTAGACAGCCTCGAAAAAAGACAGGCCGACAGTCTGCATAAATTAACCATACAGAGAAGGGCCGCAGACTCCCTGCAGGCCATTAAAGACAGCATCGAAAACTCAAGGGTCAAAGACAAAAGCGATAGCCTCGAAGGCGGCCTCGACAGCCTCAACAAAAAGGCGATGGACAGCCTCTACCACTCCCGCGACACGATATACAATAAGGAAGCCGACAGCCTCGGCCACCACAAGCTCACCGACTCCGCCCATAAGGCAAAAGACAGTGTCGTCAAACCTCTCACGCCCAAAGAACAAAAGAAACTCGCCCGCCTCGCCAAAGAAAAGGAGCTTGCCCGCATAAAAGCGATAAAAGACAGTATAGATGACGCCAGATACGATGTCAAAATGCGACAACGGGCCGCGCGCGACAGCGTCCGACAGGCGAAAGAGGACCAGAAACTACGCGACAAAGACAAAGCCGACAGCATCCGAAGAGCCACGACCATCGCCAATTTCCGCGCCCGCAACAGAGCCGCAGATAGTCTGAAGCGATTAGCCTATATCGATAGCCTGAGAAAAACAGGCATGGCCGACAGCGCTATCAATTATATTATGGATAGCGCCAACCGAAAAAGAAGGGAGGACAGCATCGCCCTCGCCAACCGACGGGCGCTCTTCGCCGCCGCAGATTCCATGCGAAAGGACAGCACCAAAAGACCGCCTCCCCTGACGCACGAAGACTCCCTGGCCCTGATCCCGACTACGGATACGAGCCTGCGCTATATCGTCGGCTATCACCACGTGCGGATCTTCTCGGACTCCCTGCAGGCCGTCTCCGACAGCTTGTATTACTCAACGAAGGACAGCCTCTTCCGGCTGTTCATAAACCCCGTGGCCTGGGGCAGCGGCAACTACCAGGTAACGGGTGACACCATGTTCGTATACACGAAGAACAAAAAGGCCAACCGGCTATACGTCTTCGAGAACGCCCTGGCCATTAATAAGGAAGCTACCAATTTCTACAACCAGCTGAAAGGAACGACGATCAACTGCTATTTCAAGGACGGGGACCTCGACTTTATCCGCGCCAAAGGCAACGCCGAGACCATATATTATATAAAGGACGACAACAAGGCCTACACCGGGACCAACAAGGCCCACGCCGACATCATCGACATGATCTTCGCGCCCAGGCTGGACTCGCTCGGCAAGCCCGCGGTCGACTCCGCAGGCAAGTCAAAAGGCAAAGAGCTCAACCGCGTAGTGCTCCGCAGCGACGCCGAAGGCAGCGTCATCCCCATTAAGCATGTCAACCCCGACGATATGCGTCTCCGAGGATTCAAGTGGCAGGAAGACCGCCGCCCGAAATCAAAGGAAGAGCTCTTCGAGGCGATCAAAAAGCCAAGATCATACGACGACGAAGAGCTGCCTACCTTCGATAGCCAGCCCCACAACGGAATGCCGAAGATTTTCCTGACCCCAAGGAACGTCAAGGAGACCCAGCAGGCGCTCCAGCGCGAAAAGGCCGTCCAGCAGGCGCAACAGAACCAGCAGGACCAATCCACCCCTCCGCCGGCAGCACCCAAAAAAACCAAAAAGAAATCTTAAAATAAACGGCCCCGCCAGGGGACGTTTAAACATCCCCACTTTAAGAAAGTCCTAACATAGCAAACCCAATAGGGCGCTAACCCGATGCGTTAACAAAAAAATCCCAACATGAAATTCATCACCCTCAGCCTCGTGCTGCTGATCTTCAGCGGCCTGTACAATCATGTGTCTGCACAGGACTACAAGCTGGCGATGGGCCTTCGCCTGAGCACCTCCGCTCCTACCCTCGGCAACTCCGTTAGCATAAAATACTTCCTCGACGAAACCAACGCCGTCGAAGGCCTCATCGGTTGGGGCACCCGCTTCGGCCTGGGCGCACTCTACGAAAGACACCAGCTCATCGGCGCAACGCCCTCCCTTAACTGGTTCTATGGCGGCGGCGGCTACATCGGCTTCCAGGACGGTAAAACATACCTGGGCCCCACCGGCATCGTCGGCATGGACTATAAATTCCCCAACGCCCCCGTCAACCTCTCCCTCGACTGGAAGCCAGAACTCGACATCTCCCCCGCCATCAACTTCGTCCCCGGCGCCTTCGCCGTCTCCATCCGCTATACCTTCGGCCGCACCACAGTACAACATCCGTAATCCCCCCACCACCGTTCCCGTACTTCACCATCGTTCCGGTACCTCACCATCGTTCCGGTACCTCACCATCGTTCCAGTCCCTCACCATCGTTCCAGTCCCTCACCATCGTTCCGGTCCCTCACCATCGTTCCGGCACCCCACTACCGTTCCCGCCAACCCCTATCCCCCTCTCATAAACCCGCAAAAACCGGCATCCGCACTTCTCTTTCTGCATTTTTTTGCTTTTTCTAGCCAATCATTGCGTTTTTTTGCAGTTTTTTAACTTAAATTGGCGGACGATAACCAAAACGTCCAGTCATCCCCTGCAAAAAACCGCATTATCGGTCCTTTCATTGATCACATAAAAACTCTTGGCTGGAAAAACAAAAACTTAACATGTTATGAGAAATCCAAAGGTTCTTCTGCTAACCGGACTGCTGTGCTGGCTTACCGGCACGTCTTTCGGGCAGCTCATTAAAGGCGAGGTGCACGACAAAACCAACCGCGCACCGCTCGGTGGAGCAAGCATCTCCATCCCCAACAGCCGGAAGGGCACGACAACCGACCTTACCGGCGCCTTCTCCCTTCAAACCAACGGAGCAAAAACGTTCACTGTATCTGCAGTCGGCTACAAACCCCAAACAATAGCCGTAACCGACGCGACCGTCTACCAGGTAGATCTCGAAACCTCAGATAAAGCCCTCGACCAGGTCGTCGTCGTCGGCTACGGCACACAGAAAAAAGCCGACCTCACCGGGGCCGTCGCGACCGTCGACGTCACAAAAACTTTCGGTAGCAAGCCGATCAACGACCCTACCAAAGCGCTCCAGGGTATCGTCCCCGGCCTCACCATCCAGTACGGTAGCGGTAGCCTCACCGCAGCCGCCGACATCAAGATCCGCGGCATCGGCTCTATCAACGGTGCCAGCCGCCCCCTGATCATCGTCGACAACGTACAGACAGACGACCTTTCTATCATCAACCCCAACGATATCGAATCCGTCTCCGTCCTGAAAGATGCCGCATCGGCCTCTATCTACGGCGCCCGCGCAGCATTCGGCGTCGTCCTGATCAAGACCAAATCCGGCCGCAAGAACCAGAAACCCGTCGTCACCTACAGCGACTACTTCTCCGGCAACACACCCACAGTACTTGCAGACTTCGCCGATCCCGTAGACGAGCTGGCAGCCCTCAACCAGGCAGGCGTCCGTAGCGGAACACCCAACCCGAACACCTTCGGCATGGACATGCTCACCCTCCGCCAGGGCATCATCAACTGGAAGAATACCTACGCAAAGACCAACACCGGCCACGAGATGATCAAAGGCCAGGACTGGGACCAGGTCGGCGGCACGGTCTATTTCTACAAGGTATGGGACCCCAAAAAGGAAATGCTGAATAACTACACCTTCTCCCAGCAGCACAACCTCAGCGTCTCCGGCGGCAGCGACAAGATCAACTATTATATTTCCGGCGGCTACAGCTACGACGGCGGTATCTTCAAGCTCAACCCCGACGACGTCAAGAAATACAATATAACGGCATCGGTCAACGCTAACGTCACCCCCTGGCTTGACCTCAACGTCAAGACGATGTTCCGCAATTTCCAGTACGACTATCCCTACCAATACCAGGACTACTGGTACTATTTCTGGCGCTGGGGCGCCTACTTCCCCTATGGAACCTACCAGGGCAAATACTTTCGCGTCAACTCAGCATATCTCTCGCAGGCGAGCAAGTCCAACCTCTCCAGCAACTACTCCAGGGTCGACCTCGGCGCTACGGTCAAGATCCTGAAGAACCTCAACTTCCGCGCCGACTATACCATCGGTCGCGACAACCTCCTTCGTCACGAAGGCGGCGGACCGGTAATGGCATGGGACTTCTGGACCCCGGGCCCGGTGCAGCTGGCTAACATCGCTTCGACGGCTTCCGACTTCGTCCAGTACACCACCGGCAGGAACCTGGTCGACGCATTCAACGGCTACTTCACCTATATCCCGAACATCCTGCAGAACCACCACTTCAAGTTCACCGCCGGCGTCAACGCGGAAAAAGACGAGAACGTCAACTTCTACGCCAACAGGCTGAGCCTCCTCGATCCCTCACACCCCGAGCTCTCCCTGGCCACCGGCACGATGACCGATGGGTCCACTACCTCAGGCGTACCCACGGGCGGCAGTAACGCCGGACACGGTGAAAGAGCCTTCGCCGGCTACTTCGGCAGGATCAACTACGACTACAAGGACAAACTCCTCCTCGAGCTCAACGGACGCTACGACGGCAGCAACCTCTTCCCGCAACAGGACCGCTGGACCTTCTTCAGCTCAGCATCCGCAGGCTACCGCATCAGCGAAGAGAGCTTCATGCAGAGCCTCAAGCCCGCCCTCTCCGACCTGAAAGTCCGCGGCTCTTATGGCGAGCTCGGCAACCAGGACGTCAACACCACCGGCGCGAACATGTATCTCGCTTCAATGACCGGGGTTCCCACATCCTGGGACAACGGAGGTACACAGGCCCAGAGCATACTCCAGCCCAGCTCGATCGCCAACGCCCTGAAATGGGAGAGAATATCCACCCTCGACTTCGGCATCGACGGACGCGTCCTCGACAATCACATCGGCTTCAGCTTCGACTGGTATCAGCGCGAGAACAAAGGCATGATCCAGCCGACCACTGTACCATCAACATTCGGCGTAGGCGGACCCTTCATCAACTCCGGCAACATGCGGACCCGGGGTTATGAGATCAGCATCGACGCCAATTATCGCATCGGAAAAGACCTGATGGTGTATGGTTCCGTCGGTCTCGCCGACTACAAGGCGATCTTCACCAAATGGTCCAATCCCAATATGGCCATTGACAGGCTTCAGAACTACCAGGGCAAGACCTACGGCGAAATATGGGGCTTCCAGACCGACGGCTTTATCAAAGACGCCGCTGACTCCATGTCCATCAACCAGTCCGCCCTTATCAGCGGAGGCAGCTTCAAATACGGCCCCGGCGACATCAAATACAAAGACCTCAACCACGACGGCAAGATCGACGGTGGCAAAGCTACGGTCAGCGACCACGGCGACCTCAAGATCATCGGCAACAACCAACCCCGCTATACCTATAACTTCCGCCTCGGCGCCAGCTGGAAAGGCTTCGACATCGACGCCTTCTTCCAGGGCGTAGCCAAACGCGACTGGTGGGGCGCGGGCCAGACCGTCTATCCCCTGTGGCAGAGCATCGACGTCCTCTACAAGAACCAGCTCGACTATTGGACGCCCGACCATACCAACGCCAGATACCCCAAATTATACCCTGGCAACGGCGGCGGCACTGTCGCAGGCCTTTATCCCGGCAACAATAACTTCTATCCGCAAACGAAGTATCTGCTGAACATGGCCTACCTCCGCCTCAAGAACCTGACGGTCGGCTATGTCGTGACCAACAGAAAGCTCGATCAGGCCGGGATCACCAAACTCCGCTTCTACTTCAGCGGCCAGAACATCTGGACCAAATCCAATGTAGGAGCGCCCATCGATCCCGAACTGACCGACGCCTCCTCAGCTGGCGCTGCCACCGGCCGCGTGTATCCCTTCGACAAGAGCTATTCTTTCGGCATGCAGCTGGCATTCTAACAAAAGGCTAATCAACACACAAATTCAAAGAAATGAAACTCATATCACGATATCTGCCGGCCGCCCTTCTCCTGCTCTCCATGGGCACGGCATGCAAGAAATACGTCGACGTCAGCAACCCGGACACTCTCACGGACCCGGCCTACTGGCGCAACGAGAACAGTGTCCGTACCTACAACTGGGAATTCTATAACGAGTTCCCCGGCTTCGGCAACGGCTCGAGCCTCAACGGTGACTTCTATTTCACTACCCTCAACGACGACCAGACCCCCTCGTCATTCACTACGTTCGCGGCCAACGCCCCGGCCAACTCCACCGACTGGACCAACTCCACAACGACCCTCTCATCCTCCGGCGTACCCACGTACTACCTGCTGTCATTCGGGTATATCCGTAAGGCCAATATCATGCTCGACCGCGTCGACCTTGCCACCATGGACGACGCCTCCAAAGCACACTGGAAAGGCATAGCCCATTTCTTCCGCGCCCTGACCTACTTCAAGCTGGTGCAGGAATACGGCGGCGTTCCCTGGTACAGCCACGCCATCGACATCAGCGATACAGCTAAAGTCTACAAACCCCGCGACACCCACCAGCTGGTCATGGACAGCGTCCTGGCCGACCTCAACTTCGCCGTTGCTAACCTCCGCGTCGCCGACCTGGCCAATACGGTCAACCGCGACGTCGCCCTCGCCCTCAAAGCCCGCGTCTGTCTCTGGGAAGGCACCTACCGCAAGTATCACACCGAGCTGAACATGCCTAACGCTGACCAGTATTTGCAGGCCGCAAAGGACGCCGCCAACACCCTGATCACATCGGGAACTTATACCCTGGCCCCCAGCTATCAGACCGCCTACAACAGCGAAGACCTGGGCGCCGACAAGTCGGAAGTGCTCCTGTACAAACGCTATGACGCAGGTGTCCTCATGCACAGCATGATCGCCTACCTCTACAGCACGACTATCATCAACGGTCCTTCCAAGTCCGCCATCGAGTCCTACCTCTGCACGGATGGCAAACCCATCTCGCTTTCTCCGCTATACCAGGGTGACGCGACGCTCAGCGCAGTCAAGAGCAACCGCGACCTCCGGATGGGCATCACGATCGATACTTCCCACTACGCTTACGCCGGCGCGGCATACAACTCCTTATCATCCAGCACCGGCTACCGCCCCATCAAATGGCTCCCGGATACCAACAAGATCAAGTCTTATCCGGTCCAGATCAACACCAACACCTCTGATGCACCGCTGTTCTGGCTGGCAGAAGTATATCTCATCTACGCCGAAGCCGCAGCCGAACTCCAGGATATGGGCAAATACACGCTGACACAGGCCGACCTCGACGCTACGGTCAACAAGCTGCGCGCACGCGGCAAAGTGGCCCCGCTCACCATCGCCTACCTCCAGGACCCGACCAACGCCGACCCCAAAAAGGACGCCGACGTATCCGCTACAATATGGGAAATTCGGCGCGAAAGGCGCGTAGAGCTGATGATGGACGGCTTCCGCTACCAGGACCTGATGCGCTGGAAGAAGGGCTCCTATTTCAGCAGCACCAGCAACCCCGATTCCTGGCTGGGTGCAAAAGTTCCGGCTAACCCGAAAGTGCTTCTCAATGCCCAGGGCTATATCACGCCCTACGCAGCCAGTACAGTCCGCACCTTCATCGATCCGAAGAACTATCTGTCGGCCATACCGACCAACCAGATCCTTTTGTATCCCGCCGCCATACAGGCCACGATGCAAAATCCTGGATGGTAGTCAAAAATTTTCTTATTTTGGGCGCGAAGCAACGAAACTGCACGATATGTTAAAACAGGAAAGACAGGCATATATCCTACACCAGGTCAACCTTCACAACCAGGTACTCTCGGCTAACCTTAGCTCGGATCTGAACGTTTCGGAGGACACGGTAAGACGGGATTTGCAGGAGCTGGCAGACGGAGGGAAGATCATAAAAGTACACGGCGGAGCGCTCTCCCTGTCCTTCAACGACTTCCATACTCCGTCCAAGCACGTCTATGCACATGCGCAAAAAAAGCTGATCGCCAGGAAAGCCATCCCGCTGATCCAGCAGGATATGTTCGTCACGACCACCGGTGGAACCACCCTGATCGAGCTGGCCAAAGCCCTGCCCGCATCGCTCAAGGCGACCTTCATCTCCGGCAGCATCCCCGTGATAATGGAATACACCTACCACCCCAATATCGACGTCATCGTCATCGGGGACAAGGTCTCCAAAAATTCGAGGATCACCGTCGGAGGCGACGCTATCACCAAGATCAAGCAGATAAAGGCCGACCTCTGCTTCCTCGGGGTCAACGCTATCGACGCCGAACACGGCATCACCGACAACGACTGGGACGTCGTACAGGTCAAACGGGCCATGATCGAATCTGCCCAAAAGGTAGTCTGCCTTTCCATCGCAGAGAAGATCAACACCTCACAGCCCTTTCACGTCTGCCCCATCGAAGACATCGACATCCTGATCACAGAGCTCGATCCTGACGACCCGCTCCTGGAGCCTTATAGCAAAAAAGGCATCCAGGTCATATAATTGAATCCCTGGACCCATGCAACTACACATGAGAGAACAAAGACCCCGCTTACCAGCGGGGTTTTCTTTTGCTGCAGCCCCCACCCGGTTTCCACCCCTCAGCCATTCTCTCCCAATCGTCCCCATCCCCTCATTTCCGCACATCCACGCATTTCCCGTCGATTTTTTGCGTTGTTTTGCAGTTTTTAGCTACATTGGTCCCGGTTAAGGATTTATGAGTTCACATGAGAAACAGCCCCGCCCCGGCGGGGCGCTTTTTTCAACCCTGGCGGGTCCATTTTTTCAACTCTGGCGGGGCGCGTTTTTTCAGCCTTAGCGGGTCCATTTTTCAACCCTAGCGGGTCCCTCCAAAGAAAAGATAACAGAGAAAGATCGAGCTCAACAGGCTCACCAGGTCCGCCAGCAGCATCGCGCCAATCGCATACCGCGTATTGCGGATACCCACCGCGCCAAAATATACCGCCACGATATAGAAAGTAGAATCAGACGCCCCCTGCATGATCCCCGAAAGCCGCGCAGCAAAAGAGTTCGCGCCATGCACGGACATCGTGCTCACCAGCATCCCCCTCGCCCCCGCCGCCGTCAGCGGCTTGATCAACGCCGTCGGCAACCCATCCACGAATCGCGTATCCGCACCAAGAGAAGTAAAAATAAATCGTATCCCATCCATCACCGCCCCGAACGTCCCGCTGGTCCTCAACAGGCTGATCGCCGCCAGCATCCCTACCAGGTAGGGAATGATCCGCACCGCCGTCTCGAATCCCCCCTTCGCCCCCTGCACGAACGCATCGAAAATATTCACCTTCCGCACCAGCGCCACTCCGACGATGATAAAAAAGATCAGCAGGATCAGCCCCCCGCTCAACGCCCGCGAGAAGGCCTGCACGTGCTCCGTCGTCAGACTATGCAGATAGACCACCAGACCCGCAATGACCAGCGAGATGCCGCCCACCCAGGCAAACACAGCCGGCTGAAATAGATTGATCCGCTGCCACGCCGCCACGATAGACATCGAAGCCACGGTCGTGATAAAGGTCGCAATGACTATCGGTATGAAAATATCCGTCGGATCAGGAGCGCCCATCGTCGCCCGCAACGCGATCACGCTGATAGGGATCACCTGCAGACCCGAGGCATGCAGACAAAGGAACATGATCTGGCTATTCGAAGCCCTCGTCTTGTCGGGATTGATCTCCTGCAGACTCTCCATCGCCTTCAGCGCAAACGGTGTCGCCGCATTGTCCAGCCCCAGCAGATTCGCCGAAAAATTCATCACCATATGCCCCATCGCCGGATGCCCCTTTGGCACGTCCGGGAACAGCTTCGAAAAGAACGGCCCCGTCACCCTTGCCAGCCACCGCATACCCCCAGCCGCCTCCGCAATGCTTACCAGCCCCATAAACAAAGCCATCACCCCGATCAAACCCAGCGAAAGCGTCACCGCCGTAGTCGCCGTTGCCAGCAAGCCATCCGCCTCCTGCTTCACCACAACCGGCTTCATCGTCCCCACCACCGGGGCAGCCGGCGCAACCACCCCTATCGAATCCCCTGCCTTACCCGTCACCATCTGCGCGAACACCTCCTTATCAGCAGGCACAAAAGCATATTTGACAGCTGCCACCGTAATCGAGATCAAAATAAACGCTGCCCAAATTCTGCTTAACGCCATGTATTTCTTTGTTTTACATTATCCCCGCCAATTTAGCTATAATTGCCTAATTTTGCGGCCTCAAAACAAATAATTTCATGGCTTTACAAGCAGGCATCGTAGGTCTCCCCAATGTCGGAAAATCCACCCTATTCAATGCCGTCAGCAATAGTGCCAAGGCGCAGGCCAGCAACTACCGTTTCTGTACCATCGAACCCAACACCGGGCTCGTCGACGTACCCGACGAAAGACTGGACAAGCTCGCCAGCCTCGTCAAACCCGAGCGCATCGTCCCTACCCAGGTAGGCATCGTAGACATCGCAGGCCTCGTAAAAGGTGCCAGCAAAGGCGAAGGCCTCGGCAATAAGTTCCTCGCCAATATCCGCGAGGTCGACGCCATCGTCCACGTCATCCGCTGCTTCGAAGACGAGAACATCCTCCGCGATGAAGGCGCCATCCACCCCGTCGGCGACAAAGAGATCATCGATACCGAGCTCCAGCTGAAAGACCTCGAAAGCGTTGAAAAGAAATTCAGCCGCACCGAAAAGATGCTCAAGACCGCCGACCCCAAGGTCAAGGCCGAATACGAAGTGCTGAAGAAATGTAAAGATCACCTCGAACAGGGTAAGAATATCCGCGAGCTCGGCCTCTCCAAAGAAGAGCGCACCGCCGTAGCCGACCTCTTCCTCCTCACCGAGAAACCCGTCCTCTACGTCGCCAACGTCGACGAGGCCTCCATGCACACCGGCAACAAGTTCTCCGAAGCCCTCAAGGCCGCCGTCGCCGGCGAGAACGCCCAGGTGATCGTCATGAACAACTCCATCGAAGCCCAGATATCGGAGATGGAAGACCCCGCCGACCGCGAGCTCTTCATGGAAGAATACAAAATGACCGAACCCGCCCTCAACAAGCTTATCCGCAGCGTCTACAAGCTGCTGAACCTGGCCACCTACTTCACGGCAGGCGTCCAGGAAGTCCGCGCCTGGACCATCCAGGACGGCTGGAAAGCCCCTCAGGCCGCCAGCGTCATCCACACGGACTTCGAAAAAGGCTTCATCAAGGCCGAGGTCATCGCCTACAAAGACTATATCCAGTTCGGCTCCGAAGCAGCCGCCCGCGATAACGGCAAGCTCCGCATCGAAGGAAAAGATTACGTGGTCAAGGACGGCGACGTCATGCACTTCCGCTTCAACGTCTAGGCCTGAGGCGATAACAGACCCGAAGGGGTCTGTTATCGCCAAAACATCCTACCATCCCCCGCCTGCACCATGCTCTGCCCCTTCGGCACTACCGGCACCACATTCTTATCCGCCCCCTGATCCACATTATATAGTTTACCATCCGCCGGCAGGATCGCCAGATTCCATATATACGCAAAAGCCCCCGTCTGGTGATAGTTCGTCCCTACCAGTAGCCACTTCCCATCCGGCGAGAACACCGGCAACGCCTCCACCTGCGTCGACTCCGTCACCTGCACCAGCCCGCTGCCATCCGCATTCATCATCCAGATATGATTCCCCCCTTTCAGGGCGATCTTCGTCCCATCCGGACTGGCCGCTACATCCCCCCAGTCGGCGAACGTAAATGCCTTCACCAGGCTCGCCTGCGTAAACGCCGCATTCGTCCGCAACAACCCGTCCGCAGTCGCGCACAACAGCGTCTTGTCCGGCATCCAGACCACCGTATTCGAAAACTTCTTCCCATTAAAGCCGGTAAGATTATGCGACACATTCCCTTTCAGATCCATGATCACGATCCCGTCATCAAAGGTCGGCGGCACCGCAATAGTAGCCCCATCGGGCGACAAGGTCGGCGAAGTATAGTCCCCGCTCGCCGGATAGTACTTGAACTGCGCCTGGATCGTCCCGTTGCTTAAGTCAGTCAGCGTATACAGATTGGCGTCATAATCCGTTCCCGGCGCATTGGTCGACGCCAGCATGCTCTTGCCATCCTGGCTGATATAGTAGTTGTGGAGACTCGTATTCTCCGGCATCACCGTTGACTCCACCCCCGTATTCAGATCGATCTTCTGTATCCCGTCAGTCGCCCACTCCACAAAGATGGTCCCCGCGCCGAGGGCGCCTCTGCCTCCCTGTCCTCCCCCATTCCCTCCACCACCATTATTCCCGCCGCCACCAACTCCATTATCCTTCTTCCCGCAAGCCGCCAGCAACAAAACAAAAACAAGTATCTTTTTCATATCCAGGGTTTCCTGCAAATTGCCGAAAACCCAAAGGCTAGACAATCCTCAGTAACCGTGAATTTCGACCTCACTGAAAACCAGTATATCCATTCACCCCTCCAAATAAAAAAAACCGCCTGCGCAAGCAGGCGGCCCAAATCATCCTCAGCCAGCGAGGCTAAAAAACATTATATGCATAACTGATATAGTAAACCCCTCCGATCGCCGGATTTCCATACTGGCTTATATAATAGTGGTTAGTCAGATTTGTCGCCCCCAATTTGATCATCGAGTGAATATCCAGCAGCTTATAGCTGATCTGCGCATCTAAGGTACCGAACGCATCTACGGGTCCCTGCCGGAAATCGCTCTCCGTATAATAGGAGTTCTGCCAGCGGAACTGAAGGCCGAAACCCCAGCGCTTCCCGCCACCAAAACCACTGTTGGTCAGTCCTACATTAAACCGGAAATTGGGCGTATTGAAATAGGTCGTAAAAGTCGAATCCGGATTGTGGATATGATCCGAAGAAGCATTCAGGTCCAGCGAGAAATTGTTCGGCAGGAGGAACTGCAGGCTCGCCCCAAATCCATACGTGCTCACCTTATTCGTGCTGTTCGTGCTCACCGAGAATCCCTGGTAGCTGCTCGGGTCGTTCGGGTTGATCGTAGCAGGGTTCCCCGACTTCGACTGGATCACGCTCACCCGCCCGATAAAGTCGTTGTAGCGTGAATAGTACCCATACACATCCAGCAGGACCTTCTTATTGTAAAGGCCCTTATAGCCCAGCTCATAGGAATTTACCGTTTCCGGCTTGTACTCGCCGAAGGTCTGCAGCTGACCGGTATTCGCATTGATCACCGGGTTGGTGTCGAAATGATAGTACTGCCTCAGCTGGGGCAGACCACCGATAAGGATACCGCTGCCGATATTCAGGTTGATCCACTGGTTCTGATTCGTCGGGAATCGATACGCGTTCTGATACGAAGCCCTTATAAAATTGTCCGGCGCCACGGTTATAACCGCCGAAACGCGCGGTGTGAACTTCCCCTTGAAATTCTCATTCTTGTCATACCGGCCGGAAGCGGTCAGCTTCAGCTTGTCGTCAAGGAATTTCTTGGACAGCTGGACATAGCCCCCATACTCGCTCGTATTGATCCGACCCGCGCTATCCGCAAACAGGGTACCCTGCGAGTTCAGCACATACTCGCGGAAATTGCCCCCGACGATCACATCCATGAACTTCACATAGTCCGAAAAATTATACTGCCCCTCTGCCTGGTAGAGATTGGTCCGGTCTACAAAAAGCCCCCCTTTCGGGATCGGCAGCGAACGCACCTGGTCGAATATGCTCTTGAAGGCAGACGTACCCGGCGCCGGCGCCCCGTTGTCCGCAGCCCCGCGGGCCGCAGCATTGGCGGCAGCAACGGAAGCCCCCTGCAATCTGGCCACCAGGTAAGCCCCCGCATACTGAGGATACCAGCTTCCCGCCGGATTGGCAGGATTATAGCTCGGCTTGATCGCCTCGTTCACCAGCTGCGAGGTCACGGTCGCATTAAAGGCCTGACCCGAATTCTCCTGCGTCGTATAGGCCCGCAGGAACCAGCGGTCCGACCGCAATTCCAGCTTGTACTGCCCGATCTTCAGGTCCTTCAGCGAATACCGGTCGCTGCCCGTGTACACCGTATTCCCCGTCCCGTAATTCCCGGTCAGGCTCAGCTCGAGATTAGGCTTGAACTTATAATACAACCCACCCGAAAGTTTCAGAATCTCGGTGATAGGATCGATGACATCTATTTCTTTAAAACCCGTCCGCGATACAAGGAATGAACCCTGACCGTCAGCCGCGAGTATCTGCGCCAGCCCCGGCCCCGCAGCAGGATTCTGCGCCGCAATGGCCTGCGCCGCCCCCTTCAGGAAAGGCGTATTCGCGCTGTTCAGGTCCAGCGAGGTCTCATCGCCATATACATTCACGCCATTGTAGTTGGGGTCTGATTGCCGTGTCCCGGGTATCGGGTGATTCTTCGACCCCGTTCCGGTACCGGTATAATTGTTATAATTCGTCCCGGCCCAGTCCTTGGCATTGACATATTGAACTCCGATCTTGAACGCAAACTTCTCGCTCACCTTCTGCCCCCAGCGGATAGCCGCATTATAATAGGCCGAAGTACCTACCGGATCCTTATCCTTCGAACCCAGGTGCATCCCGCCGACCTTGACCTCAGCGCTCACCCCCTGGTATTTAAAAGGGTCCTTGCTCGTGATCAGCAACGTCCCGTTCATACCCCCCGAACCATACAATGCGGACGAAGAGCCGGGCAGCAGTTCCATATTGTCTACATCCAGTGACGAAAGCCCGACGATCGAGCCCACCGAGAAATTCAGCCCCGGCGCCTGGTTGTCCATACCATCCACGAATTGGTTGAACCGCGCATTCCCGCTGCCGTTAAAACCCCTTGTGGTGATAGAAGTGAACGTAAGACTCGAAGAGGTCACATCCACACCCTTGACCTGCCGGATAACATCATAATAGTCCGGCGCCGGAGAGCTCCGGATAGCGCCCACCCCCACCCGCTCGACGGATACCGGGGACTCCATGATCCGCTCAGGCACACGGCTGGCCGCGACAACGACCTCCGTACCCAGCGTAGAAGCAGGCTTCAACGCAATATGCAAAGACTGCGCAGCGCTGGAAACATTCAGCTCCTGCATTTCAAACCCTATCGAAGAAAAGACCAGCACCAGCGGCAGCGACTGCGTCGTCGTCAGTCTGAAATTGCCCCTGTCATCGGTAAAAGTACCCGCAGACGAACCCTTGATCGTTACGCTGACAGCCGGAACACGATCATTGCTGTTCGAGTTGGTGACATTACCAGTAATAGTTACGGAGGATTGGGGGAAGGCGGACAAAGAAAAAAGAGAACATAATACGAGCAGCAGCGGCGCAACTGCCCCGATTGATTTTTTTCTCATTGCGCAAGTTTTCGTTGATAAGCTTTACCGTGCCGAGACCCTTCGGGCCCTCAGGCTTTACTAAAATACACATTGTAATCTTGTTCACATAATTTAATTTTGCGCAATGAAGACTCTCCAGTTTCCCCATCAGACGAATTTCTACCGTGGTAAGGTACGGGACGTATACACCATCTCCGACAACTGGCTCGTGATGATCGCCTCCGACCGCATCTCGGCCTTCGACGTGATACTGCCGCGCCCCATCCCCTTCAAGGGACAGGTCCTGAACCAGATAGCCGCGTATATGCTCAAGGCTACCCGCGACATCTGCCCCAACTGGCTGGCGGAAACTCCGGCGCCTCAGGTAGCCATCGGCCGGAAATGTACCCCATTTCGGGTAGAGATGGTAGTAAGAGGCAACCTTACCGGTCACGCCTGGCGCACCTATAATTCGGGGAAACGGGAGCTCTGCGGCGTTCCCCTGCCCGAAGGCATGAAGGAGAACGACTACTTCCCAACCCCCATCATTACCCCCTCCACCAAGGCCGAGGTCGGACACGACGAAGACATCTCCCGCGAAGAGATCATCCGCCGCGGCCTGGCAGGCGCCGACGACTACGCCCAGCTGGAAAAATATACCCTCGCCCTCTTCCAACGCGGACGCGAGCTCGCCGCCAAACGCGGTCTGATCCTGGTCGATACAAAATATGAGTTCGGAAAGATAGGTGATACCATTTATCTCATGGACGAGATCCATACCCCCGATTCATCCCGTTACTTCTATGCCAAAGGCTTCGAAGAGCGACAGGCCAAAGGCGAAAAACAACAGCAGCTCAGCAAGGAGTTCGTACGGGAATGGTTGATCGCCAATAATTTTATGGGTAAAGAAGGACAGACCGTCCCGGAAATGTCCGACAGCTGGATCGACACCATCAGCCGACGCTATATCGAGCTGTACGAACAGGTCATCGGCGAAAAATTCAAGCCCCAGACCCTCAGCGACGAAGAAACCTATCAGCGGATAATATACGCCCTCGGCAACCTGGACTAACCCGCAACCACCACATTCACCGGCGGGCAATCATCAACCCGCCGCACCACCCCTGGGCCTAACCCAAATTACCGCCCTTCGGCAGCGTAAACGAAAAAGTGCTCCCCTTCCCCGGCTCACTCTCTATCCTCATCCTCCCCCCATTCCGGGACAGGAACTCCTTACAAAGCATCAACCCCAACCCCGTCCCAGCCTCCCCCTCGGTTCCGCGGGTCGTATAATAATTTTCTCCCATTAGTCTGTTGATCCCCTCCTGGCTGATGCCCATGCCATTGTCCTGCACCAGCACCTCGATATGCGACCGCATCTCCCGCGCCTCCACAAAGATCAACCCCTCCTCCGGGGTGAACTTGATCGCATTCGACAACAGATTCCGCAACACCAGGTTGATCATATCCTTGTCGGCATACACATACACCGGCCGCTCGATCTTGCTCTGGATATAGATATGCTTGGCCTCCGCCTGCAACCTCAGCAGCTGCAGCACCTCCTTTGTGATACGCGATATATCCAGCATCTGCGGCTTGATCGACTCCGCCTGCATCTGGCTCTTCGCCCACTGAAGCAGGTTCTCCATCAACCCCGTCGTATAGGTCAGCTCGCTCACGACCTCGGGTATCAGCAGCTTGATCTCATCCCCCGGCAGATCGTACAGCTGCACATTCCGGAAAAGATTGCGCAACGCATACAACGGTGCCTTCAGGTCGTGCGCAATGACGGAAAATAGCTTATTCTTCAGGGTATTCAGCTCCGTCAGCTGCTGGGTCTGCTCTTCCAGCAACGCCGCCTTGCCCGTTATATCCGCCTTCTGCCGCAAGATCTTGAGATTGCTGCGCCTCAGCTGCCAGTTCTTGTCCCTCGTCTGCTCCTGGTACCGCGTATTCTCATTCTTTATAAGGAGCAACCCATAAAAGACAAAGAAGATAGCCACCAGGTGGTTGAAGACATAAAAGTAGATATTGTTCTTCTCCAGGCTGAAATCATAGTCCTTCCATACCGTACAGACCATGAAATAACAGGCCATCGACAGCAGGAACGACATTACGATATTGAAAATATTATTCAGGAAAAAGACCGACAGCACCCCATAAAGCAGGAAAAAGATCTCCACCCCCGCGTCCACCCGCAGCGCATAGATCGTCACGGTAACAACCGGGTATAAAATGAAAAAAACTATCCTCGCCAGCTCATACCGCTGCCGGGAAGTGATAAAATAGACAAGAACGCTGATAAGTGCAGGAGAACAGGCGACCAGCCAGGCAATGGGAGGGAAACGAATATGGCTCAACAAACCCGCGACCGGAACTACAATACCGGTCACAACACCCAGAAAGTTCATCGCATTAAAAATTCCAAGCTTGCGCTTCTCATAGCCGCCCAACGAGGGCTTGTACCCGATGTTCCAGATATAACCACGGAGGCGGAAAACACCTTTCACAGCTTTGTTCATGGTCAGAGCCTAAGTTTAGTTTTTAAGGGTTCAACTGCGGGTACGGCGCAAATCAGAACTTCGCTAGACCATCGTTCCTCGGTCAAGCTCGTTCGTCAAAGGATCCGGGGCCCCCCGGTCCTCCTGTCAAAACGTTTTAGCTACTACTAAACAAAAAAGTATAAACGTACGTTATACACTTTTTGTTGGATTCAAAAATATCTAGATTTTTTCTGAAATAAAAATTGTTACACATATTCGTTAATATATATGCGTAATATTGATCCGGGACAAGCCGCCACCTGTTAACCACCCCGCCCACTACCGGCACACGTCTTATTCCCCCAAACGCGGCCTCAGCCTCGCCTTCGATTTATTAAATACATGAGTCCCCTTCTCTACCCCCTTCCTCAAAACCTGCTGCTCCTCCACCGGTAAGTGAATGGTCTCCTGGCAGGCCGGACTGCAACATCCCTCATATTTGGCGGCGCACTCCTCACACTGGATGAACAAAAGATGACATCCCTCATTACGACAATTGGTATGAGTATCGGCCGGCTTCCCACACTGGTGGCAGTGCGCGATGATCTCCCCGCCGATCCGCTCCCCGAGACGATCGTCAAAAACGAAGTTCTTTCCCCGGAACTTGTTCTCCAATCCCTTCTCCCTGACCACATTAGCATAGTTGATGATCCCTCCTTCCAGGTGGAACACATTGTTGAACCCCTGGTGCAGCAGATACGCGCTCGCCTTCTCGCACCTGATCCCCCCCGTACAATACATGATGATATTGGCGTCTTTGTTCTCCTTCAGCATCTCGGCTGACATCGGCAGCTGCTCCCGGAAGGTATCGGAAGGCACCTCCAGGGCATTCTCAAAATGCCCGACCTCGAACTCATAGTGATTTCGCATATCCACGACGATCGTCCCGGGATCCTCCGTCAGCCGGTTGAACGCCTCGGCATCCACATATTTCCCCTTCCGCCCCATATCAAAAGACGGGTCCTCAATGCCATCTGCAACGATCTTAGCCCGGATCTTGACCTTCAGAACAAAGAATGACTTCCCATCGTCCTCTACAGCGACATTCAGCCGAAGCCCCTCCATACCCGGAAGCCCGCGCAGATATGCTGCCAGCGCCTCAAAACCGGAAGCCGGCACGCTGACCTGCGCATTGATCCCCTCCCCGGCCACATAGACCCTCCCAAACACCTTCAGCGCGGAAAGCCCAACATACAGCTGGTCGCGGAAAGCAGACACATCCTCGATCGGCAAATAACGGTAAAATGAAATGGTAGTCCGAGGCTCGGTCTCCTTCTGTAAAAGTTCCTTCAGCTCCTTCCTGGAAACTCGGTTGTGTAAAACGCCCATGAGGGTGTAAAGGTACAAAAAATCCGCCACCCACCCCCGGCGCCCACCCTCGGGCGGGGCCTTATCTCCCCCCACTCGCCTGCTTCATGCTCAGCAATCCCCCCAATCCAACCCTTACCCCAGTCTGATAGTAATGTCCACCCATCCACGAGCTCACTACATCCACCCTGAAAACCCTCAAAATATTCTCTAGCCCCCCAAACACTTCCACATAGTTGTTCGTCTGATTCACATAGAACGCATTCGCCCCACCCACCAGAAAGATATTCAGCTGCCGGAAAGGTGGTATTTTATTGGTCAGCAGACCATTGAAGTGATGCTCCAAATGCCCCGTCGCATAGAACGACGCCGTCGTACTGTTCGCATAATAGGGCGCCAGCTGGAAAGAGTTCAGATACTCGCTCGCCAGCACCAGCTGATTGCCGTTAAAATGCTGGTAGTCCTGTATCGGCACCGAATTGCTGTTCAGAAAGCCCCCCATCCCCAGCCGATAGCTAAGACGGCCAGCCAGCCGGAAATTCATATCATCGCTGACCGTAAACCGCCACTTGTCAAAGTTGACATCGCTCCCCAATACCCCATCCCACCCTTTTTGATAGACCAGCGAGAACACCGGGTACTTCGAGCCGATAGCCACCTTCCTCTGCGGGAACTCTATATACCGCTGACCAGGCTGATAGCTCAGACCTACGGTCGTGATCACCGCCTGATGCCGGGGAAAATTAGTGCTCAGCTTCTCCACCGGGTAGTTCGGGGTGAACTTTGTATTGCTGGTCTTAGCCCAGGTATAGAGTGTTGTGTTATCCAATGGCATCCTGTCCTCATACAGCGCATTGACCCTTAGCCGCAATCCATTATCCAGCACCTTCGCCCATCCCGCCTGCGCAAAATAGTTCTGGTAGATCTTCATATAGTTCCTCCCCCACAGCAGCGTATAGATGCCGTTCCAGGTCTCGCGGATCGGATTGTCCGGATTGAACTGGCTGATCCGTTTGCCCCCTGACACCCACCAGTCCTTCCAGCTCAATGTCCCCCAAACGTTCAATCGGGTATTATGAAAACCATACCGCACATGCGGTGTCAGCCGCAGCACCGAGCTCCCCACCTTCTTCGACACCGTCCCCCATAGATTCAGGTCGATCCCCTCCACGGTATTATAACCCACCGCCTCCCACCATGGCCCATGCACAAACCGCCACTTGCTCTCGCTCTTCTTCACCGAATCTTTGGTAGCCTCATAGATACTATCCCGGATAATATAATTGACCTTCTCATCCGGCTCCAGCGGCACAGGACGGATGGAGTCCCAATAGGCCTTCGTCTTCTTATTTACCGCCGTATCATACTTCATCAACACCCGGTCAAAGAATTTCCGCTTCCACTTCGGGGCCACGTCATAGTTATTATAGACATCCACAAAATTCCCCACGGCATCGATCCCAAAAAAATTAAACGTAAAATAGACCACCTGGTTCTTCACCTGCCACACGCCGCCTCCACCTTCGACCGCCGCATGAATTTGTTTTATAACCAATGTATCCATCAGCTCCAGCTGCGACTGCTTCGACAGCATCAGATCCAATCCATGTATCCTCCAGTCCCCCTCGGTGATCTCGATCGTCCCCGAGAACAACGGCTCATACTTCCGGCGAGGCATCACCCGTATCTTGTTTACCTCCTTCCCGTCCTCAAAGAACGAGCCCAGGAACTTATACCGGTAAAAGTTCAACGCCCCATCCGCGATCGGAGAAACAAAGCCACGGGGATTCAGCCGGTCCGTTAGCACCGTAACATTATTCTGATAGAAATTGATAAAAACGGGAAACGAAAAACCATATCCGTTAGACCCGCTCTCCCGTCCCGATAGCACTTCCAGCTTCAGCCTATCCGGCCGCTTATACGCCACCTTCGTCAGGCTCTCCGACAAATAGATAATGCCCTTCCCGTTCGAGTCCACCCCCATCTCCTTCTTGTCTTTCTCCTCGATCTTCTGTCCCAGCACCCGTTTGGGCAGCTTGCGCAGCTTCATCAAGGTCTTGATATAGGCCTCGCAGGTAAAGGAATCCAACGGATCGGCATAGTCCTTCCGGCGCTTGATCGCCTGCCGGATAATGGCATAGGCCGGATCCTCTCCACCCGGACGCACGACCACCTCAGCCATGGACAGCTGCTGCGCGCTCAGCACAAAATCCACCTTCAACCCCTCTGCCCCCACGACCACCTTCTTCTCCTGCCGCGTATATCCCACATACTGGCAGACGAGCACATGATCACCCGGAGCCAGGTCGATGGAATAACGGCCGTTACTGCCAGCCGAAACACCACGGGTAGTTCCTTTGACCAGAATGGAAGAATAAGGCAGTGGGTTCCCTTTGTCATCCGTCACCAGACCGGTGATCGTTGTCCCGCGAACGAGAAGACAGGTGAAGACAGTCAGCAACAGGAAAAGGTAGTATCGCATAGCGTTGAAAAAAACTCAATATACCTGATTTCATACTTATACAAAAAAACCTTATCTTTCTATCCCTTAAATCCAATGTCCATTGTTCCTTAGAAAACACCAGATGGCCCTGACTGCTGCCGGCCTGTTCATGATCACAGCCTCACAGGCCAGCCCTCCCCCCAGCTTATTCGAACAGCTACGCCACGCCCGCTACGATTCAGACCGGGTCATGACATACTACACCATTTCCCGGAATTACTGGAACAGCAACGCGGACAGCGCCCTGCTCATGGGAGAAAAAGGACTCACCCTGGCCGAAAAAGCGCAATTCCCAAAAGGCATAGCCCTCTGCAACCTGACCATGGGAGTAGCCTATGGTATACAAGCCCTCTATCCCGAGGCGCTGGACTGCCACCTGAAAGCCCTGCGCATCAGCGAACAGCTCGGCATGGAAGGCCTCACGGGGAACAACTGCACCAACATCGGCATTGTTTACATGAACATGAAGGACTACACCGGGGCCCTTGCCTATTTTCGCCGCGCTCTGGCCATCGCCTTTCATTTCCCGGCAAAAGAAGGAGTAGCCTACGGCTTCATCAACCTCGGCGAAGCCTTTGCCGGAGCCGGTCAGCTCGACTCGGCCATCAGCTATAGCAGACAGGCCCTCAGGATCGGCGACCAGATACAGGATTCCACGGCCCTCTCGGCCAGCCTCAATGACCTTGGAGACTACTACCTGCGACAGGGACACCCCTACCAGGCCCTGGCTTGCCTCCAGCGGGCGCTGCGCATCGCGATCGATAACCGCGACAACGACGCCACGGCCTCCGCCCACAATTCAATGGCCAGGGCATGGCACGACCTTGGCCAGTACGGACGCAGCATCCAATACGCTGACACGGCCCTCCGGGAGGCCAGGGCCATCCACGCCAGTGAATATATCCGCACAGCTTACCATACGCTCTACATGGACTACATGGACCTGAAAAGCTTCGAAAAAGCCCTGGACCATCGCAACCGCGAGATCGCCCTCAGCGACAGCCTGTACACGTTGGAAAAAGAACGGCAGATCAAAGGGCTACAGGCCACCTACGAACTGGAAAAACAGCAACACCAGCTCGACCTCGTCAACAAGGACCGCCTCCTCCAGGAACAACAGCTGCTCAGGACCCGTATATATCACTGGATTCTCATCGGCGCCATCACCATCATGGCCTTCTGGGCCCTTTTTCTCATCAGAAGCAACCTCCGCCGCAAGCAGATGAATCAACGGCTCGCTGAGCTCAACGCAGTAAAGAACAAGCTGCTTTCCATCATCGGCCACGACCTGAGAAGCCCCATCGCCACCCTGAAAGGCCTCGTGGACCTCATGGGCCAGTCCGCCCTGTCACCCGAACAGATCCAATACTTCAGCGCACAGATGAGCGACAACCTCCGGGGCACCGCTCATCTCCTCGACAACTTGCTGTTCTGGGCAAAAAGCCAGATGGAGGGAATGCAGGTCAACGCAGCCGTCTTCGACATCCGCCCCGTCATCGAACAAAATGTCCGCCTCATGCAGCGCCGCGCCGCCGAAAAAAAGATTACCCTTCAGATGGATATCGACGACGCCAGCGGCCCGATGATGGCGTCCGCCGATGAAGTGATGACCGACACGGTCATCCGCAACCTCACCGAGAACGCCCTCAAATTCTCCAGCGCAGGCGACACGGTCACCATCACCGCCAGCCGCAAAACCGCGCACGATACTACATCCGGGACCACCCGCGAACAGCACCACGAACGGGAGCACCTCTCCATCACCGTCCGGGACACAGGACAGGGCATATCACCCGAGTACCAGGAAAAGATATTCAGATCTATCACCCATACGACCACAGGGACCTCCCGGGAAAAAGGCAGCGGCCTGGGCCTGTCACTTTGCAAGGAATTGGTAGAAAAGAATGGCGGCAAGATTGGGTTTGTCAGCGAACCCGGCAAAGGCACGGCTTTTACGTTTACGCTTCCAGTACCCTCTTCTTCATAAGGAAACTGGCCGTGACCGCCGCCCCACCCCCAACCAACGCCCCCACAAAGGCCGTGACGAAGATCAGTAAATACGCCGATCCTCCCAGCGGAAGGATAGCCGCGACCTTAGCCGAGAGAATGCTCTGGTTCATCTGATCGATAACCACCGCCATCGCCCCCCACAGCAGGAGTATCGCAAAAAATCCGGAGAAGAAAGCAAATAAGGGCCGCTGCGGTATCAGCACGCTGACCGCAAACGCCGCCAGCGCAATGGTCCACCACGGGAGGAAGAGCCCGGCGACAAAGGACAGCAGCGCCGTCAGCAAAATAGAGACGATAAGTTTCGCCATAATATTTTTATTTATTCAAAATGCATGATCCATTTTACCCGTTGATCCTTGACCTCCTCCGGGCCCATCACCCACAGCGGATAGTATCGGCCCGTCGCCCAGTAGTCGACAAAGTTGTCGTAGTACGGGCTGCCCGGATTGCCGCTCTGCCCCCCGGGATAGACCCCATACGCCTCCGTCTTGTTCGTCAGATGCACGATCATCCGCCAGCTCGGCCCGTGGAACTGCTTGGCCGCATTGATGCAGCGAGCGCCACCGCCTATCGGCAGATGCGTACGGCTCAGCTGCGGGATACGCAACAGATGCCGGACCCAGGTATCCTTATTCTTTGCCCACGTGATCCGGTCGTTCTGCTCGTCCTGCTGCAGTTGGGGAACGATCTTCAGGAAAGCATCCGTGACCTGGTCGGTCAGCGTTTCTTTCTTATCCGTAAGGACATTGTCGACGAATGACCACGCGCTGTCCCTGATCAGCGCCTCCACCACCGTACTCTCCTGGGGACGGCTCATGGCCAGCGAAGTCTTCGAATACTCGTCATCCAAAAGATTCTTGTAGAGCTGGTTCCACCAATACGTAAAGATAACCGGCCCTTCCTCGAGCGGATTATCAAAGAGATTCCACTGCCTCACCGTATTCAGGTAGCCCGTCGCCTTCTCGTTCAGCTTCCCCCGGTCGATGAACTTCAGCAACAACGGACGCGCCATCTCCGCAAAGACATCGTAGGTGTTCGTCTGCATCTTCATCATGTCCGCCGGCGTAATAGAGTTCATTTTACTGAGCAGCCGGTTGATGATAAGCCCCCGGTAGATCGGGAAATCGCTGCCAAGAAAATAAGGGTAGGTCGTATCCACAGCCTCCTGGTTCGCGCTGCTGACAAACCCCCGGTTAGACGAATCCGCAAACATATAGGGATTGTTCTCCCGGTCGATATCTCCCTGCCATGCATAGCTGCTGTCTTCCCCCGGCATCACGAACATCCCCTGCCCCTTCCATTTGCCCGGGAACGCCCCCTCCTGCCGGATCGCCACCAGCCCCTCCTTGTCCGCAAAAACAAAATTCTGCCCCGGACACTTAAAGCTCTCCAGCGCCGCCCGGTACTGGTCATAGTTGCGCATCGACTGGAACTTGCTGAAAGTCGCCATCTCATTCGACGCATCCGCCGCCTTCCAACGCACGGCATAGCTTCGGTTGCTCGTAACATCCGAATAGCCCGTATAGCTGGGGTCGAACATCACCGGCCCCAGCGCCGTCGTCATTACCGTATCATAAAAAGGGGCCTGTCCCCTTACTAATAATGTATCAACCCGCATATCCGCCGCCTTCCATGCATTGTTGAACCAGTACTCCCGGCGCGTCTCGTCCTTGAACCGGATCGCATAGTAATCCCTTACATCCCTCCCCGCATTCGTGATCCCCCAGGCACAGTCGTCATTAAAACCAATGATGACAAAAGGCGCCCCCGGAAAGCTCACGCCATAAACGTTATAGTTGGGAGTATGTATCTGCATCTGGTACCAGATCGAAGGCAGGGTCGTATTCAGATGCGGGTCATTGCAGAGAATAGGCGCATGGCTGATCGTCTTCGACCCGCTGACAGCCCAGTTGTTGCTGCCATTGCTCTTCTCCGAGCCCAGCTCCCGATCGGTAACCGTCACCGGATTATTAAAATACAGCGAATCCGCCGTCGCCGGCGCCTTGGGTAAAAAAGCAGGCGTCGGGAACTTCGTCCCCTTGGGGATTATCGGGTCCAGGCTGTCCTGCACGGTCGGGAACAGCTTGGCGAACTCCAGTTTGCTGAAATAGCTCTTGGCATTCGTCATCCCGAAATCATCGTCCCCTCCCGCCAGCTCATAGGCCATATCCTTTATAAAAAGCGCGATCTTGAGATTGTTCCAGTGCTCGGGCTTATAGTCGAGCAGCTTGTATTCCAGCGGCAGATCCCCTTCTTTCAGCTGGTCGATCCAGGCATTCACACCTGCCGTATAAGCGTCACAGTCCCGCTTCGACACACTGTCCTTCTCGATCTCCGCCAGCTCAGCCTCCGCCGCCGTAACCATCCCCAACCGCCGCATCGACCGGTCGTACTTGAGATAGGCATCGTCCTTCCCCGCTCCCAGCACCTCGCTGATCCGACCCGCCGCCGCAAACGTCTGGAACTCCATCTGCCACAGCCTGAACTTCGCGTGCAGCCATCCCTGTATGTAACAGGCATCCGCCTCGCTCTTGGCATAAACATGGGGCACAAGGTTCTCATCGAAATAGACCTCCCCCTTGCCCTCCAGCCCCGGCAGATGCACCGTTCCGTTAAAATCGCTCTCCACTGGCTCTGCGTTCTGCCAAAAACCATGCTGAGGACTCAGGAAGCTGCCCAGTACAGGTGTCTTCTTGTTATCCCCCAGATCCCATTGGCGGTTGAGACAAAAGATAAGTCCGGCAGTCAAAAAGAGAGAGATAAGAAAAGGAACTATTCTCATACCGGTGTCGTTTCGACCAAATGTACTAAAATTTACCATTCTCTCCCCTCATCCAAAATTTACCATCCCCCTCACCCATCCAAATTTTACTATCCCCCCTCACCCAAAATTTACTATCCCCCCATCCAAAATTTACCACAAAATGGTATTGTCCGGGCGCCCCGATCTCCGGACCTTTGTATCGTTATACAACATACCCTTGTAGTCGTACTCTTTTCAAATTCAGTCGTACTCTTTCGTAAAAGTTAGTTCAGGTGGTTCAGGTAGATGATAGGCCGGACTCAGCAATGAGCCGGCTTATTTTGTTGACCTCTTCCCCGGTATTAAATGCATGCAGCACGATCCTCAGCCGCTCCAGCCCCGCCGGCACCGCAGGCGACAGTATCGGCCTGACATCCAGCCCCGAGTCCTGCAACAGTCCCGAAACCCGCTTCACCGCGTCATTCCCCGGAATGATCACCACCTGTATCGGCGTCACACTCTCCACCCGCTGATACGGCAACGACACCGTCGTAAATTGGTCGATCAGCCCCCGCAGCCGCGACCGCTGCGCCTCCATCGAAGGCAGCAGCCCATACGCCACCGCGATAGCCCGCACCGCAGAAGGCGGCAAAGCCGTCGTATAGATAAAGGACCGCGAAAAATTCACCAGATAGCTCTTCAGCCGCTCGCTCCCCAGCACAACAGCGCCATGACAGCCCACCGCCTTCCCGAACGTATGCACCCGCGCAAAACACGCCGCCTCCAACCCCAGCTCCTGCACCAGCCCCGCACCCGCAGGCCCTACAACCCCCGTAGCATGCGCCTCATCCACGATCAGATGAGCCCCATAGCGGCGGCACAGCTCAACCATCTCGGAAAGCGGCGCCATATCCCCATCCATGGAGAACACCGACTCCGTGACGACAAACACCGTCCCTCCGGTAACCGAACGCAACCGTCTTTCCAGATCACCACAATCATTATGCGCAAAAGAAAAAGCACGCGCCCACGATAGCCGCATCCCGTCCCGTATCGACGCATGGCTCAGCTCGTCGTACAATATCGTATCCCCCCGCTGCGGCACGCTGCTCAACACCCCCAAATTCGCATCATACCCCGAATTGAAGACCAGCCCCGCCGGCGCCGCGTGAAAATCCGCAAGCAGTCTTTCCACCTCCTCCACCAGCTGATAATTCCCTGCTAACAGTCTCGACCCCATGCTCCCATGCGCGTACACATCGTCTCCCCAGTGCTTCTCGATCCACCCGTCCGTAGCCATCCCCAGGTAGTCATTGGAACAAAAATCCACCTTCCCCTCAGGCAGCCTCAGCCGCCGAAGGGCATTCTGAGCGCGACGCTCCTTCAGCTTCTTGTCCAAAAAATCCTCTGACGCCATGTCCAAATTTTCCGGCAAACCTACACAATTCCCCCGAACTTCGTCGGAGCGTCGTCCCTCGAGACCTTCGTCACAGCTGCTTCGCCACGCTGTTCCTCGGTCGTTCCCTTCGTACCTCGGGAACCTCGTTCATTCCCTTCAGTCCTTCGTCGAGGCGGCGTCCCTTGAGACCTTCGTACCTCGGGAACCTCGGCCGTTCCCTTCGGTACCCTCGGGAATGCTCGGGAACGGCCATCGCGCCAAAATCCATAACTTTGCACCATGGATACAACGGCAGAACAAAAAAATATCCTCGGCCTCCAGCTCCCCACCGACCCGCGCTGGGTCGACCTGGCCGGCATCTCCCTCGAAGCCATCCTCACCGACCACGCCTGGTGCGAACAAAAAGCCGCCTCCAGCTGCATCTCCCTGATCCAGCGTTACAGCGCAAAAGAACGTCTCGTCCTGGAACTATCCCCCATCGTAACCGAAGAATGGGGCCACTTCCGCCTTGTACTGGCGGAGCTCAACAAACGCGGCCTTAAATTAGGCCCGCAACGAAAAGACATCTATGTCAACCGCCTCCTCGAATTCCAGGAAAAAGGCGGCAACCCGGAACAGCGCTTCCTCGACAAGCTCCTCATCTTCGCCCTCATCGAAGCCCGCAGCTGCGAACGCTTCCTACGCCTCAGCGAAGGGCTCGAAGACCCCTACCTCCGCAACTTCTACCGCCGCTTCATGGAAAGCGAAGCCGGACACTACCACCTCTTCATCGAACTCTCCGAAGAGTATGTCGACAAAGACCTCGTCCGCCAGCGCTGGAAAGAATGGCTCGACTTCGAAGCCGGCCTCATGTCATCCACCGAGGTCCGCGGCGACCGGATCCACTAGCCGCCGCACAAAATCCTTCTACTAAACCCGACCCAACCTCTCCAAATACAGGTCCACAAACTCCGCCACCCGCGGCCTCCGATACTGCATCACCCAGCGAGGATGCGGCAGCGGTATGATCTCCTTAAAAAACCCATGTTTCTCATTGACCTTCGTAAAGAACTTAAAATTCGTCCCCTCCCCCAAACAAAAACAAACCTCAAAAGTCGGCATCGTCTCCAGCTGCTTCCTTATACACTTCAGCATAAAAGGCTCAAAATCCTTGATCAATGCCTTATCGTCATAATAATTCAGATTCTTCCCGTGCTTCGTAAACCCCAGCGGAGACATCGACGTAAAAAAATACCTCCCATAAAATTTCCTCACCCCTCCATACGCATGTATCATCTTATAAATAAACTGCCCCGACAGCTCCGTCTTCTTCTTCATATCATTCGGTATCCCACATTCCTTCTCCAATAACAGCGGATCGGTAAAGGGTACCCCCGTCACCCCCGCCCCATGCCTCCCGGGATTGATCCCGAAGATGAACACCCGCGGCTTCGCATCGCCATAGAACTTCTCGTAGAACTGCGACGCCAGCTTCCAGGTCGCCGGCGCCGTAAAAGGATTCATCACCTCTATCCCATCCCCAAGGGCAAAATCCGGCCGGAGCCCCTTGTAAAAACTCAATATCGCCGCCGCCTGTGTTTGCAACATAGGCCGCAAATTAATGAAAAAAAGCTGCCCTCCTCCGCGCCGTCAGCGACCACCCATTCGGCAGCCTTACTCCCTGTCCCCAACAAAAAAAAGGCAACAGTAAGACTACTGTCGCCATAGTTAAAAACGAACTGCAATTTTTATTCATAACCAAAAAACTAAGGTCTCTTCTTAATCAAAAAAACCGACGGCACCGGCCTCTCACCAGTCTTGTCAGAAGGCTTTATCGTCTCCTTCCCATTCACCAGCATACAGCTGCTGCCTCCCCCATCCAGGTTCAGCGCCTCATAGCACCCCAGGTCCAGCAACACCTTCGCCTCTTCGGCCAGCGTCACCCCCGTTGCCACACCCGGAGTACGCCCCTGTACAGCAAGCACGATGACCCGCCCATCCTTCGTATACCCGACCGCCGAACGCGGATGGATATCCTTCTCCCCATGGATGAACAGCCCCTCTTCCTCATTGGTCACCCTGATCTTCCCGTCATGAACCAGCACCGGACCTCCGCCAACCACGGTCTCCATTTTCCATTTCTTCCAGTGCCGGTCACCCAGCTCCGAGATCGTCGGCACAGAGTCACGGCCACGAGCGACCACCGGCCCATCCTCAAACGCATAGGGCAGCGGCTGCGTCGTATCCGTAAACACCCAGGCCACATCCGCACGCCGCGACCGGTCGATCCCTATCGCGCTCTTTGTCGTATAAGTAAACAACGAATCCCCCCTGGCACGCCTCGATGGCTGATTCCAGCCAACAAGCCGGCCATCCTTCACCACCAAATTCAGATTCCCATTGGTCTTGAACGAAAAGAAAGACGTATTGATCACCACCACCGGCTCCCCCTCCTGCTTATAATACTCCGCCGGCGTCAACCGCTTCCCATACCCTACCTGCGTCGTAAACGCAAGACCTTTATCCTTCAATGGCGCCTCAACATAATACGCCACCGAAAGCCTCCCCTCCATCTTATCCTCCGTTCGGTACACATGCACTCCCGCAGGCAACGGCCCAAATGCCGAATCGACATTCGCCCAATTCCACGCCGGCCCAACCGGCACCATCCCGGTCCCCTTCTCCACCTTCACAAAATTGTCCGGGTCCTGCGCGCGGGAGCTAACTACGAACACTGCACATAGTGCAACTATAAAAAAAACACCTTTTACCATCCTGGATTTTGTTTCAAATTTGGATTAAGAACTATCTCACTGCTCGGTATCGGATCATAATACATCTTATCATCCCATACCCTCGGTATATTCGCCAGCCAGATAATATTCCCGTAAGTCCCCTGCGTCAGCTTCACGGTCTTGTTGTCGATCAGGTAATAATAAACACCCTTGATTGTCGAGCTTGGAGTCGACGTAACAAAAGACACATTCAGCACCCCATCCCCATTCATCGCATAAGGCGTATTCAACGCTGGTACATATACGCCATTGTACGGCATATTCATCAGCAGCCCCATCTTCCAGCGCCGGATATCATCCCAGCGGAAACCTTCCAGCATCAGTTCGACACCCCTCTCCCTTCTGATCTCTAAAAGTACCGCATCGGAAATAGTATTCAAAAAATACTGCGACATATAGGGGTCAGCGGTAGCCGGCATGCCCGTATTGGTAATACCCGCCCGGCTGCGAAGAGCGCCGATAGTGTTATTCCAGTCAGCCGTCGTCAGCGTCCCCAGCTCTTCCTTCGCCTCCGCCAGGTTCAGCAGCACCTCGGCATAGCGGAAGATAGGAATAGAGTTATTATTGTGCGAATTGGTATTGACCGCCGGATCGTCGACGTTGAATTTCAAAGGCTGATATCCCGTAAACGTATAACTATAGTCGGGAGGCGCCGCCGCCCCGGTCGAATATTTGTACTTGTTGCAACGGATCGACTGCTGCAGCCGCAGATCGCGGTTCGCCGTCTCATTCGGGAAGCTGATCGTATCGAAATTCGACGCATCGGTAAACCTCGATCCGTCTTTATTCAGATAGGTATCGATGAACGCCTTGACCGGACTGGTCCTGTTGCCCAGCGTCGCGCTGGTAAAATAGGCGTTCGCGTCATTCCACAGCTTCAGCCCGTCATTATAAACAAAAGCAAGGATCACCTCATCAGACGAAGGAGCGCTGGTCGTAAACACCGTCCGATAGTCCGACTGCGGAGTACCCGTCGAATGCAGCTTGTAGACACCTGCCGCCATCAGCGCCGTCGACGCATCCACAGCATTCTGGTACCATACCCCCGCCGACCCCGTCAGCCCCAGCTCCGTATGATATTTCCTAAAACTTCCCTCGAACACCCCTACCCTTGACTTCAGCGCCAGCGCCGTCCATTTCGTGATCATCGAACAGCTGGCATCCTTCGCAGCAGGCGCATGCGCGATCGCATAGTCCAGGTCAGCTTCGATCGAATCCATTACCAGCGTCCGCGAATCACGCGGCTTGTACATGGAAGAATCAGTCGTACCCAGCGCAGTCCCTACCCAGGGCACATCGCCAAACTCCTTGACCATATTGTAATACCACCAGGCGCGGAAGAATCGCGCGACACCCGAATACGCAGCCCTGACACTATCCGGAATAGCCGGATTGACGTTATTGGCGAGAAAATAGTTGATATTCCTCAGCTCAGGCCAGGAGCCCGTCGCCGACGTTGCCCTCGACCAGGCGCTGCTATTCACCGGGTTATTGGCATTTACCTGCGCCGTCATGATCATCGGCGGGTTATTCCCCGAAATGTAGTCCGACACGTTGTCCGCAGTAAAAACTGCCCTCGCATTCGGCATCTGGTAGACATAAAAGGAATTCGTATACAGCTGCAGATCGCTCACCGTCTTGAAGGCGCTGCCGGGATTCAGACTAGTAAAAGGCTCCTTGTCCAGGTATTTCTTACAGCTGGGCAACGCTCCCAGGACGACGAGCAATAGAATGATCGGTTTGAGAAATTTCATATATCTTATTTAAAAAGTTAGATTGATCCCCGCCGTCAACGTCTTGAGCATGGGATAGGAATAGCCATTACCGCTGGTTGCGCTCACCTCCGGGTCAGATCCGTTGATAACCTCGGGATCGAAATTCGCGGCATATTTGTGCAGCGAAGTAAAGGTGAACATATTCTGACCCGTGAAATAGACCTTCGCCATCGTGAGACCAGCCCTGTTGCACCACTGCTTCGGCAGACTATAGGAAACATTCAGGTTCTTCAGCCGCACATAAGCCGCATTCTGCAGATACCTGCTCTGCACCACCGCCAGCTCACGCGTACCGCTGAGCGCCACATAACCCCGGTACCTGGGATAGTATGCATTGGGGTTGGCCGGTGACCATACGTCCTTCATCATATAGGCCGGCATCGACTCATACGGACGGTTGTATTGTCCCCAGAAACCACCCGCTTCCGTCCCGGGCCACCAGTCCTGCTTCCCTACACCCTGGAAGAATGCGGCGATAGATATGCCCTTCCAGGCAGCGCCCAGGTTGAAACCGAACAGATACCGCGGTGTCGAATTCCCGATGATCGCCAGGTCCCCATGGTCCGCAAGCGTACTCTTCCCGGTGTTGATGACGCCCTTGCCATTGATATCCTTGAACTTGATATCCCCGGGCAGGATCACGTTCGAATTGCTGACCGTGAAAAAGGATTGGTTGGCGTGATTGGTAATATCCTGCTGGTCCTTGAACAGCCCCTCAGTCTCAAAACCCCAGATCTCACCCGGATGCATGCCCTTGTAATAGGTGCTCGGCGTCAGCGCGTAGGGATAGGGCAATATACCGCTCGGGTTGTAGTATTTCGTGATAACCGACGTATTATCCGACAGCACGACCCCAACGGTGAAGCTCAGGTCCTTCGTGATATTGCTATGCCAGGACGGCGAGATTTCCCATCCGGAGGTCCGCAGATTGGCATTGTTCCCGTTCGGCACCGCAGCGCCAAAGACCGCCGGCAGCGGCTGACCCACCGTAAAATTGCCCGTAGAATAGCGGATATAGTAGTCTAGGCTGATCCGCAGCCTGTTCTGCAAAAAGCTCGCATCCACACCCTCATCCACCGTAGTCGACTTCTCCCAGGTCAGCCCCGTCGGGATAACATTGGGATTGGACGTATAGGTCGGGATCACCCCATTGATGGAGATCAGATTGGAAGAAGAAGGCATCTGCACCTTCATGATCTCGTTGAAGAGATAGGGATTGATCTGGCCATTCCCTAAAGAACCCACCGAAGCCCGCAGCTTAAGATTGTTCAACCATCCCGACGTCCCATCCATAAAATTCTCCTTCGAGATCACCCAGCCCGCCGATATGGAAGGGAAGAAGCCAAACCGCGAATACGACGGGAATTTCGAAGACCCGTCATACCGGCCGTTGACCTCCACCAGGTACTTGTCCTTATAGGAATAGTTACCCCGGAAGAAGATACCAAAGATCGACCACTCATTGCCCGCGGCCGAAAGCACATAGTTCGTTCCGTTCAACAGGTTAAGATTCGGCTGCGTCGGATCGATAATACCATCCCGCGAGATATAGGTACTGTCAAACCGCTGGTCCTCGATATTCATACCCGCAAGGAGCTGCACGAAATGATCACCGAAGGTCTTGTGCGCCGACGCATAGAGGTTGGCCGCATAGTACTGTGTCACAGCCGTAGCCCTGGTCAGCATATTATTGGTGTTGGTAGCCGTCATCCCCGGACCCTGGCTATAGGTTACCGGACGATAGGTCCCGTCTACAGTATTGTTGGTATTGGCATAGGTAAAATCACCCTTCAGGTTCAGCAGGTTCTTCACGATATCCGCACTGAAGGACGCAGTATTGCGGATAAAGATCTGGTTGGTGATGGTATTGTTGAGACCGGTAAAAAAATCCCCCACCGAAGAATACGACTGAGGAGTCAGCGTCCCGTCAGGATTCTGGAGGATAGCCAGCGGATTCGTGGCCACCGCGAAATTCGCCCAGACCGGCGTCTTGTTGTTGTCTACCGGGTAGAAATAGTTGTAGGTATTGAAGTCGATATTGTCGCTCAGCGTCAGCCAGGGACGGACAACGATGTCTCCCTTCGCCCTCAGGTTAATACGTTTGAAATGATCCGGGCTGTAGCGGAAAACACCTCCCTGGTCATAATACCGGCCCGAGATATAAAAGTCGGCATTCTGGCTGCTCCCGGAAATGCTCAGGGAATTATCCGTTGCCGGCGTATTCTGCCGATACAGCTGGCTGATCCAGTCGGTGCTGCCATAATACAAATATTTTCCCGTGGCAGGGTCCACTGTCGCCTGCGGCAGCGACGGATTGTTCTTCCTCGCCAGCAGGGAGTCAAAACCCGCGTCGGTATTGGGGAAATAGCCGTTTACGGTGCTGGGGGGCGTCTTATAGTCATACCACGCATTGTATGCATCGACATAGGCCTTGCCCCACCCGTATCCGTCATTCACCAGCTGCGGGGTCACCGTCTTCTGGTTGATGGAATAGCTCGAGTTGAAATTCATCGTCACCTTTCCTTTCTTCGGGTTCTTCGTATTGATCAGCACCACGCCAAAGGCCCCGCGCGCGCCATAGATCGCAGCAGAAGCAGCATCTTTCAATACCGTGACGCTCTCGATATCATCAGGGTTCAGCAGACTGGGATCACCGGATACCCCATCTATCAACACCAGCGCAGAAGCCGCGCCACCATTGCCGATCGAGGTCAGACCCCGGATATTATAGGTGGGATTCCGGATAGGCTTGCCATCCGACATAAAGATGTTCAGATTAGGCACAACCCCCTGCAGCCCGCGGCTGACGTTCGGTGAAGGCCTGTCCTGCAAGACTTCGCCGCTCACCTGCGTAACCGCACCAGTAAGATCCCCTTTCCGCTGGCTGCCATATCCCACGACTACGAATTGATCCAGATCATTGGCGCCTTCCGAAAGCCGCACCAGCAGGGTATTGTTCTCATTCGGCTTGACAAGAAAACCCTTGACGGTCTTTGTCGCAAACCCGATATGCGTGATCGTAAAATTATAGGTCTTACCCGCGGCAAGCGCCCGGAAAACAAATACGCCATGGTCATTCGACTGGATAGTGTAACTCTCTGAAGAATGCGCGTCGCTGGCCTTGATATTGGCGCCGGCCAACGGTTCTCCTTTTTCTGTTGCAATAGTGCCCGTAACTACACCCGTAAGCGACTGGGCCATCCCGGGACAGGCCATGCTTAACAGCAGTAAAATCAGCAGCGGTTTGATCGAAAAGATTTTCATTTTTATTTGTTTTTAGGCAAAAGCATACCCTTACGCGTTTCCGCGTTTATTTTTAGAATGCATTGGAAAAGGTTGTGGCTAATTACCGCGCCGGATCACATGGTACCCGTCCGGCTGTTCGACGATATCAAGATTGTTCATCCCACCCAGCAATCGAAGGAATATATCCAAAGAATCCGTGCCCTCCACCGCGCCGGTAAAATTGAGACCGGCAAGATCCGAAGCCCGGAAATTGAACTTTTTATTATAACGTATCGTCAGCTTCTTAAAGACTTCTTTCAATGGACTGTTATTGAACGTAAGCGTCCCATCATCCACAATCGTGCCCTGTACACCCGGCTGCTCCGCTTTCCTGAACCTTGTCACCTTGGCCACCATCCGGCGCTTATCAAAATCCACCTGCTCGCCCGGCGACAGATAGACATCCTTATTGAGCCCCTTCACCACGACCTTGCCGGCAAACAGCTTCACGGTCTCATTGCCACGAGTACTCACGGAGAATACCGTCCCCAGCGCCGTCGTAGCCAGAGACACTCCATGTACCGTAAAAGGATGAACCCGGTCCCTGGTAACATCGAACTCCGCCTCACCCACCAGCCAGCTATCCCGGCCGGCGACGCCGAAAGAATCGGCATAACGTAGAGCAGAATGCGCATATAGCTTCACGCGCGAACCATCGGGTAAAACAACAGAAGACACACTATCCGTCTCATTCGTCTGATACACCCAGCTGGCAGCCACGGGCGGACTCGCAACCACAGCAGCGCTCCCCACCGACCTGCTCTTACCCCAAAAAACCCATCCCCCCACAACCAGCAATACCGCCGCTGCCACCGCCGGCCAGTACCTGTACATCCGCCTTACCCGTCCCGGGAACAGCTGCCCCTTCAATTCCCGCAAAACCTCCTCCTGGTGCAGCACCGGCGCTAAAGACCCGGGCGATACAGCCTCCCATTCTTTCAAACCAACCTCGTCGGGATGCTGCTCCAGATAGTTCAACACAGCAGCACGCTCCTGTTCATTACATTCGCCGGCAAAAAAATTCCGGATCAGACTCTTGGTAACTTCCATGCGGTAGATTGTTCCTCTACCAATGTATACGTTTGTGGGAAAGAGTTACCACTGCTGGTAACATTAAGTTAATATAGACCGCGGATATGACGCAATGCCTTCGTCATATGGTCTTCTACAGTTTTGAGAGAGATGGATAGCAGCTCCGCTATCTCTTTGTAGGAATGGCCCTGTATGCGGCTAAGCAGAAAAACCCGTTTGCGAACGGGTGAAAGATTACGCGTCAACGATATTAAATGATCGGAAGCTTCGAAAACGCCATCCGGCGCAGCCTCTTCCACTGCGCCCCCCTCACCGTGCTCAAGAACTTTCCTTCGCTGCACTTCCTCCCTCCGCAAATAGTCGATGAACACCCCCGCAGCAATATGGAACAATTGAGTATCCAGTGAAATACTGTCCTTCAAAGTATGCCTGAACTCCCACAGCTTGATAAAAGCCAGCTGCGCCACCTCCCGGGCAGCAGACGCAGACCGCGTCCTCTTAAGGAAGTGATGGTAGACTTTCGGATAATAGAGGTTGAACACCTCCGTAAATGATTCCTCAGTCATCATCCCGATCCCCTCCTTTGACATCTGATTTGACAAACGCGGCTCTTACCGGTGCAGGAACCACCGAATTCTCTCCCTTCACGGCCTTCCACAACATCGCATTCATGACCGCATCGGGCTGCGCATCTTCGTGCGAGAAATCCAACCCCTTCGCCAGATCCGCCAGCTTGCCCCCGCGGGGATTGACGTCCAGCAGATTGATTCCTTCCGGCTTTGCGACAAATGGAGCCATATCCGCCTGCTTCGCAAAGCTCCTCCACATCGGCACAGCAGCCGCATCATATTGGGTCATCGGCTGCAGCCCCAGGATAAGTTCCATGGTATGCAGCATCGACGAGGTCGTATACATCGTGTGGTCCACAAAATGACGCTTTACATAGCCGCCGCAGACATAGGCCGGGCTCCGGTGCGCGTCCACATGGTCGGGACCGTTCTGCGCATCGTCCTCCAGGACGAATACCACGCTCTCCTTCCAGATAGGGCTCTTCGAGAGATGCTCCACAAAAAGACCAACGGCCAGGTCATTGTCCGCCACATGCGCGTACGGTGTCGGCCTGCCCGGGGTCGTACCCTCCGTATGGTCATTGCCAAACCGCACCACCTGGAAGCCAGGTACTGCATTCACCGCTACCAGTGAATCGAACTCCTGCATCCACTTATAGGCCCTCGCCGTATCGAAGATATGCTGGTCCATATTCTTGAAATAAGGGCAGTAATGCCCTTCCAGCGCTGGTATCACCGGCTTGTCATGACCATTCTTATCCTTGTTGATGAATTCACCGTAGGTCCGGTAGCTTACCCCTGCCTTCGCGCACTGATCCCAGATATAGGACCTGTTCAGCACGGTCGGCGTAATATAATTGCCCCCGCGATGACCATAGGCCGAAGGCCAGATCTTTTCCATATAGTCCGTAGCGTAAGCCCCCATGCTCCATTGATGCCCATCCGCGCTGACCTCGCCGTCCACATAAAAATTATCCAGCAGCACGAACTCCTTCGCCAGCGCATGCTGGTTAGGCGTGATCTTCTCCCCGAACAGCACCAGGCTGGTGTCCCCGTTGCCCTCCGTTATATCCCCCAGCACCTGGTCATAGGTCCTGTTCTCCTTGATAATATAAAAAACATGCTTGATCGGCGAAGCCTCTCCGACCTTCCCCGGTACAGGATTCCCCGCCTCGCCGCCTACATTCATCAGCTCGGTCTCCTTCTTATAAGGCGTATTCCTGAACACGACCTGGGTGTATACCCGCAGCTGTTCGTCCGAAGGCGCCGGTATCATGCTCAGCGAGCCCATCAGCAGACCACCGCCGATATACTGCTCACGAATCTTCTTGTTCCTGACCGAATCTCCCTGGTGAAGAAATACCCGCTGACGGACATCTACCGGATTCGGCCCGCGTGGATTCGGGAGAGAAGAAAATCCCTTCCCATTGGCCACAAAGAGCTGCTTGCCGATCACCCGTACACAGGTAGGATACCAGCCCGTGGGAATAAAACCAAGAGAGGCAGCCGCACCAGGCTTGCTCACGTCAAAAACAGCCAGACAGTTATTGTCCGCGTCAGCCACATACAAGGTCTTGTCGTCCGCGCTCAGCGCCACCCCATTGGTCGTACTGCCAACCCGGGACTCGGGATACAAGGCCGCATTCAGCGTCTCCAATACCTTGCGGGACTTTGTTACGTCGATGACCGACACACTATTGTCAAGTGCATTTGCTACATATAGATACCGCCCATTGGAAGAAAGACACATATCATTCGGATGATCCCCAACGGCCACGCTATCAGTGATCACATTTGATGAGGTGTTGTAGACCACCACCTGTTTGCTCCCCCATTCGCTGATATATAATTCTTTCTTATCCGTAGAAAGCAGACAGGTATACCCTTCGCTGCTCAGCGGCAGCTGACGGACGATCGAACGGCTCCGGAGATCGATCACATATAAGCTATTATTTTCCTTTGTAACGACATACAACAGATGGCGAAGATCATCGATCGCAATGCCCGTGGGGGAAACCTTCGCCAACATCGGCTGTCCCAGACGGATGGTGTCGGAATTGACCAGCTTATTATTCTTAATGGAGTACTGGATGATCCAGTTGTCATTCCCTCCGCTGACATATAACGATTTTTCGTCGGCGGTAAAGGCGATCCCGCCCCAGGCAGTTCCGATCTCTACGCTGTCCAGCTGACGGCCAGCCTTCGTGTCAACCAGCTGAATAGACTGAACGCTCTGACCATTATTGGTGATCGCGGCATACTTCCCCGTCCGGCTCACCGCAATATTCAGGGGCAGATCACCCAACGGCAGGCTCGTTCCGACCGGCGTCAGCGACCATCCATTCGGAAGATTTACCCGGCGGGCTTCCAGTGCAGGCAGATCGATAATTCCAGGAGGAACAGGACGGCTGGGCTGTGCATTGGCCGAAATAAGGGACGTGAGGATGATGATCCCGATCAGAGCTTTTTTCATGCAACGAAAAATTGAGTACCGCAAAGCTACTCACCCGTCGTCGGAAAAATTGTCGGTTTGTATTAAGACTATATTAACACTAGGGCAAACCCTTACTACGCAGAAAAGTAGTTAAGCTCCTCATCCAGATCGAGAAAAGGATACTGCCGGATCAGCTCAGCAGTCTTCTCCCTATAACTGGCCAGGAACTGCTTATGCGCATTCGTCGCGGGCTGAAAAGCCTTATGCCTCCTCGCAATAACGATCTTCTTCACCTCCTCCATCAACCGCTGCGACTCCTCGCTGATACAGGATTCTGCAAATTTCTCCAGCACATACTGTGTCGCCGGATAGTTCGGATGAACCATATCGATATCATAGAACCGGTAATCCCTCAGCACGTCGATCACCAGCTCGTATGCCGGAAAATAATAAAGCCGGTCGAACTTGCCCACCAGGTGATGAACCGCCTCCAGCAGCCTCGCCTTGCTCCGGTTGTTCTCCACGACCCCGTCCCGGATATGCCGCACAGGGCTAACTGTAAAGATCACGCGTAATTCCGGATTGAAATACCGCAGCTGATGCAGACACCCGTCCAGTGCCGTATTGATCTCTTCGATGGTCATCAGGTGCTTGACAAAGGTCTGCGCCGGCGCCCGGTGACAGTTCGCAACAGGCTGCCCGTCCTTTAGACGATAGGAGAACGCGCTGCCTAAGGTAATGACCAGCCACTGAGCGGACTTCAGAAAAGTATGGGCTTGCAGCTGCGACGCATTGATCGCTTTCAGACATTCTTCTTTATCGGTATGCGAAAATCGACTATGGTGCTGCCAGCTCTGCCACACCTCATTAAAATACACAAGGTCATCTTCTGTATATACCCGCGGATCGATATAAGAGATCAGGCTCGACCCCACGCTCGCCGCATCGAAAAGGATCCCGTTCGGATTCTGCAGCACGTCGAACTTCCAGTCCCTCAGACTATTGCCGATATGCTCCGTAAAGCAGGAGCCCGTCAGCAGAAGCTTGTCCCCATAGCTGACCGGCTGGGGCAGGACCGGAATATTTATCGGTAGCTGAAACTCCATCTTTATACAAATATTTCACCCGCGATCCGCAGGCTTTCCTTCAATGCTGCGCCATCCAGCTTGGGAAGCAATTCCTTCTCCCCAAAATGTTTTATCATCCATTCCGTATCCATATTCCCCACCAGCTCGTTCCCCGCCATCGGACATCCGCCAATCCCCTTCAATGCGCCGTCAAAACGAAGACAACCAGCCTCCAGCGCCGCGTCGATCTTTGCCTTCCTGCCATGCGGCGTAGAATGCAGATGCACGCCGATCGTACACTGCGGCAGCTCGTTGATCAGGTAGCTGGTTACCGAGAACACCTGCTCGGGCGTCGCCAGCCCAACGGTATCCGCAACAGACAAGGTCTTTACGCCCAAAGACGCCAGCGCCGACGCCCACTCGTACACGATCTCCTCCGACCAGGGGTCTCCATAGGGATTCCCAAACCCCATCGACAGATAAACCACCAGCTCCTTCTGCCGTTTGGCACAGAGGTCCTGCATCTCCTCCACCGTGGCAAAAGAACCTTCGATGGTCTTATTCGTATTACGCAGCTGAAAGGTCTCCGACACCGAGAAGGGAAAACCGAGATACGAAACGGCATCATACCCCGCGGCAGCATCGGCCCCCCTGAAATTCGCCACAATAGCCAGCAGCCGCGTCTTACTCCTTCCCATATCCAATCCTTCCAGCACCTCCGCCGTATCCGCCATCTGCGGGATCGCATGCGGCGAAACAAAGCTCCCGAAATCCAATACGTCAAAACCTACCTTCAACAATGAGTTCAGGTAGTCGATCTTCTTCGCGGTCGGAATAATATGCGGCCAGCCCTGCATGGCATCGCGCGGACACTCAACCAAGCTTACCATATAAACGATTTTTCATTGCTTCATATAAAATAATACCCGCCGCCACACTGACATTCAATGAATCAAAATCGCCGGCCATAGGTATCGTAAAATGCTCGTCAGCAGCCTTCCTTATATACGGCTGAACCCCGTGTCCCTCGCTACCCATCACTATACAACAAGGCTCCGTCAACGGAAGATCAAAAACCCGTGTCGGCGCATTCATCTCGCTCGTAAATACTTTTATTCCATTCAGGTGAAGCTCATCCACCGCCTTCAGCAGACTGCCTACCCGGCAGACCTGGATCCGCTCCAGCGCACCCGCCGAAGACTTCATCGCCTCTTCGTTCAACGCGCCCGTGCCCTTATCCGGGATGATCAGCGCCTGCGCCCCGCAGCACAAGGCCGAACGCGCTATCGCCCCGATATTCCGCACATCCGTGACGCCATCCAGCATGACAAACAGCGGTACTCCCCCCGAGCCCACGACATAGTCGATCACCTGCTGCAGGTCCATATACTGCACCAGCCCGGCAAACGCGATCACGCCCTGGTGATTGGCCTTGGTCAGCGAGCTCAGCTTCTCGCCGGGAACGACCTGCACCGGAATATTGTGCTCCCTCGCCAGCTGACGGATATCAGCAACCGCATCCCCACTGGTATTTCTCTGTAATAATATCTTGTCGACAGGCCTCCCGGACCGAATAGCTTCGATCAGCGGCTGACGACCAATTATAAGTTGGCTTTTCTTCATGCAAATTTTAATTGTCCCTCTAACAGCATCAGCTTTACCCGTTGGATCGCTCCGACAGAGATCGAATCCGTGATCTCGCCCCTCTCCACCATCTTCCACGCCTCTTCAAAATGTACCCTCCGAACCACCAGCTGCTCCGTCTCCTCCGGCATCGCCTCCCGCTGCTCCAGCCCGCGCGCCAGATAGATCATGGCCAGTTCATCGGTGACGGAATTCGACAGATGCATATTCAGCAGATGCGTCCACTCCGTAGCCACCAGCCCCGTCTCCTCGCGAAGCTCCCGCTGCGCCGACGCCAATGGCTGCTCACCCGGATCGCCCCCACCCTCGGGTATCTCCCAGCTATATTCCGACAACGTAAATCGATACTGCCCTACCAGCCACGTATACCCTTCCTCATCCAACGGCAGAACCCCGATAGCCAGACCCTTAAAATGCACCTTGCCATAGATACCCTTCCCACCGCTCGGATTCAGCACATCGTATTCTGTCAGGTTTATCCATTTGTTGTCGTACACAGCCCGCTCACCTAGTATTGTCCATGGACTTTCCATATACAAATATAAAAAAGCCTCCCGATAGGGAGGCTTCCATTATTCTAGCCAATATACTATTTAATGTTGAACGCCTTCTTCACCTTAGGCACATAGTCCAGCTTCTCCCAGGTGAACAGCTCAACCTTCTTCTTGAGCTCCTTCCCGCCGGGTGCGATGAACACCTTCTCGATCACCTGAGGCTGACGTCCCATATGACCATAAGCCGCAGTTTCGCTATAGATAGGATTGCGCAGCTTCAGACGCGTTTCGATAAAATAAGGACGCATGTCGAACAGCTCCATCACCTTCTTGGCGATCTGACCATCAGACAGCTTCACCTTTGCAGTACCATACGTGTTCACGTTGATGCTGGTAGGCTGAGCCACGCCGATAGCATAGGACACCTGTACCAGAACCTCGTCAGCTACACCGGCAGCGACCAGGTTCTTGGCAATATGACGCGTAGCATAAGCTGCAGAACGGTCAACTTTGGAGGGATCTTTGCCGCTGAACGCACCACCACCGTGAGCACCCTTGCCACCATAGGTGTCTACGATGATCTTACGGCCGGTCAGACCAGTATCACCGTGAGGACCACCGATAACGAACTTACCAGTCGGGTTGATATGATACTTGATCTTATCGTTGAACAGCTTGGCGTATTTCTTATACTTGGTCTTGACGCGGGGGATCAGGATATTGATGATATCTTCCTTGATCTTGGCCTGCATCTTGGATTCCGTATCAAAGTCATCGTGCTGGGTGCTGACAACGATCGCATCGATACGAACCGGCTTGTTGTTGTCATCATATTCCAGCGTAACCTGGCTCTTCGCATCGGGACGCAGATACTTGATCTGTTTGTTCTCACGACGCAGCGCAGCCAGCTCCAGCAGGATCTTGTGGGCCAGATCCAGCGCCAGAGGCATATAGTCTTCAGTTTCGTTGCTCGCATAGCCGAACATCATCCCCTGGTCACCTGCTCCCTGCTCTTCTTTCTTCTTCTTGTCAACACCCTGGTTGATGTCGGAAGACTGTTCGTGAATAGCGGAGAATATACCACAGGAATTAGCTTCGAACATATATTCGCTCTTCGTATAACCGATCTTACGGATAACTTCACGGGCGATATCCTGTACGTCCAGGTACGCCTTCGACTTCACCTCACCAGCCAGGACAACCTGTCCTGTAGTCACGAGCGTTTCACAGGCGACTTTGGATTGAGGGTCAAATGCAAGGAAATGATCGATCAACGCATCCGATATCTGATCGGCTACTTTATCCGGATGTCCTTCAGAAACGCTTTCGCTCGTGAATAAATAAGGCATTGTGTTTTAAAGATTTAATTGATATTAATGGGTTTGCGGTTTCTCTCGGCTGTTTGCAACGGATAGATTCCGGCCGCAAATATAAGACCATTTGGTCAGATCAGTATGTATAGATCATTTGCTCAGATCGGTATACAACTGCAAATAATCTGTTAAATCAGACTCTGCATTAAAAGAGAGGACCTTTTTACCCCGGATCTTACCGAATTCATCGATCAGCTTCTTGTCGACCTTCTCGGCTCCGAACGTGATAGCATCCGCATAGGTAGCCCCGCCACGGAAAAGAGCGCTGTTGTTGGCGTCCTTATAGGGTTCCAGATCCTTGTCCTTGATATTGGCGTGAATATTGGCCGTCTTCAGAAAATCCGGCCCCAGCTTTTCCTTGAAAGTATTCTGCCCGACCGTGAATACACACTTGCTGTGCGCAAACACCGGCTCCTTCTTATAGACCGTCTTAAGATATAAAGGGATCAATCCCGTCATCCAGCCGCTGCAATGAATGACATCGGGGGGCCAACCAAACTTCTTCACCGTCTCGAGAGCGCCCTTGCAATAGAATACAGTTCTTAACCCATTGTCTTCGAACCACTTATCTCCTTCATCATGAAAGATGAACTTGCGCTTGAACAGGTCTTCGTTATCCAGAAAATATACCTGCAGACGGGCGTTGGGGAGGGATGCTACTTTGATCTGTAAAGGATAATCGTCATTGTCAACCGAGACGTTGATGCCCGAAAGCCGAACCACCTCATGAAGACGATGCCTTCTCTCATTCACCACACCAAATCGAGGCATAATACAACGCACTTCAAAACCATTGTCATTTGATTTAATTGCCAGCTTATTAACGATCTCTGCAAATTCCGTCAGCTCTAAATAGGGCGACATTTCGTTGGCAATAAATAAAATTCGCTTTTTTTGTAGCATTATTTTACAATAATTGTTGAGACCAGACCTTAAAGAAACTTAATGAAATAGTTTGCAAAGGTACAATTTTTATTGTAAAATCGGCGCTGTAGCCGGTTTTGGACGCTTAAATCCCTAAAAAAATGATTTTATTTAAAAAAACCGGTGACCTGCGCCGGTGGATAGAGCAGCAACGGATTTCGGGTAACGCTATCGGTTTTGTACCCACCATGGGAGCCCTGCACGCGGGACATATATCACTTATAGATATATCAAAAAATTTCCGACCAACCGCCAATGTCAGGCCTTCGGCCGGTCCGCCTCCGGCGTCCGTGACCGTCTGTTCTATATTTGTCAACCCAACTCAGTTCAACGACCCGAAAGATTATCAAAAATATCCCATCACCATCGAAAAAGACATCGCCCTGCTCGAAGCGGCCGGCGTCGACGCCCTCTTCCTCCCGGAGGTCAGCGAGATGTATCCCGATGGCACCACCGGTCTCGAAAAATATGACCTCGGCCACCTCGAGACCATCCTTGAAGGCAAATACCGCCCCGGCCACTTCCAGGGCGTATGCCAGGTCATGCGGCGCCTCCTCCAGCTGGTCCGGCCCGACGACCTCTTCATGGGCAGCAAGGACTACCAGCAATGTATGGTCGTCCAGCGTCTTATTCAATTGATGGACTGGTCTATACATCTGCACCGCTGCCCCATCGTCCGGGAGCCCGACGGCCTGGCCATGAGCAGCCGCAACGCCCGCCTCAACCCCGAAGAGCGCCAGCGCGCCACCGCCATCTACAAAGCCCTCACAACATTTCAATATGTCGACTCCGGCACGGGCGCTCCTGATACCGAAAGAGCCATCGCCATAGCCCAAAAATCACTGGAAAAAGCACAATTCCGCGTCGACTACATCGCTGTCTGCGACCCCGAAACCCTCGAACCAACCAATGCATCCCGTGGCGCTGTCGCCCTCATCGCCGCCTTCCAGGGCGAAGTCCGCCTCATCGACAACCTGGTTTTGTGACTCGAGAGGGGACGAGCGTAGCGAGTCCCCGCAAGAGCCCACGCGAGCGAGAAGCCCAACGTCAGTTGGGCGACGAGCTCGCAATAAATTTATTGTACCTTTGTGCCCCAAAAATCAAACTATGGACATCGAAGTACTCAAATCAAAAGTCCACCGTGCCACCATCACAGAAGCCAATCTCAATTACGTCGGCAGCCTCACATTGGATGAAGACCTCATGGACACCGCCAACATGATCGAAAATGAAAAAGTTCAGGTGGTCAACGTCAACAACGGATCCCGCATCGAAACCTATCTTATAAAAGGCAAACGCGGCAGCGGCACCTGCTGCCTCAACGGCCCCGCTGCTAGACAGGGTGCAGTGGGCGACATCGTCATCATCATCTCCTACGCACACATGGACTTCGAAGAAGCCAAAACCTTCAAACCCTGGATCGTTTTTCCGAAAGAAGGAAATAAGCTGTAACTTGTACCGAGTATGAAGAAAAAATTACTGGTCCTGTTACAATACGTTTTTTTCGCTGCTCTCGCAGCGTTTTTTGTGTGGCTCAGCCTCAGAGGCATGACCAGGGATGACCGCGCCCGGCTGCAGGATGCACTGCACCGCGCCAACTACTGGCTCCTTATCCCCGTGCTCGGCTTCCTCCTCATGAGCCACTGGCTCCGCGCGCTTCGCTGGCGCCAGCTGATCGAGCCGATGGGCTACAAACCTTCCGTAACCAATCTGTTCCTGGCCGTGATGATCGGCTACCTCGCCAATTTCGCCGCCCGTCTCGGCGAAGTCGTCAAATGCACCGTCATCGCCCGCTATGAAAAAGTTCCCGCCGACAAGCTTGTCGGTACTGTAGTGGCCGAACGCGCATTCGACCTCGTCACCCTCGCCCTCGTATTCGGCCTGACCTTTATATTCCAGTTCGACATCATTCACTCCATGACCGCGGGATGGACGGACAAGCTCTTCCACAACGCCCAGGGCCAGACCTCCTATGTTAAAATAATTGTCCTGCTCGTGGTGGCCATCGCCCTCTTCTTCGTGGGAAAATGGGCGCTCAACCGCTTCGGCCATATCAGCATCGCCAAAAAATTAAAGAACATCATCGTCAACATCTGGCACGGCCTCACCAGCGTAAAAGACCTGAAGAACAAACCTCTCTTCTTCCTCTACAGCATCGGCATCTGGTTCCTCTACCTGATGAGCACCTGGTTTGGTTTCTTCGCCATCAGCGCCACCAGCCATCTTACCGTCATCGACGCCCTCAGCGTCCTCGCCATGGGTAGCATCGGCATGATCGTATCCCCCGGTGGCATCGGAGCCTACACGCTGCTCGTCGCGCAGACTGTTGCCTTCTACGGCATCCCCGAACAGCCCTATGGCCAGGCCCTCGGCTGGCTCCTCTGGTTCGGCCAGTTCCTCAGCTTTATCCTCTTTGGCTCCATCAGCTTTATCCTGCTGCCAAGAATCAATAAAAAACGTATCATCATCGAGCCCGTATATGACTCGAGCCGAAGGCGAACAGCATCGGACAATTAAAAATCAATTATCTCCCGATGAACAAGCCACAAATAATACCGCAAAAAATATATGATCCCTCCGGCCTGCAACACCAGGTCCGGCGCTGGCGTCTCCTCAGCAAAAAAATAGCCTTCACCAACGGCTGCTTCGACATCCTGCACCAGGGTCATATCGCGTCCCTCTCCGAGGCCGCACAGGAAGCCGACATCCTCATCGTTGGCCTCAATTCGGACGCCTCCACCCGCCGCCTGAAGGGTCCCCAACGTCCTGTCAACAATGAACAGGCCCGCGCTACCCTCCTCGCCTCCCTGCTGATGGTCGACGCCGTCATCGTCTTTGAGGAAGACACACCGCTCAACCTCATCGTATCGATAGCACCCGACGTCCTCGTAAAAGGCGGCGACTATACCATCGACCAGATCGTCGGAGCAAAAGAGGTCATGGCCGCCGGCGGCCGCGTAGTGATCAATCCTATCGTTCCGGGGTTCTCGACCACCGGCCTCATCGACAAAATATGCAGCCTATAGCCCGTATATTGATCATAGAAGACGAACCAGCCGTCGCATCCGTAATCCAAAAAGCCCTGGCGGAAGAGCGCTACGAACCCTCCGTCGCCATGGACGGCGAGTCCGCTCTCGACCATATCCATCGCTTCGACTACGACCTGCTCATCATGGACGTCATGATCCCCGGCATCAACGGCATCGACCTCACCCGACAGGTCCGCAAAGCATCGATACAGACACCGGTCCTCATGCTCACGGCCCTGGGTTCCACCGACAATATCGTATCAGGCCTCGACGCCGGCGCAGACGACTACCTGACCAAACCCTTTAAGATCGCCGAGCTCCTCGCCCGCGTCCGGTCCCTGCTCCGGCGCAATACCGGCCCCAACAGCAGCCCCGACACCCTCAGCTTCTCCGATATCACCCTCAACCTCGACGAAAAGAACGCCCGGCGCAACGACCAGCTAATCGAACTGACCGCCACCGAATTCAGGCTCCTCGAATACCTCATGCGCAATCCCCGCAAGGTGCTCTCCCGCATGGACATCCTCGAAAAGGTCTGGGGCTACGACTTCCAGCTCAATACAAAAACAGTTGACGTATACATCAACTACCTCCGCAAAAAGCTGGAAGGCCCGGATGCCGGACGCGTCATACACACCGTCGTAGGCATGGGATATATCTTAAAAGAGGAGCCCGCATGAAGATCCAGCTCAAGATCACCCTCCTGTTCACCGGGCTATGCCTCGCCGTTATTATCCTGCTCAGTACCGCCGTCTGGTACTTCGCGAACGAAAAGGCGTTCGAAGACTTCTATACCCGGCTCGAGCTAAGAGCCGTCGTCGCTTCCCGCGCCAACTTCGACGCCAGCGACCAGAACCAGCAGGTCTACGAGACACTCCGCCGCGAACACCTCCAACGGCTGCCCGAAGAAGAAGAATACATCATCCGGACCGATACCCTCGACCGCATCCGCAATACTTCCCTGTACGAAAAGGTCGGCTCACATTTCTTCGACGAGGTGCGGCAAAAAGGGAAAGCCTCCGGCCGTCACCGCTTCCAGTTCTATGCCGGCATCATCCACAAAGCCCCGCAGGGCGAATACCTGATCATCATCACCGCCGTCCACAGCTACGCCCAGAATTTCCTCTCCGACCTGAAAAATATCCTCACCACCGGCGGCATCATCTCGGCGATCGTCCTGCTCAGCATCGGTCTCCTGTTCTCCCGGCAGGTGCTCTACCCTATCCGCAATATCGCCAGAAGGGTCAACACCATCAGTGTCACCTCCCTCCACCAGCGGCTGGAGATAAAAGGGAAGGACGAGGTCTCCGTCCTGGCCAGCACCTTCAACGACATGCTTTCCCGGCTGGAAACAGCCTTCGAGACCCAGAACAATTTTGTCAGCAACGCCTCCCACGAGCTCAATACTCCCCTCACCGCCATCATCGGCGAAGCCGATCTCGCGCTTACCCGGCAACGCTCACCCGAAGAATACCAGCGCGCCCTCGCCGTGATCATGGCCGAGGCGGAAAAGCTCCAGTCCATCACCCGCGGATTGCTGGAGCTGGCCCAGTCCAGCTTCAGAGGCAATCTGGTTTATGAGGCGGTAGACGTGGACGAGCTCGTCTACAACTCCCTTGGCGTAGCCCATAACGTATACCCCCAATGCGAGATCCGCCTCGACAAAAGCCTCCATTCCGGAAACCTTCCCTTGTATGGGAATTCCCAACTTTTCGAACTAGCGGTTTCAAATATCCTTCTCAATGCCTGCAAGTATAGTTATGGCAAGCCTATCACCTTCGCCGTCGCGGCCAGCAGCGCCAACATCATCTTCATCGTCACCGACCAGGGCATCGGCATTCCCGAAAGCCAGATAAAACACGTCTTTGATCCCTTCTTCCGGGCCTCCAACGCCAAAAAAACACTCGGCTACGGCATCGGCCTCCCCCTGGCCCAGAACATCATCCGCCTCTACAAAGGCAGCATCACCATCAGCTCCAAAGAGAACGTCGGCACCGAAGTGATCGTCAAATTCCCGCTCTAAGCCCGGCGCCAGCCATTCTTTCCATTTTCTTACCACATTTTTACCCGGCTCCAACCTTCTTCTTGCCTCTTTCTTACCCCGGCGCGCCATCTTGCACTAAAAGCAAAAAACATGAAGAACATCTTATTACCAACCGATCTGACCCTCGCATCGCTGTATCCCATCCACGAAATATGTCGAAACCAAAAAGGAGAGCCCTGCAATATCTATGTCGTTCACACGCTGAACATGCCCACTGGCATTGCCGACCTGCTCTTCATCCGGCAGCGCAAGCCCTATGAGATGGTGCCGGACCAATTCTCAGAAGCCCTCGAGATGTTGCGGAGAAAATATGCCTCCGTCCTGCAGCTGCTGTCCTTCGAGTTCTTGTGGAGCAATACCCGGCTTTATCTCCGGCAATTTATGGAGTCCCGCAACATCGGGTCCATCTGCCTGCTGGAAGACCATCCCTACCGGCATCGCCTCCCCCAGTCCACGCCTTTGCTATCCGTCCTGCAGAAATGCAATATCCCTGTCATACACGTGGAGAAGCCCCACACGCCGGAGTTCGGCACGCTGACCACCTTATTGTATAAAACAAAAATGCCCGCCTGATATGTTATTAAAGAAAAATATCCCGTTCAAATACATCATCGGAAAGATCCGAACCGAGCTGATCCTCGTCAGCGGCTATACCATCGGGGTAGCCATCCTCTACAAGGTCTTCCACTTCACTCACCTGGCCATTCCCCTGGCCATACCCATGATCATGGGCACCGTCATCTCCCTGTTGCTGGCCTTTCGCTCCAACCAGGCCTATGACCGCTGGTGGGAAGCCCGCACCATCTGGGGCGCGATCGTCAACGACAGCCGCTCGCTGGCCCGCCAGATCAATACCTTCATACAGGCCCCCGGCCGCGACGGGCACAGCTTCGACCACGACCACGATCCCCACTCTCCCGAACACAACGAGCAGACCCACTTTTTCAAGTCCCGTTTCATCCGCCGTCAGATCGCCTGGTGCTACAGCCTCAGCCGAAGTCTCCGCGGCCAGGACAGCGGCCTTGGCATCGAAAAATTCGTCAGCCGCAGCGACATCCAGTTCGTCAAAAACTTTAACAACACCCCCATGTCCCTCCTCGAGCTGCACGGCCACGACCTGCAAAAAGCCCTCAACATCGGCCTGATCAACTCCTATCAGCAGGTCGAGCTCGATCGCACGTTGTCCAGACTCTGCGACTCCATGGGCAAATGCGAGCGGATAAAGAACACGATATTCCCGGCCACCTATAGCCTGTATATCCACTTCTCCCTGCTCTTCTTCTTCCTCCTCCTGCCCTTCGCCGTGGTCGACTTCTTCGGTTTCATGAGCGTGCCCGTCGTCATTGCGATCTCCGCCGTCTTCTTCCTCATCGAGAAAATGGCCATCCACCTCCAGGACCCCTTCGAGAACAAACCCACGGACACACCCATGACCGCCATCTGCTTCACGATCGAACGCGACCTCAAGCAAATGATCAGCGAGCTCCCCCTCCACACCGAAGCGAAGTCCACCGCCAAAAAATACTATATCCTATGATTAACTGCCGGCGACTGCCGGCTTGCACCTCCATCCCCCGGCCCTCCGGGGGCTTACCCATGATACATCCTCTCCACTTCCTGAACGATCACCTCGATAGCCTGATCATCCCCCTTGGCATCATAAGGCTGCTTTAAATTGCTGCTAAAGAAAAACGCCACAGTCTGGTAAAACCTGGCGGTAAACCCACCCTTATATTCCTTGATGATATTGTAACAATTGTTCCCTGTCTGCCGGTTGATCAGCTTCATCAGGATCTTCCCCTGGTAGATCGACAGCTGCTCCAGCGGAGCCGTAAACTCCTTCTTCAGTTCCTTCTCCCGACTCTGTATATACGCTTTCCGCTCGCTCTCGGTATTCAGCAACGCGAGCTTCGAATTGATATCGTTGATGATCACCCCCGCCTTACGCGCATACGGATAACACACATACACCGCATTCCGCAGCCGCGTCCACTCTTCATAACGCCTCCGCATCCCCGGCGGCATCGGCGCATGCACCCAGGTATATTCTTCGGTATGAGCAGGCACCAGCTCGCCATTGTAAACCTTCGCAGGCACCGGGATCGTATCGTTCGGACCCAACACCGGCGGAGGAATATTCGCCGGAATAGCAGACGTATCCGACTGCTGTGCGTATACCCCACCGCACAGGCAACACAAAACAATGAAAATCAAATATTTACGCAAAAATGAGGGCATACGGTCTACAAGTTAGAAAAACCTTTCTAATTAATACACCCCCCTGGGTTTAGGTAACCCAGTTTTAACAAATTCCTGCCCTCTGCGGGCGAATGCCGCCACTCGCTACGACACCTTCGACAACCGCGCCTGCTTCCTCCTCCACGCCAAACTCATCAAAAACCCGATGATCATAATGATCGTCCCCATCCATAACACATTGATCTGCGGGAATTCCACCACCTTCAGCGCGATAAAAGGCACCATATTCGAGGATTCCTTCACCCCCAGCTCGATCTTCCGGTCCGCCGCTACGCGGTTGAAACGGAACGCCAGGTCCTGCGAAAAAACGGTATCATTCATATACTGCGGCGCCGAATTCTTCAGATAGAACACCGGGTAAGCCACATGACGGGTACTGTCCTGCCCGATCACCACCACCTTCGCCATCAGCGCCGTATCCCCGGGTCCGAAATGATACTTGCCGTTGTTCGGATTGATCACGATCGAATCCAGTATAGCAAAACCCTTCGAATAAAAAAGCGTATCCTTCAACGCCATCAGCGTCGGTCGGAATGCCGCCGTATCCGCTATATCATCCCGGCTGTACGCGTTGATATAGGTGAAGATATCCCTGTTCCAGTAGTGCTTATTGTCCGGATTGGGGGAACCACCCTCCATACCCTTGGTGTTCTTGATAAAGAACGGATAGAGATCGAAGTTCTCCGAACCATCCTTCCGCTCGAAATGCACCTGGTAGTAGGTATTCTGGTTGCGGTTGCCGATAGAGTCGTTCCGCACATAGGTCGCCCAGTATTTCCCCATATCCGTCCGCATGCCCTTCAGCAGCGTCAGGTTCTCCATCGGGTCCTGCTTGGTCTCGGGAGCAAAAGGGATATTAATGCCCGTCGTATTGATCGACAGCACTTCCTTCTTCGACGAGGACAGCAGTATACCGACCAGCATCAGGCCAAAACCGACATGCGCCACCGCCGAACCCGCCGCCTTCAGCTTGCCGTGAAAACCAGTCCAGATATAGACCGCATTCGCGACGACAGCATAGATGCCGGCAAACAATCCCAGATGTATCGCGGCCAGGAAACCCGCGCCATATTTGTCGTAGTGGACACCACCGAAGGCACTGAATAGTATCGACACCACCAGCGCCACCGCCGTCGGCAGCCAGACCTTCTTCAGGAAATGATCCCGCGTCGTGCCCTTATATTTCAGGTACTGCGTGACAGCCGTAAAAAGACCCAGCAGTATCGCAATAAATATCTCGATCCGGTTGTAGGCGAATGTCGGGTCATCCCCCGTGCTCACCTTCTTGTTCGTCATCAGGTTGTAGATCGGCAGCGAAGTCGAGACGATAATGAACATGGCCGACAGAAAAAGCACCAGCGACCCGATGAACATCCAGAACTCACGGCTATCCGTACCCTCTTCTTTTACAATATGCGGGATCTTTTTATACCTCGCGATATACAACCCGTAGGCAGGAAACAAAAACACCAGCACGAACAGCCCCAGCTGCACATTCATCCCCGACTCCACAAAAGCATGCACCGACAGGTCTCCCAGGATCCCGCTCCGCGTAAGGAAGGTCTCGTACAGCACCAGCATGAACTGCGTGATAAAGAAGAAATGCGTGGCCCGGAGAGAATGCCCCGTCGCATTATAAACCACCTGCGTATGCAGACCCGCCACCAGCACCAGCCAGGGCACCAGCGAAGCATTTTCGACCGGGTCCCAGTTCCAATAACCGCTGAAGCTGAGCGCCTCATAGGCCCAGGCAGCCCCCATCATGATCCCCGTCCCCAGAACACAGGCGGAGAACAGGGTCCAGGGCAGCGCTATACGGGTCCAGTCGCCATATTGTTTTTTCCATAATCCCGCGATGGAATAGGCAAAAGGCACTACCGTCGACGAGAAGCCGAGGAACAATATCGGCGGATGGATGACCATCCAGTAGTTCTGCAGCAGCGCATTCAGCCCCTGGCCGTCCTGCATCTGCGGAAAGCTCAGGTAATCCGGACGGCTGAATATCGGCGCCCGACTCCCCATCTCGGTTTGACGAACGAGGATGAACGGATTAAAGCCGACTTTATTCCCGAACATATACAGCCCCATGAACATCGTTGCAATGCACAGCTGCGTAAAGCTCATCACGGTCATCACCGGGTTCTCCCACTTGCCGGCCTTCCGCATCAGGATCAGCCCGAGGATACAGACCCAGAGATCCCACAGCAAAAAGCTCCCTTCCTGGGCCTCCCAGATACAGGCGAGCAGGTAGGAAGCAGACAACGACTTGCTCGAATGCTCCCACGCAAAATTGTATTCGAAAAGACGGGCCCTGATGATGTAGATAATGGTCGCCAGTACGGAATAAGCCGCCAGTACATTAATGCCAAAAGCGACCCTCGCCATCTTCTTCCAGCTCTTCTCCTCCTCGATCGATCCCGCATTGGTGGCCTTGAAATAAGAGATGGTAGCTACAAAAGCGGCGGCAAAAGACAACAAAGCAAAAAAATGCCCTAAATGCCCGGGCAGAAGATGTTCACCTACGTATTCCATGTTAGGGTATTAATTTTGACTCAAAGCCTGTGCAGCAGCCTTGGGATCGTCCTTATACTTGGAGGGACATTTCAGCAGGATTCCGTCCTTCCGGGAGATATCAAAAACATCACCCGACATCTTCCCCTTCAGCGTGATGCGCTCAGCCTTCTCCAGGTCATAAGGCTTCTCGAAGTGGTACACCACCCGGGCCGTATTGCCCAGGGTGTCGCTGATATGAAAGCTGACATAGTTGGGATCTTTCGCCGGATTATATTCGATGGGCTTCGTATTATCCAGGTGGGCGATGATGGTCACGGTCTTCCCGGTCTTCTGACGAGCCGAAGCAATGGTCTCATAGGTGGTCAGATCAGTCATAAAGCTGATCAGGATGGCTATCGACACCGCAATGAGAACTAATATAACAATTTGGAGCTTTTTCATAACAGGAGGCAAAGTTAGGCCAAAAACCCACACCTCCCTTCCCCATTCATCCCTCTCCTATATTTTTTTAAAAAGTACTATTCCATTATGTCCCCCAAACCCAAAGGTATTGCTCATCGCCACCTTAACCGGCCGCTTCTCCGCTGCCCCTAACAAGACTTTTAATCCCTTCGGAACAGCCGGGTCCAGGTTCACTGTGTTGATAGTCGGCGGGATCACCCCGTCCTGAATCGTCTTCAGGCAGGCGATCGCCTCGATAGCCCCGGCGGCTCCCAGCAAATGCCCCGTCATGGACTTGGTCGCGCTGATAACCAGATTCGGAGGCGCCTCGCCAAATAGTTTAACTACCGCATTCACCTCGCTGATATCCCCCACCGGCGTCGAAGTGGCGTGCACATTCAGATAGTCAACGTCCTCCTTATTTAAGCCGGCATCCTTCAGCGTATCCTGCATCGCCCGCAGCGCTCCTGCCCCTTCCGGGTGCGTCGAAGTCATATGATAGGCGTCAGCGGTCATCGCAGCCCCCGCCAGCTCGGCATAGATACGAGCCCCGCGGGCCTTCGCATGCTCATATTCCTCCAGGATCAGCGCTCCCGCGCCTTCTCCCATGACAAAACCATCCCTGTCTACATCAAAAGGCCTCGAAGCATGCTTCGGATCGTCATTCCGCGTCGACATCGCCTTCATCGACGTAAACCCACCTATAGAAGCAGCCGTAATAGGCGCCTCCGAGCCCCCTGCTACGATCACCTTCGCCTTCCCCAGCCGGATATAGTTGAGGGCGTCCATAAAGGCGGTATTCGAAGTCGAACACGCGCTGACCGTCGTATAGTTAATCCCCATCAGTCCGTACTTGATCGAGATCATCCCCGAAGCCATATTCGCGATCAGCTTCGGCACAAAGAACGGGCTAAAACGTGGGGTGCCGTCCCCATTCGCATATTCCGTCACCTGCTCCTCAAAGGTCGCCATCCCCCCTTGACCCGATCCCCAGATCACCCCGGTATCGAAGGGGTCCATCTTCGAAAAGTCCAGGCCGGAATCCTTGATCGCCTGGTCAGCCGCGACCAGCGCATACTGCGTGAACAGGTCGGTGCGCTTCAGCTCACCCCGGTCGAGAACCGCCGTAGCATCAAAGTCCTTCAGCTCACAGGCAAACCGGACCTTAAAGGCCTTGGGGTCAAAATGCGTGATCGGTCCCGCACCACTGGTGCCGGCCACCAGCTGCGACCAAAAACTAACCGGGTCATTCCCCAGCGGCGTCACGGCGCCCATACCTGTTACAACTACTTTCTTCATAATTTGATATCTTTTACCTGCCAGCCCGCTCCCATGTCCTGCAACAGCTGGTCCAGCATTCTTTCAAAAATATTCGTACCCAGCACCCGCGACAACAACAGGGAAGACAATAAAGTCGAGATCATCAGCAACGCCCTGTCCCCTGCGGCGCCATCGAACTGCAGCTTTCCTTCCTCCCTCGCCTTCTCCAGCGATTCTGCCACCCAGTCCAGTATGCTGAGGCACATTTCTTTCACCTTCCGCCGCATCGGCACCTCAAAGGTATCGTAATCCGGTGTAAGTGAGCCCATCAGACAGATCATCCTCAGCTTATTATTGCGACGGAACACACCTACCAGCAGTTTAAGCTGCTCCTCCCCCGTCAGACGCTCCGACTCCCGCCGGTATTCCTCCACCTTCCGAAGCTCCGCATCAATAACCGCCTCCCCCAGATCGCTCTTGGACGGGAAATAGTAGTGGATAGCCGCATTCCGCACGGCCAGCGGCACAGCTATATCATTATAGCTGAAGGCGTTAAAACCCCGTTTGCGGATCAGCTCGTCCGCCAGCTCGATAATATTTTCCCTGGTCTCTTTCACTGCAGGCACCATACCCCCGACAAGGGGTATGAGGGCGCAATATACTTACTAACTAGTTAGTATAAAAATTTCAGCGTTCAAACACTTATTTTGTCCAAAATTTATCCCCCTATTTTGCCATGTGTGCATACTACACTAACTTGCGCACCGTTCCAAAAGAGGAGAGACTCCTACGACATGACAGATCTATCAAAATTTGACTCCAACGGACCAAGCAATCCCAAGAACAATATATTCGGCTTACCGTTTACAGAAGACGATGCCCGCCTCGTTATCCTGCCCATACCCTGGGAGGTAACCGTCAGCTACGGCGCGGGAACATCCAGAAGTTGCGAACACGTCTTCCACGCCAGCATGCAGGTTGACCTCCACGACGGCGAGACCGACAACGCCTGGAAAAAAGGCTTCTACATGCGGACGCCGGATAAGAAGATACTCATGAAGAGCGACTACCTCCGCAAAGAGGCCGAGCTCTATATCAACTTCACCTCCAAAGGCGAGGTGCTCGAGAAGAACAGCTTCATGTGCAAATCCCTCAAAGAGATCAACGAGGGCAGCGCCAATCTCAATAAATGGGTATACGAGCAGACCAAAACCCTGCTCGACAACGGCAAGCTGGTCGGCCTCCTCGGCGGCGACCACAGCACCCCCCTGGGCTACTACAAGGCCATCGCAGAAAAACACGGCGACTTTGGCATCCTCCAGATCGACGCCCACTGCGACCTGCGCAAATCCTACGAGAGCTTTGTCTACAGCCACGCCAGCATCATGTACAACGCCCTGCAGGAGATACCCCAGCTCAAAAGACTGGTCCAGGTCGGCGTCCGCGACTATTCCGATTCGGAATGGGAATACATCCAGAACAGCAACTACCAGGTCATCACCTACTTCGACAAGGATATAAAAGAGCGCAGCTACGAAGGCCAGAGCTGGCGCCAGATAGCCGAAGAGATCGTCAGCCACCTTCCCGAAAAGGTCTACATCAGCTTCGACATCGACGGCCTCGATCCCAAGCTATGCCCCTCTACCGGTACCCCCGTTCCCGGCGGCTTCGAGACCGAACAGATCTTCTACCTCATCCGGCGCATCCTCCAGAGCGGTCGCAAATTCATCGGCTTCGACCTCGTCGAGATCGGCGTCGGCGATACCGACTGGGATGCCAACGTCGGCTCCCGCGTTCTCTGGAAATTGAGTAATTTGCTGGTAGCAGCCAATCCCGGATAATTACGAAGACCGCCATGCGCTACAAGTACGTTGTCATTTTAAAAAAGACCAACGAAAGGACCACCGACATCCTCAGTGTTCTCCTGTGCCTCTTTTCAGCGCTGGCCTTTGCGTTCAATGGCTTGCAGTCCCTCCATTCCGGCACGTCTACCCTCTCCTGGATCGCGCTCGCGGTCTCCACCGCCCTCCTTGCCGGCCTCATCACCAACCTTACCCTTAACCGAATAAAAAAGCGACAGGTCCGCTATCGCTATTGGCTCCTGCTCGCGGCCATCGGCTGGATCGGCCTCACCCCCATCCCCTGGCTCGGCCTCATCTTCATGGCCCTCACCTTCCTCGAATACCAGACCAAACGTCCCCTGGAGATCGGCTTCGACCTCGACCGCATCGTCATCAATTCCCTCATCGCCCGCCGCTTTGCATGGGCAGATTTCAATAATATTATCCTCAGGGACGGACTCCTCACCCTCGACTTCAAGAACAACCGCCTCCTGCAACGGGAAGTCGCAGACGATGAAGATGAAGACGATGCAGATGAAGAAGAATTTAATATGTTCTGCCGCGAACAGCTCGCAGCATCCTCCTCCACTCAATCTGTTAAAATTTCTTAGGGGCTTTATGGAAAACCCCGGCGGTTGTATCTTAGGCAAAACTGCTTCTTATGGATTCCATATCTCTACCCGTCGTCGCCCCCTCCTTCGAACGGCTCAAACGTAGCGGCGCCTGGCTCCACATTACCGCAGGCCTCCTTATCCTCACCCATGCCATCAGCCATTTCCGCGGCGAACAAAAACACAACCTTTACTTCTGGTGCCAGCTCATGATCTCCCTCGACATCTTCCTCCTGATCCTCGCCGGCAAAGACGCCCTCCGCCAGATGCCCCGTGTCAACCTCTTCTTCCGCCTCGTGGAGATCATCTTCTTCCTGGGGATCGGCACCATAATGCTCATGCAGGGACATATCCTCGTCGCCATCATCCATCACTCCCTCAGCATTGCCTATGCCTACCTCTTCTACTGCGAAAAACGGCTTCGCTCAGACGAGCTCCTCTCCTTTCACCACACCGGCATCACCATCCCCGGCCTCCCCGAAAGCCGCTTCCTGCTCTGGTCCAACATTAATGAAGTCCAAACTTCCTACGACTCGATCCGCATCTCCACCTCGGAAAAAGAAGACCTCAGCTTCGACCTCCGCAGCAACCTGGAGTTCGGTCAGCTGGAACACATTCACCAGTTCTGCCGCTTCTACCTCGGGAAATAGTGCGGCCCCCATCCGCAAAATTTGTAATTTTGCGGATGCTACGCGAATCACCATTCATCCTCTACTCCGACGGTAAGGGGAACATCTTCGAAGACACTACCCTCTACGTCACCGGCCGCAGCGGCTGGGACGCCCTCCCCGTACCCCCGGAAGACTGGATCGGGCTCCCCGACGGTGGCTCCCTCTACGAACTACCCGGCAGAAGAGGCATCGGCATCGACGTCCATACCGGCGAAATGCGCCTCTGCGAAAAAGGCTGGGCTGTCGCCGCCTTCATCCCCCCCGCTCATACGGGCCTCTACCTCGCCGCCTACGAAACTAGCCCCGACGCACCCACCCTCCCGCTGTTCTGCTACACCGCCGCCGGTTGGCACGACGGAAAATTCTTCGTCCCCGCCGTCCGCATCGAACAGGATATCCGCCAGGACTGCGCCGGCTACGACTGGGACGTCATCAACCAGGGCGTCGATACTATCCTCAAAGCCTACCCGCAGAATCGGCTGGTCAGACACCTCGCCGACAACTGCTGCCTGACATACCACTGCCCCGCCGCACGCAATTACTTCATGGGCCGCTGGGAATGCCCCATCCCCTCCTCCCCGGCCTGCAACGCCAACTGCATTGGCTGCATCTCCTTCCAGCCACAGGAAGAGACGATCCCTTCCACCCAGGACCGCCTCACGTTCAAGCCGTCTGCGGAAGAGATAGTCGAATTCACCGTTCCCCACCTCCAGTCAGCCCCCTTCCCGATCGTCAGTTTCGGACAGGGCTGCGAAGGCGAACCGCTCCTGATGTGGGAGACCATACGCGAGTCCATCATCGAAATGCGCAAGCATACCGACCGCGGTAGCATCAACATCAACACCAACGGCAGCAAACCCGCAGCCGTCCGCGCACTCTGCGAAGCCGGACTCGACAGCATCCGCGTCAGCATGAACTCCGCAAGAGCTCATATCTACGAAGCCTACTACCGGCCCAACAACTATCGTTTTGAAGACATCGTGGAAAGCCTGAAGGTCGTCCGCTCCTTCGGCGGCTGGTCCAGCATCAACTATTTCGTCTTCCCCGGCATGACCGACAGCATCGAAGAATACGAGGCGCTCAGAAAGCTCATCCGCGAGACCGGACTATCCATGATCCAGTGGCGCAATTTCAACATCGACCCTGACTGGTACCTCGGTAAGATCAACGCAGGCGAGACCGGCGAGTTCATGGGCATCCGCCAGCTGCAGGACCTGATACAGGAAGAGTTCCCCGATCTCAAATACGGCTACTTCAACCCGCCGATGGAACGTATCCGCGGCCGTTACGAGAACGACTTCGCACACCACTAAGTCATCAAATGCAAAAGGTCATCATTATCGGCGCTACTTCCGGCATAGGCCGCGAACTCGCCAGACTCTATGCCCAACGCGGCGACCTGGTCGGCGCTACCGGCCGTCGTAACGACCTGCTATACACGCTCCAGCTGGAATTTCCCAACCACATCGTCACGGAGTGCTATGACGCCACCGGGCCCGACGCCGTGAACCACCTCGAATCCCTCGTCAAAAAGCTCGGCGGCCTCGACATCCTCGTCTACAACGCCGGCTGGGGAGATCTCACCAAAACCCTCAATTATACGACCGACAAAGACACCGTCGACATCAACGTCAACGGCTTCCTCGAAGCCATCCACTTCGGATGGCGCTATTTCTCCACACAGGGCCATGGACATTTGGCCACAACATCCTCCATCGCCGCCAACCGCGGCAACCGCCATTCCCCCGCCTACAGCGCGAGCAAGGCCTTCCAAAGCACTTATTTCGAAGGCCTCCACATCATGACCCGTCACATGAATATCCCCCTCTACTTCACCGATATCCAGCCCGGCTTCGTCGACACCAAAATGGCCAAAGGCCCCCGCTTCTGGGTGGCCGCCCCTCAAAAAGCCGCCCGCCAGATCATCCGGGCCCTCGACCAGCGCCGCTGGCGCGTCTATATCACCCGCCGCTGGTGGCTGATCGCAAAGATCATTAAGTGGCTTCCTGACTGGATTTATCACCGGCTGGGGTAGGCATTCTACATTTTTGGCACTTGGATTGTAAATAGTTATGGAAAATAAAGCTTTCGTCATGAAAAAGTCCCAAGTCATCGCCCTGACAACCCTCGCTACAGCAGCAGCCGCAGTAACTGCTATCTACCTCCTCAAGAAAAGGAAGCACCATAAAAGGCTGATAGCCGTCTCCAATGCAGGCTACGAAATGGCCTATGACATCCACTACCCTATCAAATACAAGACGGCCAAATAAACCTTAACTCCGCTTTATCAACTTGATTCGAAGATGCCGGAGGCATCTTGTCCGGGGCAATAATTGGCGAATTGCCAAAAAAGCGCTAAATTTTCCCTTGCGCATTTATTGGCAACATATAATCCCCAATAAATTAATAACTTGCGGATAGAGAACTGATAGGCTATGGCAGATGAATTCGAGTCCCAAAAGAACCTGAAAGCTACAGGCTACACGGCCGGCGTCCTCGCCGTGCTGATATTCCTGTTCTTCTTCATCAGCTGGGTCCAGCCGGTGGAACCGCAGCCCCCTGTAGAAGAAGGCATCGAGGTCAACCTCGGCAACAGCGACAAGGGCCTGGGCGATAACCAGCCCTACCTTCCCGGCAAGCCTTCCGCGGAAGACAAGGAAAAGTACACCCCTCCCAAAGTGGCGGCGGTAGAAAAAGAGCCCGTTAAGGACGTCGAGACCGACGACAACAACAAAGAGGAAGCCCCGGTCGTAAAAAAAGCCATAGCCCCCAAGCCAAACGCTACAAAGATCCCTGACAAGGAAGTCATAAAAAAACCGGCTGCAAAGCCTGTCAAACAACCGGAGACCACCCCCACTCCGCCAAAGCCACACCCCAAAGCCGTCTTCCACGGCGTCAACGGTACCGGCACCGGCGGCAATGACGCCGACGACTACAAACCCGGCGGCAACCAGGGCATAGCCGGTGGACACGGCGACCAGGGCGCACCCGGCGGCAACCCCAACTCCAACAACTATACCGGCGGAGGCCACGGCAATGGCGGGGTAGCCATTTCAAGAGGCCTCAACGGACGACACATCGCAAGCACACCCGCCTTTACCGACGACTTCAACGAGAACGCCAAGGTCGCCGTCGATATTCACATTGACGCCGCCGGCAACGTTATGGACGCTACCTATCAGCCTCGCGGCTCCACCACCTCCGAAGCATCCATGAAAGCCATCGCGCTCCGCAAAGCCAGACAGGTAAAATTTACCGCAGGCAGCGACGAATCCGTCGGAACCATCATTTTCAATTTCAAGATCCATAACTAGCCGTCACAGGCGCGAACTAACCGTAGCGGGCGTATCTTTGCCCTCCTATGGATTATGCACAAACGCTCGAATATCTCGTCAACAAGCTCCCGATGTTCAGCCGCATCGGCGCCGCCGCATACCGCAAAGACCTCACCAACACCATACAGCTCGCCGACGCCCTCGGCAACCCCGAGCGACGCCTGAAGACCGTCCACATCGCCGGCACCAACGGCAAAGGCTCCACCAGTCATATGCTGGCCGCCATCTTCCAGGAAGCCGGGTACAAAACAGGCCTCTACACCTCCCCCCACCTCAAAGACTTCCGCGAGCGCATCCGCATCAACGGTGAAATGATCCCCGAACAGGCCGTCGTAGACTTTGTACAAAAGATCCGTCCCATCTCCGAACAGATGGACCCGTCCTTCTTCGAGATCACCGTGGTGATGGCCTTCGACTACTTCGTAAAAGAAAAGGTCGACATCGCCATCATCGAAGTAGGCCTCGGCGGACGCCTCGACAGCACCAATATTATTACACCCGACCTCTCGGTCATCACCAATATCGGCTACGACCATATGGCCCTGCTGGGCGATACCCTTCCGGCCATTGCCTTCGAAAAAGCAGGCATCATCAAAAAAGGCGTCCCGGTGGTCATTGGCGAATCCCACCCTGAGACGGCCGGCATCTTCCGGCAACGTGCAGCCGAAGAGGAAGCCCCCATCACCTTCGCCGACAAACAGCGCTATGTCTCCGACTGGCAGTACAAACGGCACACGCTCGTCGCGGAAATAGCCACCTCCCCCGTCGCAGACGACAAGGAATACTATACCCTCGACCTGGCCGGCATCTACCAGACAAAGAACCTGGTCACTATCCTGGCCGCGATACACGCCCTCCGCCACATCGGCTGGAACCTCCCCCAGCCAAAAGTGGAAAAGGCGCTAAAAAACGTCCGACGCCTCACCGGACTACACGGCCGCTGGGAGCTCATCCACGAACACCCCGACACCATCCTCGATGTAGCCCACAACGAAGACGGCATCCGCCAGCTCGTCCGCCAGATAGAGCTCACCGACCACGAAAACCTCCATATTGTATTGGGAATGGTAAAAGACAAAGCCATCGACAAAGTGCTGGAGCTCCTCCCCCCGCAGGCCAGCTATTACTTCACAAAGGCCCAGCTGCCCCGCGCACTGCCCGAGACCGAGCTCGCGCAGCAGGCATTCGCCGCCGGCCTCAAAGGCCACGCCTACGCCTCCGTACCGGAAGCCCTCGACGCCGCAAAGTCCCATGCCCGCGCCCAGGACCTCATCGTCGTTTGCGGCAGCGTCTTTATCGTGGCAGAAGTCTGAGCGCCCGGCGTCGCGCCCCAATCAGGAACCAACGCACCTTCCCCCAACCCGCGCTGTCCGGGCCTATAACATCATATAACCCAACCGCTGCAACGCATAGAACAGCGCCGTCACATGCATACTCTGTACCAACCCATTCTCCTTCAACAGCTGCCGTAATTCGTCCAGCGTATATAAATACACCTCTATCTCCTCATTATGGTCCAGATGCTGCTCCTGCACCAACCGCCCGCCGGTAGCAAGAAAAAAATGCGCCCAGTTGCTATTCGTGGAGGGATTAGCCGAAGTCTTGCCAAGATACTCCACCGCACGGAAACTATACCCCGTCTCCTCCATCAGCTCGCGCCGCACAGCATCCTCCAGCGAGGCATCGGTATCGTCGACACATCCGCCCGGCAGCTCATAGTCCGTCACACCCAGCGCATGCCGGTACTGCCGCTCCAGGATGAAACGTCCATCCTCCGTAAGCGCCACGGCGATCACCCAGGTCGGAAATTCGTATACATAATAAGGTGAGATGATCTTCCCCTCGTGGGTCTCACAGGTATCCGCCCGCAACGTAAACCAGACATCTTTGAACAGGTATTTGGAAGACAAGGTCTTCCAGCTAAGGTCCTTCATATTACCAGCCATTCCTCTCTCTTAAGTTTGTAATATGTGCCACATGGTGCCGCCCGTGCCACGAATAGTTCCCCAACAGGAACCAAAGGGTCATATCCTTCTTGGCCTCCGGGTGAAACACCTGCCGCTCCCAGTCCTTCAGCGGCAGATCGGCGATCGCCGAATACCACCGCGTATGCAGCGCGTATAATAGCGTAATACTAACATTCACCGGAATAGCCTGCACGTCATTCAGCAGCGCCCAATCTTTCTCCTCATAAGGGCGGATAGCCGGATGCTCCTCCGTCAATCCCAGCTTAAATCGGCAATAGGCATTCAGATGGCTGTCCGCCACATGATGCACCACCTGCTGCACCGTCCACCCTCCGTCCCGGTAGGGCGTCTGCAGCTGAGCCTCATCCAGGTTGACAATGGCATTCTCCAGCAGCTGGGGAAGGAATTTGATATCATTCAGCCACTCCTGTTTCTGATGTTCGGAGTAAGGATGAGGCTGATAATGCCCGATGGGATAACGCAGATCAATAGATGTAGTGCTCATGTCGCAAATATTATTGGTTAAAAAAAATTGTTCAATGTTCACACCCCCTCCGTCCCTTCCCGTCGGTTCACACTCAATGCTCCTCCCTCAACGCGTGCCCCGTCAGATTGATAAACACATCCTCCAGGTTCGCCTTCTTCACCTCCTTCGGCCGCTCAAAACCACTCGCAACCAGATTATCGATCAACCTATCCGGCGTCTCCAGCGCAATGATCTTTCCCGAGTCGATAATAGCAACCCGGTCACACAGGACCTCTGCCTCATCCATATAGTGCGTGGTGATAATAACCGTCGTGCCCTTCTTCCTGATCTCCTTGATCAGTTCCCAGAGGTTTCTCCGGGCCTGCGGATCGAGCCCCGTCGTCGGCTCATCCAAAAAAATTATTCTCGGCTGATTGATCAGTGTGGTCGCGATCGAGAACCGCTGCTTCTGCCCCCCGCTGAGCTCCTTGAATTTAGCTTTCGCCTTATCCCGCAGGTTGACGGTATCCAGCAGCTCCGGCGGCCGGACACTGCGGTTGTACAATCCGCCAAACAGCTCTATTAATTCGGTGAGATTGAGCCCCGGATAATACCCCGAGGTCTGCAGTTGTACGCCAATGATCTTTTTTATCTCTCCGGGGTCCTTGTCCAGATTCAAGCCGTCTACTATCACCTCACCGCTCGTCTTCTCCCGCAGCGTCTCGATGATCTCCAGCGTGGTGGATTTCCCCGCGCCATTCGGTCCCAGCAACCCAAATATCTCCCCTTCCTTCACCTCAAAGCTGATCCCCTTTACCGCCTCAAAATCGCCATATTTCTTTTTCAGGTCCCGAACCGAAATGATCGTTTGCATGCATCAAAAATACGCCATAAATCCTAAACACCTACCGCGTAAAAATCTGGGTAAAATAGATCATCCCTCTCCTCCCAAACGCCAGCCCGATCCCCGTCTGCCGAAAATCCCCCTCGATATTCCTCCGGTGCCCCGGACTGTGCAGCCAGCCATCCACCACCTCCCTCGCGCTCATCGGCCCCGACGCTACATTCTCTGCCGCCACATGTATCGGCCCCAGGCGCTTCCTGATCCGATCGATACGCTCGTGAAAACCTTCGTGCCCGAAAGGCGTCCGTCCCGCCAGCATATCCCGGCTGTGCCCCAGCGCTACCGACGAGATAAAGGAATTGGCCTGCAGTGGCTTCAGCCCCTTCTTTTGCCGGTACTCATTCACGTATCGCAGGATATCCGCCGACATGCTCGACCCCGTCACTCCGGTCAGTCCCGCCGATCCGGTCAACCCCGTCGGTACAGGCTTTGCGGCTACCCATACCGGGAGAACAAGGACAAGTCCCAAAACCAATTTTAACATATTCATTATTTGAACGATAATTTCCCCGTAACTTGGCAAATATGGAGCCAATGTTAGACAACCCCGCCTGGTCCTCCCTTACCACAGCCCAGGAAAATTTCGCCGAAGGCACCGACCTTGTCAAACGCTATAAAAAAGCGATTCTCCCCTTTATCGCTTGCAAGATCGACCGCCACGGTATACCCTCCGACGCACTCAGCGACCTCGATTCCCTGATAGAACCGGGAGAGCTATTTTACTACATCGGCCGGCTCCCGGTACTGCCGGCGGGATGGATAGCGGAATTCGAGCTGCCCTGCGCCCAGATGATCCTGTCCGCCCCCATTCCCACCCCTATCGGCACCCCCTCCATCGAACCTCTCGGCTCCGCCAACGCCGAAGAAATGTACGACCTGATCCACCGGGTCCAGCCGGGTTACTACCACAAGGACACCCACCTCCTGGGCAATTATTTTGGCATTCGTCAGCAAGGTCGCCTCGTGGCCGTCGCCGGCGAACGCATGCGCCACTCTACGCATGGCAAACCCCCACGCACCGGCTACAACGAGCTCAGCGCCATCTGCACCGACCCGGCCTATACCGGTCGCGGCTATGCGCACTCGCTGATCGCGCACCTCTCCCAGATGCACGCGAGGGCCGGGGTCACCTCCTACCTCCACGTTGCCCTCACCAACAAACGCGCTATCCGCCTCTACGAACACCTGGGCTTCCGCCACCGCAGAGAGATCTCTTTCTGGCGCTGCCGAAAACAATGAGCCTGCCGGCCACAATGAGCCTGCAGGCCACAAGGGGCCGGCGCCACTGAGCTCCGCAACAAACAAATTTGAACTTTTCAGCAAACCGCCCCCACCGTACTCGCCGTAATTTTGAATCATCAAAAAATTCAAAAACATGGAAAAAGTCTGGTTTATCACAGGTAGCTCAAGAGGCCTCGGACGCAGCCTCACAGAAGCAGTCCTCGCAGCAGGCGACAAGGTCGCGGCCACCGCACGCAACATCCAACAGCTCGACGAGCTGAGAACAAAATACCCCCAAACCCTCTACCCCATAAAGTTAGACGTCACCGACCACGACCAGGTCGTAACAGCAGTAGCCGACGCCATTCAACACTTCGGACGCATCGACGTCCTCGTCAACAACGCCGGCTTCGGCATCACCGGCGCAGCAGAAGCATACACACAGGAGCAGGTCACCAGCCAGCTCGCCACCAATCTCTTCGCGCCCATCGATATCACCCGTACCGTCCTCCCCTATATGCGCCAGCAACGCTCCGGCTTTATTATGGAGATCAGCTCCCTCGGCGGCCGCGTAGGCACCGCAGGCCTGACGGTCTACCAGGCATCCAAATGGGGCCTCAGCGGCTTCAGCGAGGCCCTCGCCCAGGAAGTGGCGCCGCTCGGCATCAAAGTCACCTGCGTAGAACCCGGCGGCTTCCGCACCAGCTGGGCCGGCGACTCGATGAGCTACGCCCCCGATATAGAAGGATATGAAGAGACAGTAGGGAAAAGACGGCAATTCTTCGAAAGCGGGAAATGGGTTCCCGTCGGCGACCCCGATAAGGCGGCACAGGTCATGGTAAAGCTCGCTGACGAGCCCAATCCCCCCGTCCACCTGGTCCTCGGCGGCGAGGCCATAACAATTCTGGAGAACGTCAACACAAGACGCGAAGAAGAAATGAAAAAATGGCTGCCCGTCAGCCTGTCCACAGACGCCGACGACGCTAATAAAGAACAATTCCTTTCAACGGAATTCGCAAAACGGTTCAAATAAAATTCGGGGGACGGTCCTCGCGGTTCACACAACCCTCGCGGACCTAGCGGAGATACCCTTCCAATTCCTCCATCATCAGTTTACTACCGGCAAATAGCGGCGAACGTTGATGCAGTTCAGTCGGGACCACATCCAGGATGCGCTGCTTCCCGTCCGTCGCCTTCCCGCCGGCCACCTCGATGATAAAGGCAAACGGGTTACACTCGTACATGAGCCTTAGCTTCCCCTTCGGCTTGCCAAACGTACCCGGATACATAAAGATGCCCCCCTTTATCAGGTTGCGATGGAGATCGGAGACCATGCTACCGATATATCGCTGCGTATAGGGTCCACCGTTATCCTTTGTCTTCTTCTGACAGGTGTCGATATAAGCCTTTACCTTATCCTCGTACTGGAAGAAATTACCATGATTGACGGAATATATTTTCCCTGCCTCCGGACACTGGATATTCGGATGGCTCAGGGTGAACTCGCCAATAGAAGGGTCGAGCGTAAAACCATTCACGCCCCGCCTCGTAGCATACACCATCATCGTCGACGAGCCGTAAACGATATAGCCCGCGGCCACCTGGTTCCTCCCCGGCTGCAGGAAGTCGGCCGCCGTACAGGGCTTACCCCGCTCGCTGACCCGCCGGTAAACCCCAAAGATAGTCCCGATGCTGACATTCACGTCGATGTTCCCGCTGCCGTCCAGCGGATCGAACATACAGACATATTTGGAGTTGTTGGAGATCTCGTCATTGAATACCACAAAATCGTCCAGCTCTTCGCTGCCGATGCCCGCACAGCTGATGCCATGCCTCAGCACGCCCAGCATCTGCTCATTGGCAAAAATGTCCAGCTTCTTCACATCCTCCCCCTGGACATTCACGGCCCCCGCATCTCCCAAAATGTCCACCAGCCCAGCCTTGTTCACCTCCACATTGATCCGCTTCGCGGCCAGACCAATATCCCGGAGCAGATTGCTAAGCTCGCCTGTGGCGTTAGGAAAATTGCGCAGCTGCTGTAGCGTAAACTCATCGAGCGTGAGAACTTTTCTATTGACATTCATTGGACAAATGTAAGGGGGAATCCCCAATTTTTAGCTTTGCTTTAGCAATTTTGACGCCAACCACCCACCCAAATTCCGGATCGCGCATTTCCCACTATATTTGCGCCATGAATATTTTCAAATTTGGCGGGGCCAGCGTCAACAGCGTAGATCGTATCCAACAATTAGTGTCAATTTTACACGTATACCGGGGCGAGCAGCTCCTCATTGTCATCTCCGCCATGGGCAAGACCACCAACGCTCTTGAAAAGGTCGCCGAAGCCTTTTACAGCGGCCACAAAGACGAGGCTCTAAACCTCTTCCAGCAGGTAAAAGACGCTCACCTCACCACCGCCAAATACCTCCTTGTCCAGAACTATCTCGCGGCAGAGACCCAGCTCAAAGACTTCTTCACAGAGGTCGAATGGCTCCTCCACGACCGCCCCGTCCGCGACTACGACTACTATTATGACCAGATCGTGTGTATCGGCGAGCTGCTCTCTACTTCCATCATCAGCGCCTATCTTGCCGAGTCTGGTATCGACAACCAGTGGATCGACGTCCGCGACATCATCCGCACCGACGCCAACTTCCGCGACGCCGCGATCGACTGGCCCTACACACAGCAAAAGGTCAACGACGAGATCCGGCCCCTCTTCAACGAAAGCTCCATTGTCCTGACCCAGGGCTTTATCGGCTCGACCTCCGACAACGAAAGCACTACCCTCGGCCGCGAAGGCAGCGACTATACAGCCGCCGTCTTCGCCAATATGCTGGACGCAGAGAACCAAACGATCTGGAAAGACGTCGAAGGCGTCATGAACGCCGATCCCAAGCTCTTCCCCGAGGCAACCATCATCAGCGAGCTCAACTACGACGAGGTTATCGAAATGGCCTACTACGGCGCCCAGGTCATCCACCCCAAGACCATCAAGCCGCTTCAGAACAAGGGCATTCCCCTTTACGTCAAATGCTTCCTCGACGCGTCCCTGCCCGGCACCGTCATACACAATTCAGCAGTAAAAGGACTTCCGCCGATCATCGTGCTCAAGCAAAACCAGGTCCTCATTCACCTCCACTCCAAAGACTTCTCCTTCGTGGGTGAGACGGGCGTCGAAAAGCTCTACCACCTCTTCGGCGGCATCCGCATCAAGCCCAATCTGCTCCAGACAGGCGCCGTCAGTCTCCAGGTCTGCCTGGACGACCGCTCCGATAAAATTGAAAAGCTGGCGCTCTCGGCCGCCGACCTTTTTGATGTTCAGGTGGAAAAAGGGCTTACCCTGCTGACGATCCGCCACTACAACGCAGACGTCCTCGCCCGCCACACGGCTAACCGGCAGGAAGTATTAAGACAACAAACAAAGGAAACTGTACAAATCCTGATGAGCCGGTAGGCTCATCGTCCGAAGGACAGACATGGGCCCAGTTTAGGTTGCGTCAGCAACCGTAGCGGGGCAGCGAGTAACCCCTTTATATATCGATCTAATTATCCCCAATCATAACCGTCTGCTTCAGCCTTATCGGAACATGAGCCCCCGTCCTGTCGGCAGGCGCCCATTTCGGCATCCCCAGGAACGCGTTCTCGATCTTCTCATTCATCGCGTCATTGCCCCCCCGGGTAACCCTGGCATACACCGGGCTGCCGGTAGAATCGATGATATATTCCACCATAACAAAAGCCTTGCTCTGACCCTCATCCAGGTCCTTCACGCTTTCTTTACTCAGCTTGTTCAGGAACTCCTGGAACGCCTCATTCCCTCCCGGATACAACGGCAGCTTGTCCACCACCTTGGCCAGGTCGTCTTCCTTGATCGGGCTTACCCGCTCGGTCCGGACATGTACCGGCTTCTTCTTGGCAGCCGCCACCGCTTCCACATTGGCGACTTTTACCGACGCCTCGCTCGGCGCCACTTCCTCCGTAACATACTCCCCTTTCCCGTTCACCATCACAAAGGGAACGTCCCGGTATTTCTCGAAATAATAGAAAGCGCTCCGCATGCTCTTGGCGAACGGAGTATATTCTGAAAAGGTCTGTAAGTATTTGTTGAGATATTCTACGCTCCTGGCGTTGTTGAAATTGACCGGGAAGATATGTACCGGGATAAAATCCTCACCCATGTCCTTGGCATGCGCCGCAAGGATATACAGCTCCTCGATCTGCTGATCTGTTATGGGGATACAGCCCGTGGTCACACAGCTGCCATGGATATAGATGTCGCCGCCCGGCTGCGTCGAATCGCTGAGCATTCGGTCCGAAGCATTCGGATAGTTAAGCCCCAGCGAAAGATGATACTCGCTACGTGGGTTGAACTCGTTGATATAATAAAAACCTTCGGGTACCTGGTAGTCCCCTGCCATCCGTTTGGGTCCCAGCGTACCGGCTAGCGCACAAACCTTATATGTCTTGAACAGCTTGTACTTCTCCTCCCTCGTATTCTTCACCCATACCTCCAGCTGACTGTCATACTTAAAACTACGGATATACAGGTATCTCGCCGGATAGGTCAGCCCCTTCTCCTTGAACTGCTTCATCAGCGTATCCTCCTTCCGGCGCAGCATATCGCTGACCTTGGGAATAGACCGTTGGTAATCAATAAAATGAATAGTGGAAATAGAAGTCTGTGCAGAAAGATGACCAATAGAAAATACCCCAGCGATGGCCAATTGAGTGAGAACGATCAGGTATTGTTCAAAGTACTTACGCATAGGGCTTAACACAATAACTCGAAACCCCAAAATAACAAAAAACCTGCCATATTCAAAGAACGGGCAGGTTTTATAACGAAAAATTGAATGTTCGTCCAAAGGTTCACATCGGTTCAAACACCCTAAGTCAATCCCCTTACAGGTTTCCTCTTGCAGACTGCTCCCTTTCTATCGCTTCGAACAGGGCCTTAAAATTCCCCTTCCCAAAACTCTGCGCACCTTTTCTCTGTATGATCTCAAAGAACACCGTCGGCCTGTCCTCCACCGGCTTGGTGAATATCTGCAATAAATACCCCTCCTCATCCCGATCCACCAGTATCCCCAACTCCCGAAGCGGAGCAATATCCTCATCGATCTTCCCTACCCTCCCCGACAGCTCCTCATAATACGAAGCCGGCACCTGCAGGAATTCAACGCCCCTATCCCGCAGCTGAGTAACAGTCTCCACAATATTAGCCGTAGCCATCGCCACATGCTGCACCCCTTCCCCCTTATAAAATTCAAGGTACTCTTCGACCTGGGACTTCTTCTTCCCCTCCGCCGGCTCATTGATCGGGAACTTCACGTACCCATTTCCATTGCTCATTACCTTGCTCATCAGCGCAGAGTATTCGGTGGAAATATCTTTGTCGTCAAAACTCAGAATATTCCGGAATCCCATCACCCGTTCGTAGAACTCCACCCGTGGGTTCATCTGGTTCCAGTCCACATTGCCGACGCAGTGGTCTACATACAATAGCCCCGTAGAAGGCGGATTATAGACCGTCTTCCATTCGCGGAAACCAGGCATGAATGCCCCCTGGTAGTTCTTCCGCTCTACAAAAAGATGGACCGTCTCACCATAAGTATGGATGCCGCTCAGGACAACCTCCCCCCATTTATCGGCAAGCGTCGTCGGCTCCATATAGCTTTGGCCGCCCCGGCTGGTCGTTTCCTTCCACGCGCTGGTAGCGTCATCCACCCGCAGCGCCAGCACCTTCACGCCATCCCCATGCAAATGGGTATGCTCGGCGATCGGATGATCCGGCCTCAGGGCGGTCGTAAAAACAAATGTCAGCTTGTTCTGTCTCACCACATAGCTAACTTTCTCCTTGACCCCCGTCTCAGGGCCGCTATACGCGATCGACTGAAAACCAAAAGCGGTCTTATAATAATGCGCCGCCTGTTTCGCATTGCCGACATAGAATTCTACATAATCGGTCCCTTGCAGCGGAAGAAAATCAGCAGCCGCCGGCACGCGAGGCTCTTTTGCAGGAGCAATAGACATATTAAACTTTTTTAAATGATTAGAAAATCAGGACAAGATCCTTGATACGGAGAGCGAATAGGGGTGATTGTCACAAAAGAGAAACCGCTTCCCGGACGAGTGCCTTTCTGAGGAAGAAATGATACAATCGCTTGTCGTCGAAAATTTTATGAGAGTAATCCGGACGCATGGTTCCAGTCCTAAAGGTAACTACTATTTCTCCATTTGTCAATGGACAGCGTATTTTTACTAGTTTTCTCTATCTTCGGCCAAATTATCGGACCATGATGAAAGTCGGCATATTAGGGGGAGGGCAACTAGGGCGAATGTTACTGCAGGCTGCAGCTAACTATCCAGTCGAAACATACGTGCTGGAAAACGATCCCGACGCGCCCGCCGCGCACCTGTGCCATCACTTCGTTCAGGGAGACATCCGGAATTTTGATGACGTATACAACTTCGGAAAAGGACTGCAGGCCCTGACCATCGAGATCGAATCGGTCAACGAAGACGCCCTCGAAAAGCTCGAAGCCGAAGGCGTGCAGATCTTCCCAAAACCCTCCGCCCTCCGTACCATCAAGAACAAGATCACCCAAAAGAAATTCTATTCCGAGCATAGCATCCCGACGGCAGAATACCAGATCACGCAATCGCTGTCCGAGCTCCGCGAAAAGACCGATTTCCTGCCTGCCGTTCACAAGATCGGGCAGGGTGGCTACGATGGCAAGGGCGTTCAGATGATACGTCACAAGGATGATATCGAAAAAGGCTTCGACGCCCCCAGCGTGCTGGAAAAAATGGTCGAGATCGAAAAAGAGATAGCCCAGATCATCGCCGTCAACGCCAAAGGCGAGACCGCAATATATCCCCCCGTGGACATGGTCTTCGACAACAGGCTCAACCTGCTCGACTACCAGATCAGCCCTGCCGACCTGCAGCAAAGTGTATTGTGGAAGGTGGAAGCCATCTCGCTCCGCGTCGTCAAGGACCTGAAAAGCCCGGGCATTTTCGCCGTCGAGCTCCTCCTGACCAAGACAGGCGAGGTATACGTCAACGAGACCGCCCCGCGCGTTCATAACAGCGGCCATCATACGATAGAAGCCAACTACAGCTCGCAGTTCGACATGCTCTGGCGGGTCATCCTTGGTTACCCCCTCGGCAACACCGACCCCATCCTCCCCGGCGCCATCGTCAACCTCGTGGGCGCAGAGGGCTCCAACGGCGAAGCCCACTACGAAGGCCTCGACGAGGTCCTCCAGATGGACAACGTCTTCGTACATATCTATGGTAAGAGAGACACCAGGGCCGGCAGAAAGATGGGACACGTCACGATCATCAGCCGCGAAAAGCAGGACCTCGTCTATAAAGCGCACAAAATAAAGAACACCCTGAAAGTCATCAGCAAATGAGCTCACCCCTGGTAGGTATTATAATGGGCAGCGACAGCGACCTCACCGTCATGAAAGCCGCCGCCGACATGCTGGAAGAATTTGGTATCCCCTTCGAGCTGACCGTCGTCTCGGCGCACCGCACCCCCCTCCGCATGGTCGACTATGCCACCAAAGCCGCCGACCGCGGCCTCAAGGTCATCATCGCTGGTGCCGGAGGCGCAGCCCACCTCCCCGGCATGATCGCCTCCCTCACCCCCCTCCCCGTTATCGGCGTCCCCGTCAAATCCTCCAACTCCATCGACGGCTGGGACTCCATTCTCTCCATCCTCCAGATGCCCGGCGGCATCCCCGTAGCCACAGTCGCCCTCAACGGCGCAAAGAACGCGGGCATCCTCGCCGGCTCCATCATCGGCGCCTTCGACCCCTCCATCCAAAAACGCGTCTCCACCTACAAATCCAAGCTCGAAGAAGAAGTCCTCTCCAAAGTCGACCGCCTCAGGTCCGAAGGCTGGACCAACGACTTCGATAAATGATCGCTCTATGTCCACAAGACTTCCTTTGTTCTACTTCTCGATGACAAGCACCCCTTGAACAATCTGCATTTTCTCAAATTCTTCAGGAATATAATACTCGCCGGCTCGTACCAGATGAAATCGTATAACCCCATCGATCGATTTTGATAGTCCGAAAGAAAATATGACTTTGAATTCCTTATCCGGAATTTCAACAAGTTTATGATACAATAGGATCGAGAAAAAAATTCCAAATCTAAGAAACGACTCCCCCCAAATCGGTATAAATGCGATTCTCTCCAACAACCCTACGCCCCCATTGGTGGCGGCTATAAATTCCAGATAGTCATCCGGTAGCCCCATCCTTCGAAGTTTCGGCAGCGACTCCTCATCATAGTTACCCTTGAACAACCTGAACTCAAGTGCCCCACCAATTGATGTAGTTCTTTATCCATATGTTTTTCCCTATCTTGCCGCACAAATATATCAAACTCCTAACATGCGACTAACCCTAACCCTGATCCTCATCAGCACCGTCCTCCTATCCCAAGCCCAGCAACAAAAACTGATCTTCCTTGACGACAACGGCAAATCCGTCTCCGAGAAAAAGGCAGTCACCCTCGAACAGCACGTCAAAATAAACGACACCCTGTACGAGGTCAACACCTACGCGGTCGACGGCCCCCGCAGCACCTCCATTCAATACAGCGATGAAAAAGGCGAAACCCTCAACGGCCGTTATATCACCTACGACCGCAAAGGCAACGGAACTTGCGTAGCGCTTTATTCCCACGGCCAGAAGAACGGCACCTGGTATTATCTGACGACCACCCATCGCGTCCTTCGCACCGAGCTCTACCAGGAAGGCAAGCTCATCGTCAAAAAAGACTCCACGCAGCTCAACGCAGAACAGGAAAGATACCGCGACTCTATAAAGAATCTACCCAATGCCCCGGCAGAGGTCGAATCGGAATTCCCCGGCGGTCCGTCCGGATGGCTCCACTTCCTCAACCAGAACTTGCGCTATCCCGACCGCGCGTTCGACAAGAACATCCAGGGTACCCCCATCATCACTTTTCTCGTTGGAAAGGATGGCAAAATAGAGACAAATAACATCTATCTCGAAAGCTCCGTGGAATACTCGATAGACAACGCAGCCCTTGGGGTTATTCACGCCAGCCCTGAATGGACCGTAGCCATGCAGGGCGGAAAACCTGTCCGTGCCTGGAAAAAACAGCCCATCGTCTTTTCCCTTGCGCCCGAACCAAAAAAGAAAAGCTAACCTTTATATGGAATGCTTGCTTAGCTTGATTCGAACAAAATCAAGCAACATCCATTTACCGCGCTTTTTCCATCGCGCTATCTTGCACCACAACACTATCCAATAGCTTCTTCATCATCTTCAATCCCTCCACCACCTTCTTCACCCCCAGGCTATCCAGCCGCCTGAGCCGCACTACCCGCCCATACAACGTATCGCTCTCTTTCACTTCTCCCGCAACCGCAACATCCGCGAGCGACACGATCTCTACGCCCGAACCACCCAATATGTTCTCCTCCACCCTGATCCGCGCCGGACGTTCGATCCGTATAGTCTTATGGATCGCCAGTTCCAGCAACGCCCGCCCCGAATCCAGCGCCTCCACCCGCTTCACATACCCCACTTCCTTACTTCCTATCCTCACCGCGTCATCAATGGCGATCTCCACATGCTGGTCGGCCCCGTCAACAACCGCATAAACCGTCCTCCACGGGGAAACCAGCGAACATCCGCTCAATACCGCCATGATCAATAAACAAGTAACAATCCTGTACATACCACAATATAAACGATCCCCACTAATATTTGAATTAGTTAAAAACCTTATATTAAATTTACAATAGCAAACTCCTTACCCGCACAAATAAAATCAAAAACGAACATGATCCCAGCAAAAGCTTACGCAGCCCAAAGCGCGACCACACCCCTCGGTCCCTGGTCTTTTGATCGCCGTGAACCCGGTGAACACGACGTAGTCATCGACATCCTCTATTGCGGCGTATGCCATTCCGATATCCACCAGGTCCGCGACGAATGGGGCGGCTCCATCTACCCCATGGTCCCCGGCCACGAGATAGTCGGCCGCATCACCCGCGTCGGCAGTCACGTAAAAGACTTCAAGGCCGGCGACCTCGCCGGCATCGGCTGCTTCGTCGACTCCTGCCGCGTCTGCGAAAGCTGTAAAGAGGGCCTGGAACAATACTGCGAAACCTTTCTCAGTGGCACCTACAACGGCTACGAGCAGGACCGGAAAACGCCCACCTACGGCGGCTATTCCACCCAGATCGTCGTCGACGAAAAATACACGCTCCACGTTTCGCCCAATCTGCCCCTCGAAGGCGTAGCACCCCTTCTCTGCGCCGGGATCACGACCTGGTCCCCCCTCCGCGAATGGAAGGTAGGCAAGGGGCATAAATTAGGTGTGCTGGGTCTCGGCGGCCTCGGACATATGGCCGTGAAATTAGGCGTGGCCCTCGGCGCGGAAGTCACAATGCTCAGCTCTTCTCCCTCAAAAGAAAAAGACGCCAAAAAGCTCGGCGCCCATAAATTCGCATTGACGTCGGACGCAAATGCGTTAAAGCAATACGCGGGATACTTTGACTTTATCATCGATACCGTTTCCGCCCAGCACGACTTCAACACCTATCTCAACCTGCTGAAAAGGGACGGTACCCTGATCCTCGTCGGCGCTCCGCCAAAACCCATCGATTTTCCGGCCTTCGGAATCATCGCCAGGCGCAAACGCATCGCAGGCTCCATGATCGGCGGCATCCGCGAGACCCAGGAAATGCTCGATTTCTGCGCCGAACACAATATCGTCTCGGACGTCGAGGTCATCGACATAAAGAATATCAACACGGCATACGAAAGAATGCTGAAAGGTGATGTCAGATATCGTTTTGTTATCGATATTGCATCCTTAAAATAACAACCGCGGCCGACCCCGTCTGGTCACAACCATCCGGCCTCCTTCCGCAGGCCGCACAAAATATCATCCGCCGCTGAGCGGATATTCAAAATGAGCGATCCGGGAATACCGGGTCGCTTGTTGTTTTTATCCACTGCCCGGTCATCCCTTTGCAAATCCTCTGCTCATCCCCCCGCGGCATAAACACAATTTTTATTTATACCCTCCGGGATCACTATCGCTGTATTGACCAAAATTTACCCCAATGGGCGCAATTATTTGTCAATAGAGAGCAAATTTCCCACCTCGTCAAAATGCTTCAAAAAAGGATATATGACCTCTGCCCATCCGAACCGTAATTCCGCACCACGCCCCGCACGAGAGAATACTACAGGCTCTTCGGCGGCGGCCAAAATCCCTACTGCAAAACATCCAACACCGGCTTATCCACCCCCTGCAATTCCTCCTGCCTGGTCTTTTCCAATTCCAACACTACCACCTCATTGTCCCCTTTCTTCAGCCACTCCGCCGGCAGATAGATCGTCTGCTGCGGCCCGATCGACCAGTACCGCCCCAGGTTATGCCCATTCACCCACACCACTCCCTTACCCCACTTGCGCATATCCAGATAGGTATCCGCCACCCGCAACAGCCGCCAATGCCCCCTCCGCAAAACAGGCTCGTCGCCCATAGCAGCGGCCTCACCACTCCCGCTCACCGGAGCCGCGCCCCCCATCCGGGGTTCCTTCATCGCCAACCCAAAACACTCCCACCCCTTCAAAACCACCCCTCCAAAACTCACACCGCCCAATATCCCCTTCTTATTCTGCAACAAATAAGGCCCAAAATTTATCCTGCCCATATTCTCCACCAAAATTTCCAGCCTCACCTCCCCGACCGGCATATCCACGACCAGGCTATCCTGCGCCAGTCTCCTGTCGAGTACGCCCACCCGCTTACCATTGATATACACCAACGCATAGTCCCGAACCTCTCCCACCCGCAACACACCCTTGCGTCCCCCCGCCACACGAGTACGATAAAGCACAAACCCATAAGCCTGGTGCAGGTCCTCAAAACTCAAAGGCGTATCCGCCGCAACCGCAGCCGGCAACGCATTAAAAAGACCACCCACCTCCGTCAGCCGGATCTCCGGCAAAACCATCGCCGGCTTCGCCTTCGGCACCTCAGGCAGCCGAACACCCGCAGGCAGGTGCCTGGCAATAACCCGGCGAAAAGCCATAAACTTCTTCGTCGCATTCCCCGCCTCATCCAGCGGCGCATCATAGTCATAGCTGCTGGTCTGCGGCTCGAAAGGAGTAAATCCCTTGTAGTTCGACCCGTTCATAAACCCCCTCGTCGTCCCGCCATGGAACATATACATATTGATGGAGATGCCGGCGCCAAGCACCGTGTCCAGCCGCCCTGCATATCGTTCGGCAGCAACAGTATGATGCGGCACGCCCCACCAGTCAAACCAGGCCGGATACCATTCGGCGATATAGAAAGGGCCCTTGCCTTCGTGATTGGCGCGAACCTTCCTCTCCACAACCTCCGGATCATCCACTCCATTGATCGCAGATAACAGCCCCGGCAGATGCCCTTTTTCAATATCCGGAGCCGGATCGCAAGTATACAATAGTCCATCAAACCCAGCCTCTGTAAAAAACTTCCTGTTGATCTCCAGGTACTCCTTGTCACTTCCATAAGAGCCATATTCATTCTCTATCTGGACCATCAGGATATTGCCGCCATGCTCCACAAGCCTAGGCGCCAGCTGGCGCCCTACCTCATGGATATATTGCTCATATTCGTGCAGATACTCAGTATCCTTGCTTCTTACCACCAATCCCTTTTCATTCTGCAGCCAGTAAGGATACCCCCCAAACTCCCATTCCGCGCAGACATAGGGGCTCGGACGCAGCGTAACCCAAAGTCCTTCCTCGTGCGCCATCTGAACAAACGCCTTTATATCGTTATTACCCGAAAAATCGAATACGCCCTTCTCCGGCTCATGAACATTCCAGAAGACATAGGTCCCGATAGTGTTCAACCCCATGGCCTTTGCCATCTTCATACGGGCCCGCCACGCCTCGCGGGGTATCCGCGGATAGTGCATCTCCCCGGAGATCAGCTGGAACGGCTTCCCATCCAACAAAAACGCCGAATCTCCCAACGTGAACCGATGCGCCGCCCCTGGCCTAAAACGAGGCCCCTGCGCGCGCGCCTCCAATAAACAACAAACAAAAAATAAGGCTAACCCAAATCTAAATACCAGATACTTCATAGTTACGCTTAAAATATTATCTAATAATTGGCCGTCAGTGTGCAAATGCTCCTACCCATCACCGTCACCTTACCGCCTTTCACCGCCCTCTTCCGAAGATTATCACTATTACTTGTCACATAACTACACCACCTGCTTCCCCCTACCCTGTCCAACAATACCTCCCGGGCCCGCCCCGAAATATTAACCATCACCACCACCAGCTTCCTGCTAGCCACATCCCTGAACGACGACACCAACAACCCCTCCTCAGCCGAAACCCGAGACTCAACCCTCTCCATCCCCGGCCGCACAAACCGGCTAAAATTCCCTAATGCCCACAGCTTCTTACTATCCCAAAACCTTCCATCCCTCTCCGATTTATCAATATAGATCAACCCATCCTTATAGTCATACGGTGAAATAGCCAGCCACCACTGCCACGCGGCAGCATTCGCATATACAAGATCGTTGTGGACCACCCGCGCCATATAAAGCGCCGCCGTCATCCCCGTGTCCCGGCGATCTCCTTTGATCTCCCCCGCATCATCCCCCAGTATACAAAACTCCGACTGCCAATACTTCAACCCACGCGCGGCCGCACCCCCAATCCGCGCCGCCATCACGAGACTATCCACCCTCCTCCTCCACCCAATCCCCCTCTCCCACGGCGCCGTCGACCAATAACTATGCGCCGCCACTACCCCACCAAAATGCGTTAGCCCCCCAACATAATTCGCCGAACCAACCCCAAAGAACTCCTCGATCTGTCTCCCCCTCCCCGGCTTATCGCCATCCTCAAACAAATATTTTATCGACCCTGCCTCCGGCAACAATATTTTCGTCTTCAACCCCGCCGAATCCAACGCCCCATTCAGCGCGCGAACCAATCCCGCCACCTCCGCATTCGAATACGGACATCCTTCCTGTCCCCCATCACTCCAATCCCACTGCGGCTCATTCACCGGGCTCACCCAGTCAAGATCAAGCCCCTTCAAATTTGTCACCATCCACCGGGCAAACTCTCCAAACCGCGAAGGATCAATATTAGAAACACCCCCAGAAGCAAATCCCTTCCCATTCTTCGTCAACCAAACCGGCGGACTATTCAAAAAACCCAACACCTGCTTCACCCCACGTTCCCGCGCCGCCTGCGCAAACCACCGTTGCCCCTCCTGGGAGCCCAAAACCTCGGAGCCCAAAAACCCAACCCTGGCCTCCGTCCTCCTCCACACATCCCTGATCCCGCTGCTATCCCCCTGCCCCGCCGTCCCCGCACCAATATTAAACCGCCACATCGTTAACCCGATCCCCTTCGGAGACCCATCCTTCAACGTGTCCGTACTAAATAACCAGTCAGCCATCCTACTTTTCTTGAAAACCGGCCACTTTCCTACAAACTGACAGGACCACGCATCCGATGCAGCAAAATTGTCCATCACCTGGAACCTCCGCGCCGTATCCACAACCAGATACCCCTGTCCATAAACAATTCCTCCCCCCAACAAAAACACCCCAATAAAGAGGGCGCGCACCGCCAGCGCGCGCCCCCCAAAAATCTTACCTGCCATATTTCTTAATAATTCGGATTCTGCTGCAGCTGATTATTCGACGCCTGTATCTCTGCCCTCGGTATCGGCAGCCAGTAGTGCTGCGGCAGGAACGTCCTCCCGCTCAACGCCACCTTCCTCGCATACCCATACCCCCCCGGATTCGCCGGAACCACCGACACATCCACTCCATACGCCGGAACATTCTCCGTCGTACTGGCGATCATCCACCGCCGCACATCATAGAAACGATGCTCCTCAAATGCCAGCTCCACCTGCCGCTCCCGACGGATCGCCGTCCGCATATCCGTCTGCGATAGCCCTGCAACGATATCCGGCATCCCCGCCCGCTGACGGATCTGATGCAACGCACTATAGACAGTAGCGTCAGGCCCTACCGCCTCATTCTGCGCCTCCGCATAGTTCAGCAGCACCTCCGCATAACGGAAATAGATCCACGGCTGAAGTCCCGCCACATTCCAGGGATTATCGATCGGATAAGCGTCGTTCATGTACTTCTTCAGATAGTACCCCGTCTTCGTCGTATTCCAGTTCGACGGCCCATCCTTGCTGTCCTTCCCACCCGGCGTATATATCTGTACGGTGCTGCCCCTGTACGAAGCCCCATTGTACAATACGGTCTCATAAAAACGCGGGTCCCTGTTCACATAAGGATTCTGATCGCTATAGCCCGAGGTCGGATCAGAAATATCCTTCCCATCCTTCGTCTCATAAGAGTCGACAAAATTCTGCAACGGCGTATTCCCCGCCCAGCCACCATAACCATTCGGGCCGTTGGATATCTCCAGGCACACGTGACGCGCACCGATCGCATAGATCCGCTCAAAAATAATTTCCTTGCTTGCAGAATTATTGAACAACGATCCATAGTCCGGCTCCAGCGAATAGATACCCATATTGATGACGTCCTGCGCCGCAGACGCCGCCGCCTGCCAGGTTCCGGCATTATACAACGGACTAGCCGCATACAGCAGCAGACGCGACTTCAACGCCAGCGCAGCGCCCTTCGTTGCCCGGCCTAACGCCCATCCTCCATCATTACCAACAGGCAGCTTCGCCGCTGCAGCATCCAGCTCAGACACAGCATAATTGATACAATCCTTTATCGACGACCGCGTAAAAAGCGCTGCACCGCTAAGACTATCCTTCAGCGTCAGCACCCGGTCCCCTACCAGCACAACCCCGCCATAGTTGCGGATCAGATCCTGGTACCGGAAGGCCCGGATAAACTTCAGCTCAGCCTTCAGCTCATCCCGCTTCGCCTGACTCATATTGACAGAATCGATATGCGCCAACCCAAAATTGCACTCCCTTATGCTCCGATAGCTCCTGCCCCAAATGGTCCCCGCCATACCGGTGTTCTCTGGAGCCAGCTGCCCCCGCTGGATCACCCAGGTATTGTCATCATTGTTGTAGATGGACTCATCGGTAATAGAGCTCCACATGCTGTACTCGAAACCTCTACCAAACCCCGGAGGCGTACCCTCCGCTTCCTTGTCCTGCAGCTTCACACCCAGGTACCGGTTGATAACATAGTCTTCAAAGAGCAGCGAGTCCCCCAGCACGGCGTCTGTCAATACCCTATCCGTGGGAGTGATATCCAGAAAATTTTTCTTGCATGAACTCGCGGCAACAACCGCCAGAACCGCCATTATATAAACAAACTTTGTTTTCATTGCAATCATTTTTTAGAATCTAACATTTAAGCCCAAATTCACGATCCGCTGCTGCGGGTAGAACTGCCCCGAAGCGCTATACATCGAAGAATTGGTGTTGACAGTGCCTTCCGGATCATAGTCCTTCACCTTCGTGATCGTGAACAGATTGAACGCGTTCGCATAAACTCGTACCGACGATATCTTCAGCTTCGTCAGCACCGGCGCACCCAGCGTATAACCCACCTCCAGATTCTTCAACCTCAAAAAAGACGCATTATTCAGCCAGAACGAGTTGTTGTACCCCCCGCCATTGATAGAGGAAGAAGCACGGTCATCCACGCGGGGATAGCTGCCGCCCGTATGGCTCGGACTCCACCGGTTGTCAGCCCAGCTGCTGTAAAAATTCCCGATCGTCCCCGACTCCGGCAGCACATACTGGCTCACATGCGTCTGCCCGGCAAAGACGGCCGACAGATCAAAATTCCTGAAAGCAGCATTCAGCAGAACACCATAGGTGACCTCAGGGATATTGCCATACTTCGACCGCGACTGGTCATCCGCCGTGATCTTGCCATCTCCATTCACATCCTGGTAGATCAGGTCACCCAGCTGTGCCCCCTGGAGATGCGGATACTTTGCCAGATCGGAAGCGGTCCTGAAAATACCGATCGCATTGTACAGGAGATAAGTGTTCACAGGCCTTCCCGTCTGCCGCTGGTAAGAAAGCGTGGCCGGAGCCTCGTCGATAAAGACGATCTTGCTCCTGGCATAGGTCAGGTTGCCCGAAATACCATAGTGAAAGCCACCAGCGGTCTCGTTCGAATAACCCAACGTTGCTTCAAAACCATTGCTGTTCACTTTTCCGATATTCTCGGAAGGCACCAGCGCGTCAGACCCGTAGGGATTTACGATCCCCGTCACATTCGCGATGGAAGCATTACGCGGAGTAAGGATATCCGAACGCTTCTGCTGGAAGTAGATAAATTCCAAAGTAAAATGATCAAGGAATACCGCATTCAACCCCAGGTCCAGCTTCTTCGCCACCTCCCAGGTGATATTGGGGTTGGCCAGCTTTACGAGGTCGACACCAGGATGGATGTTCCCGCCAAGGACATAATAATCAGTGATCGAATAGTTGTCGAAATACTGGAACAGCTTCACATTGTCATTCCCCAGCGTCCCGTAGGATCCCCTTATCTTCAGGTCGTTGATAGCGGCAACAGACCGCCACCAGTCTTCCTTCGAGATCCGCCAGCCCGCCGATATGGAGGGGAAATGGCCATACTGCTTGCCCGCAGGGAAGGTCGACGACCCGTCAATACGCATCTGCGCCTCGAGCAGATACTTCTCTTTATAATCATAAGCCACCCGGCCGATCCAGCTCTTACGCGTAAAATGATAGCTGCTGCCCGCCGTACCATCGTCGGTCGCCGCGGCGCCACCCTGCGAAAGCTCAGGCGTCAGCTGCGTCGGGAAGTTCAATCTCCACGCTGCAAGACTGTCCTGTTTCGTCTCCGCCTGCTCGTAAGCCACAAAGGCGTTGATATGATGATCACCATAGCCGCGGACAAAATTCAGCTTGATATTCTCGGTCAGCAAAGACTTGTTGAGCTGTGTCTCATACAAGGTCGCCAGCCCCGAAGACCCGCCAACCACTACCGGCGTGTACACACCGGTCGACGCGGTATACTGATAGACGACATAAGGTTTGCTGAACGCCTTGTTGAAGCTCCAGGACTTGTCCATGGCCAAAAAACCATCAAGAGACAACCCCTTCACCCCCGGGATGCTGTAAGACCCCTTCAGGATGCCGTTGAATACCTGCGTCGGATTATCCGTAACCCCGCCAATATCCGTCGACTGCAGCACCGGGTTGTTGCCCTCGATGCCATAGGTCGGCTTCCCGTTGGGGAAATAGGCCGATACGGTTGGATATGCCCGGTAGATCGAACGGAATAAGTTCGGCGCGCTGGTCGACGGATAACGCCTGTCTTCCTCGCGGCCGGAGAGATAAAGGCTAACCTTCAGCCGGTCCGTCACATTCGCATCAATATTCGACCGGAAATTGTACTGGTCATAGTGCGTCACCCCATTCTTATAGATACCGTCCTGTCCCAGCAGACCCAGAGAGACATAATACTTAACGTTCTCCGACCCACCATTGACCGAAAGGCTATGCTGGTTCTGCAGCGCCGTACCCTTTAGCGCGATCTTGGGCCAATTCGTATTCGGATAGTTCAGCGGATCAGACCCATCTCTGAACTTCTGCACCTGCGCATCGGTATATATCTGGTTCAGCCCACCAGTGGGGTTGTCGTAATACTGGATCTCGTTCTGCAGGGTCGCATAGGTCGGCGCATCCGCCATCTTCGGCAGCCGCGTTGGCGACGCAAAACCCTGGTTAAAGGAATAGTTGATGGTCGGCTTACCGGTCTTCCCCCGTTTGGTCGTGATCAGGATGACACCATTGGCGGCCCTGCTCCCATACACCGCGGCAGAAGCATCCTTCAAAATGGTCATGCTCTCGATATCATTCGGGTCCAGCCGCTCGAGCCCCCCGACCTGGCCGGGAACGCCATCGACTACAACCAGGACATCATTGCTCCCCGTCGTAGCAAGCCCCCGGATATAAAAGGTCGACCCGTCATACCCCGGCTCACCCGTCCGGTTGTTGGCCATAACGCCTGAGAACCGTCCCGCCATCGAGTTGGAAAGATTGGGCTGCGGACTCTTAACGAGGTCCTCCCCCCTGACTACCGATACCGATCCCGTGAGCGTAGCCTTCTTCTGCGTGCCGTAACCCACGACAACGACCTCGCCCAATCCGGTGCTCAATGGCGCCAGAGCTACAGACAACTCCGACTGACCGTTCACCGGCACTTCCTGGTCGATATAACTGACGTGCGAAAAGATAAGGACGGCATTCGCTGCCGCCTGAATAGAGAATCGGCCGGCTGCGTCGGTCTGACCGGCAGCCCGGCTCCCCTTGACCTTGACAGTAACACCCGGCAATGGTCCGTCCGGGGACTTCACCACCCCGGTAACAGCCTGCTGGGCAAATAGCGATAAATTGAAGAAAAGTAACAGACCCAGGAGAAAAGGTCTTTTGCAGCGACGTCTTGCAGTTCGTCTCATAATGACAAGCTAGTTTAATTGTTAAGTGAATCCGCTTGCAAAATAGGCCGACAAACCAGCTACAATAGGGGGTAAAACGCTAAAAGAAGGGGGGTAAACTGACATCAGACACTCCTAACGGGCAAAGTTTTACCCCTTGATGATATTGAGCTCACCATTGAATGCAGGTCTATATTTTTTAATATAATCGGAAGGAGTCATCCCAAACAGCTTCACAAACTGTTCCCGGAAATACCGCGCGTCGCCAATCCCCACCTGGAAGGCAGCCTGGTTGACGTTCATACCATCCTTCAGCATCAGCACCGCCGCCCTCCTCAACCGGATACTCCGGATAAAGGCATTCAGGGACTGCCCCGAAATGGACTTCACCTTCTGGTACAGACCGCTCCGGCTCATCCCCATGGCCTGCGCAAATTTCCGGGTAGTGAAATCCTCAGTATCCAGATGCCCCTCCACTACCTCTATACAGCGGCGAAGGAATTCCTGGTATTCCACCGGCACCTTGATAGCCGTCTCCTTCAGGGTAATGCTGTCAAAGAAGAACCGGCGCAGCTGGTCCCGGTTCCGCAATACCGTCTCGACCTTTGCCTGCAACAGGTCCTTGTCGAACGGCTTGGTGATATAATCGTCGGCGCCCCCCTCGATCCCCCTCAGCCTCGCCTCCGTCGCCGTCTCCCCCGTCAGCAGGATCACCGGGATATGCCCCAGCGCCTCCGAACGTTTGATCTTATTACATAATTCCACGCCATCCATTCCCTGCATCCGCACATCGCTGATGACCAGGTCAGGTATGACCTGCTGCGCCAGCTTCCACCCGTCCTCCCCATTGCTCGCCCGGTATAATAGATACTTATCCCTGAACAGATGATCCAGGTACTGCCCGATCTCCTCCTCGTCATCGATCAGCAACAATGACTTCTTCCCCGTAATGACCTCGTCCGCCGTCTTCCCATCCTCCGTCAGCAAGACAGGCACGTCTTCCTTATCAGGAGCCCCGGCCTCAGCCCCGTCCACCAGCTCGCCAAGCAAACCCTCGCTATGCCCATCCCCCACCTGGACTGAGTCCGCCGGCAAATGCGATACCCCCTTCCGAAGCACGATGGTAAATCGCGCTCCGAAACCAACCTCACTCTGACAATATACCCGCCCCCGATGACTCTCCACAAAATGCTTGACGAGATAAAGCCCGATCCCAAACCCTTTCTGCGCCATCCCTTTGAACTTCCCAAATATCCCCTCCATATCCGATGCAGCGATCCCCGGCCCGCTATCTTCCACTGTCACGCTCACCTCTCCCGCATTCTCACCCAGCACGACATTTATCCTCCCACCATCCGGCGTGAACTTAAACGCATTGGACAGCAGGTTGAACAACGCTATCTCTATCTTCTCCCTGTCGGCATAGATCACCGGGTCCTTCACCTCGCCCGCAAACCCATAGTCGATTCCCTTCGCCTTGGCCTGCTGGATAAAACAAAGCCAAACCTCTTTCGTGATCTCCACCATATCCAGCCGCCCGATCTTCAAAACATCCGCCCCACTATCCGCTTTTCTGAACAGCAGCAGCTGATCCACCAGGCTCAATAGCCGCCGTGCGTTGCGATACGCGGTCGTCAGCTCTTTGTCCTTCTCCCGGGCCTCCTTCAGCGGATTGATGATCAGCGACAGCGGCGTCCTGAACTCATGCGAGATATTGGTAAAAAAGGAGAGCTTCTTTTCATTGAGCTCCTTGTCCTTCTCATTCTCGAGATGCGCGAGCTTGATCTCATACCTGAGCCTCTCCTGCTTGCGCGTATACCGGACATAAAGGAACACCCCTCCCGCAAGGCAAAGGCCGTAAATTAAATACGCCCACCAGGTCCGATACCACGGCGGCAACACCCGTACGAACAACACTTTCTTCTCCGTCCCCCATCGTCCCAGCGCATCGGTCGCCCTCAAAAAGAACGTGTAGCTCCCTTCCCGGAGCCGGCTGTAATGCGCCGTTCGCACCATATTATTAAAGTTCCAGCGGCTGTCCCATCCCTCCAGGTAATAAGCATACTGCACTTTATCCGGGGCGCTGTATTCAGGGGATACAAAGTCGAACGACAGATTCGCCGCTTCATATGGCACCTCGATCGCCCGGATATCCTCCAGCTGCCTGTCGACCACATACCGGCTCGCAGGAGTAAGCGACTTATCCTCCACACGGATCGCCGTGAGATAGATCGCCGGCTTCGATGCCTGTCCATAAATGCTGTCCGGATAAAAAAGATTGAACCCCTTGATGCCTCCAAACAAAAACTCGCCCGATCTCAACGCCATCGCCGCATTAAAGCTGAATTGATCGCTCTGCAGCCCGTCCGACTGCAAAAAGGACCTGAAACTCCTCTCGCGGGCGTCAAACCGAACAAGCCCGTTGAACGTGCTCATCCACAAATTTCCCTCCGCATCCTCCAATATACGAAGGATGGTATTGCTCCGCAACCCACTGTGCTCGTCGAACCGTTTGTAGCCACCCGTCTGACGATCAAACAACAACAGCCCTCCACCCTGCGTCCCCACCCAAAAATTCCCCGACCGGTCCTCATGGATACAGCGCACCGTATACCCCAGCTCATACTTTCGGTGTTTCTTCTGGTCCCGGTCGATCCGGATCAGCGACGAGTAGTTGCCACCCCACAGACTGCCGGCCCCATCCTCTGCCAGACACTGTATATTGACGATTGTGGTATCAAACAGCTCCCATCGGTCCGAGGCCCTGTTCAATGTATATAAGGTGCCGTCATTGCTGGTGCTCGCCCACAGACGTCGCTGCCTGTCCTCATACAAAAGCCAGACCTTGTTTTCCTCCAGCCCTGTATAGGGGTTCACACAGGTATAGTGTACAAAGTTTCCGCCAGCCCGTTTGTACCGGCTGATCCCGCCGTACCACGACGAGACCCATATCTCATTCTGCGCGTCGCGAAGGATACCCGTAATAAAATTTCCACCGACACTCTTCTTATCGCCGGGATCATGCGTATAGACCTTGTATTCGTCCTTCTCCCTGTTCCAGCACCGGAGTCCCCCGCCATCAGTCCCGATCCAGATATGCCGGTCCTGGTCCTCACAAAAAGAAAGGATAAAATTGTTGTTGGGGTTGGAATTCTTCTCGGGGTTATACACTATCGTGCGGATAGGATTAGGCCTGGCCTCGATAATATTCACTCCCCCGCGCAGCGTGGCAATCCACTTGCGTCCCTGTCCGTCCTCGTACACAGAATAGACCGCGCTGCTGTTGACCACAGGCTTGCCCCCGGGCCCGAGATAGGGCCTCGCTTTCGTGTCATCCTGACCTTTAACCAGCAAACCCCTCCCGTCCGTGGCGACCCAGAGCAACCCCTCCCGGTCTATACAAAGGCCGCTGACACGGAAAGCCCCGTCTACATAGCTGCCCGTATACGAATCCTCGCTAATCGAATATCGGTAAAGACCATTATCGCTGCCGAACCACAGTTGCCCTCTCCCATCGGCCCTCAGACAATTGCCCTGCTTATGACTACCATTGACAACCCTGACCTCCTGTCCCTTCCACGAATAATGACAAAGCCCGACATTCTCCACGATCAGCCAGGTCGTGCCGTCGCTGCTGTCCTGACAGATCGCTGACACTTTATAGTTGACGGCTCCGCTCCGCAGCTTGATCTGCTTCCCGACACTGTCACCCTTCGCAAAGACCAGCAACCCCGTTCCACCCGTCGCCACAAGGATATCCCCGCGCCCGTCCCTGTTTATATTGAGAACCTCAGACCCCACGGGCCGCAGAACACCACCCGCCGGCGGACTATACGAAGGAATGGAGAACGCGCCCCTGTCCGGACGATAAATGCTCAGTCCGTTGCGCCCCCCGACCCAGAGATTGTGCCGCAGATCGTCGGCGATACAATAGACCTCATTTCCCTTCAGGGACGCGCTGTCGCCGATCCTGTTCCGGAATATGGTGAACGACCGGCCATCGTATCTGTTCAGGCCGTCGTAAGTAGTAAACCACATAAAACCCTTGTAGTCCTGGTAAACCCCGGTCACCGCATTGTTCGAAAGACCGTCCTCGATCCCTACATACCTTACCGGCGGGACACGGGACTGCCCTACAGCGATCAACACGGTCAGTTGCAAAGCAGCCAGCAATAAACAGAATATTTTGCTCACAAGGCAATTTCGTAAAAATCCATTAAATTGTCGTCTCATTACAATCACATGACTATGATGTATCGGACCACATTGCTATCAGCCATCGTCCTCCTCGCAGGCGCAACTACTACACAAGCTCAAACCGAAACAGACACCATCAAGGATCACCGGACCACCGAGATTTACGAACCCGTTCCACCCGTCGTAACGCCAGCCGCAAAATTCGGCGAAGCTCCTTCCGACGCCGTCATCCTCTTCAACGGCAAGAACCTCGACCAATGGGAAAAAGTCGCCGACGGCACTCCCGCAGACTGGATCGTCGCCGACGGCATCCTGACCGTTAACAAAAAATCAGGCAATATCCAGACCAAACAGAGCTTTATCAATTATCAGCTGCACCTCGAATATCGTATCCCCTCCAACATCACCGGCTCAGACCAGGCCCGCGGCAACAGCGGCATCTTCCTCGCCTCCACCGGTAAAGGCGACGCCGGCTACGAGCTGCAGATCCTCGACAACTATAACAACAAGACCTATACCAACGGCCAGGTAGGCAGCGTCTACAAACAAAGTGTACCCCTCGCCAACCCCTGCCGTAAGCCGGGCGAATGGCAGACCTACGACATCGCATGGGTAGCTCCGACCTTCAACGCAGACGGCTCGGTAAAAACGCCCGCCCGCGTCACCGCCTTCCTCAACGGCGTGCTGGTACAGGACAACTTCATATTAAAGGGCGAAACCCGCTACATCGGCCTGCCCTTCTACAAGTCGCACGGCCCCTCTCCGATCAAGCTGCAGGCACACGGTGACAAGAGTGAGCCCATCAGCTTCCGCAACATCTGGGTCCGTCCCTCGCCTTACTAAAATATTCAAGCCCCCGACCAGGGGGCTTCTTTTTTAAACATCCAATCAATCCCATGCATACGATCAAAGGGCTCATCTTCGACCTCGACGGCACCATCGGCAATACCCTGCCCCTCTGCATCCAGGCCTTCCGCCAGTCGATCGAACCGCTCGCGATGAAGAAACTCTCTGACCAGGATATCATCGCCACCTTCGGCCCCTCCGAAGAAGGCACGATCCAAACCCTCATCCCCGAACACTATGAAGAAGGCATTGTCAACTACCTCCAGTTCTACGAAGACCTCCATGACATCTGCCCCGATCCCTTCCCCGGCATCATCGACCTCCTCAGCCAGCTAAGAGACAAGGGTATTCGCATTGCCATGGTCACCGGCAAAGGAAAACACAGCACCATCATCACGCTGAAAAAATTCGGCCTCGACACGCATTTCGAGCACATAGAGACCGGCTCTCCCGAAGGGCCGACAAAAGAAAAAGGGATTGCCGCCGTCCTCCGGCAATGGCCCGACCTCGACAAGAGCACCATCGTCTACGTCGGAGATGCCCCCAGCGATATCACCGCGAGCCGCAAAGCCGGCATACCCGTCGTCGCAGCAGCCTGGGCGCCGACAGCAGAACCGGAAAAGCTGCTGGCCAACCACCCTGACAGGATATTTTATACGCTCAGCGAATTTACCGACTGGCTGCAGCCACTGGTCTGACCCTGGCTACCCATCCCCCACCGTCCATCAATCGGATATCCATCTTCGTCGCCGCAGTCACGGTAACCGTTTCCTTCTTATAATCGGTCCCATCCCGGTCCGCATTGATCCCATCCCGGATGATCTCCACCTCATAACTACCCGGCCTCAGAAACGAGAAATCGATCGTCACTGTCCTCGCATCCCAATTCCCCAATGCCCCAACCCACCATTCCTGTCCCTTCCGGCGCGCCACCGCTGTAAATTCACCGATCTTCCCGTCTAACGCCACCGTCTGATCGAAAGTCGACGGCGCATCGCTGATGAAGTCAACGCTCTCCTTCTCCCGTAGATAGTTGGTCGGGTTATCCGACAGCATGCTGAACGGCGCCTCATAAACGATATACATCGCCAGCTGATGACAGCGCGTCCCCTGGCTCATCGGCTCTGCGTTGATCGGCCTGTAATTTTTCTTATTGTAGTTCTTCATCGCGCCCGGCGTATAATCCATCGGACCCGCAAGCATGCGTATATACGGTATCGTGACATCATACCTCGGAAAATCATCATTGGCCCACTTCTCATTCTCCATTCCCCGCACACCTTCGAAATTCAGCACATTGGGCCAGGTCCGCTGCAGCCCCGTCGGCTTGTAGGCGCCATGAAAATCCAGCATCAGGTGATACTGCGCCGCCTTCGCCGACATCCGGTAATAGAACTCCACCATCTTCTGGTCATCCCGGTTCATAAAGTCGATCTTAAACCCTTTAATACCTATTTGAGAATAATGCGCCAGCGCCTCATCGATCTTCTGATCCAGCGGCAGCCAGCCTCCCCATAGCCAGACACCCACACCCTTTTGCCGGCCATATTCGATGATCCCAGGCAGGTCGATCTCCGGAACCACCTTCATGATGTCCTTGCTGTCTGCCCACCCCTCATCCAGTAGGATATAGGGAATATGGTTCGCCGCCGCAAAATCGATATAGTATTTGTATGTAGGCGTATTGATACCGGCCCTGAAGTCCACATGCGAGATATTCCAGTCATTCCACCAATCCCAGGCCACCTTCCCCGGCCGGATCCAGGAGGCATCCTTCAGCCGCGACGGCGACGCCAGCCTGTACACCATATCATTGTTAAGTAGTTCTTTGTCCTCGTCACTGATCACCAGCACCCTCCACGGCAGCTGCCGCTCCCCCGCAATTTTGGCGATATAGTCCGCCCGGCGAACCACCAGCGACTGCAGCGAGTTATGTCCCCCCTGCGTCTCTTCCAGCGGATAAGGCGCAAACACGCCCGTCAGCCCCGCGCTGCTATGCACCCCCTTCCCCAAAAACATACCGGGATATTCTTCCAGATCAGCTTCCAGGATCGCCACCTTCTTGTCCTGCCCAACCACCACCGGCAGGAACGCCAGCGTATCCTTCTTGAATTCTGAAACTTTTATGTGTTGATACAGGCTTTCAAACGATGTCTGATATATATCCGGCCTCCCCTCATTGATATACGGTATCCATCCCTTATCATCCGACGGAAAATTAAAATCCGCTGTCTCGCCCATCACCACCAGCGAGTCTTTGAAATGCGTCCACCACCGGTACGCCACCCCATCATCATAGGCGCGGAAAATAAGTAGATAGCTGCCCTTATCAAAACTCACCACCAGCTCACCATACTTGTCGGCAATACTATCCTTCTTATAATGCAACGGCAGTATCCACGCACTGGTCGACTGCTTCGTGGCGGTAACTCCGTTTGTCCCGCGTCCCAAAACCTTCCCCCCGCTTAACGTCATACCGATCTCCGACGGGGCCAGCGCCACCTCCCCGCGATGACTGACCATCCACCGCACCTGCTCCCCCACAGTCACCTGCACCACATTTACCCCACCGGGCGAAGTCACAGAAAAATTCTTCACCCCCTGGGCCAACAATAAAGACGGGGTCCCAACCAATAAAAGGAAAAAGGCAGCAATACGCATATAAGGTCTTTTAAACGTCAAATCTACCCCAAAATCCCCCCTTTCCCCCTCCCGGGAGCCGGAAAATATTGGCAAAACATTCAAAAAATTTGTAAATTGGGAAAAGCGATTCCTCACCAACCAAAATACAGGCTGTATGAAAAAAGTAAGCGACATTCTTATGCACAAGGGCGCCCGCATCACTTCCGTAACGCCCTCAACTACAGTTCTGGACGCCCTTCGTATCATGGCCGACCAGAATATCGGGTCTGTGCTCGTGCTGGAGGGGAACGAATACCAGGGCATCATGACTGAGCGTGACTATTCAAGAAAGGTGATCCTGAAAGGCAAATCCTCCACCGACACTCCCGTATCGGAGATCATGTCAAAAGACTTCCCCTCGGTTACCCCACAGGATACCGTCGAGTTTTGTATGCAGCTGATGTCGGAAAAGAACATCCGCTATCTGCCCGTCTTCGAAAGCGGGATACTTAGCGGGATCGTATCGATCAACGACGTCGTACGCGAGACCATACTCACGCAGGAAGAGACAATCACTCACTTAAAAGATTACTTGCACTCGGGACGATAACCACGTCTCAGGCGTCAACCACGTAGTCCCAAACCCCTATTCATTAAAATATCTGTCCAGGAGCATCTGCAGCCGTTCCGGGCTCAAGGGCTTATTCTCAAACCCCGACACCTCGGGGATCGTCCTCGTTCTGGCCTCATCGTCAGGATTCAGTGACGTCGTGAGCATGATCAGGACAATATCCGCCTTATTCCCATTGGGAAGCAGCTTGTACTTCTCCAGGAACTCCCAGCCATCCATAGCCGGCATATTGATGTCGAGGAAAATAAGATCAGGCCTGGGCGAGTTGCCGTGCCCGCATCCTTCAAGATAGTCCAATGCTTCCTGGCCGCCCTGAGCGATACGGATATAATTCGCACACCCGCTCTGCTCCAGCGTCATCTTGTTCAAAAAATTGGTAGGTTCATCGTCGTCGATGAGGAGAATACAGTTCAGTTTCGGGTCCATGTTCCGTTGTTGAATGAAAGAAGAATATCATGAAACCAACGACTAACTGAGCTTAACCAGGAGGGTCATTTAAAGATACAACATTCACGAACCATTAACCGAATTTGGGGAGGAAAATTGTAAATTTGAATCTTATATCAACGGTATAATCGACTATGGCCGAAACACTTCAAAGGGATGAGATTGTTGTCCGGGAGATCCTCGACACGGCAAGGGCCCTTTTTCGGCAATCGGGGTTTAAAAAAACGACCATGGGCGACATTGCCCGGGGCCTCGGCAAAGCAAAAAGCTCCCTTTACTACTACTACCCCAGCAAAGAAGACATCTTCGAAGCCGTCCTCTATGCAGAAATGGACGAGCTCCTCGACCAGATCAACCAGGCCATCGGCCAGGCCCGCTCCTCCAAAGAAAAGCTCACCGCCTACTGCCGCTGCCGCCTCAATAAGCTCAGGGAACTCTGTAACCTCAGCGACGCCCTAAAAAGCGAAATTGCTGATTTACACTGCATTATGACCGATCTGAAAAACAAGTTCGACACCACCCATGTCGAGCTGGTAAAAGATATCCTCGCAGAAGGCGTCCACAACGGAGAGTTCAAACAGGTCAGCGAAGACAATATCGAGCTCATCGCCTACCTCATGGTCAGCAGTTTCCGCGGCCTCGCCGTCCCCCTGATGGTCGGCCAGAATCGTAGCCCAAAGCTCGACCTCCAGATCGATTCAATAGTCGATATTATGGTCGAAGGAATAGGCCGCTGCTCCTAAAACCCCCTCACTCGGATATTCCCCTGATCCACCCCCTGACCACCCTATTCACCACCCCCACCTTCTCAAATAAATAATTGAAAAGCCAGATCCCCGTCAACCCGCACCCGATCCCCGCCAGCACATCCAGCACATAGTGATGACTGCTATACACCGCCGAAAACCATATCCCCACCATGATCGTCCCAAACAGCCAATTCACCCACCTGCATTTATATTTTATCCCATAGAATAGCACCGTCAGGGGGTACGCCGCATGCAACGATGGCATCGCCGCAAACACATTCGAGCTCTTCGCATACAGCCCCGAGAACACCGACACATGAAAATAAGCATCCCATCTGCCCAAACCCGCCGTATTCCCCGGCGTATGCGGGTCAAACGCAAAGCCGTGCACCTGCACATACCACGGCGGCGCCGCCGGGCACGCATAGTACACGACAAAACCCACCAGGTTCACCACCAAAAAACTCAGCGTAAACCGAAAAAAAGCCTCTTTATTCTTATAAAACAAATACCCTGCAAAACCCAGCGGCAACGGCATCCAGCAGAGATAAAAACACCCGGCAAGCACATCCAGGAAAGTCTGCTGATGCGCCAGCCAGTACTCATTCGGCGTCAGCACCACTCCCATAGCATTCCTGATCCCGAATAGTCGCTTCTCCAGGTTGTAGATGCTCTCAATATGTACAGTATTGTATCGGTAATTCGGGAAGGCCTTCATAAAGTCGAAGATGACCCAGAAGACGATAAAGACGCTAAACCCAAGGATAAACCGCCGTGTGCGGCCCGACAAATAGAATAGTCCGTTGAACAGCCCCACCAGGAACAGCTGCTCCGTCTTGAAACCAATAAGTATAGCCGAAAGTACCAGGTAAAGCGCCGAAACAGCTGTGGCGATCAGCGCATTCTTAAATGTCAGCGGAGTCCCCGTTCCCGCAGTCCCCTTCCCCCTATCCATTTAAACTTTTATTCGTTGAACCAATTCCTTCCCCGTCTGCGTATCCGTCCCCTTCAGCTCGAGCCACTTGACATTCGGCGACCAGAAAGTTCCGCCCGGGTCGATCCGGATATAGACCCGGGTCAGAATAGCCTGCCGCCCGGAGATCTCGGCATATACATGATGCTTGTTGTCGACAGGCGACCTCTTCAGATACATCGGGAGTCTTTTATAGGAGACAAACCGCAGCTCCCAGGTGTCATTGCCCATATCTTCCTGCTTCAGGCCATAGGCAAAATGCCGCTGTATCCAGCTCAGCTCCTGCCGCTGTCCCTGCTCGGTATAACGAAGCCAGAGCACATGCGTCGGGTCCTCCTTGTCGATAACCCCGTTCTTCTCATTCAGCTCGACAATGATGGTATTGGAGTTGGGCGTACGCTGAAGATAGAACAAAGAATGTGAATTGGACGGAGGCACCGGAAATGTCTCCACCGTATCCTTAGGCTCTCTAGCCGTCGCAGTCACTCGCCCCGGCCCACCAGGCGTCACACTCGCCGTACTGCCCGATCCCGGTCCGCCCGAAGACTGCGCCACACCCGGCAAGGCCGACATACCCGCGAGCAACACCGCAACGATCGCCACATGCGTCGTCGACGATTTCTTCTCCACCCCACCACCATTCGATTTTGGACTGACCTCCTTGGCAACGCCGGCCCTCGCCTCCAGCGTCTTCTTCGCATCCCTCAACCTGCCTATCGCCGTCCAGTTCGCCAGAAAAGCCATGATCGTCAACGGTATCGTAAAGATCGAAATCGTCTCGAAAATCGGAAAATTGGTCCCCGGCCAGGCGATCTTATAATCCCCGCCCATCCAGTGAGAGGCGATCCCGCAACCCAGCGCCGAAACGCCGATGATGATCACCCTCTCCGGCCGCTGCATCAGCCCATCCTTGCACTCGATCCCCAAACCCTCCGCACGGGCCCTTGTATAACTAACCATCATGCTCCCGATCAATCCAACAAATGCGAACAGCGAACTCATAAAATAGTGATGCGACACCAGGTAATAACAAATGCCGAGGAACAGCACGAGCTCGCTATACCGGTCGAGCACCGAGTCATACAAAGCCCCGAAAGGCGAGCTCATATTCCCCAGCCTCGCCACCTGCCCGTCCAGCATATCGAAAAGCCCGGCAAAAAGGATCAACGCACCGGCCCAGCCCACATAGGAGAGATCACCCCTGCGCCCTTCTTCGGCGCCGCAGACGAAAATGACGGCCACCCCTATATTGAGCAGCAGCCCGATAGTAGTCACCATATTCGGCGTCAACCCCATCCTGATCAATACCCTGACCAGCGGATTAATAACCTTATAGATCCCTAATTGTAGTTGTTTTCTTGTACTCATGGGTCACGTTCCCCTCCTTTTGACAATCTGCAAAGATACTATGTTCATTCTGAATTAGCGGTCCTCCCCCCAATTTTAATCCCCGGTCCATCCCCAATAATCACCCCCACTTCGGTCACCCCAGGGGCCCCGCAAACTAGAAATCAAACTTGGCCCTGGCCCTGATACCCCACTTGGATATCTCCGGATGATCGGTATAAGTGAACCGCTGGATATAGTCCACCCGTATTATCTTGAATATATTGGCGATACCAAAACCTCCTTCGATGTAAGGCGTCTTGTTGATCGAGAACGTCTCGGTCTTCCCGTTCGTCAAGGGGAACTTCATCACATCCGGTGACTTCAACGGGTTATTCTCATCCCTCACGCCCCCATAAAGGATCTTCGCCTCGATCACCTCCCTCCATTTCAGCTCTTTCAGCAGCGGTATCTTATTGAAGAAGAAACCATTAAAATAATGATCCACATACGCACTGGCATAATGGTCGCTCACGAACTCCAAAAAGTTCATCAGGTTATAAGACTGCAGCTGCAACGCATAGGTCTGGTTGGCATGATGGATGTCCAGCAACGGAAAAGGCACTTTACCGATCAGGTATCCCATATCCGTCGTGACATCCGTATACCCCAGCGGCCCTTCGTAGAACCGTTTGAAGAACAGGAACTGCAGGTTATGATAATTATATTCGCCGCCGAACGGTCCCTTGACACCGGCCGTATACAGCAGTGAAATGATCGGGTATTTGTTGAAGATCGGTACCCGGTAGAGCTTACCGATATAGAACTGCTCATGCGGCGCATAACGCAGCTCCACGGACGCCTCCGTAGTCGTGATCGACTTGATCGAATCCCCGCCGTTGCCCCCCGGCTTTATATAGGCAATGGTCCCGGCAGGCTGCTGCTTCCACCACTTGAAATTGAAATCGTAGGAGAAATGGTTCCGGTATTCCTTGGTATATTGGATCCGGAAGATATCATTGTACAGCCATTTGTCATTATTGCCCCGTTTGAAAGACAGTAAGAAGTTGTCTTCCTGTACGAACTGCAGCTCCTGCCCCGGGATCTTGGTGTCCCTCTGGTACGAGGCCCGCACAAAATTTTGCGGAAAGCCGTAGATCGACTTATTATTGATCGAATAGGTCCCGCTCAAAAAGTATTTCCATTTCTGGTCTTTGAAACCATACGCGAGATAGGCCTCCGAATAGAACCGCGTGCTGAAATGGGTCGTCGTCCTCCCGCCAAACCTCAACCGGAAACCTTCCACCGGATTGAAACTATAAAAGGTGCTCACCGGCCCTAATTCCGCCCAGCCCGCCTGCTTATACCCCGCTATCAGCAGCGTGCTCCAGTCCACCAGCCGCTTGAAGGACTTCATATTCTTCAGGCTGTCTACATTCGCATAGGTCTTCGACTCCGCCCCCGTCAGGGTATCGGCACGGGAATTCACCCAGAAGCTGTCAGGCCGGGCCGTGGCGCTGTCCAGCGTCACCGTCGGCGGCCCCTTGAACAGACTGTCCGGCAAAGGCTGATTCGTCTTGAAATCGAGATAGTTGACCACCCGTTCACCAAAAAGCCCCGTCCCCTTCTTATTGATACCGAAATCCCCCAGCACATCACTCTTGGTCAGCAGGTACCTCCCGTCGTCCCGTTTGGTAAAATCCTGGTTGATCCACATCTCGCGGACAAAGTTGAAGTTGATGCTCTTGCTCACCAGCAGCCGCAGCTTCTGGATAGCATAGTTGCCATCAAGGGTGATCCACATCGTCCCCCTGAAGAGCAGGTCATTCGGGTTACGCGGACGGAAGGACAGACGGATCAGCTTCGTCCCATCCACCACCGTCGTATCCTCGATAAAATACATGTAGAAAGTCGGCGCGAGATCCGCAATGGGACTGAGGAATAAGTTGGTGAAGACCGAAATATTATTGTCGTAAACGTTGAAGTCCTGGTAGAGCCGGTTCAGATAAGCGCTGATCCCCTGCATATCGATCAGCTCCCCATAGTCCACCTGCTTCTTGCCGGTAATGACCGACTTGCTCTTCTCCGGATGCTGGCGGTAATAGTTATCCGAATATGTTTCTTCCAGGTACACCGGAGACAGCCGCCGTCCCTCGAGCTTCGTCGTGTCGCTGTTCTCCACCAAAAAATGATAGGGCCTCAGCAGCCTGTTACCCTTAATGGCGTCCTCGATCTTATTCAGCTTGTCGACGTAAACGACCAGCTTCTCATACTTCCCATATTGGGCGTAAGTGTAGGACTCCATCCGGTTCTGATCCTTGTGATCGATGACCTGTCGGATCAGCTCCACCGCCGGATTGCCTTTGTTTCGGTACTTCTGTCTCTTGTTTTTTACCAGCGCGCCTTCCAGCTCTTTGAACTTACGGCTCAGCGTAAACACCACCTCCGTCGACGGTATCGAATCCAGATGCAGCGAAACAGAGTTGTACCCCACGCTCGATACCACCACATCGATAGCCCGCTGCCCCGTCGTCAGGCGGAAATGCCCGTCGTTGTTCGACCGCGCCCCGCCCCTGAGCCCCTTGATCGTAATGCTGGCATTGTGGATAGGCGTCTGCGAAGCGGAATCATTCACCACCCCCTTGAACACCACGTCCTGCGCCTGACTGCACCAGCTGACAGCCATTGCGATAATAAATAAGCTCCACCCTTTTGTAATAGATCCTGTCTTTGTCATTTGTCCGGTTATTTAAAAACAAATCTTTTCTGTAGTATATAGTTGTAGCCTACTGCTACCAGCACGGCCGTTATCGTCTTCGCAACAAATAATTTTAACCCCACCACGTCCATCAATATCCATACTCCCAGCGCATTAAGCACCAGGTTCCCGATCCAGACCAGGACATAACGGTTCATCTGGCCAACCCATTTTCCCTCTTTCGCGCTGAATACCCAGTTACGACTGATCAGAAAATGCGTCACGCCTCCACATATATTTCCCGTGACACTCGCCCCCAGTTTGGGCGATCCCAGCTGGTGCCACAACAACCAGGTCACGCTGTAATCCACTACTGTCCCCAGCAGGGAGATCAGCTGAGCCTTTGTAAAAGTAATCATATTCGTCTCTACCAGGGCTTTATCCATACTACGATCTCCAATAATAAGTTAGCATACAACCCGGCAAGCACGTCGTCCATCATGACGCCCCACCCCCCACCGATACGTTCCATCCGGCGGATTCCCAACGGTTTGGCGATATCAAAAAACCGAAAAAGCACCAGCCCGATAGCAATATATTGCCACCGCACGGGTACAAACAACAATGTTATACACATCCCCGCCACCTCGTCGATAACGATCCGGTAGCTGTCCTCTCCCCAGTACGGCTCCATCTTCCCCGCACTATAAACACCCGCCAAAAGCACCGCGACCGTCACAAGGACAGGCCATGCCCAGAAATGACCATTTCCACCTGCCCAGGCAAAATACCAGGCTATACAGCAAGCGACAGCGGCAACAGTACCTCCGCCCTTTGGCGTATAGCCGATTCCCAGACAGGTGGAAATGAGTCTATGGATCAACACCATCAGGCCGTGATTTCCTCCTCGGCATAGGCGAGTCCTTCAGGATTCACCAGCTCTTCACCCATCAGCTTACGCAGCGTATTCTGCAACACCGTCAATTGCTTGAAGATGTCGTGCTCTGTACGCTGACCTGCAGGCGTCTGCGGAGATTTGAAATAGAAAGACAACCACTCCTGGATACCGCTGAGACCGGCTCGCTTGGCCAGATCGCCAAACAACGCCAGATCCAGCACCAGGGGCGCAGCCAGGATGGAGTCCCTGCAAAGGAAATTGATCTTGATCTGCATGGAGTAACCCAGCCAGCCAAAAATGTCGATATTGTCCCAGCTCTCCTTGTTGTCTCCATGGGGGGGATAATAATTGATACGGATCTTGTGGTACAGCTCGCTGTACAGCTCAGGAGCCAGGTCCGGACGCAGGATATCTTCCAGCACGCTCAGCTTGCTGACTTCCTTCGTTCTGAAATTGTCCGGCTCATCCAGCACATAGCCGTCCCTGTTGCCTAATATATTCGTGGAAAACCAACCCTTGACACCCAGTGCGCGAGCCTGCAGACCGGGAGCGATAATCGTCTTCATCAAGGTCTGACCGGTCTTGAAATCCTTACCGCCGATCGGCGTATCCGTCTGTTTGGCCAGCTCCAGGATCGCAGGGATGTCTACAGTTAGATTCGGTGCGCCATTCAGGAAGGGTACTCCTAATTTGACCGCCGCATAGGCATACACCATGCTTGGCGCAATTTGCGGATCGTTCTCCCTCAGCCCTTTCTCGAAGGCCGCCAGACTCATATGCACCTCGGAGGGCTCGATGTACTTCTCCGTGGAGCCACACCAGACGATCACCAGCCGGTCACAGCCACGGGTATCCTGGAAACGGGCGATATCTTCCATCAGCATCTCAGCCAGCTCCATCTTGTTCGCACCCTCCTTGATATGGGTTCCGTCCAGGTTCTTAATGTAACTCTTGTCAAAAACCGCCTTCATGGGTTTCAAAGCTTCCAGCTCAGGACGCAGCTGATCCAGCGTATGCTGCTCCAGCACCTTCGCCCGGCTGGCAGCGACATAGACGTTGTCCTCATATACGTCCCAGCCGCCAAAAACGATGTCATTCAGGTTAGCCAAAGGAACAAATTCCTTGATCTTCGGATAGAGAACTTCGGTCTTGCCACCGGCAAGACCTCGTTCGCGACCTTCGCTGTGCTCGGTCGTACCATTCTTACGATTCAAATGAATGTTTCCCATCTGGGTCAGGGACCCGATAGGCTGCGCGATTCCTTTCTTAACAGCTTCTACACCAGCAATCAGAGTAGTAGCCACTGCACCCAATCCGGGGATAAGCACACCTAACCGGCCAGTCGCTTCTTTTACTTCCATGTTCGATTTTGGTTTTAAATATGCACCGGGTTATGGGTATTATCGCAAATTAACCCATCCCCGGTGCACTAATTATGATGGGCCTATCGGCGGACGGGCCTCCGGGCCCGTCATGCAGAGTTGATCGGCAAAATTATCGAAATAATCAATTTTCGAACAAAATTGTTTTTTGGTCGAAAGAATTGACAACCCCATGACCATCAATATGGAAATATTGAACCTAGGGCGCTAAAATGCATAGCTAAAATAGCAAGTCATTAGCAGGTAAAATAGTTAAAGTCGGTAAGGTGCCGGATTTTCCGGATGAAGTGACAATTCAGCAGGGTAAAAAGCTGCATTATATAGAAAGGTATCTGTCCCTGGCGACATTCCTGATCTCCCCGCTAACCTTCCCCCCTTCCACGGTAAACGCCCGCTCATACAGGGCTACCGTGGGACAAATATGAATTGGGACTCCATAAAATATATCTCCTATCTTATATCCATGCCCAGCCCCCGCTTCCACAACCAGGTGCTCCTCGCTCTGACCCACCGGTTTCAGTTGCGGCGCATTTAAAAAATATACCCTCCTCCCGATCTCATTCTCCGGCGCAATAGACTTATGGCCGAGGTCCAGGCAAAGCCGGCTCTCCCCCCTGAGCGAGATCACCCGCGTGACGACCAGCGCCGCCGGCACAAAAGGCTGGTCGGGAAAACTATCGCCGTACCCCTTGTCCCAATAAACAAAGGTCCCCGGACTACACTGCACGCCTACCCGCTGCGCATGAATAGGAAAGGTCGGCGAGCCCCCCGCAATGATCGCCAGCTCAGCCCCGATCTCCTCCCGCAGCGCAACCACCTTCGCATATCCCTCGTCACACTGTTTGCGCCGTTCCTCGATATCGGTCGCCCGGATATGCCCGTCATAAGCATGCAGCCCCACAGGCCGCAGCCCCTGAAGCCCCAGTATCTCCTTATATAATGCAACCGCCTCCGGACCTGGCGCAATTCCCGTCCGGTCCATCCCCACATTCAGATCGATCCAGACATCGGCCTCAAGTCCGGCGTCCACGAGTCCCCTCGCTGCCCTTACATCATCTACCAGACATCCCCACTTCACTCCCGGATATCGGCGGACCAGCGCCGCAAATCGCACCGCCTTAGGCCCTATCGGCTGATACGCCAGCAGTACGTCCGTCGCCCCCGCCTGGGCCAGCATCTCCGATTCCGCAATGGTTGCGCACTTAAATTGGGTAACTCCCGCCTGCAGCAGCATCTGGGTCACCTCCGGCGACTTATGCGTCTTCACGTGCGGACGAAGCCGCGCCACATCCCCCACCATCGCCACCGCCTGCCGTATATTTTCCTTTACCCGGTCCGGGTAGACCACCAGCGCCGGCGTGTCAAGGCGCTCAATATCCGATATCGTATACCATTCCATGCTATAAAATTAATAGATTTCAAACAACGCCTCGATCTCCACCGGTATATTCCCCGGCAACGACCCCATTCCCACGGCGCTCCGCACGCCCACCCCATTGTCATCTCCCCAGACCGCTGCAAACAGCTCGCTGCAGCCATTGATCACATAAGGATGCCGCTCGAACTCCGCCGGACAACCCACCATGCCCAATACCTTGATCACCCGTCTGACCCTGTCCAGGCTCCCCACATTCGCCTTTATCGTCGCCAGCATCGCCAGCCCCACCTGGCGGGCGGCCAGCTTCCCGGCCTCCATATCCATATCCTTTCCAACCCGTCCGATGATCAGCGTCCCATCCTCACGGAGAGGCCCATGACCAGAGAGATATAAATATTTACCATCGATAAGACAAGGCTTGTAAACTCCCATAGGAGCCGGCGCCGGGGGAAGTTTCAGGCCCAACGCCAAAAAATTTTGTTCTGCTGTGTTACTCATGAATACTTTTTGCGCGTCCAAGATACTAAAAAAGGGTTTTTTCACTCTACCACCCATCAGTTCCAATACTTATTTTTAGCACCATGAAAAAGATCACGATCCTCTCCATCGACGGCGGCGGCATCCGCGGCATCCTCCCGGCTACCATCCTCGTATACCTGGAAAAAAAGATACAAGAGCTCCGGAAAGACCCCAAGCTCAAGATCGGCGACGTCTTCGACCTGATCGCCGGCACCAGCACAGGCGGGATCCTCGCAGCGCTCTACATGACCCCGGGCGACGACGGCCGGCCAAAATACTCGGCCATGGACGCGCTCGGCCTGTATCTCGACCACGGCCACGAGATCTTCGAAAGAACGCTCCGCCAACGCATCATGTCCCTGGGCGGCGCCGTCAAGGAGAAATTCAACGACTCCAACCTCACCGCCCTGCTGAAAAAATACTTCGGCGACTCCAGGCTGTCAGACTTCGTCAAGCCGAGCCTGATCACCAGCTACGACATCACCAGCCGCAACGCCGTCTTCTTTACAAGCGTCGACGCCCGCCGCCACGAAGGCAGCAACTTCCTCGCCCGGGATGTCGCAAGAGCGACCTCCGCCGCACCCACCTATTTCGCCCCGGCGCATATCCAGTCGCTCGACACCCTCCATCACACCCTCGTAGACGGCGGTGTCTTCGCCAATAACCCCGCCCTCTGCGCCTACGCCGAAGCCCTCAAGATCGACTTCGCAGCCGAGCTCCCCGGCTGCGGCAAGACAAAGCCGGTCGGCGCAAAAGAGATGTTCCTCGTATCCCTCGGCACCGGCTCCGTCAAAAAATCCTATCACTTCGGGGACTTCGAACACGCCGGCGACCTGAAATGGCTCGAGCCCGTGATCGACATCCTGATGTCCGGCAACTCCGAGACGGTCAGCTACCAGCTGAAAAGCCTCTACGGCACCCTATCGGAAGAGGACTCAAAAGACTACCACCGCCTCGAACCCACCCTCCTCGAGGCCTCCTCCGAGATGGACCTCGCCACCCCCGAGAACATCCTCCACCTCAAAGACGCAGGCCTCAAATTCGTCGACGACAACATCAACCTCCTCGACAAAATAGCCGCCAGCGTCGCCTGTAACTGCTAACCCTCTCCAATAAAAAAGCCGTCCACCCGGGACGGCTTTACAAGGGCTACAGATTCAGAGTCAAAGCCACACATGAGAAAAATTCTTATTTTCCATTCTTCTGGGCGACAAACTGCGCCTCGATCTCTCCATCGAGCTCACGCAGATGCATCCTCGTCATCTTATCCAACCCCGCACCCGCCAGCGCCTTCCTCATCAACGCCTGCTGCTGCCGCAGCGCCTCCTTGATCAACGCCGGAATATCGGTCTGGTAAATATGATAGGTCATATAAGGCAGTATCTGGTCCACATCCGGCTTGTCAAACGCCTGCCTGATCAGCCGGGCCACATAGGTATTCTGCAGATTCCGGCGATACGCATCCACATTCTTACTTTCATACAATTCAGTGAATATCCCCTTATTCAGATCATCGAAATACTCCTGCAGCGTATACACCTTCTTCGGCACACCCGCACGTCCCGTAGACGACTCCTCGGCCCACAACAGCCTGCTCATCCGCCCCCGCGTGATCAGCACATCGATCGCCTCCCGCTGGATATTGTTCAGCTCCATGCCAAAACTGATATACGACAGCTTATTCAATACCTCTTCATTGTTCAGCCACAACGGCGTCTTGAACAGCTGCTCATTTAAAAATTTCATCGCCCCCTTCTGAACCTCATACGGCGCTACCTCTTCCACAGCACCGCCTTCTGCTACCACTTTCTCCGTATGATAGATCGCGCCGATATTCTTCATGACATGCCCCAGATAGGTCATATACTGATTATAAACCGCGCTCGCATACTCCTTCAGCTCATCATAGGTCTGATCCTGCTCCATCGTCCACTCGATCAGGTGCGGATAGATCCGCTGCAGGTTCTTGATACCATACCCGCCTGCCAGGACAGCATTATCCCCCAGGTCCTCATTCTGGCAACGCGAATCGAAAGGCTCCGACTCGCCGCCAAACCACAGCCGGTGATTGGCCTTCAGACTATCCGTCACGACCTTCACCATCGCCTTATGCTCCTGCTCGGGAGTTCCCATACCCCGATGCAGCGCATAGCCCCACCGGATCGCCCACTTGTCATAGTCATTGATCCTCGGGAAAAGCCCCGCCTCGGAAATATGATCCTCCGGCTGCGCCACATAGTTGAACCGCGCATAGTCCATGATGGAGGGCGTATGTCCGTGCGCCTCTACCCAGGCCTTGTCGCGCAGCTTCTCCACCGGCACCGTCGAGCTCGAGCCGAAATTGTGCATCAGCCCCAGCGCATGGCCCACTTCATGCGAAGACACAAACCGTATGAGCGTCCCCATCAGCGAATCATCCAGCTCCGGCTTGCGCGCCCGCGGATCGGTCGCGCCGCACTGCACCAGGTACCATTTGTGCAGCAGCGACATCACGTTATGATACCAGAAGATATGGCTCTCGATGATCTCGCCACTGCGAGGATCGGCCACGCTCGGCCCCATCGCATTGGCGATCGCCGAAGGCCGGTAGATGATAGCGGAATGACTCGCGTCGTCGATGCTCCAGGTGCTGTCTTCTTCCTTCGTAGGCGCCATACGACCCACGACCGCATGCTTGAAACCCGCCTGCTCGAAGGCCTTCTGCCAGTCGTTGATACCGGCGATCAGATACGGTACCCACTTCTTCGGCGTCACGGGATCGATATAGAATACGATCGGCTTGACGGGCTCCACCAGCTCGCCACGCTCATATCGCTCTATGTCCTCCGGCTTCGGCTCCAGCCGCCAGCGCTTGATATAGGTCGTGAGCCGAACCCCCTGCGGATCGGCGTCAAAGTCGCGGTACCGGGTCGTGAAATAACCCACCCGCTCATCCTGCAGCCTCGGCCTCATCGGCGTCTCGGGCAACAGCACCAGCGAAGAGTTGAGCTCCAGGGTATAGTCCGGACCAGCCGGATTCAGTCCCGCCGAATAGGTCTTCACGGCATGTATCTCGATATTGGCCGGGAAGGTATGGATGTAGTCGATATAGCTGCGATCGTTGAGCTGTCCACCCATGCCCGCCCTGTCTTTGAACTGCTTCCGCTCAAAATAAAGGATCTCGTTGTCGCTGTTCAGAAATTCCGTCGCATCGATCACCACGCCGGAAGAGTCCGGCGTATAAGCCGCTATCGGCCAGGCCATCGCAATAGCCTGCACATTGTTCTTCTGCACGGCCGCGAACAGGCTGCGCGTGCTATCATTGGTGTACTCGGAAAAAGAGATACGCCGCAGGAACAGCTTGCGCGCAGCGCCGGCAGCAGGCCCCATTTCAAACCGGAATACCGACTCCCCGATCTGGTCCCCGGCATATCCCGCCGCGCCATTCCGCATATCGGCAGACGCCTTGGCGACCCGGTTGACAAAAAGAATATCCCTCCCGAACAAAGCCTTCGGGATCTCGAAATAATACTTATCCTCCTTCCGATGCACGATAAAGAAGCCGGTATAGGTCTTCATATCGGCCGTGATGACATCCTTATAGGGCTTTATTGCCTGAGGCGCCCGCCGCGCAGAATCAGGCCGCTGCGCATGTGCCGTGTCCGCTCCTCTATGCTGTGCCTGTATACTACCGGAAATAAAAAATAAGATAACCAGGGTATGCATATATACCCACAAACGTTTGTTCAGCATGTTGACAGTTTAAATTAGTAGCCTGGATTTTGAATTAGAAAAGAATTATTCGTCAATTCACCGAACGGTATCGGATACAACGCATCCATCGCGGCCCAACCCGGCTTTTCCACCCCCAGCACCGCATCCGCCACGCCCGTCCGCTTCAGGTCATACCAGCGGTTGCCTGTCTCGCAGAACAGCTCCACCTGACGCTCGTGCGCAATATCCTTCAGCAGCTCATCGGAAGACCCCACAGCCGCAATGGCAGCCAACCCCGCACGCGCCCGGATCATATTCACATCGGCCAGCGCACTGTCCGTCTTCCCCTGCCTGGCAAGCGCCTCCGCCCGGTTAAGATAGACCTCTCCAAGGCGCATCATCACATATCCCTCCGTTGTCGACGCCGTAGCCGTCCTGTTCTTATATTTATACGCTACCGGGTAGGTCTTGCCGAGATAGGTCACGGTATAGGTCCAGCTGGTCTTGCGGCTGTCCCCGGCCTCGAATGCATTCTGCAGCCAGCTCGACAGGATATATTTCGGCGCCCCGAACGTAGGATAGAGCACGATCGCTTCATTCGTCTGGATATTGTTGAATTCATTATAGGCCGGCAGCTGCCAGATAGCCTCGGCGCTCCCGTCCAGGTATACCTGCCCGGGATCAGTTACAAGGCTATACACGCCGGAATTGATGATCTCGCTGGCCATATTCGCCGCAGCAGCCCACTGACCACGATATAAATAGGCCTTCGACAAAAAAGCGTCGGCCGTATAGAGGTTGCAACGCGCCCTTCCCATGCTGGGATAGGCCGGAGCCAGCAGCTGACGCGCAGCTACCAGATCGGAGATCACCTGGCCATAGACAGAGTCGACCGAAGCCCTCGGCAACGAGGCTGTGACATTATAGTCCGTCGACAGCGACAAGGGAACACCCCCAAACAGGTTCACCAGGTTAAAATAATAAAAGGCGCGGATCACCCTGTTCTCACCCAGCAGCTGCCGTTTCAGCGAATCGCTGATCGAGGTCGCGGCAGCAATCCCCTTCAGATTGGAGTTCGCAATATAAATACTCTGGTAGACCGGCGTCCAGAATGTCGACAGCACCCCATTCGTAGACACCAGCGAATTGGTCTGGAACTGGATCCCCGACGCATCCACCGCACTCACCGCCATCAGCTCATCGCCCGAAAGCCCCGAACACTGCACCAACGACCCATCGGTAATATTCGAACCGCCCCTCGACACGCGGAAATAACCATATAGACCCGCCATCGTCCCCATGATATCCGCACTATCGGCATAGACCTGGGTCGTAGGTATTTGAGTAGGAGGATTGGGCGGTATCCCGATCAGCTTCTTGCACGAGACTCCCGCCACAGCGAAAACAAGGACTATATATAATGATTTCTTCATTGCTCAAAATTTAAAAGTTAAAGGATACGCCACCCGCTATCGTACGCTGCAGCGGTACGCCATAAACAAATCCGGGAGTCTCCGGGTCCCCGACCTTGTAGCTGGTGATGGTAAAAAGATTCTGCGCATTCACATAGACCGTCGCTCCCTTCATATGCACCTTCTTCAGATAGCTGTCCGGAAAGGTATAGGCCAAAGACAGGTTCTGTAGCCTGATAAAAGAAGCATCGCTGTAAGAGCCAGAAGAGGTCAGGAAATTGCTCGCCGCGCGCGCCGCCGTGCTGCCAAGCCCTCCGGCAAAGCCGGTCGTAAGCCGCTCCATGGGAGCATGATCGCCGGGCTGACGCCAGTGATCCAGCGCCAGCTGCGGCAGATTGGACGCCGCACCGGGAGTAACCGTGCTGTACATGCCGAATAAATAGTTGCGGCCGGTCTTTTTAGCAAAATGAAAGAAAGCCGTCAGACTAAAGCCGCCATAACTAAAGGTATTCCCCAGTCCACCGGTGAACTTCGGAGCACCGTCACCCAGGTACTGCATGTCTCCACCCTTGCTCACCGGCTGGTACGAAGGCGTGGGCGTATTGCCCCCCTTGCTGGATGCAAACTGAAAAATGCCCGTCGTATCGTTGATCCCCGTATACTTGAAACCAAAGATCTGACTCACTGATTTGCCGATCGTATAGCTGCTGGCATAGCTGGACGTCGCCAGACCAGGGAACGAGATCAGCTTGTTCCGGTTAGCTGAAATATTGAACGTCGTTGTCCACCGGAATCGCGTCGTCTTGATATTGATCGAAGTCACCGTCACCTCGATACCCGCATCCTGCACCGTCGCACTCAGATTCTCCACCACATTGGCAAAACCCGTCTGGTTCGGCAACGGATAGGTCACCAGCTGATTCCCCGTACGGGCCCTGTACCAGGTAACGTTGGTCAGCACCCGGTCATGAATAAAGCCGAGATCCAGGCTCAGGTTGATCGACCGCTTCGACGCCCAGGAATAGTTGGGATTGTAGGCATTCACCGGCCGGTAGCCACGCGTACCCTGGAACAGCGGCGTGCCCGTTTCAACCAGCTTCCAGAAGTCCTGGAAATTATAAGGGGCAACACCATCCGACCCGTTGCTGCCATAGTTGCCGGCGATCTTCGCATAGCTCACGAAAGGAAATAGACGCTGAAAAGCCTTCTCCTCCGAAAATATCCAGCCCAGCCCAACAGATCCAAACGTACCAAACTGTCTACCGGGTCCAAAATTGCTCGACCCATCCCGCCGGCCGGAAAGGCTGATGATATACTCCCGGTCATAGACATATCCTAAGCGCCCGAACACACCCGCATATTTGTAGATATTGTAAGCATCGTAGGCCGCCACAGAGGTCGCCGGATCGATCGACCCGATCAGCGCATCATTCGGATAGCCGCTGCCGGAAAGACTGGTCCCGCTGCTGGTATTGAACTTATAGGTGCCGCCGATCAGCGCGGAGAAAGCGCCCAGACCGATATTCCTCCGGTAGTCGATCTGAGGTTCGATATTGACCGACTGGTATTCCGTATTCGCAAAATTGGCGCTCGCCGTCGTTGCGACAGAAGGATCCTGTGACGCCAGCGGGGTCAGCTGCTCCTGCTTTGTATTGACACGGCTATAGCCCACATTCGTTGCCAGCGTCAGCCCCCGCGCCGGCTGATAAGCTACCCGCATGCTTCCCGTCACCGAATAACTTTTGATCCAGCTGGGCTGCTTCAGATAAGCATAGGGCTGGTAATTGCTGATGTCCACACCGTTGTATTGCCAGACCAGCTTACCCGAAGGATCCAGCAGCTCGGGGACATCGGGCGGCGTAAGCATCGCCGCAGAACCCGAAGGAGGCGCCGTCGGCGAATTGTTATCGTCATAGGAATAGTCGGTCCCGAAATCGAGATTCAGCCGGTGGTCACCGGATGCATAATGAAACCCGCTGTGCAGCGTCACCCGCTCATCCGCAAACTCCCCCGGGAAATTGTAATTGGCGCGCGTATACCCGCCCGATAGCAAAAAGCTCGAGTTGGGCGTTCCCCCGCTAAGACTCGCATACGCATCGGTCGTATTGGCCGTGCCACCCAGGAACCGGTGAAACCAGTCTACCTGCCGCGTCGTATCGAATACCAGGATATCCGGGAATATCCAGCTATTATTGGGAGCGGTTACCACCAGTTTGTCGTTGGCCGCCGCCTCCCTGCGCATCTGGATATACTGCGGCGTGCCCAGCAATGGAATGGTTCGTGTCACCTTATTGGGCCCCGTATTGACCTTTACGTTAAAGTCGGTCTTGCCCGGCCTTCCCTTCTTCGTTGTGATCACGATCACCCCGTTGGCGCCCTGCGAGCCATAGATCGAAGTAGCATCCGCATCCTTCAGCACACTGATGCTCTCGACATCCGAAGGATTGAGCCCGCCCATGCTGCTGATGCCCGTAATATTGTTAAGGCCAAGCGTATTATACCCCGCCAGCGAAGAGAGAACGGAGATATTCTGGTTGCCCGGCGCAAATGGTACCCCGTCGATAATGATCATCGGCTGGTCATAAGGCGCCTGTGCAGCCCCATTGCTATTCGGGATCAGGGTCTGACCGACAACACTTGCTCCCAAATTACTCTGCAATGTATTCTGCCCCCTCACCTGTATCGGCGAATACGCCCCCGGCGCCCCGCTCGAAGGCGTGATCGTCAGCCCCGGCACCCTTCCCTCCAAAGCCAGCAGCACATTCGTCACCGGCTGCCGGCCAATATCCTCCGAGGTCACCGTCGAGACCGACCCCACGCTGAACCGTCGCGTATTCGTGCCATAAGCTACTACCTGCACATCATCCAGCGGGTCATTCGACCGGCTCATCCGGACAAAAACATAGCTAGGCTCCTTCACCTTATATTCTTTCGTCGTAAACCCGGTAAACGATACCACCAACACCACACCCGCAGGCTCGATCCCCCGCAGCTTAAACTCCCCCATGGCATTGGTCACGGTCCCCCGCTTGCTCCCCTTCACCATCACCGACGCCCCCGCCAGCGGCACACCAAGAGAATCCAGTATCCGCCCATGGATGCTATCCACCGGTGCTACAACAGGCGCCTCCACCGGCCCGACAGGCGCTGCCGCAGGAGCCGCAGGCTTCATCGTTATAAAAACGGTATTCCCCTGGATCGCAAAGGCCAGCGGCTGCCCCGCCAACACCTCCTTCAACGCGTCCTGTAAAGGCGCATTTCTCAGCTCCAGGGTAACCGGCGAGGACCCGGCCAGATCCTCCTTCCGGTAGAAGAACAAATACCCTGTTTGTTTCTTGATAACGGAAAAGACAGTCGTCAGCGAAACTTGCTTCCCCGAATAGGTCACCGTCTGCGCCCTCGTATGGGCGCTGACCTGCAGTATTGCAGTTAATAAGAGTAGACTCGTCAGCTTCATCACTAGCAGTGTTTTGGTAAGATCACCCCTAATTTTCATTACTTTTACATTGTTTGGGTTAAAAATTAAGCAGTCAAACGCAAGGTTTACCTGAACGCAACCGGGAAAGGACGCCAATCTTTACTCCCGGTTTTTGTTTTTGGAAAAACCACAGTCAATATTTCTCTATAGGAGGAAGGTTCTTTTGATCCGCCACAGGCGGTCGTCTACGGCCGTATAACTATTTTGTGAGCACTCACGATCGTGTATTTGATCCGCGTCTTCGCCAGACCATCCAACACCTGATTCAACGTCAATCCCCGTCCGATCTCTCCATCAAACGTCCCCGTCGGCACCCCCTCCGGATACTCCACCTCGATATCATACCACCTCGCCAGCTGCCGCATCACCGTCGGCAGATCTGCCCCTCTGAAAGAGAACGCCCCATTCTTCCACGCCAGCACCTCGTCCATATCCACACCCGATACCACCTCGAGGCCTGCACCCAACGCCTGCTGCCCCGGCGCCAGCACCCGCGTCACCGTCCCGCTGCTCACCCTTATCTTTCCCTCCACCAGCGTCGTACGCGCAGCCGGCTCGTCCGCATAGGCATTAATGTTAAATGACGTCCCCAGTACTTCGACACGCTGACCACCTGCCTCCACACGGAACGGCTTTCCGGCATCGCCCGCAACTTCTATATACACCTCACCCTTCACGCTCACGCTCCTTTCCTTCCCAGCAAAAACAGTCGGATACGTAATAGAAGAAGCCGCATTCAGCCATACCCTGCTCCCATCCGGAAGGGTCAGCTGATACTGCCCGCCACGCGGCGTGGTCAATGTATTGTATTCGACTGCAGCCGCCCCGCCAGGCTGATAACCCAGCCGTCCATCTCCCATCTTCACCACCTTCGATCCGCCCTGATTGATCACCACTCCGTTCTTCACCGTGTCCAGCACAACCGTCTTTCCCCCCGACAGCGTCAGCGTGGCCTTATTCCCTCCTGCAACAATATCCTGCTTAAATGCGATCGGCTCTTCCACCTTCTTCCCCCGTCTGAATACCCACACCGCCACAACAGCCAGCAACACCACGGCTGCCGCCGCTGCAACCCAACGACCCCATACGATCCTCCCCGATGTCTTCAACCCCAATTGGGCAAACACCGCATCCACCGCAGCCTCCGCATCATACTCCTCCACCCCCTTCAAAGCCCGGACAAACCTTTTCCGGTCCATTAGTTCCTGAAAAACATCCTCCCTGCCCGCCGGCTTCCTCCATTCCTCCAGATCACCCCGCTCCGTCTCCGTCAACGGCAGTCCTTCCCGCAGTCGATGGATCAGCTCCGAGATGTATATACTATACCTGGCCTCGCTATCGTGGTTGTTGTCCATACAACTATAAGACACCGCCGAAAAAACATCGGCTTTAAAAAACCCCAACTTTTTTTAAAAAATTATTTCAACAGAATTGACAACACGGCAAGCAACGGCCCACGCTGGGCCCCAAACTTCCTCCTTAGCAAGACAAGCGTCTTATATTTATGATTCTTTACAGTCTTTAATTTCATACCCAGCCGCTCAGAGATCTCCCCCACCGTCAACCCCTCTTCATAGCTCAAATAAAAAATTTCCTGCATCGCCGGCGGCAGCCCCCGCACGATCCTGTAAACCAGCGCAATATTCTCCGCCCTCACCATCTCCGTCCACACCGGATCAGCGACCCCCGCCTCCCGTGCCGCCACCTCGAGATGCCGGCTCTCCTGCCGCTCCCGGCCCCGGTTCAGGTTCAGACATCCATTTCTCGTAGCCACATACAAATACCCCTTCAGCGCATCCACCGACTCAAAAGAGCCACGTCCCTTCCAAAGCTTGATAAAGGTTTCCTGCACCACATCCTTCGCCAGCGAAGAATCCGGCAGATAGCGCTCGGCAAACCTACATAATACAGGAAAATAGTCGCGGATAAGCTCCTCCAGAGCGCGCTGGTCGCCACGCGCAAAACGCGCAAGAAGTTCTGGTTCCTTAAATTGGCGCTCTGTCAAGTGAATTCTTTCAATCGCAATATACATAAAAAACCCCCGGGCGTTAACCCGGGGCCATCTTCAATTAGTTTAGTGTCTGTCACCTCTGTCCCCCCTATCTCCTTCCCCCCAATGTCTGTCACCCTCGGGCCTGTGTCTCCACTCTTCATTGGCCTCATGCTGATCATGCCAGTGGTCCCTGTACCGGTCCTCACGGCTGTCCCGGATAAACACCTGACCATGCGGGTCTCCACGGAAATGGTCGAACTGCTGCCGATGCTCGTCATAACGCAGATAAGCCTGGGGCTCGTTGATCACTTCTTTATGGCAGTGGTAAAGATCAAAATCGCGATAGCGGGGAGGCAGCTCATGGGAGAACGTCCAGTGACCCCGGTTCAGGTAGACGAACTGATGGTCGGGCACATAATAGTAAGCCTGAATATCCGGAATATAATAATACTCCACGTGATCGTAGCCAACAGGTCCCCAGGACGGCTGCTGCCCGATATTGACCGATATGCTTACCTGCGCCTTTGCCCCGCTGGCCAGCAGAGAGGCCGCTACAACAGAGGCGGCTAACAATAGTTTTTTCATGCTTAGAGATTTGCGACCAAAGATATGCCGTCCCCGCCTTCCATTCAAAATCCGGAGCCGTTAACACCTGCTTAACAAGCCGCACACAATATCTACCCCGCCGACTCCTCCTGCGGCTTATCCTGCACCACCGTCAGATCACCCAGTTCCACCGTAATAGGTATCAACCCCACCTGCACGATCGCCTTCTTCCCCCTGATCTCCTTCACCGTTCCAACCTGGTGATTCTTCTTCATCACCACCTTATTGCCTACCTGCACATCACCACCCACTTCGGTATATTTGGCGTCTAGCTTCTTCCTCACCTTCTCATTAACCTGCTTCTCCTTCTGCTTGAACAACAAGGCCTGCATCTGTTTGATCACCTCATTCTTATCCTCCGCCTTCCTCCAGTCAAATATGATCTGACGCAGCTTCCGTTCCATCTCCTTCAGATAGGCGATCCGTTCCTCCGTGATCTTGTTCTGATGCTTCAGCAGCTCTACCTGCTGGTCGTGCCGCTCGCGATGGATAAGCGCCTCCATCTCCTTCTTCAGCTTCTCGTTCTCCTTCATCAGCTTGTTGAGGTCTTTCTCCCGCTTCTCCAGCTCACGCAGGTCCTGCTCCGTTCTGTTGAGCAGCTTGTCCAGCCGGAAATGCTCTTCGTCGACCAGCGTCCTCGCCCGCTGTATCAGCCGCGGCTCGAGACCGATCCTTTCTGCAATGCTGAAGGTATACGAGCTACCCGGCTTGCCGATAATTAGTTTATAGAGGGGCTGGAGATTGGTCTCGTCAAAGGCCATCGCGCCGTTGATGATCCCCGCAGTCTTATTCGCCATTACCTTCAGATTGAGATAGTGCGTGGTCACGATGCCGAAAGAATGCTTGCGCACCAGCTCTTCCAGGATCACTTCGGCAAACGCACCTCCTAAATTCGGATCACTACCACTGCCCAGCTCGTCGATAAAGAACAGGGTCCTTCCGTTGGCGTTCTCCATGAAATACCGCATATTCTTCAGGTGCGAGCTATAGGTGCTCAGCTCGAACTCCAGGCTCTGTGTGTCGCCGATATGGATCATCAGCTGTTTGAATATGCCCATCTCCGAGTCTGGGTGGACCGGTATCAGCAACCCGCTCTGGATCATCAGCTGCAGCAACCCTACGGTTTTCATGGTCACCGTCTTACCGCCGGCGTTCGGACCCGAAATAACAAGAAGCCTGTCCTTTTCGTTGAGGGTTATATTCGTCGGCACCGTCGTCTTCCCCGCCTTCCGGTTGTAGAGATACAGCAGGGGGTGGTAGGCATTACGTAGAACGATATGCGACTTGTCCATCAGCAACGGGTAGTTGCCGTTCATGTCATTCGCCAGCCTCGCCTTCGCCCGGATAAAATCATATTCTCCAAGGATATCGTGCCACACCTGCAGCAGTCCGGCATGCACCGATAGTTTCGCCGTCAGCTCGCGCAGGATACGGTTGACCTCCTTGCTTTCCGAATGCTCCAGCGAGAACACATCGTTATTCAGTTCGATCGTTTCTTCCGGCTCGACAAAAGAGGTCCTCCGCGTATCGCTCTCGCCGTGCAGGATCCCCTTCACCTGGCGCTTGTGCTCGGCAAAGATGGCCACCACGCGCCGCCCGTTCAGGAATGACTCCTCGATGTCCGCGACATACCCGGCCTTGGCCAGTTTGGAGAGGATACGGTCGAAGACGCGACGCAGCTCGTTGCGCTTGCGATAAAGGCTCATCCGGATATTCGCCAGCTCTTCCGATGCGTTGTCTCTTACCACACCCGACTCATCCAGCACCTCGTCGATGGAAGCCACGATGCTCTTTTCATAATGCGTATGCTCGATGACTTTCACCAATGCCGGATAGGCCGTACGGCGCTCGGCATCGAACCAGCGAAAAACGCTGTTCATGCTCTCAGCCAGCCGCCGGATATGCATGAACTGCTCGCCGGAAAGCGTTGCGCCGGGTATCCCCAGCAGCTTCAGCTCGCGCGAAAGATTAAAAGTATGGTCGTTGGGAAAATACTGTCCGTTCTGAGTAAGCAGCTTGAACTCATTAGTTTGTTTCAGCTCCAGTTCGATAAATTCACGACGCGTATGGATACGGAGGTCCATCGCCTTTTCGTGAGCATACTCCGTCTCACAAAAGTTGGCCAGCAAGGTCTTGATCTTGTCAAATTCCAGCTGGACCAGCGCCGATTCAGGAAAAATCTTCATAAGAGGTGCAAAGCTACGAATTTTTAGCCCCCCACCTCACTCGGGACATCCCCATTTACCCTGTGCCCTAAGCGCGGCTGACCTTCACCATTTCTCCCTCGATCATCCCTTCATCCCGCCGGACCTTCACATTCAGGTACGACTTCCAGAACACCGCCACCACAACCAGCGCCGCAATCCCCTCACAGAGTACAGTAGCCGGCGCGCTGATATACTGCGAAACCGTCCCGACCAGCAGACTCCCGACCGGCATCATCCCAAAATAGGACATCGCAAAATAGCTGATCACCCGGCCCCGCATCTCCGGCGCAACCGTGGTCTGGATAATGGTATTGGTCATAGTCGTCTGCGCCATCATCCCAAATCCGGAGATGACCGCAAACACCATCGCGATAGGGAACGAGGTCATATAGGAGAACCCGATCAGACCGAGACCAAATATGATCGTATTGTTCCGCAGTATCTTCTTCCGGCTCGCATCCGTCCCGCCTACCCTCGTCGCCAGGAACAACGCCCCGCTGATCGCGCCCACACCAATAAAACTATCGATAAGACCAAATGTCGACGCATTCCCGTGAAAGATCACCTTGGCATAGATCGGCAATAAGGTGTTATAGGGAATGACCAGCAGGCTCATCGCCGCCAGCATCAGTATCGGCCGCGCTATCGCCGGATGGCGGCGCAGATAGGTCCAGCCCTCCCGCCATTCGCCCAGCGCGTTCTGCTTGCGCGGCGTCTTCACATAAGGCGGCAGCTTCATCTGCAGCAACGACCAGATCACCGCCAGAAAGCTCATCGCATTTAGCATGAAACATATATGCGCACCCAGTTGGTGCAGCACCACCCCCGCGGTCGCCGGACCCAGCAGCCGGGCCAGGTTCACCATGCTGCTGTTCAACGCCAGCGCATTCGAGAGGTTCTCCTTATTGTCGATCATTTCATAGACAAGCGCCTGCCGCGCCGGCACGTCAAACGCATTGATACTGCCAAGCACCAGACCCAGCCCCAGTATCGTCCAGACAGTATAGTGGCCTGTCCAGACCAGGATCATCAGCAATAGCGACTGAACCAGCGAGGCCGCCTGCGTGAACAGCAACACCCTCCACCGCCAATACCGGTCAGAGACTACCCCGCCCAGCGTCGACAACAGAAAAGAAGGGAACTGCGTCGCGAACAACGACAGCCCCAGCATAAAAGGCGACTGCGTCAGCGTATACACCACCCAGCTCACCGCTGTCCGCTGCATCCAGGTGCCGATCAGCGACACCGTCTGGCCATAAAAATAAAGCCGGTAATTTCGACTCTGCAACGCTCTGAAAACAGGAAACTTCGACATCTTACAACTCCTTTTTTTCGTCCATCAATTTCTCCAAAACCGTCAGTGCCTTCATCACCAGCTCCCTCTCCTCCGGACTGGCCTTCGCGTGCAAGGCCTTCGCCAGCCACTCCTCCTTATTATGACGACGTTCCTCGACCGAGACGGTACCCGCGGGAGTCAGCGACAACAACACCTTCCTTTTATCGGCAACTGAAGGATTCTTATGAATAAATCCTACCTCAAATAAATGATTGATGATCTGTGACATAGACTGGGTTGTCACCTTCTCCATCCGGGCGATGTCCGATGGCAGCAGCTCCCCGTGCTGATACAGCAGCCCCATCGTCGACCGCTCTGTCAGCGAAAGCTGCGCCTCATCCTTGGTCTCGCGGCGCAACAGCTTGATTAGCCGGGTCATAACCGTCCTCAACGCCCCCGCCACCTCGATATCCCGGGCCCCAGGGCCGCCACTCGCTGCCCCATCCTGGGCCAAAGGCCCCCGATTTTTGACTATCATCCCACAAAGGTAAGTAAACTTGTTAGGCTACTTTATAAATTCCCATGTAAAACGTGAAACGTTTTGTTAAATGGCATTTCTTGTCGCCCAGCCAACCATTTCCGCTCCGGGCCGTTTGTAACTTGCGGAACTGGCAGCCGCCAGCACAGCAGCCGCCAGAACAATAAAAAAACAACGCATGAACGACGAAAAGACGATCCCCACCGGGACCAACAATATCCCGGCCAGGGCAGCGAAGACCGACACCGCAACATTTGGCACAGGATGCTTCTGGTGTACAGAAGCCGTCTTTCAGGAGCTGAAAGGCGTCATAAAAGTAACATCGGGCTACATGGGCGGACACGTCGCCAACCCCACCTATGAAGAGGTCTGCACCGGCACCACCGGCCACGCAGAATGCCTGCAGGTAGATTATGATCCCGGCGTCATCAGCTTCGACGAGCTGCTCGAAGTCTTCTGGGAATCCCACGACCCGACCCAGCTCAACCGCCAGGGCAACGACGTCGGCACCCAGTACCGCAGCGCCGTCTTCTACCACACGCCTGAACAAAAAGAGAAGGCAGAACACTATAAAGCCCGGCTCAACCAGGAAGGCGCCTATCCGAAACCGATAGTGACGGAGATCACCCCCGCCACCGCCTTCTACGCCGCCGAAGACTATCACCAGAACTACTACAACACGCACGGCTCACAGCCCTACTGTTACCTGGTGATCCGTCCCAAAGTCGAAAAATTCGAAAAAGTGTTCAAAGACAAGCTAAAAAAGAACGAAAAGACCGGCCACTAGGCCGGTTTTTTTATTATCTTAACCCTGCCAAAACTACCTATGACGGTACACGAAGACAAAGACCTCAAATCCGAGTTCCAGATCGAGCGCGTCGCCCTCTTCAGCGACGCCGTCTTCGCCATCGCCATCACCCTCCTGGTCATCGAGCTCAGGATCCCCGAGCTCACCAAACCCATCACCGACCACCACCTCCTCGAAGTCATGGCCGAATCCCTCTTCGCCAAATTCATCGGCTTCATCGTCAGTTTCATGGTCATCGCCATGTACTGGGCCAACCACCACCTGCTCTTTGGTTATCTCGCCGACACCAACCGACCCCTCATCTGGGCCAATATCCAATTCCTGTTCACTATCGTCCTGATGCCCTTCAGCGCCGCCTTCTACAGCGAATACTGGATGAGCCCATTGGTCACCCCCGTCGCCTTCTATTCGATCAACCTCACCCTGAGCGGCCTCACCCTGATCCGCCTTTGGAACGTGGCCGGCAATCCCAAATACCAGCTCTACCACTCCCTTCCCACCCCCGAAAAGATCCGCTTTCACAAAATACGCGCCCTCATCGCCCCAGCAGGCTTCCTCCTCAGCTTCATCGTCGCCCTCTTCGACCCCATCATCTCCTGGTATATTCCCCTGACGATCCCACTGATCATTGTTTTCATCCGCAGGTACTACCGGAAAAGATCCCCCGGTGTCCTCACTTCCTGACCTTCCTTAACTCTAATAAATTGAGCGCATTCGCCTCCAATCCCAACACCCGCGGATTAACCAGGTGCACCACCTCATCATACCACAACGGCGCCACCGGCGACGCATCCATCACCCGCTGGTCCATCTCCCGGTACAACCCATACCGCACCGAATCATTCTCCTCCTCGAGCGACCGTTCGTACAGCCGGTCGAACACGGGATCGGAAAACCTTGTATAATTCGGCGGCGACGGATTCTTCGAATAGAACACGCTTAAATAATTCTCCGCATCCGGATAGTCAGCCAGCCAGCTGCCCCGGAAGAACAACGCCCGCGACTGGGCAGTCTCCTCCAGCAACAGACTCTTCTGCACGACCTCGATCTGGATATGGAACCCCACGTCCTCCAATTGCCGCGCTATAAAACTGGCAAAGTCGGCATAGTTGGGTATCGTCATCAGCTTTATCACCGGGAGCCCGGCGCCATTTGCATACCCCGCCTGCGCCAGCAGCGCCCGCGCCCTGTCAGGGTCATAGCGGTATCCATGCACTTTCGTCGAATCGAAAGAAGGCAGACCCGCCGGCACAAACCCGCTCTCCGCCGGCAGCCCAAGCGAGTTCTTCAGGTAAAGGATCATCTTCCTCCGGTCAAATCCGCAGTTGATCGCCTGCCGCACCAGCCGGCTCTTCAACGGAGAAGCCTTCACCAGCACATTATTCGAATCCACCAGCATCCCCAGGTATTCGGTATTCAGCTGTGGATATACCGAGAGCACGATCTTATCCTTCCATTCCTTCTTTAGTTCCCCTTTCTTGCTCAGCACTTCATCCTTATACGAAGGATCGATCTCATTGACAAAGTCCAGCTGCCCCTGCCGGAAAAGCAGGAACTCGATCGCCTTCTCATCGGTAAAAGATATCTTCACCGCATCCAGGTATGGCAAAGCCCTCCCCGTGCTATCCTTTTCAAAGAACCGTTGATTCTTCAGCAGGATCAGGTCCTGATTCTCCTCCCACGACCCAAACCGAAACGGCCCCGTCCCACAGGGATGACTGCGAAAATCCTTCCCATATCGGACTACCACCTCCTTCGGAACAACCGAACAATACCCCATGCTCAACAAACCAAGTATGGGGTGAAATGGCCGCGACAACCGCAGCACGAACGTACTGTCATCCGGCGCCGAAAAAGCGCCAATGCTGCCCTCATCGATACGACCATGAAATATCCAGGCCCCGCTGCTCGCCGTCGCGGGATCCAGCAGCCGATTAAAGGAATAGACAACATCCGAAGCCACCATCCCCCTCCCCTTTCCCCCTGCAAAAGCCGGGTCATCATGAAAAACCACATCCCTTCGAAGATGAAAGGTCCAGACCTTCCGGTCGGCCGAAACCTCCCAGCTCCGCGCCACCCCCGGCACTATGCGCAGCTGGTTATCCGTCTCCACCAGCGTGCTGTACAGCTGGTGCACGGCCCAGATGATCGACCTGTTCTTCGCAAAAGCCGGGTCCAGCGTCGCGATCCCATCCGATTCATTGTAATAGAACACCATCTTCCCCGAATCCTTCCCTCCCCCGCAACCCGCCAACAACAAGACCATCAAAAAACACCCCACCCCCCGCCGGCTGCGCCCCATCCAACCACTCGTCCAAATTCCCCAACCCAATAAAAAATGATTTTTTACCTTCATAACTTAAACTAAAGATAACCAATGAGTCGTATTCTCCCACTCGTCGCCGCATTTTTGATTTTCGGGGCCACGGCATCACAAGCCCAGCTGCTCACCCCCGAAAAGGCCGTCTACACACATGCCGACAGCCTGCGGGGTAGCATCACTCCCGAACGCGCCTGGTGGGACCTGCTGAAATACGACCTGACCGTAATCCCCTCCTTCAACGAAAAATCCCTCAGCGGAGAGAACAGCATCACCTTCAAAGCCCTCAGCGACGGTCAGACGATGCAGATCGACCTGCAGGAGCCGATGAATATAAAAGCGATCACGATGGGCAAAAAGCCCCTGACCTTCGTCCGCGAGGACAACGTCTTCCACGTCAAATTCCCCAAAACGATAAAAGCCGGCTCCACCGGGACCATCCGGATCAGCTGGTCCGGCGTCCCCAAGGTAGCGGTGCGTCCCCCCTGGGGCGGCGGCTGGATCTGGAACCTGGACGAGAAAGGGCGTCCATGGATGACCGTGGCCTGCGAAGGGCTCGGCGCCAGCGCCTGGTTTCCCTGCAAGGACCATCTCAGCGATGAGCCGGACTCCGGCGTCGTCATGCACATCGTCGCTCCCGACACGCTGGTAGCCATCGGCAACGGCCGCCTGACCAACAAAAAAGCCAACGACAACGGCACCACCACCTGGACCTGGACCGTCACCAGCCCGATCAACTCCTATGATATCATTCCCTATATCGGCAAGTACGTCAACTGGACCAGCGTTTTCAAGGGCGAAAAAGGCAACCTCGACTGCAGCTTCTGGGTCCTCGACTACAATCTGGAAAAGGCCAAACCCCAGTTCATGCAGGCCGACACGATGCTCCGCGCCTTCGAATACTGGATGGGGCCCTATCCCTTCTACGAGGACGGCTACAAACTAGTCGAAGCCCCCCACCTCGGCATGGAGCACCAGAGCAACGTCGCCTACGGCAACCATTTCGCCAATGGCTACCTCGGCCGCGACCTGTCCACCAGCGGCTGGGGCCTGAAATGGGACTTCATCATCGTCCACGAAAGCGGCCACGAATGGTTCGGAAATAATATCACCGACAAGGACGCCGCGGACATGTGGGTACACGAAGGCTTCACCAACTACACCGAAACGCTCTATACCAGCTATCTCTACGGGACGGAAGCGGGCAACGACTACTGTATCGGCACCCGCAAGAACATCCGCAACGACAAGCCCATCATCGGCGTATACGGCGTCAACAAGGAAGGTTCCGGCGATATGTATTATAAGGGGGGAAACATGCTGCACATCATCCGCCAGATCGTTGGCGACTCTGCGTTCCGCGGCATGCTGCACGGCCTGAGCAAGACCTTCTACCACCAGACCGTCACTACTCAGCAGGTCGAAGAATACATGAGCAACTATGCCCGCAAAGACTTCTCCAAAATATTCGATCAGTACCTGCGGACCACAAAGATTCCCGTACTATCCTACCAGTCCAGCGGAGACATTATCTCTTATCGCTGGTCCAACTGTGTCAAAGGCTTCAATATGCCAGTGAGGGTCTTTATCGGCGGAGCCCGTGAACAATGGATCACCCCCACCGACGAATGGCAAACCATTCCCGCCTCCAACGGCGGCGAGCTGATCCTCGGCAGCAACGGCGGCAACGACCCGGCCCATATGGCGGTCGGAGCTACCGGCAACGGGATGGCCGGCGACGGCAACTTCTCCGTCGACCGCAACTTCTATATCCTCGTCAGAAAACAAGGCTGATGAAACCGTCTCACTCAGTTATGTGCAACTTTACTCTCCCCCACTCAACCCCGCGCTCCTCACTGTGCCAACGGCAGCTCCATCCCCCACCCGTCCTGCCCCAACAAAACGCTGATCGTAATACCCATCGCTCATATCGCTGATCATCACCCCCGACACCGACGCATGTACAAACTTGTTGTTCCGCAAATAAACCCCCACATGCGTCACCGCCTTCCGCTTCCCCAGCGTATGAAAAAAGACCAGGTCCCCTTCCTGCAGCTCATCCCTGCGGATATGATGACAGGTCTCGTATTGTTCTTTGGAAGTCCTGGGCAGGTTAGCCCCATACACCGAAGACATCAGCAAAAACGCAAACGCCGAACAGTCGACCCCATCCTTGGAAGTCCCGCCATAATGATAGGGCGTCCCATACCAATAATCCATGAAACTCAATAATTTGGGATTATCCAGCTCCTCGACCGAGGCATTCTCGAGGATGGCGAACTTGAACTGCAGCGCCGAATAGTTCTCGATGGCGGAGGCCGCCCCATAAGTGGCGCCAGACTTCTTAACCGGCGATACCGGGCTGCGAGAATCATTGCGACGCGAATCCGGATTAACAGAAATATTGCTGATAAACTCCATCGACCCATCCTTCGTCGTCTGAGATGACTGCTGCGACATACGCGCTTTGGAGGACGTCGCCGCCGGCCTGACCGAACTACAGCTCGTCAAAACAAAAATCAATAACGCTATGGGTATGATAGTTTTCAACATATTTCGCACTTACATGGATATTGGCATCAAATAATATCTTACAAATATAGCAAAGTTTCTGCCAAAAAGTCGCAATAATATTGATACCCAATTAATTGCTTCAAATCTGAACACCCACCGTACGAATCCGTACATACCCCCATCTACACCCAAACCCAATCCCTTGATCCCCAATGCCCGCAACAAGTGGCACCCCGTTGGCAGCAAAAAACTCACAAAACACCTGCCACCTATTACCAAACACCCGGCAAATGCTAACCAACTACATCAAAGTCGCCTGGCGCAACCTCGTCAAAAACAAGGTCTACTCCGGTATCAATATCCTCGGTCTGGCAGCAGGCCTCACCATCGCCCTCCTCATCGGGCTCTGGATCACCGACGAGCTCAGTTTCGACCGCAATTTCTCCAACTACAACCGGATCGTCCGCGTGCTGGAGAACAGCACCCACGCAGGCAACACCGAGACCTTCCGCTCCATCCCCATCCCGCTGGGTCCTGAGCTCCGCACTAAGTATGGCTCGAATTTCAAAAGGGTCGCCCTCGCCTCCTGGATCCAGCCCAATATCCTCGCCAACGGCGACAAAAAGATCAGCACCAACGGAATGTTCGGTGAACCCGACCTCCCCGCAATATTTTCCCTCAATATGATAAAAGGTGACTGGCACTGCATCGACGACCCCAGCTCGATCGTCATCAGCCGCTCCCTGGCCAACTCCCTCTTCGGCGCAAACACTGACCCCGTCAACAAAACGATAAAATTCAATAACAAGAACCTCCTCAAGGTCTCCGGCCTCTTCGAAGACTTCCCCTTCAATTCCGAATTCAGAGACGTTAGCTTCCTGACGCCCTGGGCCTTCTACGTGTCCGACCGCGACTGGGTAAAGAATTCCCTCAACAACTGGGACAACAACTCCTTCCAGCTCTACGCACAGCTGCAGGATAACGTCAACATAGCCACAGTAAACGCCAGGGTAAAAGGCGCCCTCGAAGGCCACGAAAGAAAAGACAAACCCGAGGTCCTCCTCCACGCCATGCCCAAATGGCACCTGTACGGCGAATTCAAGGACGGAAGGAACACCGGCGGCAGCATCCAGTTCGTATGGATGTTCGGACTGATCGGCGGCTTCGTCCTCCTGCTGGCCTGCATCAATTTCATGAACCTCTCTACCGCCCGCAGCGAACGCCGCGCAAGAGAAGTAGGCATCCGCAAAGCCGTCGGCAGTCTCAGAACGCAGCTCATCACCCAGTTCCTCTGCGAGTCCATAATGATCTCGTTCATAGCCCTCGGCCTGGCCATCCTGCTGACCGAGCTCGCCCTCCCCTGGTTCAACCAGCTCGCCGACAAAAAGATCGTCCTCCCCTGGAGCAATCCCCTCTTCTGGCTGGCAACCTGCTGCTTTACCATATTCACGGGCCTCATCTCGGGCAGCTATCCCGCACTCTACCTTTCTTCGTTCAGCTCGATAAAAGTCCTCAAAGGCACATTTAAGACCGGCCGCTTTGCTCAGAACTTCGTCGGAGCTGCTTCGCCACGCTCCTTCCTCGTTCGTAACCTTCGGTCGCTATCGCTCCCTTGGTTATCCCGCAAAGCCCTTGTCGTCCTCCAGTTCACGGTCTCCGTTTCCCTTATCATCGGCACCATCGTGGTGTATAACCAGATACAATACGCCAAAGACAGACCCACCAACTACGCCCGCGCCGGCCTCCTCGCCGTGGACATGAATACCCCCGACCTCTACGCCCACTATGGCGCCATACGCGACGAGCTGCTGAGTACCGGCGCCATCACCGATATGGCCGAGTCCTCCAGCCCTACTACCAGCGTATGGAGCAACCAAAGCTCCTTCGACTGGCGCGGCAAGCCCGTCGGCATGTTCCCCACCCTGGGCGTCATTGGCATAACCCACGACTTCGGAAAGACCATCGGCTGGCAGCTCGCGCAAGGCCGCGACTTCTCCCGGAACTTTCCATCCGACAGCACCGGCATCATCATCAACGAAGCCGCAGTAAGATACATGGGCTTCACCGACCCCCTCAACGAAACGATCCGGTATTTCGACAACCCACCCGGAAAAAAACTCCGCGTCCTGGGGGTGGTAAAGGATATGGTCATGGAATCCCCCTTCGAACCCGTCAAGCCGACTGTATTCCTGCTCGACTACAGCTGGGCCAATATCATCCTCATCAAGCTCGACCCAAAACAAAGCCCCCATGCAACGCTCCCGAAGGTAGAAGCCGTATTCAAAAAATACAACCCCGGCTCTCCTTTCGAATACAAATTTGAAGACTCCGAATACGCCTCCAAATTTGGCTCGGAAGAACGCATCAGCAGCCTGGCCACCTTCTTCGCCGCATTCGCCATCTTCATCAGCTGCCTCGGCCTCTTCGGCCTGGCCGCCTTCACCGCCGAACAGCGCACCAAGGAAATTGGTGTCCGAAAGGTGCTCGGCGCCTCGACATTCAACCTCTGGGGACTGCTCAGCAGGGACTTCGTCGGCCTCGTAGCCCTCTCCTTCCTGATCGCGATCCCCCTGGCATGCTACGCAATGAATAAATGGCTGGAGAACTACCCCTACCACACACAAATATCGGCAGCAACCATCGTCATGACCGCAGCGGGCGCCCTGCTGATCACGCTGGCCACGGTCAGCTTCCAGACCATCCGCGCCGCCCTGAGCAATCCCGTGAAAAGTCTGCGATCCGAGTGACCCCAACCCATGTGGAAAGATTGTGCGGACCATGTCCCGGCAACGAACTATAAATGTCCAACTTTGTTAGTTAATTGCAGGTCCTATACCAGCAATACACATGGCGAAATTCTCACATCTACATACCCATACCCAGTACTCACTCCTCGACGGAGCCGCCTCCATCCAAAGCCTCTACAAAAAGGCCATCAAAGACGGCATGCCCGCCCTGGCCATCACTGACCACGGCAACATGTTCGGCGCCTTCGAGTTCGTAGCCGAAGCCTACAAGCACAAGAACGACGACGGTACCCTCAAGGTCAAGCCCGTCGTAGGCTGCGAGTTCTATGTCGTGGAAGACCGTTCCCGAAAGACCTTTACCAAGGAACAGCGCGACGAACGTTATCACCAGATACTCCTGGCCAAGAACAAACAAGGCTATCAAAACCTCATCAAGCTCACTTCCCTCGGCTATACCGAGGGTCTCTATAGTAAATACCCCCGTATCGATAAGGAGCTCATCCTCAAATACCACGAAGGGCTCATCGCCACCACCTGCTGCATCGGCGCCTACGTTCCCCAGACCATCCTCCACGACGGCGAGGAGAAGGCCGAGACGGAATTCAAATGGTGGCTCGACCTCTTCGGCGAAGACTACTTCATCGAGCTGCAGCGGCACAACATAAAGGAACAGGAGATCATCAACGCCACCCTGCTCAAATTCGCAAAGAAATACAACGTCCCGGTCATCGCTACTAACGACAGCCACTATACCGACCGCGACGACGCCAACGCCCACGACATCCTGCTCTGCATCAACACCGGGGAAAAACAGGCCACGCCGGGCTACGACGACATCGTCAACGACGACCTCAACACCAAGAACCGGCGCTTCAAATTTCCTAACGACCAGTTCTACTTCAAGAACACCGAGGAAATGAGCACCCTGTTCAAAGACATCCCCGAGTCGATCGACAACACCAACATGATCGTCGACCGCGTCGAAGTGCTCAATCTGAAAAAGGACATCCTCCTCCCGGCCTTCCCCATCCCAAAGGAATTTCAGATCCACAACGACAGTAACCTCGACCAGTGGGAATACCTGAAATACCTCACCTATGAAGGCGCAAAGCTGAGATACAGCGACCTGACACCCGATATAACGGAACGCCTCGACTTCGAGCTCTTCACGATCAAGACCATGGGCTTCGCCGGCTACTTCCTCATCGTATCCGACTTCATCAAGGCCGGGCGCGATATGGGCGTCTTCATCGGCCCCGGCCGTGGCTCGGCAGCAGGTAGCGTCGTTGCCTACTGCATCGGCATCACCAATATCGATCCGATAAAATACAACCTCCTGTTCGAACGTTTCCTCAACCCCGACCGTAAGTCCATGCCCGATATCGACACGGACTTCGATGACGTCGGCAGACAGCGCGTGATCGAATACGTGGCCGGTAAATACGGCAAGAATCAGGTAGCCCAGATCGTTACCTACGGTACCATGGCCGCCAAGATGAGCATCAAGGACGTAGCCCGCGCCCTCGACCTGCCCCTGCCCGAATCCAACGCCCTGGCCAAGCTGGTGCCCGAGCGTCCCGGTATCGAGCTCAAACGCGTCCTCCATGCACCGCTGACGGCCAAGGACGGCGAGAAATCCCTCGAAGAAAAGGACGGCGTAGGCCCCGACGACCTCATCAATGTCAAGCTGCTGCGGGATATCTATAAGGGTGACGACATGCGCAGCCGCGTCCTCCACGAGGCAGAGAGGCTGGAAGGCTCCGTCCGCAACACCGGTCTCCATGCGGCAGGCATCATCATCGCCCCGGAAGATCTCATGAACATCCTCCCCGTCTGCACGGCCAAAGACTCCGACCTCCTCGTAACACAGATCGAAGGCAGCGTCATCGAGGAAGCGGGTGTTATCAAGATGGACTTCCTCGGTCTGAGGACCCTCAACATCCTCAAGACCGCCCTCGAATTAATAAAAGAGAACCACGGCATCGACATCGTCATCGACGACGTCCCCCTCGATGATAATGCAACATTTGAGCTCTACCAAAAAGGTGAGACCATCGGTACATTCCAGTTTGAAAGTCCCGGTATGCAGAAATACCTCAAAGACCTCAAACCGGACAAGTTCAGCGACCTCATCGCGATGAACGCCCTGTACCGGCCCGGCCCCATCGCCTATATCCCCAACTATATCGACCGTAAGCATGGCCGTGAGCCCATCGTCTTCGACCTTCCGGAGATGGAAGAATACCTCGGCGACACCTATGGGATCACCGTCTACCAGGAACAGGTAATGCTCCTCGCCCAGAAGATCGCCGGCTTCAGCAAGGGCGACGCCGACGTCCTCCGTAAGGCGATGGGTAAGAAACAAAAGTCCATCCTGGACAAGATGAAGACCCAGTTCATCAAGGGCGCGACCTCAAAAGGCTTCGACGAAAAAATACTCGACAAGATCTGGACCGACTGGGAAGCCTTCGCCCAGTACGCCTTCAATAAATCGCACTCCACCTGTTACGCCTTCGTCGCCTACCAGACGGCCTACCTGAAGGCCCACTACCCGTCGGAATACATGGCCGCAGTACTCAACCACGCGGGCAGCATCGAAAAGATCACCTTCTTCATGGAGGAGTGCAAACGGATGGGCCTCAAAGTTCTCGGCCCCGACATCAACGAATCCCGCAAGGGTTTTGCAGTCAACCATAAAGGCGATATCCGCGTAGGTCTCGGTGGTCTCAAAGGCGTCGGCGAAGCCGCGGTCGAAAGCATCATCGAAGAACGGCAGAAAGAAGGCAACTACACCTCAATGTTCGACATGATCAAACGCGTCAACCAGCGAACCGTCAACAAAAAAACGCTGGAAAGCCTCGCCTACGCCGGCACCTTCGACTGCTTCACCGAATTCCACCGCGCCCAGTACTTCTTCATAGCCCCCGGCGACACCGCCACCGGCCTCGAAAAGATTATAAAGTTTGGCAACGTCTACCAGACCAACTCGCAGCAGACCAGCAACAGCCTCTTCGGCGACCTGACCATGCCCGAGATCGCCACCCCCAAAATACCTACCTGTGAACCCTGGTCGCTCACCGAGCTGCTGGACCATGAAAAAGACGTCACGGGTATGTTCATGAGCGGACACCCCCTCGACCACTTCAAGTTCGAGATCTCCCACTATGGTATCACCACGCTGGGAGAATACAACGAAATAAAGGACGCCCTCGGCCTCCAGAGCAACCCGGGGAAAACACTCCGCCTGGCCGGACTGGTCGTAGACGCGCAGCACCGCGTCAGCAAGACAGGCAAACAGTTCGGAGCCCTGACCATCGAAGACTACAGCGGCAAAGCCGAATTCATGCTCTGGAGCGAAGACTACGCCCGTTACTCCAACTACCTGGAAAAAGGCAAGAACCTCTTCCTCATGGGCAACTTCAAACAACGGTTCAATACCAATCAGTTCGAGTTCAAGATCGACAAGATGATGCTCCTGGAAAGCATTAAGCCGCTCCTGACCAAACAAGTGATCATGGACGTGGAAGCACGCTATATCAGCCCGGAAATGGTCGACTTTATCGAAAAGAACGTTAAAAAGTACCCCGGGAAAGCCGGCCTGAAATTCAATATCGTAGAATCCAAAAGCAAGTCACGGGTAAGTTTGTACACAATGGGGACAGGCTTCGAAATGAATGACGAAATGTCTGCTTTCCTGGAAAACAAACCGGAACTGGAGGTCCAGGTCGTCACGACCTAACCCTGCGTAACCGCCTAACTGTCAGTCCACCCGATTGGAATGATATTGGAACATACAGTCCGGAACGCGATCAGCCAACCGGACAACACGACAACATCACCCTACAAGGACTGTCGGGAAAACGACGAAAAAGTTCACAAAATTGGTTGACCTTTGTTTCAGAAAAACAATCACATCACATAAAAACACTAATTATGGCTTTAGAATTAACTGACACCAACTTCCAGGAGAAAGTCATCACCTCCGATAAATTGACCGTAGTAGACTTTTGGGCAGAATGGTGTGGACCCTGTCGCGCAATCGGACCCGTCATTGAGGAATTGTCCAAAGAATACGATGGTAAGATCAATGTAGGCAAAGTGAACGTGGACAACAATCCCCAACTCTCTGTTAACTACGGCATCACCAGCATCCCGGCTATCCTCTTCATCAAGGACGGCAAGGTGGTAGACAAGCTCGTAGGCGCACAGCCGAAAGCCAACTTCGTTAAGAAGATCGAATCTCACATCTAATAATATATTCCGCTTTTTTCATAACAGGGCCGCCTATAGAAATAGGCGGCCTTTCTGATTAAAGTCACATTTCCTATCATTGCTTGTTGAAAACAGCGCTGCAAACTACCCCTCAAAACCAACAACAAAATCTCATTCTACCCAACGGCCGGATTTGGCTTCCAAAAAACAAACCCCATCGTAGATGGGGTTTGTTTTTTAATGATGACGTTCCTTCCAATGATTCTCCCGTTCATAACGGTCATGATCAAAGTCCCTTCCGTGATAATACACTTTATGCTCCTTCTCAAAACGAGCATGATAATGCTCATAATACACCTTATCATGATAATGCCCATGCCATTTGGGATACTCATAATAAGTAGCGCCGGGATACTGTTTCTCAAAGTTTACCTCTACCTTAACCTGCGCAGAAACCGAGTTTGCAACAAGGCTTCCACCGACGATCATGATCAGAATAAGTAGCTTCTTCATACGTTGATTTTTTTGTTAGGAGATTTTAATTCCTACTTAATTAGAACGCACCTCATCTCAAGAAATTAATCGCGCCCCGTTAAAACCACATTAAAACAATCGTGCCACAAAACTCCTCCATTTCATTCACCCTCATCCTTTTACAATTCACCGATTCACCCTCGTCAATCTTCAGTTCACCGACAACTCTCATTCACTGGTCACCCCTTCCTTCACCAGATCCGCGAATTCCCCTTACCCAAAAGTCATACGTACGTGGTATAAGAATTGAATGAACATAATCAAAATATTTACATGGGACAAGAACCATTTCTCCTCCGGTCGGACAACGGTATCCAGAAAATATCCTGGCTTGACAAAGAGACTTTCGAGCGGCTGGCCGGACACCACGACGCGCCCTGTGTATCTATTTATATACCCACACACGACGCAGGGACGGAAGTCAACGAGCAGGCAGACAAGCTCACGTTCAAATCCATGCTCCAAAAAGTTCAGCAATCGCTCACCAGGGAAAGATTCAACCCATCGATTGCCGGACAGCTGCTGATCCCCGGACTGCAGCTGCTGAATGACGACGACTTCTGGCGCAATCAGTCTCCCGGACTCGCCGTCTTCCTCTCTCCCGGCTACGGCGCCTGCTGTCAACTACCCACAAGCCCCGAAGAGAAGCTCAACATCAATACTAGTTTTCAGCTGACGCCGCTGGCATCGATGCTAACGGACACGGACTACGCCTGGCTCCTCGTTCTTAGCAAGCACGCCACACGCGCCTACCGCGCCGACCGATTCACGCTCGTTCGCATCGACATCCCCGAGCTCCCCAACGGCAACGCCCCACTTCTGCTCGCAGGCCCGGACGATCTTATATCCGTCTACAGATCCATTTCCTCCTATCCCCACATCGCCAAAGAATCCCTCACCGGCAACTTCGACCACATTGACGATGCCTCCCTCTACCGCCTCGTCCGGCCGCTGCTCGACACCCACTTCGACATAGAAAGACAGGAGACAATGGCCAGACAGCTGGACCACAGCTCCCGCGTCAACAGCTTCCCGCAGGACGTCATCCGCGCCGCCTTCGAAGGCCGCATAGCCGAATTGTATGTAATGAAGGGAACAGAGCTCTGGGGGCACTACGAGCCCTCCGTCAGCGAACCCGTCCTCCACGAACACGAAGAGACGGGCGACGAGAACCTCGCCGACCAGGCCGTCATCCAGACAGTCCTGCACGGCGGCAAAGCTCATTTGGTGGAAAATATGCCCATAGCAGCAAAGCTCGCCGCCGTCATGCGCTATTAACGCGCTTTCCTATCATATTTCATTGCCCCTTCCTTATTCCCCATCAATTGATAAACCCGCGCAATAGAATCGATCACCCCGGAATTCGTCGGGTCCCGCGCCAACTCCCCCTGCAACCGCATGACCTCCATCACCCCCGCCTTAACCGGCCTCAAATTCATCCCCTGCGCATTATTCGCAATCGCAAAGTCGAGATAAGGCATCGCCTCCGCCGGCCTGTCCTGCTGCAAACACAGCACGAACAGATACCTCGCCCTGTCAAAGCTCGGCTGCTGCCGGAAAGCCTGCCCAAAATAATAGATCGCCTTATCATACTCCCCCGCCTTCCCGCAAAGCATCGCCGTCCGCTCCAGGTACTCATTTTCCCCCGGATGCTCCAGCACGAGGCCTTCCATGACAATCCTTGCCTTCTTCCAATCCCCGCGGCGGCTATAGTCTTCATACAACCGACCCATCGCATCCTCCCAACCCAGATGCTCGAACGCCAGCGAATAAGCCAGCTGCTCCTCCGGCGTCACAACATGCAGTTCAGAACGCGAAGGCACAGCCGCAACCCCGTGCGCCGAATCTGCAAACGGCCATGACCTCCTTAAATGCGCTATCCTGTAAACCCCGTTCAATGAGTCTACCACCGTAACCGGCATATCGTCATAATTAATGCTGCCCTTTTCCCCCATCGCGCTATAGAAGGCCCCCGCCAGCAACGCATACCCCCGTAGGTTAGGATGCACATGATCCAGCACCAGCGAGTCCCCGATGATCCCATGCAGCGAGGCCGCAGCAAAAGCAGCCCTTGCATCCACCAGATGCGCCACAGGGTATTTCTTAACCAACGCAGAGATCACCCCATTGATGCTATCCGGCGCCCGAAAACGCAGCGCATCCAACTCCTTCGCGCTCGCCAGGTACTTCGACGCCAGCCCAAACTCCCCCTTGTCATAAGCCAGCCTCCCCAGATCATACCGGCACTGAGCATACCCGCTATCCACACTATCCGCCGAAAGCAGCGCATTCCAGGCCGCCACCGAATCTCCCGCCCCCAACGCCTGCTGCCCCCGAACCATCTGCTGCTGAAACACCGGCGGCAACCCCTGCGCCGAAGGCCAGCTCCCCAGCGGCCGCAGGTCCTTCTCATTACAAACCAGGTTGCTCAGATAGACCGGCACCCCAGCCCGCTGAAACACCCCTAACGTCTTGTCCATATTCTCCCTGAACTGATCGATCCCCCTAAAAAAATCCTTCGAACCAAACGCAATCTGCTGATCCCCCGCCATAATTTCCATCCTCGTCTTCCCGGCCTTCCCCGCGGCCCCAAAAACCCCCATCACCCTCCCCAAAAGCTGCACCACCTTCGATTCCCGCGCCCACAATAAAAAACGCACCATCCCCGGACTGCTCCCCATCCGTTCCGTCGATCCCACACCCAAAGCCCCATAATATTCATTATGTCCTGTATAGATCAACACCGCATCCGGCTCATAGCGAACCACCTCACGGGCAAACCCAAGCACCGTATAAGAGTTCACCGCCGTCAGCGACACATTCACCATCTCGATCTTCTTATCCGGATGCTCATGCATCAGACGCCACTGCAGCCACCGGTGAAAAGATCCGTTATGAAAATAAGGATACCCTATCGTCGTCGACTCCCCCAGCACAAAAATGCGCATCGTCCCCACATCTTTCACCTTCTTAAAAGGCTCCTGGTTCCCCGTCGTGGCATTCAGCTGATCCATAAAATACAGCCGCGAGGCATTCGGGTTCATCACCCAATAATCGCTGTTTCCCGGATACTCGATAAAAAGCGATGGATCATAGCCGTAACGAAAAAGCCGCAACGCCCCCTCCAGCACCAGCAACAGCACCAGCGGAAGCGAAACGGCAATTATCTTGAAAAGCAATCGTCTCTTCATCCCCCTAAGTTAACAAATTCAATTACCTCACCCACAAACTATCCGTCAACCGGATACCCCCGGCATGCTTACATTTGCTCCCCATTGCTTATTTGGTTTAGGTCCCATTTCTAATTCCAAAGTTCCCCCATCCATCAGCTGCTTGTGCGTAAACCACGGCGCATCCAACACCACCCCATTCATCCGCGCACTCTGCACATACTTGTTCACCACCGAGCTATTCCTCGCCACCAGCGTGAAGGTCTTCCCGTTCTCCAGCGCGATCGACACCTTGCTGAACAAGGGACTCCCGATCGTATACACCGGCAACCCCGGCGTCACCGGATAAAAACCCATCGACGAAAAAACGACAAAAGCCGACATCCCGCCCCCATCTTCATCACCCGGTATCCCAAAGACATTGTCCTTGAACCAGGTCGCCAGCAGGAACCTTACCGCCTGCTGCGTCTTCCACGGCGCACCCGCATAATTATACAGGTAAGGTATATGAAAACAAGGCTCATTCGCCATCGAATACTGCCCCACCATACCCGTCATATCCGGAAACTTCGCCCAGAGGTCCTGCTTCGAACGCCCAAGATCCTCCCGGAACAGCTGATCCAGCCGGTCCTCCGTCGCCTTCTTCCCACCCATCAGCCTGATCAGGTCGGGTATATTCTGCTGCACCTGCCACATATAGGTCCAGCCATTATCTTCGTCATAGTAGTCCCTCCCACCGGGCCCCCCATCAAAAACGGGGTCTATCGGTATCCAGCTCCCCTTATCGTCCTTCGGCATAAAGAACCGCCGCGAACTATCCCAAAGGTTCCTGTAATTCAATCCCCGCCGGCCAAACTCGGCGTAATCCTCCTTCTTCCCCAGCTCCTTCGCCAGCTGCGACACCGCCCAGTCATCATACGAAGCCCCCAGCGTCACCGCAACCGCCTGCCGGCGCTCGAACGGATGTACCTCGGCTACCGTCTCCTTCTCCCCCGGATGCAACGCCGGGAAATAACCATGCTCGTGGAAGAAGTCATCCAGCGACGTCTTCGGACCATTCCTCCACGGCAACAGCGTCGCATCGGTCGAGTTCTTACGCATACCCTCATACGCAGCAGCCACGTCGAAATTCCTCAACCCCTTCCTCCACGCATCCAGGAATACCACCGAGGAATGAAAACCATTCATGCACGCATAATCCCCGAACAGGACAGGAAAAGTAGGCATCCACCCGCTCTGCTTATACATCCGCACATAGGACTGCAGCATATCCTCCTCCTGTGCAGGATGCAGGATGGTCCGCAACGGATGCAGCGCCAGGTACGTATCCCATACCCAGTCGTCCACATAAAAAGGCCGCTTGTCGGCATTCACCTGCTTGTTATACCCGCTATAGTAAGAACCACCTTCAGTAATATCCACCATCCGCTCCTGACAACGATACAGCGCGGAATAAAAAGATCGTCGCTGCTCTTCCGTAGCCCCTTCCACCTTTATCTGACCCACCACCTTCTGCCATGCCTCCTCTGCATGCTGTCGCACCGCCGCAAACGCACGCCCCTCGATCTCCTGGGAATAATTCGCCTTCGCCTGCTCCGCGCTGACAAAACTGATCGCGTACCTCAATTCCACCGCCCCGCTCCCCGCCGGAAACACGATATAAGTCCGCGCCGCACCACCAGGAGCAACAGCCGCCTCATCCGGCTTCCCCGCCACACTAAACACCCCATACATATATACCTTCACATCCCCATGCCATGTCTCCGTCCCGGTCACTTCGCGACCCGACAAAAAATGCCACGCAGACCCACCACCATTATATACATTTAATAACAACGTCCCCTGCCCCGCCGCCGGCCCAAAGTCAAACCGATAGATCCCCGTCTTCCCCCCCGGCGCAAACTCCACCGTAATATTGTCGTTCTCCAGCCAGGTGGAATAATACCAGGGCCTCGTCACTTCCAGGTCATGATCATAAGGCATCCGCCGCTTCCACGCATCCTCATTGATCTCCACCCCCGCGGCGACACCCGCCCCCCGGAGGCTTCCCACATATGGCTTCACTGAAAAAACTTCTCCCAGGCGATGCGACACCATCGTCAGGGGAAAGCTCGAGATACAATTATCCATATAATCCTTTCGCACAGGATACACCCGGATCACCTGGTTAGGCAAAGACACGGTCGGCCTCGTGGGCTCCAGCAAAGCCCCCACATTCCCGATCGTCGGGTCGATATAGCCGGCGGCATTCTGCCCGGACGCTTCAACAAAACAAAATAATAGGAGAGGTAAAACAAATCTCTTCATAATATCAAAAAAAATGGCCGTGCCGCCAGGCACGGCCTATTTAAAAAAAATATCAATATCCATCATTCTGCTTCCATGCAGCATTCAGCGTCATCTCCGCCAGCGGTATCGGCGCCCAGTATTTCTGGGCGTAATTCACCCCGCCTGGTATCGGGTTCTCCGACGCATCCCGACTAGCCGATATCTGCGGCAACAGCTGCAGTCGAACGATATCGAACCACCGTACACCGAACTCCTCCGCAAACTCATAGGCCCGCTCAAAGACCACCGAATCCCTGAACGCCGTCTGCGAAAGCCCCGGCGTCAAAGCCGGCAAACCGGCCCGGGTCCGCACCTGGTTGATCGCCGCATAGCTCGCCGCCGTCGGCCCGCCGCCCGCCATATCAGACGCCTCGGCATAATCCAGCAGCACACCCGCATACCGGCTGATGACTGTCTCCATATTAGTCGAAGGCTGTATGGTGAACAGATGGGTCGCATCTTCATTGACCCCATCCCCTACACCGTTCGTCACCAGACCGGCACGGAACTTCTTGTAGTAAGGATGCTGCGCATGCGTCGCCGGCGAGTTCCAGGGCACCAGCGTAAAGGTCTGCTTGTCCGGATTCCTTAGCTTGATCGTATCGTAAAAGGTCTGATAGCTCCGCTGACAGATCGGCCTGTTCTTATAAAAATTAATTTCAGGATAAACATCATCCCATCCGCTGCTGCCGTCGACAGCTACCTCATCCAGCGGAACGTTCGATGACCCATAGCGACGGTTCGGCAAGTTGCCGGCAACGCTATACTGCAACGCGAAGATCGTCTCCGGACCGTTCCGGGTCTTGAAGATCTGGTCATAGGCGATATTCGTATTGAAGACATTCGAATTGATCACGATATTCGCCTCGTCCGCCGCCGCCTGGTACTTGGTCGCGTCATTCACCGGCCAGCCCGCCATCGTCAGGTAGACATCTGCCAGGATCGCGCTCGCGGAATAGACGCTAGGATGCCCCTGCACCTTCGCCGTACCCAGCATCGTCTTGGCAGCCGACAGATCGCTGATGATCTGCTTGTAAACGTCAGCCACAGCACTCCTTGGCACACGCGTAGTCGCATCGATCGGCGCCGTCACGATCGGCAGCGGACCAAAAGTGCGCACCAGGTAATAGTAACAGAGCCCCCGCAGGAAATACGCCTCACCCGCCGACTTATTCCTGGTCACCGTATCGGTCGTAGATATCTTCTGGTAATTCTGCAGGATAAAATTCGCATTGTAGATACACTGCCAGGGACCATTCCACTCCGCAGGCAGCGAAGAGTTGGTGGAGCTTCCCTGCAGCCGGTCGAACTCGCGCTGGTCACCCTTGTTCAACCCCGGGTCCGTCGTCAGATCATCCGACCCGAAATAGGAGGTCTCCTTGCTCGTGAAACCCCATGCGCCATCACGGGCGATCTGGATATACATACCGGCAACCGCCGCATCCAGGTCACTCTGCGTCTTATAATAGCTGCTGGGTGTAATATTACCCTTCGGATCTTCCGTCAATTTCTGACAGCCGGCAAACACCACCGCCGCAGCACCCGCTGCCAGCAGCCCGGTCGTCCAACTATAAAACCTTGAATATTGCATCCGGAAATAATTATTTTTCAATGGTCGGATGGAACCTCGCGGTTCATCCCTCTGTATGTTAAAATTTGTTGTGCTCGGTTTCATATGGAAATACATTTATGATTATAAAGAAAGTCTGAAACCCATCGTATACGCCTTGGGATTGGGAATAATACCGAACTCCTGGCCCTGTGAGATAGCATTGTTCGTCGGCTGCTGATCGATCTCCGGATCATACCCCTTGTACGGAGTGATGGTCCACAGATTCTGACCGCTGACATATACCTCCAGAGAGGTCAGCTTCAGGCGATGCGTCACAGCAGAAGGCAGGCGATAGGTAAGCGCAACGTTCTTCAGCTTCGCATAGCTCGAATTGTATACATAACGGCTGCTGCCATTGTAGTTATGACCCGTGCTGCTCCACGCGGGGTTATTGCTGTTCGGGTTCTTGTCGGACCACAGGTTCTCAGGCACCGCCTGGGTGGTCGTCGCATTCTTCATGTCCCCCAATCCGCCCCAGAGATAGGCCAGCGTCTGCGAGAACACCTGGCTACCCTGCACACCCTGGAACATAAAGCTGAACGTAAAATCATGATAGCTGAAGTCGTTGATAAATCCGTAGGTATACTTCGGCGTCGCATTCCCCAGCAGCTGATAGTCGGCCGCCGTGAAAGCGTGATCACCGTTTACGTCCAGGTACTTGGCATCCCCCGGCTTGTTGCCGTACAGCGCCGCCTGCGTGGCCTCACTGCTCTTCCAGGTGCCAAGGAATTGATAGCCCGCAAACTCACCCAGCGGCTGTCCAACTTTCAGCACCGCATTGTAGGTATTGTTCCCGCCGATCGCATACAGATTGTCCAGTCCACCCAGATCGGTAACCTTGTTCCTGTTGATGCTGACGGTTAAATTGACATTCCACTTGAACTCCCTGTTGGCCACCGGCGTGCCGCCCACCATAAACTCAACTCCCTTGTTGGTAACGCTACCGATATTCGTCTGGTAGTTCTGACCACCACCGCCATACTGGGTCGAAGGGATATTATAGAGCAGGTTCGTGATCTTTCCTGTATAGGCATCTACAGTAAAGAACAACCGGTTGTTAAGAAAAGCCATATCGACACCGGCGTCATAGGTAGTCTTGGTCTCCCACTTGAGTGACGTCGAAACAGGCGCACCCGCAGAAGTAGCTACGCTGGCATTGCCCGACTGACCGGGGGTACCACCGCCGAAGTAATAGTTGTTCTGATTATTACCCCCGCCGGAATTGATCCGCTGGATGGTGGAATACGCCGGCACAGCCTGGTTGCCCGTCTGGCCATACGAAGCGCGGACCTTGAAGTCCGAGAAGACACCCGAGTTCTCCATAAATTTCTCCTTCTTCACATTCCAGTTGGCGCCCACGGACGGGAAGCTGCTCCACTTTTTCGTCAGGTGCGAGCTGCCATCCGCACGGATACTGGCCGACAGCGTATACTTGTCCTTGTAAGTATAGTACACACGACCCAGCCAGGACACCAGCGCGTCTGCAGAGTATGTCGTCGACACCGCCTGCGTAGCGCCAAGTCCCAGGTTGTAGTATCCCTGCCCATAGGAGATCAGGTTACGCGCCGTGGCCGTGGTCTGCATGTTCTGGCCGTTCTGCAGCTCATACAGCGCGGTAGCCGTGATCGCATGATCGCCGAAGGTATGCTTATAGGTCAGATAGTTGCTGCTCAGAAATCCCCTGTTCTTGGCTGATACCGTAAAGGCATTGTCTGAATGATTGTCATAAGCAGCCGTATTAGGTCCATCCAAAGACTGTCCATATCCATAGAAAAGATTGTAAACGTTTGTCGAAGTCACCGTCAGGTCCTTCCATATCCGATAGGTGATGATCGCCGAACCGCTGTAGTTGTCGGTCAACGCTCCATTCCCACCCACCACATTGTCGTGGGATTGGCTCAGGGCCTGCGCGATGGGATTGAACTGTATCGAGGCAAAGCTCGAGTGCTTGATAAAATTGCCGTTCCCATCCCGGATCGGCGAGGTCGGATCCCACTCCACCGCCTGGTTGAAAGGATCACCCAGTCCACCGCCATAGTTGGCATTGTGATTCCGGGGGATAATGCCCGTCACGATGAACTTCACATTGATCTTGTTGTTCACCCGAACGTCCACATTACCCCTGAACGTGGTCTTCCGATACCACTGGTTCAGGATGATACCCGGCTGACTCAGATAGCCACCGGAGAAATAGTACCGGACATTGTCGGACCCGCCGCTGAGGCTGGCCTGGTAGTTCTGTACCCAGGGCTCCGTGTGCAAAGCGCGCTGCCAGTCTGTCCCCTTGACTGCCCCCGACTTGAAGTCGGACAGCTGCTGGGCCGAGAAAGGCTGCGAAGCCGCCGATCCACCCTGAGCCACGAATTGCGCATTGACCGATCGTGCAAAATCATAAGGCTGCATCAGGTCCAGCTCGCGCGGGATCTTGTTCTTCTGCGCCCAGGCATTCACCGAAAGTTTTGGCGCGCCTACCCCACCCGACTTGGTGGTGATCAGGACCACACCGTTCGATGCCCTGGACCCGTAGATCGCGGTTGAAGCCGCGTCTTTTAATACTTCCAGTGATTCGATATCGGCGGGATTCACATCCGTCCCGTTACCGATATTCCCATCGATCACATACAGAGGCTCCGTACCACCCGTAATAGAGTTGGCGCCCCTGATCTTGACCTTCAGCCCCTGCCCCGGCTGTCCGTTAGGGCTGACCACCGCAACGCCGGCCGTCGTCCCCTGCAGGGCCTGCTCCAGGCGGACCAAAGGACGCTTGGCGATCTCCGCAGCCTTGATGCTGCTGCTGGCGCCGGTGATATCACTCTTTTTCTGCGTACCATAACCCACGACGACTACGTCACCTAAGGTACTGGGGTCCTGCTGAAGACTGATGTTCAGCTCCGTTCGCCCTTTCACCGGATACTCCGCATGGAGATACCCGACATAGCTGATCACCAGCACAGGAGCCACCTGGTTCCCGGTGTTGATTTCATAATTACCCGAAAGATCCGTAGAAGTCGTCACGGTAGTGCCCTTAAGTGTGACCGTAGCTCCGGAAAGCGGATGATTGTTCTCATCCATGATCCTTCCCCGAACCACCTGTCCCTGGGCCTCGGCCTTAACCAGGCCAATTACTACCAAAAGCAGTGTCAGTAATTTTTTCATACACAAGCAATTGATTTTTATGAGATGAATAGACCACAAATTTGGCCGGGCCCCATTAACAAACCCTCCAATTTTTCCTTAATTAGCGCATTAACTAAGTTTTTTTTTAGTCCCACCACTACTTTTCCACTCCTCCGGCTCCTTCCTATGCCACCAGGTCGCGAGCGACGACCCCGTCACAGCGCAAAAGCCACATACTCTCCCGAGGTCTTCAACCCTCTTCCCCCACCGGCCGCGATCACCACAAACTGCCTCCCATCGATACTATAGGTTATAGGTGTAGCAAACCCACCCGCCGGCAGCTGATGCTCCCAAACTACCTTTCCTGTCTTCTGATCAAAAGCCCGGATCTTCTCATCCCTCGTTCCCGCGATAAAAACCAATCCACCCGCAGTAGCCAGCGGCCCGCCATAACTCTCCGTCCCTGTCGCAGGGACCCCCTTCTTCGCCAATTCCGGATACTCCCCCAACGGAACCCTCCATTTATAATCCCCCGTATTCAGGTCGATCGCATTCAGCGTCCCCCAGGGCGGCTTAATTCCCGGATAGCCATTCGAGTCCTCCAGCTTCTCCCACACCTTGCTGATATAAGGTGGGACATATGGAAAATCCGAATGCTTTCCCTTCAATGTATCCTTAGCGTCATTATGTTCCCCTCCAACTCTTCGTCCACCCCACCCACTAACCAAAAAGTCGATGATCGCTTCCCTGTCGGGCGAAGACAGCTGGTTTTGGAACGATGGCATCCGGCCCTGTCCAACAGCCACAATATGAGCGATCTCCTCCTTCTTTAACTTCTGGGCGATGGACAAAAGACCCGGGACCTCCAATCCATTCCCCTTGCGGTCCGCCCCGTGACAGGGACTACAGTTGGTCACATATAAACCCTGCCCCTTCGAAAGCGCCGCGATCTCTTTCTTCCGCTCCTCCATCGAGACCATCTTCAACACCCAGGGCGCATTATTGCTGTTCTGATAAAAGATGCCACTGCTGTCGACGGCATTCCCACCCCACTCCGCTCCGCCGCTATAACCCACCAGTACCGTCCCCTTCTCGCTCGGCGGCAGATGACTGTCACTATCCATATTACACAACGGCTCCGGCTTCAGCGGAAATCGCTGCGTCGGCCAGGGCTGCTCCCCCGGAAGTCCAACCACAGGCACCGCCCGTTCCTCCACCGGAAAAACGCTCCGCCCGCTATCCCTGTCCAGCACGAACACATTCCCGTCTTTCGTCACCTGCACCACAACATCGACTAGCTTCCCATCATGTCGTATCGTTGTCAGATTCGGCGGACAGGGAATATCCCGGTCCCACAGATCATGATGCGTCGTCTGGTAATACCACCGCAACCTTCCCGTGGCCGCATCCAACGCCAGCACGCAGTCCGAGAACAAATTCATCCCCTTTCGATCCCCCCCATAAAAATCAGAAGAAGGTGACCCTGTCCCAAAATACACCACCCCACGCCGGTCATCCAGCGCCAGTCCACCCCAGTTATTCGTACCACCCGCCCATTTATAGGCGTCCTTCGGCCAGGTCTCATAACCCGGTTCACCCGGCTGTGGTATCGTATGAAAGGTCCAGAGCAACTTCCCCGTCGCGGCATCAAATCCCCGCACATAACCCGGCGCCGCATTCCCCGCCTCAGAAACAGCGCTCCCATAGATCAGGACATTCTTAAAGACAATCCCCGGAGAGGTCGCCGTAACATACAAATGCCGTACATCATGATTAATATCCAGACCAGTCGTAAACGACACAACCCCATTCTCCCCAAACCCGGCGACCAGCTTCCCAGTCTCCGCATCCACTGCTAACAGCTCCGATCCCGCCACGTAAAATATCCGTTTATTCCAGTACGTCACTCCCCGACACTCGTTCAACCGCGGCTCCTTACCTTTAAAAGGATCGAACTGCCACAGCTGCTTCCCGCTCGCCGCATCCAGCGCAAACAGCTTCAACGTCGGGCTAACACCATACAACACCCTGTCGATAACAATAGGCTGACACTGTAGATCATGCCGCGCCGCCCCCGAATTATAGGTCCACACCACCTTCAGATCCTTTACATTCGAAAGATTGATCTCCGCCAGCGGCGAATAACGATTGTTGGCCGCATTCCCTCCATAATTCGGCCAGTCGGTCGAAGCCCCCTCCCGATGCCCACAACCCCAAACCCCAAAAACAACAAGAAAAAATACTACCCCAAATCTCATTTCAAATAGAATTGATAATAAATCGTCCATGTACAAGTTTGACCGGGCTCTACCCGTATATGCAGGTATGGTTCGGGACATAATATCGTAGGTGATCCCCAGTAGACGAGCTTCGACAAAGCCCGGTCACAGCGTATAGATATCCCCGTTGAATTATTCTCTATTCGTATATCATACCGGGCTTCCCCGTGCATCTCTCCATACACCTTTGTGATCGGCCCCGGGAGAACCACCGAGTCACCCGGCACATCGATCCGAAACCCCGCCCCCGTCATCGTACTATCCATCCGGAAGAAATTATGGTCGAACACATCTGTCTCGATCACCGTGCTCCCCGTATTCTTCAGATGATGCACCAGCCTGAAACCGCTCCCGTCCAACACGACTTCCTTCGAATAGTCATAATATCCTTCCAACACCTGCCTGAACACCGCTTTCTTTCGCGATCGTTTCACCGTCCACTTCCCCGCATCCACGATCGGGTAATACCGGAACGAACTATACTTCGTCGTATCCAACCGCTGCAACACACCTACCCCAATCGCTACAAACCGATCCCCGGAAGAACCATACCCAACCGGCGAGAACGATTCCACAGGCCCCAGTATCGCATCATGTATCCTCGGCCCATACTTCGGGAACCACTGAGTCACAAACCGATGCCCCTTATACTCCACCACCGGCATCACACCCGACCAGTCAAAACGGGTAGCTCTATAATATCCATTCGCAGTATCCGGCAGATACAAACCCACATGTATCGCCCCATTATCCAAATCCACCCTCGGAAACGGCAGATCCTGGGCAATACAGAGCAAACCCCTCCCCAAAAAAACCAAAACCAAAAAACACAACCTCATCCCTCATATTTTACGGCCTGATAATCGTCCCATCCCTCTTGCGGATAGTCCATCTCCCGGCCTTATTATTAATAGGATACTTCGCCGCCAGCTTCTCATTCACGTCCACACCGATACCCGGCGCCTCATTTACATACAGATACCCCTTCTTCAGCTCCGGGCTCCCCGGGAAAACCTCCCGCAGCTGGTCCGAAAAGAACACCGACTCCTGGATACCAAAATTCCAGATCGCCAGATCGATATGACAGTGCGCAGCATGCCCCACCGGCGAGACATCCCCCGGTCCGTGCCAGGCCGTCTTCACATTGAAGAACTCACCTAGTCGGGCCACCTTCATCGCCGGCGTGATACCGCCGATCTGCGAGACGTGACAGCGGATATAGTCCATATAATGGTTCTTGATCGCGCCCACAAATTCATTCGAATTATTAAACAATTCCCCCATCGCGAACGGAACCGTCGTGCTCTCCCGCAGCTGCCTGAACCATTCCATATTCTCCGGCGAGACCGGGTCCTCGATAAAGAAAGGGTTGTATTCCTCCAGTCGTTTGCACATATTGATCATATCTACCGGCTGCACCCGCTCATGCGTATCATGCAGCAGATCGATCTCCTCGCCGCAGCGCTTGCGCACCTCACGGAACAGCTTCGGCACCGCCTGCACATAGGCCACCGGGTCCATAAAATCATCTGTCGGCTTCCCAAAACCCGCATCCTTAAAATCCGGCTGCTGCGCCAGGTACAGCGAACCATATCCACCCTGCTGTATCCGGATATACCGGAACCCATCGCTCATGAACTTCGTCACCTGGTCCGCGCACTCCTCCGGCGTCTTCCCGTCTGCATGCGCATAGGCATCGACTGCAAACCTCGCCTTGCCTCCCAGCAGCTGATACACCGGCATCCCCGCCCGCTTGCCCTTGATATCCCAAAGGGCCTGGTCCAGACCGCTCAGAGCGTTGTTCAGCACCGGCCCGTTGCGCCAGTAAGAGCTGACAAAACAGGCCTGCCACAGGTCCTCGATATTATCGGCATTCCGGCCCACACAGAAATCGTTCAAATACTCATTGATAGCCGTCACCACCACTTCCGCCCGCTGGGTAAAAGTCGCGCAGCCAACTCCATAAAGCCCCGGTTCCGACGTCTCTACTTTCACCAGCACCAGGTTGGCGCCCTGCGGAGCAGTCGCAATAGCCTTCACCGATCGGATGGTCACCGGTGCCATGCCAGCAGCATAGCCCGGCGTACTGTACTCGGCCCGGGCCTTCGCACCACCAGCAAGGACGCCGGCAGTACCAAGCCCTGCCATCTTAAGCAATTCACGTCTATTCATATGTAAGCTGATTTATCTCCACCCAAAGATTCAGACCAATATCCCCATTCCCCAGCGGCATAGACTCCGCGGCCCCGGGTCCGGGTTCCGTCCATACAACATTAAATAAATCGGGACGGGGCTGCGCCATACCCCAAAAAGATGAGCTCGCAAGAAAAGCGCAAAGCAAAAGTCTGGTCAATGTATTCACTGGCTTGATCGTTATTCCAGCCAGCAAATAAGCGTTCCAACCTTAACAGAACGGCTAATTAATGCTTAATTTAAAAAATAAGCCCCTGATTTCTGTTAAATTAATTGGTCAATGCGCAATAACAGGCGCATCCATCGGGACATGCCTGTATTTGAATGCAAATGGGAAAATTATCCCGAGAACCAATGCATAGCCCGAGAAAGTAAACCATATGCTTTGCCAGTCCTTGACCCCATTGACCGTAAAGTGATCGACCACCCATCCGCTGCACTTCGTGCCGAACCAGGCGCCAAACCCATTTGTCATGATCATAAAAAGGCCCTGAGCGCTCGCCCGCATAGTGATCGGTGATTCCTTTTCGATAAACAAAGAGCCTGATATATTGAAAAAATCGAAAGCCATGCCATAAACGATCATCGAAAGGATCAGGAATACCAGTCCGTTGCCGGGATTGCCAATCCCAAACAGTCCAAAGCGGAATACCCAGGCAAAGATGCTGATCATCATCACCGTTTTGATACCGAACCGTCGGAGGAAGAAAGGAATGGCAAGAATGAACAGGGTCTCAGACACCTGCGAGATAGAGGCCAGTATATTGGGATGCACCACGGCAAATGTGGTTGCATAAGCTGGATCATTGGCAAAATCACCAAGGAAAGCCAACCCAAAAGCGTTCGTAATTTGTAGGGCAGCCCCCAGAAACATAGAAAATAAAAAGAATACCGCGATCTTGCTGTTCTTGAACAGGACAAAGGCGTCCAGCCCCAGCGAAGAGGTCAGACTTTTCTTGACCCCCGTACGGATAGGCGTACAGGAGGGCATCGTAAAAGAATAGATGCCGAGCACCAGGGCTGCCCCGGAGCTGATATATAATTGCATCGGGCTGGCCGTCCAGTGCAGGAGATCGACGACCCACATGGCGCAAATAAATCCTACCGTCCCCCATACGCGAACAGGCGGGAACTCCTTCACAATGTTAAATCCCTTTTTCTCCATTACGATATAAGATACCGTATTATTCAGCGCGATGGTCGGCATATACACCATCGAATTCAGCAGCATGATCATATACAGCATCGAATAGCTGGTCACCGTAGAAGCCCATATTAGCAAAACCGCGCCGACGAGATGACAGAGTCCTAATACTCTTTCCGCATTCAGCCACCGGTCGGCAACGATCCCCAAAAGACCGGGCATAAAAAGAGAAGCGACCCCCATAGTGCCATAAATATCGCCGATCTGGCTTCCTGTAAAATGAAGCGTCGCCCCCATATACCTCCCCATGGAAATAAGCCAGGCTCCCCAAACAAAAAACTCCAAAAAATTCATCAAAACCAGACGAAGCTTGATATTCACTACAGTTTTATTTAAATGGTAAGATAATAATTAATGGTTAATTTTGCTGAATAATTCAACGACAATGGACAGCACAGCCATTTCCACCCTTTTGGGAACCACCAGCCCGGATATACGTTCGATCGGAGAAAAAGTAATCGCCCAACAGCGCATCACACCCGAAGAAGGCATCCTCTTATTCGAAAAAGCCAGCCTCCCCTTACTCGGCGCCCTGGCCAACTTCGTCCGGGAGAGAAAACACGGCAACAAGACCTATTTCAACCGCAACTTCCATATCGAGCCCACCAACGTCTGCGTCTTCACCTGTAATTTCTGTTCCTACTCCCGCGTCTATGCGCACCGCGACGAGGGTTGGGAGCTGACGCAACAGCAGATGCTCGACATCGTAAAAAAATACGACGGCAAGCCCGTCACCGAGGTCCATATCGTCGGCGGCGTCCATCCCAAAATGAACCTCGAGTTCTTCGCCGAGCTCCTGCAGAAAATAAAGGCGCACCGCCCCGACCTGCACATCAAGGGCTTCACGGCCGTCGAGCTGGACTATATGTTCCGGAAAGCAAAATTGAGCGTCGAAGAAGGCATGAAAGTCCTTCATGCCGCAGGCCTCGACTCCATGCCGGGAGGCGGCGCCGAGATCTTCCATCCCGAGGTCCGCAGCGTCATCTGCGCAGACAAGGTCGACGCCGACGGCTGGCTCAAGATCCATGAGACCGCGCACAAAGAAGGCATGCACACCAATGCGACCATGCTCTACGGCCACATCGAGACCTATGCGCACCGCATCGATCATATGAATAGGCTGCGCGAGCTCCAGGACCGTACCGGCGGCTTCAATACCTTCATCCCCTTAAAATTCCGTAACAAAGACAACGACATGAGCAATGTCCCCGAGCTTTCCGTCGTCGAGGACATGAAATTATACGCGGTAGCTCGTCTGTTCATGGACAATTTCCCTCATATCAAGGCCTACTGGCCGATGCTGGGCCGCAAGAACGCGCAGCTGACCCTCTCTTTCGGCGTCAACGACCTGGACGGCACCATCGACGATACCACTAAGATCTACTCCATGGCCGGCAGCGAGGAGCAGACCCCTTCCCTCTCAACCGCCCAGCTCGTGAGCCTGATCAAACAGGTCGGCCGCGAACCGGTCGAACGCGACACCCTCTACAATGAAATAAGGAATTATAAGGACGTGGACCTGGCCACCATGGAGCTCGACCCTTCCCTGAATTAGGGACGGGGCCGGCGGTGGAGTTCCTTTGCGCTATTCAGGCCTGGGGCGCCTTTCTTTAGCTTCTTTAATATTTAAAGGGCTATGCGCCAGCATTTTACCTTGCAGCGCAGTCATGGCAGCCTTGGCGTGATCATCCCTCATCTCCACGATTCCCTTTCCCCTGCTCAGACCGGAGATCGGGTCGATAAGGATCTTGGTATATTCTACCCAGCCAAAGGGGTTAAATAGTCGTTGAAGATCGAACTTGTCAAAGTCTCGGGGCAGTCCGCTAATAGTCATTCGCATTGCGCAAATATATACCGTTTCGCCTTTATATCATAATCCGTCCCCCCACCCATCAAAAACTCAATTAAGATTCCGGTATTCGCTCGGCGATTTCCCCGTCTTGGCCTTGAATATCTTCGTAAAATGCGAAGGATGCTCGAACCCCAGCTCATAGGCAATCTCGCTGATCGATTCCTCCGTCCCCCACAGCAGCGACTTGGCCTTCTCCACCAGCTCCAGGTGTATATGCTCCATGGTGCTCTTGCCGGTCGACTTCTGCAGCAGGTCCGAAAGATAGTTCGGCGACAGATTCAGCTGCGAGGCAAAATGCCCGACCGATGGCAGCCCGGCCTCGATCAGCGTGCTCTGCCCGAAATAGTCCTTCAATAAATGCTCGAAGCGCTGAACAACATCCGAATTCACCTTCGCCCTGGTATAGAACTGCCGGTCGTAGAACCGGTTGCAGTAGTTCAGCAGCAGCTCGATATTGCTGACGATAACCCCCTGGGTATGTTTGTCGATGCCCTGCGTATACTCCCGGGATATCTTTTCAACGCAATCCTTGATAATAGTCTTTTCCTCCTCCGAAATATGCAACGCCTCGTTGACCTCATAGTGAAAAAAAGAATACTGGTTCATCTTCATCCCCAGCGACGTCCCGTGCAGCAGGTCCGCATGAAAGAACAGCGCCCAACCCTCGTCCACCTTGCAGTTGGGTCCCGGGCCGAGCACCTGCCCCGGCGCCGTGAACATCAACGACCCCTCCCTGAAGTCGTACTGGCTCTTGCCATAGTGCAGTAGCCCCTCGAACTTCTTGCAGCTGACAGTATAAAATCCAAATCGATATAGTCCATTGTCCTTTGGCCTTTCGGCATAAAAATCCGTATGGTCGATGACGCTGATCAGCGGATGCCGCGGCTGCGGTCGCTTCACCAGGGCGTGGAGGTCGCTGATCGACTCGATGCTCAAAATGGGTTGGGCTGCTCTTTTCATGCGGTGATAAATTTACTCGGTATTCCTTATATCCCCATCTGGCCGGCCATCATCTTCTTAAAATCCACATCATCCATCTGCCGCCGGGCATCCAGAAGGGGCGCCGCATCCTGTCCCACCGGATACCGCAGCTTCTCCGTTCCATCCGTAGCGGCCTCATAGATAACATCCGCTACTTCCCCAATGTTCTCCGACATCGGCCAGTTCTCGATCAATCCCATAAAACGTTCGATCCTTTCCTGGTACGCATCGATCCCCCCGCTGCCATACAGCGACATCGACCGGCCGGCAAAATTCGTCTTATATCCCCCTGGTTCCACGATCTTCATCCTTATCCCCAGCGGATTCAGCTCATACTGAAGCGATTCCGTCAACCCTTCCACCGCAAACTTGGTGGCGTGATACAGCGTGCTGAACGGGAAGGTTAGCCTTCCGCCGATCGACGATACATTGATAATAACCCCTTCCTTCTTCGCCCTCATCCCCGGCAGAACCGCCTTCGTCACATCGATAAGTCCAAACAGATTGACCTCGAACTGCTGCCGGATCACGTCGTCCGGCGCCGCCTCCAACGCCCCAAACGCTCCATACCCTGCGTTATTCACCAGTACATCGATCCCCCCAAACTTCCTCACCCCCGCCTCTACAGCCTCGCCAATACTCTTCTTATCAGTCACATCCAACCTGACCACAATCACACCCTCCAATCCCGAAAGTTCCTTCTCCCCTTCCGGCGACCTCATCGTCGCAACTACATTCCATCCTTTATTGACAAAAAGCTTGACGGTCTCCCTTCCAAACCCGGAAGACGCCCCCGTAACCAAAACTGTCTTTTTCATAAAAATTTGTGTTATTAATTTATAACACAAAGCTCGCTCGCCCCACCCTCTTCCATTTATACGATTCTTCGGACCCCTTGCACATTTCTTAGATTCCCTTTTTCATTCTAAATCTCTCATCTCTTTGTATATTTACGTTCTACTTCCCGCTGTTCTAACCCAATCTACACAAGTTTAATGAAAGATCTGACTGGCCGCTCTCCGGGCTGACAATCCTGTTTTTAGTCATTATATTCTGTCCATATGAGATCGAACATAGTGAGATCCCATAAGACCATTGAAGAAAATATGAGTACTTATGAAACAACGAAAAAGCGACATACTTTGGAAAGTCATTTTGGAGGAAGTCTTCCCCGACCTCCTTCGGTTCATCTTTACGGATGCAGACAAAGTATATGATATGGAGCGCGGTTTTGAATTTATGGATAAGGAACTGGCTGAACTGAACCCCCAGCCCGATGAAGAAAAAGATTCCCGATTTGCCGACAAGTTGGTAAAAGCGTATCACCGTGACGGTGTGGAAAGTGGGTATTGCTCCATGTTGAGGTCCAGGGTGATACGAATGAACGGGATGCTTTTGCTGAAAGGATGTACACCTATTTTTACAGGATTCGGGACCGATATCCCGGCCGTTTGGTATCTGCATTGGCGATTTTTACCGGCCAGGATGGCAACCAAATGCCCGCAAGATACAGCTATGAATACCGGGGCACCAGGCTTACGTATGAATATCCCACAGTATCCATTTTGGACTATTCGGATGAAGCGCTGGACACGAGCACCAACCCATTTGCCCAGGTGATCGTTGCGGCCCGGCTACGACTTAAGGAAGGAAAGATACCGGAGGAAGAACTGTTGAATTTTAAGCTTTTAGCTGCCCGGAAGTTGCAGGAAAAGGGCTTTCCGATCGAGAAGATCCGAGCCATCTTTAACTTTCTCCGCAACTACGTCCTGTTTGAGAAACCGGAAACATATCGTAAATTTGATAACCTATTTGGACAATCAGACAAAGCAGGCGTTATGAATACAGTTGAATATTTGAAAATGGAGGGCCGGGAGGAAGCCAGGCTCGAGTCGGCTACGGCTTTCGTCGAAAACCTGCTGAAGGGTTCGAATTTTACCGTGAAGAAAATAGCGGCCTTGGCAAACGTGTCTATTGAGTTTGTAAAAGAGATCAAGAGCCATTTGAAAGGAAGCAGGTAACTGACGCATACATTCCCATAAAAAAAGGGCGGTATCAAAATACCGCCCCTCAATAAAAACACTATACAACTTTCTGCTTTTCTCTATAAATGCAAAGTTGTTTCTTAAAATTAGCGTTACCACCCCATTCGAACCAGACCTCCCCGGATTTCCATAAATAATTCGGTTGTTCAGCCGTTTGCGGTGATAATTTTCGGCCCACCACGCTCCCAAACCCACATTTTCCTGCTTTTTTCCGGATCGTCCTACTCTATTTCAGCACGATCTCCACCACCGGTATCGCGATATTCGGCTTCCTCTCTGGCAGCAGCAACCTTACATCATCCCCTTCCACCTTCGTCTTTACCTCCGAAGCATCATGCAGGAACTGCACATATCTTACCTTATCCTTATACCCCGGCAACACCAGCTCATGCCCATCGGGGTACTCCATCAAGTGCACATACAGTCGTCGCGCAGCCTTATTATACGTCAGTCTCGTCCCCTCCGGCGCCTTAAACTCCTCCGGCGCGTAGGTACAACCATAAATGGCCTTACTATTCGCATGCATCCACAGCGAGAGGCTATCCAGCGCGCTCTTCGCGCGATAGTCAAATTCACCCCTCGCCGTCGGCCCTACGTTCAAGATCAGGTTCCCCCCATTGGCAGTCGAAGTGATCAGCAGGTCCAGCAGTTTATGATCCGTCTTCCAGGTATTCTCATCCCTATAGTACCCCCAGGAGCCCGAAAACGTTTGACAGGTCTCCCACGTCTTCCCCCTGTACTTCACCAGCTCCTCCGGCGACACCTGCTCCGGCGTCACAAAATCGCCTCCGTCGGCATAGTCATCCAGCCCGAGCCGGTTGTTGACAAGGATCCCCGGTTGCAGCTTGCGAACCAGCTTTATCAGTTCCTCTGCCCCCCAGTCCTCCGCATGCTTGCCGCGTTTCGAGTCCTTGCCCCAGGTCCAGTCCAGCCAGAGGACGTCGATCTTGCCGTAGTTCGTCAGCAGCTCGGTTATCTGGTTGCGCATGTACTGCCGGTATTTGGCCATATCCCGGCCCTTGTTCAGCCGGTCATAGTTGGCCTGGCTGGTATCCACCTGTGTCAGCGGGTGAACGTCGTCCATGGTATAGTCCGGGTGGTGCCAGTCCAGCAGGGAGTAATAAAAGCCAACCTTAAGTCCCTGTGCGCGGAAGGCGTTCACATATTCCCGCACCAGGTCACGGTGAGCCGGCGTATTGGTGGCCTTGTAATCCGTAAATTTCGAGTCAAACAGGCAAAAACCGTCGTGGTGTTTGGTCGTCAGCACTGCATACTTCATCCCTGCCGCCTTCGCCTGCTTCGCCCAGGCAGTCGGATCCCACTGGTCCGGGTTAAAAAAGTCAAAGTACTTCTGGTACTCCTCATTGGTCATATGCTCATTGTGTTTCACCCACTCATGCCTTGCCGCCATGGAGTAAATGCCCCAGTGAATGAACATCCCGAACCGGTCATTCGACCACCAGGCCATACGTTGTTCCTTCGCCGCCGCAGGCTCGGAAAATAGCTTTTTGGTCGGAATTATGGCGTCGTTGTTCTGAGCTCGTCCCTGGGCAGCAACAAGCGAAAACGCGATCAAGAATACCCCTATCTTATTCATATGTACAACTTTCCATAAACTTCCGGACGATCCCCCACTCTTTCTGCTTCGGAATTACCCTTTTTTTTCTCAATTTTACCAAAATTGCTATATGAGGGTCACCAAAACCGAGATCACCCTACTTCACAATACCAGGCTGTCCGTGATTGACCGGGACGAGGAGGCCTTCAACCCCTCCTTTCACTTCCATCCCGAGCTCGAGCTGGTCCTGATAAAAGAGGGCCACGGCCGGCGGATCATCGGCAACAGGATCGACAGCTTCGAAAAAGGGGACATGGTCTTCATCGGCGCCAACCTCCCCCACATTTGGCTGAACGACGACACCACCGGCAGCCACCGGGCCCGTTCAACTACCGTTCATTTTCGGAAAGAGATTTTCAGCGCCGAGTTCTATGACATGAAAGAGTCGCGAGACCTGGCCCGCTTCTTCGCACTTTCCGCCCGCGGCATTCAAATAACAGGCGCTACCCGCGACAAGGTCAGCCGCAAGCTCGGTATATTGGTCACGCAGCGGGGCTTCCGCCGCATCCTCCTCTTGCTTGAAATATTACATATCCTATCCACCTCCCCCGACTGCCGCTGCATCACCGACGAGCACTATACCCCCCGTCCGGCCGAAGATACCCCTGACCGCCTCAGCGAGGTCTACCGTTACGTCCAAAACCACTTCCACAAAAACATCGCCCTCAAAGATATCTCCCAAATCGCCGGCCTCACCCCCCAAAGCTTCTGCCGCTGGTTCAAAAAAAGTACGACCAAACACTTCTTCGACTACCTCAACGAGGTCCGCATCTTCAATGCCTGCGAGCTCCTCATCAATTCCCCCTCCCCCATCGCCGACATCGCCTACAACTGCGGCTACAACACCGTCTCCAACTTCAACAAGCTCTTCAAAGAGTCCACCGGCCTCACCCCCGGCCAGTTCCGGAAGAACAGCGCCGCCCACCACTCCGACCGTCACTAAAACCGTCCTACACAACATTGCGACACCACTATGCCAAACCACCCAACCTCCATCGCGACGTTCAACCGGAAACCACTACCCATTACCCACCAATGAACCTATTTTCGAGTCAAAATAATTAGCTTGGTCAATAACTCATAGCTCGAGATGATAATCGCCCCATCGCCCAATATTTCAACCTTTTCCACTTGCCCATATAGCTTTTCTGCAACTTCATTTGAATTGAAGTCAGCTTCAATGCCCGACGGCACAACTCGTTGTCCAAAAAAATACAGGATAAAATCTAACTATTTTCTCTCTCAAATTTTTATTTCAGGATTTCTCGAAATCTTCAAAAATAATACCCTCACTGAAAATTGCCGCACGATAGGCATTGAAATGTGAGTAACTCCTGTGCAGGTTGGATATCCATTCACGATACAATTCGTCTTATTTCAGATAATTCTTTTGCAAATTCGTCAACATGCAAGTCTTCAAAAGACATGTATGGCCTACTCCTATTTTTGCTCATAATTTGAGCGCTTTTTAAGCCATGCAATATCATCATCCCTACAAAGCTCTCCAATCGGATATCGCTATCCTCTCCCTCATCAACAAATAGAGAATAAAAAAGTGAAAGTATCTCTCCATCATCCGTAGCCATATACGCTTGAGATAATCCTGAAATACATGACACTCGTAAGTCGATGTCGTTATGATTATTTCGAAGCTCATGCAAGGCGATTTCCTTTATCTCCATTTTCCGAATCTTCAATCCGAAAAGCAAACAATAAATCGCAACACGTCTAATTTCAGATCGAGCATCTTTCAAAAAAGGGATATAAATCGCTTCCATAAAACGAATATTCTTAGATTTTTCCAAGTACGTTAAATCGTACAAATAAGAATATAGCTTTGCTTCATCACCCCTTATGTTTTCTATGTCATTTTTGATTTGATCAATGCTCATATTTTAGTTATTCGATTTAATATTAGGTACTTCCTTCCCATATTTTTTCGCAGCCCTTTGCAAAGCTTCAACGTAAGAATCGTACTGCTTTTGGAGTGACGACCTAAGATCAGTTGCTTCTTTCAGTACGTCGCCGGAAAATGCTTTACTATCTATCAGGTTATTCAGTCGTTTAATTTGACGATTCAAGCCCCGCAAATGACCCGTAATATCATCCAAATGGTCCCACACTTGCCCCCACTTAACAATCGGCTTTCCGGCCATATCTCCAATAGCTGCATCCAAATGCACTTTATCAATCCCTTTGAAAGTATTCTGTACTTTTACTTTCAAAGCTGCAAGCTGGTCACCGCCTTTCGAAACTTCCAAAGTACGAGCCGGCATCGACCCATTACCGGATGTCTTACCGGCAGTATTGGCTTGACCATTGGAAGGCTCTGTTGCAGCATTAGACTCAGCAGCATCAATATTTCCACCATGAGCGCTCGTTGCTGACTTATTGGCTGCCGCCGCAGCATTCTTAGCCATTTGCCTTTCCAATGCCACTGCCGTGCTTGGAGTAGCCAACCGAACTGCAGAATAATGAAATACGCCAGTAATTACAATATTCGCTACACCATCCACCCGTGACGCAGGCTGTCCCGATATGGGATCCGTTCCCGTAATTGCTTGATAACCGCCATTAATTGCCGCACCAACTGGTATAGCATTATTTACAGTTCCTGCCGCTTCATTAGCATCGTTCCAGCTTATGGAATTAAAAGCGCCAATCCAATCACCATGTTTAAAAAAATACCAGAAACCCTCTAATCCGTCAATATCAATGTTCATTATCGGATTACCACTTGCATATTGATACGGCGTCAACTCTGGATACTTCTTCGCAAGCGGATCCACACTCAAAAACCTCCCCACCCTGGGATCATACACCCGCATCCCATAATCGATCTGATCCCCCGCCCCCTTCACCTCATTATCATTCTCCTTCCCATTAAACCCATACCGGTAATTCAAAGAACCACCCGCAATATACGTTCTTCCAGGCATTTGCATCCCAAAAGGATAATAATCCTGCGCGCTCATAACGTGCGTATTGGGCGTCGTTCCAGCAGGATTAAGCCCATCGTTGATCGTCACCATAACATTCCCTAGGTGATTCGTCAGCTCGAAAAGCCGTCTGCCTGCCTCCTTGGTCTTGTCTTCCTCCTCAACATAAGCATCACTGCCGAGCTTGGCCCCCGAAAGAACCTTACCGGGACTCAACACGCCCAGCCGGGAGCTGCCATACAGATGCTGCTCCAGCCAATCCCCTTCCGTCACAACACCGCTACCATCCAGCTTATATTGGTATACCGCCAGCACTTGTCCCTGAGCATCCCGAACGTAATGCGACGTAGTCGTCCCACTGGTCGTGGCGTATGATTTCGTTATCCTGTTGCTCCCTACATCATATCCATAGGCGATCGTCGAGCCGTCGCTTTTGGCGATCCTGGACATCTTTCCGTAAACGGTCCAGTTGACTGCCGTCAGGTTCGCCTGCTGGTCGCGAAGAAGGTTGCCAAGGGCGTCATATGTATAATTGTCCACCGGCTGGCTCGTGATGTCCTGCGGATCGCCGGCCGGCGCGACCTGCTGCACCGTATCATAAATATATCGCAGCCTGTTGTTCAACAGATTGCCGTTAGCATCACGGTTGTAATAATAGGTCAGCTGATCCATGCTGTTGCCGCGAACGGCAACAGGGTGGCCATTCCGCCTGTAAGCCAGAATATTGCCGTTGCCATCATAGTGGATTATTTCGTGGTAGTCATCCGTGGCGCTGGAATTGTCCCATCCGCTTGCAGAAGAGTAAGCGCTGATATTATGCCGGTCCATCGCCGTCATCCGATTCAGCTGATCGTATCGGTACGAGTATCCGGCAAATCCGCTAAATCCACCGGCAAGCGCCTCAAAAGCGTCCAGCGCATAGGTAGAGCTGCCGATATTACCATTAAAGAGATTCTGACCACTGGTCGAGGCGCCGCCGGAATTACTGTACGAATTACCAAACGCTGTTGCGCCACTTCCGCCTATGGGCTTGTAATCCCCTGAATAATAGCCCAGGCTGTAACCCATTACGTCTCGGGGTACAGAGACATTGGGGCTACCCGCCACGCCATCTCCGCCCATATCGGTCGATCCATCTGCCGAAAGATGCTGCCCATTGACGCCCTTCAGCCAGCCTTGCAGCGTATAGGCATAGTCCAGCCCCTGTACACGCTGGTAGGCGGTGCCGGGGTCGCCCAGCTCAAGACGCGCAAGCGGACCGTGATGGTAGTAGGTATAGTGTGCGTCCCTCTTCCACAGGGATAACGAATTGTCATTGAGACGGTCGCTGTAAGCGTCCACCAGCCGGTTGTCATCATCGTATTTGTACTGATAATAGAACTGGTCCCATTTCCCGTCCTGATACAGGACCTTATTGACCTTCCCGCTGATGAGGTCGTACTGGTACTGGATATGCTTCAGTCCGTTGCCTGTAACCAGCTGACTTTCATTGGCTATCAGGGCCGCGTTTTCCTGATAGATATCCGAAACGTTACCGTCGACATCATAGCTATAATAGGTGGCTGCCTGTCTGTTCTGGGTCGCGTCGCTGCCCGAAGAAAGCAGCGCCGTAGCCGTCACCCGTTTACGAAGATTATTTTGCATCATCCCGGTCGGCGCCCATGTTGGGGCAACGTCATACGCGGTGACTGTCACCTGGCGATTGCTACCGGTATTGTACCATCCATTCAGCGCATCGTCCGTACGGCCCGTAGTCTCCGTCGCAATACCGCCGCCCGTCTTCTCTCCTACTTCAATAGTACGCCCCTGCGCGTCATAGCGCGTATAGCTATAGCGGCCGGCAACGTCAGTAGTCTGCCCGCTGAGTATCGTAGGCTGTAACTGCTCTGCATTCTGAGAAATGACCAGACGTCCAAGCCGGTCATAGACAAAATTGGATGTGCCCGCATCAGGAGTCGACTGCCTGACCACCTGATCGAGACTATTATAGGCATAGTTCGTCGGAAGTCCATGATTCGGCACGATAAAACGGCTCGCAGTTTCGATATAGTTAGTCTCAGTAATGGGGGCGCCCTCAGAGGACCAGGTTTCGTCCAAAGTATTGAAGGGCTGGTTGCTGATGCCGCCGCAGGAGACGTCATTCAACGAAGCGCCACTTGTGCCGTCCATCGGCCAGTAGCCCAGGAGGCCCTGCTGTTCGTCCGTGGTCAACGTCCTGGCATAGGCCTTGGAGATCTGATCGGCCGATCTGGCGTAGTTCCAGATGCGTACCTCGTCCAGCTTTCCACGCATTACACCATAAACAGTTCCTCCAAAATTGAAGCTCGGGAACACCGTCTTCTGAGACCTCGTAGTGCCGCTGGCGACCAGTGCCCCATTTACGTAAATACTCGGTACTCCGTTGCTATAGACGACGGCTACATGCGTCCAGTCAGTGATATTAACCCGCGCATCGAGAACGGCCGGTATATAAAAGGGAGCGTGCTCAAAGACCGTGATACCATTGGTTCCGACAGCCACACCCGCACCCGCCGTTCCGGTAGCAATACCTTGCATGGGGAACAGTGCGTAGGGAGGTGCGTCATGGATGCCCGCGTAAATATCGGTACCTGTAGGCTGCTTATCCGTTATACCCGCATCGGGTTTTACCCAAAACTCCATTGTAAAGTTGTCGGTGGCACTGGGATAAGCCCAGTTGTTGACCGTCCCCGTGGGATTGGCAAGGCCCGAAATTACCAACGAACCCTTATTCGGCACCTGCACTGGCGTCGCCCTGCCGGTGTTGTTATTGCAATAAGAGGGAGCGTCAAATCTTCCCCACAATTGAACGTTGAGATCGCCGATCGTCTGATCGGGAATCATGCATGAGTTCTTGAAATTGGAAGCGATCTGGTCATCTTGCAGCGTAAAATGATACAACCTTACAGTCTTGATCTCGGTCAGGTCCTGGGACGGCAATGTATAGCCTGCGTTGATACCCCATATAAATGGATAGGGAGGTAGTACCCCTGACAGCATCGTCAGCTTATTACCATCGACATAGATCTGTACAGCCCCATTGGTCACACCGGCGGTCGACTGGAGGACAACGTGAGTCCATGACATCAGTGGCAGATCGCTCGATAATACTCCCACGGCCTGATTGGTCAGCGTTAGGCCGATACCACCATTGCCATCGGGGGCCAGCGAATAGAGTTCCGCCCATATTTTTCCATCCGAAATGGCCACCTGATACATTATGTTGTTGTCAGGGGAGATCATCCGAAGCTGTCGTACAGAACTGCCGTCATTGCTGTAAAGCCACATCTCCATCGCCTGCGAGGAGTTGTTCCTGAGATTGTCACCCAAAACACTCAGAATAGCCGGGGTATTATATAGAACGTAGGCCGGAGGAAGCGCGCAGGCAGCGGGATCCTGCGCAGGAAGCGATTCCACCTCAGCTATCTCCTGATCGGTCAGCAGACGGACACCCTCAGGCGGAACGGTCTTGACTAGATCGCCGCTCTGATCGTAATAATACAGGGTGTAGTGGTACTCCATTTTGTAGCCGTCCACGTTCAGCGAAGGCTGATTACTCAGACATTTGGAGACATAGGCATTCCTGAACTCGATACGCTTTTGCTTTATGTACAGATCGTATTCCTGTCCTGCCAGCAAATAGGTCTGTTTAAGAAGGCTGGCCGTACAATCGAAATAGTCATTTTGGATCGTCGGTGTCTGGGGCTTGTCATAGACCAGCGTGCCATCAGTACAGGTGCCGTTGAGAACCGGCCCATAATCGGCATAAGAAAGAGGCCAGCCCGTCTTATGGTTGAGATAGTTGACGATCAGTATATGGTAAAGCTTGGAATTCGGGTCGGTCACCTGCGGGTAGTCGCTGGCAAAGGAACCGACATATCCACTGAGATCCGAACAGCTGTGGCTGGCTAGCGACGGGTCTACGACGAAGGCCACAGGCAGGAAGACCGGATTCGCCAGGTAAGGGTATTGACATCCTGCGGCGATCCTCGCCTGCAGATCAGCCAGTTGAGCATCGGTCATCAAATAATCGTCTCCCAGCTGCTGAGCAAGATAGGACCCGAAACTGCCCGGCGAACCTGCATTCTGATAACGCAGCTGAAAGGCATTGAGGTTAGCCACCACGTTCGAGGCGATCGAAGGGACCAGCTGATTAACCGTTAGGTCTGCCGGTACGGGCTGCTTATCGTACGGATAGGCATTATCGATAAGGTCCGGCCCAAAACCTTTCTGGACCATGGCGGCACCTACGACAGCGACAAAGATGTCCCTGAAATTATTGTATCCATCAGGGCCGTTAACGCCGGAAGGCAGCGTGCTGGATACGACGATAGGCAGCTGGGTCTGTGTGATCGCGGCCTGCAGGTAAGCGGCAGACAGGCGCTGGAGTTTTGATGCCAGATCGGTCAGCTGGTTGTCTGTTGGCGCAGCCGGGTCATTGGCAAACTCTTCATTCCTTACCGATGTCAGCAAGCCCAGCCAGTTCGCCTGCGTGGAATTCAGATTATTGAGGGCAATAGCGATATTGGTCTGTCGAGCCTGATCTTCCGCCTGTTGCTGGGTCTGTCCCGCATAGCCGGAAGCAATACAGGAGTTGTAAGCACGGTTGTCGATATAGTCGTTGAATATCCTGATCTTGTTCTGGAAATTCGCATAATTAGGATTGGAGGTGCACATGGACGGAGGCGGGGCCGCCGTTTGCTGCACCGGAGGGCAGGACACATTTGCCGAATTGGTATTGTCAAAAAAATACTGCTGGGACGACTGCTGAGACGATGGACCGAAGGTCGTGTAGTTCTTGCCAATGTATATGATATTGTCACCTGCTGGAAAAATGCGGTCCGGTTCAGTAAAGCTTTGGATCGGACCGTTATTAAACTGAACCTGGACAGTAATGTTCTTGATAGTGACGTCACTTTGCACAGGGGTAGCGACTCCATTAACCTTATGCACCAAATACACCGAGTTGGTATCCACGGTCGCATCAAGGTTAGGGTCATAATACTCGTTGGCGTGTTCCAACGCGATATAGAACTCTCCCACTGCGGGACAGGGAGAAGGAGGTGGCGGAGGCGCGGCGGGGGTCGCAGCACAGACAGATAATGCTGACGGAGTACACGTCACCCCTGTCACTTCATAGTGGTACGTAATACCGAGACTTTGACCCTGGGGCAGGGTAACACTGTAGACTGTAACATAGTTGTCGCCGGCATGGGCCGTTACCTGCCCGGTCGATCCGACCTCCTGCGTAAAATTGTCCCTGGTTAGGTAGGAGAAGGTGTAGTTCCCATCAAAAGGCTTGGCGCCATTTTTATAAACGATGTTAAAACTGTAGGAAGAACCCGAGTTGGTTTCGACCACGGAATAGTCGGACAACGAGCCGGAGATCACGCATCCGGCCGTCGCCAGTGGATCGGTGCCTATAAAGCAGTCCAGACAGTTCGAGAATTGAGGGGTCGCCAATTTCGCTATCCGATAGTATTTGTTCTTCAGCTGAAGATAAAAGTTGAGATACGTCGTCCATTCTACCGTCACGGACCGGCAGCTCGCGCTGGGTGCGCAATTGTTCCAGCTGGAGGTCACCTGATCAGACGTAATATTTTCGTTGGTCGGCTTGCAATACAGGAGCCAGTCCGTAAGTTGTATGAGGTCTTTGGCCGCCAGTGCCGTTCCTCCGACCGAAGGGGTCATGGCCAGGGCATCAGACGCCTTTTGAAGGTCCGCCTGCATGCTGGCCAGATAGGAGCTTCCTCTAACGCCATTGAACCAGGGGTCTTTTTGCAATAGCGCCAGCACATTGTTGTGGTCATAGTAACCTGCCGTCACAGCATCATTGCCGTCCTGGTACATCTGCTGGAGAGTCGCGTCGAAGGTATAGCTGACCTCGTTGTTATGGGAAACATCCGTATTGGAAGCGTCCTTGCACCATAGATAGCTGCAATACTCAATATGATGTTTAACGAAGATATCCGCCCACTCGGGATGCTCTATATAGGCGCGAATAAATTCCGCCTGGTTCAAATTCCCTACTGTCAGGGCGGAGCCGTCAGGCATCGTATAGGGCTGACCGGAGATAGCAGGGTCTGTCGTGTAATTCGGCAGCACATTGGTCGCCAGGTCCTGGAAAAGATTGGTGGTGTTGCCTGCAGCAAGGGCATCGGCATCATACAGCGCATACTGACCGCCCGGAAGAACGTCCTGCTTTAACAGCGCCAGCTTCTCTTCACAGGGGGAGGTGACGCAGGTCAGCGATAAACAGGCTTGTTTCAGCTGTGAATAGACGCTGTTCGACCAGTCCGCGACGTACTGGGAATTGGGGTCTATTCCCGCGAAGTCCTCCGTGCTCAGCAGCGCCTTCACCTTGATTAGAAAAATACCCGGATCAGTAAGCGACTTGCAGGCATCACAGGTATTATAGCAGGCGCCTAGCTTCCCCTTCAGATTATTGAGCTCTGTGCTGAAGAAGTCCGACAGCTTTGACAAGGTCGTATTGTTCCGGATATAGTAGTCGGTCTGAGCATTGATCACGTCGTTGCTCAGCTGCAGGGAATAGGACATGGTATATTCCTCGTTCTTCCTCAGCGTGGGTGTGATCGTATTAACGATAGGATCCGGGCTGACGCTGCAGGAATAGTCATTCAGAGTGAAAGGCTGGGTAACCGCGCTCCCCCCGTCAACCGGATCTCCACACGCATCGGTTACTTTGACGGCAATGCTGTAATAACAGTTATTGCACAGCTGTCCGGTTCCTCCAAGAGGGGTAACCAGTGCCAGGGGATTAACGCTATAGTGCAACTGGTAAGCTCCGTCGACCTGTGTCACGAACGAAGCGGCAGCCGTCATACTCAGCGTACTACTATTAGCACTGAAATCGGCAGGCTTGATCAGCGTTTCGTTGAAATGTGTCGAGGCCGTGGGTGTGCTGGCGAGCCGGTCGAACTTAGGTCCGGGATCTCCCGCGAGGGCCGTCGCGATGGTCTTGCCATTCGCATCGATATAGCTGACGCTGGCCTGTCCATTGGGATCGATCACCGTGTTCTTTATATAGTGCGAGGAATTCCCTACCTCCATTCCGAACAGGCGCTCCAGCTCCTGAGACGTTGGCTTTGAATATAAGAACTGCGTTGCATTATTTCCGTCGATCGCCAGCTGCTTTCCGACGCCACCCTGACGGCGGATCCTGCCCGTGTTATCAGGCGTATATTCCGTGGCCGAAAAAGGATAGAGCTCCGCATCGGCGACATATCGGGTATAATTATCCTGCGGGTCCTGCTGTGCCAGAAAAGTATTATTCGGCGAGTAGTACTGCGAAGCACCAGACGTTGAGCTGGACGGGACTGGACCGATGCCACATGAATTGCTGGCAACAATATCCGAATAGCTATACGGTTTCGGCTGGCTTTCATTGTTCAGGTTGAATCCGGGATAATAGTCTAGTGAGGAATTCCGGACCGGCGCGGGAAGCATGCTCACAGCCGGGCGTCCCATAACGTCATAGACGGTCTCCTGCACAACTGCGGTAGGGTTATGATCTGCCCCCTGAATCCACTGGTCGGCGTTGCTGAGCGTCACCAGCTGCCGGCTTTTTCCGGCACCGTCAAAATAGCTGAGCACTTCCTTTTTCTTTCCTTCCTCGGCAAAAGTCCCGGAATATTGCCAGTTCAGGACATAGTTGTTGAATGGGGTCGTCTTTACGCACGCTGTATACCCCTGGTCATTAGTTCGCACCCATTGCCCATAACCCCGGATATTGGTACCATCCTTATAACCGGCTTTCCGGACCCGCACAAGGATATAGCCATCCATATAGGGCAGGTTAATAGCATATGGGGAATTGGATACGGTGACCCTGGTCGCATCCGCGTCCATCCAGCCATCTATTGTCGCATCGGGTATCTGGACGGGACCGGCGGCTTCCATGGCAGCTATATACTGTCCCCGGTTGCTTTCCTTGTCGATATAAGTCCACTCCACATCGTATTCCTCGCCACCCGTAAAATTGGAAACCGCCCAGGATATATCCATTTTCTCTCCAACCAGAGCCAGTGTCACATTGTCAATGGGATTGGGCGGCAACGGGCCGCCAAAGACCGGGCCGCCAAAAGCGAGTGCTCCGGCCCAGGGCTCTCCCGACATAGCAGGATCTAAGCCCAACGGCCGTAATGCGCCCAGGTGAAGCGTTCCATTGTTGTCTTTATCGAATGGATACTTCCTCTCGACAACTATCTGACCTCTCAGCCTGAAGACGTCGGGCAGCTTATCCTTCCATTCCGGAGAGCTGATGCTGTTGATCACCACTGTCACCTTGAAGGCATTCTTGAACCTGTACCGGCTAATCGTCGGGTAATAGGCGCCCTTTGCCGTATCATATTTTACGACCAGGTCTATATTGTCTATCGTCTCAGGACTTTGCTGATCCCGGCTGGTAAAATATTTGATGCTGACATTCAGGGTGCAGCTGAACGACCTCGTATAGAAACTGAGCGCCGTGTCCTGCCGAAGCTCGAAGGAGATAATGTCTTCGACGGAGAGGTGCTTCAGCCTGTTCCATTCACTCAAGGGCATGTTCAGGAACTTGTCGTCGATCACCATCAGGGAATCGCCTTTCTTCAAATGCCCGGTAATGCTTTGCACATAGGATTCGCTGGACGCGAACAGCTTCGTAAGAGGAAGCACCACGAGCAGCAACGATAGCCGGAAAAGGTAAAACAAACGATGGGTCATCTGGAATGAGGTTCTTAAACGGTTAGTTATTATTGACGTTTAGCGAATAGTCCCGGTAGGCGGGGGCGGCGGTGATCTGTCCATCCCTGATCGCGACGATGTTCTTGATCCTTTCGTGAACCGCCATATTTTTGTTCTGAGGGTAGCTGTATTCGATCTTCATCAGCCATATCTTGTCGGACTTTCCGTCGGGTATAACACCGGATTTCCACCACTCAATGTCTGCCCTGCGCAGCTGGTATCCGACGGTATCGTAGAAAAGTGTGGAGGATCGGATCGCAGGATCTATGTCGCTCACCACGCGTAATTGCCTGCCCCCGACATCTTCCGATACTTCTCCGGTTGTCCGGAAATGGGCAGTATCTGTAAATATCGCTTCCGCGGGGAGCATTGGCGAAACAGCATCCGGGGACGCCTTCCCAACCGAGATCTGCCTGTTGACGGTATCAAGCTGTACGACCCATTCGCCATCGCAGAATGTCTGCATATAGCTGAGCTGCATATAGTATCCTTTGCCAGAACGGATATAACGGAATGACCTTGTCTCCTTTATTGCATTCCCCCTCTCCTTGTCATATATGCGAATCGTTCCGGCAACGGATCCCAGCGAGTCTATGGTCAGTCGATAGCGTTGGAGTAGCCGTTGATATTCGCTGGTCGCGGAAGGCGTGGACGAGTGCCCCTCTATATTCCTGCGCTGCTCTTTCCATATGCCAAGTCCGGCAGTCGCCGCAGTCAGGGCGCTCAGCAGAAGTATCGATATGAAGATCGTTTTTGTTGACATTGGGTTATTGCTTTATATATGATTGGCGGTTCTCTTTGACGGTCATGATCCCTCTTTCGGTCTCTTTTTTAACTCGGATAGGCGTTCCTTCCTCGTCATATTCATAGAATATCCCATAGTTATTCTCGTCGAGCTGACCGGTCAGTCGCATGGTGTGATCGTCATAAACAAAGGTCTTCATCTGGCTGTCGAAAGGCTGGATGCGTAAATCATCGATATATATTTCGCCGCTCGCAGAAAGGGACAGGGAGAACGTAGAAGTAGCCGTGAAAACAATTTCCAGCTTTTTCCATCCTTCTACGACCTGCAGGGGCCAGTTAGAAATGTCGTTGGTGCCGGAGTTATAGGAAGTACCATTCAGTGTCAGTGTGAGACCGCTGATCGTATTTTTTACGTCGGTGAGCAGCGTGTTCGAAAAATCCTGGTCTCTGACCCACATGCTCAGCAGATATTTCTTGCCTGGTATAGGAGCGAACCCTGCGGCCTGCTCATTACTGGTCAGGATGTATTGACCGATGCCATTGAACCCAAGGGCGTCGTCGAACGGTTTGTCATTTCCGCCAGCCTGGTTTATCGTCACCCCCGACAGCTTCATGCTGTAATTGCCGCTATGGGCGATGCCGGAGACAATCTGGCTACCACCGTCATTAATGAGAAGCCCCGACGTGCCGTCATAGGCCGGAAACTTCATATCCAGGTGCCTGCCGGTCGGACACTGACCGATGGGATTGAACTGCCGCAACTTAAAGTAATAGTCCTCAAATCCATCGAAAGCGATCTCGTTCTGTCTGGCGTTTGTAGCAACCGCTATCGGTACGGTCTGCAGATATCCATACAGTGCCGCATTATAGCGTTGTAATGGATCGACCGTTTCGACACTGTTGCCCTTCTGATCGAAATGGATCAATTTACTCGTCCATTCCCATGCCGGGTCCTGCAGGATATGCTTAGGATGGTCCACTTCAGGCATAGGCGTAAGTGACGTGCCATTGATGGTCCAGAACGGCGCAAAGTTGCTGTAATAGCCCGAGGTGCGAATATTGGTACCGCCATTCTGTGACGGATTTCCGGGTGTTTGGATCCGGTTTACCTGGTATACATGGTCATACTCCATCCGCCAGACGCCTTTGACGTCCTGGTAGTAGGGATTGAGCACCTGGTTCACCGGGTCGGTACAGACCGTAGTGGGTGTCACCGGGTACGAATAAGGCATGCCCTTCCAGATCACTACCAGGTCTGTCGGTACACCTTCAGCGCAGGCAGTACGATAGCTAAAATCCACCTCTGCGGTACCAATGCCGGAGGCATCGCAACCAAAAGCCTGGGCATAACAGCCGGCTGTCGTGGGAGACCGGGCCCCCGGATCAGACAGTAGAGTAGTTGCGCCGGCCGAAACAGTACTGAAGTCGACCTCGGCTAATTGTTGCGTGGCCGTCCCAATATAGGCCTTATCGCCCTGTTCGAGATAATAAAAACCATTGACAACATGCGTTTGCTCAATATAGTAGTATATCTGGGAAAGGTCGGTATGGCAAGAACCAATATTGCAGGCCGTCAGCAAGTTGCCATACATATCGCTATCAAACAAACCGGTGCCAATGCCTTCGGCCACAAGATCCGCCAGGGTCACCCCGTCTGATTGAACAGCAAAGAGGTTTCGCCGGCTGATGGAAGGCTTAACGCCATTAAGAAACAATGTCTGCAGAAATAGCTGAAAAGCCGATCCCCTCTGTTTAAATGACGACATCGAAGGCGTACACGTCTCCGTCACGCTGGAAGGCGTGGTTGTCAAAAACTTTGCCACCGGCATATCCCACTCATCCTTATAAGTCTCGGCCTTTGCCGCGAGCACGCGCCTGTCAACACCTCCTTGCAGGGTATAATTGCCGGAAGCGTCCACAACAAGCGGGTTGTTCATTGTCACGAGCGTCCCAACTGATGCGCTGAGAAAATTCCGCCGTCCGGACCGGATAAGCTTGTAATTACCATTCGTCGTGATAAAGTTCCCGCTCTGGTCGATGATCTTAAAATTGCCAGGAGCATTATGGTCTGGGATCACCCATCCTTTCATCGGTGATGTCGCTGGCATGTCCAGATTGACCAGCTCGTCGCCCGGCGAGAGATAATTATTATAGGTGGCGTTGATCGAGCCATTGCCGGAATAAGTCAGATCCTGGAAGATGGTACCTATATTCTTATAGGCTGCCCCCATTCCGTCGTAGGCCAGGTAAGCCGGGTAGCCAAGTGAATAAGTATAGTCATCAAACTCGTTCTGTGTCCTGGACAGCAGGACCTGACCCGTATTGCCGTCCCAGAGCAGGTTATCGGCCATAAGCGTCGAACCTTTGTCGGTCGTCCTTATCGACTTTAAAATACCGAATTGATGAATGACCTTTATCGTCGAGATGGAGTTATAGGATTTGACACTGCTGGTCGCATTATAGTTAATCCCTGTGTATGGGATCGGCCAAATAGCCTCAATTAGCCCGGAATAAGCTCCGATGCTCGTGCCTCCGCTATTAGTCGTGGACTCCCGAACATCCGTCACCAGCTCTTCATCCGTGCCCACCAGGTGTTGCCCAATACCCATAACTCCATTGCTTTCGTCGGGCTCCATGGTCAGTACGTTGTTGTCAAGCTGCTTCTTCAACGCGTTGTTGTCCTTTACATTGTAAAAATATTCCGTGGAAGAGATAAGGTTGCCGCCTTTGTCATAGACGGATGTCGCCCGGGGCTTGCCATGCATGTCGTTGACCACGATCTTAAAGCCCTGCGAAGTAGAAACCCGCTTAACCGCCTTCGTGGCGAAAAGCAGCAGCGTTAGGTCGTCCTCCGCCGTCCGCTGGTCCAGCGGCATATAGTCAACCACGGTCGGGAAGTCCTTCGCTGTATAGAAAGCAGAAATTGTATAGCCCGAATTTTCGGAATGCTGCCTGGTCGCGTCCCAGTAGGGCTTGTCCGCCCCATACGGTGTGGCCTTTACTTCGCTGTATCCCACTTCCGGCGCCGGGAAATAGCTCTCGGCATATGGCATATCGACAAAGTGATAGCGGTCCTGGCTCCATTGAGTCTTTTCAGTATACATGACCGGCTCGTGAAAAGGATTTTCTTCGTTGCCGTTGCCGGGTTCATAGGACGCAACCCCTGAGGAGACAGGCAAATTGTTGTCGTCTTTTGTCGTATACTCATACAAAATGCCATTATATAAGGGCTTTGCATTTGCTCCCGCCCTGACATCAGTCCAGTTATCATAGATCTCGACGCGCTTAACCCTGCTGCCTCCGCCTAATTTACCATAAGTATTTCTAAATTTCCCTATCGGTGAGCCAATGGGGCAGTTCAGACGGACCATACTCTTTTCCGGGACAAAACGGTGGGCGTATCCTTTTCCACGCGCCATACCATCAAAGGACTGGCCTAGCTCGCGCAGGTTCACGAATGCCTGAAGAATGCTCAGGACTGCGGCCTTGACGTCACCTCCAAAGCCCGACGCGTCTGAATTGTCATAGTTCTCGTAGGCATGCTGTGGAAGGTCCGCCTGCAGCATCTGCCATGCTGCTTTTGCGATCGGGTTTACATCGGCTACAGGCTTTACCGGAATACCGGCGATCCGTTCCGATGACATCCGGGTCAGATCCAGTTTGCTCAGGTCGCCGACCTCCGCATATCCATACACATACTCGTAATCTGCCCTGTTGTCCAGGTCTGTAAACACCTTGTACGCGAGAGACCCCCATGGTTTGCCGTCGGGGCCCGTCAGGTAAGAATTGATGAACTTCTGCTGATCGGCAATCGCTACCGGCACCTTAACGTAAAGCATATTCAAATTCTCGCCACTGTAACTATTTTTATATGCGATCAGGTTATCCGAAGTATGCGCGCCTTCGGTCCCCGTCAGCTGACATTCCTCCATAGCCTTTCGGTCCTGGACAAAGGAATAGTCGTCCGACTCGTATTCAACCGCGATCTGACCGCCCGTCGGCACGGTGATCGAGCTAAGTTGCCATTTTGCGGCAAATCTGTCTTCGAGCAGCCGCGTATCAAAAAGCTCGTCCGCCGATGGCTGCAAGGTATATGGAAACTCCGAATTGTTGAGCTCGCTCACAATGGATGATCCTTGCTGAACAAGCTTGTTGTAATAGCTTTGCTTGTAGGTCCCCCATCGGTCAGTCTGGCGTTGGGTATAAGCGTCATTTAATTCTGCGATGTCAGTCGGTTTGACGGCAGTGTTCTGTAAAGCCTGGTCATTGACCGGCGCTGTATTATAAGAAAATATATAGGGATTCGACCGCCCCCTGACGTTTGCCCCAAAGGTGAAATAGACCTTTCGCAGCGTAAGCTTCCCTTTATTTGGATTTCCTGGGATCAGGTGACCGTCGGGGTCGTACGGATGGGCCGCGGAATAGGGGCCGTAGGGCGCCAGCGGGTCGCGAAGATCGGCAACAATGTCCTGAACGCTATTAGGAACACCAGGTTGCAGGGAATAGTCATATTCGAAATGGGCTACTTTGACCGGTACCGCGAGATTACCATTCTTGGCAATTTCCGCCTTTGTGAACAGACGGATGCTATCCAGCTTCATTTGCTGATCGCCTGGGTCGCTGCTGCGGCCGCCATCGATGCCCTTGACACCCCATCCGTCGGCCCTTCCGCTTTTGTAAAATATGGCCACCATCGTCTTGCTCTCAATTGTATCCAGATACCAAAGCTCCTTGATACCATATATGATGCTGGCCTTGTCGTCCTTGTTGTCGGACAGGAACCCCTCGTTGAAATTCGCGACCCCTTCTTCGTAAGGAGCGCGCCAGTGATAGTTGTATGAGCTGCGGTCATAACGGAATTTCACGGCCGTCCCGAGGTCGTCGTCGCTAATGCCATTCCCAGTGAGATCGACATAGTCCGGAGACAATATTCCGGAAAGAAGATAAGAGGTCGCGTAGGGAGGTATGACCTTGTCGGAGAAATAGTTAGACCTGCCGTTTCCATTTTTGAGTGACCGCTCGTCCTGGGTGTAAGCGACCTGGCCTGTCTTACGGACCGCCCCAAAGGAGCTCAGGTCAGACTGATACTTAGAATTAAAAGATATCTCCTGCTGCTCGCGATTGTATACAGGAACCCCGTATACCAGCCTTTTCCCGTCTGCCTCGGTCAAAGTGATCTCTGAAATATGGTGCAGTTTATGCACCCGTTCATTTAGCAGAGCTCCATCATTCACAAAGTCTATGGTCGCATCGCCCGAATTGCCGACAAAGTCGTATTGCCCGTTGATCTTCGTGTCCAATCCGTACTTCCTCGCCTCATCGTAATTCAGGTAGCTGAAAGAAGAGGTTCGCTTGTCCCGGACTGTACGGTGCATTGCCCCAACTCCTTTTTCTCCGCTGGCAGTCACCACGATCGCGTCCGCCTGTGCCGTAGAGGAGAAAGCCGAAAGTCGCACTTTCTGGGTAACGTCGTTATTCAGGGTGGTCAGATAATTGGCGTCCGTGCGGGACAGCTCACCAGTCTTCTTGAAATAGGATTTTTCATATGTCTGAACGGTGGACCCGGGGGCGGCATCAGCAGCCATGGCATAATTGGTATTCCAGCGATGCGTAACAGAATTGACGGTATTCTTGCTGACACGGGCGCCCGCCTGGAAAATATTGCCGAATCCCGCGGTCAACCCTGCACCCAGTGTGCTGGAAATATCGGTATAGGTACGGTCGAAGACGGTATATTCTCCGTTATAGAACGGCCTATACTGCGAAGTACCGAACTGGCTGGTGGCAGTAAAATAGTCCTGTGTCGCAACGGGAATGGGAATGGAGGGCGCAGTGGTAAGAAAAGTTCCGTCTTTTTCCCGGTTGAAATCAAGAAGGGCATTGGTATTGGTTGCCCCATCAGCATAGTTCAGATAACCGAACGCAGGCAGGTTGAGGATGCTTTCCAGATTGGTCTGCGTGGTTACGTAGCCAGTGCCTCCTATGCCCAGATAACCACCGAAAAAAGCAGGTCCAAGGTCCAGGCTGAATGAGCTGTTCGTATTTCGTGTGCTGGCGCCAAGGGACGGGGTATAGCCGTGAGAAAAGTCAACGGTATAGCTGCCTATACCCACCCCCAGGCTGCTACGGCTGGTTTCGACAAAATGGTTCCCTTGTTCTTCGATCATGCGGGTATCCCAGAGGGAGTGCCTGCTATCAAAACTGGCGGAAAGACCCGCTTCCTCTAATCCAGCCCTGGTATTGTATTTCAACGAACCGGAAAGGCTTAGGCCGTTACCGTCATCTTGACCCTCATATGCCATTGAAAGTCCCAGACTCGGCTCCACGGTAACTCCTGACCGCGAATCAGAATTCAGACTCAGTCCGGCATTCAGGGTTGTCGAACCAGCTTTTGCGATATTGTAGTCTATGCTCGCGCCAACAGATCCGCCGATGCCGTAATAATTGTCTTTATATACGTCGACATGCAGGCTGACGCTACCTTTTTCCTTGGCGAAAATGGTCGGCTTTAGCGTGAACTGGCCGCCTATCTTGTAGAACGGTTTCTTGTTCTGGAAGGTCCTGATCCTGTCCGGCTGGTCCCCCGCAATAGTCGCCTTCCCCGTAAAGTCGTCCGGGATACCCCGCATATTCCTGTTGACGGCACCAGGGCTTAGCGTCCAGCCCATACCAACCCATGAAGCTTCATCCTCTGGATTGTTGCCGCCATGATAGGAGATATTGACAGGATATCCCCCCACGTCCATCAATGGGATGTCGTATTTGAAATCACCACTGAACAGGTCGACCATATTGCCCGATCCTACGGCCTGGAATTGCTGCATCTCGGGCTGCACAGGTCCCGAAGTAAGGGCATAGGCCGCCGCGGGATAAAAATTCTGAACCGTCACAACAATCAGGAAAAAGGCCGCTATGCCTTTTTTGTTACGTTTTCCGATACTGAACATCCTTCTATTTATTTTCTTTTAAGGATAATATTTGTGTTCCCCAGTTACCATATGAATCCCGGTAGATCAGGGTATCCGGCTGTATGCCGCCGGGCGTCTCGAAAACCATTACCCCTTCTTTCACCTGCTGGTCAAGCCCTGGCTTTTCCTGAAAGAAGACTGCCTGTAGTGTGTCCCCATTTGCCAGCGCTTTCCAGTCTTTTTGCAATTCGTACTGAATATATCTTTCTCTTTCGGTCGACCCCTGGTTATTCTTGCCTGCACTGCTATCGGTCAGTCCTATCAAAAAGGAGCAAAAGTTCTTTTGCACTGCAGAATCCGTCTGCATTACCATGCGGTTATCGGCCCTATCGACATAGATAGCATTCCCTGGACGGCTTACCAACGCCAGGTGCCTGGCTGAATTCACAACCGGCTTGTGCGTATTGTGACAGGCCGCAAGCGACAGGCTTAGTATCAGAAATTCTCTTCTCATAACACCGGGTCATTTTCGTGATAAACAAACCGGACCAGTATATCCTGTTCATTGAATGGATATACCTTCAGCACATAGTGCTTTCCGTCCTCAAGATCCAGATCGGTCAGGTCGATGTCCACCTTGTTCATGCCCTGCACGATAGCGACCTCCGGCAGATGCTTGATCTTCTTTGATCCACCTTCCGTCTCATATATCTCATAGGACAATTTTTTGACGTTGTAGTTATTCTGATAGGCGAACTTGAGTACTCTTGTCGCGACGTAGTAATTCCCGTTGACCAGATCGCGCAGCTCCCTGTAACTATCATTCGGACTCGGCTTCACCGGATCATTGCACTGCACCGTAAACTCCCATATCTCCGACTTCGACAGGATGATCCCATTCTGGTACGCCACTACCTGCCAGACATAGGTATGTCCTTCCTGAAGGTCCGGCGCAAACGACGGATAGCTCACCGTCGTCGAAGGGATATTATCCAGCAGCACCAGCGGCGCATTCATCAGCAGGTTCTCTATGGCGGCGCCCATCTTCTTTTCCGTCAGCTGCAGCCGAAAGCGCATCGATGGCGGAAAGGGCACCGGCGGCTGCCAGCTCAGCGGAGGCCGCCTCTGGCAGATCTTATCGCCGTCGGCAGGGTTGATCAGGCTGATCGGTACCAGCGGCTGTATATTGGCGTCAAAACAATTCTCAAAATCATCCGATTTATCCGCGGGCACCCACCGATAGCAGAAAGTATACTCTCCCGGCGGAAAATTCCGGGTCTGGCTGACAATAGCGGCCATCGCATTGGAAGCAAACCCAAACTGGCTCGCAGTAAAAACACCGGCAGGCAACGGGTTGTTACCCGGATTTATCGTCATCTGGGGAGAGACGATGTTCACGATCGAAGACTTGGAAATATTCTCCTTTACCGTTATATAGACCTGCCCCCTTTTTGACTGGCTGGTCAGATTCTGTATCTGAGCGGTCCCAAGGCCATCGATGGTCCTCCCATATACATCCGGCATAAAGATGAAATTCACCTGGCTATACACCTGGCTCATCGGTATCAGGAAAAGCAGCGCTATGAATAAATTCCGAAACATAGACAGTTATTTAAAAGTGTACCGGACCCCGGTGCTTAAAAAAAGTTGATTGGCCAGCTGTGGCTGTATGATATGGATCGCCTTCTTATATCCGACCTGCACGTCGCAGCTCAGCTTGCCCGCAACGGCGACGCTCAATTGCTGACGAATGCCCAGCTGTGTGTTCCAGCCGCTGTTATCATAATAGCCAAGAGCGCTGGACAATCGAAGGGCGGACAAGGCGTACGAGTAATTCGCCTCTGCGCTGAACATCGACGTATTGAAATAATAAGACTTGCTGGAGGAGTGGTTACACAGGATCGTCAGGGACAGCAGGTCTTTGCCCACCATAAAAGAGGATGTGTTACTGGCCAGCAGCGACGTATTGGAATAGGCGGCAGTGCTGTCGGTGAAGGGGATATTGATCTCCTGTCGGCTGATGGTGAAAGTATTCATCACCTTCTTTTTGTCAATGATAAATCGATAGTTGGCGTTGAGCTGCAGCATCGAATTGACGCCACTGACCGGCGCGTGCCCGTAAAAATCCGACTGGTAGTCGCTGCGCTGGTAGGTCAGCGTAACACGGTCGTTGCGATCGATCTTGAATCCTGTCTGCAGCTTGTTGGTGAAGGCCGTATATACGAAATTACCATAGGGGTCAAATACCTGCCGTTTGTAGTCTCCGTCATATTTCACGCTAAGCCGTTGTCCCATAAATTTCCGCGCCAGCCCCAATCCTACCTGGCTCTCTCCGCTGCGAAGCAGTGCATTTCCCGGATCGTTATATCCCAATCCCACTTTCTTCAGGTATAGTTTGACATCCGTCTTGATGATCTCGCCCGTATAGCTGAGGATGCCGGCGTAGTTGGCCTTTCCCGCGCCGCTGAACAACGAGCCATTCGACGCCGCCTTGCTGCCCGCGCTGTCGCTGCCCTGGTTACGGAAAGAACCGAATGACCGGGAGACGTCCAAAGAGATATTGTGTCCCCCGCCCAGCTGCATGCCCGTATGTAGGGAGAGTACGCCGTCCTGTCGCGGCGCCATCGGCAGATAGCTTGACGCAGCGCCCGCCGAACCGCCAGGATTTCCGGTATTGGCGTTAAAACGGAAGAAATTGACCGCCAGCGACTGATCGATAGGACTATTGGTTCCCGTTCCTACCTTGAATCCGGTAAGATTGCTATACTCGTTGCTGATGGCGCTGGTCAGACCGGCCTGCTGCCAGTTGTTGACGTTGTTGTTCTGTCCGTAGATCATGCCGACGCTGGCGGACTTGTTCTGGAACTCGGCATTGGCGCCCGTATTGACCAGGTTGCTTAGCCCCAGATCGCCCGTTTGTGCGGCGTTCTGACCGAGGTTGAGCGTCTTCACATTATAGAACAGGCGCTGCATCGTGCTGAGGCTGGCCTGGTCGTCCAGCACCTGTCCCAGGTTGTTCGGGTCTGACAGGTAAGACTTCAGCGCTCCCGGCTTGAAGGCAGACTGTGATAGCAGCTGTTTCACCAGCGGATTGCTTTCAAAACGCTGTTTGTAGCCGGTGATCTTCGAGTAGATGGATTCCATGACCTCGTATTTCTTTACTTCGCCAAGAGCCATGCGGTAGCTGGAGTCCGATTCCAGCGTTTTCGGGTCCTTGCTCTGCTGCAAATGCTGGAGGGTAGCCATATTTTTCTGATAGGTCTGAAGCGCCGATCCCGGCAGCATTCTGTTACGCAGCGCCGCCATATCATTTGCCGACAGACTGGTCGCGTCTGTCGGTACACCCATGGGTAGCTTATAGTCTTTCGTATAGTCGCTCTGTATCTTTGTAACCTCTCCCCGCAGCTGCTGCTCATATTGCGTACGGATCGACTTTACCCGCGCCAGCGCGGAGTTCATGATCGCCTCGGGGCCCAGCTTTTCCAGCAGCTTGCTTCGCAGCGTCTCCAGGTAGGCTTCATGATCGAAATTGAACTGGTAAAAATTCCGGAAGGGCGTGTAGTCCATCGTATTGATCCCATTGCTTTCGCGGATATTCATGTTGAACGGCATGCCCGACAGCCCGACACCGTAGGCGGCGTCATAGCTGAATGTCCCCGATAGTTGCCGAAAAGCACCGAGACCCATTCCGGAAGTATCCTGGAAATAGCTGTAGTCCACCTCGGCACCGAGCTTGTTCACAGTAATAGGCTTGCTACCCTCGAACAGTTTGACACCTTGGGTCAGCTGCTGCAGTGGCGTTTTCAGCTGAGACACAGCGCTGCCTGCCTGCTTTACCAGCGAATCCCCCGCTATTGCCCCCCGGACATCCGGCAGCTTCGGGACTGTCTGAGCCTGAGCCCGGGTGATGCCAGTCAGGATAGCCAACGACCAGCAGAGTAATAAACGACAATTCATTGAATCGGTTTTTGATGGTTGGAGAACACCCCGTTATTTATTCTTTAGTAGCAACGCCTTTAGTTCCGCCATCTCACGCTGAAGGCCCTCCACTTTCTTAGCCTGCTCTGCCAATTGGGAATTTTGCTCTTTCAGCTGTTTGTTCTCATCGATCAGGTACAGCGTCAGCTCTTCGACCTTCTTAAGCAGACCAGCCTGGTTTGCGCCGACGTCTATTCCCTTTGCCGATACCGTCGCTGCAGATACCATATCCGGCAGGTGCTTGTATTTCCCGATGTATGATTCCAGCTCACTGAGACTCCGCAGTCGGTAGCCCTTCCTGAACACATAGTCCGGCCAGTTTGACGTCGGCATTACCTGCACCCGCGTGAATACCGCTGCCCCTTTCACCGCCAGTCTGTAACCCTGCGGCAGGTTGCTGGTCCCGATAGCGATATTGTTCAGACTGTCGTATTGAAGACCGTTGTTATAAAGCCAGCGGCCGCCACCTGTACCCGATCCTACCGAATTCCACGCACTGCCATTGTAGTACTGGAAAACACTGGAGTCAGTATTATATAGCAACAGCCCATTCTGCAGATCCCCGCTGGCGATCGCTCCCCGCTGCGCGTTGCTCAGCCTTGGCAGCAGCACACCAGTATTCGTGCTCACCACATCGAGGGCAGCCTTCGGCGTGACAGCATTCTGCGTCAGCGCCGCGCTCCCCCCCGTCGTATTGATCTGGGTGCGTCCATTATATAGCACCGTGAGAGCATTAGACCGGCCCGGCGAATTGAGACCATCGGCGCCAATCCCATTGCCGACTGTGAACACCGGATAGGATAGTGCATTGGACACAGGCTGGTCACCCCAACCCGTCCACGGCAGGGTTGCAAAATCGACATTCGACACGCCGAAAGCGGCTCCTCCCCTCGAACGGTTGATAAGACTCATCCCCGCCGTCACCTGCCCCAAACCACCAAACTGATTCGTAGTTCCGGACACAAATCCACAGTTCACAACGTCTGCTGTAGTGTGCGAATATCCGCTGATCAGTCCTTCGCTGATATACTTAGTAAGATTCATCGAGATCCCGTCGATCATACTGGCGTCAATGCCCGCGGTATAGGTATTGTTAAAGCCGCCCACATAGCTCCGGATGACGGCATTGTCCCCGCCACCAGAGAAATCGCCCCGCTCCATTGTGATGAACGAACCTTCCGACCTCCAGGAAGTATCGAACATTGTCGACAACGACGCAAAAACGGTATTCTGCAACCGGCCCTTTATAATATTCGGCTCGTCCGTATTGATGATCAGAGCCGATGTCGGCCATGGTCCGTACGCAATTCTCGGCAACGTACTATCCAGCCGGTCGGAGGCTCCGATCTGCATGATACCGGTGCGGGCATTGTATCGCACGCCTGTTGAATCGTTCGTATTCACGCTGCGATCCATCGTCGTGCCCATGGTCACATCGCCGTTACCATATACGCGGAACGCGGGTTGATTCGCCTTATTGACGCCCGTTCCCGGAATGGTGATCGTCCCACTCTTCGACATCCGCATCCGTTCGATATTATTCGTCCGGAACGCCAGATCATTCGTATCCACAGTCCCTACGAAGCTGCTATCCGCCCCCGTCGCGATATTCCCCGTCGTCGACCAGAAATAGTTGAGAGACTCCACTGTTACATTAATGGTCGCACTGTTGGTATTGCCCGTCCCGTCAATGGCCCGGGCTTTCAGCGTATAACTACCCGGATCGGCATTCGCCCAGACAAAGTTGTAAGGCGCCGAGCTGTCCACTCCGAGTAAGGTATTGTTTGCATAAAATTCCACCCGGGCTATCGTGCCACCCGTCTCGACTGCGGAAGCGTTTATAGTCACAGAAGCGTTCTCCGGCAGGATGTCACCATTTTGGGGCTTGCTGATACTGACCGTCGGCGTCGGCGCCGTGGTATGGCCACTGGTGATCTGCAGCCCGCTTATACCCGCGAGATTCGTTGTGGACAGCGTGTTAACATAAATGTGGATCTTTCCGTTCGCGTCGGGAGCTATATTGTGGAAGGTCGCCCCGTCGGCAGTATTAAAATTCCCGTTAACATCGATATAGCCATAGACCGAAGCACCCGCCACAGTATAACGCATGGGATTCAGGTTGAACGTATTCGGTACATTAATGGTCAGGCTGCCCGTCATCATGATCGTATACACGCTGTCAACCCTCAGACCGCTGATCTCAAGCTGGGGAACCGCGGCATTATAGGCGCCGAAATACGGGCTATATTGATACCACAAATTCGCCATAACAGCTGCAGGAAAAAAGGTCCCACCGGTAGCGCCGCCCCCGTCATAGGCCGCTGAGCTATTCCCATTATACGGCGCCCAGTTGGCCGTCGCCATCGAGCTTATGCTGATACCCGACGAACCTGTAGCCGTTCGCACGCCTACCGAAGGGTCGCCATACACGTTAGTCCACCCCGAAACAGCATGAGGGGTCAGCGAGAAGTTAAAGCTGGCAGTCTGCGCATGCAGCTCTCCTACAACAATGAACAGACTCAGGAGCAATACGCTTAAAACTTTCTTGAGTATCATATCGATCAGTTATTATCTTGATTACAATTCAATCTTATCGGACAAGGCAATACCATCCCTGCCGCCCGGCAGAGACTATCTTCGGCCGTGCGGGCAAAACAAACCCTGTCGGCTATTGGCCGACGTTAAAAGCAACAGTTATAATCCGCAGCATGAGAATACCCTGAGTTGCGCGAGCAAAACTGAAAATTGCCGGAATTATAGGTAAATGAAGGAGAACATCAGGTCATGCACGAAGAGAAGTGCACATGACTTTCAAATAGGTCCATGTTAGGTCGATTTACGGTTTTAGGTAAAATTGGTTAGGGTGGGACAGGATTACAAGGAGCGAAATAAAGAATTCTACTTTGATTTTCCTATAAAAAAATTAAGGGTTTTATTAACATTCGTAAAGGTTCGCTTAAAACTCCTTGACAAGCAAAAGGATAATATAAAATAAAATTTTATCGGTCACTGTCGTTTAGCGCGAAGAAATACGTGTAACGATACCAGTGTGAAATCGCAATAAAACACATTCACATCAACATTCCAAAATATTTCGACTAGACTTTACAAGCGTGTTAGTTTTCACAATTAACGTGTCGATCCGAATGACAATCGTGCACCTACCAAAAAACTCCCCCGGATGCCCCAGCCCCACCGCGCGCCTCACCCCCACCAGCCCCCCCCGGCCCCTCCCCCTACTCCACCCTCTTCACAATCTTATTCCCCAACGGCTTCCTATACCTCCTGATAAATTCCGACGGCGTCATCCCAAACAGCTTTGAAAACTGTTCCCTGAAATACTTCAGATCATTAAAACCCGTAGTATACGTAACCTCCACCACCGTCCTGCTCGTATTGATCAACAATTCCGCCGCCTTCCTCAATCTTAAATACCGTATAAACACATTCACCGTCAGTCCGGAAATAGCCTTGATCCGCTTGTACAACGTCGGATGGCTCATCCCTATCTCCTGACAAAACAGCTGCACCCCAAATTCCGGGTTGTCCATATGCTCGTCCACTATCCTGATACACTTCTCCAAAAAGTCCTTATGATCGGCCTCGATGCTCGACGTCGGCTGCAGCGTGATCGTATTGAAAAAATACTCCTGCAGCCTGTTCCGGGACCGAAGAATATTCCTAACCCGCGCAACGATCAGCTCCTTGCTAAACGGCTTGCTCACATAGTCCTCCGCTCCACACTCCAGTCCCATCAGTCTCGACTTCTCCGACGAGCTCCCCGTCAATAAGATGACGGGAATATGCGCCAGGTGTGAATCTTCCTTAACCCTTCGGCACAATTCGATACCATCCATCTTCCCCATCACGACATCGCTCACGACAATATCGGGCTGCTCCTTGCTGATCAGCTCGAAAGCGGAGACCCCGTTGTCCGTTTCATAGATATTGAACTGATCCATAAAGATCTCCTTCACATAGCTCCGCAGCTCCGCATCATCATCCACCACCACCATCGTCGGCAGACCCGATATGATCTTGTCTATAACTTTTGATTTGTTCTCCCTGGCCCCATCACCACCTCCGGGACTTTCCTCGACCAGCTCATGAATAATACTCGGCCGGTCACATCGGCCTTCCTCCTTCATCGCATGCGCCCCCCTCGGCAGGATCAGCGTAAAGATGCTCCCCTTCCCTTCCGCGCTCGTATAGGACAACGATCCGGCATGCGCAACCGCAAGCTTCTTCGAGACATAAAGCCCTATTCCAAACCCCGTCTGCGACGCCCTTTCCGTGTTATCCGCCTGATAGAACGCATCGAACAGCCGGTTGCTGATATGCTCGGCGATCCCGCACCCCGTATCCCTCACGACAATAGATACCTGTCCTCCATCAAAAGACAACGACAGTTCGACCTTCCCTCCCGCAGGCGTATACTTCAAGGCGTTGGAAAGGAGATTAAATAAAATGATCTCGATCTTTTCCTTGTCCCCGCAATAGGATACCTCACCCAACGGCCTCTCAAAATGAAAAGCAATATTCTTCGACGCCGCCCGCTGGCTAAAACTTAAAAAGACCTCATTACACGCCTCATTAATGTCAAAACTGGATACATGCAGCTGCTGCTCTATCGATTCGACCTTCCTGAACAACAACAGCTGATCCACCAGGCTCAGCAAACGCCGGGCGTTTCGGTGGACAGTAGACAGCTTCTTCTGAACAGGCTCCGGATTCGATTCCGCCATCAGGTCCTTCAAAGGGCTTACAATTAACGTAAGCGGCGTCCTGAATTCATGAGAAATATCGGTGAAGAAAGATATCTTCCTTTCCGTCAGCTCCTTTTCCTTTTGCTTTTCGATCAGCGCCAGCCTTATCTCATACCTCAACCGCTCCTGCCGCCGGTAATAATAAAGAAAAGCATAGAACACCCCGACCGCCAAAGCCGCATAAACCAAATATGCCCACCAGGTCCTGTACCACGGCGGCAACACTACGACAGACAGCAATTGCATTTCCTCATCCCAGATCCCATCCGCATTCAATACCCGGACATAGAATTTATACTCCCCTTCCCGCAAATGGCTATAATTGGCCGTTCGCAGACTACTGGCGTTGCTCCAGTCCTTATCCCACCCCTTCAGAGAATAGGCGTAGTTGAGATTGTCCACATTGGAATACTGCAATGCAGTAAAATCAAACGAAAAAACCGCCTTATCGAACGGCACCGTTATACCCGTGACAATATCCTTATTTCGGGAGCTCACATAATCCGTATGGGCTTCGACCGGGGCGTTGTCGACCTTTATCCCGGTCAGGAACAACCGGGGAATATCCTTCTTGTCGAAGATGCTATCCGGATAAAAACTATTAAAGCCCCTGATCCCCCCAAAAAGAAACTCCCCGCTTTGGGTAACCATAGCCGCATTAAAGCTGAACTGGTTGCTCTGCAACCCATCGGCCTGGGTAAAATTTCGATAGGTCTTCGTAGGCGGACTGTAACGGCAAAGGCCATAGTACGTGCTAAGCCAAAGATTCCCTTTATCGTCCTCTAATATCCTCAGGATGGCGTTGTTGGGCAGCCCGTCCTTGGTCGTCATCTGCTTGAACATCCCCTTTTCGCGGTCGAACAGCAGCAGCCCTCCCCCTTCCGTCCCGACCCAGAAATTATGATCCCTATCCTCGTGAATGCTTCGCACGGGATACCCGATAGTATAACGCCTGTGCCTCCTGCCGTCCGGATCTATCTTTATTAAGGATGTGTAATTGCCTCCCCACAAGACGCCGGACCGGTCCTCCGCCAACACCTGCAGATCATAAAGAGAAGTATCAAAAAGCTCGAACCTGTCCGCAGGCCTGTTGTACAGGTAAAGATGCCCCCGGTTACAGGCCGACGCCCACAGACGCTGCCTGCTGTCTTCAAATATCTGCCAGATATTCCTCTCGTCGTTCCTTGAAAAAGGGTTGTAGCACGCGTAATGACTAAAACGGTTGCCCGACCTATCCAACTTGTCGATCCCCCCAAACCAGCTGGATACCCACATATCATTCTTGAAATCCCTCGTGATATTGGTAATAAAATTGCTGCTTACCGAGCCGGGGTCCGCCGAATGAACATATTTTGTTACACTATTCTTTTGCTTGTCCCAGCAACGCAATCCCGCCCCATCCGTCCCGATCCACAGATTGGACCGCTCATCTTCGCAAAACGACAATATGAAATCATTCACATCCTCCGTCTTCCCCTTCTGGTACGATATTGTTTTGAAAAGACTGCAGCTCTTCTCCAGGACATTCACCCCCCCTCTCAACGTTCCGATCCATTTACGATCGTCCGCATCGACATAAATATCGTAGATGGCATTGCTGTTGATCGGCGCCCCCGGCGAAGCCACCGGCACAGCCGCCACCCCTCCCGGCGCCAGATGCCACAACCCGTCCCCGTCAGTAGCTATCCAAAGCCCACCCTTGGGGTCCTCGGCAATATTCTTTGCGATGACCTCGGGCACCGGCAAGTAACGCTGAAACGCTCCCCCGCGAACCCTGAAAACACCCCCATCGGTCGCGACAAAGACCTCGCCGCGGGAATCGACAAAGACAGAATTGCACTGCGCCATCCCCGAGGCGACAAGGCTGATCTTCCCGCTGCCCATATCATATTTGCACAAACCCACATCGGTAATAAAAAGCCACACCACATGTCGTATAGAGTCGTATTCGATAGCCGGAACATGATACGTCACATCCCCTCTCCCGAAAGCGATCTGCCTGCCCGTCTCCCTGCTGCCGGAAAAGACCATGAGCCCGTTATGTGCCGTTCCAACCAGCATAAGGCCGCCCGCGTTCCGTATCGTCAGGATAGCGTCATCCAAAGGGACAACTTCCTGCCTATTGGCCCGTCGGTATCGAAGCGTAAAAAATGCCGCCCTGCATGGATCATAAACGCTCACCCCCTTTCCTATCCCCACCCAGACCTTATTCTCATTGTCGGAGCCAATGCAATAAATATGATTGTCCAGTACAGAAGACGTATCCCCTATCGTATTCCTGAAAACGTGAAAAGAATACCCGTCATACCTGTTCAGCCCATCATAGGTGCCAAACCACATAAATCCATTGTGGTCCCGGTAAATGCAGGTCACGGCATTATTGGAAAGGCCCTGTTCAATGCCCAGATATCTTACGGATGACGTGTCGGAAGCAATACAATTTTCTCCCCAAAAAAGGAAACACAGGTAAATGGCAAGTCTCATGTGCAGCAGCAGTTCTTTCTTAAATATACCTAATTTACCATATATATTCGGTTTTTACCCTTGGTATTTCTGATCGCTACAGACCGAACAGTACTATCGACTAAAAAAGATCTCGAAGACTGGGACAAAAAAGAATTCCCATAATAAAGCTCCTCCTTGCGGATACTCCCGTTTTTATAGGTCACCACCGCCGTGACGTCATCCGGGTTAGCCCTAACTACCTTTACCGCCCTCTTCAATTGAAATAGCTTCAGCGCATCCTGATGCTGGCTTGCGGCAACCAGACAGTCTCCGGACGCCCCCACCAGCTTCACCAGGGCCTTGCCATTATGAGGAATATATATACCGCTTTCAGTAATAGACTGCGCGGCAAAATTTCCCTTCCCGTCGCCGCGAAGCAGCAGTCCGTTCAAGCCATCATACCGGCCTGTACCGACCTCCGTCCCATAATCATTTCCATTGATCAATACGTCCAGATTCCCATCCCCATCGAAGTCGTCCGCAACCATCCCGTTCACCATCGATACCTGCGCCTCCCGCGGCAAGGGGATCAGCGTGAATTTCCCGGAACCATCGTTCCTCAGGTAGCAGGATTGCAGCATCTCGGCCCGCAACCGAACCGCGCCATGCAGCTGTTCCGGCGTAAGCAGCTCGTCCATCGTCGCCAGGGCGAATGGCTTATACGTCGCATATCTTTTCTTGACAGCCGGCCACTGCCTCGCAATATCGTCCCTTCCAAACGCCGGGAATTCCTTCATCTGCCCCCGCAAATCCGGAAGCCACAGCGACGTGATAGCAACAAAGGCCCCGTTATTCTCAAAATCCTTGGCGGTAATAGACAGCGGATGCCGCTCGTCGCCCCGAAAATAACTGTTCAACCCAACATTACCCACAATATAATCCGTCCTCCCCGTATGCCTGAAATCCCCACCAACGATACTATTCCACCACCCCGTTTTATCGGCTATACCCGACCCCGGAGTAACATCGACAAACCTCCCTCCGACATTTCGCAGAAAAGTCACCGGCATCCACTCCCCTACAATCACAAGGTCAACCCTCCCGTCATCATCGAAATCCGTAAAAAGAGCGTCGCTGACCATTCCGATATTCTTCAGCGCCGGCGCGACCATATCCGTGACATCCGTAAATTTCACGACACCATCCCTCGAGTCATTCCGAAGGATACAGCTGCTCACAGCCTTCGGATACTGACCAGGAGCCACACGTCCCGACACAAAAAGATCCAGCCTGCCGTCGTTGTTGAAGTCAAAAGCCCGCACACACAATTTGCTGGTATGATTGATAGGCAATGCGCCAACAGCCTCGCGAAAATTCCCCCTACCATCATTAATATAGAGCTTATCCTCATAATTGACGCTGTCCAAAGCAGCCGAATATCCTCCCCTCGCTATATACAGATCAGGCCTCCCATCCCCGTTAGCATCGAAAAGCAAGATACCCTCATCCTTCGCCTGCCCGACCGGCCCATGAAAACCCCCAAACACCTCCTTCTGTATAAATTTCCCGTCCCGCTGCTGCAACAACAATTTCGCTGGCTGAACCGCATTCCCGCCGACAATAAGATCATCCAGACCATCCCCATCGACATCTCCCGCCGCCAGCCCGGGGTTATACTCCGATAGCTTGTGCGGCAGCAATGCCTGGATATTAAAATCCATAAACGGCAGATCACTATGCATATAATGAATCCCCAGCTCGGCGTCCACTTCCCCAAAGAGCGCCCCCCGCGCGACCAGCGGCTGCTGCCACGAACAGACCTCCTTCGCATCAGCGACTCTAACAACCACCGTCTGATCCGCTTTAAGTCCTGATATCGTTTGTTTCCTCCCGTTATTCCATCTTACCACCACCGAGTCAACGAAACCCACCCTCCCCAGTCCAAAATGCGCCATACAGGGCACGGAGGATAAATACCCCCGGTACGGCGAATTGTCATACACCTGCTGCCTCCCATGATCATAATAGACGCTCGCAACAGCCCCGATGCCATTGATATTTTGCTTCCCGCCCCTGAATGCAATATTCAAATAATGCGTAGACCCCGTATCCCTGTCCCTCGAAGTATTCCTGTACACCAGCGCGGCATCATTGATATTATTGATCACCAGATCCATGGCGCCGTCATTGTCAAGATCCACATAGGCCGCCCCATTGGAGAACGTCGGCAGGCCCAGCCCCCAGCTGTCCGTCACATCGTCAAAACCCACCGCGCCATTGTTTCGGAACGCATAGTTGTGCAATTTCACCTGCGGCGCCATGCCCAGCAACTGCATATTGGTCAGAGCCCCGCCCGAACTTTGCCGGTACGCGATAAAATCGTGATCAGACCAATCCCTCGGAAAGCCATTCGTGATAACCAGGTCGCGCCAGCCATCGTTGTCAAAGTCGACCACCAACGGAGTCCAGCTCCAGTCGGTCTGGGACATCCCGCTCATGAAACCGACCTCGCTGAATGCAGGAATACCCAGCGTGTCACCCTGCCCCACCCCCGGACCCTGGTTCAGCTGCAGGGTATTGCGCACATACTGGGTCTGGTACCCGTAATTCTCAAAATTCTGATAGGTGTTGGTGTTGTTGGCATTCGACATCATCTTCTTCCGGTAGTTATCCTCCGCGCTCATATCCAGCTCTACAACGTCCGGCAGCCCGTCGTTGTTGATGTCCACTACATCCTGCCCCATGCTGTTATAGGAAGTATGTTTGAAATACTCCTTGGTCCTGTTCGTAAAAGTCCCGTCATGGTTATTGATATAAAGAATATTATTGGAAATAAAATCATCGGACACATAGATATCCTTCCACCCGTCGTTATTGATATCGCAGATGCTTGCAGCATGCCCGTAACCCTCATACCCGATCCCGGCTTCATCCGAAACGTCCCGAAAAACAGGATGACCAGGACGCGGGTTCTCCTCATTCCTGTAAAGTCTTCCCCGGTTGGGCCCTCCCGTTGGCCTGTCCTGCCCCACGAACACAGACGATTCGTATCCACCCGAAGCCTCATTAACGGTCAGATACATGTCCAGATCGCCGTCATTGTCGTAGTCAAAAAAGCTGGCCATCGTCGACTGGACATTAATATCCAGTCCATATTCCGCCGCCATATCCTTGAAATGTGGCACGCCGTCCTTATCCAACCCCTGATTGACATACAGGATATTCCTTCGCCGGAGCGGGTCCTTATACAGCGTATTACAAACATAAAGGTCCATCAATCCGTCATTGTTGATATCGACCACGGATACCCCTCTTGCCCATCTTCCCATTCCTTCCACTCCTGCCTTTTCGGTGACATCTTCAAATCGGAAACCGCCCTTATTGATATATAGCCTGCAGGGCACCATCCCGCCTGTAAAAAAAATATCCTGCAGACCATCGTTGTTAAAATCACCGATACCAACACCACCCCCGCTGTAGATATTGACTACCGAGAGGGGATTGATGGAGTCGTTCTCGACGATCGTATTGTTAAATCGAACCCCCGAATGCGAGGCCGCCACTTTTTCAAATAAGCTCTCCCGGCGGTTGCACGACAGACAACCGACGATCACCAGGACCGACGCCACTCCTATGATACCAGCCTTTTTCATTTCGAAAGATCTGAAAGACTCAATGACTTATCGTTCTCCTGTAATTTCGCCAGCATCGGCCTGTCGATCCCTCTTAAAATATCCTGCTGCGGCTTCGTCAGCTCGAGGACTACAATTTCATTATTGCCCGGCTTTAACCATTCCCCCGGGACATAGATCGTCTGTTGCGGACCGACATTCCAGTACCTTCCGAGATTATGACCGTTCACCCAGACAACGCCCTTGCCCCACTTGCTCATATCCAGGTAGGCATCCCCTGTTTCCTTTAAATAAAAGATACCCTTTCGGATCACCGGCCCCGTCGCATATCGACCACCGTCCGCAGTCCTCCTGACAGCGTCTATATCACTAAAAGGCAGGGAGTATATTTGCCAGTCTCTCAGCGCCTGGTTGTCAAACAGCACTTCCCTCGTGATCCCTTTCTTATTTTCCAGGAGATAAGGGCCAAAATTTATCCGCCCAAGATTCTCGACTAAGATATCGAGCGTAACCTTCCCCCTCGGCATTTCGACATGGATGCTGCTGTCCCCGTGCCGCCTGTCCAGGATACACGCCCGTTTACCATTGATGAACACCAGAGCATAATCCCGCAGACCCTTTATCGCCAGCTCTCCTTTCTTACCCCCCGCCAGCGTCGTTCGGTAGAGCACGAAGCCATACGCCTGATGGAGGTCCTCAAAGGTCAAAAGTCCCTGATTCACCCGCGGAGCCGGAAGAACACCGAACAGACTCGTCGCTTCGGTGAACAGAATGCCCTCGATCTGTACCACAGGCTTGGCAGCCGGCACGTCGGGCAGCATCTCTCCCGGAGGCAGATGCTTCTGGATCACCGACCGGAACGCCATGAACTTTGGGGTCGGGTTGCCAGCCTCGTCCAGGGGCGCATCATAGTCATAGCTGCTCGTCTGCGGTTCATAGGGGCTCTTATTATTATAGTTCGCCCCGTTCATAAAAGCCCTGGTCGTACCGCCATGGAACATATACATATTCACGGAGATCCCGGCAGACAACAGACTATCCAGCGAAGCGGCATATTTGTCGGGCGGAATAACATGATGCGGCGCCCCCCACCAGTCGAACCAGGCAGGATACCATTCCGCCACGTAATAAGGGCCTTTGCCATTATTGTATTTTCTCACCAGCTGTTTTACTCTTTGTGGATTGTCGATCCCATTGACCGCGGGCAGTAATCCCGGTAAGCAGCCCTTCGCCAGATCAGCCGGCGGATCACAGGTATAGAGCAGGCCGTCGAATCCGGCGTCCCGGAAAATTTTCCGGTTGACCGCGAGATATTCCTTATCTGCCCCATACGAGCCATATTCATTCTCCACCTGGATCATTAAGATATTACCCCCGTGGTTGACCAGCAGCGGCGCCAGCTGTCTGCCCAAAGCCATAAGGTAGGCCCTGTATTCTTCGAGGTACTTTCTTTCCCTGCTTCTGACAACAAGCCCTTTCTCATTCTGCAGCCAGTAAGGATACCCGCCGAATTCCCATTCAGCGCAGACATACGGCGAAGGTCTCAATACAACCCATAACCCTTCCTCATGGGCCGTTCTGACGAACGCAGCAATATCATTGTTCCCTGAAAAATCAAACTTTCCTTTCTCCGGCTCCTGCACATTCCAGAAGACATAGGTCCCGATCGTATTCAGCCCCATCGCCTTCGCCATCCTCATTCGTTGCCGCCACGCCTCACGGGGAATACGCGAATAGTGCATCTCTCCGCTGATCATCTGAAAAGGCCTGCCGTCGAGAAGAAAGACCGAATCTCCCAGCGCAAAGCTATGCTGCCGCTGCTGCGCCCTGCCATTCATGTGGTCCGCAAAAAGCAGTACCAGTATGAAAAAGAAAATTCTTTTCATATTCAAGTCATTTATATACCGTCCATAGGTCACGAAAATAAAGGCTCCCTGTAGAAACAGCGAGCCCTGTTAACGATTGCTTGTTGTTTAATAATACGGATTTTGAACGAGTTTCAGATTCTTATTCATTTCATCCAGGGCGATCGGCAGAAAATAAGCCTTGGGGTTCCATGCCCTTCCGCCGGAATAGTCCAGATTGGCATAATTGCCCGCTCCGCTGACATTCGCCACCGGCGTATATTTCGGTGTGCTGGAGCCATAGCTCGCAGACCCGTTGTAAGGATAGAAGATATGAATGCTCCACACATTGCTGAAGCCGGCTTTCTGTCCATACACAGCCGGATCGCAGATCATCCACCGGCGAATGTCGAAATAGCGCAGCTCTTCAAATGCCAGCTCGATCTTCCTTTCGTGCTGCAGGCTGGCCATCGTCGCAGAGGCGATCGCCGGCATAGCCGCCCTGGTCCTGATCATGTTGATATAGGTCGTCGCAGTGGCCGCGTCGTTCAGACCCAGACAGGCCTCGGCGTAGTTCAGGAGAACCTCCGTATAGCGCATATAGCGCCAGGGCGTTGACTGTAATGTCTTCAGCGGGTCGATGGTCGCATCGCTCCATTTTCTCAGATAATAACCTGTAGGAGACCAGTTCCAGATATTGGCGCCCGTCGGTGGATTATGGGTATCGAAACCGCCCGCTTCATACTGAATGTCGTCTGTGGTCGGATTCGTGGAAGAGATGTTCTGATATCCCGTCTGGACCTTACCCGTCGCTTCATGGGGCAGGATATCGGACGTTCTCTGACGCCACGGGGCCCCATCATACAGCACAGTGGCATAGAATCGCGGGTCGCGGTTCTTGTAGGGCGCCGCAGCCTCCGCCGGATTGCTCCAGCTGAAAGTGCTGGCGTCGTTCATCTCATACTCATCCACAAATTGCTGCGTCGGAGCGTCCACACCCCAGCCCCAAAAACCATTGGGATTATGGAACAGTCCGGGACCATACGTCTTCCCGTAATCGTTCCAGTTGGCAACCGTGTTCGTGGAAACATATTTTACAAAGATATCTTCGGAGGTGCTCGTCTGAATGAACAGATTGCCGTAATTGGTAGCCGCATCAGTTTGTGACGCCGGGTTCGGCATATACAGGGAATACGCCCCCAGGTTGATCACCGCCAGCGCCGCGTCCTTTGCCTTTTGCCAGCGCGCCTGCCTGTCGGCGCCCGAAAAGGTAGTATACCTTACCAGCTCTGGGTGTGTATAACCCGCAAAAGGATCCGGCACGGTACCATTACCACCATTATACAGATCACTGGCTGCATACAACAAAACCCTCGATTTCAACGCCAGCGCCGCGCCCTTGGTGGCCCTGCCCGCCTGCGCCTGCACCAAAGGCAGCAGCGCGGCAGCACTGTCGCACTGGTCAGAAATGTACTGGATACAGTCAGCATAGGTATTCCTCGCCACGCTAAAACTGTCCGTCAGCGTGTAGGCCTTTTTAACAAGAGGCACCCCGCCATAAAAAGACACGAGGTTATGATAGAGATAGGCCCTGAGGAAATAGACCTCACCCATCAGCTGGTGCTTGGTAGCCGTATCGACCGGCGAGGAATTTATTTTTGAAAAGAACAGGTTGGTGGCGCGGATGAACGAATATTCATTTGTCCAGGCAAAATGCTGTAATTCCGGGCAGTTGCCGTTGTTGAACGGCCCCAGATTGCTCGGGGTCAATTGGCTCAGCATCGCCTGTTGCTGTCCCGCCCACGTACAGGCCTGCGTCAGCGCTTCATCGGTCAGAGAGGCCAGCATCGACCAGTCGAATCCATGCGGCAGACCCTGGTAAATGTTGTTGACGAACGCGGTTAATAACCCAGGGTCCGTCGAATTGAAGACGGCGTCGTCAGACACGGCGGCCACGGGCGTCTGATCCAGTACTTTTTTATTGCATGATATTCCGGGGCCCACTAAAAAAGCCGCTACCAGGATCACGCAAACAATCTTTTTTGTCATAATACTTAAATTATTTTCATTTAAAATGTCAGTGTTAATCCCATTGTTACCACACGTGACAACGGATAATTGCCGCCGGAGATACTGGGTATTCCGCTCTTCAGATCCTTCGGGGTGGCGTCCGCCCCCAGTTCAGGGTCAAAATCTTTCAGACCGGGACACCAGGTCAGCAGGTTCTGTCCGCTCACGAATACCCGCAGAAATCTGACACCCGTGTTCTGAAGGCCTTTTGAATCGATGGTATAGCCGAACTGTAAGGTCTTCAGGCGGACATAGTCTGTCTTATGCAGGAAGAAGGTATTGCCGGTATTGTCCCAATAGTAGTTGCCGCGGTTGGGCGTTCTCGGGATATTGCCCTCCGGATTGGAAGGAGACCAGCGGCCGTCCAGCAGACTCTTCCGGAAATTGGTGAACGTACCCCCGTCCGAATTGACGTACACAACAGCACCCGTCGACCCCTGGAACAGCATCGACAGGTCGAAATTCTTATAGCTCAGATTGATATAAGACCCGAACGTAAAGGTCGGAATGCTGCTTTTGTAGATCCTCGTCTGCTGACGGGAATCCATCGTATCGTTCTTGGCAATATCCTTGTACTTGATATCGCCAGGCGCAGGATTGGTGCTAAGCCCCCAGTACTTGAAGCCGCTCGCATAGTCGGCAGAGTCCTTGGAGTTATGGATCAGTCCGTCGGCCACATAATACAATCCCGAACCCATCGGGTGCCCCGTGGTCTGCTGCCATGCCGGAGCGCCAGGCGCCTCACCCCATTGCACTACCTTATTCTGGGCGTAACCCCCATTGAAGGATATGGAATAGTTGAACTTGCTCCTGGTTGTATTGGCATAGGTAATGCTAAAATCGAAGCCGTGATTCGTTACTTTACCATAGTTGACACTCGGCAGCGTCAGACCCGCCGAATAAGGGACCGTGGCAAACTGAGGCCACAGGATATTACTCCTTTTATAATAGAAGTAGTCGCCCTCGACCGTCAGCCGGTTGTCCAGGAAATTGGCATTGAATCCGACATCGGTCTGGTTGGAGACCTCCCAGGTAATATTCGGATTGGCGATAACGCTCTCATACACCGTCTGCAGCTCATTGAGCGCACCGTTATTGTTGACCACGAACGGATAGTATTGCCCGGTACTATTATAGTAGCTGCTCCCAAACAGATAAGAGGTCAGGTATTGAAAACTGTTGACCCGGTCATTACCCGTCTTACCCCATGATCCCCGAAGCTTGAAATAGTCGATGAACCGGACCTTCTCCTTCCAGAATTTCTCCTCCGAGGCCACCCAGCCGGCCGTAACACCCGGGAAAAAACCAAACCGGTGGTTGGGCGCAAAAATATAAGAGCCGTCATACCTGCCTACGAACTCCACCAGGTATTTGTTGGCAAAGGCGTAATTGACCCTTCCAAAATAGCTCAACCTCGAATTGACGTTACCCGTACCGCCGGTGGCCTGGTTGGCCGTCGCTCCGGCGAACATTTCCTGGACCGCAGTGGAAGCAAACCCATCCCTGTAAGCATTAAAACTTTCCGTATCGGCCTTCGAGACCTGCGATCCAAGCATAATTTTCAGGGTCTGGTCGTCGGCGATATTCGTCGAGTAATTCAACAGGCCATAAGCAGTCTTGGCATAGTCATTCCTGAAAAACTCGTTCAAGGTCGGCGAATTGTTCGCACCTGCACCAAATACATTGGAAGTAAGGACCGGTTGGTTATTCGCGTCCACCGTCGTTCCATCCCACGAGTACAAACGCCAGGGCTGAGTAAAATTCTTATCAAACTCGAAGCCCTGATCAAAAGCCACATTTCCGTTGAACGTGAGGCCCTTTACCCAGGGAATATCGATGTCTATCTTCGCATTCGAGTTCAGGACATAGTATTTTTGATTATTGAAACCCGTGGCAGCGGTTGAAATGACCACCGGATTCTCGCCGTGTTCACGCGCAGGACCAGGCTGCCCACTGGGCCACCAGGCAACAGAGGTCGGATAGGCCGACACCAGATCGCCAAAAATAGTGCCCGCGGATTTTTGAGGATAGTGCTTGTCCTGTAAACGCCCGGTCAGATCCACAGCCACATGGATGTATTTGCCTATCTTCCCATCAACATTGGACGTAAAGCCATACTGGTTGTAGTACGTGGCGCTGTTCCTGTACTGCCCGTCCTGGTGCTTGTAATCCAGGGAAACAAAATAATGCATGTTCTCTGTTCCACCCGCGATGGAGACGTTTGCATTGCTTTGGGCCGATCTCGGTTTCAGCGTTGTCTTGAACCAGTCGGTATTAGGATAACGCAGGGGATCGGATCCGTCTTTGAATTTCTGGATCTGCGCGGCACTGTAAGTCTGGTTCATTCCGCCCGAAGGGTTGTTGTAGTAGGCGATCTCGTTCAGCGCAGTAGCATACAGCTGGGCATCCGCCATCTTAGGCACCTTGGTCGGCTGGTTGTAGCCATAATTGGCATTGACCGTAACTTCCGGCTTCCCCGTCTTTCCCCGTTTGGTCGTCACCAGGATAACGCCATTGGCCGCCCTCGAACCGTAAATAGCGGCAGAAGCATCCTTCAGTACAGTGATGCTTTCGATGCTGTAGGGGTCGATCCTCTCCAGGCTTCTGTCCGGGACACCATCGATGACCACCAGAACACTGTTGTCATTAAAAGTGTTGCTGCCCCGGATGCGCAGATTACTGCCATCCGTCCCTGGTTCGCTGCTGCTGGTGACAGCAACCAGCCCCGGCAGCCTTCCGGCCAGGCCATTGGTGACGTTGGTCACCGGAGACTCCACTACTTCTTTGGCCTTGATGGTGGCGACAGAACCTGTCAGTGTCGCTTTCTTAGCGGTACCATAGCCGACAACGACCACATCGCTAAGCTGTTTGTTCTCCGCATGCAGCCGGATAACGACGTTTTCGCCCTGTGGAACAGTTTCCAGCGCCGTGAAGCCCACGCCGGAAATGGATAGGACAACTTTTGAAAGGCTGGAAGGGACCGCGACCTTGAACTCCCCTTTTTCATCGGCCGAGGTTGCGATCTTGGAATTCAGGACCTTAATGGTGGCCCCGGGAACCGGGTCTCCGGTCTTTGAGTCCGTGACCCTGCCGGTGATCGTCCTCGTCTGGGCCGACACGGCATTGCTTAATAGCAGTAGAAGGCATACAAAAAGCAGCAGTTTGTTTTTTTTCATACAGCATGTTGTAAGATGTTAAGAAACGCAAGTAAACATTACAAATATGCTGTATACCTCCCCTGCCATAGGGGGACAAATTGATAAAATAGGGGGGTAAATCTGAAAATCTGATCTTTCCCCCGCCACATTCCCCCTGATTTACCCCCCTGATCGGCACGCTAAATCGATTTTATCATGTCCTATCTCGTATCTCCTATCTCCTATCATTACTACACCGTCCTCGCTACCTGACTTTATTTGCCTCCTCCCCAGCCGCAGCCCCAAGAAATATATAATTCGCACATATCCCCACCGTCACCTCATTCTCACCCCAGAAGAACGGCCAGTCCTCTTTATTCTCCGGAAAATCCGGTTTCAGGATCAGTATCCCCGGCACGACCCCACCCGCTATATAGCTGAAGTCCGCCCGGTTATTCCCATACGTGATCTTTTTGGAATGCGTCCCCACTGCCGACACAAACGACACATTCGAATACGGATGACACCCGAAAAGATAATTGAGCCCCCTGTTGACATACTCCGCCCCCATCACATCCGGAAAGACCCGGCTGACATAATAGTTCGTAATAGCCCAGTTGACAATACCTCCATTGCCACCCCAGCCCCCCGTAGCCATCGGCACGCCGTACGGGTTCTGACTCACGAGCGCATCACAGCTGCCCTTATATTTTACGACATAGGTCTTCAACCGTTGCTTATAGGCGTCATCCATATACCCGCAGGCCTGCAGCGCCGCCAGCATACCAAAACCCGTAGAGCGGTCCAGCGTCGACCAGATAACATCCCTGAACGCCGCCCCATATTGATCCTCCTTCGTCGTTATATACAGCTGAAGCGCCGCCGTCAGCCGGAGATTCCGACGGAACTGCGCGCCAAACCTCGACGTGTCTGTCCGGGAGATACTGTCATCCTCCCTCCACAGCTGCCGCGCATAGAAAAGGCTCTGCTCGGACAACTCATCATCAAATCCCTTCAGTGCCCTGCTCGCCGCCGCCAGCGCCGCCGCCGTATAATAGTCCAGGAAAACATTCCTCTCGGTGAACGCCCACCGGTCATCCATCGTACCACTCGATTTCCCGTCCGTCTCATAGGGCCGCAAAGAAGCATTATAAGGCAGATTATCCGTCTCATTGATCGCATCCCCCAGATGATGATACTGGTGCAGATTGGGGACAACGATACCCCTCACCGGATGACCGATATTCTTTACCTGCGCGACCATATTTAATGTCCCGTGCTTTATCTGCTGCAACAGATCAGGCATCCCGTCCGGACGATGGATATCGACATAGTGCGTCGGATAGTCGACAAAGGTCTCATCCCGCCGCAGCCCAAACTTCTCCCAGGCATCCACCAACGCCAGCACCGCATCACAATGCGACCCCGTCTGGATATCAAAATCTCCTGCATCGAACCATCCGCCCGTCGCCAGCCCCGGGATCCGCTCCAGCGGCTTGTACTTTGTCTGCGTCGACGCCCCCATGCTGTACCCGTCGAAATGCTGGTGATTCACCGGCGCCTGCAGCGCATCATCCATGAACGGAACACCATGCCACACCCTGTAGGCCTCATTCACTTCCATATGATCCATCTGCACCGGCAACCAGACATCAAGAGTAGGATGCCAGATATCTTTGTAAACATCCGCACCAATGGAGAAACTATTCGTCCGCTGCCCCCCATATTCTATATAATACACCCCCGGTTCCTTCACTGAAGAGAAATCAAATTTCGCATAGTTATACCTTAGCCACCGGCCCCATGACTTTACATCCCCCTTCAACGCCACCACATCCTTCCCTTCCGGCGTCACCCGATGCAGCACAGCAGACGCCTGCGGCGCATCAGCCTTGTCCAGTTCGATGACCGCCACCTTTTCGTGCTGCGGCCGGTACCCTACCTGCGAAAATTCGATCACCGGCTTCCGGCGCCAGCCCGGCACGGCATTCGGCTCGAGATACCAGCTCAGCACCTTCCCCGTCTTCCCCGCAGGCAGCAGACTGCGCACGATAAACCACCCGTTCTGCCCCAGATTGCGCCCGTCGAAGAGCTGAAGCTCCCCGTCCGCAGAACGGATGCTCACCTCCCGCTCGGGGTCTTCCGGCGCCAGCACCAGCGAGTGACCACTGGCAAGCGAGCCGGGAACGATAAACTCCCCCCTTCCCCTGTCATCAAATGTCGTATGCCCGCCAAACTGCGGTATCTTCTTCGATATCGATTCTATCCGCGTCGGACTCGAAGGATAGAGCGGGAATACCCCCGGCTTCCCATCCGCATAATAGCTTTTCTCAAAATAGGCCGACGGCAGGAACTCGAGATTAAGCCCCGCATTCCCTGCCAACGCAGCCGGCACAGGCTGATCCAAAAAAACGCTTATCTCCACGCCATTGTCTTTCGCCGACACCAGCACCCGGGATACAAAGTCGTATTCCTTGTATTTCATTACCGCCTCGATCGTCCCATTCTGCTTATCCACCTTCCTGCTGACCAGCATAGGTATCAGATCCCACTGTTCAGGCGTATTCTGCAGCCGCACCGCACCACCCGTAGCGGTCCGCACACCGTGATGGACCAGCTCGATACCTGCCGTCTTCTCATCGAAGAACATGCCATTGTACTGACTGCTAAAAACCATAACGTTGACACCCGGCTCTTCAAAATATCCGGAGTCATTGATTACCAGCCGCTGACCCGACGATAGCAAGCAAAAGCAGAGGCAACAGACAGCCAGGCCGGCGGCTAGCCAGCTCTGTCTGTTAAGACCGATCGAACGCATATGTTTATGTTTAAAGTTGGATTCCCATTAAGGAAAGCATTTCCTTTCCATACCTTGCCCCAAGCTCCCTGTATCCCGCCGCATCAAAATGAAGATGATCCGGCGCCGCCGTACACCCCGCCGAAGAAATAACATGCGCCGTCGGCACCACCCGGGGCAGCGTCGCGATGATCGGATTCATGCTCGCACACTTACCCTGCTGGTCGGCATTCACCAGCTCGCCCGCCAGCAGCGGCACCGCATCCGCACTAAGATGCAGATCGGCCAGCAGGCGATCATATACTACTTTAACCTTGGCCGGCCACAGACTGTCTCCCGTATTCGACTCACCCTGGTGCAGCAGGATCCCCTTGATCACGCCCTTCTGTTGCGCCAGCCTCGCCATCTCGACCAGCCGGCCGTACGGATCGTCATCGTATTGTTTTACCATATTCTTCATCCACGATGGCGCCGTCTCGATATAGGAGGCATATTTATCCTTGTCAAACAGCTCGATCTTGCATCCCCCGACCGCCACATTGATGACCCCCACCCTCACATTCGCCGGAAGATGCTCAACCAGCGTCCTTCCAAAATAGTCGGCAGGCGTCAGACCCGTCCTGCAACGACACAGCGGTGGCCTCGCATCATACCATCCCCCTTTTACCCTCCCCAGATCAGGACAATCGACCGTCGCCAGCACCTGGAAACGCCTGTCCACCACCGTATCCTGCGCCTCATAACGGGCATTGCCTTCCATATTGGATTGCCCCAAACAGAGGTAAACGTAAAAATTGCTATCCTGCGCGAAACCCGCCATAGAAAAGAGACAGAAGCCAAAAAACAGCAAGCATCTTTTCATAGATGTAATTTATTTATATTTTTTTAAACCGATTGCAGCGTGGCCTATTATTATTCTCATAATTATTATATTATTTTCGTATCACCCTCACCTCATAGATCCCCGGCACCCCAGACCCTTCCACCGCCTTAAACGTTACAGTAAGCACCTTTTCCCCCTTCACTCCCTCCGGAAGCGCAACCACATAGTCCTTAAATTCCTTTTCACCACCCGCCGCAAGCTCGACGCCGGCCACCTTCTGCCCGTTCACCAGTACATCGAACCGTTTCGGCCCATCCGCACCGTAATAAGTAAAGCTGATTGCCGCCCCCGCACCCGCTGCGTTGCTCAGCTGATAGCTGAACCAGCCCTTCGCGGACCGGTAGTGCCGCTCCCTGAAAAATCCCGTGCCCGTATTCTCGCCCTTCCACGCGTGATCCGACTCCGGCTGTTGTTCGCCCGGATATACCATATCAATAGTCGCCGCTTCCTTGCGCAGCTTGTCTTCCTCTTTTTTCTTCAGCACAGCCTGGATCCCGGGTATGTCTGCCTGCTTTGCATACGGCCAGTACATGATATAGCGTGATTCATGGATCTGAAAGAAAGGCACCACCCCGGCCGGCGGCTTGGCCGTGGAGAGATCATCGATCGCAAGCATCGGCGTCTGGTCCAGCGGCATCAGCTTACCCCGGGCGATATGCCCCCAACGGCTGCTGTCCGCCCATAACCCGGCCATATCCTCCGTTCCCGTCGGCGCCGCCAACACGATCGGTCCGCGCAAAAACGCCACCCAATGACTGCCATCCGGCAGCGCCTCCGCCCGCGTCCGCATGGGCAGGCTGAGCTCGATCACATCACCATTCTGCCATACCCTGTCAACCCGGATATATCCGTCCCCACCAGCCATGCTCATCACCCGTTTTCCGTTGACGGTAACCATTTCTTCTCCGCCCAGCCAGGAAGGCCGGCGCAATTTCACGACAAGCCGCTGGCTCTGCCTAACCGAGACGGTCAGCCGCGTTCGCTCTTCAAACGGAAAAGAAGTGCGCTGCGTCAGCACCAATCCCTTCTCCTTCCAGTTGACGACCGAAGGAATAAATAAATTGACATACAACGCGTCGCCGCTATGCGCATAGATGAGCTCCCCATACTTTCCCTGATTCTCCATCCCCGTACCTACGCAGCACCAGAAAGATTCCTGCGCCGTTGAATATACCCTGTAGTGATTCGGACGGATCGGCGTAAAATAGACAAACCCGCCCTTGGGGTCCTGCGACGATAGTATATGATTGTATAATGTCCGCTCGTAATAGTCCATATAGCTGCTGCTCCCTTCAACCAGGAATAGCAGCTTCGTCAGCTTCAGCATATTATAGCTGTTGCAGGTCTCGGGCCCTTCCCTCGACTCCAGCATAGGGCTGAAATCATCTGCAGGATTAAAATGCTCCCGGACGCTGTTTCCGCCAAAAACCACCGACCGGTGTTTGGTCACCGTAGTCCAGAAGAATTTCGCGGCCTGCTCCCAGCTGCTGTCTCCCGTGATCATCCCGATCCGCATAAAACCCGTGACCTTGGGTATCTGCGTATTGGCATGCAGACCCGTCAAAGAATCTTCCCCCCGCTCCAACGGCCTCAGGATCGCCTGGTGCGAGAACCGCCGCGCCAGCGTCATATATTTTTCATCCCCGGTGATCACCGACAGATTGGCAAAGACCTCATTCATGCCCCCATGCTCATTGCCCAGCATCTGTTGCATCTGATCATCGCTCAGCCCGGAAGTCATCCCGTAGCACCAGTCAGCCAGCCTGACAACGATCCGCTTTGCCTGCTGGTTTCCGGTAAGGAACCAGGCATCGACCAGCCCCGAATAGAGTTTGTGCAGATCATACCAGGGCGCCCACCGGCTCCAGATCGCGCCAACCTTCCCCGCTGCAATAGCCGTCCACAGCCCCTTGCCATCAGGGATGCCACCAACATAGCCGTTACCGTTCCGGTCCTGGCATTTCTCCAGCCAGCCCAGCATATATTCAAGGCGATTCCTGTATACCGTATCCCCCGTCGCCGCATACAGCTGGGCGACGGCGCTCAGATAATGCCCCGCAATATGACCATCCAGCCCCTGACTTTCCCAGTTGCCATAGTTGGGCGCCAGCGGGGTCAGCCCCGCGTCCTTGAGAAAAGGCGCCAGAAGTCGATCTTCATTCAGCGACAGGATATACTTCGCATCCGTCTCCTGCGCACGGAGAAAAGGACTTTCCAGCAACCGCACATCCGAAAGAGCAAAGGGCTGCACCACCTGGCCATGAACACCAATGACAGCATAGAAGGCGCGTTTCGGCTGCAACTGCCTGTCAAAGAGTAGCGGGTAATTCGTCCTGCCTCTTACAGGAAAACCATTCAACCACGACTGACCATCATCCACGCCCCAGAAGGTCACCCGCCCGATCTTATCGTGGTACTTCAAAAAAAGACGGAACAGCTGAGCATAACTATCCGCCAGCAATGTCTGCACCGAGTCAGGCAATCCATTCACATAAGGATTCAGCTGGTCAGCATAGTCGGCGTGCTGATTCACGTCAGCCGTATTGTGCCCTCTTGGACTGGGCAACACCGAAAGGTCCAGCTCTGTAAACATCACCTTTACCCCCAGCGCCGAGAACTCAAGGATGCTTTTTTCGATATCCTCCATCGGCACATGTCCCGCGCTCCAGTGCCCCTGTATCCCAACCCCGTCGATCCGGACACCCGCCGCCTTTATCTTCTTCACCAGCGCCACTACTCCCTCCCGCTTTTTCTCGTGTTCGATATTGTAGTCATTGTAATAGAGCTGGGTATGGGGCGCAGCCTTTTGCGCAAGACGGAACGCCTCGACGATATAGTCATCCCCTAACTTTTGCTGGAAAATTGACTTTCGCAGGGTCCCATCTTCATTCAGGGCCTCATTGACCACATCCCACGAATAGACTTTACCGTCATACCGTCCGGCCACCGTGGTGATATGATCGGTAAAATACTTCCGCACACTATCCGCATCCTGCATCCCGCGCACGAACGCCGGCAGCTGACTGTGCCAGATGAGACAGTGGGCATTCACCTTCAGGTTGTGTTTTGCAGCAAACCGGACGATCTCGTCGGCCTGCTCAAAATTGTACCGGTCCCAACCCGGGTGGATCAGCGCCGCTTTCATATTGTTCTCCGGCGTTAATGTACCGAACTGGCTTACGATCAACGCCGTCATCGACGCATTACGCTCCTCCACCTGGGACATGTTCAGCGCAGCGCCGATAAGAAAATCGTCCTTAAAAACACGCTGCAGAGAATGCACTTCCTTCTCCTGGCATAGGCCCTGCAATTGGGACCCGATCGCCGCCAGAACAGCAAAAAGGATCCTATAGAATTGGCTTTTCATTTTTTTAGTTTTTTACCTGGAGCTGAAGCACGGTCACCGACCAGGCTGGAAAGCTCCTGCGGAAATTTTTTCCAATTCCTTTAACCGCACTTACGGCCGGAACGATCTTATTAGGCTCCGTGATCGTATTGGTATCCTCCGGCTTTTCCGAACCAAGCGTGACCGCCGTTCCCTGCGAAGCGACACTCCCGACACCCTGGATAGCGACCTTCACATCCTGCGCCACCGGCGAAGCATTGACTACTTTCAGGTAGACAGTCCCCGTCCGGCTGTCCCTCGTCGCAGAGAAGAAGAGGGCGGGTATCGTCTTCGGCTGTACGCCATTTGCTGAGTCTTTGGAATTCGGCTTCTTTACCTGCGTCGGCAGGTCTTTCGCTTCGACCACCACCGTCTGGTCTCCGAGATAATTGCTGAACAGCTTCTGGACATAATAGGAAGGGGAACCATAGCTCGTCAGGGTATTATACCCGATAAGGTCCGACTTCCATTGCATCCCGCCCGGATTCACGTTCACGAACAACGGCGCATAGCAGGACATGATCACCAGGTCCGAATTGCGCTCGAGACCCGTGAGAAATGCCGCATCACCCAGCGCCGCATTCATATTCGTCGTAGGGAATCCCTCCCGGCTGGCCCACTCTCCCACAAAGATCTTTGGACCGCTGCGGTCGTGCTGGTCATAAAGCGTCGCCATCTCCTCCATCTCGATAGCGCTGCGGTAGAAATGCTCATCCACCACGTCGACATTGGCCTTGGGGACATGAAGACGCGCCGACAGCCAGTCATTCTTTCCTCCCGTCGTCGAGATCAGCTTCAGGTTCGGATATTTGGCGCGAATAGCCGCAGCGAACTGGCTATATCGTTTTTCATAGGTATCGGCACGGTCAAAGCCATCTTCATTCCCAATTTCAATATAGGTCAATGGCCACGGCGCCGGATGCCCGTCGCGGACGCGCACCGCCCCCCATTTCGTAGATGCATCCCCTGTGATATATTCGATCTCATCCAGGGCATCTTCAATAAAAGGCTGTAAGTACCGCGGGTCCTCGAGATGATCCCCCTTCAGCGTATATCCGGCAAAGACAGCCAGCAACGGCTCCATCTTCAGGTCCTCACACCACATCAGGAACTCATACAATCCCATCCCGTCCGTCGACCGGTACCCCCATGGGCTGGGATGCCCCGCCCTCTTCTCCAACCCACCAACCGTAGCCTTCCAGTCGAACCGCGTGCTGAAATAATCCCCTTCCAGGTAATTCCCGCCCGGAAAACGCAGGAACGCCGGCTTCATCCCCGCAAGCAGCTCCATGATATCCTGCCGGTTACCGTTCGGTGTATTATGATAGGTCGGCGGGAACAAAGACACCAGGCTAAGCCAAAAACTCCCTTCCTGCTTCGTGGAAATGACGAGTCGGGTATCCGCCGATGGCGCGACCCCGTCACCCGTCGTGAGCGACAACCGGTACTGCTGCCAGCCGCTGCCGATCGCGGGGCTCTCCGCCCTGGCGTACACGGTTGTTCCGTCCTTACTTTCTATCGACACAGTGAGGGGAGCGCTCCTGCTCGCCCTCGCATAAAAAGAAAACGAATAGCTGGTCTTCGGCCGCACGGGAATTCCCCAATAGCCTTCATTCGCTACGCCGACACGCGCCCCCGCCTTTTCCGCCTCCAGCCTCAAGCTCACCAGTAGCGTCTCATTCACGGGATCCCGACGGTCGAGCTCCATCTTTCCCCTGGCCCCGCCTTCCTCTACCAGCGACCAGTTATCCGGCGCAGCCGGGTTATTTCTAAAAGCCCGGTTCCGGACCAGCTCCCCATACAACCCGCCGTCATAGGAAAAATTGATCTCTTCCGTCATGAGTCCATATAATTTGGGGGCGACGGCATGTCCCGGCTGATCGAACCTGAGCGTGACCGTCGGCTGAACAGGCTGACCACTGGCGACATAAGAGAACAAAAGGGCAAAAAAGAATAGTGCGGGAGATCCGGCGCGTCCCCGGAAGCGTGCTGGGAGGTCTGGCATGAGCAATTGTTTATACGTGTTAAATTGACAGTTTATAACCGTTCGGTAAGGTACAAAACTATCCCCGTAAACAATCCAACAACCCAATTATTGGTGATTTTTATCGCACAAATGTTCAATTTGTTTACTTCCCCACCCTGAACCAATCAAAATCCACATACCCCCCGGCCTCCTTCGTCGCATAATCGAACAGCCCGAACCGGTACCCCATAAAATGGGGCAGCGTATACGCCATCTGCAGCACCGACCCGATCGCCACCCAGTTCTTCCCATCCAGGCTATAATAGAACTTCGCCTTATCCGTCCTATCGGTAAAATCACAATCCGCCTTTAAAAACACCCTATCCTTCCCCAACGGCACATGGGCCGCCTCCACCCCTTCATTGATCATCACGACGGATCGCACACCTCCCTCCATCTTCACACCTACCCATCCATACCGGCGCTGCAACAGTAGCAACCCGGCCCGATCCCCATCCTTCATATGTGAAACATCAATAGCCGTCGCCCCGTTACAAACCGGCCCAAATGTCCTTTGCGTCAATGTATTCCTGGCAAACAGCACGCTCGTATCCACCCGCCCCGTCGTCAGCCTCAACCACCCCTGCCGCGCAGAAACCGACCAGTACCGGTTATCCGGATTGTGGTTCCACTGCCATACCAGCGGCAACGCCGGCTCACCAGCCCGCCGCGAGAACTCATCCGACCCAACGATCCCCGGATCCAGCCCCTGCCCCCCCGGCAGCTCCAGCGAATCCGGAACCTTTCCGTCAACACCCAGCACCGGCCATCCATCCCTCCAGCTCACCGGCACCAGGTAAGGCACACGGCCCACAGACCCGTAATCCCTGAAGAGATAAGCATACCACTCACCGGCGACCGTATTGACAAGTCCTCCCTGCGCAACACCTTTATCCTGCAGCGCCACCCTCCCCTCCCAGGGCCCGGTCAGCTTGTCCGCCCGGTGGACGATCACCGTACGCATCCCACCCTTCGGCCACGAGATATTAAATAGATAGTATTTCTCATTGATCTTGAAGAGCTGCGAGCCCTCCGCCGGAAGCCCGATATTGGGTCCCGCCACTGCGCTGGCATTTTCGATGATCGGCTGCGGCGTCGTACCTTCGCGGATACCCGAAAGATCATCCTTCAATTCCGCCAGCATGATCCGCCCCCCGCCAAACACCATATACGCCTTTCCATCATCGTCAAAAAATAACGAATGGTCATGCAGGGAAGGCTTGAATGAAACAGCCTTCCACGGGCCATGCTCGATATCACCCGTGGAATAGACATAGGTCTTCCCGGTCGTCCCCGAAAAGGTGCTGACATAGTACACCCCATTATGATACCGCAGGCTGCTCGCCCACGAGCCACGGCCATACATGCTCTTGCCATTATTTAAATTCAGCTCATCCCCATCACCGAGCACATCATAAGCGTAGCTCACCATCTTCCAGTTGACCAGGTCCGTCGACTTCATGATCGGCACACCTGGACTCATATGCATGGTCGTGCTGCTCATATAATAGACATTGCCCACCCGGATGATGGACATATCCGGCACATCGGCGTCAATAATCGGATTCCGCGCCACATGGCTACCAATACCAGTCGAATCACAACGTATCCAGTCTACCTCCAGCCCCGCCGATCGCCCAACCACAAAAAGGGAATGCACCCCCGAAACCTTTCCCTTCAACGGGACATTAACCACACGCCAGTCCCCACCCGGCGGTACAGGGATCTCCCCGATCACCGCCCCGGCAATACCATCGACACGAACCTCCACCACCCCACCGGAAGAAGACGCTACCTTCGCCGTCAACGACTTCCACAACGTCCTGTCAAAATCGACACTGTTATACTGCACCCATCCACCCGCCGCGTCAAACACCACCTTCCATCCCTTCATCCGCTCCAGCGAATCGACAAAAACGCTTCGGGCCCCATCGATCCCCGTATATCTGTCCACCTGTATCGCTCCCCCTGCCGGCGTCAATCCGATCCCCCTCAAAGTCGGCCCCACCCTCCTAATACTGCCATCCGCTTCGAAAAACAAACTATCCGCCCTGATGCTCCGGTTCTTATCGAAATCAGGCGAGAGATCGTTGTGATGATAAAATAAATACCACTGTCCTTTAAAGGAAAGGATAGAATGATGATTCGTCCAGCAGCCCGTCGGCGACTCATCCATGATAACTCCCTTGAATTGAAAAGGCCCCATCGGATTATTGCCAACAGCATACTCCAGCCGTTCAGTCTTGTTAGCCACATGCGGATAGGTAAGATAATAAACACCCTTACGTTCAAAGACCCAGGGCCCCTCTTTCAACCCCTTCGAAGGCAGCTGCGAAAGCACCACCGGCTCAGACGCCAGACCCAGCATATCCTCGCGAAGCTTCGCCGCATAAAGATTCCCCTCAGCCCAGTACAAATAAGCCTGCCCGTCCTTGTCGATAAAAACATTCGGATCGATACCCGCCACGCCCTTGATAGGCTCCGCCTGCGGCAGGAAAGGTCCTCCGGGATGATCGCCGACCGCCACACCGATCGCAAAATGCTTCCCGGCCGACGTGTCCTTCGGTCGTGAAGGAAAATAAAGATAATACTTGCCATTCCTGAACACGCAATCCGGCGCCCACATGCTATAGCTGCCCGTGTCCACCCAGGGCGCCGTCTTCTGGCTGATCACCATGCCGTGATCCGTCCATGCCACACCATCCGGCGAAGAGAAGACATGGTAGTCTTCCATATTGAACCAGTTCGGACGTCCCTTACCCGGCCCCCAGTGAATATCATGCGACGGATAGACATAAATGCTGTCGCCGAAAACACGAGCCGATGGATCCGCCGTATACTGGTCGTGAATCAACGGATTCTGAGCACGGCCACTCCCGCAGCAGAACACAGCCGCCGCGACAATGCAGAACAACTTCTTCATCAAAATAGATTTAATTTACTGCGCCAATACAAATCCTCCATTCGGCTGAATATCCACCAACGCCTCACCCGACCCCTTCACCACCAGGTCCTTTGCAAAGCCCACCCCATTCGTATCATCCCCATACAGCTGTACTTTCCTACCCCCCAGCATCGGCAGGCTCAGCCGCAGCCTGACAGGCGCCGCCATCGCATTGACCCCCGCAACATACCATTTGTCACCATGACGACGTGCAATGACACTATACTTCCCGGGATATCCATCTACATACACAGTCTCATCCCAGGTGGTCGGCACCTTCTTCATAAAGTCGATCTCGAACCCCGGCACATCGGTCAGATTGTTTGGCGTAAGCCCGAACATCTGCACGGGATTTTGATACAGGATGGCCGTAGCCAGCTGGAAACCATCAGTCGTCAGCCGTTTATTACGCCCTTCATTGCTCCTGACAAGATATTTGTTCAGCAACACCCCGCCAAACTCCATACACCCAACGGTATTGCGGATAAAGGGATGCATGGTGGCATTATACGCCTCTTTTTCCCTCACCCCCTGCGAGAAGATCAGCATCTCCGACGCGACGACCGCCTCGCTGCCCACATAATTCGGGTACATCCGCTCCCAGCCCCTGGGCAACGTAGCGCCATGAAAATCGATCATCAGACCATAGTCGTTGGCGTCAGACAGGATATCCTCATAAAGCCGCATCGTCTCCTGCTTGTCCCCGCCAAAAAAATCCACCTTAAGCCCATCCACACCAATGCTCTTCAGCCATTTCATTTCCTTCTTCCGCTCGATCGCCGTATATAGCTTATTCCGTGGGCCCTGCGGCGCATCATTCTCAGGCCCGTTGGAGTTGTACCACAAGAACACGCCGACCTTCTTCGACCCGGCATATTTCACCAGTTCGGCCATCCGTTCCTTGCCGATGTTCTTATCCCACAGCGCATCCATTAAAATATATTCGTAACCCATGGCCGCCGCAAGATCGATATATTTTACCTGGTCATCATAGTTCATGCTCTGATCCTGCCAGACGATCCAGCTCCAGGTCGCCCGGCCATATTTATAAACCTTCGAAGCTTCATACAACGGCTCGACCACATCGAACGGTACAGTCGTTTCTACAATAGGCTTCAGCGTCTCCCCCACTGTTATCGTTCGCCACGGCGTCACGCCCGGCAACGCGATCGCCGCTCCGCTCCCGCCAAACCCATTGTTCTGCCTCGGATCAGGGTAGTCGACAGTATAGGTCCGGTCATTCCGGCAGTCACCCAAATGCGAGGCGCAGTACAGACTGCTTAACCCCGTCTCCGACAGCAACACCCACCCGGCAGTGCCGACCCTGAACAATCCCGGGAACACAAACCCCAAAGGCTTAAAACCAGCCGTATCCATCGGAGCATCCGACGAATAAAGACTTTCATAGCTCGGCGCTGTCCGCGCAAACCCCGTCATCGGATTCATCATCGGCGAAAGAAAGGTCGTCGTTCCCACAGGAAATTTAAATCCCGTAGCCTCTCTCTCAACCACACAGGCTAAGCGAGGCCCCCACGCAGGCAGCTCATACCGGAAAGCGATATCGTTATTGCTGACCTGGAACACGATATCAAACCTTTTTTTCTGCGCATTCTCAAAACTACAGCTGAGCCTGTTGGCCGCATAATGCACCCGCGAGCGCTTTATCTTGTCCTGCGTATAGTCCTTGTCGATAGTACCCGCCGAGTCACCCAGCATCCGGACACCCGTCGTAAAATCGCCCTCATTCGATTCAAATCCCAACGGCGAATTTTCCACCATGACCTTATTCTTATAGCTCACCGAATAATACGCCTTGTCGTCAACGACGCTTACTTCCACCTTCAGCTGCTTGTCGGGGCTGGTCACAACCGCCAGCACTCCCACGATATATTTTAGTATCATTTATTTGAACAACAACTGGGAAAAATTGTAAAGGTTATTCCTCCATACCGGCCAGGTATGACCGCCGGGATATTCACTATACGTATATTTTATCTTCAGATCGTCAAATTTCTTCAGCATCGCCTGGCAGTTCTTATACGCTATATCTTCCTTCTCACCATCGCTGATCCAGAACACCTTCAGCTCATTGTTGATCGAATCCGCCCTGTGCGCCATCAGGTCATACTGAGCACGGGCAAGATCTCCCTGTGCCTGCTGTATCCAGCCGCTGCTGAATACTCCAAGATAGGCAAACCTGTCCGTATGATGGACGCCCGTATACAAGGTATGTATCCCTCCAAGCGAAAGCCCGGCCATTGCCCGGCCCGCTGCATCCGTCCTCACGCGGTATTCCTTTTCGACAAAGGGGATCACCCCACGCACCATCTCCCCCTCGAAAGACCTCAGCATATTCTCACCGAACATCGGCCCGCCCCCGCCGACATTGGCATCGGGCATGACCACCACCATCGGCTTCGCCTTTCCGGCGGCGATCAGGTTGTCGAGGATCACATTCGTCCTTCCCTGCTCTGCCCATCCCCGCTCATCCTCCCCGCCGCCATGCAGAATATAGAGTGTAGGATACTTTTCTTCCCCCCGCTGATCATAGCCAGGAGGAGTATAGATATACACCCGCCTCCAGGCATTGAGCACCGGCGAAAAATAGCTCCGCACACGGATATCCCCATGCGGCACATCCTTAACGGTATAGTAGTCGTCCCCCCTGAATGGTATTTCGATACCGCTGGCCATCCTGCCCATTCCGTAGAACGTCTCGCTCGCAGGGTCAGCCAACGCGACCCCGTCGATCAGTAAGGAGTAGTAATGAAACCCTTCGCTGATGCTGTCCGTCGTCACGGTCCAGTAACCGCCGGTATCCTTTGCAAGATCATACTTACGCACAAGATCGACCTGCACCTTCTGCGCATCCGGCGCCTTCACCCTAAAGACCACCCGGCTGTCCGGCAATATCTGGGGATAGCGCGCCGAACGAACATTCGTAGCCGCAGGCTCCCCAAGCACGGTATATTGCGGGAACGTCGAGACATTCACAGGCTTGAAGATCAGCTGCGAGAACATATAAAGCCCGTTCTTCCACACCTTGAAATCGTGCACGCCCGGCTCGATATAGTAAATATGCGGAACATCGTTGCGACGCAGATACTCATGCGTCCTCCGGCTAAAGCTGATCAGCCCGTCCGCATCACCACAGGAGATCCATAGCAGCTTCAGCTGCCGGCGCGCCGCAGCAGGATCGGGTACCAGCTCTTCCGGCCTCCGCGTATTCGGCGCCGCAGAGAAAGCCCCTACCCACGCAAACCTGTCCAGATGACCAAGCCCGAAATTCAGCGACTGCCCCCCGCCCATCGACAGACCGGCAATCGCCCGGTGATCCGCATCGGTCAATACAGGCCACTTCTTCTCGATATAAGGGATCAGATCGTTTAGCAGGTCCTGTTCGAACACAGCAAAAGCCCTCACTTTGGCAGTATCCATAATATTGCCGATAGCCCTGTCGTCCTTCATCGCCCTGCCATTCGGCAACACCACGATCATCGGCTCGATCTTCCCCTCGGCATAAAGATTATCTAATATAACCTGCGGCCTTCCACCATTCAACCACTCCTTCTCATCCCCGCCAATGCCATGCAGCAGATACAATACCGGGTACTTCTTCTTTTTTGAATAACCCGGCGGCGTATAAACCAGCGCCCTCCGGTTCGTACCAACCGTCTTCGAAGGATAGACGATCGTATCGATCCGCCCGCGATCGATACCCGCGCGTACAGAATCGAAGCCCGAAGGCATATGTTTCTCAATAGGCTGAGCGTGGACAAGTCCCGTAGCGATCACCAGGACCAGTCCAAAAAGGAGTTGCTTTTTCATTGGTGCTCTATTTCTTTTTTGAAAATACGATGTGCTTTAAAAAGATCGCCTGTTTCGCTCCCGCCGCCCACTTTACAAAAACGTCATGACTCCCCGACACAGGCTTTAACAACGCAGCCGTCGCCTCCTCCTCCCCATCGCTGACCCTGCCTTTCATCGTCACGCTGGCAATCTTCCGGCCCTTTTCCAGGTCGTCGAGCCATATCTCGAGCGCGCCCCCGCGGGCTGCAACAGCATCGAGCGTGACGGCCGACGCTCCGTCCAGGTAAACACCGGAGATCATCAGCCACCCGCCACCATCAGAAGTATTCGTCACCCCCTTATCCACCGTCTCAACCCCATAGTAATTGGAGTATCCCATCGCCGGCAGAGGCGAAAAACCGTCTTTACAGACAAATCGGTCAAAATCCGCTGCCCGCCCCTCCGCAAACAACCCGACGCTGGTCCCTACCCAGGAGTTAAACCCCGGCTGCGCCTTGTCAAGTGCTACCGCGCTCACCGGCTCACCTACAGCCTTCCAGACCTTCCCATCCCCACTGCAATAACCCCTAAGGGCATGCCCATCCCGCACCAGCTTCAGCCAGACGACCCTACCCAGATCATTTGCCACGCTTCGCTCCTGCCCGTCAACGCGCAAAACAATCTTTTTCCCATTATCAAATCCTGTATAAAGCCGCACGACCTCGTGCTGATTGCCATTGGTCAATAGTATCCCCGCCTTATCAGCAGTGTCCAGCGCATCCGCCTCCACCCGCGTCACCGCGGAGTAGTAGTGATCGGTTTCCTTCTGTACCACATGCGCCCTGTCCCCCGAAGGCGTCAGCCGGATCCAGCCCTTACGCGCACTCAGCGAATACTCCTGCGCCGCTATCCTGTTGAGGAAATGCCACCAAAGCCCCAGACTGCCGGAATCGAACCCGTCGCTATGCACGCTCCGCCACGATATACCGGAGTTGGACAGCCGCGGCAGCTCTATCGGCGTCGTCACCGGAGCCATCCCCCACGGACGATCCCCTTCCCAAACCACCGGGAACAGCGAAGTCTGCCGGCCCGTACCAGACCAGTCATCGCCCGGGTATTTTTCATAGCTCTGCCCGATCGTCCACCAGGTCCCGTCGGCGAGCTCGAGCGGCGCCGCAATATGATTCGGCCGCCTGAAACCAACCTTCAGATCGGTCACCGGCTTAAAGAAATCACCCAGCCGCTCCCATTTCGTCGAATCGCTGGTCAGCTCCCTCGTCCTCAGCACATACTGCCCCCCCGAAACATCCCCCGCAGGAAAATAATAATAGTAACCGTTCCTCTTGCACATGACCGGCCCCTCCGCCCAGCTATACTGCAGATTGGCATTCATCCAGTCCAGGTTGATGACGGTGTCCGCCAGCTGGCCGTCCCGTCCCAGCGCCTGCAGCCGGTTGACCTTCTGCCCGTTCTTGATCACCATATAAGGCTTGCCGTTATCATCCACAAAGATCGAATTGTCATACCCCAGATCTCCCGTGCGGGGATTCGTTACTACTCTCACCGCCTCGCTCCACGGCCCATACGGCGTGGAAGACTTGGCAAACCACTGACCGCCCGCAGAAAAATAGACCCAGTAAGAGCCATAAAAATACGTGATCGCCCCCTGCCAGATACCGGCCGAAGGCCTGTCCGTAACAAAACTGGCCCGCGAAGGCGGCACCACCCTGCTGATCACCTCCCAATGGACAAGATCGGTACTATGATAAACAGGCAGATACGGGTTGAAGTGAAAACTCGACCCGCAGTGATAAAAGTCCTTCCCCACCCTGATCAGCGTCGGATCTGGATGATCTCCCGGCAACACCGGATTGACATAGGTCATGACACGCTTGTAAAATAAAGAAGAGTCCACCGGAGCCCGCTGGGCGCGAACCAACGAACAGACCATCATCAGACCGGTCAATCCCAGGACCCTGAGCGTAATTTGTCGCATATAGTTAAATGCTCACTTTGATTTGCGTAAAGGAATGAGGCGGAAAACTAAAATTCAGCCTGTCTCCCTTAGTGCTGACCCCATTCGTTACGGGAATATATTCTTTCTGCCTGTCGAAGGAGAAATTCGCCTTCAGATCGGGAGACGTGACCACGCTTGCCTCCGCTCCTCCCTTAAAAGCCCCCGTCGTGCTCACCACATCCGCAGCAATGGCCTTGTCGAGACTCCTGTTGACAACATTTATAAAGACAGTCCCCGTCTCCTTCTGATAGACCGTCGTCACATCCAGATACGGTATAGCGCTGTATTTTACCGTCCTGAAACTATCACAGCTAACATACGTATCCACAGAAACGCCCCTGCAATTGGAAGAAAAAGCCTTGAAAGCATAGAACAAGGGCGTCCTGTACGTGCCCTTCTTCGCGTCCCGCCCCAGCAGCGAGGTCATCAGCGTATAGTTCGCCATCTTCACAAAATCCGCATGCCGGATAAAGGAATTGAAGTATTCGGCAACAGCCAGCGTCGAGAGCATGGTCTGCCCGAACGGCGCCCATTCGTCCACCGACAGCGCCAGCGGCTTTTTTGCAGGATACAGCGCCTTGATCACATTTACCTGCGCCTGCAGCGTATTGATCTTGTCCTCTATATCCAGCGAACCGGCGCCAATATACGTGTAGTAGTCCTCCGACCGCTCCCAGTACCGGTGGATCGACAAATAGCTGGCGATCCCCGTCAGCGATCCGATCACCTTCCTGTTCCACTCGATCCAGCTGCCGGTGCTGTCATACAGCGACGAGCCGTTTGCAATCAACTCGATATTGTGGTCCGTCGCCTTCATCGCCTTGGCCGCTTCAATAGCGATCTTACAATAATCCTCCGCATCCTTATGCCCCATGATCCACGGCGCGCCGTCCACTTCATTGCCAAGACACCAGTATTTTACACCAAAAGGTTCCTTATGGCCATATTTCGCCCGCAGGTCGGAATAATAGGTTCCCCCGGGATAATTGCAATACTCCACCCAGTAACGGGCATTGTTCACATCCCCGAGGCCGAGATTCACACAGACCACATTCGCCGATCCGATCGACCGGTTCAGCTCAACCCATTCATCCGTGCCGACATGGTTGTTGTCGACCGCTCCCCAGGCCAGGTCTTTCCGGGCAGGCCGCTGCTCTTTGGGCCCGATGCCGTCCTGCCAGTTATAGGCGGCGACATAGTTGCCCCCCGGCCAGCGCATATCGGCCACCTTGAGCTCACGCATAGCCTCGATATAGTCCTTTCTAAAACCATAGGCATCGGCCTGCGGCGACAAGGGTTCGTACAACGTCCCGTACATCGTATTATGCGACACCGAATCACCGGGTCCGTTTCGGCCGGGCCTGAACTCGATCGGCTCCATGAAGACCCCATAAATTTTAGGATCGACGTCGCCCTTGGTCCGGGAGACATCGATCCTGATCTGCGCATTCTGCGCCAGCAGCCCAAACGGGCAGGACAACAAAACAACAAATAGTGCTTTCTTCATATGACAGTCCTCCATCAGAACCTTAATAGCCCGGATTTTGATACGCCTTCTTCGCCGCATCCGTCGTAGCCATCGCATCGATCTGTCCCTGGGGGATCGGCTGCAGATAAAGTTGAGGCGTGATCGTACGGGTATTCGTTATAGGTGTGTGATTACCATAAGCAATTCCACCTATCGTATAGGTTGCATAGTTGTAGCCTTCCTGGTTATCCATGCCGAACCGCTGGGTCCGCACCAGGTCGTAGAAACGGTATCCTTCGCCATAGTACTCGCGGGACCGCTCCGCAAGAATATAGCCGATCGTGATCGTCGCCGGCGTTGCCGCCACCATCGCCGCGCTGTTATCCGCTACAAAAGCCGTCCTGTTCGCATTGCTGTACTTCCACTTTCCGGCACGCGCGCGGATCACATTGATCAGCGACCTCGCATCAAAGCCGGCCTGCGTCGCCGCACCCTTTACAGCCGCTTCCGCAGCGATAAAATAAAGCTCCGAGAACTTGGCGCCGGTGTTCGGACGCGTGCTGCCCGCATTGGGATTCCCCAACCCACCATTGTTGTCGGTACGATAAGGACCCAGCTTCCAGAGTCCGGGATACACGATCCTGTTATAGGCGCTCGGCGAGATCACGAAGTCAGCACGTCCGGGTAACACCCCTGCGCCTACGCTGCTCTTATAAGTTGTGTTGGAATAGTCGATACCGGGCACGTCGTCATTCAGGAAGCTGAGCACCGCGCTGCCTTCATTGATCGGCATATTATTGGCGTTGTACAGGGTCGAATAAGGCAGACCAGCCTCCACCATATTACACCGGTACACCGTCGTAAAGGTGCCGTCATACCGGGAGTCGGTGGTCTTGTCCGCAAAGGTCTTGGTGAAAACCTCGATGGTCGGCGCATTCCTCACCCACGGACGGCCACCCCACTGCTCCGAAGCACGCTGTACCGAATAGACCGAGCTCCAGGAAGACGACGAGCTCGAGCTCGTTATGGACGGGTAAGACCAGGTCTGGAACCAGCCCGACCAGTTGTCCGGCGTACCACCCGCGCCATAGGTAAGACTGCTGACATTGTATTGCGTGCTCTGCTGCGTATGGTCAGAATACAGCATACACTCGTTGTTATAGTCGTTCGTTGCTACGTTGACATCGTAGAAAGTCGGCTGCAGACCATAAACGCCCGGATTTTGAATAGCATTCAGCGCAATATTATAGGCCTGCTGATAGTACCAGGCAGGATCATGACCGTCAGGGTCCTTCCGGGGGCTGCCCGATTCTACCGGATAGGAAGGAATGCTGTTGGGATTCTCGAGCCACCAGCCATAGGTAAGATAAGCCTTCGCCAGGAAAAGCTGGGCGACCTGCTTGGTCACCGCCCCCGTAACACGACGCGTGGATGGCAACGCAGCAACCGCCGCATTGAGATCGGGGAATATCGCCTTGGTATATACGATGGATACCGAATCACGCGACGAGGTCCTGATGGTGGAGGTATTGAACTGCAGCCTGCCCGATCCGAGATCCAGTGGAACACCGCCAAAGGTCTGTACCAGCAGGAAATAGTCGAACGCCCGGAAGAATCGCGCTTCCGCGATATAGGAAGGCGCAACGCCCGCTATGGTTCCGTTTTGAATAACTCCGCTGGCGGTATTGATATAAGGGAACGTATTCCCCCACAGCTGACCCGCATCGCTGAGCGTAGAGGTCGGATGAACACCAGGCACGGAATAGTCCTGCGCCTGGAAATTGCTTCCGCTGCCGCCACTCTGCCCCCAGGTCGTCTCATCCGTTCCGCACTGGCACATATTCCAGTAATAAGCGTTGCCATAAATATTCCGCAAATGCGCATACAGCGCCGTTATCCCGCCCAGAGCGCCATTCTGGGTCTGGAAGTACTGCGGGGTGAAGGTAGCCCGCGGAGTTTCATTCAAAACCTTTTTACATCCCGACAGGAGGACCAGGGCCGACAAGGCCGTTCCTCCGAATATATTGGATAGTCTGCGTTTCATATTTTTCGTTTTTAGAACGTTACGTTTAATCCTAACAGATAGTTACGGGTCGAAGGCGTATTGGTGCCGATCGTAAGGATACGGTGAGGGACCGCCGTCGTCACCGCCGAATTCTGATCACCATAGGAGTTCGTCTCCGGATCCATATGCGACATCTTCTCGTAAGGAGAGAAGAAGACGAACGGATTCTCCAGCGTACAATACACCCGCATCCTTTCGATGCCGACCGTCTTCATCCATTTCTGGTCGAAATTGTACCCCAGCGTCACCGTACGTATCTTCAGATAGGAGGCACTGAAATAGCCCAGGGTGCTGCCATACGCGGGGTTATCGCCGCCAACGCCACCGGGTCTGGGAGCGAACGTGTTGAAATCATTTGCATGGCTGTTCGTCGGCGTCCAGTAGTCCACCTTTACATTATTCCCGGACCTCGAGTTCAGGTTGTTCAGATACCCCGCCGCAGAGTAGAGGCTGCTGACGAGCAGGCCGCCGCTTTTGAAGATACCCGTAATACCCAGCTCGAATCCTTTATAGGCCACCCGCGTATTAAAGCCCCCTTCAAAGTCGGGCTGTACATCGTATATCTGGCGATCGTCGTTGTTCAGGGCCGTCCCTGCCTGGTTCTTCCTGCTCGGAACACCATTGGTAAAATGCAGGGACGTATCGTTCTTGTTGTACGCCACCTTGATCATACCGACATTCCCGCCCGGATAGGCCGCCTGCATATAACCGCTGGAGCTGTCCGCATAGCTCATCAGGCCAATTTTCTTATAGTCATAAATGACGTCGATCGGATGCCCGGGGAACCACATATTGCCTTTATCATAAGGCTGTCCCGAATAAAGGCTCACCAGCTTGTTCCTGTTGCGCGAGACGTTGACGCCGACATCCCAGGTCCAGCCATTGTAGTTGTCCAGGATAGTGCCGTTCAGCGACAGCTCGATACCCTTATTCTGCGTAGCGCCGATATTCGCGGTATAGCTGCTCACCCCCGAAGTCGTTGGAAGACCCACGCTCAGCAGCACATTGCTCGTATTGACCGTATAATAGTCGATCGTACCGCTAAGGCGATTGTTCAGCAGCGTGAAATCGGCCCCGTAGTTCCAGGTCTTGGAGAACTCCCATCCGAGCGCCGGATTGGGCAGCTGGGTAACATAATACCCCATCGCATATCCTGTCTGTCCGAAATTATAGGGACTCGTCTTTAACGCGCCAAGGGTCTGATAAGGATTGATCGCCTGGTTCGAAGTCTCCCCATAACCGACCCGCAGCTTCAGCGCGTCGACAAAGGAGACATTGCTCAAAAATTTCTCGTTCTTCATATTCCATCCAACAGAGATCGCCGGATAAGAATGGTACTGATGACCAGGCGCCAGAACCGACGATGCGTCCGACCGGAAGGCCGCCGACAGAATATACCGGCTGTCATAGGAGTAAATGATACGACCCATATAGGACAACAGTCCATACTGGGCATAGGTGCCGTTCCCAACCGTGGCAGCCCCGTTCTGATCCGCCAGCACATAAGAAAGGTTGTAGAACTGGAAGGCATCTGCCGGCAGATGCGTGGCCGATGCGCTCGAAGACCATTTCGTATTTTGCTCTACGGAATACAGGCCCACCGCGCTGATGCTGTGTTTGCCAAATGTCCGGTCATAGCTCAGCATATGCTCGACCGTATAGTCGACCTGCTTCATATTGGAGTCCGACGCGCTCGACGCAGTGGTCGGAGTCCCGCTGAATACTCCCGTTCCCGTATAGGTGCCATAGTCGTCCTGGTGAAAATACAACCCGAGATTGATCCGGTATTTCAGCCCCTCTACTCCGGGGATCCGTATTTCTCCATAAACCGAGTTATTCGTCGTATAGGACCTGTCGAGGTCGATATATTTATCGCCCAACCCCTTCAACGCATGCGCCGTATAGGCCCACTGCGGTCCGGAAGTGTTGATGTTCACCGTAGACTTCCAGCTGCCGTCCGGGTTGCGCGGATTGATGATCGGCGTCAGGTTCAGCGTCGCATAGGGCCCCAGGTTCTGGTCATGGTTGTTTACATAATAGTTATTGGTAGTCAATCCGACACGGAACAGCTTGCCAATCCGCTGTTCCAGCGAAGTACGCACGCTATACCTTTCGTAATACTGCAACGGAATTACTGCCTGGTCCTTAAAATAGTTAAATCCGATGCTGTAGTTGCCCCGCTCCGAACCACCCGTAATACCGAGGTCCTGGTTGGTCACATAGCCATTCTGAAACAGCAGCTTCTGCCAGTCGGTATTCACGCTGTCGTTCTCGTCCAATGTATTTAAATGGATGGAAGCTCCCGGAGTGGCATTGTTCGCCTTGCGAAGAGCGACATACTCGGGCCCGTTCATCATCGGATATTCTCCCCATATCTTCTTCAGTCCCGCATACCCGTTATAAGATACACGGGCCTTCTGCCCCGCTGCACCCTTATTCGTCGTCACTAAAATAACGCCGTTGGCGCCGCGCGATCCATAGATCGCCGTCGCAGAAGCGTCTTTTAAAATATCGACGCTCTTTATCTCGCTCGGACTGATATCATTGAGCGTCCCGATAAACGGAATACCATCCAGCACCACCAGCGGATCATTCGTGGCATTCAGCGACCGCGTACCACGGATACGGATCTGCATCCCCGCCCCGGGCTTCGACGAGGTCTGCGTCATCTGCACCCCCGCTATCCGCCCCTGCAGCGCCCGCGAGATATCCACGGCCGGCACCTCGTTCACCCTGTCCCCGCTGATCGTCGCAACAGCCGCGGTCACGTCTTTCTTCCGCTGTGTGCCATAACCGATAACGACGACGTCATTCACCACGCTCGACGCCGGCTTCAGCGTCAGCGTCAGCTCTGTCCGGTTTTTCACAGGAATTTCAGTGGCGGCATAGCCCACCGATGAAACAACAAGCACCCCGTTCGAAGGGGCCGAAATAATAAAATTGCCTTCCTCGTCACAGGCAACACCCATTTTCTGGCCCTTAACCGTAACGGAGGCCTTGGGAACAGGTTTACCGTCCTCATTTACTACCCGCCCCTTTATATGCAGGGCGTTTTGCGCGAAGACGGGAATTGATAGGAAAGAGAACATGGCCATTAACCATATGGCGATGCCTCTCTTCAGTAGCAGCAGTCGATCCTGGTAAGATTGCATAAAAGTGTGTTTTAGAATTGGTCTTTTCATACGATTGCAACAAATCAGGGTTTTTTAGCAAAAATCAGCGCTTCAGGCCCTGACTGGGATCCGGGAAACAGGATTGGTTATTTAGGATTGCCTGAGAAAAGAGCAGAAAAGAAGGAAAGGAGAATATAAAATTAAAAAACATTGATTAACAGCAGTATATGATCATGTTTTCTTCTCATATTCACAAGCAATGACCTTGATCTGACACCGGCCAAAGCCATTAATTGTCAAACCAACATTTCAAATGTAGAACATTTATCGAAAATTTCAACCGATTGAAATAAAATAATTTTAGCTTTGGCTCGTCATTCCTGCAAAGTTTACTCTTATGGGAAAGGAAATAACTATATATGATATTGCAGTACAGCTCAATCTATCGACTGCAACCGTCAGCCGGGCCCTGGCCGAAGACCCCGTTGTCAAAAAGAAGACCCGGCAGCTCGTCCTGGATACCGCCAGTAAGATGGGCTACAGGTCCAATTACCACGCCCGAAGCCTCAGGAAGAGTCAGACGAATTCAATCGGCTTCATGGTGCATGAATTACAATCTACATTCATCAACTCCGTGCTGGCAGGCGTTGAAAAGGTCACCACCGAAGCCGGCTACGACCTGATCATCGCCCACTCCCTCGAGAGCTACGAAACCGAGGTCGCCAACGCCAGGAACCTCTTTCACCGACGGGTCGACGGACTCATCACTTCGCTCTCCTGCGAAACAAAGAACCTCGACCATTTCCAGCCATACAAAGACAAAGGGATCCCCGTCATCTTCTTCGACCGCGTCGAGACCTCGATGGATAATGTAGCCGTGATCATCGACAACTACAGATCCGGCTACCAGGCCACCCGGCACCTGATCGACCAGGGATGCAGAAGGATCGTCCACCTCACCGCAAACCTGACACGCAATGTCTATTCCGAACGGCTCCGCGGCTACCGCGACGCCCTGCAAGACAACCGCATCCCGCTGGACGAAGGCCTGGTGATCATCGGCAACCTGACCGAAGAGGCCGCAGTCGCCTCGGCAAAACGCATGCTTGGCATGAACCCCCTGCCCGACGCCGCATTCATCACCAACGACTTCGTCGCCGCCGTCTGCATGCGAACCCTTAAAGAATTTAAGATCCGCATCCCCGCCGACATCGCGATCGTCGGCTTTAACAACGACTCCATCAGCACGGTCACCGAACCCGCCCTCACCACCGTCAACTACCCCGGAGAGGAGATCGGCAGGACCGCCGCCAGACGCCTGATCAGCCACCTCGAAGGCAGCAGCAGCATCCACCAGATACAAACGATCGTCCTCAGTTCCGGACTCATCATCCGCGGATCATCGCTAAAAAAAGGTAAATAAGGCCTGCCGGCCACGCCATTCAGGACGGAATAGTGACCTGCGCACCCCGCCCGCGGCGCAACGAAGAATCGCGGACAATAAGCCCCGCCGGTATAACGGCCGTCCGGCTTCCGGCACCAGGCTCCCGGTCAGAAAGATGATTGAGCAGGCTCATCGCTGCTATCTTACCGACTTCAAAACCATTGTAGTCGATAGTCGTCAGCTTCGGAGTGATCAGCCTGCCGACAGGGTCGTTATTGAAACCAACGACCGCAATGTCTTCCGGCACCCGGATACCCGCTTCCTGCAGCGTGCGTATACAGATAGCCGCAACCAGATCGCTCGTAATAAAAAGACCATCCGGAAGAGGACTCATTTTCAGTATCCGCCTCGCAGCCTCGACACCACCCTCACTATCGATATCGCCCACTACCATAAGATCGTGGGAAAACGGGATATTATACTTTCGCAAAGCCGACCGGAAACCGGTATACCGCTGTGCATAAACATTTCTTTCGAGAGTCGAGGTCACAATGGCGATCCGCCTGCACCCCTGGTTGATAAGATGCTCGGTAGCGAGAAACCCGCAGTGCGAATTATCGATCACCACCACGTCGCTCTTGTTCGTATTGGCGACCCGGTCAAAGAACACAACGGGAATATGATGTTGGGCAAACGCCTCGAAATGTTTCAGACTTTCTGTCCGGCTCGAAAGAGAGGCAATAACGCCGTCGACCCCACGATTCAACAATAGCTTTGCATTCGCAACCTCGATTTCCCTGTCCTCCTGTGAATGGGTAATGATCGTTTCATAGCCATACGATGCCGTTATGCTTTCGATCCCCTGTAACACAGAAGTAGTGAAATGACCATCCAGACGATGTACAATGACACCGATCGTATTGATTTGTCGGCAAACAAGCATATATTCCATTTTTGCTCCGGACAAATTACCGGATTAGACGGAAAGATGGAATGAGCCCGGGTCGATTCGGGGCAATTTGAGACGATCGGAGCCAATTTTGAGACGATTGAGACAGGTCAGCCCTTCCTGAGCGAAGAGGGACGTATAATAAGATCTGCGCGGATCGTCAGCGCGCTGATGGCGCCGATCTTCCCGGAGCCTTTCAGGTGGTTGACAAGCATTCCCGCCGCCGCAGCCCCCATTTCCTTTGCCGGGTAATTGACCGTCGTAAGACCAGGCGTTATCAGCTTTCCAATGACTTCGTTATTGAAACCAACGACCGCAATATCCTGCGGCACCCGCACCCCCTGCTCCTGGAACGTCCGGATACAGACGGCAGCAGCCAGGTCACTATTCGCGAACACACCATCCGGCAGGGGTTTCATCGCCAGTATCTTTTTGGCCGCTTTTTCGTTCGCTTCCTCACCGGCCTCCGCCTTGATCAACAGGCTGTCATCGACCGCAATACCCTTTTCCGCGTGCGCATCCCGATACCCCCTGTAACGCTGATTATAAATATCATGGGTATGAGCCGGCATCAGACAGACGATGCGGCAACAACCCTGCCCGATCAGATGCCGCGTCGCCATCAACCCGCACTGGAAGTTGTCGATCACTACCGATGTGCTTTCGGGAAAAGGAGCTTCCCTGTCCAAAAAGATCATCGGAATATTCTTCTCCCTGAAAGGACGGAAATGTTCGAATGTGTCGGTCTCCGGCGCCAGCACCGCAATGATCCCGTCCACACGCCGCTGAAAAAGGTTTTGAGCATTGGCGGCCTCTTTCACCGAACTCTGCGAGGAGTCCGTAAGAATGATCCCATACCCCGATTCATTCGCGACGGACTCGATACCGGAAAGCATCGGGGTGGTAAAACTGCTGTTCAGCTCATACGCGATCACCCCAATGGTAAGAGAGGTCTGCTGACGCAGATTCCTGGCAAAAAGATTGGAACGATAACCCATCTCAGCAGCCGTGTCGAATATCTTCTTCCTGGTCTTTTTGCTGATGGCAGGGTCGTCGTTCAGGGCCTTGCTCACCGTAGAAGGAGAAAGGTCCAGACTCTTTGCTATATCGTAGATCGTGACTTCTTTTGAATTTTCCATACAACGACCGCTGCGCCTGTTAAGGGATAAAGGTAAAGGTATTAAAAACTATCGTTTTGACCCTGCTTACGAAATTGCTGCGCATATTCGGAGGGCAGCATCCTGTATTTTGCCTTGAATACCCGGGCAAAATAATTGGGACTCGAAAAACCCACCTTATAGGCGATCTCAGAAATGGTCAGGTCCTGCCGCTGCAGCAGCACACTCGCCTTGTCCAGCTTGATATTGCGAATATACTCCACCGGGGTCTCTCCCGTCAGCTCCAGCATCTTGTTATACAAGGTCGTCCTGCTCATGACCAGCTGCTTGCTCAGGAACTCTACCGACAGCTCCGGGTTGTCCAGGTTCGCCTCGATACAGGCCACGGCCTCCCGCATCAGCTTCTCATCCGCCGACTCCGAATGGACCTCCGCAACCGGCGCCGTCGCGACACTGATCTGCTTCGTGTAGGTCGTCTTCAGCGTCTGGCTCAGGTCCAGCAGATTCCTGATCTTCGCCAGCAACAGCTCGAAATCGAAGGGCTTCGTAATATAATCGTTCGCCCCCGTTTCCAGTCCGGCCAGCTGCTGCCCCTGTTCCGTCAGCGCCGTCAGCAGGATCACAGGAATATGCGCCGTCCGCTTGTCCCCCTTCAATTGCCGCGTCAGCGTAATACCGTCCATATAGGGCATGCTCACATCGCTCACGATCAGGTTGGGATGGCTCGCCAGGGCCTTCTTCCATCCCTCATTCCCGTTGCTGGCCTCGACCACCGTATACAGCGCCTTCAGATTGTCCTTCAGATAAAATCGAAAATCCTCATTGTCCTCCACAAGCAGCACTATCGCCTTCCCCGCCGGCAAGCTCCCCTTCTTTGAAGCAACGCTTTCCGCTACACCCTCTTCACCCGGCAAACCAGGCGCCCTCTCCACCGGCGGCGGCGCCTCATCACTGACTGACGCCAGCGGCAGCCTCACCGTAAACACGCTCCCCTTTCCAACTTCACTCTCCACCGAGATCGCCCCCCCATGAAGCCTCACAAACTCTCTCGTTATCGAAAGACCGATGCCGGTACCCGCATTGACGATCGACCCCGGCACAGCATTTTGAAAGAAACGCTGAAAGACCAGCTCCGTCTTGTCGGCAGGAATACCGATCCCCGTATCCTCCACCCGGATAGCTATCCACTCCCCCCCCACGCTGTCCAGAACCACCCTTATCGCCCCGCCCTCCGGCGTGAACTTGAACGCATTCGACAACAAATTAAAAAGGATCCGCTCCACCTTATCTTTATCAAACTTCACATACAGCCGGTCGATATTCGTTTCCACCGACAATCGAATACTCTTCCTCTCCGACAGATCGGCAAACGACTGGCAGATATCTTTAAAAAATCCAACGAACTCCCCATCCGATACCTGCAGCTTCAGCTCGTGCTCCTCCATCTTCCGGAAGTCCAGCAGCTGGTTCACCAGGTTCAAAAGCCTTCTGCTATTCCTCCGGATAAGCTGCAGCTTATCGATGTCCCGGGCATCCTTCTGTCCGCTTAGCAGCTGGTCGGCAGGCCCCATGATAAGAGAGATCGGCGTCCTGAACTCATGACTCAGATTCGTAAGGAATTTCAGCTTCAGCTTATCCAGCTCCTGAACTCTCCTGGCCTCCTGCTTCTCCTGCTCCAGCGCAAATTTCCGCCTGACCCTGGCCAGCCCGCGGCGCCTGCTATAGAACAGCAACCCTCCGGCCACAAGTACATAGAAAATATAGGCATACACCGTCCTCCAGAGAGGCGGCCTCACATATATCCGTATCGAGCTGTCGGTAGTGCTCCACACGCCGTCGTTATTGCTTGCCTTCACCCGGAAAACGTATTCGCCCGGGTCAAGGTTAGTGTAATAGGCGGTATTCTGTGACCCGACATAGTTCCAGTCCTTATCAAACCCCTCCAGCTTATACGCATAGTGGTTCTCCTTCGGAAGCGTATAGTCCAGCGCTCCAAAACCCAGCGCAAAATTCTGCCGGTAGCTAAGCCTTATCTCCTTCGCTATCGAGATCTGCTCCGTAATAGGCGCACCCGCCCCGGCCACCACCGGTCTGGTCCCTACCTTCAGATCCGTCAGCACCACCGGCGGCACATTCCGGTTAGTGGTCAGCGCAGACGGGTAAAAGTAGTTGAAGCCCTGCTGGCCGCCGAAAAAGAGCTCGCCGTCAGACATCCGGATACCCGCCTGATGAACAAAATTGTTATTCTGCAAACCGTTGGAAGGAGTAAAATTGCGGAACACACCCGTCGCCGGATCGAGGCTGCTGACACCGGTATTCGTCGTTACCCAGATAAGCCCCGCCTTGTCTTCCACGATCTGGTAGACATTCGTGTTCTGAAGACCATCCTTTTCATCATAGACGATAAATCGATCCCGCCCCCTGTCATACCGGACCAGCCCCCCTCCATAGGTTCCTATCCACATGCGCTCCTTGCTATCCAGCAGCATCGACTGGATCTTATTGCTCGGCAGCGCGCCGTCATCCTGGTCAACGACTTTAAACCGGCCGTCCCTTCCATATACCGCAATCCCCCCGCCGTGCGTGCCGATCCAGACGTTTCCGTCTGCGTCTTCCCGGATCGCCCGGATAAATCCATTTATCGGCAGACGGATATCTCCCGTAGCCGTAGGATGCGGGACAAGCCGCTCCACGACCTTACCATTCTTCAAGATAGTAATCCCCGACCCGTTGGTGCCGGCCCATATCCTGCCATCCCGGTCCTCCCACAGACAAAAGACATCATTCCCGCTCAGACCATCGGGACCTTCCCCCTTTATGAGATGCCGGGTCCGACCCGTCGCAAGGTCTTGAACAATTAGACCGTTCCCCCATGTCCCAATATATAAGGTATTATCTTCCGTCCTTTTCAAAGCCAGCACGGCAAGCTGACTGGTCGCCTTTCCGTTCACCACCAACGGCATCCGCGTGAGACGGTCAGCCTTCCGGTCAAAACCATACAGGCCTCCGCCATCCGTTCCCAGCCACAGATTCCCGTCGGGCCGCTCCTCAAAAGATGTAACGACCGTGGTCTCTGTTCCATCTTCGCGAAAAGCATCCCCCAGTTTGGCGTTAAAAAGATTCAGATTCTTGTCGTACTTGCTGACCCCTCCCCGGAAAGTTCCGAACCAGTAGATGCCCTGGTTATCGATAAAAATGCAACGGATGGCCCTGCTCGCAATACTGTGAAGATCGTCTTTCTCCGGCTGATACACGGTTGCGCCGCCCTTCCGCGGGTCGAAGACATGAAGCCCCTGCATGGTGCCAACCCACAGAAGACCGTCCTTGTCTGCGGCCAGCGTATTTATCGGACCCTTGCCAAGACCGGCGTCACCACTCACCCCGCTGTACCGCATAAAACCATTCCCGTCACCCCTCAGCCGGCAAAGTCCCGAATCGGTCCCGAACCAAAGATTCCCCTCCCTGTCCTCCGCCATAGCACGCACATCATCCTCGGCCAGACTACCCGCATCAGTCGCAATATGCCTGAACTGCCGGTACCCCGGCTTTCCATCCTCGTGAAGAAAGAGTCCATGATCCGTACCCACCCAGATCCGGCCCCTGGTGTCGCCATGGACGCAATAAAGAGTGATCTTGTCCGAAGTATCGGCCGAAAAAGCCGAAAGACCAGGCTTTTCAACTCGGCCGTTCGCAGGATCCAGCACGAAGGGGTCATTGAACTGCGCGATCCATATTTTACCGCTCCTGTCGCTGGTGATGCTCCTGACCAGCGCGCTGGGCAAAAGCTCACCCGAACCCGAACCGCCGGAGGCCGGATAATTGATAAAGGCATCCCTCTTCCGGTCATAAAGACTGAGCGCGCCACCACTGGTGCCGATCCAAAGATTCCCCGACCGGTCCTCATAAAGGGCCTGTATCTCATTAGCCCGGAGGCTGGTGCTGTCCCCCGTCTTATGCCTGTAAACTGTAAAGTTGGTTCCGTCGAACCGGTTAAGACCATCGCTCGTTGCAAACCACATCCAGCCGTAGTGGTCCTTAAGGATCGCATTGACGGAATTAGCGGAGAGACCGTCCCTTGTCCCGAGGGTGGTAAATTTCAACGGCGTGGACTGCCCGATGACAGCCTCACCTATCCCTGCGACAAGCAGGTACACTATTACGATCTTGCGCCACATGTAACAAAGTAGTGACCCAAATTACTCGAAAAAAGCACAAATCTGAACATTTGTGCTATAAATATTATGAAATTAGCCCTCGTTAATTTATTGACCCCTATACATTTGTAGCAACCGGCACCAACCCGGTCACCCACGTGCTTCAACAATTGATTGCCATCTCACCCGTTCGGGTCCAGCCCGCCCCATCCGCCGGCTGCCCTCCCTCACCGACCCCAAATATACTTGCGGCCGTCAGGAACACCGGCGAGCAACGCCGCCTGGCCGCTTACCTGAAAGGAGCTTTTTCCGCCTTCCTGGTCCCGTGCATTCCAGGCATCGGCCGGGTCCTCGAAATGCACCAGACGGAGGCCATCATTATCGACATCGAGTCTTTTCCCGGCGAGGCGCCCCATATTTGCGCCCAGCTAAAAGCCTCCCCCTCCTACGGCCATATCCCGATCATCCTCCTTTTTTCAGCATCCAACGCCCGGCTCCGCATTCAATGTCTCGACGCCGGCGCCGACGCCCTGCTGGAAAAACCCTATTCCAAAACCCATTTACTCGCCCAGATCAGGAACCTCGACTTCAACAGGGCCAGAATAAAAGAATACCTCACCCACACCCGGCCGGGCCCGGCTCCCGTACCCGATATCACCGAAGATTCCCTGTTTTCGAGACGGCTCGACAACCTCATCTCCGACAACCTTTCCAACGCCAGCCTCAACGTCGACCTCCTCGCCCATATGATGAATATGAGCCGCCCCACCTTCTACCGCAAGCTAAAGGGTATCTCGACCGCCTCCCCCCTCGAGCTGATCAATACAGCCCGCTTGAACAAGGCGGCCGAGCTGATCAAAAACACCGGCCACACCATCGCCGAAGTAGCGGTCATGGTCGGCTTCCACTCCCGCAGCAACTTCGGAAAAGCCTTCTACCGGCAATTCCACCTTTCCCCAACCGCCTTCAGGGCCAAACACAGCTAATTCGCCACCGGCGTGAATGTTTCAAACTTGATCCCACGATCCCGCATGACCAGGGTATCCGTAAAACTATGCTTCGACGTCCCGAAATCGACCGTATATTTCAAATGCAGGACGTCCCGCGCCTGGTTTCCCCATGAGTCTCCCCCTTTGACGAACTCTCCCCCACCACTCACCGTATAGGCGGCCGAAGACGGATTCCCGATGCTGCACTTGCCGTTGTTGTCGAATGTGAGCAATAGCTGAAAGGGGATATTCACGTTCGTCCTGGATTTCGCATTCAGCAATATCGAATCGGTCGCCATGGACAGCGTACCCGTGCTGCAAACCTGGTCCGTCTCCACATATGACGTGTGATAGATAATGGTCGTATCACCCGCACCGTCGCTGACCTTCTCAGCACCCCTCCGCAGGTAATTACCATGCCAGGGATTGATGTATTTTATCGCATACAGGATGGTGTTCTTCCCCGCGAGGAGGGAATCTGCATTCTGCACCGAGTTCATACGCAGCGGAATAACAAAAGTATTCCTGATCGACCGGGCATCGGAAAAGAACGCGTCCGTCAGCTGCACGGTTATCCCCCCCTCGACACTACCGGACGGGATCCTGACCGTCATGTCCTTGGGCAACGTATAATACGCCGCCGGCATCGCAATGACAGGACTTCCGCCGGGACCGAACAGCAGACGACTGCTCAGCGTTGTATCGACCGAGACAGCGATCGAAATATCCTTTGTATTCTGGTAGACCCCACCCATCGTCGCCATGATCATGCACTGATGCTGATTGTCCAGCGAATTGTCGAAAATATCATTCCCCAGGTCCAGCGTCCGCACCGGTGACTGATAAGCGAAATAGACCGTCGTATATTTATAATCAGGAAAGGTCAATTGCTTATTCGAACAGGACCAAAGACCCATCAAAAGAATAAACACCACCAATTTGAAATTTCTCATTTTACCTGTTTTAATTTGTCAACAAACATTACCATCCTTTATTTTGCACCAAACTCTCCTTTACCACATCATTGTAAGGCAGAGGCCCATAATACATATAGTCCGCGTACTGCCTGCCTTCGACGGGCCCGGCGACATAGCTGCCATTGCTTATCGTGACCCCGGCCGCCGGCTGCACCAGGCTTTCCTTCCACCTCCGCAGGTCCCAGAACCTGAACCCCTCGAAACAAAGCTCGAGACGCCGCTCGTTATGGATAAGCGCCCTCATATCGTCCGCAGTGGCGATCGACAAAAGATAGTTGTCCGGCTGTGCGATCCCCGCACGCTTTCTTATCGCGGCGATAACATCCCGGGCCGAATAGGCGTGCGTCCCCTTGCCATCCGGTCCCCAGGCCTCATTCGCGGCCTCTGCATAGGACAGGAACAGCTCGGTATAACGGATATAGGGCACGTAATGCTTTTGCGTGTTCGAATTGGCCGGATTGAGGTTGACATCTTCCCGCAACAGCTTGCGCATATAGTAGCTCGTGCGGGTCGAGAATGGAGTGGCGTTCAATCCGTCGTTGGTTCCACCCGTCTTCGTGAAAATAGTCGGACCGCCCGGACCCATCTTGCTTCCGTTGACAACGACATATAGCGCCAGACGCGGATCCCGGTTCAGGTACGGATTATTGGGGTCATACCCGCCAGCCGCATTGGAGATCGGATAGCCATTGGCCATAGGAAAAGCATCGACAAGGTTTTGGGTGGGGTTTACACGGCCATTTCCATACAAAGTAGGAGGATAGTTATCCTTTTCCAGGTTATTGCCCATACCATTGGCATCACTTAAATTGCCCCTCCACAGGATCTCCTTCGGGTTTACCCCCGAAGACACGCCGTTGATCTCGCCGGCATTTTTACTGGAGTACCAGTATGCGCCATTGGCGGCCATGCCTGACAAACCTCCGTTAAGATCCAGCACCGCCGCGGCGTCATCGGCCGCCTTCGCCCAGGTAACCGCCGAACCCTGACTGAAAGCCGGACTTGCGGCCAACAGAGACATCTTAGCCCGTATCCCTTTCACAATGCGCGCCGTTACACGCTGCCTGTCGAAAGCGCCGAACACCCGGTTGTAGTCAGCGACCGTCGTCTTGCCCGCATATTTGGCAGGGATCTGACTGGCCTGGGAAATATTCTCGAAATCCAGCGGCAGATAGCTTTCAGCAGAATCGAGATCCCTGTATATCTGCTGAACACAGTCGCCATAACTGTTGCGTGGCGTCTTGAAATCGGACTGACCGTCCAGCGGCCTGGTCAGGATCGGGAAACCCAGCAGCTTTCCATCAGCCGACCATCCGCCATGCGCCTGCAGCAAATAGAACATGAACATGCCCCGCAGACCAAAAGCCTCCCCCTTTATCCGGTCATCGAACATCTGGTTGGTGTACTGCCCGGTCGTAGCCCAGGTCACCTTGTCAGCCTGGGTCAATAAAAGATTAAGATACTGTATCGAAGCAAACGCCCCCGTCCATTGCTCTACCGGGTTGCTGATAGAGGACCACTTCCCCGTAGCCATCTGGCGATAGCTGTTGTTGGGATCATTAGACACAGCGTCATCCGTAGCGACATCGTTAAAAGTATATCCGGCCTGCGGCAGCCGGGTATAGCCATTGAGCAATAGCCCCTCCGCAAACGCTGCATTACTATATATATCGCTGAGCTGCCTGTTGTTCTCATCGGCAGGGGAAAGTATTTTCTTGCACCCCGGAAGAACCAGAACTAAGGCCAATAAATAAACCAGCCTGTTTTTCATATCAATTCGTTGAGTTATTGTTTGCATTAAAATTCACCCTTGATGCCGAAATTGTAGCTGCGCACCTGTGGCGTCGTTCCTGTATTCAGCTCCAATATCTGCCTGTTCTTCCCCATCCACAACAGGTCGTTGCCACTGATATAAACTTTCAGCCCCTTCGCAAAAGAACTTTTCAGCACGCTCGCGGGAAAGGTATAGGTCAGCTGCACCTTCGACAGGTTGATCAGATCGGTGCTATAGGTCCAATAGTCCGAGGTCCGGAAATCATTCGCCGAACTGGAAGTCGTCAGACGCGGATAGGTAGCCGTATTCTTTGTATCCACCGTCCAGCTATTGCGTACGAGCCCCGAATATTTCGCAGACCCGGATACCCAGTAATAACTTCCGCTACGAATGCCAGACCCTCCGAAAGAACCCGTCCCCAGCACAAAAAGGGTAAGATCCTTCCACTGGACCGTCACGTTTACCCCGCCGATCAGCGGACTGCCCATCCGGCCAAGATAGACCTCATCCCTTTCGTCTATGATGCCGTCACCATTCTGGTCCTTATACTTGATGTTGCCGGGCTTTACCGTCCCGAATCGTTGCGCCGCATGCCGGTCGATATCGGCCTGGTCGCTGAACAGCCCTTCACTCTTTAACCCGAAGATCGCGTCAACAGGCCTCCCGGTCCGGTCGCGATAGCCATCGGCATACAATTCATCCCTCTTCAGCGCCTTCGTCGCGACATAGGTAAGAGTCCCGCCAACCGTGATCCCTACGTGCCCTACCCGCTCATGATAATTCAGCTGCACATCGAATCCCCTGTACTGGTCTGCCTGAAAATTGGTGAAAGGCACAAAGGACGTCGGCGGATAGCCGGTGAAGAAATAACCAGGATATTGACTATATACCTGCACGGGAATACCGGATTTTTTGATCATGAATACCGTGGCCAGGAGATCCAGTTTCTTCTTGAAAAAAGAACCTTCTACACTCAGGTTCACCTCCTTTCGCTCCGGAAAGGTCAGGTTGGGATTGGCGCCCCTCGATATCGTAGTGGCCTGATTGACATATGTCCCGTCTGCCCATGAAAAATAGGCCGTAGGCGAATATACCGCCTGGTACAGGTAATAGTTGTTGCTGTCGATATCCGTCTTGACAATACCCGCGGAGACATTGAACTTCAGCCTGTCTATCCAGTCCGTTTTTTTCAAAAACCCTTCCTCGCTCATCACCCATCCCAGGCTTACCGTAGGTGATACACCTACCCGCTTGCTCGCCGGCAGCTTGGTGGAATTGACGACCGCTCCGCTAAAGTCCACGTAATAAGTATGGTCGAAGTTATAACCGAGCTGCAATCCCAGGTTGGCATTGGTCCGGTACTGAAAGTCACGGGTCTGCCTGCGCCGGAGCCCGTCCACAACCAGCAACGCCGATACATTGTGCTTTTCCCCGAACGTATTCACATAGTCCAGGTGCGCGCTGAAGTCGATGAGCTGGTCGCTCCAGGTATTGCTGAGATTCTGCGTCCCGGGCTTACTGTCCTTGTTGAACTTCGTCAGCTGAACGATCGAGTCGGAAGACCCGCTGCCCGCCCATCCGGCAGCATAGACCGCATAGCTGTTATTGAGCGTTTCATCGTACGTATTCGAATAGTCGACGGTCATCTGTCCATGAAGGGACAAACCCCGCAGCGCGCTTTTCAGGTCGATATCGACCCCGTTCGTGTACTGAAACTGCCTGCTGGTGAAATTGTCATATCCCGCAGCGTAGACGTCGGCGATCGGATTGGTGAGATACTGCTGGGCGCCCCCCAGCAAATATTTTCCGTCGATCATATTCCGGCTGCCACCTGCCGCCGCCTGCGCAGCTGACGCACTATTCGCAATAAGGCTTGTCGGTATCAGCGGAGCGAACAGCTGTGGCTGCAGAGTGCCCGCAACCTGCCAGTAATTACCCAGGGTATGACGGTTGGTGGAGAAGACCGCAGATACGTTCACATAGGTGCTGATATAATTGTTCAGCCTGAGGTCGATATTGCCCCGCAGGTTCAGACGGGTATTCCGTTCGTTCTTGCCCTCCCCGAAATTCAGCAGCGAATTTTGCGTCTGAAACCCCGCAAGCGCATAAAAACGCGCACGCTCGGTGCCGCTCGTAAACTCTGCATTCGCAGAATAGGTGTTATACATCTTACGGAGATAGTCCGACGAAAAATAGTTCACGTCCGGATATCGGTAGGGATCGGAATGGGACGCATATCGCCTGATCGTGGAGTCCGCATACAAAGGAGCAAGACCGTCATTCAGACAGGCCAGGTTGTAATAGGACATATAATCGGCCGCTCCCAGGTAGTTCGGATATGACTTCGGTACGCTGACGCCCGAATTGACCCGCACCGTGCTGCCATGAAGACCCGCCTTCCCCCGCTTGGTCGTGATCAGCACCACCCCGTTCGCGGCCCGGGCGCCATACAACACCACCGCATTCGCCCCCTTCAAAAAGGTGATCTGGTCTATTTCACTGGTCGTGACGTCGGTCAAAGCACGGGGCTCTCCATCCACCAGTATCAATCCCGCCCCGATATTCCACAGATTGGAGCCTCCGACAAATGCATTGACGCCTTCCAGCGGATAAGTTCCATAGTGCTTATCCAGGTATTGCGGCGGATTGAGCACAGAAATGGCCCCCGCCAGGTCCTTCCGCAGAACGGTCCGGTACCCGACATGGACTACGGAATCGCTGGCCGCCTCGTCCTTCACAGTAACGGTCTGTCCCTGTGCCATCAACGCAAAGCCGCAGCTGATCCCAAATACAACTATTATCGATATTATATTTCTTTTCATTATTCTCTCTTTAAGCTTTAAAACAATACACTCAATAGCCCGGATTCTGATTGAGCGTTACATAAAGATTGACATCGCTGATCTTCAACGGCAGCCAATAGTCCTTATCCTCGAACTTCCGCGTTATGAGCACCCTCTCCTTTATATTGATCGGCTGATTGCCCGCCCCCCTGTCAAAGTCGATAGATGTCTTTTCCCTGTATTTCGTCTGGCCCGCCAGCAGCCACCGGCGAAGGTCATTGAACCGGATCTCCTCCTCGAAGCCGAGCTCCATGGCCCGCTCACGGATGATCTCTCCCATGAATTTGTCCTTATCCGCGACATACGCCGCGCCTACCTCCCCTGCACCGCACCTGTCCCTGATTACATTGACTGCCTGTTGGGGAGTAAGATAATTCGGCCCCATGCTCGTCGCCGAACCATAGCCCTGCAGCACGGCCTCGGCATACATCAGGTAGACGTCCGCCAGCCGCATATAGGAAAGGTGCATATAGTTATTGGGAAAATTGTCGATGCTATTGGCCGTCATCGGCGTGAGCTTCCGCAAAAGATAACCGGTACGCCCCACCGACGTGTTGTCCCGGCTAAAGCCCGTGTTGGACAGATTCGCATACCGGTATATTTCCTTGTTCGCAGGCGCCGAGCCCTTGATCTGCTGGTCCCCGTCGATCTCGATATCATGGTAGAACCGGGGATCCCTGTTGACCCAGGGATTCGCCGGATCATAGCCCGACGCAGGATCGTCGATGGGCAACCCGTTGGCCATCCCGTAGTTCTCCACGAACCGTGCATTCGGGGAAGCGTATCCTCCCCCTATATTCTCATCCACGAAGATCGAGCTCGGCCCATAGGGACTACCCGCGAACCACGAGCTGTAGACAGGGTTCTCGAATATCGACTCGGGATACCCGGGAATAAAGCTTCCCCCGTTGGTATAGAAAAGATTGCTGTAATGCGCAAAGTCGATCAGCTTGACCCAGGTGGCATGGCTGTCCACTAATTTAAGCAGCTCCGCAAATGCGTCCGCCGCCTTCTTGCAATAGTCCGCACTGAAAGAAGCATTCCCCGTGGACGACCGATTCATCAGCGGACTGCCCGCATACAGGTAATTCTTCCCCAGATAGCCCAGCGCAGCTATCTTGGTCAGCCTCAATTGATTCTTGCCAAGCGTCGCCTGGCCGGCAGTCGTATTGTCCCAGTCTACCGGCAGCAGGTCCGCCGCCGCCCTCAGATCCTTCGCCACACGATCCGCCATCGCCTGATAAGTCAAGCGCGGTAGCTGCAGCTTTCCGCTCGACGACAGCACCGTATCAATATAAGGCAGCCCTCCCCAATATGACATCAGCTCGAAATGGAACCAACCCCGGAAAAAGAGCAGCTGCCCCTTGATCAGGTCCTTCTCCTCCTGCGTGCCGTTCAGCTTGTCCAGGTTGGCCAACCCCAGGTTCGCCTTGTGGATGCCATACCACGCATTCGGCCACAACCCCTTGCCAAAACCCGTCGTCGGATCGGTATTGTAAGACTGACCATCCAGCCAGGATATCCACTCCGAGCGGGTCCACGACCAGCTGTCCCCATTATCGAACTGCTCGTTCAGCCAGGTCACGCCGGTCTTATGGATGATCTCGTCACCCAGCATCCAGTCACAGGCCCAGACCTTGCTGGTGAATTCGGGCACAGTGCAATACAGCTCTTCCGTAAAACCCTGGAAATTGGTAAAATTGATAAAGGCATCCGTAGGCGACACATTCGCGCCCGGCGCCTTGTCGAGATACTTCTTGCAGCCGGTCAGCCCGGCAACAGATAAAATTGCAAAGCAAAAGACGATTATATACGATTTCATATGGCTTGCTTTAAAAGGTGATATTACAACCAAGGTTGACACGTCGGATAGTCGGATAGGCCGTGGCTGCCCCCATGCTCACCTCCCGGTCATCGGGCATTTTCGTCCATAAGAGCAGATTGTCTCCGTTCAAATAGACCCTGAAGGCATTTATCCCTATCCTCTTCAGCTCGGAAGCTCTGAAACTATACGCGATCTCCGCATTCTTGAGCCGTATATACGAACCGTCATACAAATAGGTAGTGCCGTAGAAGGGCATTACGCTGGCATAACGAGGCACCGGCACACTCCCGTTGGTATTCGTTGGAGACCAGTAAGCACCCTGCTTGTAGACGTTGTCGTAGTGATACTGCCCCCCAAAACTGACCAGCTGCAGGTACCGGTTCGCGTTGTTTACGCCATAGAACTGGACAAACACGCTGAAACCTTTCCATTCTGCGCCTATGGTCGCATTATAGGTGTTCTGGGGCCGCTCCGGATACCCCGCCGGCACCACATCCTTATTGTCGATAACCCCGTCCCCGTTGTAGTCGACCATATTGAGATTTCCCGGCAGTTTTTGATTGTCATAAGTATTCAGCTGAGTGCTGCCGTACACCTGGTCCCAGTTATTGTAATACCCGCTGCTAACATACGAATAGGCCTGACCGATCTGCTTCCCCGCCTTCTTCAGATAGTCATCCAGCAGCTGGGGATCATCGGCTTCAACGATCTTGTCCTTCGCATGGGTCACGCTGAAATTGGCCCACACCCGAAGATTCTTCGACAGGACCTTGTTGACCTTGAGCTCCACCTCATACCCTTTATTACGCACCTTCCCCAGGTTGGCCGTCGCCGGCTGGACGCCGAAATAAGAAGGTACGGCACGGCTCGAGCCGTCCAGCAGGATGTCCGTACGATAGTCGCTGAATACGTCCACGCTGCCCGACAACAGGTTATTGAACAGGGCATAGTCCAACCCCAGGTCCTGCTTGGTGACTGTCTCCCAGTGGACATCCGGATTACCCACATTAGTATGGGCCTCGGACCACCAGGTATAGGGACTGTTCTGCCCCGCAGACGCCCCCAATGGCGCAGTGTTCCCATAGGTCCACGTCGTCATATACAGCCAGCGGTTGTTAATATTGTCATTCCCCACCTTACCATATGAAGCACGCAGTTTCAACGCATTGACGAACACCACATCCTTCATGAACTCCTCATTATTGATCGCCCAGCCAACCGCAGCCGAAGGAAAAAAGGCAAACCTGTAGTTGGGACCGAACTTCTCCGACCCATTATAAGCGCCGTTAAACTCCGCAAAATATTTCGCCGCATAATTGTAAGTGACCCTGCTGACCCAGTCCTCCCTGAAATGCTCGAACTCGCTACCCGTAGCGTACCTGTCACGGCTGAACAGCCCCATCGCAGTAAGCTCGTGCCTGCCGAACTTCCTCGAATAGTCTACCTGCAGCTGGTAGAACAGCTTGCGGTAGGTCTGATTGTTCAGGTTTGTATCCGGATTTGGACTCCACCGGTAGGGAATCCAGTTGAACTGATTCGTCCCCAGGTACTGACTATAGGTAGTGTCGCCCGTTACCGGGTTGATATACTCCTGCTGGATATTCCCGTTATCATAGATCCCTCCCTGCGACACAAAGGAATTGTCGAATGAGATCGTCCCCTTTGCAGACAGCCCCTTCAACAACGCACCCAGGTCCTGCTTCAACGTAAAATCCGTGGTGATCCGCGTCGTCGTGGTCTTGCGGACGCCATTGTTCCCCATCGTCGCCAGCGAGTTGATCGTCGACACCTGCTCCGCAGGAAAATATCCCCACCCGCCATTCGAATACCGGGGATAATAGATATCCGGCGCGTTGTTGTAAATACTCTGCCAGATACGGTATTCCCAGCTGTCCTGCCCATAGGCATCCTGCCGCACACCATAAGAGCCCGCCAGGTTGGCCGTCAGCACGGTAGACTTCGTTAAATTAAAGTCCAAATTCGTCCGCGCATTTACGCGGTCGAATCCATATCCCGGATTGTACGTCTTGCCATTGTCTATCTTCTTAATAATGTCCCCCTCGTGCAGGAAATCGACCGACGAGAAATACTTTACCAAAGAATTTCCGCCGGAAATATTCAGGTTGGCATTATAAGACATGGCGAACTTCTTGACTACCTGGTCCTGCCAGTCGATATTGGGGTATCGCTCGGCTTCCGCCTGGTTGGCCGGATGCCGGTACTTATCCAGCTGCGCATAGGGAACATAGCTGTTCCACGACGCAGGAGACACTCCCAATTCATTTTCGATGGCCTGGTCCCGCACCCTGATCGCATCGTACGCGTCGTATTTGCTCGCCAGCTTGGAAGGCAGCTTCATCGTAGAATTGGCCGTCAGCCGGATATCGGCCTTCCCTTCCCTGCCCCGCTTGGTCGTGATCAGGATGACGCCATTCGCTCCCTTCACGCCAAAGACAGCCGTCGCAGACGCATCCTTCAGTACAGAGATATTTTCAACCGACCCGATATCCACGCTGCTCATCGGCCGCTCGATACCGTCAACCAGTACCAGCGGATCGCTGTTGTTCCACGTGCTCTGCCCGCGGATATAGATCTTTGGATCCTCCGCTCCCGGCGTGCCCTGGGTAGCAACCGTAATGACACCCGGCAGATTCCCGGTAAGAGCCGCGCCCAGACTGGACACACCGCCCGTCCTCTCCAGCACTTCTCCCCTCACCTGCGTGATAGCCCCCACTACGCTCTGCTTCCTCTGCTTTCCGTACCCTACAATGACCACATCGTCCAGGGTCGCAGTACTGTCTTTCAAAGTGATGGAAATATTTCCGTCTTTATGGACACTGACCTCCTGCGTGGCCTTTCCTATATGACTGATCACAAGAATATGCTTGTCGGCCGGCACCAGGATGGAAAACCGGCCCGTCACATCGGTCCGCGTTGCAGTCGTCGTCGCCCTTACCATGACCGACGCTCCCTCGACCGGATTTTTTTGCGCATCGAACACGATCCCCCGCACGGTATGCGGAGCCTGCGCCAGCGAACCAAAGCTTGCCAGGACGGCTGAAAGCACAAGGATCCCGGCCCAAACACCTCGTAGGTGTTTTATAGCACAACTCATATTGTTTTTTTTAATTGCTTGGTTAATAAATGTAACTCTCACACACATTTAGGTGTAACTCTCACACATTCCCGTTTCGGGTAAACCACTTTATTTTCTGGAAGAAAAATAATGTCAAAATGACATTTTTTGGAAAGGAGACAGCAATAGGCGGGGCAAAGTTCTTTTCAATCATGGCAAACTAATTTTGGTAAATAATGAGCCACGAATCTATATTTCCCCCGCCAGAACCAATCGCAGAAATGTTGAAAGAAATATGACAAATGTTGATATAGGCCTTGAAGATCAACCGTTAGCCGGTCACCGGCCCAAATTTTACCGACCCGGGGGAATTATCGGGCCTCACAACACCAACCCGACCGCCGGCTGGTTGCATCCCATCAGCCCACTGCAGCAACCATGCACTCTACCGACAGTATGTCGTTCGATAATCGGACGGCAGCATCTTATATTTTTCCTTGAACGCCCTCGTGAAATAGGTCGGCGAGGAGAACCCCACCTCATACGCGATCTGGGAGATCGAGAGGCTTCCCTTGCCCAGCAATCCCACCGCTTTCTCCAGTCGGAAAGAGCGGATATATTCCACCGGTGTCTCCCCCGTCAGCTCCAGCACCTTCCCGTATAACGAACTGCGGCTCATCCCCAATTCCCGGCTCAGGAACTCCACAGAAAGCTGCGCATCCTGCAGATGCGTCTCGAGACAAGCCACGATCCGAAGCATCAGCTTTTCGTTCCCCGTCTCCCCCTCCGGCACAGGGACCATGACTTTCACCTGTTTGGTATAGGCCAACCTCATCTTGCTGTTCCAGTCGAGCAGCCCCCTGATACGCGCATTCAGCAGCTCAAAGCTGAAAGGCTTGGTGATATAATCGTTCGCGCCAGTCCCCAGCCCCTTCAGCTGTTGCGCCTCCTCCGTCAGCGCCGTTAACAGGATCACAGGAATATGACCCGTACGCTTATCCGCCTTTAGCTTCCTGGTCAGCTCGATGCCGTCCATATGCGGCATGCTGATATCGCTGACGATCAGTTCGGGATGCCCGGACAACGCCAGCTGCCACCCTTCTTTCCCATTCTCCGCCTCCAGCACGTCATAGTACCTGCGCAAATTATCCTTCAGATAAAACCGGAAGTCCTCGCTATCCTCCACCAACAATATCCTGCGCTTTATATTTCCACCGGCAGCCCCTCCCTCCTCCATAACCTCCTCCTCCATAACCCCCGCGCTTCCATCCGCCATAACCCCATCCTCCATAACCCCATCCTCGACAATCGCCTCCACCCCATCCTCCACGATCGCCTCCACTCCATCCCCCACGATCGCCTCCACTCCATCCTCTACGATCCCCCCGGACGCCACTCCCTCACCAGCCACAGCCAGCATCAGCGTCACCGTAAACTCACTCCCACGTCCCACCTCACTGTTGACCCCGATCCTCCCGTCATGCATCAGCACGAACTCCCTTGCGATCGACAGACCGATACCCGTCCCCTGATTCAATATCGCTCCGGAAACCGAATGCTGAAAGAACCGGTCGAATATCCTTTCCTGCTCAGCCGTCGGAATACCAATACCGCTGTCCGCAACGCGGATGGTTACCGGCTGCCGCCCGTCCGCACCCGGGACCCCTGCTTCCAGCGAGAGATCGATCCTCCCGCCCTCCGGCGTGAATTTAAAGGCATTGGAGAGTAAATTGAACAGTATCCGCTCTGTCTTATCCCGGTCAAATAACACATACAGCCTGTCCACACCGGACGTCCACCGGAATTTGATCTTCTTCCTCTCCCCGAGATCGACAAACGATTGACCCGCCTCCCGCACAAATTCTACCAGGTCCCCCGGCGACAGCTGCAGCTTCAGCTCCTGCTCCTCCATCTTCCTGAAGTCCAGTAATTGATTGACCAGGTTCAGCAGCCGCCTACCATTCCGCCGGATCATTTCCAGCTTGTCCTCGGACCTGCTGCCCTTTAGATCGGAAAGCAGCTGTTCTACCGGTCCCATGATCAGCGAGATCGGCGTCCGGAACTCATGGCTCAGATTGGTCAGGAATTTCAGCTTCATCCGGTCCAGCTCCAGCGCACGACGATTCTCCCTCCTCTCCTCTTCGATCGCAAATTTCCGCCGGACCCGAGTCAGCCCCAGATGCCTGCTGTAAAGAAGCAGCCCCGCCGCCACCAGGATATAAAAAATATAGGCATATACCGTCCTCCAGAACGGAGGCCGCACATGGATACGGATCGACGTGTCACCCCTGCTCCACACGCCGTCATTATTGCTCGCCTTCACGCGAAAGACATAATCTCCCGGGTCCAGGTTGGTGTAATAAGCCGTATTCTGCCCACCAGCGCTGATCCAGTCCCTGTCGAAACCATCCAGCCGGTAAGCATAACGGTTCTGGTCAGGTAAAGTATAGTTCAACGCTACAAAGCTGAGCGCAAAGTTTTGCCCGTATGCCAGGTCAACCTTCGTGGCGACAGTCACCTGCTCCTCCAGTGGCGATCCCTTTCCCGGCACCACCGATTTATTCGCCACCCGCAGATCGGTCAGCACAACCGCCGGAACATTTCGGTTCGTCGTCAGCGCAGAGGGATACAAATAGTTGAATCCCTGCTGACCACCGAAAAAAAGCTCCCCGTCCGAGGTCCGCAATGCCGAGGTATGACAAAAATTGTTGTTTTGGAGCCCGTTGTGCGGGGTAAAATTCCGGAAAACATTCGTCTGCACGTCCAGGCTGCTGATGCCGCTGTTGGTGCTTACCCAGATACGGCCATCGCCGTCCTCCAGTATCGAATAGACATTGGTATTCTGTAATCCGTCTTTCTCGGAGTAGACGACGAACTTGTCCTCCTTTTTATTGTATACACAAAGCCCGCCGCCATAAGTCCCCACCCACATCCTTCCTTTACTGTCCAGAAGAAAAGCCTGGATCTTATCGCCGGGCAGAGCGCCCGATTCCTGCGTATATTTTTTGAACTGACCAGTGCTCGGATCATAGACCGCCACCCCATCACCGTGAGAGCCGATCCATACCTTCCCCTCCGCATCCTCGGCGATGTCACGGATAAATCCGTTGACCGGCAACCGGACATCGGAAGACCGGACCGGATTTGGCAGCAGCCGGTAGCGCAGCTTGCCATCCTTCAATACACTGATGCCCCCTCCATTGGTGCCCGCCCATACCTGTCCCGCCTTATCCTCCCGGATACAATAAATAGAGTTCACACCGGGATCTCCGTCCCGGTCGCTCATCCGGACTTTCTGCGCCTGTCCGGTCGACGGATCATAGAGCAGCAGCCCATTGTTGAAAGTCCCTACATAGAGCTGTTTGCTACGGGTGTAATGCATGGCGAGAACATGCAGCGGCGTGGGACTTTTTCCCCCGACCACCAACGGCAGCCGCTGAAGCCTGTCGCTCCTCCTATCGTAGCTGTATAGCCCCCCTCCGTCTGTGCTGACCCACAGATTGCCATCCGGACGCTCAGCCAGCGCAGTCACGATACTGCTGCGCGCGCCCCCATCCCGGAACGCCTCTCCCATCTTCCCATCGAAAAGATTGAGATTCTTGTCATACTTATTGACGCCACCCCTGAAAGTGCCGATCCAGTAAATTCCGTCAGGATCGATATAGATGCTGGTGACCCCCTCGCTGGTCAGACTGTGTAGATTCGACTCCTCCGTCCTGTAGGTTACCGACCTGCCCGATCGGGGGTCGATAATGATCAGCCCTTCACTGCTGCCCACCCACACATAGCCATCCTTGTCCACATCGATGGCGCTGATCGTCCCCGCTGCAGCAGACTCGCCCCTTGCCCGCTCCTCCCGAAAAGAGACGAACCGGTCTTCACCTGCCGGCAGCCGGCACAACCCCTTCTCCGTTCCGACCCAAAGATCACCCCGCTTATCCTCGCATAGTACACGGACGCCATTGTCCCGGAGACTGCTGCTGTCGCCCTCCTTATGCAGATATTGCCGGAAAGAGTTGGTAGCCGGCAAATACCTGAACAGGCCATAGTCCGTAGCCACCCAGATCCGGCCCCCGTGGTCCGTGTATATATTGAGGAGAGAGAAGGGCCGGGCCGCGTCCGCCGCATAACGGTGCAGGTTGAGCCGGTCCAGTCGTCCTGTGTTAGTATCCAGGACAAGGGGCGCTCCATATTCCGCGACCCACAGCCTGCCCTGCCTGTCGCTGCTAAGCCCCCTGATCAACGCAGTGGGTCCCATTACCCTGGTTTGGTTATTATGCCCCTTTCGCGGGAAATTGATGAAACGATCCCGCTTCCTGTCATATTCACTGAATGCCCCGCCACCGGTTCCTACCCAAAGATTGCCGGCAGCATCTTCATACAATGCCAGTATCTCGTTCGACTTCAGGCTGGTGCTGTCACCGGGACTGTTCCGGTAGACGACAAAACTCTTCCCGTCAAATTTGTTCAGCCCGTCGTTGGTCGCAAACCACATGAACCCATAACGGTCCTTCAGAATGGCGTTGACCGAATTCGAGAGCAGCCCATCCCTCGTACCCAACGACGTGAAATTGATATGCTCCGGCTGAGCCACTGCACAATACATCTCACCGAGACACAAAAACAACAAAATAATTGAACGTAGCATACGGTATGGGTTCTCCCCGGAAAGTTAATTATTTTACGCAGTCTCCTCCCCCGTTCACCACATACCATCCGCTGATCGAAAAAATTGAGACAATATGAGCCAGTTTTGAGACGATTGAGACAGCTCACCCTCCGATTATTGTATACTTCTTACCCGCAAGGACTTTAAATACCCTCAGCTTCTTTTTGATCCTCAACCGGCACGTCTGCGTCTGACTGGAAACCAGGGTCGCCTCACGCAATCGTCCATCATTCCACCGGATATCGATTGTATAACCACCACGTCCCCTTAGCCCGGTAACGCTGCCTTTCGGCCATTCAGCCGGAAGCGCCGGCAATAGCGAAATTTCTCCCGAATGGCTCTGCATCAGCATTTCGGCAATGCCGGCGGTAACCCCCTGTATTCCCTGGTTGCCTTCAAAAGACGGAGTGATCCTGCTGTCCTCTGCCCTCGGATGTAGGCTGACATCGGTAAGCATCGGGACCAGTATCTTATAAGCCGCTTCCGGCTCTTCCAGTCGTGCGTGCTGATTGATCTTCCAGGCCCCCGACCAACCCTTATTGATATCACCCCTGCGCCGCAACACAACCCTTACCGCCTGCGCCAGCCCGGGTGTATTACGCAGAGTGATCGCGTCATCAGGATACGCCGCGAACAAATGGGATATATGACGATGACCCGTATCGCTTTCCTGAAAATCCTCCAGCCATTCCTGCAGCTGCCCGAACTTCCCGATCCTGAACGGCGGCAATTGCTTCCTCGCCTCCTCCAGCTCCCTGCATAACCCCTCATCCTTACCCAATATCCTTGCCGCACTGATCGTGTGGCCAAACAGATTTCTCAGCAGCTCATTATCCATGGTAGACCCCATGCTGACCGCAGCCAGCTTCCCGCCAACCGCAATAAAACTATTTTCAGGACTCGTAGACGGGCAGGTCACCAAATATCCGGTGCCGGGATCAGTGATCAGGTAGTCTAAGAAAAATTCAGACGCCCCCTTTAACAAAGGATAGATCCTCTCCAGGTATTTTTCGTCAGGATCATATTGATAATGGTCATACAGCTGTTGCATCAGCCAGGCTCCTCCCATCGGCCATATCGTAGCCTCCCGGTTCCGGTCGGTCGGCGCGGTATTGAACCACACATCAGTGCCATGATGAGCCACCCAGCCGCGACAATTATAAAGTTCCCTCGCCGTTCGCCTCCCCGCCTCCGCCAGCTGCTCCACAAACACCAACAGCGATTCATTAAGCCGCGCAAGATTGGTGCTTTCTACCGGCCAGTAACATTCCTGTAAATTAATATTCAGCGTCCATCTGCCCTGCCACCGGCCTTCCATATTATTGAGCCACATATTGTGATTATTAAATGCCAGTCCGCCCTCACGCGCCCCGGCCAGCATCAGGTACCTGCCGTACTGAAAATATTGAGCAATATACAGTGGATCAGACCCACCGGCCCTGAGCCTTTCCATACGCCCGGTAGTGGTCAGCAACCCGGCTGGGTCACCACCAAGATCCAGCTGACAGCTGGCAAACAACGGCATATAATCCTGTAAATGGCGCCGCTCCAGCTCACTATAGCTATAGTTCGCGGCTCTGGTAATATATTGATCACAACGCGCTCGTTCATCTGCCGAAACATCGTTCCAGCTTTTCCAGCTCGTAGCCCCGGCCAATAACAGCGTTACCGAGCTGGCCTTACTTATTTTTATAAGATCGGGCCCCCTATCATACGTGACATCTCCGCCATCCACCACAGCCCTCAGACGAGCCGACCATTTCAGCGCCTGCCCATTCGTTCCATTCATCACCAGGTCCCCATCCACTATTTTCGTTTGTGCCGACGGCAGCAGGCTGCCGAATCCCACCCGTATATCGATGCTGCCGGGCTTATCCGCCGTGAGTCGCATGACGATGACCTGGTCGGGATAGCTGGCAAATAGCTCACGCCTATAGTTGATCCCGTTCTTCCGGTAGCTGATCGTTACCACCGCGCTATCCATGCTCAGCTTCCGCTTGTAATCGGTGACCGGATCGCGCCCCCCACTGTCAAAAGAAATATTCAGGATGCCCATGGGCTGATAGTGCTGCACATTGGTGGGGATGCTGTTCAATTTCATCGCCTCCTCATTGGCCTCGACGTATTTTTTCTCCAGGATAAGCTTCCTGACATTCGCCAGGATTTGAGGGCCATCTAAATTATTAGGATCATAAGGCCCGCCGGACCATAAGGTCTCATCATTAAAAACAATATCCTCTTCCCCCGTTTTCCCGCCGATCATAGCGGCAAAACGCCCGGTGGCAATGGGCAAACCCTCCCAGTATTTCGTAGCCGGTTGGTCATACCACCAGCACATCTCATTGGCATTCGGCTTTCCCTGCTGTGCATGAGAAAGCACGGCATCGACAATAAAAACCCATATCAAAAAATGCCTTTTCATATGACCGCCAGGCTACGATCCAGGGTAATAGTGCTCCCGGGCTGAATGACAAACCTTGCCGTTCTATCACCATATCGTACACTAAAAGCCTTCCCGCCAGTACTATGGATCTGCGCAGACCGCAGCTTGCCGTCCTTCCATTCCATGCTCACCTCATATCCGCCACGCGCACACAAACCCGAGACAGAGCCGTTCTTCCAGTCGGCAGACAAAGCGGGCAACAGGCTTATCTCCTCATCTTGGCTCTGGATCAATGATTCGGCAACAGCAGCCGTATAACCAAAATTGGCGTCAGACTGATTCGATCGTTTATTATGCAGATTCGGGGCTAAATAATTGTTGCTCAAAAATCGATGCAGTTCCTCCGCCACCTTGTCGCCCCGCTCCAGTCTCGACCATACGGCTATATCCCACGCCATTGGGAATCCGCCGGGAGCCGGATGCACATCCATCCATTTGCGGATAGCCTCCGCCAGAGAAGGGTCACGACGCAGCCGGATGGAACGACCCGGATAAAGTGTAAAAAGTGGCGACACATTATGCCCCGCCGGCGCCTGCTTCCAGTCCTCGATCCATTCCTGTAAAAACCCTGAACTGCCTATCTGGTAGGGCGGGATCTTTGTAAGGGCGATCTCCAGCCTTTTACGCAGTTCTTCATCGATCCCCAATTCCTCGCTGGCCGCTATACAATGGGGAAACAGCTCACGGATAATACCTATATCCATCGTCGGAGACTGGGATAAGAACGACAATTTTCCGCTGCTGTCATAATAACCATGCTCCGGCGACATCGAGAATGGCGTAACCAGCCAGCCATGTTTGGCATCAACAATCATCAATTCCAGCAGGAACTGAGCCGCGCCCCGCATGATGGGATAGTATTTCTTTAAAAAATTCCTGTCGCCGGTAAAGGCGTAGTGCTCCCACAGGTCCTGGCAAAGCCAGGCGCCACCCATCGGCCACATCCCGAATCGGGCCGCATCTACCGGAGCAGTGCCCAGCCACAGATCGGTATTGTGATGCGCCACCCATCCATCGAGATGGTAATATTTTTTGGCAGTCTCGGCGCCGTTGACAGAAAGCCCCTCTAACAGATCGAAAAGAGGCTGATGACATTCCCCCAGATTACACACCTCGACCGGCCAGTAATTCATTTCCAGATTAATGTTGATCGTATATTTGCTGCCCCAGTTAGGATAGACTTCCTCATCCCAGATCCCCTGGAGATTGGCAGGCTGCCCGCCCGCACGGCTGCTCGAGGCGAGTATATAACGCCCAAACTGAAACGTCAACGCCTCCAGGTTCGGATCCGGCGACTTTCTCACCGCGGCAAGACGTTCGTCCGTCGGCCTGCTGTTCATAGAATCGTCCCCCACACTCAGGTGCACTCTGCCCATTAAACCCCTAAAATCATCAACATGCCTTTGGCGCAATACCGCATAGCTCTTCGCAGATACGGCATCTAATATTTTGGTGCACTTGCCGGCAGGGTCCCCATCGATGTTCTTATAATTTTCATAGCTGGTCGCAATGGAGACTACAAAAGTCACCTCATTAGCCCCCCTGATCAAAAGGGTCGAATCCGTCGCGCTCGTCTTTCCACCCTCTGCCCGTGCCTGCAACGCAGACTGGTACCGCATGCCCGGACCAGGAACCTCCGCAATAAGCCAGTTCTTCTTATTTCCCGGTCTCCACGTGCCATCCATGACCAGCTTCGAATCCGTCGCCGTAACTTTATCTTTATAGGGGCTGCTGAAGCCTGCCCCGACCGAGATGCTGCCCGGCTTACTCGCCGTAAGATGCACTACCATGACATGGTCAGGATAGGATAGGAACACCTCCCGCGAATACGCTACACCGCCAACACGGTAATTTATTTTGACGACACCCGTTTCCATATCCAGCTCACGACGATAGTCTTCGACCTTGTCCGCACCATCAAACGACAACGACAGATCGCCGATAGGCTGATAAGCCTGCTGCGCACCCGGAATACCCAGGAAATGCGCATCGACCATTTTCTCGGCCTCCTGAAATTTTCCGTCGGCTACCAGCTGACGGATCTGCGGGAAATAGCCGACCGCGTTCGAATCATTATAGTCATGCGGACGCCCCGACCAGTAGCTGGATTCGTTCAACGCGATTCGTTCCTTTGCAGTACCGCCAAACACCATCGCCCCCATATAGCCATTGCCGACAGGCATTGCCTCCAGCCATTTTTCCGCAGGCTGACGGTACCAGAGCACCATGCTGTCTTCCCGCCTCGCCGCAACTGTCTGGGCCACCGGCGTCAGCTCAGCCGCAAACCCGCCACGCCGCAATAGCTTCACCTCCACCTCGCTCGACCTGTCCACTACCTGCCGGGTCGCCGTCAGCGCCTTATCGTGCTCACCGTCCGCGATCAGCACCAGGTTATACGATACCCCGGCCGGCAGAAAATCGAATTTCACTTTCTTCGTCTTCTCACGCAGCGTACCATTCAGCCCGCCCAGCCACCAGTCATTCCCCTTCCGCCGGGCAAGAATCATCTCCTGCCCCGGATACCCATCCACCAAACGGATATCATCCCAGGCGTTCGGCACCTTCTTCAGGAACTCCCTCGCCGCATCGGGCAGATCGTCATATCCCTCCGGCCGGTCCGCGAAATGCTGCAGCCCCGACTCAAAGACGACGCTAAGCGCCAGCTCATGCCCATAAGACGTAACATGCGGAAACTGCGAATTCGTCAACGTCACCGGCGTATAGTCCATCGGACCGACCACATTGCGCGTAAAAGGCAGCATACAATTGTGCTCCGGCGCCGCCAGCGTAAAATCCGGACCGTTGTTGTACCATTCCGCACCCCTCACCGCCTCACAGGTCATCAGGTTGGGATACGTCCGCGACCAACCCCTTGGGACAATACATCCATGGAAATAGACCATCATCTCCGCCTTCGCAGCGTCCTCTAAAATATCGAGATAATACCGGATCATGTCCTGCTTCTCGCTCTCGAAGAAATCCACCTTCACCCCCGCAAAGCCCAGCTGCTTCAGCTTCCTGAATTCTTCGACACGATTTTCATGCGTCAGCATCCGGTCCCGCGGCGTCGCCGTCACATATGTATGCGGCCCACCCGAATTATACCATATCAGGGGCCTGACCCCTTTTGACAACGCATACCGGGCCGCGTCTTCCATTGTACCGCCGTTCCCCATCGCATCCCATTCCCAGTCGAACAATGTGTAAGGCCAGCCCATCCGGGCCGCCAGGTCCGTAAAGGCGCAAACGACCTTATAGTCCTTCGTACCATGATTATGCGACCAGTAATTCCATGACGCCACCCCGGGCTTCACCCAATCCGTTTTAGCCAACACCGAAGGCGGTGAAACATCCTCCACCAGCGTCGATGACACAATATCCCCCAGCCCACCGGCAATGATCACCCGCCAGGGCGACTGCCAGGGCAGCCGGATAGTCGGAGTCGATGCCCCCAGCCCTCTGCCGTCACGCTGATCCGGAAAACTGATCTTATACACACTCCCGTCCGCAACATTGCTGAGCTTAGTTCCGCAATAGCTGCCATCCAGACCCGCCTCATGAATAAGGAACCATTTATCGCTGCCCGGAATATTGAACAGCGCGGGAAGCCCCCACTCCTGCCGCACACTGTCGTCCTTCATTCCCCTGTACAATCCTTCATTGGCAGGATTCCATTTCTCGAGCCACCTGGCTGTACCCGGAGCGATCGTATAGGCCGTCATCTCTTCCTTGACGACAACCGAATCCTTCCCGTCCGGGAATCGGTACCGGAATGCCAGCCCGTCATCATATGCCCGGAGCACCAGCTCCATCCGTGAACGCTGCGCATTCTCGAAAAGTACGACCACCTCATTCGCCCGGTTGCTGCAATGCGACCGCTTCCCGTGTACCACCGAATATTGCTCGACGACCGGCACCGGTTTCCCCACCCTGACAAATCGAAGGTCCTTCCAGAACTCCTGGTCGCTGCGCACAAGCCCAAGCGATATCCGCGGTACAAGCCCCGGCATTTCCAGCCACCACTCCCCCCGATCCCCGCCACCGGCACAATACAACCCCGCAACGACCCGCTGATTCGGCGACTCCACCCGGACCTTCTGCCCGACAACGATATTCCCCATCAACAAAAGACAACAACCAAACAAAAGCCTTATCATAGAATAGTCATTTTTATCGTTTTCAGATCCTTGTCCGCCGAACTGTTGCCGTATAACACCTCATATTCACCCGGGCTCGTGGTCATCACCCCGCTATTGCGGTCATAGAACTGGAAGGCGTCCGCATTCAGCGCGACCGCCACCTGCTCGCTCGCACCCGCCGCCAGCACCACCCGGCGGAAATTTCTCAACGTCTTCAGCGCCCCGGTCGTATCCCCCGCTTTCCGTATATAGACCTGCAACACCTCCGTCCCCTTACGGCTACCTGTATTCGCAACAGGTACGGTCAGCGTCACCGCTCCATTCCGTTGCATCGAAGTACCCGAAAGCCGCCCCTCCCCGATCGAGAAGGTCGTATAGCTGAGACCAAATCCGAAGGGGAACAACGGATCGCTCATAAAGCGATACGTCCTGCCCTTCATCGAATAGTCATCGAAACCCGGCAGCTGGCCGATATTCTTATAAAAGCTCACAGGCAGCTTGCCGGAAGGATCATAGTCCCCCACCAGCACATCCGCCAGGGCTTCGCCGCCCTTCTCGCCGCCATACCAGGCCTGCAGGATAGCATCGCAGCTTTTCGTCTCCGGAACAAGCCCGATCGCCGATCCGGAAAAGTCGACAAAGACGATCTTCTTCCCCGCCTGCTTCAATGCCTTCAGACAATTGCGCTGCACAGCCGGCAATTCGATGTCCGTCCTGTCGCCGCCCTTGAAGCCAGGCAGATCGATCGGCATTTCCTCTCCCTCCAGCCGGGAAGAGATGCCCCCCGCAAAAACGACCAGGTCCACACCCTTCAGCTTATTGATCAGTGCATCATAGCTGACGGGAACCTCCCAGCCATAGTCGACCTTGAGGTTAGCCGTCCAGTTCTGCAGCTGCGCATAGTCGATCTCGATCCGGTATTCCTTGCCCGCCTCCACGGCCAGGGGCACCCGCGTAGGCACCGACCGCCAGGTACCAAACCGTTTCAGCGACGCGCCATTGACCTTCAGCTCGAACGCCCCCGTCGCTTCTACCCGGAACACCAGCTGCCCGCTCCTGTCCGGCTTGTACACCGTCTCGTACCTGGCAGAAAAACCCTGCAGCGGAACACCCGTCGCAAAAGGATGCTGCCCCGCCGTATTCAACGCCATCGGCGAAACGACCTGCTCCGTCACCATCGGCGCGCCCTCCCGGGTACGGTTATTAAAATACGAAGCCTTCATGCCCAGCTTTCCATCCATCGACGACTGCCCGATCATGCTCTCGGTAACCACGTCATCGGTAAGATCACAAGCCCGGTCATATACAATTTCAGCCTTCGGCAGCTTCGCCCGGATGCCCGCCAGCATCGTCACTGTATGAATCGGCGTGCCGTTATAATTCCCCCACATGACCGGCTCGTCATTCGCATTCGGCCCGATCACGGCTATCTTCCGCAACGTCTTCGCCAGCGGCAGGATAGCTCCCTTGTTCTGCAGCAGCGTCATCGACTCCCGCGACATCTCCAGCGCCAGCCGCTGGTGCTCAGGAGAGTTGACCGCCGACATCGGGATCTTCGACCACGACACCAGCGAGTCGGGATCCATTTCTCCCAGCTCAAAACGTCCGGCCATCCCCCGCATCAGATGCAGGTCGATCTCCTTTTCGCTGATCAGGCCACGACGGACTGCATCCGGCAGGCTCTTAAAAGCATAGTTGTAGCCACACTCCACATCCGTCCCCGCCAGCTGTCCCTTCGCCGCCGCATGCGCCGCATCCGAAGATACCTTATGGCTCTGCCAGAAATCCGAGACCGCCCCGCAGTCAGACACGACCATATATTTGAACCCCCACTGATCCCGCAGGATACCCTGCAGCAGCCGGTTACTCCCGCAACAGGGTTCGTCGTCCAGCCGCTGATAGGCGCACATCACCTCCCGGACATCCGCCTTCGTCACCAGCGCCTTGAACGCCGGTAAATAGGTCTCCCACAGGTCCTTCGGATCGACCTGGTATAGATTCATCACATGCCGCTCCGACTCGGGACCCGAGTGTACGGCATAGTGCTTGGCGCAGGCATAGAGCTTACGGTATTTAGTGTCCGATGGCCCCTGCAGCCCATTCACCACGGCCACGCCCATACGCGAAGTCAGATACGGGTCTTCGCCATAGGTCTCCTGTCCCCGGCCCCACCGCGGGTCGCGGAAGATATTGACATTCGGTGTCCACACAGAAAGGCTCAGGAACCGCTTGTTCTCCAGCCCCTGCCTCCGCGCGTCATTGTATTTCGCCCTCACCTCATCCGACACCGCATCAAAAACATGAAAGACAAGACTGTCGTCAAAAGAAGCCGCCATCCCGATCGGCTCAGGAAAGACCGTCACATTCCCATTGTTGGCAAGCCCGTGAAGCGCCTCGCTCCACCAGTTGAACTTCCGGATCCCCAGCTTCGGGATCGCCGCCGCCTCATCCAGCATCAGATCGGCCTTCTCCTCCAGCGTGAGCCGCCCCACAAGATCTTTTGCCCGCTCTTGCGGGCTCAACGATGGATTCTGGTAGGGAAATGTCTGCGAGTACCCGCCAAAACCCACCAAACACAACAACCCGAATAAAAAAGTATTCAATTTCATAAAAAGAATTAGTTGGATAAAAATGTATAGGTTAACCCGGCCTTCGTAGGGATGTCGTATACCAGCGTCGGCTTCGTCTCGGGCGCCAGCAGCTTTGTACCCGCCGCAACAATAGGCGCAGGCGTCGTCTCCGTCTGATAGAAAGCATTGGGATTGTTCCCCGACGCCGCCCTGATCATGCCCCCCTGCATCACCAGCGCATTCGGCACCCGCAGCCGCAGATTGCCCCCCAGCCGCGAGACGACCACTACCTTCGTCAGCCGCCCATCCTTCCACTCGAGGTCGGCGACCTCAAACCCGCCACGGGCCCGCAGCCCGCTGATGCTCCCCGTCGCCCACGCATCCGGCAACGCCGGCAGCAGGAACAACGCCCCGTCGGCGCTCTGCATGAACATCTCCGTGATGCCGGAGGTACAGCCAAAATTGCCGTCGATCTGAAATGGCGGGTGCGCATCAAAAAGATTCGTATACGTACCCCCACCCTCGGGATTTACACCCAAAGGCGTCAGCTGCGTCTGTATAAGCTTGTAGGCATGGTTCCCATCCAGCATCCTCGCCCACCAGTTGACCTTCCATCCCATGCTCCAGCCCGTGGAGACGTCCCCGCGCTGTGTCAACGTGTTCTTCGCCGCCGCATAGAGCTCAGGCGTCCTGTAAGGAGAGATCTGATTGGAAGGGAAAAGACCATACAGATGAGAGATATGCCGGTGATGGTCATTCGGATCGTCCACATCCTCCAGCCATTCCTGCAGTTGACCGTGCTGGCCGATATGCATCGGCGGCAGCCTGTCCCGCAGCATCGCCAGCGTATCGATAAAAGCGTCATGACGATGCAGCACATCCGCGGCACGGATCACCGTGCTGAAAATATCGAATACCATCTGGTTGTCCATCGTCGTCCCCGCATCGAGCGAGGAGCCGCCGTGCGCACGCGGCGCATTCTCCGGCGACGTACCCGGATTGATCACCTTCCAGTGGTTCCGCGGGTCCTCGACGAGATCATCCACATAGAACATCGCCGCCCCCCGCATAACAGGGAATACCGAAGCCAGATACCCCTTGTCCCCGTTGTAGAGATAGTGCTCCCACAAATGCTGGCTCGTCCACGCGCCGCCATCGCTCCAGATACCCCAGAAGACCCCGTCCACCGGTCCGGTGCTCCTCCAGATATCCGTATTGTGGTGCGCCATCCAGCCGCGCGCACCGTACATGACCCTGGCCGTCTGCGCTCCCGTCACCGAAAGCTCCTTCACCATCTGAAGAAAAGGCTCGTGTATCTCCGCGAGATTCGTCTTCTCGGCAGGCCAGTAGTTCATCTCGGCATTGATGTTCAGCGTATACTTGCTATCCCACGGCGGCAACAGTTTGTCGTTCCATATCCCCTGCAGGTTCGCCGGCTGTCCGCCCGGCTGCGACGACGAGATCAGCAAATAACGGCCGTATTGATAATAGAGCGTGACAAAAGATGGATCATTCACATTCCGGAAATTCTTAAGCCGTTCGTCAGTGGGCAGACTGTCGTTCTCCGACGAGCCCAGGTCCAGCCGCACCCGGTCAAAATACCGCCGGAAGGCAGCCGCATGCTCCTTCTCCATACCCGCCCATTCCTTTGGCCAGGCCTTCGCAAGATATCCCTCAGCCCTGGCGTGCTCGTCCCCGCCAAGCTCATGATAGCTGATAAAATTCGAGGCGATCGAAATATAGATGGTGGCAGCCTGCGCGCCACTCACCACAAGAGACGTATCAGTACCCTTCACCGTCCCTCCTTCAGCGCGGATCTTCGCGATCCCCTCGTACTTCACCATCCCCTTTACCGTCTCATGGTCCATCGTAGTCCCGGCGATCACCAGCTCGCCACCCCTTACCGTCTTCGACGCATTCTTCTCCGGCGTCGTATAGAACGCACTGAAGGAAAGCGCCCCCGGCCTGCTCGCGGTCAGCCGCACAACGACCACCCTGTCCGGCAAGGACGCCAGCACCTCGCGGGTATATCGCACCCCGCCAACGGTATACGAAGTCGTGGCCACCCCGCGCCGGATATCCAGCTCCCGGCGGTAATCGGTAAAATTCTCCTGCCCGTCGAACGCCAGCCGGAGACTCCCTACCGGCTCGAACATCTGCCCGCTCGACCTGCTGAACTTGACCGCCTGCTCCAGGTATTTCTGCGCTTCCATCTGCTTCCCTTCAAAGATCAGCCGCCTCGCCTCCGGCAGGGCCGTCAGCATCTCCGGGTAGTCGTTCCGGTTCGGACTACCGCTCCAGACCGTCGCCTCATTCAGCTGGATATTCTCCAGCTCCACATTTCCATATACCATAGCCCCCAGATGTCCGTTGCCGACAGGCAACGCATTCTCCCAGCGGTTCCCCGCAGGCTGCCGGTACCAAAGCTTAAGTTCTCTTTCCTGTTGAGCATGCACGATCGATGCCACACCCAGCAATGACGCGATTAGTATCTTTCTCATTGAAAAAATTATTCATTTTTTTTTAAACAGCCGACCGGCCGATGAATCTTATGAACTCCGGCCGCAGCATAGCCATAGGATCAAAATCGATAAGGTCCCGCTCCCTCAGCGCCAGCCAGAACTCCCCCGGCAGGCTCCGCCTCGCCATTTCAAGATTCTCCTTCACCCGCTCCGGATTCGAAGACTGCAGCGCGATGCTGGATACACCGGGCACGTTCAGCCCAAACTGTATACAGGCCGCCGCCGGCGTCACATTGAACTCGTCACAGGTGGCAAAGAATTCATCCCGCCAGCGGTACAGCCGGTCCGCGATCGGATCGCCCCGGTGCAGCTGCCTGTAATCAAAATAGTCCGACCCTACAAGGAACCCCGAATTAAACACCGCTGAATTGATCACTTTAACGTCCCTGTCGGCAAGCTCCCTGATCAGATAAGCCAGCTCCCACGGATGACTCTTCAGCGTCATGCTGTTGGCAAACATCACCCAGTCGAGCGGCACATCCCGGACGATGCGTTTGATGACCCTCCAGTCCTTTGCCCCAACCCCAACAGCCGCAACCCTCCCCTGCCGCTTCAGGTCAAAAAGAGCTTCATAAGCGTCTAAAATATCCTCATAGAGCTGCGCCCGGGCCTCCGGGTCATTGCCTGCCGTCGCAAGATATTCATCCGGGTCGTGCACCGATACCATCTGCGGTATATAGCCGCCCAAAAGGGCGTTCCCCTGCTCGAAACACTCCAGCATTCCGTCGTAGCCGATCTTCTGTATCGCGTCATGCTCCAGGTTTTTCCACACCCCCGGCTCGAACGTAGGCTCCTTCCCGATCAGCGGACTACGCAGCCACCCGAGCTTATTGCTGATGACGACATCCCCCGGCGCAACACCGAGCCGCTTCAGCGCGCGGCCCAGCGACTCCAGCGCCAGCCCGGCGCCATACTTGCCGGCGGAGTCGAAGATAACCCGGCCCCCCGATTGCTGAATAGAGGCTTCCACGATACTCGTCTTGGCGTCCTCATCCAGGGCGACAAATAAGTTTCCGAGCCCGCTGGTCCCAAATACTACTGGCGGTAATTTTATTTCCATATGTTCTGATTCAATTGAATTCCATCCTTCAACTTTTATTGCGTAAATTCAACATTATTTCAATGTTGAACACGCTAGCATGAAAAGTCGAAAACGAGCGACGATCTATGACCTTGCCAAAGAGCTCGGCATCTCCCCTTCCTACGTTTCCAAAGCCCTCAACAACCATCCTTCCGTCGGCGAAAGTACCCGTCAACGCGTCCGGCAGAAGGCGGAAGAGCTCAACTACAAGCACAATTCGCACGCAGCCAATCTTCGCCGCGGTCAGTCGAAGACCATCGGCGTCGTCGTCCCGCACATCAACCAAAGCTTTTTCTCAGACGCCATTTCCGGGATCGAAGAGGTCTGCTTTGCCTATGACCATAGCCTTGTCATCTGCCAGTCTCACGAATCCTTTGACAAAGAAGGCAAGGCCATCGAGACCCTCATACACCAGAACGTCGACTGCATCCTGATCTCCAACGCGGAAGAGACCAACAGTCCTGACCATCTCCTTCAGATCCGCAAGAACCATATTCCCGTCATTCAATTCGACCGCTGTCTCGACAACTTTGACAGCTTTAAGGTCGTCAATGACAACCGGAACGTGACCTATGACGCCGTCAGAACCCTGATCAGGGAAGGCTATAAGAACATAGCTTTCTTCGGGGGTCCTGCCCGCGTAAAAACCTTCCAGGACCGGAAGGACGGCTTTATCGCCGCCATCGCCGAGGCCAATCTGCCTATCCCCTACAATTTCATCGTCGACAATACCCTTACCCGCGAACGCGCCAAACAAGCCGCGCTTCCCCTGCTCAGACTCCCGCACCGGCCCGACGCTATATTTTCCGTCTCCGACTACCAGTCCCTCGGCGTCATGGACGCCGCATCCACACTGGGCATCAATATTCCGACCGATCTTGGCGTCTTCGGCTTCGCCGACGAGACTTTTTCGCAGCTCATAACCCCCTCTCTCTCCACCATCGACCAGCACAGCCTCGATCTCGGCCGAAAAGCCGCCGAACTGTATTTTCAGCGGATCTACCAACAGGACGCTCCCCCCAAAACCGAAACCATCGTCATCCCTTCCGAGATCCGCATCCGGCAAAGCTCCCGCCGGCACTAGACATCCTTCCCTGCAAAAACCCGAAAAGAAAAGAAAGGCCAATAGAAATTGGCCTACACTTTTATTCGACTGCTTGTACTATGACACATTAACTGCTTGAACTCAAAACCAACTGCTTGAACCAATTTATTGCCACCCCGGCGACTGCGAGACATCCTTGTCACGCTTGACCTCCGCCCGCTCGATCGGCAGAAAGTTCATCGCGCTAGTATAAGGTATCTTCTGCAGCCAGGTCACCGGCGTATAAGTTGTCACTCCCGTCTGAAGATTCTTGATGATCTTCATGCCCCGCAACGGCCGGTTCTCGATATCGCCCGCGATCAGCCAGCGACGCTCGTCGAAGAAACGATGTCCTTCGAACGCCAGCTCGATCCTCCGCTCATTGTACAGCCGGTCCCGCAACGCCGTACCCGTATAGGTCGCCGGAACAGGCGGCATATTGACGCGCGCCCGAACCATATTGATATACTGACGGCACACCGCCTCGTTACCCAGGTTGAACTGCGCCTCGGCATAGTTCAGGTAGATCTCCGCCAGCCTGAAATAAGGCCAGGGCGTCGTATAAAAGGTCGACCAGTTCAGCGGCCCGTTGTCAGGCATGAACTTCTTCAGGATATAGCCGCCCTCCGGATTGTCACTGCTCTGCTTGTAGGAATCATAACCCCAGCTGTTGCCATCCGAAGCGATCCACTGAAAGCACGTATCCCCATGATACACCCCGGAATCGCAGAGCACCGTCGCCATAAAGCGCGGATCCCTGTTCCAGTAAGGATGATTCGGGTCATAGCCCGACGCAGGATTCGATTGCTGCGTAGCCGCTACCATGCTTCCCGGACCACCCCCCGTCCACTTAAAGGGCGGCTCGCCCGTCGTCGCCATATCATAGTCATCCACCAGGTTCTGCGAAGGCCCGTTGCTGGCCCACCATCCGCCGTAGGCGCCATAGCGGCGGCCTAAATTGTGCATCGGGTACTGCGTGCCGTTGGCCGTCGTGAATTGCCGCGAGAAGATATACTCATTCTCCGCGCTGCCGCTCGGCTGGTTGAAGAGGGTGCGGTAATCTGAATAGAGGGAATATCCCCGGTTCAGCAGCGAATCCGCCGCATCCGACGCCGCCTGCCACTTCGCAAGATCATTGGTCGTATTGTATAAAGGAGACGCTGCATACAGCGTAACCCGCGACCAGAGGGCAAGACAGGCGTCCTTCGTCGCACGCCCGAAATTCGGATCGGTCGAGATATACCGCTGCGGAAGCAGCCCCTTCGCCATGTCCAGGTCTTTCTTGATAAAGGTCACGCACTCGTCGAAGGTATTCCGCTTGAAGTCCGCACTGTCGCCCAATGTATAGGCCGAATCCACCAGCGGAACCCCACCATATCGCTCGATAAGATTAAAATACATAAAGGCTCGCAGGAAATGTACCTCGCCGATCAGCTGCTGCTTGTTGCCAAAGCTGATCGATCCCGCAGCAGCCATCTTCTGGAGGAAAAGATTGGCCTCCCGGATGAACTGGTAGCCCTGGGTCCAGTAATACATATATCCGCCCCAGAAATCCCCGCTGTTCGCCTGGGTGATATTGTCGGGGTTGTAGGTATTCTGCGCGAAAATATTCGCGCCGCAGCAGGGCGCCGTATTGATCGCCTCATCGCTGTACTTCGAATACATATGCAGGTAGAATCCGTGCGGTACCCCATTGTACAGATTGTTCTCGTAGGCGGCCACCAGGTTGGGGTCCGTCCATACCGCATTCTCAGAGATCCTGTCCTGAGGCGGAATATCCAGCACATTCCGCCGGCACGCCACCAGGCTGCCGGTAATAATTAGTATTGCAACTATTTTGTTCATGATGTTGACAATTTAAAACTTGACAGTACAACCGAAATTGATGATCCGCTGCGGAGGATAGGCGGTCGCGTTGCCGCTGAGCTCCGGATCCTCCCACTTGATGGTCTTCGCCCAGGTCAGGATATTGTAGCCGCTCACATAGAACCGCACATCGCTGAAGGTCCTCGTACGGGCGACCAGGGCCTTCGGCAGACTGTAGCCGATCTCCGCCGTCTTCAGCCGGATAAAGGTCGCGTCCTTCATATAGAGCGTCGTCAGTCCCGGCGTCCATTCGCCCGACCGCGGAAGACTTCCGTTCGTATTGTTCACCGACCAGCGATCACTCGCCCGGGCAACCATCGCATTGGAAAAATCGGTGTTTCCCAGGTTGGAATAGATCCCGTCGGCATTGTAGACCTTCGTCTGGCCATAGAAGAACAGGTTCAGATCAAAGGCCTTGTATCGGAAGATCGTAGTGAGACCAAAGGTCTCCATCGGAACATTCGAATAGTCGAACCTGAACTGGTCATTCGCCGTTATCTGCGTGCCGCCGCTCAGATTCGCGATCTTCTGGTCCCCCACCTGCGTGCCGCTACCCGACAGATTCTTATTCTTCGTCAGGTCGGCCTGGTCTCTGAATATCCCGACACTCTTATAAAGCAGCTGCGAGCCGATCGGGTGCCCCGTAGCATTCTGCCAGGGCTCAGACTGTGGCACCTCATCCATATAGACGATCTCGCTCCGCGCGTAATTGAAGTTCGCGGAGACGGTATAAGACCAGTCCTTGAACGTCTGCCGGTGCGTTAGCATCAGCTCGAAGCCATGTACGTTGACCCGACCGATATTCTCCGTGGGCAGGGCCGGATAACCGTAGATATTGCTGACGGAAAGATTGGGCCTCACCAGGATACCCGACCGGTGCTCCAGGAAATACGTAGCATCGATCCCCAGCAGGCCGTTCCATAACGTGCCCACCAGCCCGAAGTCCGTCTTCTTGCTCTTCTCCCAGGTGATATTGGCGTTGGGGACGGTATTCGGATATATTCCCGAGGCATCGCTCTGCCCGAATACATAGTTGCTGCCAAAAGAATACGCCTGGAGGAACTGGTAGGGCGCTACCCGGTCATTCCCCAGCTCGCCATGCGACACCCGCAGCTTCAGATACGTGACCCAGGGCAGGTTGTGCATGAACTTCTCTTCGGACATCACCCATCCCGCCGACCCGCCGGGGAAAAAGCCGTAGCGCGTACCCACCGGGAAGATAGACGATCCGTTGTCCCTGAACGAGAACTCCAGCAGGTATTTGCCCGCGAAATCATAGTTCAGACGACCGAAATAATTGTTGTACGACGCCGTGGAGTCCCATCCGGCGACCATCTGGTCTGCAGCGGCCGAACTACCCACATTCAGCACCGGAAGAGCCGAGCTCACAAAATTCTTCCGGCCGGCCATGTCATACGACTTGGTGACATACTGCTGCTCAGCGCCGATCAGCGCCGTGAAGTGATGGCCGCCAAAGCTCCTGTCATACGTCAGCCGCGCATTGGTCAGCTGGTTGGTCAGCTTGGTATTCATATCGTTCAGCTGGATAGCCGTATTCTGCAGCATCTTGTCGTATCCCCCCGTATTGACGTTGTACGAGTAGAAATAGGCCGGTATCTGCCATAGCTTCTCGAGCTGGTTTGAGAAGTCATAGTTATAGGACAGGTCCACCCGCAACCCCTTCACGAACGGCACACGATAGGTCGCCGTAAAGGTCGAATAGACGCTGCCGTTACTGATCTTGTCGAAACCCTGCTGATCCAGCAGCAGCGGGTTCTGGTTCAGACGACCAGGCGCGATCAGGCCGTTGGGATATACCGCAGGCAGCGTCGGATTGGCCTGCAGGATATTGACAAACGTTACACCCGTTCCCGAAGTGCCCGTTATCGACGAATATTTCGCATCCGTAAAAATGCCGGAAATATTCGCACCGGCCGTCAGGTTCTTCGTCAGGTCCGCGTCTAATTTTATCCGCACATTGTACTGGTGATAGTCGTCGGGGTTGTGCTTGAAATCACCGTCCTGGGTCGTAGAACCAAACGACAGCAGATATCTCACCGCATCCGACCCGCCGCTCGCCTGCAGCCCGATCTTCTGCACATGCGAAGACTTAAGCACCTGCTTTACCCAGTCGGTATTGGGATAGTTGATGGGATCAGACCCGTTCCTGAACTTCGCTATCGCCGAATCGGAATAGAACGGAGTGAAATTCGCAGGCCGTCCCTCCCGGTAGAAAAGTCCTTCATTGTATACCTGCGCATACGTCGCAGCATCCAGCATCTTGGGGATCTTGGTCACATTCTGAATGCCGTAATTGTAGCTGAAATTAAAAGCCGTCTTTCCTTTCTTCCCCACCTTCGTCGTCACCAGGATGACCCCATTGGCCGCCCGGGCGCCATAAATGGCCGCGGATGCATCCTTCAGTACAGAGACACTCTCGATATCGTCCGGGTCCAGTCGCGATATCTGACCCCGCTCCACCCCATCGATAATGATCAGCGGAGCCGCATTCCCCAGCGTCGCCAGGCCCCGAACGAGAATGGTTGGATCATCCTTGCCTGGCTCGCCGATATTCTGGGTCACCACCAGCCCCGGCAGCTTGCCCGCCAGCGAAGCGCTCACATTGGGAGAAGGACTGACGGCTACCTCCGACCCCGCTACCTGGGAAATAGACCCCGTCAGCGTGGCCTTCTTCTGTACGCCATATCCCACCACGACCACCTCGCTACCCTGCTGGATAGCCTGCTTCAGGTTCACAACCGTAAAATTCGCAGCGGCCCGGACCTCCTCCCGGCCATAGCCGACATAGCTGATGACCAGCACCGCCCCGCTGGGCGCACTGATCGTGAATAGCCCCTCCCGGCCCGTCTGGACAGCATCCCGGTGCCCCTTTACCTGCACCGTCGCCCCCACGATCGCCGAGTCCCCGGAAATGACCTTACCCGTCACCGTTATCCGGTCCTGGGCACGGCCCGCCAGCGAAAAAAATACCAACACCAAAAAAAATAAATAAAGGGAAAATCTCTTAGGCCGCCATGGGCGGCTGTCAGGGGAATAGCAGATATTCCCCTCTGGCAAACATCGTTTCATTAAGCAGCGTTTTTAGCGTGAGATGAATGTTAAATTCTCCTACATAAAACTTGAAAACAATCGTAAGGGTCGAACTGGTTAAAATTATTCAATCGATTGAATTTTTTGGCCAAAAAACAACCTTCCCATAGGTCCGCGGGGACCATTAGTCAGGTCTGTACTTATGCTGAGATCCTTGCTGATTGACCTTTGCGAGCGCCTAAATAATGATTCTTATAAACCAAATGTAAAACGATTTTTTTGAAAATTCAATCGATTGCAGAAAATTTTTCTGAACCAGCCGCGCAGTCCCCCCTCCACTCCCTCATAACCCGCAAAAAATCTTGCAATTGTACATATGACAATTAAAAATAGACTACTATTGTACCGTACTACGGGGGCGACCCACAACCATGGAAAAAAGAGAATTGATATCAGAGCTCCAGCGCCAGATCGCCCTCTGCGACGACATGGCCGCCTATCGCAGACTGTACCACACCCTGCACAAAGAGCTTTTCTATTTCTCCTGGTCCATCATCCGTTCCCGCGAAACAGCCGAAGAGATCGTTTCCGACGTATTTATCAAGCTATGGCGCATCCGCAATGAGCTGCTGACCATCGACAACCTTACCGTATTCCTTTATACGATCGCAAAAAATCTATCCATCAACCATATCACCCGCAACTATAAACATCCCAGGGTCAGCCTCGACGACATCGACGTAAAAAATATCTCGACCTTCGACAACGCAGAAGAGCTGTTCATCTCCGCAGAAATGACCAGGCGCGTCCAGCAAGCCATAGACGGCCTCCCGTCCCAATGCAAGCTGATCTTCCAGCTCGTACGCGAGCACGGCCTCAAATACCGGGAAGTGGCCGCGATCCTGAACATATCCACGCTTACCGTACGCAACCAGCTCGTCATCGCCGCCAAAAAGATCGCAGCCGCCGCCCAGCTCGACGTCCCCGTGGCACGAACTAAACCAAGATCCTGATACGCAGCCCCGGATTTATTTTTCTAAACCTTTGGTACATCCTCCCCTTTTCTGTGTCCTATTTACAATGGACCACGAGAAAATATGGCACCTGCTGATCCTCCAACTGTCAGAAGAAGCCTCCCCGGAGGAGCTCGCCCAACTGCAACGGCTGCTGGAAGAACACCCGCAGCTGGCTGCCCAGGTCGCCTCCGCCGAAGCCCTCTGGAAAGCAAAAGGCAGCCTGGAAGAAGAGCATACGGACGAGCTGTTCAACAGACACCTCCAGCGGCTCAGCGATGACACCGCCCCGGACACTCCTTTCTATCACTACCCGGAGAGTCCCGAAAAATATACCCGCCGGCCGGCCATCTGGCGGTGGGCATTGGGGGCCACGGCGATCGCAGCCTGTCTTTGCTTATTCTTTATAAGAAACAGCCTGAAGACCCCGGCCTCAGCACCCCCGGTCTCCGGCAACTTCGTCAGCACCAGGAACGGCTCCAAATCAAAGCTGCAGCTTCCCGACGGGACGCAGGTATGGCTGAACTCAGGCAGCAATATCTCCTATGACAACGATTTTGGAGGAACCTCCCGCCAGGTAAAGCTGACCGGCGAGGCTTTTTTCGACGTCGTGAAGGACAACGCCCGCCCATTTATCATCCACACGGCCACCGTCGACGTGACGGTGCTGGGCACAGCGTTCAACGTCCGCTCCTACCCGGAAGAAAAGATGACCACCACTTCCCTTATCAGGGGCGCAGTCGAGGTCACACTAAAGGCCAACGCCGATAAAAAGATCCTGCTCAAACCCAATGAAAAACTGATCGTCAGCAATGACAGCATCGCCGTAAAACACGACAGCGCCAAAGACGCCCGCAAATCGGCTGCCGTGATGACCCTGACACAGGTCCATCACCTCGACAGAGACACGGTCGCTTCCGAAGTGCTCTGGACAAAGAACAAGCTCGTCTTCGACGGCGAGACCCTCGGCGAAGTCGCGCTCAAGCTCGAACGCTGGTATGGAGTAAAAGTGATCATCCGGGGAGATGAGCTGAAGAATATAGAATTTACAGGCGTGTTCGATGACGACAACCTGACAGAGGTGCTGTATGCCTTGCAATTGTCAGGCAATTTCAAATACGAGATCAAAAAGAACGAGGTTATTATAATACCCTGATCGTCCCGGACGACAGGGACCTATTGCCATCAACTAAAAAACTGCTGCATATGAAAAGAACTACGTAAAAAATTAAACGGAGAATGTTTGCAGCATTCTCCGTATTCGTTAACGACAGTAAACAGCCGTGCGAGGCTATTTCATCTAACATTTAACTCTTGCTAAGGTATGAAAAAAACAAGACATGGACTGCCGTGCCCGGCAGCCAGGTTAACGCTCAAATATTTCCTGATGACGAAGCTTGCCATTATTCTTATCGTCTGCTTTACTCTTCCGGCCGCCGCCAGCAGCTATGGCCAGGGACAGATAAGCCTTAGACTCGATAATGCGACAATTAAGGATGTCCTGAAGGCCATCGAGGATCAGGGATCATATAGATTCGTATACAAAACCAGCGTCCTCTCCAGGGGCCAGCAACGGACATCGGTGGCAGTCGATCACGCGCCGCTGACCGAAGTCCTCGCGCTGATATTGAAGAACAGCCCGCTGACCTGGCGCAAGATCAACGACAGACTGTACGTGATCATGGATTCGGTTGCCACCCAAAAGAATGCCACTCCCCCCATCACCGGGAAAATAACGGACGGCAACGGCAACGCCCTCTCAGGCGTCACCATCCAGGAGAAAGGGTCGGGCAATGCCACTACCTCCAGGGAGGACGGCAGCTTTACGCTGACCCCCGTAAAAGACGACCCGGTACTCGAATTCAGCCTCATCGGCTACGCCCCCCAGGAACTAAAGACCAACGGGAACAGGACATTGTCCGTGTCCATGCAGCTGCTGAACAAAGAGCTCCAGCAGATCGTCGTCATCGGATACGGAACACAACGCAAAGGCGACCTCACCAGCGCCGTGGCGACCGTAAAAGCCGAGAACTTTATCAAAGGCTCTGTGACAGACGCCGGACAGCTGATCCAGGGCAAGGTCGCCGGACTGACCGTGATCTCCCCCAACGGAGACCCCACCGGCAATACACAGATACTCCTCCGCGGACAGACGACACTGATGGGCGCCAACCAGAATCCCCTCGTGCTCATCGACGGGATACCCGGCGACCTCCGGACCGTCGCGCCACAGGACATCGAGTCCATGGACGTCCTGAAAGACGGCTCGGCCGCCGCCATCTACGGCACTCGCGGCACCAACGGCGTGATCCTGATCACCACCCGCCGGGCCAGCGGCAACAACCGCAGCGACGTGGAATACAATGGATACGTGAGCACGCAGACCATCGCCCGGCAGCTCAATCTTTCGACAGCCGCAGACTTCCGCAACCAGATAAAGGCCGGTCTCCGCAAGACGGAAATGGCCGACAACGGCGCCAGCACAGACTGGGTAAAGGCCATCACCCAAACGCCCGTCATTCAGTCGCATAACCTGACCTTCCGCGGCGGCAACTCGACAACCAATTACCTCATCAACGGCAACTACAATAACTCCCCCGGCATATTTAAGAAGTCCTTCAACCAGATATTCAGCGGACACGCGGACTTCAACCACAATATGTTCAATAACAAGCTCCGGATCAATTTGAACCTTTTCAGCTCCTCCCGGAAATGGAACGGCTTCAACTCCAATATCTACCGGCAGGCCACGATGCAGAACCCCACTTCGCCGCTGAAGAACGCCGACGGCACCTGGTTCCAGGAGCTGACAAAATTCGACTACGAGAATCCCGTGTCGGATCTCATGGAGAGCGACGGACAATACAACGAAAGCAACGCCCGCTACAAAGCCGCCGTCATATTTACTCCCATATCGGGACTCCGGCTGTCCGGCATATTCTCCTATGGCAAAAAAATGAGCGATTCGGGATACATGGAGACCAAGCAGCACGTATCCACCTTGCGCGACGGAAAGAATGGATTCGCGAGCGTCGGCAGCAGTGAGTCGATCGACCGCCTTATCGAGCTGACCGCCGACTACTCCCGCAATTTCGACAAACACCACCTGGTGCTGCTGGGAGGGTACAGCTACCAGGAGAACGTGTTCTCCAGCAACGGCACGCAGAACTGGGATTTCCCGACGGACAGATTTGGCTTCAACGATATCGGCCTCGGCCGCGCCATCAGCAGCGGCAACTACCAGGGACTGATCAATAGCTTCAGGAGCGAGACCAACCTCGTCGGCTTCTTCGGCCGCCTGACCTACAACTACGACGAACGTTATCTTCTGATGGGAAGCGTGCGAAGAGAAGAGGCCAGCCAGCTATGGGGCACAAAGAACCCCTGGGGTACCTTCCCGGCCGTATCCGCCGGATGGAGAATATCCCGGGAATCGTTCATGAGCAAACAAAAGCTATTCGACGACCTCAAACTTCGGGCAGGCTACGGCATCACCGGCTCACAGCCATCAGACCTCTTCCGCGGCGTCGGGGTCATCGGCTACGGCGGCTTCGTATACTCCAACGGCCAATGGATACAAACACTGACCCCCACACAGAACGCCAACCCGAACCTGAAATGGGAAGAGAAGCGCGAGACCAATATCGGTCTTGACTTCAGCATGCTGAAGAACCGGATCAGCGGCAGCATCGACTACTATAACCGCCAGATACACAACCTGCTGTTCTGGTACGACGTACCCAGCCCACCCAACCTCTACAACCAGACGCTGGCCAACGTCGGCGTCCTCGAAAACAAAGGGGTCGAAGTGTCGGTCAATTTCGTACCCGTAAAAACAAAGGACTTCGAGTGGAACTCCGGCATCAATTATTCCACCAATTCCAACAAGCTGAAAAGCCTGTCAAACGACATCTATAAAACTTCCACCGACTACCTGCTGGTAGGCGCCATCTTCCCTCCGATACAGACCTTCTCGCACCTCCTGAAAGTCGGCGGCCCCGTCGGCAATTTCTATGGCTTCAAGGTCGTCGACGTCGGCAACGACCCCTCGGACGTGGCCAACTACGGTCAATGGGTGTACGAAGGCGCCGACGGAAAGCCCGTGAAGTATTCCAATTTCACGCATTCCTTCGGAGATAAAAGGGTCCTCGGCAACGGCATTCCCAAATTCTACCTTGGATGGAACAACAGCTTCCGTTATAAAAGCTGGGACCTCGGGATCACCCAGCGCGGGGCCTTCAAATTCCAGGTCGCCAACCTGCAGCGCATGATGCTCGAGAACCCGACCCAGGCCCAGTACAATCTGCTGAAGAACGCATACGACAAGGTCTTCGGCAAGACCCAGCTGAAGTCACCCGTGGAGTTCAACAGCTACTATATCGAGAACGGCGACTACTGGAAGATCGACAACATCACGCTGGGATACAACTTCACGCACACGGGCATGCGCTATATCCAGTCGGCAAGACTGTACGCAGCCGTGCTGAACGCGCTGATCATAACGGGATATAAAGGGATCGACCCCGAAGTAAGCCTGCGCAACGGCATATCGACGGCGCAGTCGGGCGTCAACCAGACCCCTACCTCAGGCCTCGACCCCGGAATGGATAGCCCCTATAAATACCCGACCACCCGCACGTTTACGATCGGCCTGAACGTGACTTTCTAACTTCTAAAAAGTCTTTATGAACACATTGAATAGCAATAAAAATATATCCTGGGCGCTCCTGATCGCCGCCCTCGCCATCGGAACAGGCTGCACCCGCCTCAAAGACAACTCCTACAATCAGATCATAGGAAGCACTTTCGTGCCCGCCTCGTCCGACCTCGCCGCCCTGTCCGGAGCTGCCTACGTGGACTGGCGGGGACTCCTTCTTCAATGGAATACCCTCTACCGCGCCGAAGAAGTGTCCGGCGACGAAATGCTGACCCCCGCCCGCCCCAACGGATGGGTGGACGGCGGCGTCTACCGCAGGATACACGAGCATAAATGGACCACGGACGACGATATCGTCATCAACGTCTGGACCCGCGCCTACCAGGGCATCACCAATTGCAACCGGATCATCTACCAGGTCCGGTCAGGCGCGATCCCGGTAGCATCAAAAGATACGAGCTCCCTCATCGCCGAGACCAGGCTCCTGCGCGCCTCCTATTACTGGGTGCTGTGCGACATGTACGGCAACGTGCCCATCGTGGACCGCTTTGACGTCCCGGAAGGATTCCTGCCCAAACAAAGTCCGAGAAAAGACGTCTATAACTTTATCGTAAACGAGCTCCTGACCAATATTCCGCTGGTCAGCGCCGACAACAATGCCGCCACCTACGGTAAGTTCAACAAATGGGCAGGCCTCGCCCTGCTGGCCAAAATGTACCTGAATGCAGAAGTGTATTCGGGAACCGCCGCCTACGACAAATGCATTTCCGTATGCGATACGATCATCAACGCCAACAAGTTCGTGCTCGAGTCCAACCAGAAGAACGTATTCATCACCGAGAACGAGAATTCGAAAGAGATCATATTCGCGCTGCCCTTCGACTCGAAATACGTGAACGACTGGAATTCATTTGACGTACACATGCAGACACTGGAGCCCGAGAACCAGGCCACCTACAAGCTGCAATCCTCGCCCTGGGGCGGCGTTTGCGCGATACCCCAGTTTATCAGCACCTTCGACGTCGACGACAGCCGGTACCAGGACAACTATATCAAGGGCCAGCAGTATACCGCCGAAGGTGACTCCCTCTACGGCACCATGGGAGACTTTACCGGCAAGCCCCTGTCTTACCGGAATTATGTACCGGGCGTGGACATCTCCGACGAGGTCGACGGATTCCGCCTGGGTAAATTCGAGATCGCCATGGGCGCCACCAACAGGCTGAGCAACGACTGGCCCCTCTTCCGCTATGCCGACATATTGCTGATGAAAGCAGAATCCCTGCTGCGGACAGGCCATGCCGACGACGCGGCAGTGATCGTGACCCAGGTGCGCCAGAGGGACTTCAGGTCCAATCCGGCCAAGGCCACCGTCACCGGCGCACAGCTCATGGGCGGCAGCAGCTACGACTACGGCCTTAGGAACCACCTCGCCACCACAGAAGAGGGCGGCGCAGACATCGTATACGGCCGGATGCTGGACGAGCTGGGCTGGGAATTTTGCCAGGAGGCCCGCCGGCGAACAGACATGGTCCGCTTTGGCGTATTCACCCGCAAATCCTGGCTGTCACATTCGCCGAACGGAGACTACCGGGCCCTTTTTCCCATACCCCGCACCGAGATCGCAAAGAACTCGAACCTGACACAAAATCCCGGTTATCCAACCAATTAATGAGTTCCAACCCGACTCAAATCCCCGGCTGTTCAACCAATTAATACGTTTTAGCAGGGCCCGGCATGCCGGGCCCTTTTTCATACAAAATTTATTTCGCGCAACCGATTGCAGCATGGCACAATATATTACCTTTGAACCGTTCATTTGACATTTAATCCCACGCTTCCATCATGAAAAAATTACTCCCGATAGCCGCCCTCTTCTGCTTCACTACCTCAATTGCGCAGAATTATACCCCCATCCCCAACGGACTAAAGACTGTCGCCGACGGCATCGTCACCGAGATCACCTGCTACGGCCCCGCCACCATCCGGGTCTTAAAATACCCCGAAGGCGATACCAACCGCAGGCAAAGCCTCTCCGTCGTCAGAGAACCCGGTGGCATTACCCCGGTCATCGATACCCGCAACGGACACCTCATCCTCCAAACACCCCAAATTATCGTAGACCTCGATAATCAAACCGGCAAGCTCCAGTTCATCGACCCGAAGACCAACACCCCGCTCCTCAAAGAAAAAGAAGAAGGCGCCCAGTTCACCGCCAACGAAGACGCCGGCAAACCCAACTACATCGCCCGCCAGGCCTTCCGCCTCGATACAAGCGAAGCCATCTACGGCCTGGGACAACAGCAGAACGGGCACCTGAACCAACGATACCAGCGAAACATCCTCGTACAAGGCAATACCAAAGTATCCATTCCCTATTGGATGTCCGTCAAAGGCTACGCCCTCTTCTGGGATAATTATTCCCCCACCCTCTTCACCGACAACCGCCAGGAGACCTCCTTCGAATCCCAGGTCGCCCACGCAATAGATTATTATTTCATGCGCGGCGACGGCGCCGACAGCGTCCTCGCCCAAATGCGGGCCCTCACCGGCCAGGCGCCCATGATGCCGCTCTGGACCTTCGGCTACTCACAGTCCAAAGAACGCTACAAGACCCAGTTCGAGCTGGTCGACGTCGTAAAAAAATACCGCGCCCTGAAGATCCCCCTCGACGGCATCGTCCAGGACTGGCAATACTGGGGAAAGGACAGCAACTGGAACGCGATGAGCTTCGACCCCGCCACCTACCCCCGCCCCAAAGAAATGATCGACAGCATCCATAATAGGCATGCTCACCTGTTCATCGTCGCCTGGCCCGGCTTCGGCCCCCAAACACCCCAGTACGCCGAAATGGACGCCAAACACATGCTCCTCCACTTCGCGACCTGGCCACCCCGTAGCGGCACTCACCCCTACGACGTCTACAACCCCACGGCGCGCGACATCTACTGGCGCTACCTGAATAAGGGTATCTTCTCCCTCGGCTCCGACGCCTGGTGGCTCGACTCGTCCGAACCCGACCACCTCGACGAAAAAGAAAGTGACTTCGACCTGCCCACCTGGCTCGGCTCCTATCGCAGCGTCCGCAATGCCTTCCCCCTCGAACATATTCGCGGCGTCTACGAACACCAGCGCGCCACCACCAGCTCCAAACGCGTCTCTATCTTAACCCGCTCAGCCTTCGCCGGCCAGCAACGCTACGGCGCCAATACCTGGAGCGGCGACATCCAGTCCAGCTGGTCCTCCTTCCGCCGCCAGATCCCCGCAGGCCTGAATTTCTCCCTCACAGGCATCCCCTATTGGAACACCGACATCGGCGGCTTCTTCGCAGGACCCTTCACCCACAACGGCGCCATCAATAACCCCGAGTTCCGCGAGCTCTACTGCCGCTGGATCGAATTCGGCGCCTTCATGCCCCTGATGCGCTCACACGGCACCGATATACCCCGCGAGATCTATAATTTCGGCCAGCCCGGAGACACGGCCTTCGACGCCATCGCCCGCGCCATCCGCCTGCGATACGCACTCCTCCCCTACAACTATTCCGTCGCCCACAACGTCACCGCTCACGCCGGCTCCATCATGCGCGCCCTGGTGATGGACTTCCCCGCCGACCACAACACCTGGAACAAAGGCGATGAATTCCTCTCCGGCCCCTCGCTGCTCATTTCTCCCGTCACGACAATGAGCCAGCGCACCAGCCCGGTCTACCTCCCCGCCGGCGCCTCCTGGTATGACCTCTGGTCGGGTACAAAATACCCCGGCGGCGGCGACGCCAACATCGCCACTCCGATCGACAAAATACCGGTCTTCGTGAAAGCCGGCTCTATAATTCCGTGGGGACCCGCCGTCCAATACGCGGCAGAAAAGAATTGGGACAACCTCGAACTTCGTATCTACCCGGGCGCCAACGCCAGCTTCAACCTCTACGAAGACGAAGGCGACGGATACAACTACGAGCAAGGCGCATTCACCGAGATCGAATTCAAATGGGACGACGCCGCCCGCACGCTTACCATCGGCGACCGTAAAGGCGCATTCCCCGGAATGCTGGCCGCCCGCAAGTTCCGGATAGTCATCGTCGATAATAAAAAAGGCGCCGGCGACACCCCGACCACCAAACCCGACAGGATCATCACCTACAAAGCTCGAACGATAACGGTTCAAATGTGATCACATAACCTAATTAAAAATCTCATTTAGTTTGTCCTCCAGCGATTTCCCGATCAGGGTTTTACCAATAATTACCCCATTGGGATCGATCAGAAAATTTTGTGGTATGGCCTGGACGCCGAATGCTCCCGATGCCGATCCATTCCAGGAATTCAATTCGGAAAGCTGAAGCCAGGGCAGTCCATCGCTTTTAATAGCGGCCAGCCACGAAGCCTTACTCTTGGGCTTATCAAGGGAAACGCCGATAATGATAAAGTTCCGGTCTTTGAATTTGTTATAAATCTTTATGAGATTAGGATTTTCCGCACGGCATGGTCCGCACCAGGACGCCCAAAAGTCAACAAGCACATACCTGCCACGAAAGGAAGAAAGTTTAACCAGCTTGCCCGCTGTGTCGGGTATTTCAAAATCCGGCGCGGGTCGGCCGATTCCTGCAATTTTCATACTTTTCAGATTTTCGTCCATTTTTTTGCCTTCGGCAGTTGCCCGGGTTTTTGCTGATAATCCATTAAATAATGATCTGACCGTATCATAATCCCCGTCGTAGGCGACATTCCCGAGCAGCGCGACGCTTTGCATCGACGCAGGGTGCGATCGGATGAACCGGACGTAGGCGCCCACCGTCAATGCGCGATATCTTTTCTTGAATTGCTCCAGTTTAGTTGCATAGTCGGGAGTGGTCTCCGGTGTCTCCTTTCCTTCCAGAAATCGCTTGTCTTCGGCTGTCATCTGCGAAAAAGCGCTGTCGACCAGCTTATTGAGATCGGTGTAGTCATTGTTGAATGGAGTTCCGGTTATCTCTGCGCCTTCGACCTTGCCGCCATAGGTTTTCACCTTTATAGTGCCTGGCTCCAGGAAAACCGTTGTCTGTTCCAGACTCTTGTCCCTTCCCAGACCCTTTGAGTCGAAGATCAATGTGGCCGATACGGGCTCAGACGGCGCTGCCCCGGCGAACCTGAACGCTCCTTTTTTCAATTCAACAGAATCCACCTTTGTCTTCCCGCCCATGCTATACTCCAGGTAGGCTTTTATCGGGGGATCATAGCTACCGAATTTTCCAGTGATCACGAATTTTTTACCGGCCTGACCGAACGCCGCCAGCTGTATCATCGCCAGGCCGGCCATTATTATTTTTTTCATGTACGTGAGTGATTGATGGGATTTAAAAGTGATCTATTTAAATAATTCCGCCAGTTTTGCCTCCAGTTCCTTTCCGTGGAGATCCACTGCGACGATCCCGCCCTTGTTGTCCACGATGAGATTCCGCGGAATGGCGGTAATACCATATTTCCGGCTGACCGGAGAATCAAATCCTTTGAGATCGCTGAGATTCGTCCAGCTGTAGCCGTCGTCAACGATCGCCTTTTTCCAGGATCTTACGTCAGTATCCAGCGAAACGCCTATCACGGCAAGGCCCTGTGTACTGTACTTCCTATAAAGCGGGACAAGCGCCCTTGCCTGCGATCTGCAAGGGCCGCACCAGCTGGCCCAGAAATCGATGAAGGTATAGGCGTGGCTGGCCGTAATTTCCTTTGTGGAAATATTCTTTCCCCGGGTGTCGGCCATCACGAAATCTTCGTATCTCAATTCTTTTTCTGTGGTGTTCGCTGCGGCATCTCTTGTTTCATTATGGGATTCAGCTGCTGCCGGGTTCTTATCGTTTACGACGAGCGTGTACTCCTTCGACGACGGAGGGAGACATAGCTGGTCGTTGCAGGCCATGTACTTTATCCGGATATGGATCGTTGTCCTCACATCCGCCTTGAGTCGGATACTCTGTGAAAACGTAACTCCTTTCTTATAAAAGGCCGCTTCTTCTCCGGCAGATACATCGTCGCCCTTTTCCTTCATCTCACCGATCAGTTCAACATTGTCATTCGTTTCGACCGAAATCGACGTCGGCATTCCGATCCCGCCGGCAAAAGACTGTGGATAGATATGGAAGGGCTCTTTGATAGCCGCGATGAAATTTATCTGAAACGTGAGTTGCCCGGTCGATGTGCTGCTGAGTTTCCAGGATACCGGATGATTGTCCTGAGCCGATCCGGAAAGGACCATAAAGCCGATCAATAGTCCAAAAATGACTGTTCTCATAGTTTTTATCCTTTATTATACCTGGCTTTGACGATCTCGACCATCGACTTAAGCTTATAATATTCCCGGTCTGTAGAACCGGCATATCCCGAGCTATAGAATCGGATATTCCCCGCAGGATCGTAAACGATCTTTGTTGGGGTTCCCTGCACATCATATACTTTGTTCTCTTCATCACGCAACACATCAAGGGTAATTCCCTTTTTTGCCACGAACGCCTTCACGTCTGTTTCCTCTTCAAAAAGGTCCACGACAAATAGCTGAAAAGAATCTTTTTTATACTCTGCTACGACATGGTCAAATCCGGCGAATGCCGCAACACAGGGGGTACATCCGGTAGACCAGAAATCCAGCGCCAGCACTTTTCCATTATAATCCCCAAGATGGACGGATTGGCCATTCAGATCGGGTATCGATATTTCCTTTACGGGTTTCGTGGCCCGGAACAGGGGCATTGGCTGATCCAATTCTTTCCTTTTTGGGAAGAACCCTTCGAGTGTAGCCGTTGGCGATGCGATATACATTTTTTCTACTTCTGCATAGCATTCCCTGTAAGCGTCGGCCTGCAGGGAACTGAGGTATTGTTCAAAGCCTTTGTCAGTACCTTTTACTTTTTTATAGACCTGCCTGAAGGTGGCGACCATGGCAGGGTTTGACTCGGCTTCCTTGAAGGCTTTGCTCAGCGTATCAAATGCTATCTGGCTCTTGCCGGCAGCCAGCATCACTATTGCGAACCGGTTCAGGTAATTGGATTTCTGATCTTTGAAATAGCGCATTTCGCGCGTGCCATCCTTAACCTCTGACGATTTCGCCAACATATCCAGCGCGGTTTTGATATTTCCCAATTCAGCATTGGCCGCAGCATTTACTTCCATGAGCGGCTGGGTCCTGCCCATTCCATCGCTCATCCTCCCTTTCTGAAGATCATCTAATATGCCCGCCGATACCTTCTCCACCGCTGCAAGGTCCTTGCCCTCATCGAGCAGATGCTCCAGTGCGTAGGTAAGGTAGAGAAACTGAAGGCCATTGAATTTCGGTTTCGTGTTCTTGTAATACCAGTAGCGCTCAAAGTTTCCTTTGGTCAGCCATCCTGTGGCAAGCTGTGCACGATATTCCTCATACATGGCTGGTTTGGCCGGGTCAACCGGGTTTGTCGTCAGCATTTCATTGTACTGCTTCTCCTGGTCTTCGACTTTTTCAATCTTAATGAAATCAATAAACTTTTCCTTTTCGGATGTTGATTGCTGCGCAAAAACAGGGCTGGATAGCAGCAATAGAAATAGTAGCTTTTTCATCTTTATCATTGTTTATGGATTTTCGACAAGACCCTTATTCTCAGTAAGCATGCGCTGGCCAAACTTCAGGGCGAATCGTTCCGGGCGAAGGGTAAAGGTCGCCACCACATTCCCGTTATCGTCGTATATCTCGTGCGTATACTTAACGGTGTTGCTGTAGATGGGGTCTACGGAAAGTCTGCGTTCGTCAAGCCATCGTAAGCCGGTGAGGGCGAATTCCCGGATGCGTTCTTCCAATACGAATTTTACCAGCGCCACCTGGTCTGAAGCAATGTTCGCCGGTACTGCCGCGAGATTTGCCGGCATTCTGTTACCCCTTAGGAATTCAACGTCTGCTTTGGCGCCTGCCAAATCGTTTGCACGTGCTTTTAGTTCCGCGCGCATTAAATAGAGGTCAGGCAAAGTTGGTCCGACGTCCACTGTGAAGTCAGCGGAGTAGCGTCGCATGCCGTTCGGAAATTCAAATGAGCCAAAAACCTCAGTGTTGTTATAAAGGTTCAGGCGCATATCCGACGAGTCATACAAGGCCGCAGTTTGGGGACTCGTTACAAAGGTATTCGCGGCGTTAAAATAGAAGTTCCTCGAGGATACATTATAGATGATCTGGCTGTTGGCGTTGGCAAGAGGCTTGTTGGCCAATCTGAATATGGCATCGGGATACCAGCTGTCAGCGGAATTAGGGTCCAGGACGTCGTTGTAATCATATAAGGCCACAGGTATGGTGGCGCCTCCCAGCGCGGCAAATGCCGCATCGACATGCGTTCGTGCATCGGCAAAATCCGCCATGTACAGGTAGATACGGGAAAGATAGAATTCCGCCGCCGCCTTCGAGAATTTACGGCGGTTAACGATCTCCCCAAGATTCGGCAGCGCCTCCGTCAGGTCTTTTATCATAAAGTCATATCCTTCCTTGACTGTCGCCCGCACAAATTGTGTCTGCGTCACGTCAGCGGATGTAATGATCGGAACGCCGGGGTCTTTGTCTGCAGTGGCGGCGTTGTAAGGTTTCGAAAAGTCATTTAAAAAGGAGAGAAGGCAAAGGGCTCTGCCGACCTTTGCTTCTGCCTGGATCGCTAATTTCTGCTGATCCGTGCCATTCTGAGACTGCATCACCTCGTTGATCACCTTGTTGAAGACATAGAGGGTTTGAATGTAAGATTGGGCCGCACTGACCTCTATCGGCAATTCATCCGGCAGATAGACGGAGTCCGCGAACTGGAAAAGCCGTTGCATCCTGAGCTGTGCTGCATCGTAGTACTGTTGCTGGGCGGCTACATCATCTCCAAGATAATAGGACGCGGTAAGGAACGTTTCGATAAAGGCAGCATTCATGAGCTGCTCGTAATCATCGGTAGTTTTGGCTATCGTATATCCCTTGGGCTGTATCTCGAGAAAGGATTTTTTGCAGGAAACTGCCGCCAGCGCCAGCAGGAAGAGCGATAGAGCAAGCCGGTATTTATGTAGAAATTTCATGTTTGCAGTTGTTAATGAATTAAAGGTTGATATGTGCGCCGATCGTTAAAGCGCCCTGACCCGTGCGCATAGATCGAACCCCGGTCACACTTTGGAATTCAGGATCGATACCCAGGCTATTGGCCTTCCAGAGCATCAAATTGGAAACCTGGACGCGGAAGGCGACTCCCGCAACGTGGAGACGCTGAATGAGCCCCTTTCCGAGGTTGTAGGATAGCGTAATGTCTCTTATCTTGGCATAGGAGGCATTGAACACGTTCGTATTTCCATGACTGTAATAATCGGTAAGCCGATTGTTATCGATCGCATTCGAGCCCGCATATCTCGGAATATTTGTTCTGGCTTCATCGCCGGGAGCCTTCCATCGGTTGGCAAATTCGCTGCTCATGGAGTTGTCATACATTACGCCGCTCCAGAACGTATTCGCATCCCGGAATAACACATGCCCCATATTGTAGCTGATATTGATGCCTAAGTAAAATCCCTTATACAAAAATGTATTGGACAACCCGCCAGTCCAGGAAGGCTGAGAGCTTCCCATATACAATACGTCATCAGAGGTGGATGCCGTAGCGGCCGCCGTGACCTTACCGTTGGCTTGTTTTATCTGCGGATCTCCCACTGCATTTAGCCCGGCATAATTGTATGCAAATACGGTGAATGCAGGCCGGCCAACGAAGAACGGCGCAGACCCATTCGTTGCGATCATGCCGGTACCGGTGGTAATAGGTGTGCTGACTGCCAGGCTCGTGATCTTGTTCCTGTTATAGCCGAACGTCAGGTAGGTTCTCCATATGAAGGTTCTGGACGAAATGTTGAGGGAATTTAGGCTAAGTTCGATCCCTTTATTCTCCAGATCACCAAAGTTGCCGGTCACGCTTGGGTATCCCGTCAGAGGGGCCGTTCTCAGCGGCCCGATCAGATCATGGGTTTTCTTCAGATATCCATCGATGGATCCCCCCAGGCGGCTACCGAGCAAAGAAAAATCGATACCCGTATTATAAACGGACGTTCCCTCCCAGGTGAGTTTATTATTGCCGGGAGTCGAGATGACATAGCCTGCTCCATTGACATAATTCACATTGGCCTGGGCAAGCAGGATGTCAAAGGAAGCAGCCGTGCCCGGGGTTGGTGCGTTTCCTGTGATACCGTAAGTGAGTCGAAAATCCAGCCGGTCGATCCAGCTGATCTTTTGCATGAATCCTTCCCGGCCTAATATCCACTTGCCACCGACACTCCAGACAGGTCTGTTCTGCGCAGACTGGTCAAATCCGAAAAGATTGCTTTTGTCGATTCTCCAGCTGGCATTCAGTACATATTTGCTCAGGTAGGCGTAATTGAGATTGGAATAGTACGAGGTAGTCCTCGTTATAACGCCCTCGCCACCGCTGAGATTGTTGGGTAGGAAATAGGAAAGGCCAGGTACCGTTCCGTCAATGCCTTTGGATAAGGTATCGTAATTGACCGGCCGCGACACCTGGAGCTGGTCGTCCCAGCCTCTATAGATCACCTGTGTTGCAACTGGTGTGACGCTGGTCGCTTCCTGCCCTGCCAGCAGGGTCAGCTGGTGTTCTTTCCAGCCCTGGTCAAAGATCAGCTGATTTCTGACCGTCCAGCTTTTCTGTGTGGCATTGTTTTCGGTCAGCCTTCCGCCGGAGGTGGGAAGCCAGTATTGCGGAACGCTGTTCACATCCGGCGCCTGGGTGAAATCCACGAGCTCATTTCTTACTCCATAGCTTGCCTGGCTCAACACGGTCCTGGTATTCGAGGAGCTGGTAGTGTAACCATAGGTGCCTTCAAAGCGAAGGCTTTTCAGTAGAGTTATTTTCGCTCCGCCAACCAGCCGGCCTGACAGGGAGCTGCCCTTGAAGTAGCCGTTGTTGATCTCGTTAAGGGGAACATAATCCAGATTGATGCGGCTTCTTGCCTGATAATCCAATCGAAGCGAATCGCTGTAATTACCCATAAAGTTTACCGCCAGGGGATTGCCGCCGGCATCCCGGAATTGCTGATAAGGTACAAAGGACAAACCTGGAACTTTTATGCCGTCCGTAATGCCGATGGCATTTCCGCTGGTAGTGGTATTCGTCAGATCCGTGATCAGCGAGAATTGTATTTTCGGGCTGATAGTGAAGTCCTGCCTAAGGTTAATTTTATAGCTGTTATTCTGTTGCCCCGGGACGTTGTTTTGAATGCCGGTGTAGCTTAGCGATCCATAAAAAGAATGGACACGTCCTCCACCGCTAACGGCTATGGTGTGATTCATCGTGGCGGCGCTCCGGTAAAATATATTGGCGATCTGACCATTGTTGGAGATGGATGCCAGGCTGTCCAGCGACTTGTCGGCCTGCGCCTGAGATATCAATCCTCTGTACAGGTCATACTGGGTCTGCAGATGGGGCGGAACGGGGGCTATAAACTGTGCGCTCGCCCAGGTATTATAGGGTGCATACTGGGGGAAGATCTCTTTGGCAGCGGTGATGTATTGCGCACTATTCAATTTCGGAATATAATTCAGATCCGGACGGCCCTGGAAGATATAATACCCGTCATACTCGATCTTTAAATTCTCGCCGGCCCGGCCTTTCTTTGTGGTAATGATGATCACGCCGTTGGCCGCCTTCGCACCCCAGATGGAAGCTGCAGAGGCGTCTTTCAATACGGTGATATCGGCAATATCCTGTGGATTGATATTCGCAATTGGATTGGTGCCATTCATTATATTCCCCATAGCGTCCGGATTGGTATTGTTGAGCGGTAATTCGACGCCGTCTACAATTATCAGCGGCGATCTGGTGGAGTTGATCGATGTGAGCCCACGGATCAGTAATGGCTCAGCATCGGGCGCGTTATTAATAACAAGTCCGGGTACCAGCCCATCCAGTCTTTGCAGAACGTTCGGGCTGCTGGAGCGCATGGAAATGGTAAGCATGTCCGGCTTGGCGAAGGAACCGGCACTGCGCTCCCTTGAGATGATCTGATAGCCGGTGGACACTACATCTGCGTTTTCCAGGATATTGCTTGACGGATCCAGACTTATGTTAATCGGTTGGCTATTCGTGATCCTGATCTCTTTTTGTTCATAGCCAACAAAGCTTATCACGACAATACTACCTTGCTCGACCGTCAGCTGGAATTCTCCCCGGGCGTTCGTGATGGTAGTAAGCTGTTTATCCTTTACCTGGATGGTGGCGCCGGCCAATGGCTGCCCGTTGGGGCCGCTCACAGTTCCGGACAGCCTGATCGGCTTTTCGCCATCCGGCACGGATTTTATCGGATCATCTTTTTTGATCAGGATATTTTCTTTGGATATCTCAAAGGTCAGATGATCGTGTTGCAGGATCAGCTCCAGGAAAGCCTTCAAGGGCATACCATGCACATCGACGGTTACGGGGCTCGCGTCTTTTATATGCTCGTCGTTGTAAAAAATGCTGTACCCGGTCTGTTTTTCGATGGCCTTGAATACCATCTGCAAGGGCATTTTGTTGGTCGCCAGCGTGACGGATTGAGCAACACCTGAAGCGTGCGCGCTGAAAAATGCAGCAGTTAGAAGTACAATTGTTAGTTTCATCGCTAACAGCGTTTTGGTTACTAGCCGGGGTTCGGATCGTTCATTTACAGCGATACCGATCCTGATCGGCTGATTTAAAGCAGAAAATTCCATACCTTCATCAAAGTTTGGTTGGTTAATAAGCAGTTGTCGTCGATTGAAAATTAGCTTGTTGGTCGATCAAATACCGCCGAAGGTGTTCCCGCATCTTCGGTTTTTTTTGATTTGCCCGGTTTTTTTTGTTTGCCTCTATTTTATTTGTTTTGGTGTCGGAGTTAATTATTCAGGATGATCAGCCGGTCCTTTTCTTCCATTCTGTAATGCAAGCCAGCAGACCCAAGAAAATGCAAAATATCAGACAGCGGCAGATTTCTTTTAAGCGTACCGCCGAACTGAATGGCCCTTACGGGTTGTTCATACTCGATCTGTATATTATACCAACGTTCCAGTTGACGCATCGCTGGTTCCAATGGCATTCCTTCGAAGTTGAACAGCCCGTTTTTCCATGCGATCGCAGCGTCCGGATCCGGCGTATTGATCACCTTGATCGTTCCGTTACCAGCACCGGTAACAGCCTGCTGGCCAGGTTTGAGCGTTACGCCGTGTTCTTTATCGTTGAGTTTGCCCGGTGTGACTTTCACCGCGCCTTCCAATAATGTTGTGCGGATGGTATTTTCATTTTCGTAGGCATTTACGTCAAACCGGGTACCGAGGACCTCTATTTTAGTATGGCTGTTCAGATTGACAATGAAGGGCTTTGCAGCATTTTGTTTCACTTCAAAGTAGGCTTCTCCCTGGATCATGACTTCTCTCTTGCTCCCGACAAATGCTGTAGGATAGGTGATAGCCGAAGCAGCGTTCAGCCATACCGAGCTCCCGTCGGGCAATGTCAGATGGTACATTCCGCCGAAAGGAGTGGTCAATGTATTGACTGAGCTGACTGTATCGTTACCGTTGTAGGCCAATTGGCCATCTGCCAATTTAATTATATTTACGCGACCCTGGTTGGTTACCACGCCATCCGCTGCACTGTCAAGGACGATGGTGCTGCCATTTGCAAGGGTAAGGGTGGCTTTATTTCCTCCTGGCGGGATATCGTGATCCGGGCCTTTGAGAACGACCGGGTCGGGCTGGTGAACGCTGCTTTTCGTATGCCAGATGGCCAGTCCGATTGCCAGAATGATCGATGCTGCGGCGGCCACTGTCCAGAAAAGCAATCGTCTCCCGGAATGTTTTTGCATGTCCGGTCCTTCCTGCAAACTCCGGATATTGCCGGGAGTGCCGGAATCGATCTTTTTGAAAAGCTCGTCAATCTTTTCGACGCTCATTTGTTCCTCTCCTTCGGGTGCGGTCCAGACATTTTCGAGTTCGGTTGCTAATTGTTCCTGGTGGCGGGAATCGAGCACCATGCCCCATAGCTCTTTCTGCTCCTGCTGAGAGGCAGTGCCGTCAAGCCAACGGTGCAGCAAATAGATTAATCGTTCCGACATTGTTCGACGGTGAAATTTTGAATTGGTAAGGTTACTCTCTATGATACAGGAAACAGGAAGAAGGCGAAGAAAAAAATGATTTTTTTTTTAATGCTCGCTTAACCTAAAGATTATAAAGAGCACAACAGCTTGTGTACCATAATTTTGTGAAAGACCTTCGCGAATTACTTTCAACGCATCGACCATATGCCGTTTGACCGTGATCAGGTTTAACCCCAGGCGATCGGCTATTTCCTGTTGCTTCAGGCCTTCCTCCCGGCTTAATAAAAAGACCTTTCGTTGCGATGGAGTGAGCTGGTCGATAAGCTGGTTGATCTGATGTTGGACTTCCCTGGAAAGCAGTCCGTCGTCTGCCGCCTGCTGTGGTGATTGCTGCCGTGCCAGTTGATGCTCTATCAACCCCTCTCTTGCAACTGCCTGAAATCCTTTAAGGGCAAGGTTGTGGGCCATTCGGCGGAGATATGCCTGAATGTTCTCTATGGCGGGCAGCTTCTGTCGCATGGACCAGATCTTAAGAAAGATATCCTGTACGGCATCGTCAGCGAGCTCCCTGGAGCGGGTCACCCTATATACATACGTAAAAAGTTGCTGTTGGTAGGTATTGAATAGCTGCCGGAAAGCCACTTCACTCCCGTCCGCGATCTGCTTAAGCAAATCCTTTTCACTATCGATCGATCCAGAAGTTACATCCATAAGCAATAACCTGCAGGGTAAAAATAGGGAAAACTGAGTAGAGTTCCATCATGCCGGATTCACGGCAATATCCCTCCCTCCACTTTCACCTCCGCCAGCCTCACTCCCGCCGGGGTCGCCCACCGGACCCTTACCTCCTTCCCAACAACTCCCGCCACTTCGATCACCTTGCTGGCCTCCTCCCCATTTCCCTCAAAAACCTTCCTCCACCCCTCCTTGCCACCTACCTCGACGATATATCCTCCCCCACTCGCAGTTCCAAATTCAATGAAGATACGATCCAATTTCACCTGCTTTTCCATATCCACCGACCACCAGGCTGCACTGTCCGCGGCCGACGGCTGCCAATAGCTGTGAACATCACCGTCTGCCCCAAGCCCCGAAGAATGACCCTCCGTCGCACTGCTCGCGAACGTCGGATTGTTCCGCCCAAAAGTCCTCGGGAGGGTATCCGCCTGCACCGCCGTAAACCGCACATACGGTCGCGCGGCCACCAAAGGCGTCACACCGGCGATATAGGCCACAGGCCCCACAAAATCGACATCGATAACCGCCGGCCGAAGCCCCGGGCTGCTGACCCGGATACGCGACCGGCCGGAATACCAGGCCCTGCATTCGATCGCCGCCTGTCCATCCAGTATCGGTATATCGGTACCCTGCGCAAATTCGATCCGCCGCCCCGTCGGAAACTCGCCCGGACCGTCAATGATCTCCAGCAATGCCGGCGGGTTGTTGCTGATAGCCACACCCCTTGCATCCACCACGGTCACCATCAGACGAACATCATCGGTCCCGTCCGCCATCGCCCTTCGCTTGTCGGCAGTTAGCCGAAGCCCCGCCGCAATCCCCGGCGCAGGCCAGACAGGAGGCGGTATATGACGGTAATGATCCCTGTACCAGTACCACGATCTCTTGGGAATGCGGAAATAATCGACAAGCCCCATCTCCCCCATTTGCGGACCGGCTATCGACCCGTGATCGAAACCACACCAGATCGCCTGACCGGCCCTCCACGGATATACCGCCTCGCCACTGTCCCGCGCCAGGTCACCCCAGTTCGGAACATATTCACCGGGCCGCTTCGTCACCAGGCTGCCGTATTCCGTCACCACATTAGGAACACCCGGATTGTGGAACAAAGGGATCGCACTCCCGTCGCCGTTATAACCTGCCATATCACCCAAAAGATCGATGCGATTGCTGTCCAGCGGACGCTGAGCGCCTCCGATCGCCGCAGGCCGCGTCGGGTCACACCCATGCGCGATACCCACCAGCTTCTTCAGCAGCTCCCTCGTCTGCCGGATCACCGGCCACGCCGTAAAGAACGGTTCATTGGACATGCTCCACACGATCACACACGGATGATTCCGCTGGATCCGGATCATCTCCCGCAGCTCCCGCCCGACGCACTCCTCGAAGGGCGCCTGATCCGCTGCAACTGTAGGATAGGCGCTGCCGGTCCAGTAGCCCTCCGGCGTATTGTCTGCGGCCCCAATGCCCCAAAAGGTATTCTCCGACCAGACAACCATTCCCAGGCTGTCACAAGCATCATAAAAGGCCGGATCATGCGGATAGTGCGAACCCCGGATAAAATTAAAACCGGCCTCCTTCATCATCCGCACGTCCCGGTAAAACCCCGCGTTCGTAACAGCATCCCCCCACCCCGCATGATCCTGGTGAACATTCGCGCCACGCAGATAAAGATGCTCTCCGTTCAAAAAGAATCCGCTGTCCGCCGTCCATCGTATCGACCGGATGCCAAACGCCGTAGTATATTCGTCAACCTTCCTGCCTCCAACCCACAGCTCCGTCGTCGCACGATAACGATAAGGACGATCCGGCGACCACAAATTCGGCCTGCTCTGCAACGCACCACTTTGATCGATTACCCCCGTCTCCCCCTTGCCAACCAGCTTCTTCACAACCCAGCGCGCGACGACAGCCGCCCGCACATCCCGTATGACCGTCCGGGCCTCCACATTGCAGGACTCATCCGATCCATTCACGACCTCCGTCTTTACACCGACGACCGCATGCCCCGCCGATACCTCCGGCGTGGTAACAAAGCTTCCGCACCAGGCCACACGAACAGGCGCCGTAGCGACCAGGTATACATCCCTGTAAATACCACCCGAAAAAGTATGCTCACCCGCCCTCGGCGCAAGACGCGCATTCCAGAGATTGTTCAGCCGGACCGCCACGACATTGTCACCGGCCTTTACCACCCCGGTAATATCCAGCGAAAAACCGGTATACCCGCCCTGGTGCCTTCCCACCGATACCCCGTTCACAAACACCTCCGCATCCTGGAATGCCGCCTCGAACTCGAGACTCCATATCCTTCCCCGAAAGTCTGCCGGAAGGACAAAATGCTTCCTGTACCAACCCCAACCCGTATAGAATTGCGGCGCCGCGAAATAGGGCATGCTGAAAGAGTGCGGCAACCCGACCCGCTCCCATCCCCCATCATCATAATCCGCCAGCTCGGCGCCACGATGGTCACCCAGCTGGAACCTCCAATCCCTGTTAAAATTCATCCGCTGCCGCAGCGACTGCCCCCGACCATCCAGCTGACCAAAAAGAACAAATACCAATAAGAACAATATTTTAATCATGATGTCCGCCATTTAGAACGACCACTCCTTTTTCTAACCCGGCCGAACTGACCGTTAGCCTTATCTCCCCCACCTGATGCGTGCTCCGCAGAACAACCAAAGCTCTTCCATGCCAGGCCCTCCGTGTATCCCCGACATAGCTATCCATATCCGTCATATCGGCATTGCCAACCCCGGCCAGCACAGCCGGTCCCTCTACATGGAACACAAGCCGGTTGTTCGCATTGGGATCGATCACCCCATCCTTGTCGGCTACTTCCGCAACAACATAGGATAAGTCCTGACCATCTGCAGCCAGCGTCTTGCGGTCCGCCACCAACCTGACCATCCCCGCACTACCCGCCGTCCGCAGCACAACAGAATCCTCTCCGCCCACCGCCACCAGCCGGCCAGGAGAATACGGCAGCGTAAACCTCGCTTTAAATTCCTCCGACTCCGTGCACTTCTGTTCACCCACCAACGCACCATTCAAATACAGCCTCACCACAGGATGTCTCGAATCAACCTCCACCTGCATCTCCTTCCCTTCCCTCCCCGGCCAGGTCCAGCTCTCCCACGACGGCGACACCGACCAAAGCGTTTCCTGTACAGACCCCGTATCGGGCTTCGGCTCCCGCACAGCCATATACAGCTTCTCAACACCGGTATTCAATATATTTCGGTAATGAGAGACCGGCTTCCTCCATCCCGTGATGTCGAGGTCGCCACAATAGGCCCCATGCCACGGATAAGGCTCCGACTGCCAGAACTCCCCCTTCGGCTCCCCCGGATAATTGTTCTTCCCGATCGCCGACTCCCCCAGGTAATCCATCGCCGTCCATACAAAATCCCCGATCACATAGGAGTTGTCCCGGATGATCTTCCAGTTCACAAAAGCATCCCTGGCATAAGACTCCGTTTGAACGATGACCCGCGAAGGGACCCGCAAATGATCCGAAGCCGCCCTGAACAGCTGGTAATTATATCCACCAATATCCTGTACCGCAAACAGCGGATCAAACATTTCCCACTCCTTGTCCCAGGTAGTCATCGCCGACGTCACAGGACGCGTCATATCCAACCGGTGAACCCCCGCCACCAGCTCGCTCGCCGTCCTGATCGCACCCGGCGACTTCCGCTCGAGTATCTCGTTGCCCACGCTCCAGATAACAATAGAAGGATGATTCCGGTCCCGCAACACCATCGACTCCAGGTCTCTCCTCCACCAGGCGTCAAAGAATCGCGTATAGTCATTGGCGTTCTTCGCCTCCCTCCAGCCATCGAAAGCCTCGTCGATCACCAGCATCCCAAGCCGGTCACAGGCATCCAGCAACGCCGGCGACGGCGGGTTATGCGAGGTCCTCAGCGCATTGAAGCCCGCGGCCTTCAGCAGCTCCACCTTCCGCTCCTCCGCCCTGTCAAAAGCCGCCGCACCGAGACACCCGTTGTCATGATGGATACATCCCCCATAGAGCTTGATCGTCTTCCCGTTGAGCCGGAAACCACCATCCACAGAGAAATCGATCGTCCGGATTCCAAAACTGCTCACATACTCATCCTTCCGCCGGCCACCCCCGCTCAACACCATTTTCACCCGGTACAGCCGCGGACTGTCCACCGACCACAGCATCGGCGTCTCTACAATCATCTTCTGCGCAACCGTCATCTCCCCCCTCCCCAGCAGCCGCAGCGACACGCTGTCACGCGCAACCACCCTTCCGGCTCCATCCTCGATGACCGTCGACAGCTCAGCATCCACCGGCACAGCGCCATCATTCTTCACGACAGCGGCTACCTTCACCGTCGCTTTATCCACGACAACTTCCGGCGTGGTGACCGCGACGCCCCACGGATCGATATGCAACGGATCCTTCACCATCAGCCGCACATGACGATAGATTCCCGATCCGCTATACCACCGGCAGTTCACCTGCTGCGAATTGTCCACCTTCACTGTTATCACATTCTTCACACCATATTCCAAAAAACGCGAGATATCATAATAGAACGTCGAATACCCATAGGGGTGCACACCCAGCGACTTGCCATTGACAAAGACCTCGGCATTCATATAGACCCCCTCGAAAAGAATGGAGACCTCCTTCCCCTTCCAGGACAGCGGCGCCGAAAATTCCTTCCGATACCACCCGATGCCCGTAGGAAAATATCCCCCCGCACCCTTCGACGGATTCTGCCGGTCCGGCACGCCTTCAATGCTCCAGTCATGCGGTAGCTCGACACTCCGCCAGCCCGACGCCCCAGCGTGCTCCCCCAACATAAATTTCCAGTGGTCGTCGAACAGCATACCCCGGGTCTGCGCGCGGACAGAATACCCTATAGAGAAAAGAATAAAAAACAGCGCAAATGACTTATATCGATGCATAGTAACTAAAGATATAAATTATACTCCAACCAATGCTCAGCGCCGCGGCCTCAACGTCCCAACAAAACCTCCCCTCGGCAGACAGTCCACACTGACCCGGCTGCCTTTTTTAACCGTCAGCGTCTTCCTCGCAAAGCCCTTATCCGTCTCCCCATCCGACACCAGCTCGAGCTCGTATTCCCCGCCGCCAAGGAACCCGAAGGAAAGCTCCAGCGCCTGCCCATGATCTTCGCCATTCAGCCCGCCGATATACCAGCTGCGCCCGCTGCGCCGGGCGATCACAACACGCTTACCCGGGAATCCATCGATCAGCCGGGTATCGTCCCAGGTAACAGGCACCGTCATCAGGAACCGTTGTTCCTCCGGCGGCAACGCATAAAAGGCCTCGGGCTTGTCCGCAAAATGCTGCAGACCCGACTCAAAAACTACCGAAAGCGCCAGCTCGTGCGCATACGTGGTCGTATGCGGGAAGGAAATATTGGAAAAGGTCACCGGCGTGTAGTCCATCGGTCCTATCACGTTCCGGGTAAAAGGCAGCGTCGCATTGTGACTCGCCCCCAGATTCGTCAGCAAAGGCGAATACCCATACCACTCCGCGCCATACACCGCCTCCACCGTCATCAGGTTCGGATAAGTGCGGTCCCAGCCCCGCGGAACCGTCGCTCCGTGGAAATCCACCATCAGGTGATAGCGGGCGGCATCCTCTAATATATCGATACAGTACGCCATCTCCTTCTGACGGTCGTCCTCAAAAAAATCCACCTTCACACCATATACTCCGATCCGGTTCAGCCATTCGAATTCTTTGCACCTGGCGGCATGCGACTGCAGCCGGCCATACGGGTCCAGTCCCACGGCCGAACTCGCCGAGTCCTTCGAATTGTACCACATCAGCGGCCGAATGCCCTTGCTTCGCGCATAAGCCACCGCGTTTTCGATCGTCCCGCCATTACCCATTCTGTCCCACTCCCAGTCGATCAGCACATAGGGCCAGTGCATCTTTTTGGCCAGATCCACATATTCCACCACCTTCCGGTAGTCTTTCGAACCGTGATTATACGCCCAATAGACCCAGGCCACAACGCCGGGCCGGATCCACTCCGTCGCATTCACCTTGGAAGGCTCGCTCACGTCTGCCACCAGCGTCGACTCAACGATATCCGATAAACCTCCGACCATAATCACGCGCCAGGCCGACTTCCAGGGCAGAGCAGCCGCCACCTCCTTTTCCGGCATCACGACGGTATAAATATTCTCGTCCTCCTTGTTGGAAAGCCGCGACGCACAGTTGGCCCTCGTCACATCCGCCTCTGTGACCAGGACCCAGACCGGATGATCCTTTACTTTATACAGGGCCGGAAACCCCCATTCCCGCTGGTCCGGCTTGTCTCCGCTGCCACTTGTGCGCAAAGGATAAAGCGCCTCATACGCGCTCGTATATTGCTGCATCCACCGCTCCGTCCCCGAAGGCACCGCAAAACTCGTCCGCTCACCCGTTACCCGGCAGCTGTCTTTAACAGCACCTGCATGAGAAGATTCCCCCTTCCCTTTCTCCGGAAAAACATATCTGAACGCCACCCCATTATCATAAGCACGGAAAACCACGTCCACCATCAGCCCCTCCCGGTTCCTGAACCGGAACACCTTTTCCCTGGCGGTATTCCTGCAATCGGCCCGCTTGCCATGGAGCATACGGTATTCATCCACCACCTTCCGCTCGCTGACCAGACCCGCATACTCGAGACCACTGGAAAGATCTCCATCCTCCCTCGTGATCCCCAATGCCGACCGCGACACCGCTGTAGTCGTTTCCCCACCCTTGCCATAGTTCACCTGGTAGAACAACGCCCCCTGACCGTCCAGCCCCAGCTCTACTTTTATCATCCCATTGGGAGACACTACCCGAAGACCCGCAGTCGCCGGCGACGCCGCCTGCGCATGCAAAAAACCGGTCCGAAGAACACTTCCTATGACCCAGATCACTAACCGAAAAGATCGTTGTCCCATAGTTGTAAATTACTATTCGTCTTAAATTACTATTCGTCTTAAATTACTATTCGTCGTAAATTGCTATTAGTCGTAATTACTGCTCGCCTGTTCTTTACTGCCTGCGCAGGTTGATAAAATAGACATCGTTCTCCCTGAGCGGCAATACCTGCGAAAACCTCCCGTTGCTGCCTACCTCCACCATCCTCTCGGACACCGGCGCGTCATTGTTCTTTTGCTTGATGACCCTTACCTGCTCCCTCGTCAGCTGCGAAGGAGCTCCAAGATCGCGGTAGGTATCGTAAGGGTCATTCGCCCGGTACCCCGTCAGATACACCGACACTTTATATTTACCCGGCGCCAGATGCGCAACAAGGGCCACTACAGAACCCTTCGGCTTAGCCGGCAGATCCCGCTTATAGTATACCTGGTCATTCAGACTGTCGCCGGCGGGACTGGTATTCGTGAAATCCCAGAACAACAGCTGCACATCCCCACGTTTATCCCTACACGCCCAGCTCGCCGCATCGTTCACCGACAGCTCCGTCCCGCCCAGCTGGTTCAGATACTTGTAAGCATAGTACGCCGGCTTGGCGATGTCCTCGTAGTTGACCAGCCCGAATCCCCCATGAAAAGGCGTCATCCTCGGTCCCGCCTCTTCGAAAATATCGGTGAACGTCCAGTATGACATCGAATTGGCCGCAGCGCCCGTCTTTTTCAACTTATCAAGAACATACGCCGCCTCCTGGTAATTGTCGTGCAACGGATCGCTCGGCGTATACGACGAGCTCCACTCCGTATAGTGCAGCTCGAGACCCGGCAGCGCTGAGCCCCCGATCTGCCTCCTGCTGCGCAGCACATCCCCCCAGATCGAGCTGTCATTCCTGCTCAGCACCGTCCCCCGGTTGCCATGCTCATCCAAAAATCCCACGTCCACTCCATAGGTATGCGTGCTGACAAAATCCACGGGCACACGCCCGCGCGCACAATAGTCGATGAACTCAGGTATCCACGCATTCCCCGCCGTCGCCGGCCCGCCCACCCGGAAACGCGACCCGACCGCCTTGATAGCACGCGCCGTCGCCGCATAAAGTTTGAAATATTCCGCCTGGTCGCCAGCCCAGAAACCGTCCTTGAGATTAGGCTCGTTCCACACCTCGAAATACCACTGCGCGACCTCCTCTTCCCCATACCGCTCTACCCAGTGCCGCACAAGCGCCCCGATCAGCTGCCCCCACCGGTCATAGTCCTTCGGCGGCGTAACATTCCCCCTCCACCAGAAGATCGTCCTCCCGCCACTGGCCAGCTGCCACGGCATAAAACCCAGCTCCACGAACGGCCGGACATGAACGCTTTCCAAAAAATCATACAGCTCGTCGATATACTGCCAGTTATACACCGCACGACCCGAATCGCCTACGCTATACACCCCCATATCGTCGCTCAACAGCCCATGCATCCGGATATACCGGAAACCCAGCTGCTCCTTCACCATCCGCAGCTGCCGCTGCCAGTCAGCCCTCAACCCCTCATTCGCCCGTCCGGCGCCAACACATGCATTGAACACCTTGTTCAACGGCCCCTTCACAGCCGACGCATCCACGACTACCGTACGCTCCGGCTTCTCCTGGGCGAATGCCATAGATCCATTCAATAATAACAGGAAACAAAATCTAAAACGCTTCATATGCTTATCAGTCTTTTCGTTGTGTAATGCCTTTCCAGTCGTCGGTTCTGAAGGGTACCGCCGGCAACCCTTCCGCATTTATCAGGTTACAGTCCGGGTTATCCGCCCACGCATACCGCACTGCCACAGGCTTCGCTACCTGGTCGCAATGGACAATAACGCCATTGCCGTCAATATCAGCCTGCGCCCAATGCCATTGCCTGTCGGCGCCGGCAATGGCAAAGCCGGTAACCCGTTGGCCATCCCTTGCCTTTAGCCCCGAGGCCGTATTGGAGAACCGGATCAATACCCGCTCACCCCTGATCTTAGAGCTTTCATAGGTAGGCCCCGAAGCAATACCATGCCGCCCGTACACCAGGTTCTCCGCACCGAGCGCAAGACGCAATCCCACATCCTGCTTATCAGTCGGATGAATGGTCGCTCCGTCACCGATGTCGATCGTACAGGCCATCGCCGTACGGGGCAGTGACAAGGTCATGGCCTGCGCCTCCCGGAGCTCAGCCCACGCGCTCTCCGATGGGATCGGCTTTCTGCCCATGAAGTTGGCCAGCTGCGCGAAAAGAAAAGGCAGGTCGCCTCTGTTCCATCTGTCCCGCCAGTCGGCGATCATCATCGGGAATAGGTTTCGATAGTTGTACGCCTCCGATGCATTGGCTTCTCCCTGGTACCAGATAAACCCCTTGATGCCATAGGGGATCAGGGGATTCACCATAGCATTGAACAATACGGTCGGATAATTCTGGTAGTTATGTACGGGTGCCGCGGGCTCCAGATCCTTGTTGTATCGCCACTCACCTGCCAGCGATATCCTGGCATCGCCATCACCAATATATATTCCCTCAGCCGGTGGCTCCAGCCCTCCCCCACCCCACAGCATGGCCATCCTGATCGCAACCGTATTCTCTCCCTTCCTCAACAGATCAGCCGGTATCGGGTAAGAATGACGGGGACTGGCATTCCAGACATTTTTACAAATTTCAACGCCGTTAAAATAAAGCGAATAGACCATCCCCGGATGCCCCAGGGCGAGCACCAAAGACTTCCCCGCAAAACCATCCGGCAACGCGACCTTCTTCCGCAGCCACATGATCCCCTCATAGCTGCCGATCCCAAAATGATCCAGCGTCCGGGGCATTTCAACCCTCGCCCACCCCGAGTCGTTATAGCCAGGCATCGGAATGACTTTGTCCGATCTATTTTGCGGATGATTGATGACATCCCAAAAATGGTCGGTATTTATGCTGTCCTGCAGGAACGTGCTTTCGCTAAGCGTATCCGTCGCCCGGATACCGTCCCTCGTGATCGGCGACGAAACCAGCTTCTCCCTGCTCGTCCACGCCTGTATCGGCGTCCCGCCCCAGGTAGTCTGAATAATACCGATCGGCACATGCTGATCGCCATGGATCTTTCTCGCGAAAAAATAGGCGACGGCAGACCATCGTTTTGCACTGTTCGTGTCGCATGCTTCCCAGCCCCTGGTCATTATATCCGTTTGCGGCGTAACCCGTTTGTCATGATCGACGATAAGGCAACGGATCTCAGGATAGACCGCCTCCGATATCTCCTGCCCCGCATTCTTCGCTTGCTGTACCTGCCATTCCATATTGGATTGACCCGAAGCTACCCATACGTCCCCGATCAAAATATTCTTGAATTGAACTCGTGTCCCCGGCTTTCCCTGCTCCGCTATTTCAAGAGTATACGGACCTCCCGCAGCCATCTTCGGAAAATGCAGCATCCACTTCCCTTCTCCGTCGGCTTTTCCGGCCGATACGCTATTTCCTATTTTTCCAATTATCCCCGCGCCGGGATCCGCCCGGCCCCAGACAGGGACCGCAATCCCCCGCTGTAAAACCATATTGTCGCCAAATACCCCGGGCAGGTGGATCGAAGAACCAACAGCGCCACTTCCTTGCGACCATGCACGGCCAGCCATAAGGCAGATCGCGGCCCACGTTAACAGTGTACGAATATTCATCTCGTTCGATTATTATTTTGCTCCGTTCTTTATCGCATCAACCGTCCGCTGGTCCAGCACCACATTGTTCACCCGGTCGAACACACCCCCGGTTTCCCATAGAAATGGCTTGGCGCCGATCGCCAGACATTGTTTCGTCAGATAGGTATACCAGGCGTCCACGGAGTTATCGTGTTTCGCCATATCCAGCGGTATATGCGTCTCCCACGGTTGGTTAGTGCTCCGGCGGTTAGTGCTGTATTCACCCTGCACCAAAGGAATACCCTTATCGATATAATTAGTTTTCAGCTTGGTGTAATAGGCCAGCTGATCCGCCTCTTCGCCATAGGTGGCGTTCCGATAAGACGAGTCGATCGTGGAATGGTTCCCCGCGCCCCAGTAATAGAAAATATATCCCCAGCCGCCTTCCGAAGGATCCTTGTCCAGTATCGCGAAATTGCTAGGCGTGTAATTGTGGAATTCGAAAGCCAGGCGATTGGGCGTAGGGTCCGTTGGGAAATACGCCCCCGGCTTGATGTAGTCGTCGGGGCCCTGGATGGCGATAGTCCGGTAAGTGTTGCGGCCGCCGGTCGAACGTACCGCATCGATACAAGCCTGGTGATAGGAAACAAGGTTTTTGGCAGTCTCTCCATCACTAACATTGAACGGCTCATTGGCGCTCGCAAAGAGCAAATGCTCGTCAAAATCACGCATTGCGGTGGCAATCTGCTCCCAGTAGGCTTTCTGACGCGCCTGGACTGAATCCTTTCTTGAAGAAGCAGCATTTCCGGGTCCTTCTAACCAGCCGCCATCCCAGTGAATGTTCAGCATAACGTACATGTCATTGCTCACACACCACTGCACCACCTGCTTTACCGAGTCCATCCATGACTGCGGGATCTTAGCCGTCGGATTATTCCCGCCGTGCAGATACCAGCCGCAAGGAAGCCGTATGGCATTGAATCCTGTTTGCTTTAAGAACTGAATATATGAAAGCGTAGGATAGGGTTCTATATTATTCAGCTCGAGCGTATTGCCGATATTCGTCCCAAGAGTCATCTTCGCGATCAGCTGAGCCGCCGTGCTGCTCATACCGGAAGCGTCCGGCGCGACCGGCGACACATTGTAGGTGGGATAAATAAGGGCATACTGATACACCCATACCCGCCGTCCTTGCCCGCTCGTCGAGCTCAAATAGATCAGCTTTGACCGTGACGCACCCGTGGCATTGGTGTCCGTAACGGTTATCTGAATCGCGGCGTTTCCGCTGCTGCCCGAAATCGGGCTTATTTTCACCCAACCCAAACCCGACGTATCGATACTCCAGGCGCCATCACTCGTAAAATTGATCGTCTTCGTACCGCCCGTCGCCGCAATGGTATCGGTATGGTTGGTCAGAGAAAGCACTTGGGTTGAACCCGCCTTTTTGCAGGATGTGGTCGTAGCCACGGCGACAAGCGCCGCCGCCAACGCGAAAAAGAGTTTAGTTGTCATCTTTTTTTGTTTTCTGTTTTTGGGTACTATTATTTTCTCAATTCAATAAATTCCGGCTCATTAGGCGAAATCACAAATCCGCCCGAATAATCTTTTTCCCAAAGAATGCTCCTGGCTGCACGCTCGAGCTTTATTTCCTTGGGGTCTCCGCTGACGTTCAGATAAAGTACGTGGTCCTTATCGATCTGCCGGGCCAGGACGCCGGCCGGCGCCTCTGGCCCCTTTTGCAACGAAAGCTCATTGATGAGCCGGTCCACGATCGGTCCCAATACCTCACCTCTTGCGGGAAGTCCTACGTAGATGGCCCTGCCCATGCCATAGCGGTTGGCCGTTATGATCGGATAGTCCTTGTCCGGACTGGTCAGCTTGCCCAGCACTTCCGCACCGGCAGGTTCGACAACCTCGAAATACGCCGATTCCGTGGCGATGAGCTTCCCGTCGTACAGGCATTCCAGCTGCTTTCCCGTCTTTTTCGTTCTCGAAACCTCGTTCATTGCAGCCGTCTCTTCATAGCCCGCCACCCGGATCCCGAATACATCGCTCAGGAGCCCCGGATGGCGCGACGCATAGACTTTCCCCGTTCCGTCCACGACTGCCGAATTCCCCGTCATCACGACGATCCCTCCCTTCTTAACAAAGTCACGGACCCGCGCAGCAGTCGAGTCGTCCACCACGGAAACGCCGGGCAGGAACAGCAGCTTGTAGTTCAACGAGCTCCTCGTCAGATCGACGACCCGGGCATCCATATTCCGGTAAGCAAAGAGATCGAAACAGGCCTCCAGCTGCTGCTGGTGCTGCTCGGGAAAATAACCGCCCGCAATGACCGAGGGAAAGGAAAAAGCCAACCCAACTTCCGCCTGTTGCCTGTAGGGGAAATATTTTTCGATCTTTCTGAACTCGCCCGCGATCCTTTTATATTCGTCGTATTTTCGGTTGGGCGTACCGTCCCAATCCAGCATGCCTTCCAGGTATTGTTCTTCACCCCCATGCATGCTTTGCCAGGTCCATCCGCAGACCATCTGATTACCGTATAGCAGCGTAGCATAAGCGGACTTGCGGATGGAATTGGGAACCGCCGTCATCGTAGTAAACTCGGTACACCAGAAAGGATTTGCGCTTTCGAACTGTATCCTCGCAATCCCGAACAACGCGTCCATTATACCATAGTTGGTCACCAGGGATGGGCCGGGATAAAACCCGCACCCTTCGCGCGTCATCTTCCCCGAATAGGCGATCGGCGCATAGTCGAAGAATTTCATGGAACTGTAATACCAGGCATTGGTGTTGACAAAGGCTTTCGGCGCATTGGCGTTCACCTTGTTGATCACTTTCATCAGAAAACCACCGACCTCATCGGATATGAACCGCCGAAAATCCAGCATCCGCTCGGGAGCGCCAGTTGTGTTTCCCGATAGAGGCAATCCGACCTCCTGGAAATCACCTATCTTCCTCGACCATCGCTGTCCCGCCCAGGCGGAATTCAGGCTGTCGACTCCGGGATACTTTAGCTGCAACCAGGTTATGAACCGCTGTCTGACCGACTCCGAATAGGATATAGGACCGTCTCCGGACTCATTATCGATGCCGAAAGCCAGCAGGGCCGGATGACGCCCATAGTGCCGCGTCATCGAATCCGCATACCGCAAGGCATACCGCTGATAGTCAGGATCGCCGACATCCTCCATGTACCGGTGGTTCGGATAGAGCCTGTTACCTGCCGCATCCGTGACATCGATGGAGGGAAATTGGTGATGCAGCCAAAGGGGCGCCGGCCGGACCGCGATGTCCAGAATCACCTTAATACCCGCCTCCTCCATCCTATCCATCACCTTATCGAACCACGCGAAATCAAAATGCCCGTCTTTCGGTTCGTAGCTGTCCCACGCAAGATGCCCCATCCGGACAACCCTGAAACCCGCCTCCTTCATGAGTCGGATGTCCCGCGCGATCTTCTCCGTGTTCTTGTCATCGTGCGGATGATAATTCGTCCCCACATATAAGGTCTGAGACAGGACAGCCGGAGCCGCCAGGAAGATGACGCACATCAGGAAAAAAAATACTCCAATTCTCTTGCCCATGATAATCATCTATTTGATCTGTACCACTCTCAAATTATCAAAGGCTCCATAAAAACCCGTCGTCGTCGACGAGCTCGCGTAGTTATGGATATACATCGTGCACGAGCTGTTCCCCGACGCGCCCAGCAGGTCTGCAAAACTCGCCATCGGAGCTCCCTTCCCATCGCCAAGCGTCGCATCCTTTGATTTGAACATCCCGAAAGGGATCGTCACCGTGGCCCACCCATGTGTCGAATACGCCGACGTTTTGGTCGAAGACACCTGCCAGGGCTCCCACCGCGCTACATACGTACCCAAAGAGCTTTGTATATCGATCGACCCGCCATTCCACCCATTCGGAATGCTTACCTCAAACTTGAAAGCCCAGTTGCCAACCGGGTCGCTCAGATGCGCCGCCGGCACCCACTGCGCCGCATTTAAAAGAATGGCATAGCTGGAATACGTATTCCCCTCGCCGCTCGCCAGGGCCCCCGTCTTCAGCACCATGTACAGACTTCTATTACCCGGGAAATCGGGCGTATACGGCGGCCATCCGCTGCTAGGATCCCCGCTGAGCAGGTTCGCGCCACCCCACCAGGCCCAATTGAATACACCGCTCCACTCCCAATTGGACAGGGCGCCCGTCGCTATATCATTCACGTTGTAGACCGTCGCCGCCGTACCGAATTTGGTCGTGACCGATACCGGCCCGCCGCCGCTAAGCGCCGGGACCACAAAGCCGACCCAGCCGCCATCGCCGGCCGACACAAACGAAGAAACGCCCGCGCCCGCAAAAGACAGCGACTGGATATTCTTCAGATAAGTACCAAAGACATACACCGAATCACCCGGATTCGCATTTTCATTCGAGACCGCCGTAATCGTTGGCGTAGCCACTATCTTAAAATTGACCGTACCGCTCCGCGTGACGACCACCACCTGGTCACTGCTCGTCTGCGCAGGCATGAGAAACCCAAGAGAAGTTCCGTCGGCGCTCGAATGCCACGACGGGATCGCCGTCCCCCCATAAGACAACTGCTGAACCAGCACCAAATCCGCACCGGTCAAAAAGACAGAATCGCCCGGGTTCGCAAATACATTGGATATCGCTGTAATAGCAGGCGCCGCCGGGCCGAGCTTGAAGGGGAAGGTCGTCGACCCCGCCGCTGTAGTATACCTGACGGTATACAGCCTGGTCGTATCTACCGAAGAGAACAGGATGGCAGGGATCTGCACTACGGCGCTGCCTGGCGCGACCAGCGCACCGTTAAAACCCGCCACAACACCGTCGAACTCTATCCGCAAGGGGTTCTGCAGATTCTGCCCCGTCAGGACCACCCACTGCCCATTGGCCACCAGACTCGTAAATACCGTGTCATTGGGAGACGCAACATAGTTCCGCACAGCGGTCAGAACCGGAGGACTTCCGGCATTTTTTTTACAGGCCGGCAGCAGCCCCGCCACCACCAACACCGCACCGATCAGGCGGCAACAGGAAACCGCGAGGTTCCATCCGGCCATTGAACGATAATTATTTTCGGATGAAATATTGTTCATACAAATATGTTTTTAAAGTGGTTGAATTAATAGTATGGCACGGGCGGCTGGGCCAGCTTCGGGTCAGCCGTCAGCTCCGACGACGGAATTTGCAGCGTAAAGGCGTTGATCGTCGCCGGGACAACAGTTGGGGCAGTCGTCGAATCCTTGGTCGCTACCCCGGTAGTAGGAGCATAAGAGAACGTCATTCGGTATTGATGATTGACAATATCGACCGCCTTCTGGGGATTATAGTAAGACAGCCTCACCAGGTCCAGCCAGTACTGCCCTTCAAAAGCAAATTCGATCCTTCTTTCTATCAGGATAGTATCCCCATCCAGCAACGGCGCAGGATCCACACCGGCCCTCGCCCGCACCTTGTTAAAATACAACAACGCGTCAGGGTCGGTGGTAGTGGAGTTATTCCCCAGGATCGCATCGGCATATACCAGGTACACATCCGACAATCGCAGTATTGAATTGTGCTCTACCGACGACCAGATATCCATCGTCGGCGCATTGTTGTCCTTTTCATTGCCGATGATATGCTTCTTCATGGATTGAAAGGTCGCCTTATAGCCGCCGTTGGCCGCATTCAGCTCGGGATAATAATCGCCATTGAGCATGAACGACGCTTTGCGCCTCACCGTATCCTTCCAGCTGTAGTTCTTATAAAGATCCCATGTCGGCGCCAAAGGCACCCACGCACCCGACTTCTGCGGATTGATATCGCTGCTCGGAGAAAAGGTCAGCCAGTCGTTGCCATTGCCGTATCCCACGCCTGCCGTCCACTGCAGGGCAAATAAGGATTCCGGGTTATCGTTGTACTGCGCCATGAAGAGATTATAATAGCTGGGCAACAGCAACAGTCCGCTGTTCTTGCAGACATTCCCGGCATATTTTTTTGCACTGTCCAGGTAAGCCTGGTTACGAACACCGCCGTTCTGCCCCAGTCCCGCCACCGTCAGATACACCTTGCCTAGCATCCCCTGCGCCGACCACGTAGTCACCCGCCCCGTCGCATCCGTAGCGGGAAGATTTTGCGCTGAAAAACTCAGGTCATTGATAACGAATTTATAGACATCCGCTACCGTATTCCTGTTCAGCAGCGGCTGCTTGATCAGCTTCGTATTATCTTCGATAATGGGCACCGCCCCCCACAACGCAGCCAGATGATAGTAGGCTACGCCACGTATGAACCTCGCTTCCGCCACAGCCGCATTCTTGTCGGCCGCCGAAATAGTCGAAGCCGACTGCTGCTGGATGGCGTTGATGACCGTATTGCACTGCGCGATAACATTGTACAGACCCGTCCAGCCGCTGGACACGATCCCGTTCTGACCGGTTATCGTACGCGTATACAGCTGCACGAGGTCCCCGTTATAACCGAAATAGGCGTTCCCGCTCAACACGTCCCCCAGCTGCAACAAAGCCCCGTTATGCCATTGCCACCAGGGGGAGCCGCCATAAAGGCTCGCCGTAGCCAGCCGTAGATCGGAAGTAGACTGATAAAAAGTAGTCGAACTTATCTGCGAGTTCGACGGACGTTCCAGGAAACTCCTTTTACATCCCGCGACCGCCGCCACAAGCGACAGCACCATAAATATTTTATTCGTTGATCTCATTTTAATGCGCTTGATTGGTGATTGCTATTTAGCAAATGTGATATTCGCACCGATAGTGAATGACCTCGACTGGGGATAGTATCCCTGGTCCCAGCCCGCCTGGAGAGGATTCCACGAACCGATCTCCGGATCCATTCCCGAATAGTTGGTGATGATAAAAGCATTCGTCACAGTAGCATACACCCGGAACGACTGCAGGTGTACCCTCGACAGGATACTCTCCGGCAACCGGTAGCCGAGAGTGATATTCTTACACCGGACAAAAGACCCGTCTTCAATGAACAGGTTCGACGGACGGTTATTACCGTTCGTATTGTCATTCCTCAATCCTACGACATGCGTGTTTGGATTGGTGACATACACATTGTTGACATCCGACGCTGAGCCGTTGGGGTCAATTAGCGCCGTCTTCGCATAGTTCAACACCGAAGAAAAAAAGTTGGTATTGTTTTGCGAATTGGTCTGTGCAACCGCCAGTTCATTGAACACCTTGTTGCCTACGCTGCCGCTGAAGAAGATATTGAGGTCGAAATTCTTATAGCTGAAGGTATTGTTGATACCAAACTGGAACTTCGGGATCGGAGAACCCAAAAAGGTCTGGTCCTTGGTATCGATAACGCCGTCGCCATTGAGATCCTTGAATTTCCGGTCGCCATACCAGATGCCGCCGCCCGACGGAGAGATCGGATAAGGGTTTCCGCTTTGGTCTACCGGCAGGGCGTGCTTTTGAAAATCCGACGCCTTCGCAAACATGCCATCGAAAATATAGCCATAGAATTCGCCGATGGGCTGGCCCACCACCGTCTTCTCGATGATATCGTTGATCACATACGACTTCTGGCTTAAATTAGCCTGGTCTCCGGCGCCTAAAGAAACCACCCTGTTGATATTTCGGGAGACAACCACATCGGTTTTCCACATAAAGTTCCGAAAGTTCAGATTGGTTGAGCTGACCCGCAAGTCAAACCCTTTGTTGGTTACAGCACCTACATTGACAAAAGGCGCCGCCATCGACCCGGGAGAATAACCTGCGGTAGTACCGGAATACAGCGGCAACGGGATCTTTAGCAATAGCCCATCCGTCTTACGGTAGTACGCGTCGAATGAAAAGCTGATCCGGTTATTCAGGAAAGACCCATCCACACCGGCATTATAATAATTTGTCTTTTCCCAGGTGACGTTCGGGTTGGCCAGGTTGCTCTGGAATTGAGCGATACCCGATAACCCGTTCGCGACCGTTGAAAGCTGCGTTACAAAGCTATTCCCGCCTATGCCCTGGTTATTGGTCAACCCATACCCGAGCCGCAGTTTCAGCTCATTGATGACATTGACTGTCTTCAGGAATTCCTCGTTGTTGATCTTCCAGGCAAACGCTCCCGACCAGGTAGTCACCCATCGGTTGTAGGAGGGGAAGTTAGACGATCCATCGTCCCGGATATTGCCGGTGAGCAGGTACTTGTCGTTCCATGAAAAGTTGATCCGGCCGAACCAGGACTCCTGCGAAGAACCGAGACCATTGTCGCCGGAGTTCTTGGCTGTGGTAGCGTCGCCGGCATTGAGGGACTGTACATTGTTTGCCGGGAAATTCGACCTGCTGCCGGATATACCTTCGTAATTGGCCGACTGCGCTTCATGTCCCGCCACGGCGTTAAGACCAAAATGATCGAAATTATGATTATACGTTAGGTAATTGCGAAGTACCGCATAGATATTCTGGTTGTAGTTCGAAGACCCGCTGTTCGTGCCGTTGACCAGCTTCCCGAAGGTGTACGTGGGCGTAAAATTATCCATCGTACTGAAATCGAAATTACCGGACACCTCATTGCGTAGCGACAGATCTTTGGTAAATTGGATCTCGGCATACGCGTTGCCGAACAGCTGATTTCTTTTTCGCTGGTTCTTGATAAGCCGCGCTATCGCCACCGGATTGACGACCGGGGTTACCCAACCGTTGGTATTGGTAACACCGCCCCAGGTGCCGTCCGGGTTCTTTACCGGAACATCCGGTGTAAGGTTCAGCGCCGAATTGATCACGCTCGACGTAGTCGCATTGACGTTTTCAAAAATATGCGCCATCTGCAGGCTCGTCCCTACCTTCAACCAGTTGGTAGTCTTATTGTCCAGGTTCAGCCGCACCGAATAGCGCTGAAAGTCCGACCCGATGGCCATTCCCTGCTGCTGAAAATAAGAGCCCGACAGCAAATACTGGGTCCGGGCATCGCCACCGCTGACGGTAACGGTATGGTTCATCTCCGGCGGCTTCCGGAATAATTCCTTTTGCCAGTCGGTTCCTGAACCCAGGTATTTCGGATTAGCGAATTCGGGCCTCACATCGAAGCCCCATACCTGCGCCCGGGCGTTGATATAGGTCGCAAACTGCTGCAGGTTCATGGTCGGCAGCTTTTTCGGCAGTTCCTGGAAGCCGGCATAGCCGTCATAGGTGACCGAGGGCGCCCCTGCCCTGCCCCTTTTCGTCGTAATAACGATGACCCCGTTGGTCGCCTGCGAACCATAGATGGCAGTTGCAGAAGCATCCTTGAGCACGTCTATCGTTTCTATTTCGGCAGGGTTGATCGAGCTCAACGGATTCGAGCCGTTGCCGGGATCGTTGACGGGAGGAATGATAACCCCGTCGATCACATACATAGGAGAATTCGTTTGAGTAACGGAAGACACCCCGCGGATCTGGATCGAGACCCCACCGCCGGGCTGCCCTGAAACCTGCTGTACCACAAGCCCCGCAACCTTCCCCTGCAGGGCCTGGTCAAAGGTCGCCGGCTGCGTCTTCACCAGCTCCGCACCCGAAATAGAGGAAATGGACCCGGTCACGTCCGTCCGGCGCACCTTGCCATAACCGATGACGACAACGTCATTCAGCTTGCTCCGGTCTTCGACGTCCAGGCGGACATTCGCAATCGGGCGGCTTCCCACCCTGACCTCCCTGGGAGCATACCCGACATAACTGATAATTAATACGTCGCCGCTTTTCGCATTCAGGCTGAACACGCCGTCCTTGTCCGTCTGGACCCCGCCGCCATGCCCTTTGACCGTGACACTGGCGCCCTCCAGGGGTCTGTCGCCCGGCGCGACCGTCACTTTTCCGGTAATTTTTTGGGGAACAGGCGGATTTTGAGCATACCCGCCGGCAGAGAAGAGTAGAAGGCTGATAGCGGCCACGAACAGGCCAATCACCCCTCTTTTGAGATTTCGCTTTTTCATATGCAATCGTCTTGGGTTTAAGTTTTAAGATCGATAGGCGAAAAACCCATCGGTAACCGCAACAATTCAAAAATAATTTGATATGTCGATAGGTCGGGGAGTGCAGCCGGCAAATCAAGGTGTGGAAATGTTCACCACAAGGGTATAATTCCGTTATTTTAGGGGCATCATCCGTTAACTCTAACTTATCTAATTCGATCATTTAATTTCAACACTCCCCGACACCCGGATATCATCCGACGCACTACCACAAAGAATAGTGAATTGACCCGGCTCCAACACCCATCCGTGACCAAGATCATTATAGTATTGAAAAGCCTCACCGGATAACGGCACCACCACCCTCCGGCTTTCTCCCGGCTTCAACCACACCTTCTCAAAACCTTTCAATTCCTTCTCCGGCCTCCGCATGGTACAAACATTCTGCTTCACATACACCTGCACGACCTCCGCCCCGGCCATCTTGCCGGAATTCGTAACCATTACCGTCACCGTCGCACCATGCCCCGGCCCGGCAACCACCCGCAGATCAGAATACCGCCAGGTCGTGTACGACAACCCATGTCCGAATGCAAACTGCGGCCGCACCTTCCACGTATCGAAATACCGATACCCCACGAAAATGTCATCATTGTACTGCACATTCACGGAATCACCCGGATACTCCCCCAGCACATGCGCAGGACTCTCCGACAGCTTCCGCGGAAACGTTACCGGCAGCTTCCCCGACGGATTGACCAGCCCGAAAAGAATCTCCGCCAGCGCCGCTCCACCCTCGCTACCTCCATACCAGGCCTCTACAACCGCCGGCACCTGGTCCACCCAAGCCGTCATATCCACCGGACCGCCACCCATCAACACCACCACCGTCCGGGGATTGGCTTTCACCACTTCCTGGATCAGCCTGTCCTGTCCAAAAGGTAGATTCATATCCGTCTTATCCGTGCCCTCCGCATCATAGGCATTGTCAGTCCAGGAATAGTTACCATATCCATGCGTCCAGCCTCCTACTACGACGGCAACCTCCGCCTTCTTCGCCGCCTCCACCGCCTCCGCGATCAACCCCTCATCCGCCGCGGCCCCCCTCGCTATAACATACCCGGGACTATACGACACCCGCACACCAGGACCCGCGATCTTCTTTATACCTTCCAATGCCGTCACCTCATACTTCGTACGCACCTGCGAGCTGCCACCCCCTTCCGACTGTAGCCGCGCCGCATTCGCGCCGATGACCGCTACCGAACTCACCCCGGAAAGGCTCAACGGCAAAAGATTCGCATTCTTCAACAAAACCGTCCCTTCTTCCGCCACCCTGCGCGCAGTATCGAAATGCGCGGCAGTCGCGAGCTCCCCCGGCTTCCTCGTATCGAACTTATGAGCCTTCCCCATCACGTACAGTATCCGCCGCACCTTCTCATCGACCAGCCGCTCATCGATCACCCCCTTCCGCACCAGCGCAGCAACCGTATCACCCAGGAAGAATCGCTCATACGGCACGCCAAGGCTCAGATCGGTACCCATCTCCAGGTCGGTCCCATTCCACAGCGCTTCCACCGTGCTGTGCACCGCACCCCAGTCGCTCATCACTATTCCCCTGAACCCAAACTCACCCTTCAGAATATCCCTTACCAGGTAAGCATTCTGAGTACACCATTCTCCCCTGAACTTGTTGTAGGCCCCCATCACCGAATACACACCTCCCTCCACCACCGCAGCCTTAAAACCGGGCAGATATATCTCCCGCAACGCCCGCTCGCTCATCAGCACGTTCACACGCCCCCGCTCCGTCTCCTGGTTGTTGGCGAGAAAATGCTTGACACAGGCCGAGACGCCCTGGTCCTGCACCCCTCTGATATAACCTACCGCCATCTTCGAGACCAGCCAGGGGTCCTCGCTCTCGTATTCGAAATTCCTCCCGTTCAGCGGGCTCCGCATAATATTGATGCCCGGTCCCAGGATCACATCCTTGCCACGCGCGCTGGCCTCACTCCCCAGCACCGCACCATAGGCGTAACCCAACCTCGGATTCCAGGTGCTGGCAAGGCAGATTCCCGTCGGCAGATAAGTCGCGCTGTCGTTAACATGATCGTTATCCGTCCGCCAGTCCCGGCCATGTTCCATACGAACTCCGTGCGGTCCGTCGCTCGTGACCAGTTCCGGTACGCCCAGCCTCGGCACTCCCCCCGACGTGAACGACGAGCTCGCATGCAGCATTGCCACCTTCTCCGCCAGCGTCATTTGCCCGATCAACGCATCGATCTTCCGGTATAGGGCCTCATCCGACCCTAACTCCTGTACCATACCTTTCCCCTTTACCATCCTGCTCCCCTGGGCCGTAGCCTGCCCTATACTCGCTACCATAGTCAATGCCAGCACGAATGCTGGCATTGCTGTTACATATCTTCTGTTCATTTCTTTCCCGCTCCTATTTTGTAATTTTTATAACCTTGAATGTTTTCACACCGTTGAACCTATAAACGTTCACGATATACTCACCCACACCAAGCCCTGCGCCAATAAGCATCGACCTGGACGGACCGGTGATCCGCTGCACCGTCCTTCCCGACAGATCGACAACGACGACCTCCTTCACCTGAGCGGGGTCATCCACCGTCAAATAAAATGCCGACGTAAAAGGATTCGGATACGCACGCAGCCCGCTGCCCGCCAGATCACCCGAAAGCGCAGCCGCGGTATTCCCAACTGTCACCCGTTGCGCAGCCGCTGACTGAACATGCCCCACCGTTCCCACCGTCCACTGCTGCGCCGTACTTCCGCTAAATGACCACTGCCCCAGGTTGGCGCCGTTGGTATAATTGTAGATCCCATCGATATACATGCCCGTCGCCTTGTTGGACAGCGTAAAATACCCGCCGGACGGCCGTATCAGCCACATTTGCGCATCGCTGCCGCTAAGGGCCCACTGCCCGCAGGCCGACCCGTTCGTCGTATTGGAAAGACCATCGAGATACAACCCCGTCGCCTTATTGACAAGACTGACATACCTGCCCGCCGGCACGATCTGCCACTTCTGCGCATCGCTGCCGCTATTGCTCCACTGCCCGCAGGCCGATCCATTGGTAGACCGGTACATACCGTCGACCAGCTGCGAGCTGGCGCGATTGGTTAACGTCACATACGCATTCCCCGCCCCCTGGTTCATCGCATCGATAATGCCCTGGTCCAATACAGCGGCAGTGCTACGGTTGTACATGGCCATATTGATATCCCAGACATACGGAATAAGCCCCTTGCTCCTGGCCGAGCTGACCACATATCGGTACCAGTACCTGCGAGAAGCATCCGCCAGCGTCTGATCCGACGGCGGACTCAACGTCCTGCTGGGCGCGCCGAATTCCCCGATGATCACCGGGATACCCTTGTCCACGAACTTGGTCTTCATGAGATTAAAATTCGAATCCAGATAGCTCTCTTCTCCATAGGTGGCATTCCGGGTCACATCCGTCGTCGAGTGATAGCCCGTCCCCCAGTAATAGAACATCTTACCCCAGCTGGCATCCTGCGTAAGGATACAGAACTGCGGGGGATCATAATAATGCACCTCCACCATCATCCTGCCCCCGATCGGGTCGGAAGGCAGCGTATTCATCAAAGTATTGGTCAACCCCATATTGGTATTAGGTCCCTGCACGATCAGCGTACGCGACGCGTTATTCCCACCCGTCGCCCTCACCGCATTGACAAAGGTCTGATGGTAGGACAGCAGCACCGACATCCCCGTCGCATCCGACGCATTCGGCTCGTTCGCGCTCGCAAACAGCAGATGCTCATCATAGCTCTTGAAATAGTTGGCGATCTGTGTCCAGTAGTTCTTCTGCTTGGCATTCACCGACGCCTGCGCGGAAGTGGTCACGTTATTCTCCAGCCAGCCGTCGTCCCAGTGAATGTTGACGATCACATACAGGCCGTTGTTGACACAAAGATCCACCGCCTGTTTGACCGTAGCCATCCAGCCCGCGTCGATCACGCCGTTCGTCGCATGACAGTCCCAGGCGCAGGGTAGCCTCACGGTATTGAAACCCGAAGCCTTCACCTGGTCGATCATTTGCTGGGTTAACGTCACGCCCCCCCAGGCGGTCACGCTGCACTGCGCTTCCAGTGTGTTGCCTAAATTCCAGCCGACTTTTAGTTTCGAGGCGATCGTCTGCGCCGTAGGTAATTGCGCCCTTATACCCATAGACATAAGGACCCCTACCATCAGATAGATGATTTTCTTTTTCATATGGAATCGTGTTTATTGGTTTTCTAGTGGGTATTATAATAATCCTGGCTCACATAGTTGTAGATACACCAGTCATTGGCATCCTTCAACGCAATGATCTCGAGCCCGTCGGCCGTCAGCGACTTGATGGCCATCTTCGCATACCAGTTCGCGATATTCGGTCCCTGGGTCGGATCATGGATCAGCTGCGCGCCGATGGTGGCCAGCTGCATGGTATTCGTGTAGAGGACGAACTTGCCGCTGGCCTGACCCAGCGCCGGCAACATCTTATTATTGGAGCTGAAATTGGCGTTCCCGATCAGATTAAAGGTCATCGTCCCATAGTCCCCAAGCGGACAGATCCAGCTGGCCCAGCCGGCATCCCACTCCCAACCCGTTCCACCGAAATAGATAGGCCCGTTGAACAGCTTGCTCCCCCCGGTAGGCGTTATATCCAATACCCAGGTCTTCGACTTCCCATATCCCCCCGTCAGATTGGTGTACTCCGGCGTACTCACAGCCAACGAGTCCAGCGTATTGATCGTGACGATCGTCGTATCGGCCTCCACAAGCCCGCCGGCACTCTCCACGCCATAGACAAATTTGTATTGCCCCGGGAAAGGTACATTGACCGTATCCTTCACTCGTTGCGACTGGCCGAAAGGCGTCACCCATACCGGCGTAAGACCCGGCGTATTGCTCGTCAGAACGATATTGTTGGGATTTGTCGACGAAGGCGCAATAGTGAACGACAATGTTTTCTTGTCCGCCAGCGGCCCCAGCGAGAATTTCTCCTTCATGCACGAAGCCAGCAGCACCAGGCATCCCATCGTCGCAACGACGCTATTTATGATATTTTTCATGACTTTTATATTTAGATGTTTAGGTTAATTACCACCCCGCGTTTTGTTTCAACATACCAGATGACAGCGTGATCTGATCGGAAGGTATCTGCTGGAACCCTCGCGTGGCGGTGATATTCGCCTGCAAAGTCGCGGCGCTGGGCTGCGTGCCCGTTCCATCGTTGATCAGTGACAACGTGGTATTGGCTGCAATGGTCGCCGCGGCCGTGGCGATCCCCTGACGCAAAAGATCCCAATACCTGATCCCTTCCCCGACAAATTCAAGCCGGCGTTCCGCCAGGATATCTGCCTTGGTGACGGCTGTTACAGGCGCCGCCGAAGGAATGGCCCGCTGGTGCACCTGGTTGAAATAGGACACGGCATTGGGGCTTCCCAGCTCAGCTGCCATCAGCAATACATCTGAATAACGGATGGCGAAATAGTCCTGGTCTTGCGCGACCTGGTAGTTGTTGACGGGAAGAGGATTGTTGTTGACGTCGCAGATCGGGCTGTATTTCTTCATATAGTACCCCGTGTACTCGCGATTGGCGGCCTGCTTGCTGAACGCCAGGTGCTCCCCGTCAATCGAGGTGATCGAAGCAAAATACCGGCTGTCATTGGTCTGGTCGAACTGTGCCACCAGTTTCGGATCTACGGTACAGCCTCCCCAACCAAAACCGTATGGATAAACGCTCTGTTCGCGCATGCCTGTCATGATCATCCATCCGTTTCCGGTAATATTTCCGTTATAGTCGCCCGCAGAGGAATACTTAATGGAAAAGACCACCTCTTTGTTGTCCTCTCCTGCATAGGTGACCTTTTTGGCCAGCGATGCGGCAGGCCACAGCGTCGTAAAATCCGTCACCAGCCCGTGACCGCTATGCGCGATCACATCCTCGAGAGCAGCCAGGGCCGTAGCCGCCGTTTCCTTCCCGATCGTGCTCTTTCCATAGTACCCCGAATAGAACATGTACACCCGCGCCAGCAACGATTCCGCCGCCCACTTGGTTACCCGCCCGCTGGGTACGCTGGTATAAGCTGCAGAAGGAAGGTTGTCCGCCGCATAACGCAGATCATCCATGATCTGTCCATACGTCGAGTCAGGAGACGCCTGCAGCACATTCGCCAGATTAGGGACCGTCAGCAAAGGAACTTTTTCAAACAGCCGGACCAGGTCGAAATAACAGAATGCACGGATAAACCTGACCTCCGACGTATATTGCGTTTTCAACCCTGTACTGTCGCCCCATGCAACATTGTCCATATGCTGCAGCAGAACATTGCACCGGTAGATCGCCTGGTAGTATTTTGTCCAGCCAGCGCTGTGAACAGCCACATCCGAGGGAGAAATGGTCTTGTTGAACTCATCCATCATCTCCCAGCCATAGCCATCCGAAGCGCCGGTACCGCCAAAACAGTTGTCGGAAAAGACCTCCATCAGCGGCGGGATCGCTTCCCCATTCCAGATAAGGTTCAATCCATTGTAGCATCCTACCATAGCGGTATAGGCATCAGAAGGCGTTTTATAATAGGAGACGTCGGTCTGCTTGGGGTCAGTGAGCGTCGTGGTCAGCCACTTCTTACACGAACCAAGCGTCAGCATCCCCAAAAAACCAATTATTATTATTTTATGACGTTTCATTTTTTCTTTTTTTAGCAATTAGAAAGTAATACTAACCCCAACCATCGTCTTTCTTGGACGGGGATAATACCCCAGGTCAACACCCTGTCCGAACGAATAGACATTCGATGCATCCTTGGAGGAATACCCGACCTCCGGATCCATTCCGCTGTACTTCGTAAAAGTAACCAGGTTCTCAGCTGCCACATACAGCCGGAATTGGCTCAGATTTTTCCACTTCACCAGTTTCGCAAGATCATATCCAAGGGTAATATTCGAAATTCTCCAATAGCTGCCGTCATGGATATAGAGGTCGGAAAAATCGGTCCAGTTGACGTTGTTTTGCGTCACCCGGGGCATAGAATTGGAAGTTCCTTGCCCATGCCAGCGGCCCAGGATCTCAGACGTCCAGTTGCCCCAGGGGCTCGGCGCATCTCTGTACGACTGAACGACCTTATTCCCCGCAACGCCATTCGTCGTTACAGAAAGATCGAAATTCTTATACCTGCCCGAAACTCTAAAACCAAAAACATGATGAGGATTGGGATCGCCGATATTCGTCTTGTCATCTGCAGTAAGGACGCCGTCCCCATTCATGTCCACAAATTTTACGTCACCAGGATGGGCTGAAGGCTGCAGCGGCGCGCCGGACTTACCCTTCCACGCCTGAACATCCGCCTCCGTCTGGAAGATCCCCGCCGTTTTATATCCCCAGAAAAAGCCGATCGGGTTTCCGGAGGAGGCGCGGAAAAATTCCGGAGCATTCACAAACAGACTGTTCGAGCCGCCATGAATGATCCCGTCAGCCGTGGGAATATTATTCACTTTGTTCTTGTTATAAGCATAGGACCCCGAGACCGAATAGGAAAAATCTTTTCCGATCGTGTTGTTATAGGCCAATTGCAGCTCTATTCCCTTATTGGTGACATTGCCGCCGTTGATATATGGATTTGTCGAAACCCCGGCAGTCGCCAGCAATGGCGCCGCTACCAGCCAGTCCTTCGTTAATTTGTTATAGGCATCGATGCTTACGCTTAGCTTGCTGTCCAGCAGCTGCGCGTCGATCCCGATATTGGTCTGCCGGGAGGTTTCCCATTTGGTCTTTTCGACGCCAATGGAGGAAGGATAGGAACCCGGCGTCAGGGCGCTATTCGTATTCCCAAAATTATACTGGGCATTCGCCAGGCTGATGAGAGACAGGTAATTGAAGGCAGTAATGCCGTCATTACCGTTGGAACCCCAGCTCGCCCTCAGCTTTAAGAAATTCAACCAGTTCCTGGTCGATGCCATAAAGGATTCTTCGCTGGCTACCCAGCCCACAGACAGCGACGGGAAATACCCCCATTGACGATCTTTGGCAAACATGGTAGAACCATCAGCCCGGAAAATAGCAGAAGCCAGGTATTTGTCCTTATAGGAATAGTTGATCCTTCCAAAAAAGGAAGCCTGGGCATAAATGGCATTGGCGTTCCCGGAAAGCGAAAAGGAATTGGTGACCGTTTGCCTGTTGGCAGTAGCCGTATCCGGGCTCATATTTATAGACGTGACATTGACGGTGCTCAGATAGCCGCGGTCAAAACTGGCGAACAATGTAGACCCGGTATTGAACCCGCCTACATAAGTCCCCTGGTACTTACGAACCGCGCTCCCCGCCAGAAAATCGAATTTGTGCTCTTTGATCCTGAGCAGGTAGTTGGCCGTGTTATCCCAGCTCAGGGTATAGTTCGTAGAGCTGTTCTGACCGGTCCTTTCGAACCGGTTGTACGAGTACACAGACAGGTTATCGTAGATCGGTAGATAGCTGTGATCCGCCGCAGAAGTATAATTGAAGCCGAAAGTGGTTTTGAGCTTTAAATTTTTCACCGGCTGCAGTTCTGCAAAGACATCCCCAAACAATTTCTGCGTCTTGGTGTCTTTTTGATTGTTGTAGACCGCCAGCGCATAAGGGTTGGCCTCACCGGTGTTCCAGGGGCCTCCATTGTATACTTTTGATTTAAGGCTGCTCAGGAAGTTTCCGGCCGAGTCATACATGGCCAGCAAAGGACTCGTCTGGAAAGCCCCTCGGAGCGAGTTGCCGTAGATCCCCCCATCCTGGATCCCATACTGATTGATAAAGGAGAACGTCAGATGCTCCCCGATCCTCAAAGCACCGTCATACAATTTGCGCTCGGAATTCGTCCGGAAATTGTAGCGCTCATAATTGGAAAGCTTCTGGCCGCCGACGATCCCGCCTTGCTGCGTGTAGGACAGTCCCAGCGAATAGGAGGATACATCCGACCCGCCGTTGACGGACAGATTATAATTTTGAACGGGCACATTGGAAGACAACATCTCATCCAGCCAGTTGGTACCCTTACCCAGTGAATTGATCTGCGACTGAGTAAAAAGAGCAGGCAGACCCGAATTCAACGCCGCCTCGTTTTGCATCACAGCATATTCCTTCGCATCCAGCAGCTTCGTCTTCGGAGGAGCGTTCTGCCAGCCATAGTAGGCATCAAAAGACACCTGACCCGCATTCTTGCTGCCCATCCTTCCGCTCTTTGTAGTGATCAGCACGACCCCATTTGCTCCGTTGATACCGTAGATGGCGGCCGAGGCAGCATCTTTCAAAACGTCTACAGCAGCAATGTCCGCCGGATTCAGGTAGGTAATATCGCTGGTGATCACGCCGTCCACGACATACAGCGGATCGGCATTCCCGATGGTGCCGGCCCCGCGGATATTGACCTTGAATCCTCCGCCCGGCTGGCCCGAGGTCGACGTGATATTGACCCCCGCCGCCTGCCCCTGCAGCGCCTGCAGGGTATTGGTGGTATTCAGCTTGGCAAGGTCTTCGCCCTTCACATGCGCCGTAGCTCCCGTCACCGCCTTGGACTTTTGTACCCCATAGCCGACAACGACGACATCATCCAGCTTCGCATAGCTTTCAGCCAGCTGGATATCCATACTGTTCGTCCCCGCATCTATTTTAAAGGTCTTTGACGCATGCCCCACAGAGCTGATCTCGACCGTCTCCCCCGTCCTGACCGAAACAACAAATACGCCATCGCTATTGGAAACAACCGTATTTCTCCTCCCTTTTACAGCGATCGTGGCATTCGCGACCGGCTGCCCCGTCACCGCATCGGTGATCTTTCCCGTTATTTTTCGTTCGTCTCCCTGCGAAAAGGCATAGACGCTAAGCAGCAGAAGGGTCACCACCGCCAGGACCGGCTTTGACCACCTCCATTTGATTTTCATTTCTGGCATAACAGCAATTTTTGGTTAATTAAAAGAACTATGGTTTTTCGATCGTTTTTGCATGTCCATCATAGGCCACGAACAGAGCTTTCCCCTGCTCGGCGTCGACGCCCTTCCCCATCCACTCTATCCTGAACACCCTCCTGCGAAGCATCCCTTCGAACTGCCCCTCCCTCGCGCCGATAGTCAGCCTGCCCTTCGCCTCGTCATAACGCATCGGTATGATCGCATACCTCCCCTTCTCGTAGTTGTAGTTCGTTCCTTCATCCTCGTAAAGGGAGAATACCGCATCCCTGCCGGTATAGACCCTCAGCGTGATCGTGTCTGCAGGACGCTGGTTCGTATACTGCAGATCCGGACCCAAAGCCAGGATCGACCCTTCTTTAACATACACGGGCATACGCTCAAAAGGCGCCTCGGCCCAAACGCGCTGGCCCCCATTCACAAACTTCCCCGAATACAGATCGTACCAGCCCTGCCCGCCAGGAAAATAGACTTCCCTGCTCCGCGCCTTATACGTTGTGACCGGCGCCACCAGCAAAGAAGGCCCCAGCAGGAACTCATCCGCCACACCCAACGCCGCCGTATCGGTCGAAAAATCCATCGCCAGACCCCGCATCATCGTATAATCGTCCTTCCAGACCCGTCCGCAAAGCGAATAGATATAAGGCATCATCCGGTAACGCAGCTTGTCATAATAGAGCATGCTCCGGTATGCCGGGTGATCCTCCGGAGCTACATGATAGATCTCCCGGTAAGGATACTGACCATGCACGCGGAACAAAGGACAGAATGCTCCGAACTGATACCACCTCGTCATCTGCTCCCTCCATTCCTCCAGGTCCTCACCCTTCGCATCCTCGAACCGGCGCTCCACCGCAAATCCGCCGATATCCATCGTCCAGTACGGAATACCCGATAGGGAAAAATTGATCCCCGCCGCTATCTGGCTCTTCATGTCCATCCACCGCGCAGCAATATCCCCGCTCCATACAGCCGCCCCATACCGCTGCGAACCGGCAAACCCGCTCCGCGTAAGAATGAACACGCGTTTCGAGCTGTCGGCAGAACGCTGCCCTTCATAGATGCCGCGCGCATTCTCCAGCGGATAGGCATTCAGCCATTCCGCCGAACTCCCCAGCGCCGTGGGCGTCATCTGCTCTTTTCGTTTCTGCGGAGATACATTGGAAAGGATATCCGGCTCGCTGGCATCCATCCACCAGGCGTCTATCCCTTTGCGGTATAGTTTGCGGTCAAGTAACTCCCAGAAACCCCGCCGCGCCGCCGGATTGAACGCATCGTAAAAAGTCGAGACATATCCTTCTCCGATCCAGTCGCGCTGACGATTGGCGACATTCCTTTTATAAAGCCAGCCATTTCGGTCAAATTCCTTATACGCATCGATCCCCTCGTAGAACTTCGGCCATACAGAGATCATAAAATGCGTATGATAGTCCCGGTGCAGGGCCTGTATCATGCTGTCCGGCGAAGGGAACCGCGCCCCATCGAATTCCTGGCTGCCCCAGTCCTCCTTCCGCCAGTAGCTCCAGTCCTGCACAATATTGTCCAGCGGTATACCCCGCTTCCTGAATTCCCTCACCGTTTGCAAAACCTCGCCCTCCGTCTTATACCGCTCCCTGCTCTGCCAAAGCCCCATCGCCCACGTGGGCGCCAGGGTAGCCTTCCCCGTGAGACGACGATATCCCGCAACGACCTCGTCCATATTCCCCCCATAAATAAAATAATAGTCCAGCTGCGCCCCGGCTTCCGAATCAAAGCTGACATCATCTTCCTGCCCCGCCGGCAGCGGCCCCAGCCATTTCATCGACAGATACGATTCCCCTCCATCCGGTATCCACTCGATCCTGACAGCCACCTTCTTTCCCTCCTCCAGCGGCGCACGCACCAGCGCCGTACCCGGATTCCAGGCCTGACGCCACCGGTCCAGCACCTGCCGTCCATCGAGATATACTTTTAAATAGCCCGCATATTTGAACCGGAACACATGAAAGCCGGTTACTCCCGTCGCAAGCGCCCCCTCCCAGACAACCGAACCTTTCGCCGGGTCAAAAGCAGCAGGCAGCAGCCGCTTCGAATCACCAAGCCACTCATAGTCGATTTCCGACGCCGGCAGCTGAATATCCCCCGCCCCAGTATGCTGCCTGTCAGGGTAGTACGTAGCCGTCAGCCAGCCTTCTTCCTGATTTTTGGAGAACAGCCGCAGCGAAGACAGCGGCTGATAAGGCCGCACATCCCCAACAGCGCTGATAGAATAATTGTCCCAGAGTATGCCATAGTTCCTGCTGCTAACAAGAAAAGGAACAGCCACCTCTGTGTTGTTCTGGAAAAGGTCCACGCGGTACCCCTTATAGTTGACCAGTCCATCCTGGTGCTGCCCCAGTCCATACAGCGCCTCGCCCGGCATAGTCCGAAAAGTCTGGCGGATACGCCAGCTTTGCCTGCCATCATACACTGCCGGCTCAAAACTTCGCCCGCCGACAGCCTTCTCCGCAACGATAACCCTGCCCGACAGGTCGTTAAACCGGACCGCGCCCGTGGAAAGCCTAACCGTGGCCGCCAGCAAACGCGTTCTCAGGACGAGCTCGCTGTCATTTTGCGAGATATCCCAATGAAGTGAAGAATCCGTCTGATAAGTAGTAATGAGGCTCTCTGTTTGCCGGGAAGGCTCACCCTCCGGGCTGGACAGCACCCTGATAATATCGTCCGCAACCACCACGAGCCGCACAGCTGCAGCATGACCGGAAGAATGACCGTCCGGGTAGACGACCACGCCATCCGGGGTACGGGTCCAGCGAGGATCATTCACCCCGCCCCTCGAACCCGGGGCAACAACAACGAAGAAGAATACAGTCAATAGGCAATGCAACCCTCTTTCAAACATAGCAAGCAGTAATTTCTGATCAAATGTAGACCGCTATGCCTGACACCAGGGTAGCAATACCGGCAAATAAGGGTATCGGATTGTTCTCACCATGGGTATAATTTTGTTATTTCTGGGTATCCAACGGTTCATCTGCCTACTGTTTTACCAGCGGAACGTTCTTTCCCCCGGCGCTCAAATAATATACGCCCCGGGCAAGCCCGCTGAGATCGAGGGAAGTGAGGACACCACCGGCGGCCGGCTGAGTTCGCATCCGCCGGACCAGTTTTCCCGAGCTCTCATGCAATTCCAGCACGACCGGCCCCTCCTGTGCAGGCAGCTGAACATATACTATATCGTTTGCCGGATTGGGGAATACGCTCAGGTCCGTAATGTTGCCAATAAATACCGCAGCGATCTTGCTGTAGACATAACCGCCGCTGCGGTCGACAACCTTAAGCCGGTAATAATTGACCGAAGGCAATGGCCGGTCATCATAAAAGGAGTAAGTTCCGGCTATGCCGGCATTGCCGCCCGCCACTGCACCACCGGGCACAGCGCCGATACGGTCGAACGCCACCCCGTCAGCGCTCCTTTCGATGTCATACTCGATCTTCCCGGCGGTATCATTGCCGGTGCTGATGTCCAGCCGGACGCCGCTGCCCATTTTTGTCGCCGTCAGAGCAACGGGGTCCAACGCCAGGACAGGCAAAATGGCCGCCAGCTGCAGAGAACTGATGGACATCGGCGCCAGCGTCACCTGCACGCTGGTATCGCTGGCCGGCATTACCGTTGAGGCCTGCAATGCATTATTCGTATGCGAAATAAAGGTCTCTGTACCCGCCGGAAGGTTGGACAAGGTCAGCACCTGGACTGGCTGGTTGGGTAATTTGAAATGAGAAAGGTTCACCGTCACGGTCTTGCTGAGCGTAAGCGACCGGTTGACCAGCACCACCGTCATCGAATCATTGGCATCACTGGCCGTAGCATAGGCAGATACATTGAGCTCGTCGCCCGATACCGCGCTGATGCTGTTCTTCTTATTGTACCTGCTGTACAGGTGTAGCGTTTCCCACATGCCCTTTTCCCAGTTCCAGGGCGAGAAATATTCCACGCCATGCTTCATAAATTCACCCAAAGTGGAACCATACCACACCGCCTGAGCATTGGGATTGTTATTGAGATTTACCGCTGTCTCGGAAATACCAAAGGTCACCCCATTGCCCGGCCCCATATACTGATTCAGCCAATTTTGGCACCTTCCGAATATATCTTCAATTTGTATGGAATTATCCCACCCGCCATTGACCAGATGTACCCCGTTGGCCTCCGGGTAGGCATAGCTGCTGTCAAAAAATACCCTGTGATACTGGACGATGTCGGACGCGTTCGAGCTCCCCGGATAAAAATGCAGGTCAATGACATCCAGCAGGCGTATACCCGTCCGTTGCTGCTCTTCCGCCAGTCGCTTGATAAAGAATTGCAGCCAGGGATATCTCACTCCATCAGATCCGACCACCTGCCCTCCCTTCCAGGCATACCACTGCCATTCATTGGGGCTTACAGGACCGCTTAGCTTAATACCAGGATAGAGAGCCCGCGCCTTTTTCGCTACCGCAAAAAAGCGCTGCATGAACGATTCCGCATCCAATTGAACGGGCATCGCGTCATCATGCGTACCGTCCCATATCTCCACCTCGTTGTCCATATTCCAGTAGCGGAGATGGGAGGGATCCAGTCCCTGTCCGCCGCTGCCAAACCAGTGGTTCAGGATGCCGGTAGTCGAATCTTCATTCCAGTGTTCCAGGTACAGGCTGGTGTCACCATTGACCAGGGCCTGACTTCCGCCGGCGGGATTAAGGGAACCCCCGCCCGCCAGGTTCTGCCCCAGGCCCGACCAGTATTGCGACTGATTATAAGCCCAGTCATTGAAATTGTTGTTGAGGTTCGACGCCACCTGACCAAGAAGCTGAAAACCCCACATGCCCTGTGCAGAGGGGATATTTTGCTGCAATGAAGCGGCCGCAAAATCCCAGTCGTGCTTATAGACATTATTGTACCAGTCGGGATGGCTGGATATTTTAAGCCGCCAATTGTATTTGGAAAGATTGTTACCGCCATTCTCACGGTAAAAGTTCAGGCCCGCGTCTTTATACAGCTGCCAGGTAGCCGCGCTGGTCGGATTGGTCGGGTCATCCGATACAGAATTGTTTCTTCCATAAATAAAAGGTGAGACCGGCTTTCTGTTGGACTGCAGGTCTACGCTTACCTGTACGTTCTGGGCTAAAAGCGCCGAATAAATAAAAAGCAGCAGCAGGGTTACGGATCTTTTTCTCATAGCAGCCCTATGTGCAAATCAGGGGCCAACGAAGCCGGCCTCAACGATACGATTCCGTTATTTTAGGGGTATAAAATGTTTACCGGCATCATTTCCCTCTCTTCTCCGCCTGGTACACGCTCGGCAACACCCCATACAGCTCCTTGAAATACCGCGCAAAATATTTCGGATTGTTAAACCCGACCATATACGCCACCTCCGCCACATTATGCCGGCCCTTTTCCAGCAGCTGAGCCGCCCGCTGCATCCGGAAACTACGGATAAACCCGATCGGTGTCTTTCCCGTGCAGGAAAGTATCTTTTTATACATCGACGTCCGGCTCAGCCCCATTTTTCTCGCCCACTCATCCACCGAAAAATCTGCATTGGCAATATTCTTCTCCAGCACTCCGACCGCCTCCCGGACAAAATCTTCATCCGTCCTCTCCGGCTCCACTTCCACCTCCGCGGGCTCGACAACAACCCTCCTTTTCAACGTCTCCTCCACAGAGCCCCTGAACTCCAATAAATTCCGGATACGCGATATCAGGATCTCGACATTAAAGGGCTTGGAAATATAGTCATTGACCCCCATTCCCAGCGCCTTCAGCTGCTCCTGCTCACCCGAAAGCGCCGTCAGCAGGACCACAGGGATATGCCTTACCCGCTCATCACCTTTTATTTTTTTTGAAAGCTCCAGGCCGTCCATCAGCGGCATATTCACATCGCTGATCACAAGGTCCGGCTGCGCCGACAGCGCCTTCTGCCACCCCTCCCTTCCATTGGCCGCCTCCAGCACAGTGAACAGCGGCGCCAGATTATCTTTCAGGTAGAACCGGAAATCCTCATCGTCCTCCACCAGAAGCACCTTGAAACGCTTCCCCCCATTACCGGGAAATTGAACTTCACCGGCAACACTCCCGGTCCCTTCGGCAACCGGCGACGACGCTTCCGGCTTCGCCGATCCATTGGCTGCCGTCATCACCGGCGATCGTCCATCCTGGTCCCCCGCCCCACCTGCCACCACCTCCCTCGCCCCACCTGCCACCAATTCCACCGGCAACAGCACCGTAAAACAGCTTCCCTTGTCCGGCTCGCTCTCCACCTTGATCGTCCCCCCATGCATCTCCACAAACTCACGCGTTATCGCAAGCCCGATCCCTGTGCCCTGGCTCCGCATATGACCCGGCGAATCGCCCTGGAAAAAAGACTCAAATATCCTCCCCTGCAGCTCAGCCGGAATTCCAATCCCGTTATCGCTGACCCTGATCTCCAGCAAGGCTCCCTTCTCATCCCTTTCCAGCACAGCCAGCCGCACCCCGATCGACCCGCCCGTCGGCGTGAACTTGAACGCATTCGACAATAGATTGAAAAAGATACGCTCCACCTTGTCCCTGTCGAATAGCGCAGGCAGCTGCTCCACCTCTGATTCATAACGCAGCGCGATCCCCCGTTCACCAGCCAGGTCCGAAAAAGAATCCACCGTCGCCCTGATGAACGATGCCATATCCCCCCTGCCCATATTCAGCTTCAGCTCGTTGGTCTCCATCTTTCTCAGATCCAGCAGCTGATTCACCAGGTGCAGCAGCCGCTTCGCATTCCGCTCGATCGTCATCGCCAGCTGTCTCCGGCCGGGATCTTCCGCACCCCGGATCAACCGGTCCACCGGCGAAAGGATCAGCGACAAAGGCGTCCTGAACTCGTGGCTCAGATTCGTAAAGAACTTGATCTTCATCCGGTCCAACTCGTGCACCCGCATCGCCTCGCGACGCTCTTCCGTCAGCGCAAACCGCGCCCTCGCCCGCCGGATGATCCGCATCCGCGCCAGGTACAGGACCAGCAGCACCACGATAACATAAGCGGCATACGCCAACCCCGTCTTCCACCACGGCGACTTCACGACTACCCTCAGCGCGATCCCGCGATCATTCCATACGCCGTCGCTATTGGACGCTTTCACCCGGAAGATATACTCGCCGGGATCGATATTCGTATACACCGCCTTCCGGCTCCTCCCATCCGTCGTCATCCAGTCCCTATCAAATGGCTCCAACCGGTAAGCATACCGGTCCTTCCGCGCATTGATATAGCTAAGCGCCGCAAACTCCAGCGTAAAATTATTCTGATCATACGATAAGGTCAACTCTCCATCCTTCCCGACCGAAGACGGCAGCGTCACCTCCTTATTATAAAGCTGCAAACCCGTCAGCACCACCGGCGGCGCCCGGTTGTCAAGCCCGATCGACTCCGGCCTGAACAGATTAAAGCCCTCGGGTCCCCCGAATGCCAGCTCCCCTCCCCTGGTACGAAATCCCGCGCCGACATTGAACTCCCTGCCCTGCAGACCGTCATACTCGTCAAAATTCAAACATTTGATCTTCAGCCGCTGACCGTCCTCCGTAACGCCAACTTTCGAGAGACCGCCCGAACTGCTTACCCACAAATTCCCATCCCCGTCCTCCTGGACGCTCGCGATCGTATTGCCCGGTAGACCATCCTTTACAGTAAACACCTGGAAACTGTCGCTGCCCGGTCGCATAACACTCAACCCCCTTCGTGTCCCCACCCACATATTGCCCCGGCGATCACTGCAGAGCGAGAAGATAATATTGTCGCTAAGCCTGCTGTTTTCAGTCGTATAATAAATGTACTGACCAGTGTTTCGCGTGAGCACGTTGACGCCATACGACGTCCCCACCCATAGATTGGACGCCCTGTCCTCGGCAAGCGCCGGGATATAGTTCGAGTGTATCGAATGCTGCATAGCGACCGTATTGTGATAGAACCTGCCCTTCGCCACATCCATCCTGTCAAGCCCACCCCTCATCGTTCCCACCCACATGGTGCCTTCCGCATCCTCTAAAAGAGAATATACCCCGTCATCCGCCAGACTCCCGGAGTCCTGGTCCCTATGCCTGAAATGAGTGAAAGCTCGGCCGTCATACCTGTCCAGCCCCCCCTGGTACATGCCCACCCACAGCCCACCCCGTCGATCTACCAGCAGGGATATGATGACGTCCCCCGCAATGCTATTGGGATCGTTCTTCTCATGCCGGTATTGCAGCCATCTGTTGCCCGCCCTGTCGAAATAGATAAGACCGCCGCCATCCGTGCCAATCCATAGGTTCCCCTTTGCATCCTCCGCAAAGCAGTTGACGTCATTGTAGGGCAGACTCCCCGCCTGCCCCGCCTGATGCCGGTACAGGGGAAACCGCAATACGTTCTGCTGGTAATAGGCAACTCCTTTCTTCAGCGTCCCTACCCACACGCCACCCGTATTGTCGCAAAAAAGTGAAGTGATGGTATTCTCAGGAAGGCTTCGCTCCTCATCCGAGTGCTGCAGATAACGAACCGTCATCTTTCCTTTATCGAGAAGATCGATGCCCCCTTTGTCCGTGGCGATCCAGATAAACCCCCTGTCGTCCTGCACCACGTCGCTGATATTGTTGTTGCTCAGCCTCACCGTGCCGGAATCCCGCAAAAAATGCCGGATCCCACCCGTAAGAGGATCGAACACCCATAACCCCGAAAGGTTGTCCATCGCATATAACCACATCTGGTCCTGACCGTCGATATACAGCTTGTAGCCGTAAGGCGCCCGCTGCGCCTGGCGTTTCAATACGTCCGTCTGCAACATGACGGTCCCCCGCTCCGGGTCCAGCCGCTCCAGCAGACCATCGAAATACGACAGCCAAAAAGCCCCGGAACCATCGATCCCCGCATCCTCCACCGGGTTCTCCGCAATTACGGACCTTATCCGAACGGCACCCCGCACCGGATCATACCGGTAAACTCCGGAATCGCTGTATACAAAGTAAAACTTGCTGTCCTTTCCCTTTAAAAGGGTAACAAGATTATACGCCGGGATATGATTCGCCGTCAAATAGGCCGTCCTGTGTGGTTCGAACCTCCCCGTGACCGGATCGTAAATATTAAGGCCACCGGTCCCCGTATTGATGTATAGCTTATTGTCAGGCCCTTCGAAGATACCCCCTACATGGTCGTCCGTAAGAGAAGCCGGATCCTGGTCATCGTGCCTGAAAACCTTGAATGTATAGCCGTCGTACCTGTTCAGTCCGGAGTTCGTGCCTATCCAGACAAATCCCTCCTTGTCCTTGAAAATGACATTGATGTGATTATTCGACAGACCATCCTGGCCGGCAAGCCTCGTAAAAGGATAATCTCTCGCCTGGCTGTATCCCCACGACCCAACCGCCAACGAACATGCAAGCAACAACCATCTCATGATCATACCCTAAATATACACATCTCCCTCGATCTTAAAAACCGAAGCTATCGGGCTCGGAAGGCCGGCAGGAACAGTCACCTTAAGCCCATCGTCCGTGTTCTTCCACGCCAGATCATCGGAATACCCCAGCAGTCGCACATTCTTGGCAGCCCTGCCCTTCAACGTCTTTATCACCACTTCGCCCGAAGGCTCGCCAAGAATTATGGCATAGAGCGCTTTCCCTTTTTTCGTAAAGCGTATGTCCTCCGCCGTGAACGGCTTCCCCTTGCCCTCATTGAACCCCGGCCCGTCGAGCGCAGCGGCATTCTGCATCGAAGGACCTTCGCCAAACACCGAATGCGGACGCGTGTCATAAATAGATTCGCTGTTGATCTTCATCCACGCTCCTACACCCTTTACGATCTCCCGTTCGTCGCTGTCGATCGTGCCATCGGCAGCCACCGGAATGCTCAGCAGCAGATTGCCGTTCTTGCTTACCACATCGGCCAGCGTATGGACCACCGTTTTCGCCGTTTTGTATTCGTGCCGCTCCAGTATACGCCGATCATAATGCCAGCTGCCGATACAGGTATCCGTCTGCCAGGTATAGGGAAGTATCTCGTTGCTCTGCCCCCGCTCGATATCCCAGACCATACACTTCCGCTGCTCTTCATTCAATATCTTTCCATTGATCACCGCCTCCATCGAGCCATGTCGCTTAATGCTGCTGTTGTAATGGTGCGCGGCAATACGTAACCCCACATCACTGACCGGCCACAACGGCAGCACCGTATCGTCAAAATAAAGGAGATCGGGATGGTACTTGTCGATCAGCTCGATCGTTCGCTTGTAGAATTTCTCACAATACCGGGCCGAAGGCGCCAGAGCGCCATTGCCCCACGCCCACTGGCCGTTGATCGATTCGTCATTCAGGCTGTCCTTGCTAAGCGCGTGGTCCTGCTCATACAGGTCCTGCGGATCGTAACCGTCCCACCACTTTCCCCTGCCCGCTTCCTTCCGGAGCATGCCATCATATGGAACACCGGACATCGGCCCTTTCAGATCGTGCCGCTGCGCTACTTCATACCACCGCCAGGCATGCGCGGCATGCACGCTTACCCCAAAATGGAGGCCCTGGTTCCTCGCCGCTTTCGCCCACCCCGCGATCAGGTCTTTCTTCGGCCCCATCTTCACCGAATTCCACGGCTGATAGCTGCTGTCATAATTGTCAAAATTGTCGTGGTGATTGGCCAACGCAACAAAATATTTCGCCCCGGCATCCTTATACAACGCCAGCAGCGCTTCCGGATCCCAGCGCTCCGCCTTCCACTGATGGATCACATCCTTAAACCCGAATTTCGAAGGATGCCCATAGGTCTTGAGGTGGTAATTATAATCATCGCTGCCTTCCTGGTACATGCTCCTGGCATACCAGTCGCCGTGTTCCGGCTGACACTGCGGGCCCCAATGCGCCCACAGCCCGAATTTGGCGTTCTTATACCATTCCGGGACCTGGTAGCCAGACAGCGAAGCCCAGTCCGGCCTGAATGGCCCCTGCTGAGCCCCGCCCTGTATAGCAGAAGGCAGTAGAAGACCTTGTTTCTTTAACAAAAGAGCCGGCAATAACGCAATCGAATTTTTTAAGAGTTCTCTTCTTTTCATACACGGTAAAAGTAAAAGAAACATAGTTTACAGATTTTGTATATATTCGACTTTGTTTTATACAAATCCGACATTACCGTGATTCGAAGAGTGTTAAAGGAATCGTTTGTTTTGCTCCACGTGGACCACGTCAGGCTGGACGACAAATGGAATTACAGGAATGTACTTAGCCCCTATTACCGGATGTACTACATCGACGCCGGGCAGGGGGCGATCTATCATAAAGAACAGACCTGGGCACTGGAGCCCGGCTTCATGTACCTAATCCCCGGCTTCACCCTCTGCAACCTCCAGTGTTCGGGACACCTCAGCCAGTATTTTATCCATTTCTTCGAAGACGCCGTCGACGGCATCTCACTCTTTCACAATAGCCAGACAGTCTTCAAAGTCCGGGCGTCAGAGATGGATATCGGTAATTTCAAAAGGCTCCTTCAGATCAATCCCGGCAGAAAGATCAACCGCAGCGACAACCCGCAGGTATACGAAAAGCATGCCTACTATATGGAGTATGAAGAATTGAACAATAGCCAGAGCTACCCCCTGTTCATCGAGACCCAGGGCATCCTCCTCCAGCTGATATCAAAATTTGTACAGCTCAGATCGGCCGGACACGCAGACAGCCGCAGCATTCCGTCAAAAGTCCTCGACCTCCTGGGCTTTATCCAGCTCAACCTTGGCAAACCCCTGACCGTAAACAGTCTCGCCAAAATGGCCAACCTCCACCCGGACTACCTCTCCCGGCTATTCGTAAAACTGACCGGCCAGCGCCCCCTCGCCTATATCCACAACAAGCGCATCGAAAGAGCCCAGCACCTCATCGTCACAACCGACATGTCCCTCACCCAGATCTCAGAGACCATGGGCTTCGACAACGTCCAGCACTTCTCAAAAGTCTTCAAAAAGATCACCAGCCTCACCCCCGGCCGCTACCGCGACCAACACCACACACCCGGGTTGGCATGATCATCCCCCCGTCACCTCCCCCATCACCACACACCCGGCCTCGCACAACCCACTCCCCACCATTACCTCCCCCATCACCATACACCCGATCTCGCATACCCCCCCATTATAACCTCCCAGCCAAAACCTCCGCAGCGATCTTTCCCGAGATCAGCGCCGGCGGAACCCCCGGCCCCGGCACGGTCAACTGCCCGGCATAAACAATATTCCGAACCTTCCTGTTAATAATCTTCGGCTTAAAGACCGCAGTCTGCAAAATCGTATTAGCCAGCCCATACGCATTCCCTTCATATGCCCCGTAGTCGGCCGTAAAATCGTCGATGGAATAGCTTCGTTTATATTCTATAAAAGGCCGGATATCTTCTCCGATACACCGCATAATACGCCCGGCCATTACATCAAAATAGGCTTCCCTGATCACCGGAGAATCTTCAAGCCCCGGCGCGATCGGCATCAGCAGAAAAAGATTGTCCTTCCCCTCCGGCGCTACCGAACGATCCGACGCACTCGTCCGGCAGACATAGAAAAGCGGCCTCGCAGGCCACGACGGATTTTTATAGATCTCCAGCGCATGTCCATCAATATCCTCATCAAAGAACAAAGTATGATGCCGCAGTCCTTCAAATCGTTGGCTTAACCCCAGGTAAAAGATGAGACAGGAAGGCGCAAACACCTTCCGTTTCCAGTAGTCTTCCGTGTAATTGCGCAGATCCGGCGGAAGCAGCCTCGCCTCGATATCCCTGTAATCTCCCGCAGCAACAATCCCATCATAGGCAACGAACTTCCCGTTTACCACCAGCCCTATGGCCTCATTCCCGTTGGTTACAATCCGTTCCACTTCGCTATTATAATAGGCTTTAACACCTTTCTCCCCCGCGACCCCCGCAATCCCCCTGACCACCGATCCAAAACCGCCCTCCGGATACCAGGTTCCTAACCCAAACCCCGCATAGTTCATCAGCGTATACAAAGCAGGCGTGTCCTCCGCCATCGCGCCGAGGAACAGGACCGGAAATTCCATCAAAGCAGCCAGGTGCGGATGAGTGAACTTCTTTTTCACCTCCCGCCGGACGGAAGAGAACAGCTGCAGACGCATCGCAGCCGCCAACAACCCGGCATCAAAAAACTCAGCAACACGAAGTCCCGGCTTGTAAATGACGGTACTCATCGCCTGTTCATACTTGATTTGAGCTACCCGCATGAACTCCTCCAGCCTCGCCCCCGCCCCGGGTTCTTTTGCCTCAAATAAGGCGCACAGAGCGCCGAAATTCGCCGGTACCGGAACCCGTTCTCCTCCCTCAAAAACGACTTCAAAGCCCGGATCCAATAGCCGCAGCCGATACCAGTCAGATACCCTCGAACCCATGTCCGCAAAAAAACGGTCAAAGACATCCGGCATCCAATACCACGACGGCCCCATATCAAACGTATACCCGGCTTCCACGAACTGCCTCGCCCTTCCCCCCGGCCCGGCATGTCTTTCGTAAACATCAACTTCAAATCCCGCTGCAGCCAGGTAGGCCGCCGCGCTAAGCCCGCTAAACCCCGCGCCGATCACCGCTATACGTTTCTTTCCTTTCATTCTTTGATTTGTTTAATTGTCCGTTTTTCCAAGCGCCTCCCTGATCATGATGATAAGCTCACGATCCGTAAGCGAGTCCACGGCCTCCAACAGATACCTCCGGTCCGCCCAAACCTGGCCATCATCATTGCCGCAGCCCCTCTGTATCCCAGCCTATACGCGTCGCGCTCTTCAGAATGCCCATCCGTCATGGCCAGCAGGTCACGACACGCCACTTCACTGCTCGCGGCCTTTTGATAAAGCTGCCTTATGACCCTCATATCCTGCGAATGACCGGACCAGGACACAACGGCGAATACGCCAAAAAGCATCCATCTCATTCCAGTCAATATACCGGACATTGCTGCACCTGCCGCTTGCCGTCAAAAGAATCTCTTGATATTCTTATCCAAAGTTGAACAGATCACCGCACAAACAGCCAAATGAAATAAATTGGTCAATGATGAAATTATTCCACGAAATGAGTCACCGGTGCGGACGGGTGGTAACGGAATGTTACAGCACTTCCTTTGCCTCCGCAGTGCGCCTGCTCCACCGGGACCTTCGTGAAGCGATCTACTCCATCTATGGCATGGTCAGGGTCGCTGACGAGATCGTAGACAGCTTCCACGACCAGAATAAGCAACAGCTGCTGTCCGCATTCCGCGACGAGACCTTCAATGCAATCAAAAACGGGATCAGCCTCAACCCGATCCTCCACGGCTTTCAATTGACGGTAAGGAAATATGAGATCGACAGGAGCCTGATCGAAGCCTTTTTTGCAAGCATGGAGACCGACCTATACCAAACCCGCCACGACCTCATTTCCTACAATCGTTATATCTATGGTAGCGCAGAAGCCGTCGGCCTGATGTGTCTTGGGGTGTTTTGTGAAGGGGACCATTCACTCTACGAGCGCCTTTCTCCCTACGCCCGGAGCCTCGGAGCCGCCTTCCAGAAAGTCAACTTCCTTCGCGACCTGGGCGCCGACTATCAGCAGCTGAACCGGAATTATTTTCCCGGCGACGCAGAAGGTTTGCTCACAAAGGGGAAAAAGCTCACGATCGAGAAAGAGATCATGGCCGATTTTCAACACGCAGAGATCGGCATTGCGCTGCTACCGCCAAAATCCAGACTCGGAGTATACGTGGCGTACAAATATTATCTTAAGCTTTTCGAAAAGATCAGGGGAATCGCTCCAATGCAGATCATTGAACAAAGGGTCCGCATTCCCAACTATCAAAAATGGCTCATCCTGCTCGGCGCCGGACTCCGGCACCAGCTCAAATAACTTTACCATGAACGTCCTGTTATATCTGACCGTGCTGCTACTGGTATTCGTGGGTATGGAGGCCATCACCTGGTGTACCCATAAATTTATTATGCATGGCTTTTTGTGGACGCTGCACGTCGACCACCACCAGCCACACCGGGGCTTTTTCGAAAAGAACGACGCATTCTTCTTGATATTCGCTGTCCCAAGCTTCTTGTGCATCCTCTGGGGCACGCTGAACGGCTATTATTTGCTACAGGCGGCAGGCTTTGGGATCATGGCTTACGGCGCCGCCTATTTTCTCGTACACGACGTCATCATCCACCGGAGATTCAAATGGCTCTCCCGGCTCGACCATCCCTACATCAGGGCCATTCGGATAGCCCACAAGATGCACCACAAACACCTCGACAAGCACGACGGCGAAGCCTTCGGCTTGCTTTTTGTACCCCGCAAATACCGGCGTAAGAGTAAAATAAGAAAGTAAAATGCCAGACTACGACTTTTGTATCACGGGAGCCGGATGCGCAGGGCTAAGCCTCCTGGTGCGCATGCTGTCCGAACCCGCCCTCCAAAACAAAAAGATACTGGTCATCGACCGCGATCCAAAAACCGCCAACGACCGGACCTGGTGTTTCTGGGAAAAAGAAGAAGGTTTTTTCGGGCAGATCGTATCTCACCGCTGGTCAAAATTCTGGTTCCACAACAACGAAGGATCACGCCTGCTCGAAACAGCCCCTTACGTCTATAAGATGATCCGCGGCATCGACTTCTACAACTACTGCCTGGATAAGATCCGGTCCCACAGCAACGTCGAATGGATCGCGGGAAATGTGGACTCAATACACAGCAATAACAAATCCACTTGCGCCATCGTCGACGGCCAAAAGATCACGGCCGGCAGAATATTCAACAGCATTCCTTTTCCAAAGCCGACCACCGGCCAACAATGGCGCCTCCTCCAGCATTTTAAAGGATGGACGATCCGAAGCCTCGAACCCGCATTCAACCCGGCAGAAGCGACCGTCATGGATTTCCGGGTGACACAACAGCAGGGCGCCTGCTTCTTCTATGTCCTGCCGTTCACCGCCACACAGGCGCTCGTAGAATGCACCTTCTTCTCCGGGTCAACCTTCCCGGAATCCGTCTACACCGACCTGCTTATTCGCTATATCAGGGATACCCTCAAAATCAATGACTATGTGATAATGGAACGTGAGCTCGGCGTTATTCCCATGACAACAGCCCCCCTCCCCCAACAAGAGTACTTCATTCGAAACATCGGCGCCGCCGCCGGCCTCACAAAACCGTCCACCGGATATACTTTCCAATTCATCCAGGACGACTCGGCCCGCATCGTCAGCTCGCTTGTCCATCACCTTGCCCCCCCTGCCATATCATCCTCCCGCAGATTTCGTTTGTACGACCGCATCCTCCTGAATGTATTGATCACCCAAAAACTCACCGGCTACGACGTCTTCTCCTCCCTTTTTTCCAACGCAACTGCCCCCGACATTCTCGCCTTCCTCGACAACTCGAGCAACCTCCGACAGGACTATAAGATCATCCGGACCCTGCCAAAAATCCCGTTTATCCGGGCGGCGGCGAACGAACTATTCGATTTCAATCTCAGATTTGTTTAACATAAACAGCCATTTAGCTCTTCTAAATTAAACAACCAGGGCATGCCATAAAATTTTAACAGTCGATCCAATACCCATTGCTTGGAATCCCATTCTGTTTAACTAATTTTATCTAAAAGTTAAACAAATTGGCTCTTTTCTCCATATCACAGCTGAGTCGGTTCTCCGGCGTAAAGGCGCACACTATCCGGGCATGGGAATCAAGATACAACGCTTTAAAACCGAAAAGGTCGGGGGGAAACACCCGGTATTACGACAGCTCACAAATGAAACGCCTCATGATGATGGTAAGCCTTGTCAATGCAGGCTACAAAGCGTCTGAGGTCGGGGCGCTTCCGGATGAGAGACTGCATCAGTTGCTCGACACCGCATTTTCATCTACCAATAGCCAGACCGAAAATTATTTTATCTATCAATTACTGGCTGCAGGAATGAGCTTTGACACCGCAAAATTCGAACGAATATTTGAACGTTGCGTCCTCCGTTACAGACTTAAGAATACCTACAGGTATGTCTTGCTCCCGATGCTTGAGAGAATAGGTCTTCTATGGAAATGCGATAAGGCCACGCCTGCACAGGAACATTTCGTCAGCAACCTGATCGTGCGCAAACTCCTGGCCGCAATCGATCATCTTCCCTGCGCCACGGCAGGGGCAGAAAAATGGCTGCTGTTCCTACCCGAAAATGAATTCCATGAACTAGGGCTTCTATTGGCTTATTATCTTATCCGAAGCGCAGGCCATGAGGTCCTTTACCTGGGCGCCAATACACCATGGGCTGCCTTACCGGCCGTTACGCGGGATGCAAAACCCGACAGAATATTATTCTTCTCCCTTGACAGCGAGCTGCCAAAAGCCGGGACCGTCTATCTCCGGGACATGGAAGTCAATTTCACCGGAAAAAAGATCTACGTCGCGGGTCTTATAGGTAATACAAAAAAAAATTATTCTGCGGACCGCATCATCTTCCTCAACTCTATTGAGGATCTTACAAAGGTGCTGGCCGCTTGATCCAGGCTGGAACAGCTTTTGCATCCCTACCATTTTAACCTTTACAATCAATCAACCATGGGAGGCATTTTATACATTGTCGCTGTTATTCTCATTATTTTCTGGGCCCTTGGGCTTTTCGCCTGGCACGCCGGCGGCATCATCCACGTACTATTAGTCATTGCCATCATTGCAATCATATTGAATGTCATCCGCAGGGCTGATTAACACCAGCCGTGATCCGGAACGACTCATTGCAACCCATTTTATAAAAATCGATTGTTAACTATAAAACCATGTGAATTATGCAACAGAAAGATCAAAAAAACCAGGCCGCCAAATCCGATCAGCAGGATGACAAACAAAATCTGCAGAACATGAACAAATCCGGGGCGGGAAATACCCAGGATCAGGATGAGAAGGAAATGCGTCAGGGCAAGACCGGCCAGGGCGAAGATGTCGACGAAAAGACTAACGTAGAGCAGCGGGGTGGCGACTACCAGGGCGGCTCCCAAAAGCAACAACCACAGACCGGACAAGACAACCAAATGAACCAGGGCTCTCGCCAGCCGCAAAACTCCGCAGCCGGCCGTCAACAAGCCGACCAGGAAACCGACGACGACGTCTATTCCGACAAGAATACACAGCCAAGCCGTACTTCCCAGGACAACAAAAAAAACCAGACGGATTCTGACAGTAATAAAGGCGGCAATCGTCCATCCAACGATGACAATAAAAAATCGTCCATGTAAGACCCGGACCTAATCAGACCATGTCTCATATCGACCTGCAGGAGCAGCCGGTCAATTAGCCGGCTGCTTCTCCTTTTATCAGGCCGGGCCGCTCTCCTAATTCTTGAACAACAGCGGAGCCAGCTCCTTCAAACTGCGCCTCCAGGTCTGAAACTCATGCGCCGTATTCTCCGAAATATATGACACCGAGTTGATCCCCGCCGCCTGCAGCGCCGTCGCCGCACTCCTCACCGCATCAGGCCTCTCCTTACTTCCACAGCTGAGGAAAATAAGCTTCACTTTCTTCTTGTCCACAATTTCAGCGGGCGTATAAACACCTCCGCTGAGCAACGCATAATACGAGAACACATCCGGCTTGTTAAGCGTAATGCTATGCGTCTCAAAACCACCCATCGAAAGTCCGCCCATAGCCCGATGCGACTGATCGGCAATTGTCCGGAAATGCCCGTCGACGTACGGTATCAGCTCATCCACCATCACCGTCTGAAAAGCATCTATCTTAAAATTCCGGATACCGCCCGGCTTGACATCATTCGTCATCCCATAGGTCATGACGATTATAAAAGGCTGGATGGTCCCCGCCGCGATCAGGTTGTCCATAATGAGGTTGGCATGACCCTGGTTCGACCAGGCCGTTTCGTCCTCGCCCCAGCCATGCTGCAGATAAAGCACCGGGTACCGCATCTTTGACTGACTTTCATAGCCGGGCGGCGTGTAGACAAAAGCCCTCCTCGATGTACCCGTGCTCGGCGATGGAAACAATATCTGCTGCACGTTGCCATGCGGAACATCCTTCAGCGCATAGAAGTCCTGGTCATGAGCAGGTATCTCGATACCGCTCTCCCACCGCGTGGAACCATAAAAATTCAACGCCCCGGGGTCATTGAATTTTCCGCCGTCGATCCTGACATTGTAATAGTGGAACCCCTCATCCATCGGCCCCTCTGTCGTACCGGTCCACGAGCTGTCCGCAGCCCTCTTAAGGATCGTACCACCCCTTCCACCAAGACCGAGACTTACTCTTACACTATCCGCCGCCGGCGCCAGGATCCGGAATCGCGCATATCCCTGCGAATTCACCTGGGGATATTCCTGCCCGGGCTGGTTGAGCACGGATGGTTTAAAATCTTCTATTACAGCAGGAGGCGTCGATTGCGAACGCGATACGTTCCCCGCTAGAACTAATGCTACAACAATGATTGAATATTTCATATTTCAAGTTTATCGGTAAAAATCAGGTGTGTCGGTCAACCCCTTACAAATTCGCCAACGCCTCAAAATCGCTCGCCAGCTTGCCGGTCAGGCTTTCGAAAACAGAAAAATAACCCGCATATACCTTGCTGTCGCGGGCATTCGGCTTATAGGTCTCGGTCAGCGACACCGATCGCGATGCCTCTTCTATATTTTTGTACACCCCGATATCGGTAGCTGCCAAAAGATAAGCGCCCATGCTGACGCTGCTTTTGTTTGCGCTTACACGCACCGGTAAGTTAAAAATATCCGCGATCAGCTGAGTACAGAACGGAATGGTGGCAAAGCTCCCGTTGACCGAGATCTCCTTTATATTCCGGTGCTCCAGCAACATTCGTTCGATACTGTACATCTCGTACAATATCCCCTCGATAACAGCCCTGGCAAAATGCTTTCGTTCATGATTGATGTTCACGCCAAAGAATACCCCCCTCGCCTGCGCGTTCCAGATAGGCGCCCGTTCCCCCAGCAAATAGGGCAAAAAAAGCAGCCTTTCTGCCCCGGGGTCGGCCGAAGCCGCCTCCTTTATCAGGTCCTCCATACAGGTCTCCAGGTCAAAGGCATTCCTGAAATCCCCGAATTGCTTTGCAAACCACTCGAAGACGACGCCCCCGCTATTCGACGGCCCCCCGGACACATAATGGGCATCGTCCAGCACATAGTTGAACAGCCTGCGCCTGGAGTCGGAAAGGACCTGCTTCCCGATAACTCTTACGGCAGCGCTGTCCTCGATCGTTACCGTCGCCTTGTGCTGGTCCCATACACCGGCCCCTAAGGTCGCAAAACACCCGTCGCTCGAACCGACCAGAATCTTTGTTCCCGCAGGAACCCCCAGCGAGACCCGGTACTGGTTCCGCAGCTTTCCGGGACAATATTGGATAGGGACCGGCTCCGGCAGCTGATCCGCCCGGATACCCGCATACGCCAGCGCTGTCGGATCCCATTCTTTCTTATAGATATTCATTAAGCCGGTAGCCGAAGAAAGGCTGTGATCCAGAACGATATGACCCGTCAGCTGCTGGATGATATAGGTTTTCAGCGACATGAACTTGTCCGTCTGTTCAAAGACCTCCCGCTGCTGATTTTTCATCCAGACGATCTTTACCAGCGGCGACATGGGGTGGATAGGCGTACCGGTAGCCTTATAGATCTCCTCGGCGATGGATGACGCCTGCAAAACACTCGCCTCCTTTCGTCCCCTGTTGTCGGCCCAGGTGATAAGATTGCTCAGGGGCGCGCCATTCTTGTCGACCGCCAGCAGGCTATGCATGGACGCGCTAAAACACATAGAGACGACCTTGTGCTTCTTCGAATGGACCTTTTCGTTGAGCAGATTCTTCAGCACATACAGCATGGTTATAAATATCTGCTCCGGGTCCTGTTCACTGTGGTCGGGAGAAGGATGAAAGGTCGGATAGGTCCCTTTGGCGAATCCGATGATCGATCCCTCCACATCGAACGCATAAACTCTCACCGCGTTGGTACCTAGCTCGATACTGATAATACAATCCATTGTCTGATTTTTAGCTGTCACCTTTGTTTCTTTTTCTAAATTCACTGGGAGTATAGCCGGTAAGCTTCTTGAAAGTCGTCGAGAAATGCTGTGAGGAACAAAACCCCGTGTCCAGGGCAATATCCGTCAGGTTCAGATCATGCTTCCTCAGCAGCTTCATGGCTTCCGCGATACGCAAATTGATAAGATAGTTCGTAGGAGTAAATCCGGTATAAGATTTCACTCTCACATTAAAAAGGGTCGTGCCCATCCCAACCGTAGCAGCCATTTCTTCCACCGACCATTGCCTGGCCAGGTTGTCGCGAAGCTTCTGTTCCAGCTGAAAGAATATCTTCGAAAAATCCCTTCCGGGGTTAGCCTCTTTCGCCAGCTCCCGTACGATCACGACCAATAGCTCGTCCAACAGCTGGTTTACTCTTGTGTTAAAGGCGATCCCCTGGTTAAGCAGCTCATGCTGAAGCGAGGCCAGTATCCGGCTGGCATCGCAGGCCTTCGACGGCGCCAGCGATCTTTTCAGCAATAATATATTTCCGATCGTATAGCACTCGCTTTCATTCAGGCTGCTCCATTTACCGGGAACGAATTTCTTCTGGTCGAGACGATCGACCTTAAAATGCATCCAGGCCAGCGCGCCGATCTCCAAAAACCCCTTCGGGCAGCTAAGCCTTCTGCCGGGCAGCACCAGCACCGTATCACCCGGGTACAAATGCAGGTCCTCATCGTCTACACGCCATTCATATTTGCCGTCGATAACATTGTAGATGCGGCAAAACCCAGCCACCGAATCCTTAAAGGACTCGAGGTGGATCGCATTGTTCTTTTTACACCCGGTACTTACAATATGCGGGAACAATTGCAGTTCCCTGGAACTTCCCTGCTGAAGTTCGAATAAGTTCATAAGCCCCTGATTTTACTTTGTCCCGGCCTTCTTCATCAAGAGACTAAAGAAATGCATTTTAATCGAATATTTCGTATAAAAATCAACGCTGTTATATTATGGAAGTTTTAGGGATACGATATCCTTAATTTGCCGCTTCAGATACGACGAAAATGCAATCAAATAACAGGAAATTACGCAGTCAGGAATGGTTCGGAGGCAAGGACAAGATGGGTTTTGTACACCGGTCCTGGTTCCGTAACCAGGGATATCCCAACGACTATTTCGAAGGCCGGCCGGTGATAGGGATATGCAATACCTGGAGCGAGCTGACCCCCTGCAACGGCCATCTCAGGGAATTTGCGGACGTGGTCAAACGTGGCGTATTGGACGCCGGCGGCTTTCCCCTCGAATTTCCCGTCTCCTCTTTAGGCGAGACGGTCATGCGCCCGACGACCATGCTGTTCAGAAACCTGGCAAGCATGGACGTGGAAGAGAATATCCGGGCCAATCCCCTCGACGGCATCGTCCTGCTGACAGGCTGCGATAAGACGACCCCCTCCACCGTGATGGGCGCCTGCAGCGTAGACCTCCCGACCATCGTCGTGCCCGGCGGCCCCATGCTCAACGGCCGGTTCAGGGGTGAATGCCTGGGCAGCGGCTCCTTCAACTGGATGGTCAAGGAAAAAATGCTCGTCGAGAACTATACCGAAGAAGATATTCTGGAGGCGGAAATAGGTGTAGCCAGAAGCGCAGGGCACTGCATGACCATGGGAACCGCATCCACCATGGCCTGCATGGTGGAATCGCTGGGCCTGACCCTGCCCGGAGCAGCGGCGATCCCCGCCGTAGACGCGAGAAAAAAAGTAATGGCCCAGCTCAGCGGACGAAGGATCGTCGAAATGGTGAAGGAGAACCAGCGGCTGTCGACCATACTCACCCGGCAGGCCTTCGAGAACGCAATCGTCGTAAACGCGGCCATCGGCGGCTCGACCAATTTTATCCTCCACATGCTCGCCATCGCAGGCCGCATCGGCGTTCCGCTGACCCTCGAAGACTTCGACGCCATCGGAGGAAAAATACCGCTCCTCGTCAACCTCAAGCCCTCAGGAAAATACCTGATGGAAGATTTTTATTACGCCGGCGGGCTGCCCGTGGTGATCAAGGAGCTGAAAAGCTATTTACACAACGACGCCATCACGGCCAACGGAAAGACCATCGGCGAGAACAACAGGAACCCCGCCTGCTACAACCACGACGTCATCGCCACTATCGACAAGCCACTACAGCAGGAGGCCGGCATCGTGGTGCTAAAAGGTAACCTCTGTCAGGACGGCGCCATCATCAAACCCTCAGCCGCGACCAAAGCGCTCATGAAACACCGCGGCAAGGCCGTAGTCTTTGAATCGATAGAAGACTACCACGCCCGCATCGACAACGAAGACCTCGATATCGACGAGAATTCGGTCATTGTGCTGAAAGGCGCCGGCCCCGTCGGCTATCCCGGCATGCCCGAGGTCGGCAATGTCGACCTGCCGGAAAAATTGCTGCGCAAAGGCGTCAAAGACATGATCCGTATCTCCGACGGCAGAATGAGCGGAACCGCCGCAGGCACCGTAATCCTCCACGTCGCTCCCGAATCCGCTGTCGGCGGCATGCTCGCGCTGGTTCAAAATGGCGACATGATCGAGCTCGACGTGGAGAACAAAAGACTGCACCTCGATATCACCGACGCCGAAGCCGCCCGCAGAAGAGCGGAATGGACCAAACCCGCACCAATGGCGACCAGGGGCTATGTCCGGTTTTATATCGAACACGTCCAGCAGGCCAACCTCGGAGCCGACCTCGACCTGCTCCAGGGCGGATCAGGCAGCGAAGTGACCCGCAACCTACACTGATCATTCGAAGAACGGAATACCGGGCGTCGCATACTTCTTCAACCCTTCCAGGTTAAGCTCGACCCCAATACCCGGCTTATCAGAAACGACCAAAAAGCCCTTTTCGATGAACGGCTTATCATAGGTCACGATCTCCTTCCACCTCGGCTCCGTATCGCTCAGGGTCTGCCATTCGAGAATATGAAAGTTCGGAACGGCCGCACAGACATGCGCAGTAGCCATCGCGCCAAGATAAGACCCGACCATATGCGGCGAAAAAGGTGTGTAGTATAAATTGGCCAGATTCGCGATCCGCTGCCCCTCACCCAGCCCACCGCATTTCTGCAGGTCCGGCATAATGATATCGACAGCCGACTGCTCCAACAGCCTTGTGTACCCGTACCCGAGATAGAAATTCTCCCCCGCGCAAATAGGCGTGCTCGTCTCCTGCGTGATCGTCTTATAAACATCGATATTGTCAGCCGGCACGGGCTCTTCCAGCCACATCAGATTCAACGGCTCCATCATCTTCGCCACCTTCCTTCCCGTCGGCGCATCATAACGGCCATGCATGTCCACACAAATATCGATATGCGACCCGACCGCCTTGCGCACAGCAGCGATAGAATCAAACATCCTCTCCAGCTCGGCATTGCTCGCCGTCCAGTTGTAGCGGTCGAACTTATTCGGGTCCGTCGCCGAATCGATATCGAACTTAACGGCCGTATACCCGTTGCCAACAGCCTGCACCGCGGCATTCGCATAATCCTCCGGCTTGGGGTTTCTCACCGCATACAATTCCGTATCACAATAAACCCGCACCTTATCGCGGAACTTCCCGCCCAGCAGCTGGTGGACCGGCAACCCCAACGCCTTTCCACACAGATCCCACAATGCCGCGTCAAAAGCGCTGAGAACAGCCACATACATGCCCGACTGCGCGCCGGAAAAAAAACCGCCTTTGCGGAACTCCTCAAAGATCCGGTTCGGGGTCAGCGGACTCCTCCCCTTTAGTCTCCTGCCCAGCTGCTGCACAAGGAAATACGTTCCCCCGACCGCATCTACAGCTTCCCCCGAACCCCATATATCCTGGTTGGTAAATATCTTTACGAACAATCCCCCACCCGAATATCCGCATTTGACATCGGTGATCTTCAGATCGGAGGGACTCGAATGATGGGGCGTCTTTTCAAGAGAATTGACAAGCCCCTGGCCGTAACCATTGCTCATTCCGGCAAAGGGCGACATCGCCGCAGCTATCGCGGCCTTTGTAATAAAAGATCTTCTGGTATTGGGCATAGAATCGTTATTTTCATAATTACCACGTGCGCTCCTTAAGATACTCCTGTATCTGCTCTTTGCCTACCGGCAGCTCGTTGATATGATCGTTCAGCCACTTCGAAAAATCCCTTTCAATTTCGTCCGACCAGCGGGCGTCGATCTGCCCGGCCGTATATTTTCCTTCCCGTAAACGCTGGTGACCGAACTGATCCCGCAATCTTACGATCTCTGAGGTCTTAACTACCTGCTCGGCCAGCTGCGGAGGAATAAAGACAACAACACCCGTCTTACCCAGCACGACATCACCGGGCATTACCGTTACCGTCCGTATACGCGTGGGATGATTGATACCCGCGATCATCGTCGTCAGGTCCTGGTTCTTCCCCGCCCCCGGGTTATGATACGACGGATCATAGCTGGTATAGAACGATGTGAAGCCGCCGATCTCCTTCAGCCCCTCCAGGTCCCTGATAGCGCCGTCATACACAATTCCGTTACCGGTCCTGGCATAGATCGCATTCCCCACATTGTCGCCGATCGTTGGCCCGTTCCTTTTCGCACCGAACTGATCGGCCACATATACATCGCCTTTCACCAGCATCTCCACGGCCCAAACATTCTGCGCCCTCCTCCCCTGTTTCTTGCCCAATGAGTCGATCGCCTTCCAGACATCGGGACGTCCGGGCAGAAAGGTCGCAGTCACGGCTCGTCCCACCAGTACGCTATCGGGATTGATGACCTGCCAGCCATCCGCCACCTGGTAGCCATAGCCCGCATTCTTCATGGTGGCCCAGGCCTCTTCCACACTGACCGCTTTCATCCTGCGGATAATATCGTCGCTCACCCTGGGTCTCCCGTCAGAGAATCGTTCCCCATGCCACTCCGGGGTAAGAGCGATCAGTTCTTCCTTGCTGATCTGTACCTGCTGACTCCTGGAGGAAACGCAGATACAAAGGCTAACTATAAGAGAGAAAGTATATCTGGTCATACGTTAAAGGAAGGAAATTTATTCCAGAAACATTTACACTATTCAACAAAGTTCTATAGTGGAAGTTTTTTGTCTAAATGACACTTATTTTGCACCGGCACTAACCGGACTGTCCCACATTTCACTCCAAAACGACTTGCAATATGAATAAACATCGCCACCCCAACTACCAGCGACACCTGATCAGCTATCTCTTATCTTTCCTCCTCCTCGCCCTCAATGCCAGGGCACAGGCCCAAACAATTTCCGGAACGGTCCTCAACGACGAAAAAAAGCCCGTCACCGGTGCCACCGTGACAGTAAAAGGCACGTCCAGGTCTACGATCACAAATGCAGCAGGACATTTCAGCATTCCCGCCGCAGCCAGTGACATCATCGTCGTTAGCCATATCGGTTTTGCGACGATCGAGACAGCCGTCGAAGGAAGAGCCGATCTGACGATAAGCCTGACAAAAGGCAGCCGAAAAGACCTCGACGTCATCATCGTAACGGCCCTCGGCATAAAGAAAAGTGAAAGGAAGCTGGGCTACGCAGCAACATCCGTAAAGACCGACGAGCTGGTCACAAACCGCACGACAAATATTGGTGAATCCCTCGAAGGAAGGGTCGCCGGCCTCAACATCACGCCTCCTGCCGCCGGCGCAGGCTCCAGCACACAGATACGTCTGCGCGGACAGGTGGGATTCTCCGGATCGACCAACTCACCCCTCATCGTAGTCAATGGCCTTCCCATGGACCAGGGTGCACGAGGCGCCGATGGAGGCGGGAACCAGCGCGACCAGGGCGATAACCTGCAGGTCGTCAACCCGGATGACATCGAGAGCATGACCGTCCTGAAAGGATCGACCGCCTCCGCATTGTATGGATCGAGGGCAGCCGCCGGCGCGATCATCATCACCACAAAATCGGGCTCTAAAAATTCCGGCATAGGCGTCGAATACACATCCAGCTATACGCTGCAACGCGCGCTGAACTATATGGATCAGTTCCAGACGGTATACGGAGAAGGTACGGGCGGACAGCGGCCAACCTCACAGGCATCGGCCGCCGGCACCGGCCAGTTCGGCTGGGGAGCCAAATTGGATGGCGCACCGACCCCCATCTTCGACGGCACCCTCCAACCCTATTCCGCTTACAAGAACAGGCTGTTCGACTACTTCCAGACAGGAGCCAACTTCACCAATACGATCGCCCTTTCGGGAGGCGGACCAAAAGGCAGCTTCCGGGCCTCCTTCTCCAACTCGGACGCAAATGGCATCGAACCCCGCGACGATTATAAAAAGAAGATCTTCAACCTCGGGGTCAACGAGAACATCACCGATAAGCTCAAGCTGGCCGTCAACATCAACTGGGCAAACGAGATACAGAGTAACCCGCCGCAGGTCGGTACACAGGGCGCCGGCTCTGTCAACTTCTTTACCAGGCTGGCGATCTCCACTCCAACTTCAGCCCTGAAGAACAGCGCCGTCAATCCCGCCAACGGGACCGAGATGCAGACCTCCGGTTTCCAGGGAACCGTGCTCAACCCCTACTACGCCAATCAGGCCGGCCAGAACTGGGTCAACAACAGGGACCGGATACTGGGAACCGCTACGCTGCGATACGACTTCACGGACTGGCTCTTCCTGCAGGGCAGATACAACTACAACTATTCCGTCAACAACAACGAATTTCATGTCCCGTATGGCGTCGGCACCAGCGTACCGACCAACGCGGACGGGACTTATAAAGGGTCCTACAGCATATCGGAGGCCAAAAGCACAGAGGTCAACGCGGACTTCCTGGTGGGCGCCGCCAAAGAGTTCAAAAAATTCTCCTTCGACGTCAGCGCAGGCGGCAACACCTTCACCTCCGAAGGCAATACCCTGACCGGCACCTCCGCCAATTTCGTCGTAAAAGACCTCTATTCGATCGCCAACGGCAACGTCAAGACCCAGACCTATACTTACGGCAAAAGCCGGGTAAATTCACTCTATGGCCTGGCCGAAGTAGGCTTCCGACGCTTCCTGTACATAAATGTCACCGGCCGCGAAGACTGGTTCTCGGTCTACAATCCCCGCAACAACCACGTCTTTTACCCGTCCGTATCCGGTAGCTTCATCTTTTCCCAATTGCTGCCCAACGTCGCCTGGCTGAATTTTGGCAAGCTGCGCCTGGCCGGATCGAAGACAGGCAGCGCCAACGGCGTCAGCACCTACGAAGGACTGCTCAACTATACCATCGCACCGAATCCCTTTAACGGGCAGACCACGGCGACGATCACCGGATCGAACGCGCCCAACGCATCCCTGATGCCATTCAGAACAGACGAAAAAGAAATAGGCCTCGAGCTGCGGATGTTTAACAATCGGTTACACGTCGACGTATCGGCCTTTAGAAAGGTGACCACCGACCAGGTCCTGCCCGTCACCCTTTCCAATACCTCCGGGTACACCAACTCCAAAGCCAACCTGGCCTCCCTGAGGAACAGCGGCCTGGAGACCCTGCTGGAGTTTACACCGATCAGGACCACCCGGTTCAGCTGGACCAGCTCCTGGAATAATTCCTACCTCTCCACAAAAGTGCTGGCCATTTCACCGGGCGTGAACGACTTCCTCTTACTGTATTTCAACGGCACCGGCAACGAGTTCCTGGGACAGATACACTATACAACGGGACTACCGATGAACCAGCTGTATACACGGACATACCTGCGGGACGCCAAGAACAATATCCTGGTCAGCTCAACCGGCCGTCTCCTGGCGACGCCCGACTACAGACCCGTAGGCAGCGCCTTGCCTAAGTTCACCGGCGGATGGACCAACTATTTTACCTACGGGAACCTCAGCCTCGGCGTATTCATAGACTACAAATTCGGCGGAAAGGTAATGTCCTCCACCGCCCTGAACACGCTGAGACAGGGCCTGTCAAAAGCTTCGCTGGTAGGTCGGCGGGACGGAGAGAACGGGATCATATTCCCCGGCATCAACCAGGGCACCGGCCAGCCGAATACCGTTGCGGTCACAGACTTGCAGGGATTCTACGCCGACTACCGCAACCTCCAGATCGGCGACCCCTTCGTATTCAAATCGGACTTCGTCAAGCTGAGAAGCATTTCGATCAGCTACAATTTTACCGATCTCGTGAAAAAGGCCGGCTACCTCAAATTCTTCAAGGGACTTAGCCTGTCCGGCGCAGTACGCAACGTGGCTATCCTTCATAAGGATCTTCCGGGCCTCGACCCCGAAGCCATCCAATCTTCAGGAGACATCCGGACGGGCTATGAGAATTCATCCCTGCCGACGACCCGCAGTTTCAACCTCAGCTTAAACGTAAAGTTCTAATCATGAAAAAAGTACTCAACATATCCATCCTTGCCGGTGTCGTCTTCCTCTTAGCCGGATGCGACAAGAATTTTGTGAAGATAAACACGGACCCCTATGCTGTCACGACCATCGACCCCGCGCTGTTATTTGCAGGCGCAGAGCGCACCTTCACCGGCGCCGGCTGGGAGACCGAGAACACCATCGTCCAGCAATTCGTCAATCCGTTCAACGCCGGCGCCACCCTCGGCCCCAACTTCAATGCAGACATAGACAATTTCAACAACGGCAGATGGGACGCCTCCTATACCGGCTCGGCGCCGCTCAACAACCCCGTGACCGGGGGCATCAAGAGTCTCGTCCAGGCCATGGCGATACTAAAAGGCACCACCAGCTCCGTCAATTTACTAAGCATGATCCGTATCTGGAAAGCGCAGGCATTCATGGGACTGGTAGACGAATACGGCAACGTCCCCTACTTCGATGCCGGCAAGGCCTATACCGACGGCATCTTCTATCCAAAATATGACGACGCCGCGGCAATCTACGCCGACCTGGAAAAAGAGATCAGGGAGGCCACCAACGCGCTGAATCCCGGAGGCGACTATGTATCCGCCGACCTGTTCTTCGGAAAGAACGCCGCGGTGCCGATCACCTCGGCCGCAGCCCAGGTCGCAAAATGGAAGAAGGTCGGGTTCTCCCTTCTGCTCCGCTTAGGCATGCGCTACTCAAAGATCAACGCAGCAAAGGCCCAGTCACTGGCGGCCGAGGCCTTCACCGGCGGAGTAATGACTTCGAACGCAGATAACGTATACGTAAAATATGACGGCACCATCGCGACAAATGTCCTCAACGTCAATCTGGTCAACAACAACCCGCGCTTTTATTATGCGGCAGAACCATTCGTCAACCAACTGAAGGCGACCAATGACCCCCGCAGCCCCTTCATCCTCGCCAAATTCGCCGACCCGAACAATCCGCTCGCAGACCCCAACCCCGACCTCGCCGTCGCCGACCAGTACGGTGTACCCGTGGGCATTATAAGCGACGCGCTCGCTAATCCGCCGTACCGCGGCACAAGGGGCGGCGGCTACAATTATTCACAGCTGAACGTCAAATGCGTCGCCTCCCAGACCGCACCCACTTTCTGGGTGACCTATGCCGGGACAGCCCTCCTGCTGGCCGAAGCCGCCAACAGAGGATGGATACCCGGCGGCGACGCCGCGGCACAGACTTTTTATGAGAGCGGGATCACAGCCGACATGGATACGTACGCGATCTATCCCGGTGGGGGAACGATCTCCTCAGCCGCCAAAACCACCTACCTCACCGATCCCGGTGTGGCCTACAATGCGGCCAACGCCCTCCAGCTGATCAATACACAGTACTGGATCGCCAGCCTGACCAACGGCACGGAAGCCTGGTGTAATTTCCGGAGAACCGGCTACCCCACCCTCAGCCCAAACCTTTTCAACAACAACCTCAACGGCGGCTTTATTCGCCGGCTGTCCTATCCTGACTATGAATTATCAAATAATAAGGCCAACTATCTCGCCGCCGTCCAGGCCATGGGCGGACAGGACAACCTGACGACAAGAATTTTCTGGGACAAGTGATTTGACGATTCCCCTCCTTCCCGGAACGCATACCCCCTTAGCAGCCGGCCAACCAGCCGGCTGCTCATATTGTATTCCCCGGCGAACCCATTTTTGCCCATCACCCATGGTCTTCTCATCGTTTACGTGGTATATTCAAAGTGTATATGAGCTGACGAATGCGATTTTCGCTTTCCGTTAAAGTAGCTTCCGTCCTTTTAATTTCGCTAATAACAATAGAGCAGGGTGAACAGGTCTGAATATCTGGCATCCTCAAGGGTAAATATTTAGTTTGTTGTTCCGATAGCCAATAAAAATAAAATCTACCCTCCTTTAGCAAAAACCATTTGTAAAGCCTGACCGATGCTGTCTATAAGGTCTTCAAAAGAATCGGATTTTGTATAGAATGCTGCTGCCCCCACATCTGCCGGTTGCACGCCTGTATTGAACAAATTGGCCGTCGAATACATTACAATCGGCACTTTTTGCCATCCCGCCACTGCTTTAATTTCTCTCAGACATTCCCAGCCATTTAAAGCCGGCAGGTTAACATCCAAAAAAATAATGTCAACATTAGCTATACCCTCGTTCCTCATACTGGTCAAAGCCTCAATACCCGAACGAAAACGCTCGATGACCACATGGGGATATTTGCTCCGCAACGCGTCGGAAAAGAAAAGAACATCGTCGTCGTCATCGTCGATTAGCAGAAGTTTCAATTATATTCTAAATTCTAATGTATAAGTAATGGATAATAAATATACGTATTTGTTCAATATTACTATAAAGCAATAAATTTCAAAAATTTAAATATTATATATTTTACATATACCAACTGACATCCCACCGCATAATAAAAAGGCACTAGATTTGCCTGCATCTCTTAACCACAACCCGCCTTTTCCAATTTATGCCGGAATTAATAAATATACTTTTGGCCGATGATGACCCGGAAGATATGGAATTTCTGGAAGATGCGCTCCTACAGGCAGCGCCTGCTGCAAAACTGGAGAAATTCCGCACTGGAATTGCGGTTATGGAATTCTTGCGGACAAGCTCGGACAATCAATTACCCTGCCTGATGGTCCTTGACTATAATATGCCCCAGCTCAATGGAGCGCAATTGCTAGCCAGGCTGGGCGAACAGACGCGCTTCAAATATATACACAAGGTTGTCTTAAGCACATCCAATTCATTTTTGCATAAACAGGAATGTCTCAGTTGCGGAGCGTCAGAATATGTGGTAAAGCCCAATAACATAAAAGACATTCTCGCACTTGCCAAAAGGCTGGTGACCTACTGCAAAGAGTGATCATCCATTCCGGGGCAAATAAACAGAGAATATCGCCCCTTTCCCGGCTATCCCCGATGCCGTCATAAAGCCGCCGTGGTTCTGAGCAATTTTTTTACAGAGGGCAAGACCTATCCCCGAACCTTTTACCGGAGTTGTCGGATCGAGTCGTTGAAAAATCTCAAATATCTTGCCGGCGAATTGCTGGTCGAACCCCATGCCATTATCGATTACTGAAAGCCTGTCGTACTTTGTCTCCGGATTCGCTTTGAATTCAGTTAACTCGGCCCCCCCGCCAGGCTGTTGAACGATTTGAATGACGACCGGCCGATCTGGATGACCGTATTTAACAGCATTGTCGACCAGGTTAAATAGCAGCTGCCTGATCTGGAAAGGTATTCCTCTTATAACGCCCAGGCCTTGTTTTTGAATGTTAACCTGGCTATGGTCAGGATCCTCTTTATGAAAGACAATGATTTCGTCAATGACCTCATTCAAATTTATATCCTCAAAATTCTCGGCACTTGACGTGATTCTCGTATAGCTCAACAGGTCTTCGATCAGGCGGGTCATTCGATCACTTGCTGCGATAGATCGGATTAAATACTCTCTCGATTTATTGTCGAGTTCGTTGGCTTGATTTTCAGCAATATAGCAATTATACAGATGGACCTTTCGCAGCGGCTCCTTCAGATCATGTGACGCAGCATAGACGAACTGCTCCAGCTCCTGGTTCTGAAACTTTAGCTGCTCCACATATTTCTTCATTTGGTCTTCTGCCGCCTTTCTCTCGGTCAGATCGCGCGTAACCTTGGAGATGCCAATAAGTCTATTGTTCTTATCATGTAAAGCTGTTAGAACAACACTGCCCCAGAAAGCGGTACCGTCCTTTCTTTTACGCCAGCCTTCGTGGACCGCCCTTCCTTTCTCTTTGGCCTCTGCAAGCAATTGCCAGGGAAGGCCATTTTCCCGGTCCTCCGGCAGGTAGAATTCCTGGAAACTTTTCCCGACTATTTCCTCTTCTTTAAAACCCTTTATTTTTTCCGCCCCTTTATTCCAGTTTTGTACGATACCATCTTTGTCGAGAAGGAATATGGCGTAATCCTGTACCTCATCCACCATTTTATGATATCGTTCCTCACTTTTTTGTAAGGCAGCAATAGCATCTGTTATTTCCTTTATCTGAGAATCTGCAAGCAGACGGTATTTTGTTTCATTTTCCATGACTGCCTGGAAAATCTTTTTCCGTTCTGTTACGTCCACAGTAAAACATCTGGTGTGCACAAACCGCCCCGACTCCCTGAAAACACTGGAGCTGATCTCCACAGCACGAACAGAACCGTCTTTGCAGCGCAGCTCGGATTCATAATTGTTCAATACCTGGTCATTATGCAGACGCCTCAGAATGTCTTCGATCTTTTCCCGGTTTACGTGAAAATCTGAGATGGACCGTCCAATATATTCTTCCTTAGTATATCCCAGCAAATCCAGTTCGGCCCTATTGGCCCATAAGATTATGCCGTTTTCATCTACACAGTGTAAACAGACATTGGCGTTATTTACATAATCTTCCAGTTCCTGCGATTTCGCTGTCAGCTTCTTTTCGGCGATCTTCTGGCTGGTAATATCATAAAGACAATTGATGATCCCAACACGGTGTTCGTCCTTGTCTATCAACGGAGCGACATGTACGGAAATGTCAACCCTGGAATGATCGGGACGCTCCATAATAAGATGTATATCCTTTCTGGCCAGTCCGTCCGACAGGCAGGTTGCGGCCGGCGACTTGTCATGCGGAAGATAGCTGCCATCGGCCGTATATAGCCGATATGCGCCATTATAACGTTCAGATGGATCGCCAGCCACCGGTTTTCGCCCCCACAAGATGGCCGCTTCCTCGTTGTACTCGACAATAGTACCTTCGTCATCACAGACATATGCAGCTATGGGCAGGAAATAAATAAAACCGGTATTCGCTGGGTCTTCCGAACGTCCCCTGGCCGTGACAACCCTATGTTCCTTCATTGCTGGCGATTTATTTTAAAATTAATCAATATTTGAAAAATACCGGAAATACGGTCCAAATTAGGCAAATGATTAATCATAACCCATACTACTTCTGGCGGGGCCACCTGCGTGGCATAGGATTTTATTATCGTACAGGATAAACTTATCCATGCAAACAGGAGCAATCTGGATCATTGACAGCGACCTCGAGGACCACGATATTGTCCGGGAGGTGTGGAATGAGCTTCAAATTACTAACGACCTGATCTTCTTCCCCACGGCTGAACAGACGCTTTCCCGTCTTTCGGAAATTCAGGAAGCTCCTTTCATCATTATCTGTGGACTTAATCTTCCGGGAACTAACGGCTTCGAACTCCGTCAAAAGATGCTGGAGGCCGACTCCAAAATTTTCAAAAGCGTACCATTTATTTTCTGGTCAACCGAGGCATCAGAAGCCCAAATCACCCGGGCATTCAATCTTTCTAGTCATGGATTTTTTATAAAAGAGAATTCAATCGAAGAAGTAAAGAAAACATTCACTACTATTATTAATTATTGGCTCAAAAGCAGGATGCCTTCAAAAATGAGATAGGGTTATTACCCGTTGATCACCTCACCCCCATTGATATGAATGACCTGTCCTGTCATATAAGAAGAGTCCTCGCACGCGAGAAACACGTATGCGGGACCCAATTCCGAAGGCTGCGCCGGGCGCCCCATCGGGACGTCTTTCCCGAACGACCTGATCTTTTCCTCATCGAAGGTCGATATGATCAGGGGGGTCCAGACAGGTCCCGGCGCGACAGCATTGACACGGATTTTTTTCTTAGCCAGATTGGAGGCCAGCGACCGGGTTAAAGATACAACAGCTCCCTTCGTGGAGGAGTAATCCAGAAGCGTAGGAGAAGACCGATAGGCCGTGACGGATGTGGTGTTGATGATAGAGTCGCCCTCCTTCATATGTTCCAGGGCGGCCGCCGAAAAATGGAACTGGGAGAAAATATTGGTTCGGAAAGTATCCTCCAGCTGAGCATCAGAAATGTCGCCAATCTTTTCCTGTGGCTGTTGCATCGCGGCGTTATTGACCAGGATGTTCAGTCCGCCGAGTGTCCTGGTTGCCTGTGCTACCGCTTCTTTGCAAAAAGCGCTATCACGGATATCGCCCTTTATCAGGTGGCATTTCTTCCCTTCCGCTGCTATTAGCCGGGCGGTTTCCTGTGCATCGGTATCCTCGTCAAAATACACAATGGCTATGTCAGCGCCTTCGCGGGCAAAATGGATACAGACCGCCCTACCGATACCGCTGTCTCCACCGGTCACCAACGCGGATTTTCCCTCCAGCTTACCGGCGCCTTTATAACCGGGTTTAATATATTCCGGACGCGGATGCATTTCGTGTTCTTTGCCAGGCTGGTGCGATTGCTTTGTAATTGGCGCCTTATAGTGTGTGCTTTTAGCCATGGTAATTCTTTTTTTCAAAAACTGCCGCAGACAGACGGACGAAACCCTTACCCAAAGGGTTCCGGTTCTGCCCCCTTCTTTCGGGTTGAAGGTCCTCTACTTCATAAGTTTCATGGGAGTTCACTTTTGAACGGTCCTGCTGACCTTTAAGTTGTTTATTGTCTGACATGGTAAGTAAGTTTTTCAACAGATGAACAAAATTTATGCCCCGTCCGTAGAAGTTATTGCCAACTGGCGACGAACCTGCTACAGGCCTCCCTTAGAGAGTCATAAGTTTGGTAGCCGCTGAGAAGTACAGTGCAATGGCCAGGGGATCTGAACAGAAAGGTCGGCATGCGGCTAATATTTAAATATTTACATTCCTGCAGGTCTTTTCTGAATAAGTTCGCCCCTTCTTCACCAATCAGGTCCTTTTCAAATTTTTGCAGATCAAATACCGGATACTGGCTTTTTAGCGAAGTAGCGCAGGATAACAGGACGTCATTCCTGGCTATATTGAGACCTTTCACCATTACAGCATCCTGAACTAAATTTAAAAAATCGGCCACCAGTCCCGAAGACTGGAGTTCGACGCATTTAACGGCAATACACGCGGGAAAGGACGAGGCAGGAGGATCGGTGATCCATATCCGGTCATTGATCGTCGCGCCCGATAGGACCCGGGCAAGCATCCATTCCGGACCCATTTGTACAGGGTTACGAATAGAATTGATACTATCATTAAAATGTTTCCAGGAAGGGAGAAGGCCTCCCATTTTATATTTCACAGCCACGGGAATAACGCCTTCAAGATGGGCGAGCAAATTCTTCCATTGCGGCCACATGGCCCATGTCCAACAGCAAAGAGGATCGGTATAGAAGGTAATTTCTAAACCGATCGCACTGTCGGGCTTTACAATATTATTTCCTTGGAGACTTTTTCCGCCTTTTTGCTCCATTGCTTTGTTTTTCAGATTGATCCGTATCTTCTTCAGCCAGGGATTTATTCCATTGCTGCACACCCGGAGGCACTGCCGCGGTAACCTCGGCGCTCTTGATCCCGCTCACTTGCTTATCCACCTTCCGCACCGCCTCTTCGGTCCGGTCCGTACCTGCTGCCTCATGTTCCAGCAAACCATTTGTTTGCAGAACATAGTTCACAGGGTCTTCGATGAACTGAATGGTTTCGCCGAGTTGCGTCGTTTTGCCCTCGTTCCATGGACCGGTAAAATCATTCCCACTGGACATATTGAAGTAGACATTGCTGAACTTCGGATCGCTTTGCAGTACCCCGGGAGGAAAATTGGGTTGAATCGTCGATAAGGCCGCCTCGAACATTTGATAGTGCGCTACTTCACGGGTCATTAAGAACGTAAGTGTTTCCATAATGTAGGGATCTGTAGTGAACTGCATCAGATATTCATAGACCATTTTGGCCCTGGTCTCAGCAGCGACATTAGACCGGAGATCAGCGGAAAGGTCACCCTGGCAATCCCCATTTATATACGCTGCCGTCCAGGGAACGCCCTGGCTGTTGGTATAAGCAGGCGTGCCCGCACTGCCCACAAAGAACTGGGGCGCCGTCATCCCCTGGTGAATCACTTCTTCTTTTGCAGCCTTGCCATTCAGGAGTTTCATGATCTCCGAGCTCTCCGCGGCATTCTTCAGATCCCCATTGATACCTGTCAGCAGCATCTGAATGGTTGCGCCAACTATTTCGAGGTGACTGAATTCCTCTGTGGCGATGTCCATCAAAAGGTCATACTTATCCGGATAGGGGTTCCTGGCCCCGAAAGCCTGTCCAAAATAGCGGAGTGCCGCCGCCAGTTCTCCGTTGGCCCCTCCGAACTGTTCAAGCAATAGGGTGGCAAATGCAGGATCCGGCCGGGACACCCGGGCATTAAATTGCAGGTCTTTGACGTGGTAGAACATTTGTAATGATTTGAGATGATAAGGAAGATATCTTTTACACCTAAATAATCATACCACCAACGTAGTTGGCAAAAAAAGCAATACTCCTCCTGCTCCCGGCCGGCACAAAATTTACATCAGCCTAAAAAAATACTTGCTACTTTTGCCTCAGTCGCCCTTGCCCCGGCATCGGCTGCGGCAGGTAGCAATGGCCATTATACCTCTTTCTTTACGGCCGTTATTTCTCCGTTGCGCTCGATATAAATCTTTCCTATTTTTTCCAGGTCCTCGGTCACTGCCGACTTTCTGACCCCCTGGATCACGTCCTCCTCGCAAACCAACGCCCTTCCCATATTTTGGCTAAGAAATTTTCCCTCTTCGAACAGCAGGATTTTCTCGCCTTCTATGAGGCGGGAAATTCTTTTATGATGGGCGCTCAGCCACGCTATCACCCGGTGAAGCAGCACTACTGCCGTAGATACCCCGATGACAGGCAGGAAGCCGGACGCTCCCACAACGGCACGGCTTAGTATAGCTCCGAGCATAATACTGATGATATTGTCCAGCGGCATATGCATACCGAACGATCGCCGGCCGGAAAGACGGATAAGCAACAACGCCAGAAAAAAGACAACTATGCCTCTGGCTGTCATTTGAAGGAGCGTCAGATCCTTCCCTTCGCCAAAAATATCAATAAGGATTTGCATGGTAAAAGTATTATTTTGAACATTGTAAGACGACGACCAACCGACTAATGACATCTATCATGCTATCAGGCGCGTTAAAGTTCGGCAATTGATCTACTCATACCCATATTGAAGATTAGTTAAATCATGCGTATTAAATAAAAAGACTGAACCTGTACCGGAAACCGACATAAGATTAAAAGCCCTCTCAAAGGAGGGCTTTTTTGGGCAGGGTTATCCAAATGACCAGTTACTTTCCGCCGGTATTCTCACGAGAAATAAAACCCTTACATAATGCACTCCATTGAACTCTGGAAAAACTTACAATGGCGCCGGCTGCTACCATGGCATTCCGTAAATTATCTACTACTCGTTCGGACGAGACATTTGGTGTTTCATTCCTCCCATGATAGGTGGAGGTTATTTTGTCCCCATGGCGATGGATAATAAATGTCGAACTGGCTTCCGCGTCAAAGAAATGTGCAGCAGCGCCGGTCGTACCAGGCTCCGGACAGGGGTGTACCTTCATGGCAACCCATTCGTGTTCTCCGGCGGGATCAAAATAGTCGTCTATAATCTCTATGATTGCCCAATCGTATCCGTGGCCATGCATCGGTCCGGGGCCTGGTATATCGATGCGCAAATAATCGCCCGTATCGGCGGGACGTTCTGCGAGCTTTCCTTCAGAATCCACCAGGTTGAAATGAGCGCTGGCCCAGCCCGCAAGATCGTGCCATTTTTCGGGATGTAGAAGGCATTCCATGGCCTGGTTGAACAGTTCGTGCGCCCCGGCCCAGTCAGGCATAGTTGTAGAAAATTCAAGGTCCGTAGGTTTGCCTTTGTAATTCTCTGGGACAAGGGCAGCAGCCGTCGTCAGCATAATTCGATTTTTTTTCAGTTATGGGATAAAAAACTGACAAGATAAAATCATGCCAGCTCTACCCGGCATATACCAGGGTTTTCAGCTGGCGGAAGTAGCGCCATCCCGAAACCCGAGCCCGCAACTCATCTGGCTAGGGCGCACTGTTGAACAGGTACCAACGGAGCGCTCGGCCATTTTCATCAGGGGAGAAAAGCTAACCCGGATTTCCACGGCGAGGATCCTTTGTCGGTTCGCCTCCCGCTCGAGATTTTTCGATAGTCTTAGTACCTTCGACACCTTCCTCCCCTGGGTCGATCAACGCCTCGGGAAGCCGGGGCCCCCTCCTTACCAAACCCCATTAATGATTCAGCATCCTCATCGACGCCTCCGCATACCGTTGCCCCTTCACAGCCTCCTTGGCAAACAACCCATCGATCGCAGCAACCTCCGCCACCGATAGATCAATATCTACAGCCCCCGCATTCTCCTCCAGGTACTTCCTCCTCTTCGTCCCCGGTATCGGAATAATATCCTCTCCCTTCCCCAACACCCAGGCCAGCGCCAGCTGCGAAGGCGTACAACCCCTCTCTGCCGCCATGGCCGCAAATGCACGAATAACGGCGGAATTATTCTCCAGGTTCTCCCCCGTAAACCGCGGCAGCCCCCTCCGGAAATCCCCATCTCCCAAATGCTGCACATCCAGCGCATTCGTGATCAACCCCCTCCCCAGCGGCGAATACGCCACCAGGCTGATCCCCAGCTCCCGCGTAGTCGAGAGTATATCCCCCTCCACATCCCTCGTCATCAATGAATATTCCGTCTGAAGCGCAGCAATAGGATGCACCGCATGCGCCCTACGGATGGACGCAGCCGACGCCTCGCTCAATCCGATATAACGCACCTTCCCCTCCTTCACCAGCTCAGCCATGGCGCCAACCGTATCCTCGATAGGCACCGAAGGATCCACCCGATGCGCATAGTAGAGATCGATCACATCCGTCTTCAGCCGCTGAAGGCTCAGCTCAGCCGCCTCCCTGATCCATGCCGGCGACGCGTCGAGATAAACACCGGGGCTCGAACTAAAACCCGCCGCGCCATCCTTGTAGCGGAAACCAAATTTCGTAGCGATAAAGACCTCCTTCCTCCGCGGGACCAGCACCTGCGAGATGAGCTTTTCATTGGCCCCGTTGCCGTACATATCGGCCGTGTCCCAAAAATTAATACCCAATTCCAGCGCCCTGTTGAGCGTAGCGATACTTTCCTTGTCATCCACAGAGCCGTAGGCATGGCTCATACCCATACATCCCAGTCCGATAGCGGATAATTGTTCACCTGTTTGTCCAAGTTGCCTGTATTTCATATCTGTCGATTTAAGACATAAAATTACACCAGCACACCCGGGCGGCGCTTACCCCATTCAAACAGATGCTTATAAATTTCAAACAACCCCTTGCCGGAATGCCCCGGGGCTTTGGCGGGTGTGCTTCTTGAAGAATTTGGTGAAATAGGCCGGCTCTTCGAAGCCGAGACCATATCCGATCTGCGCGATATCCCAGTCCGTATGCTGGAGCAGGACCTCCGCCTCCCGGACGATCCGCGAAGAGATATGGTGCGTCGTGGTCTTCCCGGTCACCTGCTTGACGCTTCGGTTCAGATGATTGGTATGCACAGAAAGATAGTGAGCATAGTCGTTGGCCGAACGCAGGCGCAGCGCGCTATCCGGACTCTCGATGGGGAACTGCCGCTCCAGCAGCTCCAGGAACATAGCCGTCGTACGCGAGGCCGCATTGGCATGTCGCTTATACCCCTCAGCCGGCTGCATCTTGATGCCTTCATGTATCAGCAGATGCAGATAGTTACGCAACAGATCATATTTATGGGCATAGTCCGATTCCAGCTCCGTGATCATCTTCCGGAAAGTCGAAGATATATCCTCTACCTGCGCCTGGCTAAGAAAAAAGATATGATCACCGCCCGCCTTGAAAAGAGAGGAATCATTCAACGCCTCTTTGCTCTGGATAAAGGCCTCCGTAAAAAGACAAAACCATCCCTCCTGTTCCAGGGACATCGCTTCCCACGAATAAGGCACCAGCGGATTGGAGAAGATCAGCGCCGGCCGGTCGATGGTGATCCACTTCTCCGCATAATTGACCGTCCCGGTACCGATCACCAGCGAGATCTTATAAAAATCACGCCGGGCATACCCGCTCTCCCCCATCTTGCTCCAGGCGCTGCGCGAAAAGATATTGATATGCCCTGCCCCTGCATTATGCATCGAAAGCCCGTTTGAATTGGCATAAGGGCGCGACCGATAAAATTCCTCGATGGTCTCTGTGCTGATCATAACCTAAAGTTAGCCAATCCGACCCATATTCATCACACCAGCGGCACAGGCCCCTCCGGCACTCACGCCACCGGCTCGCGTTCCATTAACACCCCCGCCAGCTCGCTGATCCGGTTGGAGATACCCACTTCATTATCATACCACGCCACCAGCTTCACCATCTTACCGATCACCTTCGTCAGTCCCCCATCCACGATAGACGAGTGCGTATTGCCCAGAATATCCGACGACACCAGCTGCTCTTCGGTATATTCCAAAACTCCCTTCAGCGAATTCCCGGCATAATGCTTCAACACCTCATTGAGGGTCGAAACCGTCACCTCCCGTTTCAGATTGATCGACAGATCGACCACAGAAGCGTCGATCACAGGTACCCGATAGGAATACCCATCCATTTTCCCCCGCAGACCAGGCAACACATCCCCGATCGCCTTTGCCGCTCCTGTCGTCGTCGGAATAATGGAATAGCTGGCCGCACGAGCCCTCCGCAGATCGCGATGCGGCGCATCCTGCAAATTCTGATCTGCCGTAAAAGCATGTACCGTCACCATATATCCCGATTCAACCCCATACTCCCTGTCCAGTATTTGCATCAGCGGAGCGATACAACCCGTCGTACAGGACGCCGTCGAATAGATCAGCTCGTCACCGATCATATCATCATTCACGCCATGCACAATTGTCGGCACCCCTCCCGTAGCCGGTGCCGTGATCAGGACCTTCCCCGCACCCGCATCGATGTGCGCACTCGCCAACCCCTTATCCGCAAACCTACCCGTCGACTCGATCACCAGGTCAACCCCCAGCTCCTTCCAGGGTAGCCGCAGAGAATCCCTCTCACTTAACATCTTGATCAACTTCCCATTCACGCGGATACCATCCGTCTCAGCCAGCACCTCGCCCGGAAACTTCCCATGCGCCGTATCATACTTGAGCAAATGAGCCAACGTCTTGATATCGGTCAGATCATTGATCGCCACAACTTTGATATCCGTCTTGTCTTGCAGCGCACGAAGGGTCATCCGGCCTATACGGCCCAGACCATTAATTGCAACTTTCATATTTCTTGATTTATTTACGCAGTCACGCGCGAGCCCGCAGCCATCGCCCCAACACCCACACCCGGAGTCCCATCAGTCACCTCCGGGATCCACCCGCTCACCCCCGAGCTCCGGAAAGAATTTCGATAATCCGAAGGCGTCGTCTTCAAATTCCTCAAAAATACCCTCCGCATCGACACCAACCCTCCCAGCCCGCATCGCTCAGCAACGCGTTCGAGACTGATATCGGTATCCTCCAGGTATTTCCGGGCCGATTCGACCCTGAGTCGTTCTACATATTTAGCAGGAGAGTAGCCGGTTTGCTTATGAAAAACCCTCGTAAAATTCCGGGGGCTCATGCTCAATTGTGCGGCCATCCGGTCAACATCCAGCCGCTCATGCAATCGCTCGCTTAGCCATGGCCGTAACTTCTCGGCGAGACTGGCAGTCTCGAAGACGGGCAATAAATTTCCAAACTGTATCTGACACCCCGGCCGGCTCAGGAACACCACCAGCTTCCGCGCGATCTCGCCCGCAATCTCCCTCCCATAGTCCTGCTCCACCAGCGCAAGCGCCAGGTCGATCCCTGATGTGACGCCCCCCGAAGTATAGATCGGGCCATCCTGGGTATAGAACGCATTCGCGTCCACTTTCACCAGCGGATAATTCTTCTTAAGCCGCTCGCACAAGTCCCAGTGAGTTGTCGCCCGCCGTTCATTCAGCAGCCCCGCCCTTGCCAGCACAAATGCTCCCCCACACACTGACCCGATCCTCCTCGTCTTCCGTGCCTCCAGCCGGGACAGCCAATCAAAAAATTCCTCGTAGTCCGGGTTTTCGAAGTTGGTAAAATCATTCCCCGCCACCAGCAACGTATCTATCGGTCCCACGATATCCATGGCACAATGCTTACACCTGATCTCGAGCCCAGAATGACAGATCACCTGGCCACCACGGGTCGGGGATACAACGATCACCTCATATCCATGCGGCGACCCCGAACGTCGCAGGACCTTATCCGCAAAATTGAACACATCCGCAGGCCCCGCCACATTCAACAAAAAGCCGCTCGACATCATGACGATGACAACTCTTTTCCTGGGCTGGACGCGGCCCAAACCATTTTCTTCACTCCTCATACCATAAAAATAACACAAAACCCGGCCGTCGCAAAGGACATAAATTATACAATTTCGGCCATCACCAACCCTCATTTGACCCGCGCCCCCAACACCCTCGAAGTATGGGCGCTGAAATACCCCAACGCTCCCCCTGTCATATTGCTAACAGGGTTCCCCGGATACGACCCTCCATTCCCCGTAGCCGCCGCATCCAGACCCGACCAATAATTATACATGGCCTCATCAAGACATTGCATTTCAACAAAAACACTATCCCCAACATGCAACGTGCTGTCCGGGTCGCTGCGAGCCAGATCATATCCATTGGCCTGCCCCGCACTATACTGGCTATTCCAGTAATATAGTGTCTTATCCAGCTCACCATTGATGGTCTGATTAAATAAATAGTAGGCCACACCCGGCCCTGCAGGATTGACAAACTCAGGCATCGCCACCAGCACCGTCTTCCCGGTATTCGTTATCGACCCGACACTCAGACCATCCAGCGGCACAAGCGCCGGCATCACTGAGCGAGCGTTAAAACTATCCCTGCCAACAACCACATCCAGCACATAGCCCCGCCCCGGCACACCCCGAATATTCCGGGTATAATAATTACCCCCACCACTATCGACCAGTACCTCCTTATTCCCCTGGTCATCCGAAACCTCCACTGTCGCCCCAACAACTCCGCGCCAACTATTACTATCATAGAATGCCCTGGTCTGAAATACCCGCACCAGGTAAGGACCAGGCTGATCGGTAATATTTCCTTCGATGACATATTGCGCCGGTGCTGTGCGCAGCGGCAGCTTCACCACTTTCGTGCACGCCGGGCACAGAACACAAAAGATCAGGATAAAAATTATCTTCATTGACATAGGTTTAAAATTTTGCAGCGAGAGTAAAATAGGGTACGATACCAAAAAGCGAGGTCTGGACGGCCTGGGTCTCCGCAGCATTATGCGGGTCCTGCCGGAAATTGATAAAGTAAGCATTCCACCGGTCGTACGCATTATAAACTCCAAATGCCAGTTCCACCTGGTACCATTTCTTCTTCGGAAAATGCCGCACCGCCCCCAGGTCAAGCCGGTGATACGCCGGCAGCCTGTACCCATTGCGTTCGGCATAATAGAAGGCGATGCGCCCATCGGCGATATATTTCCCGCTCGGATAGCTGACCGGACTACCGGTATAATAGACCCAGTCCGCCGACAAGGTCCAGCCCGCATTCGGCTGATAGATAGCCACGATCGCGGCATTATGGGTACGGTCGGGCGTGGCATTGTACCATCGCCCCTCATTGATGCCATTGATCTGCAGCTGCGACCTCGACAACGTATAGCTCACCCACCCCGTCAGCTTCCCGCTCGTCTTCTTCAGCTGGGCCTCCACACCATAGGCGCGTCCCTTTCCGAACAGGAGCTCGCTCTCGACGATATCGGTAAGCTCCAGGTTGGCTCCGGTTCGATAATCGATCTGGTGCTGCATCGTCTTATAGTACGCTTCTATATTCCACGAATAACCACCGCCGCCACCCTCCCGGTAATACCCAAGCGAAAACTGATCCGCGACCTCAGGCCGGATATTATTATTTGTCAGCGCCCATCGGTCGGTTGGCACGCTGAGCGCCGAATTGGCCAGCAAATGCACATTCTGCACATTCCGCGCATACGCAGCCTTCACGGAAGAAAGCTCATCCAGCTCGTAGCCAAGACCAAGCCTGGGCTCAGCGTTAAAATAATTCTTCGCAGACCGGCCCCTGCCATAATTCAGGGTGTCCGTCACTTTCCCATCCCCATCGAGATGATAGAACCGACCCGGCCCCAACACGTCATACCCCGTCAGTCGAACGCCATAACTTATCGTCAGCCGCTCCCCCTCCTTCCAGTCATCTCCGGCAAACAACGAGCTCTCCCACCCATACCGGCTTTCATAGCTGGAATCGTTGAGACCCGAACCCGGCAAAGCAACCAGCTTCGCCGGGGCGATGACGTGATAAACAGATTGCAATCCAAACCTCACCACATGCGCCGTCCCCGGATACCATTCCCACTCCTGTCTCAGCGAATAGTCGTTCAACGCAGATTGAATATCGAACGAGCTGTTAGTGACATAGACCGTCACCGAAGTCGTATAATTGCTCAGCGCAACCGTCGTGTTAGTAAAAAGCTTCGACCCAAAAACATGATTCCATCGCAACGACGCAACCCCATTGCCCCATTTGAGCCCAAACGTCTTATAGATACTCAGATCATCCTGCCCCAGATACCCCGCTCCATATAAATGATCCCGGCTACCAAGCCGGAAATTGAATTTCGCATTGAGATCATAGAAGCCGATCCTGTCCCGGTTGATCGTGGTATCATCGCTGCTGGCTAACACCTGATTCAGCCTCGTCGCCCTGCCCGCGACAACAAATGCCGACTGCCCCTTTTGTATCGGCCCCTCCACCTCACCGCTGATCGTCAGCAAACCTTCCCCCGCCCGCCCATGAAAAGCCTGATTATTTCCCTCATTCATCCGCACATCTTCGATAGAGGACAGACGGCCGCCATACTGTGGAGGCATATTCCCCTTATACACCGAGACATCCTTTATAGCATCCGAATTGAACGTGGAAAAAAGCCCCAGCAAATGCGAAGGATTATACACCGTCGTCCCGTCCAGCAGGATCAGGTTCTGATCCGGCGCACCACCCCGCACATAAAAACCGGTATTGCCCTCCCCCGCCGAAGACACCCCCGGCAACAGCTGTATCGTCTTCAGTACATCGGTCTCGCCAAGAAACACCGGCACCTTCCGGATCGTCGCCATCGACAGCCTGTCCGCCCCCATCTGTGTGCCCTGCAGCTTGTTGTCCTTGTCATAGGCGCTTAGAACAACCTCCTTCAGCTCGCCGACGTCGCCGAGTGCGACATCGAGCGACACATCCTTATTCAGCCGGATCGTATCTCTAACCGGTCGCATCCCTACCGTGGAAAATACAAGAACATAATTGCCTTCAGCCAGCGTGACAGAATAAAAACCATATTGATTGCTGATACCTCCCCTGTTCTGTCCCTCCACCACAACAGAAGCATGGATCATGGGCTCGCCGCTCCTGCGGTCCCTGATAGTACCGTTAACAGTATACTTCTTCTGGGCAAAAGAATTGAACGCGGCGACAACGAGCAGTAGAATTAAAGGTCCTGATGGCATAGTGGTAAATGTTTGCCAGAATAAGACAAGAACCCCTCTCTTTCCCCTTAGCCAAAAATTATAAAAGTAAAATGCCCGTGCTGAAACCCAGCCAGACAGTTTTGTTCCCTCCCCATATCCCCGACAGCGGACCCTTAGCCCATTCAGGCGGCCACGCCACACCCTCAGGGCTATGCGAAGACGCTACATATACCGCAAAGCTGGGACCCGCGAACAGGCTGATCTTCTTCGAGACCTTATATTCAAGCTCCGGCTGAAGCCGGTACAGCGCTCCTAACTTGGAATGCCAGTCGTACAACGCTTCACCCATCAGCTGCGTATACAATCCAAACGCCCCCCGGAAACGAAAATCTTTCCCTATCCCATAGCCGAAAGATATCGGCTTCTGTGTCGACCAGGGATTATATCCCACAAGCAAAAGGCTGTTCAGGTTCTTATTCCCCTGAATATACTCCACGCTGATCCCCGTGACCTCCCTCACTGCCACGGCTACCCGGTGTACGCCACCATGCTTGACCGTGCTGATCAGCCCGATGCTATATCCGGTAGAAGAATCGGCCACATTAAAGAGCCCTATTTGCACCCCCTTTAAATACTTCGCATTATTGAATACCCCGCTGATCTGTACGCCCTTCACCGTATCCCTCCCAATATTCTGGTAGCCGGCGATCTGCACGCCGGACACCGTCCCGCCCGCGAGGTTCAGGAATCCTGCCACCTGGACAGACCGGACTTCCCGCTTGTCGATATTAAAAACCGTCCCCAGCTCAAATCCATTGAGCCCCGCCGTATATCCGCCAATAAGATTCAACGAGAATTTGTTCATCACCTGGCCGCTCATCCTGCCGTTCGTGCCCAGGAAAGGCAACAGGCTCAGCTGCGCATTCCCGCGGGTAAAGAAATGCGAAAGATTAAGACTCTGGATACGCTGCCGGGAAGAAAGCAGGATACGCGCCCAAAAACTGCGCTCCAGCGTGCCCGCGGACAGATACGCCGGCGGCAACAGCTCGGGCTTCACGGGCGAGAGCCCAATGCTCAATTGCTGATCATATCCCGGATAGACAAATACGCTGGTGTCCCGGTACCACGCCTTGCTCACCGTTACCACCGGATAAGGGTCTTTCGACCCGAGGTTCAGTCGGAAATAGCCCTGTTTATTGGTCAACGTGGCCTGCAGCTGCGTCTTGACAAAAACGCTCGCATTCTCCACCCCCTCGCCCGTTTCAGGGTTCGTTACATAGCCCGACACCTGGTAGAACCGCTCTACGGGCGGTTGCCCCGTCGCAGGCCGGAGGAGGATGACATACCTCCCCTGTTCTGTATAGACATATCCCTGGCCTAGTACAATATCCAGCACCGACCTCACCGGCACGCCCCTGACACTGACAGTCACCAGGCTGTCCTCCCGAATGATATTGCTATTGTACGAGAATTCAAAGCGACCCTGACGGGCTATCGTATCCAGCACCCGGGCCAGCGGCAAACTCCTGACATCAAGCGAGATCAGCTTGCCCAGCTGCTGGGCGTTGGCGCCAGGCATAGCGATCACCACCGCAATGAATGCGATCAAAAAAACCCGGATAACAGCTATGTACAAGCGGTCCCTCAATCGTCAGGTTGTTTCATAATGATCATATCTCCGTTTTTTTCTGTGACCAGACCAAAAGTCCGGGTGATCACCCCTAGAATACTATTCAGGTCGTCGTGGTTAGTAAAAGTCGTGGTCAATAAAAGATCGCGGACGGCATCACCACGGATGACGATCTTAACACCATAGGCCTCGTTAAGCGCAGCCACCAGTTCCGGCAGAGGGGTCTTGTGGCAAACAAACTTCCTCGTGCGATAATACTGATAGAGCTTGTCTCCGGTCGTCACCTTGCTGATCCCCCCATGTACACCAATCACAACCTTCTCCCCCGCACCCGCCCTGACACTCTGCACACTATCCCCGACGACAATAGCGCCCTCCTCTACGACCACCTCCGTCCTTCCATTCACCGCCTTCACATTAAATGACGTTCCGACATCCCGGATGGTTACGCCGCCGACCTCGACCGTAAATGGCCGGCTCGCTTCATGGACCACCTGGAAAAACCCCTCTCCGGTAAGTCTCGCGACACGACCGTCCCTGGCAAGGACCAGGGAAGAAAATTTATTCAACGTCACCCGGCTCCCATCTGGAAGCGTATCGGTCCTGACAGCAGCCCCCGCCGTAATAGATAATCCAGCGCCCCCATTGTCACCCCTTCTCGTCAGCCCCCACCAGCCGCCAACACCCGCCGCCAATAAAACGACAACAGCCACCGCCACTGCCCGCCATGGGAATAGTTTTACCACCCTAACCCTCACGGGCCCCTCACCTGCCTTAACAGGGATCTTCCCGCTTTGCACAAACCGCTGCCAGGCCGCCCCGGCATTGACCGGCCGGGGAGGCCCCAGCCGCCGGCTCTCCTCCCATATCCTGAAAAGACGATCGGCATAATCCTTATGGCCCGGGTCGGCGGCGATCCACCGGTCCACATCTTCCCGCTCCTCCGGCGTCGACTCCCCCGTGAGATATCTCACAAGGAGGCTGCTGCTATATCGGTTGTTTGTTAATTTCACGTTGTGCTGTTCAATGGTGGTTCAATAATAATAAGACCCCGATCAAAATAAATCCCTTCAGCCTCTTGCGCATGATCTTCAGGGCCTTGCTCAGCTGGTTCTCCACCGTCTTTATCGAAAGCCCCATTCTCTCCGCTATCTCCCGGTATTTGAGCTCTTCGAACCGGCTCAGCTGAAAGATCGTCCGGCACTGCTCCGGCAGCTCCTCTAACGCAAACTGGAGCCTCGCCTCCAGCTCCAGATAGCTCTTGGCATCCGGCGGAGGTGGCGCCAGACCCTGCCCCTCCCGGTGCAGGATAAATTTCCTGTAATTTTCCTTTACTTTCTGGTGTTTCTGATAATTGAGACTCTCGTTGTACACCGACCGGTACAGATAGGCTTCCAGGGAACTCTCGATCCGGATCCGCCGCGCCCGCTCAAAGACTTTTACGAATACCTCCTGAACGACCTCTTCTGCAAGATGATCATCCCTCAGGATCGTATAGGCATAGGCATACAAACCCTCGAAATGGGTCTTGAACAGCTGCTCGAATTCCTGGCTTTCGTCTCCTGGCACCATCGGTTAAGATAAGACAACAAGGGTACAATTTACCCCTATTTAAATTTTGCGGCTAACGCCATCTTATCGATTCCCGGGCGGCAGGTACGGCCCCTTGGCTTCACCCCACCCCCAGACCGGCATCGGCGCCTCATCCGAGATCGGGTTCTCAGTAGCATTCGAATTATTCACAGCAATGCGCGACCCCCACTCCAGGTACCCCACCAACGCCGACCGGAATTCGGGGTCGTCCGGTATCCCGATCTCATCGGCAGTCTCCAGCAACAGACCAACCCATCGCTTCCGCTGGGCTTCTGTCAAATGCCTGTTAAGGTGATGAGCGACCATCAACGCATGCGACCCCTTTCTTTCGCCCGTATATAATGCAGGGCCCTTAAAAACCTCGGTAACGAACTGAGCCACATGCGTGACATGCTCCGCCGACATGTTCCGGAACAGCGGCCCCACCAATTCATCCTGCAGCACCTTCTCGTAAAAACGTTTCATCAGCTGCTGCGTCCGCTCGAACCCTCCAATCCATTCGCTTAATGTAGGTATATTTTCCATCCTTCAAATTTAATTACTCCAAACCACCCGCCAATATCCTACTAAAAAGTAGGCCCCTTTCATTAATTTTAAACCATGATTAGCTTAAACAACAAGACGTACACCTGTCCGGTCGACGTCACCCTCAGCCTCATCGGCGGCAAATGGAAATTGCTGATCCTATTTCATCTGCATCACTTCTCCAGAAAAGGCTACAGCGAAATAAAAAGCAACCTGCCGGGGATATCCGAAAAGATGCTATCCCAGCAATTGCGCGAGCTGGAAAGGGACCAGCTGATCAGCAAAGACGCGATCTCGAAAAAACCTTACCGTGTCGAATATTTCCTGACGGAGAAAGGAAAGACCCTTGGCCCGCTGTGTGAATTTGTCAGTCAATGGGGGATCGACTATCTAAAGGAACATAATATCGATTACGTCCAGGACCAGCATCTCTATAAATAAGGGGTGACCCTTTTGATCCTCATTTACCTCACCGGCTGCCGCCATCCATCGACCACCTCCATAACACCACTGCACTTTCAACACCTGCAGGACCTGACCTATACCCTGACACCCGAATTCCCCTATATCCCCGTTCACAACCTGACATTCCCCTTTAGCATGCGACCCATCGCCACTATTCCAAAGAATGGGGTGGCGGCTAATACCTGGCATATCCACGAGCACCTGGGGACACATATCGATGCCCCCAACCATTTTAACCCAACCGGCATCTCCGTAGATCAGATCCCGCTTGAAGACCTGGTCGTCCCGGTAGAGGTTATCGACATCCGAAAAAAGGCCGCACAGGATCCCGACGCCGAGCTCACCCTCACCGATATTCGTCAATTTGAAAGCAAGCATGGCTTAATCCCCTCCCATTCATGCGTCATGATGCTATCCGGCTGGGAAAAATGGGTCAAAACACCGAAATACCTCGGCCTGGATTCCCAGGGCATCAAACATTTCCCCGGTTTCTCCACTGCCGCGATCGACTTCCTCATCCGGCAACGACAGATCGCGGGCATCGGCGTGGACGTGATCTCCTTTGACCCCGGCAGAGACAGCACCTACAAGGGTCACCGACTCTTATTTTCAAAAGGAAAATGGGCCGTCGAGAACATTGCTGATCTTGATAAAATTCCCACAACCGGCGCCACCCTTTTTGTCGGCGCTCCAAAGATCGGCCAGGCCACCGGCGGCATCGCCCGCATATTCGCTGCCTGGTAGCCCTCCAATACCATCCTACAGGTATTTCCCGATGAGCTCCTTCAGACTTTCATTGGTGTTAAAACCCAGGCTGGGATTGACAACCTTACCGGCTTTGTCAACCAGCACATAGTGCGGAATACCCGTTATCTGGAATTTGGCCGCCAGGTAGTTGAACTCATCCTGCTTCAGCCGGTAGTGTTCGCCCTTGATAGTAGGGGTCATATTCTTATAGGTCTCTTCCGGTGACGTCTCATTGGTGATATAGACAAACACGACGTCCTTATCCTTCAGCTCTTCTTTCAAAGGAGCTATTTCCTTGATACCGGACCTGCACGGACCGCACCAGGTAGCCCAAAAGTCCACATATACAACCTTCCCACGGTATTTCGCCAGGATCGAATCGAATATCTTATCAGCCCCTGCCAGCGGTGTAGCATTGACAGTATATCCGCTGGCATTCTTATTGGCAGCTATCTGCTGAATAGTCCTTTCGTTCTCTTCAAAAATATACTCCCTCATGACGGGATCTTTAACCACAGCTGTCGCCACCTTTAATGCGCTATCGCCTTTCGGCGTCAGCCTTTCCACGATGGGAGCCAGGATATCCTGTGCCCGCATAATATTGATCGCCTGGCAACCGCTGGACAGCGAAAATGCCGAGTCATACTTACTGTAATAGAAATCCTCAGACTGTTGCTGATACCTGTTTTGAATAAAAGCATTGTGTTCGGTGGTGAATATTTTGAACACGCTGTCCGCCTTTGTGTCCGCCGAATCCTGGCGGATCAACGCACCATCCGGAGTCATACGGGCACATACGGCTTTGTCGTTGTCCGACAGCGCCACTCCGGATCTCTTCAAGCCTTCAATGATCTCCTTAAAATTTAGTTGAAATGTAAAGGGTTGACGCCGCAGCTCTTCAGCGAACTTGATCCGGTTGATAAAGATATAGTAGGAGGTGGAGAGATAAGCCAGGGGGTCGTTGGCGACAGCAGGAGTGATGAAATTGAGATAGCCCGCGGGATAAGGCGGTGCGTCATGGTAGATATAGTGATACTCCATCGCGATGTTCAAATAGCTGTATCTTTCCTCGATCTCTCTGACCTGGAAAGCCTTTCGGCCGATCTCCTTCCGCGCATACAGCGAGTCGATAATATGCATCTCCTTCTTCCCGCAGTCAAAAACATAGGTCTTGAAACTATCCGGAGACATCACCGGCCCCTTCGACACCCCGTTATAGTTGAACACATGCAGGTTCACCACCTTTTGCAGGTCCTCGTTGACACTGGCCAGATTGCCCATGAACCGAACCTCGTCCCCGCCGGCAACCATAAACAGCTGCTTCCCCGGCTCCAGGTAAACCGGGGCCATCGAGCTACCATATTCCATAAACACCTCTTCCGGATTATACATCGGAATCTCCTTTGCGAATCGACCGTCTGGCCCGATCTCCATAAGAAAGTTCTCCTGGTTGCCTGCCAGAATATTGTTTACGACTAACATAATATTCCTGGGGCAATGCTTCGCGTTATAATTCCTGACATACCCGCTAAAACCCGCCATCCCCTTCTTGAGAACCGGCGCTATATAAAGGCTGTCATCGTGTCGAATGGTACAGGCCTTCCTGTCATTATAATACACGGACGACAGACCATTCTTCGTGATCCGGATAGAGGAATCCGACAACCGGCTGATCGTATTCCTTTTTCTAAAACTCCCATAATCGACTATCCTTCCCCCCGACAGTACGACACTGTCGCAAAAGATATAGCTTAGCTCACCCGTACTGCGGTCATACCATTCTCTCTGTAAATACTCGGGAATCAGCGATGCGACGGAGCGGGTCAGCCGGATATCGAATATCTTCCAGCCACTCGATGGATCCTCGCCGTAGTCCATCACTGCGGTATTTTTCCTGATCGCGGGAAAGACGACAGCATACCGCGCCACCCCGGAGTCCGGTATATAATATTCCTTATCGAACGGAATGCCTTCCGTTCGCAGAACATAATGTTTTCCTGTATCGCCGGCCGGCTGGATATAGGTATTCGAAGGTATCCTTATCCAGGTGCCCGGAGTCGCCTTTGTCCGGAAATAAAGGACGGTAACGGAGTCGCGTAACTCCACCCTGGTGATCTTCAGAATAGAGCTGTTCTGTTTGTAACCCACCTGGGGGTTGAGTATGGTACGCTGAGCAAGGACAGGAACGGTCGCGGTTAGTCCGATGCCGAAGACAAGCAATAGAAGATATTTCATAAGTAGGTTAATGAAGGTCTAAGAGTTATTCTATACTATTCTATACTACAATATTTAAAAATAGTACTTTTTCCGCAATGCAACATTAATTTCCTGAACGCGTCTCTTAACACCGTATGACCATTACCGCCAGAAAGGACTGGGTAGACAACCTGCGCTCCTTCCTTACCATCCTCGTCGTCGCCCACCATTCATCCCTGGCCTATACGACCTGGGCCTGGTTCAACACCGCCGCCTACGCCGCCTCCACCCACCCCGTGGTCGACACTACCCGCTGGAAGGGAATGGACATATTCGAAGACTTCAATGACATCTTCTTCATGTCCCTCATGTTCCTGATCAGCGGCATCTTCGTCCCGCGCAGCATCGAAAGGAAAGGCGTAAAAGGGTTCCTCCGCGACCGGTTTCATCGCCTCTTCATACCCTTCGCCATCGGCGTCACCATCCTCATGCCGATCGCCTACTACCCTTCCTGGTATCAAGCCTACCATAACAACGATATAGGCGCCTTCTGGCGCGATTATTTCACCACCGAGGGCTGGCCCGCCGGACCACCCTGGTTCATCTGGGTCCTGTTCGCGTTCAACGCCATCTATGCGCTATCCTACCCTTACACCGGCGCCGGGCTAAACAAATTAACCACCTACCTGGCCACCCGAAAACAACACTCGTTCGCCATATTCCTCATCGGCTACGTCCTCACCTGGCTGATATACGTCCCTATCATATTATTGGTCGATCCCGGCGCATGGACCGGCCTCGGCCCCTTCGACTTCCAGATCAGCCGGATCCTCCTGTATTTTGTCTATTTCCTGCTCGGCACACTCTTCAGCATCCCCGCGCTGTAAACCGGTCTGTTCTCCAACAGTTCAGTCCTCGTAAAAAAATGGCCCCTCTGGCTGGCCGCCGCCCTGTCCGCCTACACGCTCCTGAAGCTCAGCGAACCGCCCCTGACCCGGATGCTCAACGGGAAGGAACTATCCAGGCTGCAAGCCACCCTCATCTACCGATCAATATGGACCTTATCCTGCACAGTCAGTTCCATCGCCTTCCTCACCACCTTTAAAACCTTCTTCAACAGAGATCGCTGGGCATCCCTCTCAGATAATGCCTACGGCATTTACCTGGTCCATTACATCTTTGTCATCTGGTGTCAATACTATCTATTGAGCCAACCCCTGCCGGCCGGAATAAAATTCCTGGTAACCTTCATCTTTTCCGTCTCCTTTAGCTGGCTGATAGTCTACGGCTTAAGAAAGTCCAAACAGGTCCGTAATTATTTATGAACCCAAATTTTTACCCGTTAGTTCCAAATTAGTCCCCTCATTAGCCCTCCTCTTATAGCTTCGTTCCACTAATAGTAAACCTGCTGGAATGAAAAAATTGACGACTGCTTTGCTCCTGCTTGTACAATACATGCAGCCCTACGCTCAATGTCCCGTAAGCGCCCAACCTGTCTCTTTTGTATATAATGGTGTGACCTACACCGGGAACAACGTCACCTGCAGCAATTCTGCAGAGACCACCTGGGACAGCTGGTTCGCCTCCCACTCAAGTACTGCATTCCGGGTCGACGGCGGAGTCGACAACGGGGCCTACAACTGCCACTCCTTCGCATGGGCCAACATTACTACCGAATGGATCAACACAACAGGCACAGCGCCCAGCGTTGCTCCGCAGATATACTATCTGTCCGGTAAATACATCAAGACCACGGACATCAACGACGCGGAGATAGCCGTCTACGGCAATGGCGCCGACCTTCCCGGCATCTACCCCACCCATTCGGCGATCCATCTGACCAATACAACCAGCTCTACCAACGTATTTGCCGTACAGTACCTGCGCCAGAATCCGCAATACGCCGGGTGGTGGATATCAAAATGGGACGGCGGCCCCCTGGCCATTCACCAGCTGAACAGCTGTCCCTATTATTCTCCCGGTCTGCAGATCACCTATTTTAAAAAGGCAGGCGAGACGGGAACCAACTATATCCAGCAGGTTCATTACAATATCGGGGACTATTCTGTCGTAGGGCCCAAGCTGGTCTGCACCTCCGGCTCCCAGTTCCAGATCAGCAACGCCACCACCGGCACCTTTACTACCCTTCCTGCCGGATATACCGTGACCTGGACGGGCAGCTCTCATATCAGCTTCTCACCGGGCGCCAGCGCCTATCCTGTCACCGTTAGTTCCAGCGCCAATGGCTCCGGCGAGTGGGTCCAGGCTCATATTACCTTCCCCGACGGCAGCACTGGTGATGTAGCACAGGACATGGTCTGGTCCGGCGTTCCCGACTATATCCCTTCCATCTCCAAGTCCCAATACCAGCCCGGAGGCCCCGGCTATATCACGATCACGGTTCCCCAGTCCAACACAGAGCTCTATGCATATCCCTTCAACAACGCCGACTTGTTTCCCCCCAATGGCATCGACCTGCACGGCGCCAGCAGCTACTACTGGACCTGTCAGTACAATACCTATAACCAAAATCCCGTCGTCCAGGGAGTGCGCTATACCCAGGGCGGCTTCTCCAATACCGGCCAGGCCATACTGACGATCCACGCCTCCAACGCCTGCGGAACGACCACCCAGTTCCAATCCCTGAGCGTGGTCCCCGGTAGCTATGTATATTCCATGTCCCCCAATCCCGCATCGAACCAGCTGACGGTCAACATTGCAAAGACCAACTCCCAGCCGATCTATTCTGTGCGCATCGTCGATGCTTCCGGCCTCGAACACTACAGATCAAAACAAACAACAAATACCTTTACCATCCCCGTCAGCAATCTCAAGAACGGCAACTACATCCTCGAGATCACCGACGGTAAAACAATCTCCAGCAAACCTCTCGTCATCGCACACTAAATACCATCCATATGAAAAAATTCGTCCTCCTCGTTGCAGCCGCGACCCTTCTGGCGGCCAGCTGCAGCAAGACCGCATCCGACAGCAACACCAACAATACCCCGCCCCGACCGGATCAAACCACAACCACCACTCCCCATCAATCCGGCCCCGGCGATGTCGTCGGCAAAATCACTGTCGGCTATCAGGGCTGGTTTGCAGCACCCGGCGACGGCTCGCCCTGGAGCGGCTGGTGGCACTGGCCGGGCTCCATAGACCCTAACTACAAGGCATGGCCGGATATGCGTCATTACACCCATGCTTATCAGTCCGTCTACAATGCCCTCAACAACGGTCAGCCGTCCACCCTCTTCTCGGATTGGGACCAGTCTACGGTCGATACACAGTTTCATTGGATGCAGATCAACGGTCTCGACTGCGCCGCCCTGCAGCGGTTCAATCCCAACAGTCCGGAAGGTCCTATCCGCGATGGCATAACGGCAAAGGTGAAGACGGCCGCGGAGACCTACGGCCGGAAGTTCTATATCATGTATGACGTTTCAGGCTGGACGAATATGCAGTCGGAGATCAAGGCCGACTGGACGGGCAAGATGAGCGCGTACACCTCCTCCACAGCCTACGCCAAACAGAACGGCAAGCCCGTGGTCTGTATCTGGGGCTTTGGCTTCAACGACGATAATCATAACTTTTCGGCCAGCGCCTGCCAGGACGTGATCAATTTCTTCAAAGGGCAGAACTGCTACCTCATCGGCGGCGTCCCCCGCGAATGGCGCACCGGCGTCGGCGGTTCCCGTCCGGGCTATCTGTCAGTTTATCACTCCTTCAATATGATCAGTCCGTGGCTGATCGGCGCGATCGGCAATATTGCCGACGCAGACGGCGTCTACTCCAATTTCATGGTCCCCGACGAAGCCGACTGCGCCGCCAACGGCGTCGACTACCAGCCCTGTGTCCTTCCGGGTGACCTCTCGATGCACCAGCGCCTGCACGGCGACCTTCTCTGGCGAAATTTCTACAACACCACCCGCGCCGGCGCCCAGGGCCTATACATCTCCATGTTCGACGAATTCGGCGAAGGCAACCAGATCGTCTCCACCGCCGAGACCACAGCCTCCGTCCCTTCCGGCACCAACATCCTCGGCCTCGACGAAGACGGCACCGCCTGTTCCGCCGACTACTACCTGCGCGTCAGCGGCGACGGCGCCAAAATGTTCCGAAAAGAGATCCCCCTCACCCCCAACCGTCCAACCCCACCTCAACCGTGACAGCCCCAACCTAAGTCAAAAATCATTACCTTGTCTCACACAAATCTCATCACACATGGCCCATATCCAACTTACCAACGAACAGCTCCCCGGCATCGTCGGCCTCCTTAACTACAGCCCCGCCACCGCCAAACCCCTCCTCGAGCTGGCCAACACCCTGCTGCGCGAAGACTCCACGCTCTCAAAAACAGAACGCGAGATCATCGCCGCCACCGTTTCTTATCACAACGACTGTCATTTCTGTCATACTTCGCACGCAGCCGCAGCAGTAGCCCACGCCGGTGCAGACGTTTCGATGATCGACGACATAAAACAAGGCCTCATCCAAACCAAGGTCTCGGCAAAACTCCGAGCCTTACTCAACATCGCACTCCACGTCAGAGAGAGCGGCAAGAAAGTAACCGAACAAGACATCTCAAAAGCGAGAGACAACGGCGCAACCGACAAAGAGATACACGACACCGTCCTGATCGCCGCGGCCTTCTGCATGTACAACCGCTACGTCGACGGCCTGGCCACCTGGGCGCCGCAAATGAACGAAGACTACCTGGAGATGGGCCGCAACATCGCCGAACACGGCTACGGCTATTCCCTGCGGCAGTCCTCCCAAAATCTATAAAAAAAGCCGGAGCCTACAAAAGCCCCGGCCATAAGATCAACCAAAAAAATTACGGCTGCTCCGAAACCGGTATCGGAAACTCCGTCCACACATCATCACCCACCCTGTCGATCGGCAGCTGCGACAACAATCCATATCGCCGTAAATCCACCCACCGATGCCCCTCGCAATACAGCGAGTACCGCCGCTGATTGAGCATCTCCGTGAGAAGCGCAGACTTGCTCACCGCCCCCGCATAAGGCCCCAGATTATGCGCCACACGAATGGCATTCAACGCCACTACCGCATCCGGCAGATCGAGCAGCTGAATATTCGCCTCCGCATAAATAAGGATCAATTCCTCATTCCGGATGATGGGCACAGGCGTCGTGCTGGTCGTGTACACCCATACATCACGGTTACTCGAAAGTCCGTTCAGCGAAGCCACAGACTGCCGCAGCGTCGCCTTGCCAATACGATCGTCGCCCGCGCTGATATCCGCAGCAAAAGAAGGATGCGCCACACGCACCTCCCCCGTCTGATTTTGAGGGATAAAGAACGTATTCAGCTGATCACCGCTCCCGGTGCCAAAAACATGGTAGACACCCGCACCAAACGGTACCTGTAGCCCAAAAAAACTCTGGCTCAGATCAGTCAGCGCCGCGCTCCAATTCTGACGATAGACATCCACGCGGGCAGCCAGCGCCCTGTTCACCTTCAAAAGCCCCGGCGCATCACTAAAGCCGCCGAAACCCGCCAGCGTAAACGCCACCGTCGCCCCGCCCAGATCGCTCTTCGCCGAGTCCAGCAGCGCAGAGATAGCCGCCAACGCGTCGGCCGGCTGAACCAGTGGACCCAGATGATCCGGATCGGCGACGTCGATACGTACCCCATTGCTGTCGGTCAGGTTCAGCAGCAGCAAGAGCTGATAGGCCTTTATCGTTCGGGCAAATCCGAGATAGCCGCTTCGCTGCGCCGCCGTGATCGACTTCGAGTTGGTCGCTGCCTGTATCAGGACATTGCAGTTCTTGATCACCTGGTAACGGGAAGCCCAGGGATTGGTAATGTAAAAATTGCTGTTGCTGAGCGTGGCCGCGTTGGCGCCCAAAAGATCGGTCACATAGCGGGGCTCCGAGATGGAGAAATGGTACAGCTCGCGGCCGATCGTGCCGACGTCGTCGAGATAGAGCGCCAGGTTGGTCCGCATGCCGGACTCGGTGCCGCTGGCAAGATTATTCAGCTCACCCTCCGTAGCGTTAGCGGCAAAATCCTGCACGGTGGCATTGTTCAGGTTCCCAAAATCCTTCTTGCAGGAACTAACCAAAATCACTACGCAAACGGCCATCCAGGCGTTCAATATATTCTTCTTCATAATTATTTTTTTTTTGCTAATATCTGTACCCTCGGCTTCAGCCTCGGGTACGGATTGGGCTCCGCCCAGTCTCGGATTTAAAAATCGAATGCAAGATGAAAGTCGGCGCGTTTGCTGGCGGGATACGGGTCAACGTCCACACCACTGGAGAAGCCGGTCCCAAAATTCGACACCTCGGGATCATAGGCCTTATACTTCGTCACCGTCCAGAAATTGTTCGCCGACACTCCGATCCGAATGCCTTTGACATAGCCTAAAGGAGAATGCTTCACCGTATAATAAATCCCGATCTCCCGCAGCTTCAGGTAGCTGGAGGTCTGCACAAATTCCTCTGCGCTGGTGCCCACCTGCATGATGCGATAGACCCCGTCAGGGACATTGAGCTTGTTGGTCACCTTATCATAGTCCACGCTCGTGCCGCCAAAATCATTCTCGAGACTCGTGAGATTGACGTTCTGTCCCCCCTTCTTCCAGTGCAGCAGGAAACGAAGGCTCCAGCGATCGTTCAACACGACTTCGTTATACGTGCTCATCTGGAATCTCGGCTCCGCATCGCCCAGCACGCCCACACCTGTCCCGTTGAGCCCGAGTATCTGCGTAGCGGACTTACCCTGCTGGATCTGGAAAGACCCGAGCACGTAGCCAAAAGAGCCCTGCGGAACAGAAGGGATCGAAAGCGAAGTCACCTTGCTGCGGTTTAGCCAGAAGTTCAGCGAGGTCGTCCAGCTGATATTCTTCGTCTTCACCGGCCGCGCGTTCAGCCCCAGCTCTACCCCCTGGTTACGGAGATTACCGGCGTTGACCCATTTGGTCGTGAAGCCGGAGGACGCCGCAAGCGAGCTTTGCATCAGGAAGTCATTGATCGTCTTGTGGTAGTACGTCAACACAAAGCCCAGCCGGTCCTGCAGCACGCTGAAGTCGATACCCGTCTCGAATTCACCCTGTCGCTCAGGCTTGATATCCGCCTGTCCTTCCTGGGGCAGAACGATCACTCCCGGATTCCCGGTGATATTGGAGATGCCCAACGATGTGAATTTGCTGCCATAGGCTGGAACATTGTTGGCCTGACCATATGCCGCGCGGACCTTGAAATTCGAGAACAAGCCATCCCCGATAATCCCTGCCTTTGTCAGGTTCCACGAAACCCCACCCTTAGGATAAGTATAGAATTTCGCGACATCGCCATTGTTCGAGCTTCTGTCAAAACGCACACCCGCCGTCAGCGTGAGTGCTTCGTTGATACTCGCTTCTTCCTGTACAAAAACACCCTGGTTCTGGTATTTTGTACGCAGCTGCGTGGCGTTGAGCGCCCCGGCCTGATCCACGTTGGATTGTCCCGAGATCAGCTGCGTTGCGACATTCAAAAGATTGTAATAGTCACCCGTCTCCTGCGTAAAACCGGCAGACGTCGTCAGCGAAAGACGCTCATCAGCCGTAAAAGAGTTCACCAGCGAGACCGTGTAGTTCGTATTGAGGTTATGCGTATTGCCCTGGATGGAAGTACCCTTGTTCACCGCCTGAAATTGCAGCTCCGCAGGGAATAAGACGGTAGTCGCCAGATCGTAGAAGTCGATACCACCCATGCCCACCAGCCGGGTCACGCTCCTGTCCGATCGCTGCAGCTGCGCGTCGAGGCTGATCCCCGTGATGAGCCGGTTGACGGCTTCGTTATTCTTCATCAGCGCGATCGTCTGCAAAGGGTTCGAGGAGGCGAACGGGTTGCTGGGATAGTTGCCGTTCGCGTCAGGATGCAGCTGGGCAAACGAAGGCGTCGAGGAGAGCGCGATGCCCAGGGAGACCCCGGCGTTGTCGTTGCCCTGCAGACCGCGGTCCGCGGATGAGTTGATATAGGTGGTGTTCATCCCGATCCGGATATTGTCCGTGAGATGATGATCGACGTTGAGACGGAGACTGCTGTTGCGATATCCCGTATTCTTAACGATCCCCTGCTCGTCCTTTTGCGCCGCAGAGAGGTACACGCCGGTCTTTGCGGTGCCGCCGCTCACGGAGAACACCGTATTCCGCGCAAAACCGGTCTTACCATAGACCTCCTTCTCGTAATCATAGATGTGGCCGGCGGACTGCGCAGCAGTGAATTGCTGACGCAGGGCCGCGCTCTGGGTCGGGTCGCTGGAAAGACTGGCGGCCTTATCGGCGTCGAAGGCCCGGACGCCAAGCAGCTTGCGCACCTTGATAAAACCCAGGTCCTGTGAAGCGGTGACCTTCGTTCGGCCTTCCTTACCCTTCTTCGTGGTGATAACGATCACGCCACCCGCCGCACGCGAGCCATAAACCGCTGCCGCAGAGGCCCCCTTCAATATCTCAATGCTTTCAATATCTTCTGCCCGCAGATCGGCGATACGACTGGAAGGATTATCCTGTATGCTGGTAGGCGCGCCTCCGCCCTGCGCCCCGGTGACCACATTCAGACCGGCAGAGGTGGATGTATTGTCCACATAGACACCGTCGATGACATAAAGCGGCTGCGTATTTCCGAAGACCGACGTGACGCCCCGCAATTTGACACTGATGCCGCCCCCGGGCGATCCCGAATTGGCGTTGATATAAGCGCCAGTTACCTTTCCTTCGAGCGCTCCGTCAAAAGTCTGCGCAGGGGCGACACCGTTGAGCTCCTTTGAGCTGATCGTAGAGACGGCATTGGCCAGGTTTCTGCGTTTGATCGTCGTCGACAGACCGGTGACGACGACCTCATCCAGATGCGTGATATCCTCTTCGAGACGGATCTTCAGACCGGACTCCGCAGCAGTGATCGTCTGCGTCCTGAAACCCGCGCTGCTGACAACGAGCTTTGCACCCGCGGGTACGGACAGGCTAAACTTCCCATCAGCATCGCTGGTCGTGCCTTTGCCGCTGGATTGAATGACGATGCTCGCGCCCCCGATGGGATTTCCGGCAGGGTCGGTGATCGTTCCGGTGAAAGTTGAGTTTTGAGCTATAAGGACCGGAGACAGCAGCAGGCAGCATGCCAGCCCCGTCAGGAGATAGAATAACTTTCTCATGATACATTTTGGTTACGTAAGTCAATAAATTTGGTTAGCGAGTCGGTTGTTGCAGGGAAAAGATATGCTTTCCATACCCGCGTTCCGCCACCTGGCGGGCCCTCGGTTCATACGTGCTCAGATCGCTCGGCGTGTTCGCCGCCAGCCCGTCGACATAACGGTTAAAAAGACAGAACGCCGCCGCAATAAGCACCGTGTCATGGATATCCTTGTCTGTCGCTCCCGCCGCGCGGGCCCGATCGATATCCTCCGGCAATACCGCCTTCCCGCTCTGCTGCACCTTACGGGCAACGGCAAGCAACGCTTTCAGCTTATCGCTGACAGGCGCCGATTCGGGATCGCTGCGCACGGCGTCGACAATCGCTGCCCCGTCGGCCGTCCCCATCTCCCCATCAAGATAAATGCACGCGATCGCTCCATGGGAGTTGTGACAATAGAAGCAGTCGTTGAGATAAGATACATAGGTCGCGATCAGCTCGCGTTCTGCCGGCGAGAGTCCCTCCGTATCCCTTAGCAGGACGTTGGCGAGCTCTCCCAGCGGCTCGGCCGTCTCCGGGCGGAAATTCAGCAGACCACGGATACCAGCCAGTTCATTATTTACTGCAATATGAGGCATGATTAATTTTTTTGTGATCGCCCGAACGAACGATCATTTATAAAGATCAAAATCGATATACCCTTCCTCCGCGCGACGCGGCGCCCTGTCCACATAAACCTGCCGGTCCTGCGGCGCCCAGGTTGCCAGACCGTCGACATAACGGTTGTACATACAGAAGGCCGCGGCGATCAGCACAGTGTCGTGGATCTCGCGGTCGGTGGCCCCTTCGAGCCTCGCCCCCTCGATCAGCGCAGACGTAACATGCTTCCCTCCCCGCTGAACAGCTGCAGCAATCGGCAGCAGCGCCTTCATCTTATCCGAAATAGGCCCCTGCCGTGGATCGACCTTTATCGCGTCGATCGTGGGCATATCGCAGCCCAAATAGTGCTGCGCCAGACTGCCATGGACATTCTGGCAAAAAAAACAATCGTTAAGATGCGAGGTATAGGCCCCGATCAGCTCCCGTTCGCCGCGGGACAGTGTATTGTCGTCACTGCGAAGAAGTACTTCTGCCAGCTCGTTCATCGGTCGCGCCGTTGCCGGGCTATAGGCCATCGGCCCCCGAATACCCGGCAGGTCGTTGCCCAAGTTTATGTGTGCCATGTTGAGAATAGTATGTGGTTGCAAGACCGATTAAAAAAATAAAGGAAAAAATAAATATCGCATTGCCATACCCGCCAAGGGCGCTGACCAGCGCGCCGACGAAGAAGACCGCCGTCCCCGTAAAGAGCCGGCCGACATTGAAGCAGAACCCCGTCGCCGCCGCACGTATCGAAGATGGAAACAGTTCCGGAATATACGCCGACAAGGCCCCCTGGCTGATGCCAAAGAAAAAGGCGAGCACCGCCGTCTCCGGATAGGCGACACCGGTAAAAGAGTGATTCCCCTTGAATAGCAGAAAGGCCATGACAAAACAGACGGAGAAACAAAGCAGCATCGTCCTCCGGACGCCAAGCGCATGCATGATCCACCCCGAGGCGAATCCCCCCAGCAGCCCACCGCCGCCCATAAGCATCATGCTGAGCGCCCGGTCCTGGTGAGCGTCGCTGGCCAAAGAAAGGCTCTGGACCCAGCTGGGAAGCCAGTCGAAGATCGCCCACATGCCGATGAGCATGGTGCCGAAGATGACCGACCCGCTCCACAGATTGGCGCGGTAAGGAGCCGCCAGAAAACCCGGCGGCTTCGCCCCGGAGCCATTAACATCAGCGCCCGCACCCCCCGACACCCGCATCAACAGCCCCAGCACCCCAATCACCACCGGAATACTCCCCACCAGAAAAGCCTGCCGCCATACAGGCAATAAAAAATTGATCAGCCCGGCCGAGAATATCCCCAGCGGTATAGAGATCGACAGTATCCCCAGCGCCACCACCCGCGGCTTACCGGTCCAAAGCTCCGAGACCACGATCGTCGTCGTCACAAGAACGCCCCCAACACCAAAGCCCGAGCAAAAACGACAGACTGTGATCAATCCCCACGAAGGAGCCGCCGCCGTCAGCACGGTAAAAAGACCATACCACAAGGTCGCAAACGCCATCGAGCGCATTCGGCCGATCCGGTCGCAGACAATACCCCAGAAGACCCCGCCGAACATCCAGCCGAAAATGAAGATCGAGTTGATGGTCGCCCCAACCCTGTTGACCTCCTCCGGTGGCAGCTTCCCCTGAAGATCACCCACCACTACCGGCAGGAACACCGACATCAGGGTCATGATAATCCCGCCAACCATGCTGCTGAAAAAACAAAGAAGGAATATGCCGGTCTTTTTCATGATGATTGTTTTAAGTGTTCATATCCCTGGGGCAGGCGGTTGTACCCATGATGGGTGATCCGCTGACCAAGGCCTTCATAAAATGCCGGGTCGGTCGGCGTCACAGTAGCCAGTCCGTCCACATAGCGGTTGTACAGTGAGAACAAGGCGGCGATGAGCACGGTGTCATGGATCTCGCGGTCGGTAGCGCCTTCATCCCTTGCGTTGGAGACCAGTTCGGCCGTGACATTCTTTCCGCTGACCTGCACCGCCGCGGCGATGTTCAGCAGCGCTTTCATCTTCTCGCTGACCGGCGCCTGGTCAATATCTCCTTTAACCGCCTCGGCAGCCTGGTCATTCCCCAGCAGGATATTGGCGGCGGCAGTATGCGCAGCCGTGCAGAACCGGCAGTAGTTGCGCGAGGAGACAACAGTCGCGATCAGCTCCCGTTCACCTTCACTAAGCGTCGATTCCCCCCTCAATAAAATTTGCGTCAGCTCGCGGATAGGCTTCGCGCTATCGCGGCGATATTCGAGCAGCCCGGTAATCCCCGGCAGATGCTCTTCCAGTGGTATATAAGGCATGATTATCTTTTGGAAATGCGAAATACGATAAGTAACAGGAAGACTATGCGGGATTAGCCGGCGGCCGTTCAGTAAGGGAGTGAACACCATCAGGGATCAGCGTAAGATAATAGCTACCCTGCTTTACGAGGCCGCAACAAACCTGGCCAAAAGAATAAGTGTCCGGCAAGAGATAAGGATCCCCCAGAAAGTTCTGACCGCATGAACCTTCACGCGACCCGCCTGAACTCTTCTGAGGTGACCGGAAATCATTTACAAGTGAAAAATAATTATTGCCGCTCGTCCTCAGACCCTGAACAGCCATATTGGGAATGCACAGATACTCAGCGGAATCATTCATTATCCGGCGGCCGACAAATTGGTAGGCCACACCGTCGACATCGATCCGGCCCTCGATATGCTCAAATTCCTCGGACTGATTAAAATAGGAAAGATGGGTAGTGGGGACCTTGAGGTGTAACAGCTGATCCGGTTGATATTCGGCCCTATCCAGCTTGGCCTGCAGCTGCCTGGTGGCACGATCCTGAAGGTATTCCTGCAGAACACGATACCCGACCCAGTTGAAAAGAAAGAGTCCCCCGAGTAATATGGCAGCTAGCTTACGCAATCCGTATCAAATTACGGAAATTTTCGAAATACTGGATCATCATTTACCTTTCGGCGATCGTGCCCCTCACTTTCCGGCAACAGTCCCCCTCACTTTACAGCCACCGTCCCCGGGTGAAACGTCCTCCACGAATGCCAGAATTCCTGATACGCCTGCACCCGCGCGAGCTGCGCCCCCTTCAGCGGCCCATCCACACAGCTGCCGTCCGGCCTCCAGCTGCTCTGTGTATTCACATCCCGTATCGTCTTCATCAAAGTATCATATTGAAACCTCAAACTATCATTATACGCCAACGCATAAAAGGTCTTATTGTCCGGCTCGATGGTCAGCAACAGATGCAGCCTGCCAATTGTATCGGGGATTACCCTGTCCCTGACCAGGTTGTTCCAGTCATAAGCCTTGCTCCTCCCCCCTGTCTCGACCCCGATCACCCAGGACTTGAAGTTCCAGGAGCCGGCGTCCCTCTTCTCAAGACCGCTGTTGATCGTCCCTTCATCATAGCCTTTCAGACTGTCATACTTACTTATAAAATTCGGATCGGGTCGCATCGTCAGACTGTTGGGATGCAATGCCTGCCAGCCGCCAAGCGTCATCTGCGCCGAAGGCACCTCTGTCAGTTGCTGCCCCTTCAGCGGGCCGGCGATCGATACGCCGGTCGCCTGCTGCCACCAGCTATGCGTGTCCGCATCTTCGAACATGGCATTGAAATGGTCCATGCCCACGAGCCGGAACGAAGCATACTTTCCCTGTACAAAGGGACTGTACACCCTCCCCGTCCGGCAGACGGTGCAATAGGTGACAATGATCGGCTGACCACCCACCGTATCCTTTACCTGGTGATGATAACCGATGATCTCGATCGGATAGGCCCTGGCCTCCCCTTTTAACGCAACACCGATGACCAGCCGATTCCTGTCCGTGCTGTCCATGGCGAACTGCTTCACTTCGGGCTGATAGAACATCTTATCGGCGAGGAATCTGAAATTGAACAGGTAGAACACTCCGCCATACAGCAGCAGTAGCACGACCAGCACGATCCTCAACCCCACCCTGCCAGCACGGAGATAGTAGACCAGCGGCCAGACGACCAGCGCCAGCCCGATGATCCGCAGCCAAAGAATATTCCGGTCCAAAAAATACGCAAAGCCGATCGAATCATGCCGCTGACTCCCGGGGAACGGCATGATAAAATAGACCCGCAGGATCTCGAGCGCAAAAAGAAAGATCAGCCCGATCCACAACAACAACGATTTTTTCATATAGCCCTGTTTGATCAATTTACCTTAATAGTCCGTTTCCTTCCCCTGCTATCCGCCACCTCCACTGATAAGACCGTACTATCAACCGCAATGAACCTCCCCGACTGAGACAGAAAAGAGCTCCCATAACCCGTTTCCCGCCGCTGCCGCCTTCCATCCCTGTACTCAACCACCACCGCAACATCCCCCGCCTCCAACCCCAACAACCGACACCGCCTGTTCAGCTCGAACGCATCCAGCGACCCCTTATTCTGGCTCGCGGCGATCATATAGTGGCCATCCCCACCCCTGAGCTTCACCATCGCCTTACCGTTCCCCGGAATAAAGATCCCGCTCTGCGCGATCGACAACGGCACAAACCTTCCTTTGCCATCTCCTTTCAGCACCAACCCATTCAGTGCATCATAACGCCCATACGAAGGCATCGTCCCAAAATCATTCGTGCTCATACAAATATCGAGGTTGCCGTCTCCATCGAAATCGTCCGTTACCATCCCGTTGATGGCGGAATACTGCGCAACATCCGGCAGCGGCTCTATCGTAAACGTCCCGTTACCATTGTTCCGGATCAGACAACTGTTAAAGTCATTAGCCGAATAGTGCACAGCCCCCGACAGCTCCTGAGGCGTAAACACGCGATCAAAACTCGCCGTGGCAAAACTATTATAGGTCAAAAAACGCTTCTTCAAAAAAGGCAGCTGCGCGACAAGATCGTCCCGCGCATCAGAGGCAAATTCCTTAAGCTGCCCCCCCTGCCGGTCTTTAATATACGAGGTCAGGATACACTGCGTGATGCCCTGGTTGTAAAAATCCTTCGCGTAGACCGACACGGGATAGCTGTCGCTTGCCTTGTAGAAGGAGTTCCGTCCCAGATTGGCCACCACATAGTCAATATCCCCGTCATTGTCGAAATCACCGGCAGTGATGCTGTTCCACCATCCAATCTTACCTCCTATCCCCGACCCCGCCGTAATATCCCTGAACTGTCCGTGATCGTTCTTAAGCAGCTTTATCGGCATCCATTCCCCCGCCAGCACCAGGTCCTGCCAGCCATCATTGTCAAAGTCAGTCCAGATAGCATCGCATACCATCCCGATATCCAGCAACGGTTTCGCTATAGTCGCCGTAACGTCTGTAAATTTCACCTTTCCGTCCTTTGAATCGTTGCGATAAATAGCGCACGAGACCGGCTTCGGATAATTCCCGGGGAGCACGCGGCCAGCGACAAAAAGGTCCAGGTCGCCGTCATGATCAAAATCGATCGCGCGGACACAGGACTTGCTCGTAAAGTTCTTTGGCAACGCCATCGTATCAACAGTAAAATTCCCCTTGCCATCGTTGATATACAATCGGTCTTCATACGCAGGCACGTTCGGCAGGATAGCATATCCACCCGCAGCAATATAAAGATCGAGGTCCCCATCACCATCGGCGTCGAACAACAGAAGCCCCAGATCGTCCTGGCTCTTCCCCCCCTCCCCCGGAAGAACGTACTTATTGACAAACCGACCGTCCCGCTGCTGCTCCAGCAAAATAGTAGGATTCGGGCCGCCTCCGCCAATAAAAATATCATCCAACCCATCGCCGTTCACGTCGCCGACAGCCATCGCCGGCCCATATTCAGACAACTTATGCGGCAGCAGCTTCTGGATATTGAAATCGATAAGATCCCGTTTATTATCCTCATAGTGGATCCTGGTCGGGTCATCGATCGGCTGAAACCAGGCCCCGGTAGCCATCGGCTCCCGCTCCCATCGATAAGGCGTAGTGGCCGCATCATGCCTCACCGTAATTTGCTGATCCGGCTTCACATCCAGGACCACCTGCTTTTTGCCATCCGGCCACTTCACGACCATCGAGTCGATCCTGGTCACCCCACCCAGCCCAAAATGCGGGTTCACGGACATCGTGGAGAGATAACCGCGATAAGGCGTCTGTTCGTATACCTGCTGCTTCCCGTCATAGTAGAGTCCGATCCAGGCTCCCAGACCGTTGCGGTTGAGCGAATCGCCAACCAGCTTTACCCCCAGCCAGCCGGGAGCCCCCGATGAAACATTTCGATAGACAAATGGCTCGTCATTGACATTATTGATGACAAGGTCGAGTTTCCCGTCATTGTCCAGGTCAGCATACGCGGCGCCATTGGCAAAAGATGCCGTCGTCAGCCCCCAGGTGTCGGAGACGTCGTTGAACGTCGTGTTTCCATTATTCCGGAAAGCATAGTGCTTCAGCTTTACCTGCGGGATCTTGCCCAGCACCTCTTTCTTCGACTTGTAGGCGAATGCCTGCTCTCGGAAAGCGATAAAATCGTGATCCGTAATATCCTTCGGATAGCCATTGGTGATAACGATATCCCGGAACCCGTCGTTGTCGAAATCCTGCACGAGAGGCGCCCAGCTCCAGTCTGTCGAAGAGATCCCGGCCCAGTACCCGATATCCCCGAAAACCGGATCACCAAGCGAGTCCCGGCGCCCCACACGCGGACCCATATTCAATTGCAGCGTATTGCGAACATACTGGTACTGATAACCGAATAGATCGTTGTTGACATAGTTCTGATAATTATACGCCGGCATCAGCATCTTCTTTCGGTAGTTGTCTTCCGGGTCCATATCCATTTCCACCAGGTCTGCAAGACCGTCATTGTTGATATCGATCACATCCTGCCCCATCCCATTGGCGGAGGTGTGCTTAAAATAAGTAGCCGCCTTGTCCGTAAACGTGCCGTCGTGGTTGTTGATATAGAGCAGGTCATTGGACAGGAAATCATTCGCCACAAAGATGTCCTTCCAGCCGTCCTGATTAAAATCGGCAATGGTTGCGCTGTGCCCGTATCCTTCGATCGTGACACCCGCCTGTCTCGTAACATCCTTGAATACGGGATGACCAAGCCCGGCATTCCAGTCATTCCGGTAAAGACGACCGGTGCTCGGCGAAGAGCCGTCCGTGCGCTTCGGCCGGTAGACGGAAGGGTTCCTGTCGTCTTCCATTTCGTTGACGGTAATGTATACGTCGAGATCGCCGTCATTGTCATAGTCGAAAAAATTAGCCATGGTGGAGAATGACCCGTCATTGAGTCCGTACTCCTTAGCCATCTCTTTAAACTCCGGAATACCCACCTTATTCAGACCCTGGTTTATATACAGGAGGTTCTGCCGTCGCTGGGAATCCGGCAATATCGTCGTGCAGACATAGAGATCGGGCAGCCCGTCGTTGTTGATATCGACAACCGCTACGCCCCGGCACCACCGCCCCCCGCCATCCACTTTGGCAATATCCGTGACGTCCTCGAATTTAAAGTCCCCCTTGTTCAGATACAGCCTACAAGGCACCTGGTTCCCCGTAAAATAGATATCCGGCAGACCGTCATTGTTGAAGTCCCCGATGCCAACGCCGCCGCCGTTATACATATTCGGGAGATCAAACGGGTTAATGGTATCGTTCTCGACGATATGATTGTTGAAGTGAATATTCGAATGACCGGAAGGCACAAGCTCAAAAACTGTCTTTCGCTCCCCGCACGCAGCGGCAAGGACACACAAAAAGAACACAACAAAAACCGGCTGATTTTTCATACCTATTCAGGTCTGGACAAGACAGAGCTCACGACGAATGTACAAAAAAAAGAATGTGAAATTCCGATAGTTGTTATTAAATATAGTAGCTTCGGAAGCTAAGACATAAACTACACACCATGAAAAAGCTATTGTTTGTCACTGCCATTGCTGGTCTGGCCCTCGCATGTACCAACGATGCCAAGCCACCGGCTACCGATTCGACCACCACGTCAACGACGCCTGCTCCCGCGCCCGCCGCTGCGGACTCCTCATCCAAAATGCAGGCCACACTAAAAGACGGACTGATGACGATGAAGGACAGCAAGATGATGATCGTAAAGAATGGCGCATGGGCCGCCATGGACTCGGCCGTAACCTGCACCAACGGCCGCAAGGTCGCCATAGACGGCACCGTTTCCAAGGGCGACAAGAAAAGGAAGCTGGAAGAAGGAATGATGATCGACAAGGACGGCCAGCTCATGGACAAGAACGGCAAGCCGATGGATTCCAGCGGCTGGGACTAACAAAGAACTTATTTTACCAGCGCATAGCCGCCGACGATAACCTTCCGGGTCCTGTTAAAGTTTCGCCAGGCATGCCAAAATTCATTATAAGACTGGACTGGTGCCAGTCTTTTTCCTTTTAGGGCCCCCGCGACGCACACACCGTCCATATTCCAGCTGGAGTTCGTATTGGCATCCGTCAGCAGGTCCCCGTCCCCCGATATCCTGAAACTGAGCAGCTCGTCCCCTAGCCTCCGGTCATATACATGAAAAGAAGCCGAGTCTCGTTCGATGGCCAGCAGGATCGGCATCTTGTCCACCGAGTCCTGGATGATCCGCTTCTGCAGAAGCTCGTTCCAGTCATACGCCTTTGAGCCATCGCTGTTCGCCACGCCGACGATCCAGGAATTGTGCTGCCAGGACGCGGTGTCCCTTCTCACGAGCGCGCTGTGCATCGTCCCTTTATCATAGTCTTCCAGGTTGAAATAATGGTCCATGAACAGCGTATCCGGCTTCATCACGAGGGAGTTAGGGTATTCCCTGAGCCAGGCCGCCAGGGTCATCTGTGACGACGGGAATTCCTTCAGTGCATATCCTTTTAGCGGGCCGGTGATCGATACGCCCGTCGCCTGCTGCCACCAGCTCTTCGTCGTAGCGTCCTCGAATACCGCGTTATAATGGTCCATACCCACCAACCGGAAACTCTCCTGCTTCCCGTTGATCATCGGGCTGAACACCCGCCCCGACCGGCATACCGTACAATACGTCACCATTACCGGCGTCTTTCCCAGGGTGTCAACCACCTGGTGATGATAGCCGATCAGCTGTATGGGATAGGCCCTCGCCTCACCGTCGACCACCACCCCGATCACCAGCTTGGTCTTATCCATAGTGCTGTCATCCGCGGTACTGAAAACCTTATTTACGGGCTGATAAAATATCTTGTCCGCCGGCAGACGATAATTCGTTACCAAAAATACTACGGCATACACAGTCAACAGCACCGGCAATACGATCCGTTCCCAGGTCCTCCCCCTCTTAAACACCGCGACCAGTCCCCAAAAGGCGATCAGCAGCACGACGATGCGGATCCACACTACCCACCGGTCCAGCATATACGCATACTCCACCGTATCGCTGACCTGGCTCCCCGCAAAAGGCATCAAAAAATAGACCCGTAAAATTTCCGTTGCCAACAGAAAAAGAAGTGCGGCAATAAAGAACACCCTCTTTAATACAGCAGGTAGTTTTGAATATAATAGAAGATTAGTACGTTTCTCCATAAATCGGCAGCAATTCGTCCACAGCAGTCTGACCGCTTACAATAGGTAATGTACTGAAAATTGTTGAAATAGAACACAAATCCCCCTTATTGGGCCGGCCGCATCCCCACATTTAACGTCAGTGGCGACGCTCCTTTCAACCGGGGAATACCCGTTGGTCCTCACTAGAAATACAGTGGGTTCGTATTGCGATTCCCAATCATTACGACAGCCCTGTCCACCCTACTAAAACCGAGCAGCTGTTCATTGGGCCACCCAAGGCTGGGGCATCATTTGTACCCCTGGCCTGCCACGGACGGTACATGCCTTATGAAAGACAGGGACAGCCCCCGGTGTCACTTTCTAACTTTTGCTTTCCGGCTCCCGGCTTTAGCTGATACGAGAGCCAGCCAAAAACGCCTTCACCTCCTCTACCGTAAACCCCGGCGCACCCATGTCCCTTAATTTTTCCGTCAGTCTGAAAGCATACCAACGCATATTGATGGCATTCGCATACCTCTCGGCCAGCCGCTCCTCGGCCTGCCACAACGCGTCAAGCACCAACAACAGGTCGGCCTCCGATTTTTCGGCCAGCGAGCCCAGCCAGTCCTGCAAGATCGCACGTGGATTGTCCGGGGACCGCACGATGTCATAGGCAGGATCTACCAGCAGATAAAGAAAGGGCTCGATCAATGCAAGGGCTTCCCGGGTGTTAATTTTGGCAAACCCGACGGTCAAAAGATACATCTCCGGTGGCTTGGGCCGGTCGAGCAGCGACACCACGTATCGAAAGCCGGCCAGCGACCCGGCCACGATGGCAATTTTTGCAAAGACGATCCTATCCCTCTCGGGTAACTTGGAGGCCTCGACCATGGCCATAGACTTTTCTTGAACGACCGCCGGATAACCGTCAGCAAGGATCCCGAGGAGATGAGCGAATAAAGGCTCTTCGGGCGGAACATGGTCCAGCAGGGTCAACAATTCAGCGGTATCGCCGCCTAACCTCAGGTAAATATCGGCAACGTAATGAAGATCAAACGGGCTAAGCAGGTCACTGGTAAGCGCTTCCAATAAATAAGACTGCGATTCAGAAATCCTCAGCTTATCGCAGAGAGCGAAATGAGAAGCAAGGACGCCGCGTGAATCGATTCCTTGCTGAAGATGGTGCATTACGGCATCGGTAAGATAAAGCACGGCCTTGTCTCCCAACGCTTCTTCGATCTGCAGGCGCAGTAAATCTGGTGAGGGCCTATAGCGTTGTTGCGGCACGATCCCCTGCGCATCCATCCAAAGGAATTCCACCAGGATGGCCGGCGGGGTGGCAAACCGGTACTTGGAAAAGATATTGACTACTAGGTGCTCAACGGTGAATTGGGGATTTGTACCCATGGCAGCCCCACGGTAATCTCCACGTCCGACTTGTGAATAGTAATACTCCTTGAGCAGTGGAAGCAACAAGGAATTAATTTTTTCGGGTTCGTATTGATATTGCAGTATCTCCGTCGCGCGGAAATAGCGAAACTTTTCTTCATCCTCCAAAAACTCAAGACAGTCCGTTAGGCTGGCCGTCTCCCCCTCCATAATCCAATGATTGATAAACTGGGTGATAAAATGCGATGCCGCGCCGCGTAATTTCCCTGTGCCCATTCCATACAAGCTATGGATATCGATGACCTCGGCCTTGTGCAGCGCAAATAACCGATTAACGGAAGTACGAAATGCCGCCCGTGACTGAATACAGGTCATATCCAGTTCGATCCGCAACGCTTCCTCCTTTTGCATTCGCCTGAATTCCCGGATTTCGGCCTTATTAGTCAGCGTACCTCCGGAGACTTGATCGATTAGGCGGCGATATGCCGTTCTCTCCATCTCGTTTGCACTCTTGTCCATCACCATTAGCGGTGCCTGAAGCGCTCTGAACGGCAGTCCGGCCTGCTCAAATTCCCAGAGTAGGTAATCCATCGATCGGGGATTGACCAGCGAACCCAATTCCCAATGCCCAGAATCGAAGATCATTGGACCAAAGCATCGGGCGAGCAGGTCACATCCCGCCATTTGCAGCAGCACCGGTGCCAGCCCGCCGACGTCTTCGCGCAAATACGGCCGACCGTTACTGCGCAAAAATCCCGCAATCGCCACGGCAATCTGGGGTTCCCTTGAAAGCCGATCCGCGCATTTTTGCAACAATTGATGCACGAAGCCCTCCCGGAGTGTGCCTTTGTACCGGTAAAATTCGGCCCAATCGGCCGTCCCCATCGCGCCAAATAACGGATACAATTGCCATCGCTGTGTAAATGAAAGCAGGAACGCCTCCAGGTTCCTTTCTGAGCCTCCCTGCGAAATAGGCTTGTTGTGCGCGATGAGAATCGGTATGCCCTCGATGCCGTAGAGCCAGAACCGCCCTACGAGACCTAACCGCGAAATCCACGCATAGACCTCATCGCGGAACAAATGCTGGTGATGAAAAGCGCTGGATTCCATGACGGCCATTACGTCTTTAAGCGAACCCAATTCCAGTTCGCTCAGGATACCGATCAAATCGGCGGCATATCTGTAATCAGCAGTTGCCGCAAGCTGCGCTTGAACAAGCGCCAGTATTCCCACCTTATTCTTCGGGGTGACATCCGGAATGCCGCCCAGGATACGGCAGCAAACTATCTTAATGGAGATCGGGAAGTCCTTATCCTCCAGGTACCCGGTTAACACCGCCACCGCCTGAGGTGTACCCGTAAAGAATTGTCCGATGCTCCTGGTATACACCAGCTGTGGCCATAACTGATTTTTAACACAATACTCAATCAGCCGCTTGAGACATTCCACCCGAAAAGCCGGAGTATGGATCGTTGGTTCGCTGACTAAGACCCATTCCGGGCTGTCCTCCTCGAACAATTGTATTACATCCTTGTACAATTCTCCTTTTCTATCCAGCAGCGAAAGCAAGGCAAAACCCGTTTGCAACCAACGCCTCCTGAACTTGCGCAACTGCTTGCCGATCGTAAGCAGGTCGCGGATCATGACGAAAGGATACCGCCGAAGCTCAAGGGCCGCCAAATGTTCCTGAAAAAATGCATTGGCAAACGACCACTGGCCATCCTTGAGACCAACGAGCGGGTTTTGGCGGAGCAGATCCCGCTCTGCCGGCGCAAACAATTGCTGAAAGCTGGCATCCTCAAGCGCATTTTGTCCAACAAGCTGCAGCACCATCGCCAGTTTTTGGACGGCATCTCTGCTCTCATTGACTCGATCGGCCATCACACCTGTGCCGAACGAACGGTCCTTTCCCGCGGTAAAAGCCTGCTCGATAAAACGCTCGATCGCATCGGCCTTTGTGGCCGGGAGCTTGCCAGTCCGCTGAAATTCACCGATCATCTGGTCCAGGTAGAAGGGATGATGAACCCAGCCCTCCAATCTTTTCTGCCCGATCATCTTGTTGAATTTTGCCGCGTGGCCATCAAATCGCTTGCCGATGTACTCGTCTATCTCCTTCGCTCCCAGAGCGGCGAATACATAAAAATGAAAGCTCCTGAGCAGTGGGGCAATTTGGCTGTAGAATTGCCGGCGGCAGGACAGAATGATGCTAACAGATGGGAATTGCGCGGCAAAACCGTCGATATACTTGGCAAAGGCCAGCACTTCATTGCCATGCGCCTCGTCCAATCCATCGATGATCACAACGAAGTTCTTCAAAGGCCGGCTCGCCCACTGGCGAAAACGCCGCTCGAGCAGTTGATCGATGGGCTCGATATTCTCCTGCTTGACGTCTATAAACAAGGGTTCAATATGTTGACCTGACTCGGCGAGCTGGTTTGCGCACTCCCTCAGACAGATCGATTTACCCGTATAAGGATCGGCGATCAACCCGATGCGCCGGATCGCCAATCGATCGCCCGTAAATTGTTCGGCTAGTTGGACCGACTGCCCATCCGCCGCCTGCCAGAACCGGCGGATGGGATCGTCTGTATCTTGCTGGATCGGCAATAGTCCCCGGACAAGAGCCGGCTTAAGGCGTTGGGGAAGAGATGCGCTCTGAACAGCCGGCGTGCACCAGTCTCTGGCGGTCTGCAGTCCAAAGAACCTTTCAACGATCGGCCACATCCTGATCAGGTGGGTAGCCAACGTTTGTCTGTCCCACCACTCAAAATGGATATTACGAGTGGACTTTAACAGACCCCGCTGTTCCTCCAAAGCAGCATGCACCCGCGCGGAACGCAGTTCGGCGGTAGTCGCCAGAATGAACCGCGTTCTCGGAACAGCATATTTGTGTTTAAGAAAGATGCCGACCAGCTCCCTGACCTTTGCCGGGCTGAGCTTTTCTTCATGCTTGCACTGGATACAGACTGGCTCATCCGCAGATTGGCTAGCGATCAGATCGATCCCCGACTGTAGGCTGCCTTGTTTAAGATGTTCGTCGAACCGGGTTCCCGGCAGCATATTCTCAGCGTAGTGCAGCGTAAGTATCTCGAATTCTTTCCAGCTAATTTCTTTCCACGATAGGTTCATTGTACCTGAAAAATACAAAAAAGCTCACTGAAGAAAAAAATTAACGCCGCAAGGCCCGTTCGCTTCCCCCCTTTTAATTATAGGGAAAAAAATTTCATTATCCCACAAACTTAGGCGTTTGCCCCGGAATGTCACAAGGAACTACGGCATAAAACGGTTCAGTACATATCCTCATCATCAGGGGTCCGCTTCAGCTACACCACTATCATAATTATTTTCAAAGGTCATCAACTTCATCATCCGCAGCATTTATTCCGTTCCTCCTTGGACATATCCGGGGGTCGCACACCTGTCATGGCGGGTTAATAAATTTTCGAATATTCAAAAAAGAAACTTCATGAACAAGAAGGAAAAGAATGAAGGAAAGCCGCCATGGAAGGACAGGGACCAGCTCTGGAAGACCGTCTTCGAAAATATCTTCGAAGACTTCCTCCGCTTCGTCTATCCCGACGCAGACCAGCATTTCGATTTCAGCAAAGGATTCGAATTCCTTGACAAAGAGCTACCCGAAATGAAACCCGAACCCGGCAAAAGGTCCGACAGCCGTCGCGCAGACAAATTGGTAAAAGTATACCAGCGCAATGGCAAAGAAGAATGGCTGCTTGTCCATGTCGAAGTGCAGGGCTACCACGATGCGGGATTTGCACAGCGCATGTTCAAATACTTTACCAGGATCCTCGACAAGCACGGACACCCGGTTACCGTCATAGTCGTCTTTACCGGACGGGAAAGGTCGATGCCCGACAACTACCAGTACATATCCCTCGACACCGTGGTCAGCTTCAAATACAAAGCCATCCATATTCTGGATTTTGACGACAGGCTGTTGTTGATCGACGAAAATCCTTTTGCTATGATCGTCTATGCTGCCCGGCAGGTCCTCCTGCGCGGAAAAGACGTCGAAAAATTGCGCCTTCAACACAAGCTCGACATTGTCAGGATTTTGCATGAAAGAGGCATGTTCTCCGATCCAAAGCTCCGCGCGGTGCTGGTATTTGCCAAAAATTACATCACATTTAAAAGTCCCGAATTAGATCGTATCTTCGCAGTAAGATCAGATTTGATCACCGGAATAAAAAATTCTATGGATATTCAGGAATATCTGGCCGAGAGGGCCCGGAAAGTGGCCCTCGAAGAAGCCCAAGAAAAAGAAGAGCGCATCGTCTCCAACCTGGTCACTAGCACCAGCCTTACCGACGAACAGATCGCCTCCCTGGCCGAGGTGCCAGTCACGCTCGTCAAAAAGATCCGAAGAAAGACGAAATAATTAAAAATGGACCGCTCAGAGCGGTCCATTTTTTTGCTCATTTCACCCCGTCACACCCCCAAAGCTCACCTTCCGATCGACCTCCGGCCATCCGGCCAATCTATCCTTTGCCCGAGTCGCAACTCCGAAGGCTCATATCGGATATCCGGCTTCAATACGGCCTCCTTTATTCGGTGGATCACCTTTGGCCACTTGATACCCTCCCGTAAAGCCATTGCCTTTTTATTCACTTTCAGGTTGGAATACCACATGCTATTCCTCACAACATCTTCCTTGGCAGTGCCCGGATATTTCTTCATATAAGCGCCGACGATCTCATTCATCGATCGGTGCTCCAGCAGATAATAAGTATCAACATAGTCCCTTACGCCCGCCTCATCCGTATAAATGGTTTTCACTTTTTCAGCAGCGATATCTTCCAGCGACAGCATCCTAACCCCCTCTTCTTCGACCGGTGGATGGCTTATCGGATGATGAGGTACTCCGACCTCGACATTCACTCCGTCTATTTGTCCCGTGATCTCCCTTTTTCCAACGATTATCCTGTTGACCCGATAATTCTCCTGCAGATGATCCGCTGCCGACCGCGCATCAAAGGGGCCCATCGTAAAGAACCCGACCCGTTCCGGCCTCCTGTGCCCGATCTGCAGGCTCAGCGAAACATCCTCACCCAGCGCGAACTCCCTGAACTTTTCGTCATCGCAGAGCTTCCGCATCAGCTGCAGCGTTTGCTCGTTGACCGTTTCTTTATGTATCATTTCTAATCACTTTTCATTGTCAATATTCAATTTCCTCGATCACCAGCTTCGCCAGCGACGGAGCCTCCATCATCCGCTGTATCTCCTTTTCCACAAGCGCCTTTACCTCTCTCCCAATCTGCAGGAAATGCTCCTGCACTTCCTCCTTTGTAACCGACCGGACTCTCGGCAGCGGCGTAAACCTGGCATGCTCATCGGCCAGCGCAGCATTGTCCTGCGATATCTTCCCATGGAAAGCCTTCTGTCCTATCACGTGATCCGGGTCGTCAGCCACCACTCCCACGAACTCGCCCGAGCTGAGCTTGGCGACGCGCGACACCGTCACGGCCGGGTCCAGCACCGTAGACTCAGAGACTGAAGCATCCTGGCTGTTCAGCTGTATCCCCACCTTTTTCTGCACGATCTTTCCGATCCAGGCCGAAACCTGGTTCGCAGCCTCCCCCGTCTGCTGCCCGATGATCTTATTGGCCGGCAGCTCGAAAAGCACGTCAGCCTGGTCCTTCCCATAGCGGGCCTTTAGCTGGCTATAGCTCTGCACACACACCGTAACGGCGATCTTGTTTGACCTTCCTGTTGCGATCAGCTCCGGCAGCTGATGATTATAGACCGTCGTCGCCTCATCGTATAGCTGGCTGCAGGGGACCATCCCTTTCTTATTGACCAGTCGGTTCATCGTCGAGACATACAGCGATATCACTGCCCCGTAGATACCGCTCCGCTGAGGGCTGCTGCCCATACACAGGATGGCCGGGGCCTTCGGGTTGTTGATATCAAGCGTAAGGTCATTTCCCGATGTGACATAATAAATAGCCGGTGTGCTAAGCCGGGCTACCGCAACTTTAAGGGAGACCATCTGGTTGCCGACGGTCTCCCTGTTGCGGCAGGGCAAGCCAGAGCATCACGAGTACGAGCTGTACCTGGCTATTGAAGGTATCGAGCACAGCAAAACCCAGGTCCGCCATCCTCAAACCAACGGTATTTGTGAGAGGCTGCACAGAACTATGCAGGAGGAGTTTTATGCAGTGACGTTCCGAAAGAAGTTATACAACAGTCTGGCTGCATTACAGGACGATCTTGATCAATCGATGGACTACTATAACAATCAGCGATCACACAGCGGAAAGTATTGTTTTGGCAAAACGCCTATGGAAACTTTTAACGAATCTGTTACCTTAGCGAGACAAAAGATGCTGGATCATCTTCCCCCAGCAGCTTAAATATATCCTGACCCTATAAAACTAAAAATCCCTCGTTGTCAGATCAAATAGTGACTATTACATATTAAGTCAAAATTCTCTTTCGACAACATCGCTTTGAAACACGAGGTACGAAAAAACTGCCTGTTTAACCCTTACCCGAACTTCTCTCTTCAAACTATAACCCATATTAGCATAGATAAAGGGGCTCACGCCCCTTTAAAACCTTATTTTCATCAACTCTCAATAAAAACCAGACGCTTTGATACACCACCAAATTTTGTTCATCTAACGTTCAAGTAAAAAAAATCCGAATCTTCTTCCTTTAATCCTTTCGCCGAGTTCATCGGAGGCCTTAATGCTATTTGCATTTTATATTTTCCCGGTTCCATTTTCCGATTATATAGAAGGGGCGCCGAAAAGCTTAATGAGTTTCCTTTCGGAATATAAATGCAATTGCAACAAGAATCGTCGCATTTATTTAGAAGTGTGCCAACATAGCGCTTTTCTTTTTCGTATGTTTTGTATGTATTTCCTACCTTTTTCCACAAATAAGCATAAATCAATATAGCAGACCTGCTATAAATGCTTTTTAGGAGATATGAAGTATCCTGAATCCAATATTGTTTCAACCCAACGTTTTTAACCGTAATCCGAAACGAATAATCAGATGCATCTGCGTGCAAGCTGTCAATCAATTTTATTTTAATGTCTACTTTTTGCGAGTAACCTGTATTGACTAGGAACATACAAAAAAGAAACTGAAGCATTCTAAACTTCATAAGTCTAAAATTTAAAATTGGTTCGCATTTTATTTGCATCATCACTTGGCATCAACTTTAGCAAAAAATCAACCTTAGATTTATTTACGTCATAAAATTGCTGTCTATTCGGATATGAGACTCTTCCGAAAACCTGTTTTAGCCCAGTCGCTGCGTTTTCCGAAGATTCCTGCGGCGTCATATTCGGCAAACCCGTTGCCGCCATGCTTTCATAGTATGCATCAAGCTCTCTCCCAGGCAAAGCCAATCCAACGTTATTGAAATCTTGCCTAACATGGACCACTTCATGAAATAAGCTACGCACAGTATATCCAAATGAATACGTCTTTTTTAGTATAGACGTTGACGTTTCATTATACACGGTTATGCCGACTTGATGCGCTTTTACCTGATCTTCCTTCCATTCGACACCAACTTGAGGATCAGCATCAAACTGCACATTTGTACCACCATTGCTGATTCCATATCTGAAATAAAACTGATTCTCACTGGCAACCTTGCTAAATGCGCCGAAAAACGAATGATAAACAAAGCTTAACGCATCATCGAACCCCGCTTTCCTCTTGCCTGCATCTGTCTGACTAGCCGCACTACTCCACTTTGCGTTAAACATGCTTTCAACGCCATTTTGAAAATCTTCCTCCGAAATTTCTTCAGACCATGTGTGACCTGTATTGATGTTTTTATAGGTTGCAAAACGGACCAAATCATTGCCATCACTTTCTTTATTTCCCTCAATGGGAGGGCCGCAAGTAAGACAATTATACAACGCTGACATCCCGTCCGGATCAATAAACTTTATCGGACTATTGTAGGCGTAGCAATAAGGAGACCATCTCCGAGATCGATCAGCCAGTGGATCAACCCCATGCCACATCCCCAACTGTTGATCTAACATTCTCGCCCCATAATCATATTCTTCCAACCCGCTCCCATCACTAAACTCTGCATTCTGCAGATCCTTCCCATTATATCTATACTTATTCTCCTTGTACCCCGTCTTTAGTGCTTTATCACTTATCCCAGCCATGGTCAACCCAAATGCATAATAGTGATCCTCCTCCACCAATGGTCCCCTCGTATGCATAACTTGCAAATTATCAAAGAACACATCCACATTGGGTGTCTCATTGCTGGTATAAATATACAAATATCCGCTGGCCGCAACCGGTAGATTTAATAAAATATGCTGTTTCAGCTCCTGATCTGCCCCTACTTGCTGAAAACCGCTGCTGGCGGCCACGTAATTGAACTGGTTGTCAAACAAAACCCAATTCACAAAGGCATGCGGCTTGCCCTGGACGATGGCTGCTCCGGTATCCTGCAGGAACTGCGATAAATTTGTGCTGATCGGCGCCGGGTTAGCCTGCATCGAGGCTGGACTCGGGTGTCCTCCCCCCGGCAGTCCGCCAATCCCGCTGATCAATGCCGTCACCAAGTCAGTCAGCGGACTCACCGGCGTCCCCGGCGAAGTCCCGTTCAGCCGGTACCAGCTGCTGGCCTTGATGCTAAACTGATCTCCTGCCATTACCTTGAGCATTATCCCCGGACCGATCTTCGGCCCCGTAGATCCGCCATTGAGACGGGCCACATAATTATTGGGATTGGTCGTCGTATCCGTCGGATACCCGACAGGCAGCGACACCCTGGTCTCATCCAGTCCGCTGTAGTACAGATTCTCGGAAGCACTATCCCCCACCTCCATCGTCGCAGCAATATATTTATCCGTCTCCTGCTCATCGGTCAGTACCATCCGGGTATTCCCCAAATGATCCTTCAGGAAATAGTCATATTTGAACGAGATAGGCTGATGACCAGGTACCGTGTCAGAGACCAACCGTATCCTACCCTCCTCATGCGTAAAAAATTGCAGCGTATCGGCCGAAACAGTGAGGCCAGCCCTCCCCTGATACTGAAATCCTCCGATATACGTCGTCAGGGTCTGCACACCACCGTCACTATCCACTACCTTCTTCTCGAGCTTATTCCCTACTGCATCATAGATATAGGTGATCGTCCCCTTGGTTCCAGTAGCCGACCTTACCGTCACTTGCCAGGGCAGATTCAGATGGTTATAAACAATCCCATCCGCCGTCTGGCTTCCAATATCCTTGTTCAGATCGCGAACCATATTCCCGTTGTCATCATAAGTATAGTCCACGGCCGCTGTCATCTTGCCAGTACTATACGGGCTCAACGACGAAGTCCGGAAATCCCCCAGTTTCGTCAATGGGTCGTTATCGCCGTCAATGACATTCTGGAGCTTATTGCTGGACGGCATGTATGTGTAAGCGAGTGAATCGATCAGATGACTTCCACCCAGTTGCCAGCCCTGCTGCTGCATGTACCGGATATTCCCATTCTCGTCATAGGCCGTCGAAGCATCCATCCCATTCCCCATAATGGTCGTAAAGTCCAGCTTCGCCGACTTATCCCACCCACTTCCACTATACTGGTTAAAATCCGCAAACAGCAACCGGCTCGCCGCATCGTACCCAAAACCATAAGCCCGTTGTTGACCATCGCCCCTACTCCTCCATTTATTCCCCGATATATTCCCGTTAAAATAACTCGAATCAAAACCCCATTCATAGCTCAGCTCCATCCCGAACCAACGGTTATTCGCTCCGCGAAGATTCTCATTATTGGCGTAATCCCGATTGATCCCTTTTAGCCATCCGCGGATGTTATAGGCGTAGTCCTGGGTCTCAAGGAAACTTTGGTCCGGCAGCTGCCCCAGCTGTTTCTGCTTCAGCTGACCCATCTGGTCATAGCTATACGAGGCGATCAGCCGTCGGGTGCTATCCGCGTCATTGATCGTCTTATATACTTCCAACAGTCGGTTGGCTTGGTCGTAGTTCAAATTGGTCTTGACGTGAGTATTTCCCGCCAATGCAGAGCCAGCCTGGGGATTAGTATTAGCGACGTAGCCCGCAATCACCTGTCCGGTAAAATTATACAGGTTGCTAACCGTATCCCTTCCCCCTTTATAGTTGTCGCTCTGCGTCTGTACCACCCGGCCACGGTCGTCATAGTACGGCACCGACTCGAGCCAGGCGCCTTTCGTCAGATCACTCGGGTCCTCGATCACACGTATTTTGGTCCCCGTCGCCATCCCAATTGTTTGCACGGCCTGCTGCTCCAAATTATTGGGAATAGTCTCGACGTGCTGGTTACTACCGGCGTCAAGCATACCACTGAACGTGGTCGTAAACTGTTTATCGCCCGTCCCACTATAATCATCATAAAAAGAAATGGTCAGCGGAATAAAATTACTTCCCGCCGGTATTGGGTTATCTACCACATTCACTACATTGCTAAACGGCTGCCCTGTCACACCAGCGCTGTCGATCTCCATCGTAGCGTCCACCGTATCCGGCGTATCAAACCCATTCTGTAACTCAACCAGGTTCGTCGCCTTCTGGTCCCCATTCGTCAGTGTCGAAAGATCCAGTTCTGGCAACAATCCTCCCGGTGTAGTCCCATTGACAGTTACAGTACTCGCCACACTGCCCCCCGTCGCTCCTGTTACCCAAACCTGCAGCTGATTCGGCAAACCCGAATAAATGGTCATCCCCGTAGTCCCCACCCGGTTCAGCACATCATACAGCGTCGTCATCCACTGGCTGCGCCGCCGCATATTTGCATCCTGGCTAAACACCAGCCGGTCCCGGTAATCATACACCATATAGGTCCAACCTGCCCCCGGAACCTTCTTAGCCACCATCCTCCGACGCCCGTCATACTCGTACCGGAAACATAGCTGGCTGATCGCCGTCGTATCCGCCGACAAATTCCAGCTATGAGAATAGCCAATTACCGTAGCTTTTGGTGACAGCACAAATCGCAGCTGGTTCAGCTGGTCATAGACATAATACGTACTCAGCCAGCCCCCATACCCCGAAAAATCACCGGCCACGTTTCCCACCTGCACCTTCTTCAAAACAACCATCCCCTCCATATCCTTGTATTCGATAATGGCATGTCCCTGCTCATCCACCGTAACATTCTTGTACAGTTGGCCCGCCGGGTAATAGCCGCCCGCAGTCGGGATATTCGTCGAAATGTCATTGTTCAAATAAGTCAGCGTGTCATTCGAAATATTCCAGATCACTACACTATCCGCATCGACATTTACCCGATATTGCTGCGCTACGCCATGGCCACTACCCGCCCAGCTATTCCCGGCCGCCATAGCCATGTCAATCCGGTTCAACGGTGAAGGCTCGAAGTTTGTCTGGCTGTAATAAACCTGCTCCCCGGTGTAAGCCGGCTGCTCCGCCGGATAAACATTCTGATAAAAATTCTTCTGTTCATTAAAAGGATCCAGCTTCACCCCTCCCTCCGAGGTCGCCGAAACATACGGCAGATATTTATATACTTCCCGACCAATAGAATCATACACCACCGGTGTAACCATGTCTTGCGGACTACTCCCGGGCGTTAGCTGCCGCACCACTGTCTGAAAAGGCCGGCCCAGGCCGTCAAAATACCCGGTCGTCTGCTTCACGTCTACATACCCCGCCGACGCAAAATAAATGGTGTCCGTGATCCGCCCCATAGCATCCCGCTCGCCGATAAAATTCACCAGCGGGGTCTGTCCTCCCACCGCATATCCGGAGGGCGTCGCGACAGGGCCAATAGATGGCCCAGTCACCTGGGTCGCAGTCCCCGGCTTATTGGACACCTGGGCATTCACCACGACGACGGCCGCGGCGCTCAGAAAAAAAGCCAATACTATCTTTTTCATCATCCGGAAGGATTGAATTAGTGCTTGGTATCAATCAGCCGTTTCAGTTCGTCGATCTGTCGTTGCTGGTCATCCAGCCGCGCCTGCTGTTCCTGCAGCTTGTCGTTCTGTTCCTTCAATCGTCGATTTTCCTTTATCAGATAAAGCGTCAACTCCTCCACTTTCTTTAATAGCGCCGCCTGGTGGTCCCCCAGGTCAAACCCATCCCTCGCCACCTCACCCTCGGAAACGATTCCCGGCAAGTGCTTGTGCTCCGTGACATATCGCTCCAACTGCTGCAGGTCCGGAAGCTCATACCCCTTCTTGAACACATAGTCCGGCCATGTGCCCGCTGTCTTCACCCGCACCTTTGTAAAAATGCCCGTCCCATTGACCGCCAGCGCATAGCCATATGTATTCTTGGTCCCGATGCCGATCGTCCCGTCCTTTAGGATCGTCATCCGCTCGACATTATTCGTCCGGAACGCCAGCCGGTTGGTATCCACCGTTCCCACAAAGCTGCTGTCTGCCCCCGTCGCAATATTCCCCGTCGTCGACCAGAAATAGTTCAACGACTGCACCGTCACGTTGATCGTCGCCACCGCAGTATTGCCAAAACCATCGATCGCCCGAGCCTTAAGCGTATAGCTTCCCGGGTCTGCATTGGTCCAGCTGTAAGTATAGGGTGCCGCAGAATCGCTCACCAGCAGGACATCGTTCGCATAGAACTCGACCCGGGCAATGGACCCGCCGCCTGTTTCGCTTGCAGTCGCCGCCAGCGAGATAATGCCGTCCTCGGATAATATCTGGTTATTGGAAGGATGCGTGAACGCTACTACCGGTTGCGGGGCGGTCGTGTGACCCGTTATGATCTGGATGCCACAGAGACAAGCCAGGTTCGAGTTGTTGTAGGTGTTCACATAAACCTTAATAGTACCGGATGCATCCGGCGCTATATTGTGAAATACCGCCCCGTCGCTGGTATTGCTCTCCCCATTGATATCGACATAACCATAGATGACCGCGCCTGTGACAGTATACCGGATCGGATTGAGATGAAAGGAGGCCAGGTTGAGCGTGTCGCTGCCTGTCATTTTAATTGTATAAACGCTGTCCTTATTTAGTCCCGAGATCACCAGCTGCGGAACAAGGGCATTGTACTGCGCGTAAAAGTTACTGTACTGATACCACGTGTTCGCCATGACCGCGGCAGGGAAAAAAGTACCACCGCTGGCTCCTCCACCATCGAATGAGGCATGGGTATCCGGGGTGGGCGCCCAGTTCGTCGTAGCTACGGAACTCACCGTTATACCGCCGCTCGTCCCCGAGCAGACCGCAGCGGCAGGGTCACCGTAGATATTCGTCCACCCCGACACCGCATGTGCGGCCCTGGAAAAGTTAAAGCTGACGGTCTGGGCAGAAAGCCGCCCGACGTAAGCGCCAACAAGCACGATCAGCAGTCCGAAAATTCTTTTCATATTCATTTATTTAAGGCTTGGGGTTATCGTTAATATATAGTGCCATTGTAATAAATGGTCCAGTGTTTCGACTTCAACAAGTCGAATGCACCATCGCTGGCGCTCGTCCTAAACTGTGGCTGGTATCCCCAGATGACAATGACTCCATTTGAATTCACTTGCCCTGACCCGGCGGCGATCTGGTTTAATATCGAGTCTACTGCGGTTGGTGGGATCGGAGTGATCGGATTGTTGGTAAGGTTATTGGAATGATTCTGGTTTCCAGCTATGAGCACAAAAAAGGTAAGATGAGTTAGCCCTGAAAGATCTTCGCGATCCCAATGTTCATCGGATATCTCAATATCCTGCAGCTGTGTAAACCAGGTGTTCCAGTCCGACTTCAGCCGCGATAGCTTAAATGTCGAGTCCCTGTATCCGGCCCTGTTATAGCCGTTGGTAGTGTTGATAACCTTCAGCCCGCGGTTGTTGGCCATGAAATCCTGGGCATAGGAAACATGCATACACGGATTGGTGCCGGCATCACCGTCGTGCAGCCAGAACTGTTGTATTGTAGAGATCGTATTCCAGTTTGTCAGGTTGGCCACAGTGAGCACACTGGCATCCTGGTAGCAGGAAGACGTCAAATTCGAATTGTACTGCGGAAAGGAGCCCCGGAAATTCCTCAGCTTCGTCAGACTGGTAGCCGGATTGTCCACGTTATCCAGCCCCGTGCCCCTGTTGTTATCGTCGTGGTAGATGGTGATCGTCTTGAGGCTCGTATCCGGATAGCTATGCTTGACGTAGTAATATCCGTTAGGTCCAAACTCGACGGCAATAATAGAAACCGTCGTATTGGGCGGCAACGAGGCCGGTGCAGGTACACCAGGGCCGGGCAACGGCGTACCCGTTCCATCGCCAAAATCCACATAGCACCCATTCTCCATCCGGATGCCATCGATATAGTTCCAGGCCAGATCATACTGGTAATAACGGCACCCCGTAACAGCCGGCGGCGCCGTCTTCCCGGCATTCACAGAGAGCTTGAAATGAAGACTATCCGCTTTCGCCAGCGTGCCTATGGCCGCATTGGCCGTATCATTATTCCAGAGGCTGACATACTGGTCAGGTCCGGTGGCGTTCCCCAACAATTTCCCGTGTACGTTGAACACTCCCACCGGATAGCCGATCGTCGCCGCTCCCAGAAAAGTTTGCATGGCCAGCACCGCACAGCCACTGCCACAACCCGCCTGCGCCTGGTACTGGTATTCGTACGACTTCAAAATATTAAAATCCTGGTCACGGATCCGCTTCAATCGCGCCAGCCCATCATACTCATAATACGTCACTCTATTCCCCGCATCCGTCTGGCTCGTCATCCCAACCAGCGGATCATAGGTATAGGTGGTCATCTGGGCTGCAGCAGGGTAAAGCCTCAGCTCGTCGATATGCCCGCTGCCCGAAATACTGATCGTGCTTTGTCCGGTTACCTTGTATACAAATAGCGTCCAGGCGATATTATTCAAAAAAACAGTCTTCCCTACTTTGGGATAACCGCTCATCGTACCGGCTATGCTCAGGCCCGAATGCGAAGTCGTTTGCATCCAGAAGGAGACAAAGTAGGAATTGCCGCTGCCGAGTCCACCTTTGGAAATGGTCCCGCTATTCAAAATCCCAGACTTTCTACCCGTGATCGCGCTCGTATTGTCGGTCGTCACTCCGCTCATCGTCCAGCCACCGTTGCCATCCGCTTCAAAACTGCTGTATGCAATCTGGTCCTGCGTCGCATTTACCACCTTAGCGACCGGCAGCGTCCGGGTATAATCCCACAAATATGCCGTGGTCACTCCGTCATGAGCCGTCGCCTGCTGCAGATCACCGGCGCTAAATAGCAGCTGTGTCTCGTCCAGGTATCGGGCATCCCTCACAATGGAATTACCGGACACCGACGCATCCGTAAAACTTGTCGCCGGCGCCTGCAGATTCACTTGCTGCGTTTTGCCGGGATAGGCAAAGCCAGTGGGAAAGACAGAGTTGCTGTATTGGGTAAAAGCAGCCCCCAGGAGCTTGCCCCCTTTGTAATGACTGACTTCGATCGGCGGGTTGTTATACTCCTGCTGTAGCCGAAGAATAGGAGTAAGATGAGCGTCCGAACTATTCTGCGTGTTCAGATAACAGCTACTCAAAAGATTCGCCGAATCAGCGGCATAACTGTTCCGGCGCCAGCGGATAAAATTAACCCTGTCCTGGGCCAGCATTTCCCGGAATTGAGCATATATCGTATGACGACAACTCAAAATCAGACTTCCGGAGACTGATTGAGGCGTACAAACATCAACATTCTGACTCAACCATACTGTGTCGTTATGCACAGCGCCCTGATAATAGCCAAGACTATCCGGGATCGCGTCACAGGACGGAATCCGGAAATCCATAGCATACTTGGTATTGGTAGCCAGCAGCTCCCCCTTCGACGAATAGCTGATTGCACGGGTGGGCTTGGTATGCCAGGGGCTTCCATAATACGTTGCTGAGGTTGTAGTAATGGTATTGCCGGTTTGGGCATCGTAGGTGACGGTAGCGACGCTGTCCCTCACTTTTTTAGCCGTCTGCAAGGCATACTCCGTATAGGTAAAAAAACCCGTGATATTGATCCCGATATGCCCGGGCGTAACCAGTGGATCAGGGCTATACAAAGGATAGTGATAAGCCTCTTTCAATATCGTTCCATTCTGATTAAAATAGCCTTCATATTCCAGCTCATCCCGCATGAACTCGAAGGGTAGCGGCGCAGCGGGATAGGTCGGAATATTCGGATCACACAGGCTCGACTGGGTCAGCGTCCGGGTGCAAACGTCATTAATGCTTTGTCCCCACATATTCGACCCGTAATAGCGGTAGACAGTCTTCCCATTTCCCGTCTGGGAGACATCGACCTCATTATACCCCACATTCTCGCCCTGTACCGTGGACAAGGGCTGTATACTGCCAGCCGAGACATAATAGAGATGGGCATTAGCCCCATCGATTGACGCGCAGCCGTTGAGATTTACGGGGTTGATCGGTCCAAAGACTGTCCGCATAACATCATTACGAAGGATCTGCACATATACCGGCCGGCTATACAACACGCCGGTAGACGTACTTCCGCCTCCGGTATAGTTGAACGACTTGACAACTGGCGTGGACGTAAGCGCGTCATTGCTCGTAATGGTTTTGATCCGCAGACCTCCCGCTAATAATGTGGTACTAACGGGCACATACCGCATCTGACCAATCCGTGCAGTCGACCCGCAATTTAGCCCGGATCCATCGCCAACGTTCATGTATTCCAGTTTAGCCTGATAGTCGCCCGCCGGCAGTGAAATAGTCGTGTTGTACGACATGGGTGAGATATAGCCGGAAAAATATACTTCCTGGTTGCTGCTGTTGGTTATCCGGAGATCAGGCTCGGCATCCGGCGTCGAACCGGAGTTCACAAATTGCTGCACCTGGATCGTGCAGACTCCGTCGCTGTTCAGGGTAAACGGAACCGTCTGAGAGATATTACCCTGGCCAAACGTGTGAACAACTGCACCTGTCAACCGTACATCCTCAAGCTCACTGGAATTAAATGTATAACTATCCTTCGCCTCAAAATCAAATGCCGTATTCCCTCCCGTCGGATAGTCGATCCTTGCCAACGACCCACCCCGCATCGCCGGCCATGCAGCATCCCGGTTCGCCCCGTACTTGACCGTAGGTACACTATTCGTGATCACCGTAAAGGTCGGCACCATCGTCTTATTGGTATCCACTCCATTGGGAAACCCCCAGTGGTCCACACCAAAGTTTAGCCTCCTCGGCACTTTCTCCCCGAAATAAGTAAACCGATACGGCGGCACGCGCAATGACGCATCACAAGACGTCTCCCGGATGCTGTCCAGCCTCAGCCGGTACTCGTCGGTATGCAGGTTGTAGTTGCTGTATTGTGAAATAAAATCGCCATAGAGATAACTATTGTCATAAAAATAGCTCGTGAAAAGACTATCCTTCTTGCAAAAACCCTTGTTATCCGTTATCGTTACGCTCCCGAGAGCATACGCGCTGGTATTGGTAACATCCGTCATCGAGTTCGTCACAAGAACCCCGTTGCTGTTGGAAAGATCGATCCTCGGTGTAGCCGCAGGAGTAAATAGCATCGAACCGTTGGCAAAGCTGATACCCGTCAGCCGCACTCCCTGCACCAGATTCTTGGTCAGATTCATGCCATAGGAAAACTGCTGGCCGGCGTTGTACTGCAAATATTCATCATTCGACACCGGTGAAGTAGCTACCGCATAGTAGCTATAATTTTCCTGGGCATACGTCAGCGTGATCGAATCCATCCCATCCGCAGAAACAATCTTGTTCAGGAACCAGGACGAGTTAGCCGCCGACGAATTCGAGGGCCCATACTGCAACGTAAAAGGATTCGTGATCTCTATCGGATCAACCGGCCCGTTATTCCCCTTGGCGCCAAAATAATATTTCACACCATCCGGAGTGGTCACGATAAATCCAATAAATCCCCGCCCATCAGTCAGGAAGGGCTGTATCTTCAGATCCTGTTCCGGGACCAGCATCGGTGTCCGGTCGTCGTTGAAATAGAACTTACCCGTATATCCGCCAAAATTGAAGAAATAAAGATCAGGCTCACCATCGGCCATACCCCTTGTCAGATCCAGGTCCATAACCCCCATGTCATTGTCCGGATAATAGCTGTTGTAGCCATAATCGGTATAGTGCCCCTTCAGTACGATGCTGGTAGACAATCCCCTGTCATCGGCCGCGCCTACTACGGTTCTGGTTATCGCTCCCCCGGCGTTCAGCGCCCACCCGGCGCCCACCCATCCTGCAGCCTCCTGCACTTTTAACCCAGAGGCATGATAGCTAAGCCCCACCGGCAACTGCAGCGACCCCGACTTGATCGTATAGATGGGAATTGAAATATCCGGAATACCCGTATGATAGCTCACCGGAATATCTCCGTACTTTCCAAGCGAGGCCGCCGTAGGCGAAGCGATGCTGACCTTTCCGATCGTATTGCTCGTATCGTTCTGGGCCTGCGACCGCTGAAAAACAAAAAGACAAAACAACAGCGTGAAGTATGTTTTATTCATGGCCAAATGGCATTAGAAATTATATCCAATTCTAAAAAGCAGCGGCTGCGTCTTCGGCACCTGCTGGTAGCTCAAAATATCCCACAACAGCTGCATCTTCGTCTTCTTCAGCAGCCGGCTCTTCATCGACACCGTTTTACTCACCCCGATCAACCCGCTCTTCGTCCAGTACTGCAGCTGCTTGAGTTGCTGAAAAGAGCTGAACGGCGTCGTATAGTTATACTCAAATCCCCCGGCCGCCGAAAAGCTTCCCTTTAGCCCTATCTCGACAAAAGACCTTAGCCCGACTCCCTGGCTCGACAGGGCAATGTGCCGGATGCCGCTGCCCCACCCGATCCTATAGCTGGCGCCCACACCGATCACATTGTTGTGTCCCAGTTTATAGCCGAGCGATCCCCCCAGGTCAGTCACGATCGGGAAATAATAGTTGTTGTGCGTAGTCTGAAAATTCACCCCATATTCGAGGCGCCTCCAGAATGTCTTCGTCTTCTGGTCGTTCGGACGGAAGTCCGGCACATCCCCGGTCGTATTCCCTGCACCGAGCTGCTCCAGCTTATTCTTATACCCGTCCAGCTGCGACTGTGCGACAGCGACATTCGACTGTAGATTGTCCATTCCTCCCTGTCCCATCGCCGACACCTGCCCGATCACCTGCTGCGTCACCTGGTCTTTTGTCTGCAGGCCTGCGATCGGCAAGGCAGCACCTGTGCCACCGCCTCCACCCGGCAAGCCGAATAACCCCGCCAGCTGCGAGTTGTTTTTCATGAACGTCTGAAAAGCCGGCAACCGCCGGAGCTGCCCAAGCGCCTCCCGCTCAAGGCGATCCGGGTCATTCAGCATTTCTTTGTATTCGTGCACCTGCTGCGAATAGTAATACGCGTCCTGTTTCATACCGGCAAAAGGCTTCCCTAAAATACCGGCGACATTCGCATGTGTAGCAATATATTGACCGATCTGCTGTTTGCGCGACTCGGCAAAAGCCCTTATTTGATCAGCGTCTTTCATCTTCGCCTGCAGCTGCCGCAGCTGATCCAAAGACCGCTGCACATCGGCTGAGCCGACCCCCAGCCGGGGATTGCTCCGCAAAAACCAAAGCATTCCCTGCAGCGAATCGACATATGGCTGATACTCCCCGCTAACCAATAGCCGCCTGCTTCCCGTATCGGTGGTGACCTTCTTCAACAGGGCCGCGTACTGCTGATCCGCTCCTGCAAACAATTGCTTCGCCCCGGCCGAGTCCACTCGTTCAAGGCGTTGCCGCAGCCGCTGCTCCCGCCGCATCATTTTCGACAAATAGGCTGAGCTCTGCTTCGTCAGCTGCTGATCAAGACCGGATGTCTTTCGCTGAACACGATCCAGCCACTTCAACGGAAAGCGCAACGCCTTATCGACGACAGAGTCGGGAGATTGTGCAGCAACAACCGTACAGGCAAGGCAAAGCAATGCCCCCAGGCCTATAGCCAGAATTTTTGACATACAAATAAATTTCAGCAGCAGACATACACTGCTGTGATCAAATTCAAACCTGGATCACTGAAATCGATCGGGAAAAAAGCTAGGTGGAGAACAGACATGGAAGCGCAAAGGATCACGAACGCGAATAGGTCGTCATTTCATGGCAGCATTGATTTAGAATTAGGGTATAATGGTGCAAAAAGCGGGTAGGACTAGACTTGACGAAATAAGGGAATCTATTTGAAATTTCCTATAAAAAAATTAAACGTTTACATGGACATCTGTAGTGGGACAGACCAAACTGCTTGATAAGTAAGATATTGAATGCGGGAAAAAATCAGGAAAATGTAATAAAGAATAATGATCGAAAACTATTCCATGAATGACATAATAAAAACAAACATCTCCACAATTCCAAACATTTTGAATCAAACTTCACGAACGTGTTGATTGATCGCATAAGCATGTCTCATCTGACAATAAACGTGTAAAATTTCACTTCTCACAATAGTCAACAGTCCTTCAATTGAACCAGAAAAATAAAAAAATAGGGCAAAGTAGACACTTTGCCCCTGGACCACAGGGTCCGACATAAGAAAACACTATCACATTTGCATAAAAAACGTCCGGCTCGTACTATTCTTCACCTTTCGCCCGCGTCGCGCCCGTTCCACCAACAATTACCTTACTCTTGAATAAAAGAGGAACAGCCTGCTTCATTTGCGCGCTGGCAGGGTTAAATTCACGAGCCGCCTTCACTTCCACCAGTACTGTCGGGCTCCCAACCGTCTTGTCCGCCTTGCGGCATCCGACCATACTCCCCACCGCCATCAGGATCAACAACTTTTTCATAACATTATTTTTTAGGTTAAAAGATCTTAATTCTCTCCCGGCAGTTGCACGATTCGGATATAGTTCGCGTTGTTGAAATACTGCCGGAACACCCGCTGTACCCCCTCCTTGTTAATAGCCTTCAGCCTGGCATCGATATCGATCGGCATCACCTCTCCATTTAACTGCAATTGATCCGTGATATAATTCAGCCAAACCGGATTATCATTGAATGCCTGCGCAAAGAACGACCGGTATTCCGCTTTGAACTTCTCCAGATCATCCTCAGTCGGTCCATCCGTCTTTAATCGGGCGATCTCGCTGTTTACACTTAGGATCAGCATTTCCACATTCTGCGGATCACAAACGAAGTTGATAGAGAAATTATACTGTCCCGAAGGATACTTTGTCGGAAGAAGAGACGAGTTGATGCTGTAAACACCCCCCTGCTCCTCCCGCACACGGGCCAGCAGATGATAATTGAGCATCTTTGCCGCCGCATCCATCAACCTTGCCTCATGCACGTCGTAATCGAATTTCCCGGGGAAGGCCAGATAAACGCTCGCCCTTTGTTCTTGACCGGCCAATATTCTCCTGGCGATATGCCCCGTCGGGTAACCGAGGTGAAGGTCTTTGATCTCTTCGTGGCGGCCGGCAACAGGCAGCGACCCAAGATAAATGGCTGCCAGGTCCTTCATCCTGGCCATATCAAAAGCGCCGACGAATGTAAAGGTGAACCCGTTCGCATCGGCGAACCGATCCCGGTAGATCTCCAAAGCCTTATCCAGATTTACATTTCCCAGTTTCTCCGCCGTAACCGGCATTTTCCTGAACTGGTAATTTCCCATCACAGCAAAGATCGTATCCCTGAATAGCTGCTGTGGAATGGCGGAGCCCGCCTCGATTGCGGCCTTCTGCTTCTGGATCAGATTATTAAAGGCGACCGGGTCTTTGCGGGGATTGACGAAATACAGGTAGATCAGCTGGAACATATCTTCCAGGCTTTCCGGCGTTCCGCCACCGCTTATGCCCTGGTATATATCATTGATATAGGGTCCCACCCGGACATTCTTTTTCGCCTCATACCGTTCGAGTTCGATCGGCGACCAATCTCCGATGCCACTGCTGGCCACCACCGCTGCTGCCATGCTTCCGGAATAATAATCGCCGTCTCCAACCATATTAAGCCCCCCTTTACTATAACCACTAAAGAGGACCTGGTCATTTTTATACCGGGTATTCTTCAAAACAACCTTTACTCCATTATCCAAAACAAGCTCGGTCGCCCCAATGGCAGGCAGCGCCTTCTCTTCCACGATCTTCCCTCCGGTTGGCTTTTCTGCCATAAGGGTGCTACGGCTAATGGCCTTGTCCTGATACGGAGTCGCAGGCCTTACGGCCTCCTCCCGGATCCAGGCGGCAACCACATCTTCCGTAGGCAACTCGTTCCCGTCCTTCCCATCGCTCTTAACAACAATGTCCCGGTCGGTCTCCTTGAAATACTTGCGGAAAAGCGCGCTAACACCCACAACCGTGATCGTGTCCAGGATCGACTTGGAAAGTTTAAGGTCATAGACGATATCAGACGCCGCCTCCCCCGTCAAAAACTGCTTGGTATATTTTTCGATGTAGACCGAAGCTCCCGTCTTATCGCGCTCCTTACTTATCTGTTCCAGTCCGGCAGCGATGATCTCCTTCGCCCGCTGCAATTCGCCTGTTGTAAATCCCTGCTGCCTCATCCGAAGCATCTCTCCCCACCACGCCCTCACCCCTTTCTCCAGCTGTCCGGGTTTTGTCGTCACGCCGCCCTCCAGGACATCGACTCCGCCCTCGATTCCACCAAAAGTCACACCACCGGACAAATAAGGGGGCGACGGTTGCTGCATCGCCTGGTTAAACCTGTCGTTCATCAGCATATTGAGCACCTGGCGTTCCATGTCCTCGCCATATTCTGCAGTTGTCCTTACTACTAGTGCGGGGAATTTGACCATGACCTCCATCCCGGGCTGCTTTATATCCGGATCGACGATCGCTGCGAATTGATCCTTGCCGTCAAGAGCAATCCGGAATTCCTTCCTCTCGGCAGGATTCGCCGGCATTCGGAGATCGCCAAATAATTTCTTTACCAGCTTTTCGGTTTGGTCGACATCGATATCGCCAACGACGATGACCGCCTGCAGATCAGGTCTGTACCAATCGTGGTAGAACTGCCTCAGCTCGCTATGATCAGCGTGAAGGATGACATCCTCCAGACCGATCGGCAACCGGTCGGCATAGAGCGAATGATTGTAATTGATTGGGATAATTCTTTCCTGCATTCTTTCCTCCAGCCCAGCATGCAAACGCTTCTCCTCCAATATCACATGCCTCTCCTTGTCGATCTCCTCGTCGCTCAGCGTGATCCCCTGCGCCCAATCCCTCGCGACCTGCAATGCATCCCGCAGTTGCTCCTTGCTCCTCAGCAGGATCGGCAACTGATAGACAGTTGTATTGAAACTCGTGAATGCATTCAGGTCCGCCCCAAAGCGCACCCCGGACTTCTGCAAATAACCGACCAGCTCATTCTTTGGATAATGCATTGTACCATTGAATGCCATATGCTCCAGGAAATGCGCAAGACCACGCTGTTTCTCCGTTTCGAGAATGGACCCGGCCTTATTTACCAGGTGGATCGTCACCTTATGCTCCTGTACGGTATTACGCCTGATATAATATGTAAAACCATTGGCCAGCTTACCGGTTCTGAGTCCCGGATCGATCGGAATATCATTTCCATAGACGGGCTGGGAACTCGCCTGCAAATTCGTTCCCGCAAACAATACAAGACATAGCAATCGGGCTGAAAATTTCTTAACCATTTTCTTAAATATTTTAATAGTTCGTACCATATCGCTTCTATGGCATCCACCATATCTTGCTGGTAAAAATGTCAATCGGCCCCTCCGCATTCACATTGGCCGCGTTTTGGGTGTATTCCGTGATTGGATACGGGGAGCGAATAGGCATGTTATTTCCCTTCCTGCCCTGATTGTACGAAAGGGGAATATCGGGATAAGCGCCGTTCCTTCGGTAATCGACATAGGATTCAAAGGCGTCAATGCCATTCAACGCCATATATTTCTGGAACATCAGCAGCTTATATTTGTCCGGGGCCGCGCTCCACGATACATTGACATTGCCCGCCTGCGACTGGTACCACGAAGTAAATACAGCATCGGATAGGGCGGGATTAAGACTGTTGCCACCGGCGTTTAGCCAGCGGAAAGACTCCGCTACCGCATGCTGATACGCCGTTTGTGCATCACCCGGAAGCCACCCGCGATAGATGGCCTCCGCCTGAAGGAATAGACTCTCGACGCTTGTAATAACAAAACAGTCCATATCATAGCCCTTGACGATACCTTTTGAAGCCGGCGACTTCGGCTGCATCATCATATTGATGCCACCTATCTGGGAAACAAAGCTGGTTCCCTGAAATGGATATGCCTGCTGATCAACGATCAGGCCAAACCGGTTGCCCCTGAAATTATTTGGTGCAGGCTGAGAGAATGGCTCCTGTGCGCCCGAAGGCAGCGGTGTTCCCGCCGGGTTATAAAATAAGGAAAGCCTGGGATCATTATCCCTTTTGAGCAGGTCCATCGCTGCAGTGTTGGCTGATGCAGCCGTCCAGGCGGGCACACTCCCATAAGTCCCCGACGTAATGTAATTCCTTGCAAATAATGAATATTGGGAATTCCAGGCAAAATAGGGCGAAACTTTGATGTTATCGTAGCCCGGGTTAACGCTCGCATCCTCGCCTGTACCAAGAAACCCCGACCCCTGCTGGACAATCTTTGCTACCTGCCCCTGGATATAGCCTTGCCGCTCCGGTCGGTTCGCCTGGTGGATCAACAACCTTAATTTCAGCGTATTGATGATCCTGAACCACTTCTCTTTATCACCATGACACATAATATCAGCCGTGGAAATATGCAAAGCCTTGTCGGATGACGCATTCTTGATCAGACCGATCGCGCTATCGAGCTGAAGCATGAGGTCCTCGTAAATGAACTGCCCCTTGTCGTAATGCGCCGTCCGGATATTGACATTGTACGCCTCTCTGTACGGCATATCGTTGTATAGATCGACGGCTCCGCTGAAATCGAGGGCCTTGATAAATTTAGCGATGCCCTGGTAGAACGGCTGACTGTTCCTCCTCGCATTCTCCTCGAAAAGCGCGTCGTCGATCGAAGGCGCAAATCCACCTGGGAAATATTTGTTCTCGCGAATGTCATAAGTGCATACAGGATCATTTGGGTCGTGATATGGCCAGCACCAATAGCCCATCCACTCGTTCATCAGGTGGCCGACAGCCATCCCTTCTCCCTCACTTTCCAGCAAACCGGGCAGTATCAGGTCAGGGGTTGCGTTATCATCGGAAAGTTGAGAAGGGTCATAATTGACATCTACCCACTTCTTACAACCGCCGCAAAGGCAGACGGCCAGGAAAATGAGCATCCAGGAGTATCTTATTTTGTTTAGCATATACTTTTTATTTGATCAGCGTACAATTAGAAGTTCGCAGAAAGAATTACACCATATTCGATTATTCCGGGAGGCGTGTACTGGCTCGAGCCGGCCTGGGGCGCCACGTTGCCGCTGTTGCCGGCCGTTCCCCCGCCCGCCTGGGCGATCCCTGCCGTGAACCTTCCCGGCCCCTTTACCAGCTGAGGGTCGCCATAAAGATTGTTCTTTGCATACCAGTTGAAAAGGTTACGGCCGTAGATACCCATGTTTAATTTCCTTACCGACCCTGTCTTAAAGACCTGTTCATAGCTCAGTACCATCTCCTTTAGTTTCATGAAATTGGAGCTGGAAAGGAAATTAGCCGATGCCTGTGCCACATTGCTGTATAAAAAGCTATTGGCCGCTTGCGTCTTAATGCTCACGTTCGGCACCGGTTTTCCGTTGGCATCCAGGTATACAGAATTGGGAAAAACAAATGGTATTCGGTCATTATAGGTCGTCTGCTCGTGGAGCCCTGCCCGTGTAAGGCCCTCGCCCCTGGAAAAATAATGGTTGCCGCCGATGTTGAATTCGCTTAGGGTAGACAGCGAAAATCTTCTGTAGGAAAACAACCAATTCAACGATCCCACATATTTTGGCGTGGTGGTCCCTCTATATACTGCCGTATTGAGATCGGGAATAGGATAGCCCGTCCCCGGATCGACCACAGTTCTGCCCTGCGCGTCCTTTTGGAAATCATAGAGCCAGTACTCGAACGCCTGGTGACCCTGTCTTGCCACAACTCCTACCAGCCCGTCGCGCCCCCCGGGCGATGAAACGACGTAGACGCCGCCATAGTCGGGAGTAAGCCATTTTACCTCGTTCTTGTTCATGGCGATCCGGAATCCGCCGCTCATGTTGAAGCCATTGGCGTTCTTGACAACATTATTAAGGTCGACATCTACCTCATAGCCCCAGTTGTTCATAATGCCAAGGTTGTCGATCGTGGGCGCTCCGCTCATCCATCCAGTCGAAGCAGCCGTGATCACACCCTTGTTCCGCTGCCAGTAATAGGCAAAATTGACCGCAACCAGGTCCTTGAAGAATCTTGCGGTAAAGCCGGACTCGACACTGAGGATCTTTTCGGGTTTCAGATAAGGATTCGGGTTGCCGGGCAGATAGGAGTAGGAAGCCAGCCCCGTTCCTCCAAAAGCGCCATTATTATAGGGGAATCCCAGCGAATTCTGGAGCGTACGCTCAGACTGATAAGGTAGAATATTCATATTAGCAGTCGTCGTTACTGCCCCCTTCAGCTGTAAAAAAGACAGCCAGGATAGCCGCTGCAACGCAGGTACCATTTCCCTCATCAGGACCGAAACGTTTCCCCCGACATAGAGGTCCTTCCCCCTGCCAACGGCTGCACGCTTGGAATCCCAGTCGTTTCGGGCCGTCAGCTCCAGGAATACCCGTTGCTTATAGGCGGTCGTAGAAGTCGCAAAGAAAGAATACCGGCGGGTCAGCACATACCGTTCTGATGCATTAGGCACGTCAGTAGAATACACCAGGTTATATACCGGAATAGAAAGCGCATTCGAAGTACCCGATACGAGCTTATAACGCTGTTCATCCAGCACATTGCCGACCAGGTTACGAAAATCAAAATCGCCGGCTTTATTGATCGCCATCGCCGTAAAATGATTGTGCACCGTGGAGATCGTAATATTCTCCTCCTCCAGGGTGGCCTGCCTGTCAAAAGCCCTCAAAAAACCACCGTTCTGTTTGGCCCAGTCAGAAAAATACACCGGCAGCGTCTCATGCTTCTGATAATTATTATTCACTACAAATCCGGGAGCATCGGTCACCGTCAGCCAGGGCAAAGGCTTAGCCGTCAGATTCAGGCTGACAATGCCCGAATTCTGTGTTTTGAGCGACCTGTCCGACGCTATGGCCTGGTAGGGGCTCATAACATCGAAATCCGCCCAGTAGTGGTTATTATCTGCCCACTCGTAATTCTTATAATCCTTATAGGACAGAAAAGGGATGAAGGTCGGTCCGATCGGTCCATAATTTTCGGGCCCGAGGTTGGCCAGTTCCCGAAAAAAGTTCACCTGGTATTGTGCATTAAAAATCCCCATCTTCCTGCCACCCGAAAGAAAAGCCGTCAGCGTATTGCGCGTATCGCCGGGCAGAATGCCTTTCTGGTCGTTATAGGCAAGCCCCAAATAAAAGTTTGACAGATCATCGCCCTGTGAAATGGACAGATTACTTTGCGCCGTCCTCGCAACATCAAAGAACCGCCGATAGTCCCATCTGTGCGAATAGTCCACCATCTGCTTATCCCCATTCTCGTCCGTACGGCCCAACTGAACCTTGCTGCCGTCATATTTTGGCCCCCATCCGTTATTGATGGTCCCGCTGTAAATGCCATTCCCATTCGCGTCTACCAGGCCCGTGCCGCTCCCAAACTCATGCTGCTCATACTTCACCGCCCGATAATCGATCCGCTGAAAAGTGAAAGAGTTTCGAAAGTTGATCACCGGCCTGCCCTTTATTCCCTTCTTCGTAGTAATTACGATCACTCCATTGACACCCTCGGGGCCGTATAGAGCCGTCGCATTGGCGCCTTTGAGGATGGTCACCTTCTCGACGTCGTTCGGATTGATGTTGTTGATAAAATCCAGGATCAGCTGCGCCGACGACTGGTCCGACCCGAAAGATAGCGGCGATCCGTTCAGGATGAACAGCGGCTGGTTGTTGCTCGTAGCCGAAAATGACCGGATACCCCGCATCAGCACCTGCATCTGAGGCGTCATATCCGCGCTCTGCGTCGCAATGTTCAGCCCGGAAACGCGACCCGAAAGACCGCTCAAAATATTACCGGTATTCCCCCTGGTGAGCTCCTCTCCTTTTACTGTTGCCGCGCTGTACCCAAGCTCCTTGCTCGATTTTTCGACGCCAAACGCGGTCACCACCTGCTCATCCAGCGCACTCGCCTTTATTTTCATTACAACATTCACCTGGACGCGCCCCTTTACGGCAACTTCCAGGACCTGCATACCGACACTTGTTATCACCAGCGTGGCGTCCCCGGCAACCTGCTTTATCTCGAACTCACCTTTGGCATCGGTAACAACCGTATGATCCGTCCCCTTAACCTGTACGCTCGCACCCGGGAGAACCTCTCCTTTTTCGTTCCTTACAATGCCCCGTATAGTGATATTTCCGCGGACTTCACCAACACCCTTCGGCAGGCCAGGCGCCTGCGAGGTGACCTCAGCACCCTGCCGGATATAAATAGCCTTGCCTTCTACCTCCAGCCTGAAAGGCTGCCCCTTCAACGCAAGGCCGATAGCCTGTTCGGCGGGCATATCCTTTACCACTATCGTAACCGGCCTGGCCCGCTTCAACAGCTCCTCATTATAAGCGATCGACACCCGGGATTGTCTTGAAATTTCATCAATCACCTTGGACAGGGGCGCCTGCCGCATCGACAATGTTACATTCTGCGCAAATCCTACGGCTCGCACTTGCAGGCAAAAGAAGAGCAAAAAAAGTAAAGGGGAACGCATAAAAAAAGCAGTCTTTTTGGGAAGCATCTCCCTACTGGGCAGACCTTTCCCATCCACGTTCAAAAGCATGTTTGGTAGATGTTTTGGTTAAAAGTCAATAACTAATGAGGAATCGGTTCAACGGGACCCTGTATTTTTCATTAGGGTAATACGATTACTTTTTTACCCACTATCTGATAGTGGTGTATGCTATTGCCTTCCAATAGCCTTAACACCGAGGGAAGAGAAAGGCTTCGATCGATCCTTCCACCATATTTTCCGGAAAAGTCAGTTATTTCATACACCACTTCGATGTCATACCAACGGGATACTTCCCTCATCAGCGACCGGATATCTGCTTCACTGAACTTAAAAGATCCGGACCTCCACGCAATTGCCTTGTCTATATCCGGATTAGCGTCCAGGACAACAGAAGCACTGTCCTCGCCAATGATCGCCTGTTGACCGCTTGTCACTACTTGCTCTTCAGCCCCACGGGCAACCAGGACCTTCCCCTCCACCAGTGTGGTCCGGTGTATGGCTTCATCGGCATAGGCCATGATGTCGAACTGCGTGCCCAGAACCTTGACAGCCATATTTCCGGCCTGGACTACGAATGGCCCTTTCCTGTTACGAGCGACATCAAAAAAAGCCTCGCCATTCAACTCCACCCTTCTCTCCTGGCCGAAAAATGACGTCGGAAATCTCAAAGAAGAGACGGCGTTTAACCAAACTTTAGTGCCATCCGGCAGAACCAGCATATATTGCCCACCACGTGGAGTCGTCATCGTGTTGTATGCGACCGGTTCGCCATCTCCCCGTCCGTCGTACCTTACCTGTCCATTTGTCTTTACCACTTTCACACTGCCCTGTTGAGCCAGCTGCCCATTCCTTGCGCTATCCAGCGTTATCTGCGTGCCGTCGCCCAGGGTCAGGACGGCCTGGTCTTTCTGCCGAACGGCGATCCCGGCTCCAGCCGGTCGTTGCCGCGCGATATCCGCCCCCTGCTTATCGGTCACCAGCCACCAACTGCCCAGAATAAGAAGGATAACAGCGGCGGCAGCCGACATTCCCCGCATCCATGACCTGCTGATCGCAGATACCCCTCCGGTCCGCGCCTGTTGTAGCCCCAGGACCAGGAATACCTTGTCCATCGATTCCCCGGCATCATACTTCTTATTCAGCAGGGTCAATTCCTCCATTAGCAACTTTCGGTCCCGCAGACTGTCATCAATTTCCTTTCTCTGCTCACCGCCATTCCGCCATGCATGCAACTCCTCCCGCTCCCGCCCGGTCATGGGCAGACGCTCGATCTCCTTAAATAGTAAATTACCGATGTATAAATAATACTGGATCCTATCCTGCTCTGTTTCCATGGAAAAGCGGTGTCGGTGTATAAATAAGACACCGCTCAGCTGAGTTTGTCCCAGCCCGAAAACAATTTTTTCTAATTTATTCCGGAAATAAGAAAAAGAAGTGGGATACCCGTCTGACCGAAATGTCTCCGAAGGATAACAAGGGATTTATATTTCTGGTTGCGGACAGTCTTGGCAGATATCCCCATCCGCTTAGCTATCTCCTCTATGGATAACCCTTCTTCAAAGCTAAGGCTGAACACCTCCCTCATTTTCTCCGGCAGCCGCTGTACCACCTGGTTGACCTCAGCCATATACTCCAATCTCACTATTTTCTCGTCAATCGCTTGTGTCTCCGACGCATCCAGTTGCGTCGCCTTCATGTGCTTGTCGTTTTCCCTTTCTCGGCTCCGTAAAGTGTTCAGGCATCCATTCTTGGTCGACAAAAACAAAAAAGCCTTTAAATTACCGACCGCTTCGAATGTGCCTTTGTATTGCCAAAGCCTAATGAACACCTCCTGCACAATATCTTTTGCCAAAGTGGAGTCCCGCACAAAATGCTCAGCATACTTACAAAGCACCGGAAAATAGCTTTTCATCAGCTCTCCCAATGCTAAAGTATCCCCCTGCGACAGACGGAGGAAAATATCTCTTTCCAAAAGATCAGTCCGGTTTTGCAAGATCAGATATTCTTAAAGCCGCAATATACTCATTATTGTACGCTACAAAAGAAATCCGGTTTTTTTTGAGAGACTATCGATTCGCAACCCGGATGCGAAAGCCGGGATCAGGCGAAATTTTTCGGCCGAATGATAGACCAGGTCATACTCTTTGAAGAACCTTCCCTCCGCGAGTCCAAAAGCCGGTACTGCTTTTCCTAAAACATCCCGGGAGGCATTTATCGCCCATTTTTCGGAGCCTTTCGTTCCCGCCTGCCCGTTCAGTACAATTCGTTGTTTGACATTATAAAGTGTTTTGGATTAACCCTTACCGGACGAATTGTCGCAAGGCATCAGCCACCTGCTGGATAGCAGACTGGGTAGCTGGCAAGCCGTGGAGAGAATTGATGATCACAAAATCATGGATCATCCCGTTATAGCGTATCGACGTGGTGAACACGCCGGCCGCATCGAGCTTACGGGCATATGCTTCGCCTTCATCCCGAAGTACATCATACTCTTCGGTAATCACCAACGCGGGCGGCAATCCCCTTAGCTGCTCCGTTGTAGCCTGCAAGGGTGAAGCGTAGATATCCTTCCGTTGAACGGGGTCCTTTATATACAGCTCCCATCCCTTCATCATCAGCCCCTTTGTGAGAAAATGGCCGTCCGCGTACTGACGATAGGACGCCGTCTCGAAATTGGCATCTGTTACCGGAGAGATGAGCACCTGCAATTTCAGACCAGGACCGCCCTTTTCCCTGGCCATGAGCGCGACCACCGTCGCCATATTACCGCCGATGCTATTCCCGGCCACCGCCAGTTTGCTCCCATCGATCTTTACTTCTTTTCCGTGCGCCGCAATCCACTTGAGGGCCGCATAAGCTTCATTGTTCTGCTGTGGATAGTGTGCTTCCGGAGTACGGGTGAAATCGACGAATACGGCTGCCAGCCCTGAACGTACGACCAGGTCCCGGAGCAGGGTTTTATGCGTTTCGAAATCTCCCATGAACCAAATGCCGCCATGAAAATAGAGGAAAGCAGGCAGATCGGTCTTGACTCCCGCGGGCCGTACGAAATGTAACTTTACGCTGATGCCGTCCTGCTCAACGGCCTGCTCCGTAATTTCTACACCGGACAGATCAGGCTTTTCGCCCACTGTCGTGGCGTAGGCATATGTACCTCTCGCCCGTTCAACCGGCATTCTCTCCACCGGCATCGGCGTCGCGGCATTGACCGCTTGTAGGAATCCTTTAACGTGGGATTCGATGCCGGTATCCGCGGCCGGATCGATTACTTGCGCCATACTATTGGTTTTAATAATGATTAAAAAAAAGACCGTCGTGAGGGTAATTCCTGTCCTCGTAGTTGTGTGCATATTGGTATTTTATAAATTACTGAAAGCCCAAACAAAACTAGTTCGGACTAAGCCGGTGCACTAACTCAAAAGTCATATTTACTGACACTTTTTGTTTTATTCACCCGGACCGCCACTGATCCGTCGAGCTTTCGCCATTTCGTTGCGGGAAATCGCCTGATGGCAGTAAACCAGCAGGATACATTCTGTAAATAAGTGTTAGTAATATGCACTTTCGTGTTAGCGCCATCAACAATTGCGCCTTAATTTAGTGGAATAGATTATCGCCGCCGGGCATCTGCCAAAACCAAAAACGCATGAAACATTTTAAATCTCTTATAGAAATGCATCGGGAAAACGATATGCCGCTTCCCGAACATCCCATGCTGAGCCTTATTCGCATCACGCCAGGCCTGATTCTCAATTTTGCCGAGTTTACCTGCGATTTCTATATGATCGGTTTAAAGAATGTCCGCGCAGGCCATTGGCTATATGGTCGAACCAAATTCGACCACGACAAAGGGTCGATGGTCTTTTGGAAACCAGGACAGGTGATTGAAATAAACAACCTGCAATTTGAAGATGACGGCTTTGTCATGTTGTTCCACCAGGACTTTTTATTGGGATCCGGCCTGCAGGTTGGCATCAGCAAATATGCATTCTTTGATTATGAGACAGATGAAGCGCTACATCTTTCCCCAAAAGAAGAAAGGACGATCCGGCGGCTTTTTGAATCTATAGAGACAGAATACGGTAATAACGAGGACGAATTCAGCAAGGACATCATCCTGGCTAATATAAACTCCATGCTCAACTATGCCGAACGGTATTACAAAAGACAGTTTATCAACCGGAAACAGCTAACGGGAAAGACCGTCACCGCCTACAACCGGTTCCTCGAAAACCATATAAAGGAAAGCAAATTATCCGAACATGGGCTTCCATCTGTTAAGTCCGTCGCGGCCTCGCTAAACATGTCTCCCCGTTACCTGAGCGACCTGCTGAAAATGGAAACGGGTAAAACGGCCCTGGAACTGATTCATATTTTTCTGATACAAGAGGCCAAAAATCGGTTGCGGACCTCAGATTCCAACGTTTCCGAAATAGCCTATTCCCTGGGTTTCGAAAATATGTCCTATTTCTCCAAATTGTTTAAAAAGGAAACAGGCCAGTCTCCCAAAGAATTTAAGAAACAATTCCTGTCCTAAAGAAGTTTTCTCTTTTCCTTCTGCCGGCGTTACAAACCAAAATAACATGCGCAAACCACCACTTAACCCTAAAAAATTAAAGCGAACGATTTTCAACAGACAGTTGTGGGAATCGACGATCGCCATCATTCGCTATATCCCCAGGGCGATCATCGTTAAAAAGCTCCACGGGGACGACTTTTACAAGCCTGAAAAACTTGACGAATTCAAAACGAGAGCGCTCAAAGCCGCTTTGGATAGACCCACCCAATGGGGCACCATGAATCACGCGCAGATCTTTCATCACCTCAATCTGGCTTTCGGTAGCGCACTGGGTTATTTCGACCTGCCTGACGAAAGCTACGGCTTCGGAAGAACGTTTGTCAATCGGTTACCTGTCTCATGACGAGTGGGGCAAACTTTCAATCGTTCACATGGATTACCATCTGCGCCAGTTGGGTGTATAACCACTCACCGTCACAATCATGAACAACGTACAATTTAACGTCATTCTCACAGGCGCCACCGGCATGGTAGGCGAGGGTGTATTAAAGGAGTGTTTGGACGATCCTCGCATCGGCACTGTCTTATCCCTGGCCAGACGTCACGGAAGTAGAACTCATCCGAAATTAAAGGAGCTGGTTGTTCCGGACCTTCGTAACCTCTCGGCTGTTAAAGACCAGCTGCACGGTTATGACATCTGCTTCTATTGTCTTGGCACCACTTCCATGGGCAAGACCGAAGAACAATACACAGAGGTGACGTTCGGTCTAACTATGTCTATTGCGACTGCGCTGAGCCAACAAAATCCCGGTATGATCTTTTCCTATCTCTCCGCGCTAGGCGCCGATAATACGGAAAAAGGCAGGGTAATGTGGGCGAGGATAAAAGGAAGAACAGAGAATGCGCTCGGACATTTACGCTTCGGTCATTTTTACGCCTTTAGGCCTCAGCTGTTGACGCCAAATAAACATGCTGCAAGCACCCATGCCTTTTACAACTATATTTCCTGGGTTTTTCCAATAGGCAGGCTGTTGTTCCCGAATAGTTTTTGTACGCTTCAGGAACTGGCAAAATCAATGATCAACGCCAGCATATCCGGATTTCCCAAAAATGTGATCACCCCCATCGATATGGTCAAACTGGCAAAACAAATACCATCCGAAATGTAACCACAACGACCTTTACCCAGACAAAAGAATTCGATCGCTGGGACACGGTCAGACCCTTGCTTTACGACTTTTCCCCATCAAAATCAAAGCGACCACAGCAGGATCCGTTGCCGGGACCTCCTGGACAGTTACTTGCTCAATACCATGCCGTCCCAGCACTTCTGCCGCAAGATGAAAAGCCTGTGCACGGATATCTTCCAATGCCATCGGCTCTGCAAATGCACGCACCCCCGACTTCATCGTACCGTCGCGCAAAATAATAGTAATCCGTACATATCCCATTCCACAACAAATATAGCCAAGGTTTTCTAATTTGCTAATTTTATTAGCACTTAGTCCTGGAGAACGATCCGTATACTGTCAAAAACCTCCGTCCCGCAGCTTGCAGATTTATTTAACTTCGACTAATTCAAAAATGAACAGCAAATCACTATAAGTTGAGATGTCCTGCGTTTTTTTTCAGCGGAATATGGTAAATTGCCTGAACTGCAACCTTCATCCCTTTGGCGCCTTCCTTCACTTATTCCAAAACGTCTGCGTATGCTAAAAAAGGGAAAACACTCATTTCTACACAGCGTCATTTCCAGCCTGATCCTGTTCTCCCAACTAGGGCTTTGGCCTCTTGTTGCCCACTGTCAGCCTTCTAAAGAAGATATTCCAACACAAAGGCTCTTGCTGCAACTGGCATCGTGCTTCCTTAATGTAGTTAGGCAAAACCAGATCGACATAGATAGTGGTCTTGTGATCGCCAGCCAGCGGATGCATTTGAACCCGATGATCGTCATAGACGAAACTGCCAGTGATGAAACCGCTGATCCGTCAAATAATGTCGCCGACCTTTATACATTAAAGACTTCGCTGAACAATCTACGAGGAGAGGCTAATCTCCGCGCATTAAATCGGATAGGCGCCATCTATGCCTTCCGACCCGGCGCGAGAGCAGCTGATCTGGATAGTGCCCTGGTATTCCTCGAAAAGGCAAGAAGATCCGGAACCGGCAGTCCCGTTTTGCTTTCGAGGACCCAGAGCCTGATCGGGAAAAGCTGGCTGGAAAAAGGGGATACAGCCCGTGCAGCGGCTGCCTTTCGCGAAGCCATCGACCTTGCCGTAAAAGCGCGCGACAAGCACGCCGAGGCCACCGCCTGGGCCTGGTGGGGCGTTTATGCTGCGTTCCAGCCGGAAACCATCCCATCCCGTATCGGAAGGTTAAAGAAAGCCGATTCGATTTTCAAAACAACGGATGACCGCCGCAATCGCATTAATACCCTTTCGAATATTGGTTATTTGCAAGCGGCAGCAGGTAAAATGTCGGACTCCCGAAATTCCTTCAACTCCGTGCTCGCACTGGAAGACTCTATTCATTTTGCCTACACACACTACACATTAGATACGCGTTGTCTGCTCGCTGCTTTCGAAGCGGATATGGTAAAAGTACAACAATATGCCATGGAAGAGACCCGCGCGGCCGAAACAACTGGTGACAGCACCGTGTTAGCCTATGTGTATGCGCGCCGGCTGAACGCAGAGCTCGACGACATGCACGATGGAGGCGCAAGTGCGCTGGCCTGGGGTTACAAGTCACTGGCAGAATTCAGGCGATGGCATGAGGACCTGTTATCGTATAGGGTTGCGCATAATATGGGAATGATACTGATCAACACGGGAAAGAACAGAGAAGCCGTAGATTTGCTGGACACTCTTTTACAACGCCGTTCACCAGAAGACCCGGGGGATAAACACGAGGTCTATTTGATGCTGGGCATGGGTTATATCGAACTCGACAGTCTCGATAAGGCACAACATTACTTGCTTCTCGCGCAACAACTACAGCGGCAAGTCTCTTTATTCAGCGGCGACCTGAAGGTTTCCTTACTATATTTCCTTCTTGGAAAGCTGTACTTCTCAAAAAAACAGTACGAAAAAAGCCGGGCTTATTTTACCATTGCGCTTCGCCATCCTAACAATTTTGAAAATGTAAGCGATTGGGCTTCTATCTACAAATACATCGCTTCCATCGACTCTGCAGCCGGTCAGTTTCGGGAAGCCTATTCGCAAAGTATGCTTTATAGTAAGGTCATGGATTCCGTCCGGCAAAAAGTGAACATGCGACTAATAGACGAAATGAGAGCTAAATACGAAACAGATAAGAAAGACAACAATATCAAAATACTACAACAGGAGTCCGCGCTTCAGGCCTCCCAAAACCGGCAAAATCTTTTTGCAAGGAATGTCTTTATCGGAGGTACAGCCGCGTTACTGATCGTTCTGCTGCTGCTATACAACCGGTTTCGCCTGAAACAACGCACCAATCTTCAATTGCAAGCGCAAAAGAGTGAAATAACCAACAAAAATGCCGCACTGCAAAACCTGGTGGAGGAGAAAGAATGGCTGTTAAAAGAAGTACACCACCGGGTCAAGAACAATCTTTACAGCATCATCTGTCTCCTTGAATCGCAAGCCCGGCACTTGAAGAATGACGCACTAAAAGCCATTGAGATCAGCCAGCATCGCATCTATGCCATGTCGCTGATCCATCAGAAACTATACCAATCCAGCGACCTGAAAGCGATCGATATGGCTGAGTACCTCCCGGAATTCGTTCAGTATCTTCGCGACAGTTTTGACAATGCGGGACAAATAAATTTTTCCCTCGATGTCCAGCCGGTTCGGCTCGATGTCGCACAAGCAGTACCACTCGCGCTCATCGTGAACGAAGCCGTAACCAATTCCATAAAATATGCATTCCCCGCCGGGAGAAAAGGGACTATTCGAATAAGCATGCGGCAGACCGGCGGCATGATTACCCTCCGCATCGCCGACGACGGCATCGGGATCGCCGCGGAACTGGTCGATAGCCCGGTCAATTCCCTTGGACTAAAGCTAATTCGAGGGCTCAGTGAAGATATTGGCGCCAATATACAGATCAACAACGATCACGGCACCGTGATCGAATTACAGTTCCGGCCCCGGCTGCTAAAAACCCCATCGATTTCCACGTCATCCTTTAAAGAAGAAGCCCTTTACACGTAAAGATAAAAATGCCGTTCGGCCTGGGCATGTTTTGGGCCGAACGGCATCAGGTCGTGCGTTTGAACAACTCGTCCCTTACTACTTCAGGTATTTTTTTAATTCAGTCGCGGCTTGTTCAAAAAGATTCTCAGTCTGGGGTAATTTAGCCAGGCCAGTCAACAACCCCCAGTCATGAATCACTCCATTATATCTCACCGTGGTTACGGATACACCTGCTTGTTCCAGCTTACGTCCGTAGGCCTCGCCGTCATCCCGCAAGATATCATTTTCAGCCACCTGGATAAGCGCCGGAGGTAATCCCTTCAACTGCTCCGCTGTTGCCCGCAAGGGCGAAGCATGAATATCGTTTCGTCTGGCTTCCTCCGGTATGTACATGTCGTACATCCACTTCATTAAAGGCGTGGTCAGAAATCGTTGATCCCCGAATTCCCGATAAGACTCGGTCTCAAAATTGTGGTCGAGGATCGGCCACATCATGATTTGTACGCTGATGGCCGGCCCGTGGTTTTCTTTCGCTCGAATGGCAGTGACGGCCGTCATATTCCCGCCTACACTATTGCCTACAACGGCCAATTTATGCCCATTGACCCCGATTTCAGCGCCATGTGCCGCAACCCATTGGGTCGCCGCGAAGATCTGGTCGATCTGCGTAGGATACGCCGCGTCCGGTGTAGGAGTGTAGTTAACGAACACCCCCACGCACCCGGATAAAACAGCCAGGTTACGGACCATGTGGCGGTGAGTCGGAAAGTCGCCCAATACCCATCCACCTCCGTGGATATAAATGAACACCGGCAAATCACCCTTAAGACCTTCCGGCCTTACGATGTCGAGCAAAAGATCATGCCCATTCACCTTGATCGATTTTTCCGAAAAAGTCACGCCCGACAAGTCAACGGGATAGGCCTTTTGAACCTCTACCAATACCTGCCTTGCCTTCACCGGTGTTAGCGTTTCGAGTCCCGGGCCGCCCGTGTTCAGGGTTGCGAGGAACGTCCTCACAGCAGGGCTGAGACGCTCATCTGTTGCATAATCTTTGACTTGGCCATGAACTTGCATGGAGCCTGCGACCAATAGTGGACAAAGGCAGGCGAAATAAGTTCCTGTTTTCATTGCTTTTGTATAGTTTTTAATGATTGATTGATCATTCCTCTTACCAACCCAATGCCATAGCATAGACGGATGGATATCAATTCTTTAAAAACTTTCTGCAATATCGGGGAAACGAGATTTCGTTTTCCGCCACGCAATTATCGATATGTCAATAATGGAGCGGATTAGAGCAGGTCGTTATTTATTCATGTATCGCTTCTTGTCAATCCCTAATTTTTTCATTCGGGAATTCAGGGTAGAAACGTTAATATTCAGCAGTTCGGCCGCCCCGCCTTCTCCGTAGACTTTCCAATTACACTTCATGAGGATAGAGAGGATGTGGTCGCGCTCATTTTCCTCCATCGTTTTGATCCTGTTTTCGTCAAGGTCAGCAACACCTCTGGCTTTGTCTTTTGGCAGGACCACATTTGTGATCAGTGGCCCCGAAGCCAGCAATACGCTCCTTTCCATCATATTTTCCAGTTCCCTTACATTCCCTGGCCAGCTATAGGCGCGAAGCATGCCAACCACCTCGTCTGAAAATCCGGTAATCTCTTTCCCTTGCTTATCCGCATATTTCTTTAGAAAATAACTGGCCAAAAGCAAGATGTCGCTTTGCCTCTCCCTCAACGGGGGCAGAGAGATCGGAAAAATATTCAACCGGTAGTAAAGATCCAGCCGAAAACGACCCTTGCTGATCTCCTCTTCCAGGTTTTTGTTCGTGGCGGCGATGATGCGAACGTCCACTTTTCGGATACTTCCCCCGATCCTTTCGATCTCTTTCTCCTGTAGAACGCGCAGAAATTTCACTTGCAGATCCAGCGGAAGTTCCCCTATCTCATCAAGGATGATGGTACCGCCGTCGGCCTGTTCAAACTTCCCGATCCTTTTATTGAACGCGCCGGTGAAGGACCCTTTCTCGTGGCCGAAGAGCTCCGACTCGATTAAATTCGCCGGAAGCGCGCCGCAATTCACCACGACAAGCGCCTTATCCCTTCGCTTGGACAACCGATGAATAGCCTGCGCAACCAGTTCTTTGCCGGTGCCGCTTTCCCCTAGGATTAAGACGGCGGTATCGGACCCGCTCACCACCTGAACATGATTAAGAATTTCGACCATGGTAGGACTGCTTCCGACGATTTCCCTCAGCGAATCACCGCCTGGCAGGCCTGCTCCTTTACTGGCAGTGTCCGTGCTTTTAGGTGATTCCCATACCTGCTTATGCAGGTATAAGGCTATATCGAGCATGACCAGGACATCTTTGGATCTGACCGGTTTAACAAGAAACCCGTAAGGCCTGGTCGCTTTCGCAGCGTCAAGCATCGATTTATTCGAATTGGCAGACAGATAAATAAAAGCTATTTTCATTTCGCGAAGCTTCATGCCAAGATCGATCCCGGTCAGATTCCCCTGTAACTGAATATCCAGCATGACGATGCCTGGACGCCGCTTTTCAATCATGTTCAGCGCCGTAGATACCGACCGGGCGATACCGGTAACCATATAACCAGCCCCTACCAGGATTTCCTCCAGGTTATTCGCTTCGAGAAATTCATCTTCAACTATCAATACGCTGGTATTCACGAGGGTAATTTTACTGATAATCAATATCAAAAGATTGCTTCTGATAAGATAAGGAAAATTGGGGGATGCTCAAAAAAAAGACGGCTGTACTGTAAGCTAGATCAGATGTTCTTTCTTTATCCCCAGACGCTTCATCTTCGACGTTAATGTACTGACAGGCACTCCCAATATCGCCGCAGCCCCCTCCGATCCGGAAATTTTACCGTGGCAATATTTCAAGATCTTTAAAATGTGATCACACTCGTTTTCATCTATCGTTTTTAATATATGATCAACCGGAGCCTCACCTACACCCGTAACGATTTTATTGGGCGGCAAATGAATATGTTTTAAGGTGGTTCCGGTCGCAAGCAGAATACTACGCTCGATCAAATGCTCAAGCTCCCGGATATTGCCCGGCCAGCTGTACTGCAACATCTGCTGGAGCGCCTTAGTACCCAAGGTAGTGATCTGACGTCCGGTCTTCTTGGAATAAAGGTGTATGAAATGCGTGGCCAATATAGGAATATCCTCTTTTCGATCCCGCAGGGCCGCCAGTTCGATAGGGAAGATATTCAATCGGTAATACAAGTCGCTTCGGAAGCGGCCTTCATCCACCTCCTTCTCCAGGTCCCTGTTGGTTGCTGCGATGATCCGGACATCGACCTTGATCGTGCCTTTACCCCCCACCCGTTCGATCTCCTTCTCCTGCAACGCCCTAAGCAGCTTTACCTGGAGTTCCAGGGGCATCTCTCCGATCTCGTCCAAAAACAGCGTTCCGTTATTGGCGAGCTCAAATTTGCCGACCCTCCGTTCGGTCGCGCCGGTGAAACTTCCTCTCTCGTGGCCGAACAATTCACTCTCGATCAGATTGGCCGGCAGAGCCGCACAATTGACCTTCACCATCAATTTATTTTTCCGGGGTGAATTGTTGTGAATGGCCCGTGCGATCAATTCTTTTCCCGTGCCGGTTTCACCTAGGATCAGCACCGTACTATCAGACGACGCAACCTGTGCGACCAATCTGAATGTCTTGAGGATCGCCTGGCTATCCCCGACGATCTCGGAGTAATTCTGATTCACCTTGATCTCTTCTTTCAGGTAGACGGTTTCTTCCTCGAGCTGCTGCTTGTACCGCCCGATTTCCACTAGTTGCCGCATGACCTTTTCATTTGCCATAATATTGGAAACTGCGATGGATATCTGTGAACAGATACTTTTCAGGAGGGCTTCCATCTGCTTGATCCGCCTGAAGTCCGCATGCGTAAAACTTAAAATGGCAAATGCGTCGACACTGCGCGATATGACGATTCCGATCCGCGCGCCGCCGGACCTGGGCGCAGCAACGGTGGGCAATAGTTCGATCGTGCCATCCCTGGCTTCATAGAGGAACGGACCCTCAATGCCGGAAATCATTTCCATCGACCCCTCCGGCAAAGCTGTCACGGGATTTCGATCTCCATCAAGACCGGCTGCCGCTTCCTCTTTACCAGAAAGGAGCGGCAAAAACCCGTTGGCTTCCGAACTGAAAACATCGACAACATAGCTTTCAATGCCAAACAACGCAAAAAGCTGCGTTTTCAGGATATTGGAAAGTGCCGTTTTATCCCGTACCGGAGCGATAGCATTGCTGAATTTGAGCAGGCGACCTTTTTCGTCTTCTCTGTCTTTAATCTCCTGGTTGGCGACGATGTTGGCTACGGATATACAAAGCTGGTGAGAGAGGTTTTCGATCAGCGTCATCTTTTCTTTGGTAATGATCTTATATTCCCCGAAATAGATGAACCAAAATCCCAACACCTCTTCACCCTTGACAAGTCGTGTTATCAGCAACACGTTCTGTTGCAGATCGTCGTTGATTCTCACATATAGCGGAGGGGGGGCTTGCAAAGCGAGCTCCTTCAGATCAAATAACAACGGGATGGAGGAGGTTCTCACCTGGTTCAATGCATCATCATTTATCGCGTCGCAGCCGTCACGAAATGGCGGGATGGAAGAAGCCAGTTTGGCTTTAGCCTCTTCGTCCAGCAGGAAGGCGTCAAGAGTAAGGCCATCTTCATTGCAGACCGCGATCATGGTATGACTACAGCCGAATAATTTTTTAAACGTGTCTTTGATAAATTTCGCCAGTTCATCCGCACTTCTGACTGAAGCCAAACCCGTATTTATAGCTAACAACAATTCCATTTGATTTTTCCTGCGCATCGTCTCCTCCATCCTGTTGATATTGGAAAGCCCTACAGATAATTGGGCGCTAACTCCCTTCAGCAAGTTCGTCCGCAAAGAATTCGCTCCCTCGGACAACATATGCAGCAAAAGATAACCCAGGATCTCTTCGCCTACCTTTAATAGCACGACGGCGAATTGTTCCCAGCCCTTCCCAGCCCAGACACTGAAAAGATTCACCTCCGGAAACCGGTCGGCGTATAGCGCGGTGTCAAAACAAAGCGACCCGGCCTCGCCTGTCAACTCTTGTAGAATTGCCCCCAATCCCGAAATGGACAAGATCGATCTGTGCGTCGCCAGGCGAATATGAAGCCCGACGCGGATCTTTTCAAAGGCATGGATATCGTAGGTGTCATCTTCGGCTTCGGTCAGGATAAGGGTGAGGCCTTCGAGCATAAAGAAGGTTGCCAGCTTCGAATGCACGGTCTCGAACAGGTCTTCCTTGTTCCGCGCTGCGGCTATCTCAGTACTCAAATCCAGCAGAATGGTCTTCTCATCATCGTCATGCTTCAGTGCTGCCGAAGCCAGGTGTTGGGTGATCGTATCTTTGAATCGCTTTTCAAGGCTCTCCATGTATCCGACATACTCTTTGAGCAAGTTGGAAAAATCTCCGTTTTTGTCTTCCGCTGACATATCTCAAGCATTTTGCGATATATCACACAAACGGAATGCCCGGTCACAAATATCCACATATCAATATATTATAAATATAAATAGATCAACATTAGTGATATCTCACCAACCAATCGTCCGTCGTTAGTGAAATATCGCTAACCGGTATACCGCAAATCAAACGCCCCTGTAAACAAGCTTCGAAAAGAAGTCACCCTTTATCACATAGTTCCCAAACACTGGATCAAAGGCGGCAGTCGGTCTGGCAGCGATCACTTCCGGCAAGGTCCGGCCCTGCTTTTTAAGCCTGGCGACGTTGTCCCGGACGGTTGCGAGCATGTCATGGAATCGGATCAGTTGGTCGCGGTTGCCTATCGCACCGTGTCCCGGGATCACGATGGTATGATTCGTAGTCTGTTCGATGTTCAGGGCGGCGGCGGCGATCATGCCATCGATACTGCCTCCGGTGGCATAGTCAATAAAGGGATAATAAGCATTCCAAAACGTATCAGCCACGTGAAGGATATCCGCTTTCGGAAAGTAAATGGAAGAATCCCCATCGGTATGTGCCGGCTTATATGTCCTTACCTGGATCGTTTCTCCATTGAAGTCTTTTGTAAATGCATCCTTATATACAATGGAAGGTATCCCCTCCTTCGGCAAGGGATCGCAGGTGTAATCCCACTCCGGCTGATAGACCTTTTGGGATAACCTGGCCCGGGTTATATCCTGCGATATAATGGTGGCGCCGGCTTCGTGCATCCATACGTTCCCGCTGGTGTGGTCAAAATGCCAATGGCTATTGATCAGAAACTTGATAGGCTTCTCGCTGATAGATTGCAATGCCGGGATCATATGCGCCTTTGATACGTTGATCCCTGCATCTACCAGCAGTTTACCATCCGGGCCGTTTAGCACGGCAATATTCCCACCGGACCCTTCCACCATCGAGATGTTCCCTCTTAGCTTCGTGACTTTGATCTTCGCTGTAGCAGCCGCCTTATTAATTTGTTGAACCGGTCCATCTCCCTTAGCCTGGCCGAACAAGTTGGTGCGAAATGCGAGCGCTCCGGCCGTTAAAATACTTGCCGCAGTTAGAAATTGCCGTCTGTTAAAATGCTTGTTGTTGGTATACATAATTGTTGTTTTAAAGCCATTTTACAAATCCCTGATCCCTGCCCTCAACGCAATATTGTGCCAATACATAACTTGTTGTGAGCAGGGCCCGTATGTCAATTGCGCGCCTTTCCTCTTCGTCGATATATCGAAAAATTCCGCTACAGTATTGAAATCCCGCTGATGACAAGCTCAGGCATCGGTCATCGTTCTCTTGCCCCGACGTGCTCATTCCTTTGTCGGCATTTCAACAATCGGGCTGGAATTCGCGACATTTCGCCGCCCAAAAACGGGAGAAGGCAGCTTATCAGGCTGTTCATCAGTCGGTTGATTCGTGGTATGATAGTTTGAACACAAAAAATAAACATTATGACAACCGAAGTAAAACCAGCAGGCAGGCTACAGGGTAAGATCGCATTGATAACAGGGGGCAACAGTGGGATTGGACTGGCCACTGCCAGGCGCTTTGTGGCAGAGGGAGCTTTCGTTTATATTACCGGCAGGCGGCAGGGCCAGTTGGACAAAGCCGTCGCTTCTATTGGAGGTAATGTGACAGCCATCCGGGGGGACGTCAGTAACCTCGCAGATCTTGACCATATCTATTCCGTGATTGCAGCAGGACGCAGGGGTCTGGATATCGTCTTTGCCAATGCCGGGCTGGGTGCCCTCGAGGCGCTTGGCCATATTACAGAAGAGGCGTTCGATCTGGCGTTCAACGTCAATGTAAAGGGAACCCTGTTCACTGTTCAAAAGGCCTTGCCCCTGCTGTCCCCTGGCGCATCGATCATCCTCACCGGATCTTCCACCGGCTCAAAGGGAACGGCGGCCTTTAGTGTATACAGCGCCACAAAAGCCGCGATCAGAAATTTCGCACGAAGCTGGGCATTGGACCTGCGGGGAACAACTATTCGGGTAAACGTGTTATCTCCCGGCGCGACCACTACACCAGGTCTATTGAATTTGCTGGATACCACCGGTGCCCAGCAACAGGCCCTACAGGGCTTCTGCGATCAGTCGCCCCTATCCCGGGTTGGCGATCCGGAAGAAATCGCAGCGGTGGCGGTTTTCCTGGCGTCCGACGATAGTACTTATATGACGGGAAGCGAAATTTTTGTAGACGGTGGACAGGCCCAGGTGTAAACCGCCGGCGGCCGAACCACTTTTTTTTGGCAAGTTAAAGAGGGTCGGTTCAGGTCAATCGGCCCTCTTTATTTCGATCACCTGCTTGCTTTCGCCGCTGCCTCCATGATCACCGCTCCCACTTCTTTGGGGTGAGTCATGAAAACCACATGGCTTCCGTCGATCTGCGTAATGATGCTTTTCGACCTTTTGTAACCGCTGAGCGTGATCACAGGATTGATACTCTTATCTCCATTGGACGATATGCCATAAGTGGGCTTTGTTTTCCAGGCTGCTGCTGTCACAGGCGTTTCAAACGCCTCCACGGGTATATATCCGGAGGAAGCGTACATAAAATCAGCCATCTCCTGGCTGACATCCGCGCAAAAGCCCGAATGAAATTTCGCTTTGTCATAAAAGATGTTTCCCTTCTCATCCGGCGGGAGCAAACCATTTTCGGGTTTCGGCGGCGCACTTGACGCTAGCTTGATCGTGTTTTCACCGACTTCCGGTTGAAAGCCGTTCACATACACCAGTGCGGCCACTTTTGGATGAACGCCCGCCTGCGTGATGACGGTACCACCCCAGGAATGACCAACAAGTATCGCCGGGCCGTCTAATCGATCGAGCACGAAGTTGGTAGCTTCCAAATCAGCCTTTAGTGATGTACACGGGTTTTGAACAAGCGTAACGACGAAGCCATGCTTCGTCAGCTCCGCCCATACCGGTTGCCAGCCGGAGGCGTCGGCAAAAGCGCCGTGAACGATAACCACATTTTTTACTGGTGGAGACTGGGCATTCGTGATGACGGAACTGCAAAGGTTACATACCAAAACGCCCAATAGGACGAATCGTAATGGCCATGTAGACAATTTTTCTGTTTTCATGTCAAATAATTTTAACTCTATTATTCTAAAGGAGTACCAATTGCTAAGGCATTTACGCTCAGGCGATCTGGTGAATCGCATGTTCCACCGGACAGCGATATCCAGCGATTTTGAAGCCAGATTAGCGATATGTCATCGACGGCAACTTTAGTGGTATTTCAATCGGGACACCCCAAAATATCGGCATATCGGTACAAGGCTATTGCCAATTCAAGACTAATTCTCTAATTGTTACGAGTTTAGATGCTGGCACTCTTTTCTAATAGAGTTCAGGCATTGCAAAACATCCAAACTCCACTTATATGCGTCTTTCAAAAGATCTATTGGGCGCTTTCCTGGCAGGGATAATGCTCCTGTTCGGTTGCACGACCTATGGTCAGGGCGGTTCGCCCACCTATCAGGATGGCATGACTGTAAAACTGGACAGCACGGGAAAGAAATACATCCGTTTCCTGGTCTGGAGTGATTTTATGGCTCGTTATACCAGTCTCAACCCCGGGACAGCAGTGAACGGTGTCGCGAGTGACGGCATGTTTGATTTCAGCGTAAGACAGTTTCGCTTCGCTGTCTACACCCAGCTCAGTCCCCGCTACCTGATCCTGGCCACTGTGGGTATGGATAACCAGACCTTTTCCAGCGGAGGTACCGCTGGAGGGGGAAACACCGGCAACGGAGGTGCTACTTTTGCGGGCACATTGGGAAAGAAGCCAGATATTTATGTACACGAGCTATGGAATGAATTCACCATTTTCCCGGATAATGACTTCAAGACGAAACGGCCGAACTTTGCATCCCTGTATATCGGAACCGGATTACACTATTGGGTTGGGATCAGCCGAATGAGCTCACTCAGTTCCTTTAACTTTCTGGCTGTCGACGCGCCACTGTACAACTGGCCATTAATAGATAATTCAGACCAATTGGGCCGCCAGGTGGGGGTATACATCAAAGGCAGGATTGGACCGGTGCCCTACCGCTGGGCAATTAACAAGCCCTTCACTGTCATCAATCCGCCCGTCGCCTACGCTCCTGACGCACCCGAGCTGAACTATGCGATCGACAACAACGCCGAAGGAAAATTGTCGACTACCGGTTACGCTTCCTGGGACATCTTTGAGCAGGAGAACAGTCTTGTCCCATATACGACGGGAACCTATGTGGGCACTAAGAAAGTACTGAATATCGGAGCCGGCTACTATTACTCCGCTGATGCTACATCGACTCAGGCAAACAACACCAGCACGTCGCCGCTTATTAAACACAATATTGCCATATGGGCGACCGACGTCTTTGCGGATATCCCATTCGGTGGCCCTCGGGAAAACTGGGCTGTTACCGCTTATAGTGTTTATTACCACGATGATTTCGGACCGAACTACTTAAGAAATGGATCGATTATCAACGAAAATGTCGGCCCGGCCAACAACTACCAGGGCACCGTTTCCCAGGCAGGTTTTGGCAATCTCGCACCGATTATCGGGACAGGATCCTCCTGGTTTACGCAAGCGGGTCTGCTGCTCCCCAAAACGCTTTTAAACAGTGATCTTGTACGCGTGCAGCCGTTTGCCGAATACAGCCTTCAACAGTTTGAGCGGTATGGGAATTCCAAATTTACCTGGTGGAGTGCCGGGGGAAATATTTACCTGGATGGTCATCATGCCAGAATTTCTTTCAAATATCAGACAAGGCCCATTGTTGCCGACAACCGGCAGAGTTCCTCCAAAGGAACATTCGTCCTCTCCACACAGGTGTTTCTGTGACGATCATTCGCAATTTTCATTATCAAAAATCAACTAAGTATGATACGCAAATCTTCTTCTGCTCCAGCATGCCTATTTTGCAAATTTGTAGCCGCAGCCCTTTCTTTTACTCCGATATCGGCACCCGCTCAGGGAAGCGCCAAACCAGTCGCCACACAGCGTACTGACCTGCAACGACATGACATTAGTGTGCCTGGAATGGAAATGATTCAAGTTCGGGTCGATTTCCCGACCGGCGCGTTCGCCACGAACCACCGGCATCCCGGTGAGGAGATCATCTACGTCTTGGAGGGTACTATAGAATATACGCTGGAAGGACAAATGCCGGTTACTTTGACAAAGGGTAATGTCCTCTTTGTCCCTGCTGGCGTCATTCACTCCGCCATCAATGTTGGAAAATCGCCGGCAAGCGAATTGGCGACATATATCGTTAAAAAGGGAGCACCGTTGGTAGAAAAGGGCGGAATCTGAGTTTGAATATTAAATCCCTCAACCAACATTTGGCTCTTTCGGCGATAGCAATACTAATTTCTTCCTGTATCGTCGAAATATTGTCAGTCGCGTTAACACTAGCTGGAACCTCCACGGAATCAGAGTTCAGATTCTCATGGCAAGCTAATAACGCCCCAAAAATCCCCTGACTCTCAACAATTTCCCCCCAAACCGAACAAATAAAGGCAATCCGCATACGCTATCCCCGGGACACACCGTTTTAATAATTGTCTTAATAAGCCACAACCACAATCCTTATGTCCCGACACAATTTCCCATACATCCTTGCAGCCTTATTGGCAAACATCCTCGTGTTTTCCACCGTCCGGGCCTCCGGAAAAACCCGGCCAGCCACGCCAACCACTGTCTACAACATAGCGCAGGATTCCCTGCCGATGAATTGCGGCAAAGCAGAGGAGATCGACAAGATCATAAACCAGGCCATCTCGCTCGGAGCGCCCATTTACAACGAGGGCCTGCATATGGCCTGCTATCGGATATACGAGTGGGCCGGTTACAAGATACTATATGTGTATGGCAAAGACTGCCCGGAAGTGGAGAAATTGCTTCGAACCGCCATCGAAAAGTCCCACGGCGATCTTTCAGATACGGAAAAAGCATGGCTCATGCGAATGGCCTTCGACAAGATACTGGGAGTGCAAACCCAGACGGGGAAACCCGAAAAAGATACCCCCGCGCCACCCAGGGGCTGATGACCCGGAGCTCCAATTTCCCCTACCATCCAACATAATCCGGAGGCTGGATCCCCTTAAGTCTTAAATACACGATCACCTGTCCCAGATGATGAGACTGATGGTCATGTAATAAGAACAGAATTTGACGGATGGTCATCGGACCAGCAAAAAATTCAACCTTTTTATCCAACTGACTTACGGCAACGGACATCTGCGCTTTCAGGCCAATATCATAAGCGTCCCCTACGATCTTAATAACATCGGGCTTGCTCAGGTTCGTCGTATCCATCTTTTTCTTGGGCATATCCGGAGACAAATAAGAGGTCGACAGCCAGACGATATTATCTGCCAGGTGCAGCAGCTGCTGCTTGAAACTCATCTCGCTGGGCACCGGTCTAAAGTCATAGTCTTTCTCCGGCATTAGCTCCGCCATTTTCAACGCATATGCCCTGGCATGACCCCATTTACGCGACAGCTGTACGATCAGGCTATCTGGAGTCTGCGCGCGGACCGCAGAGCTTAATAATGACATGAAGAGAACCGTAAAAGCAATTCTGGCTAGTTTCATTTTCTTTATAATTAAGATACTCAATGCTTCAGCTGATCTTCCACAAGCAGCAGATCCCCGGCCCCCGTATACCCTTCGATCTTTCTCACCAACGAACCGTCGGCCGTAAAGAAAAGCAAGGTCGGCGTAGCCCGGATGGGGAACTGTGTACCAAGCCGTTTACCATCAGGGCTGTCAACATCTATGGCAACATTGACGACATCTTTGTTATAGACATCGCCGAGTGCCTTTTGATTGAGCACCTCGTACTCCATGCGCTTGCAGGTCGGACACCAGGAAGCATGCGCAAACACAAACAGGGGTTTGTTTTCGTCCTTCGCCAGCTGTTTTGCCTGTACAAGGGAGGTTACCTTGAAGTTGATCCCGTCATTAGAGGTCAGCAATGCCTTGTATTTGGTCTTGCAGGCGACGATCCCGAGCACCAGTCCTGTCAATCCCAGCAAGAGCAAATATCGCCGTGTGTTCTTTTTCATTTGATTATATTATTCCGTTAGTCTCTTTATTCACAAACCACTACCTTTTCCAAATCCAACTGTCTCCCTATAAACCTGCGGCGACACCGAAGCCTGATTCTTAAAAAACCGGCTAAAATAGAACTCATCATTAAATCCCAGCTCATATGCAATTATTTTCACCGACTTTACCGTCAGATACAATTCACGCTTGGCCTCAACCATGATCCGTTCAGCAATAAGCCCCGTCAATGTCTTCTTGAAATGCATTTTGCTCAGCCTGTTCAACGCCTTGGTAGTAATATTCAACAGATCGGCATATTCTCCCGGACTATGCTTGGTCCTGAAATGCTCCTCGATCGCATCCTTTAGCGTCTTTAAAATAAAGGGTTCCCGCCCGCTTTCAGCCTGGACCACCGTTCCCCTTTCCTGCATTTTGATCCGGGAGGCCTGGATCAGGAAAATTTTCAAATAGGATACCAATAATTCATATTGCGCTACCGCCGCGTTCTGCATCTCTGCCTGTATGGAGTCAACAAGCAAAAGCAACGAACTGACCGACTCCTTGTCCAGTCGCACCAGCGGAGTCTCATATGGATTGTTAAACAACACCCCATTGCAAGCCACCTCTTCCTGGTGCTTGTGAATGCAAAAAAAGTCGGGGTGAAAATGGATCAATACTCCCCGCATCCCGCCCTTTGGCTTCAAACTAAAAGACTGATACAGGGAAAAACAGATCAGACTTTCGCTCGCAAACTCAAATTCCGAAACATCGGACTGAAACGTCCCCTCCCCCTCCAGCACCAGGATCATTGAGTAGTACCCATAGCTCTTCACGCTCTCAAAAACGCTCCCTTCCTCATATGTAAAAAGACTAAAAGCGAGCGCCTTTGTCGACGGGTTAATAAGCGTGTACTCTGTTCGTGCTGTCATTTTATTCACCTCCGTTCTTTGATGCTCTTAGCTGTTTTACTTCTTCTTCCAGTCTGCTTATATACGAATTGCGCTCCGCAAAAGCCATTTCTATCTCCTCGATACTATATCGCGGCGTAATATGCTGCGGACAGTTCCAGCTATAGGCTTCTACGGAGAACAACAACATTCGCTCCCCCTTATATTTGTATCCATCCGGCGCAAGCCGGCGGTACAGATCGGGATCATCACCGATCTCCACGATCCGCATTTCCGCATACATCTTCAACCGCGCCCGGAGAGGATAATCCATCAGGAACAGCGAGACCCGGGGATTGGTCATCACGTTACCCACCGATATATACTGCTTGTTGCCGCTAAAATCCACCATCCCGATCGTATGATCATCCAGTACGGACAGGAACCCCTTCGGACCGCCCCGATGCTGAATATACGGATATCCGTTCTCTCCAATGCTCCCCAGGTAGAAACTATCCCTGCTTGAAATAAATTCCATCTCGGCCTGGGTCAACCCATCCGTACGGTCCCCCTGTTCCATCTTTTCATAAGCTACCCTGCTGCCATGATCCTCCTGCAGCTTCTTTATCGCGTCCGTAAATGCCAGTCGCTCGTAGTTCATAAGCTTGATCTTTTATAGTCGGGCACCCAATTTTTTAACCCAGCGGGCCCCGATCAGTCGCCCGCAGGGTGTATCAATGATCAAATAACAGCCGTTTCGACAAGTTCAACCCGCGGAAAATCCACCAACACCCTGGCCGCGGTGTTAAAATAGTTGGTAAGGATGTTCAGGGCAACATGCGCGATGATCTCGGCAATTGCCGCATCGGAATACCCGGCCTCCTTTACAGCGGCGAAGTCAGCATCGCTGATATGCCCCTTTTTTTGCACCACGACCCTTGCAAAATCCAGCGCCGCCTGGATCTTTGGATCGCCAGACCTACCTTCCCGCGCGCCGGCTATAGCTTCCCCGTCGATCCGCAGCATTTTTTCCCCGATTAGACTATGTGCCGCATTGCAATATTCACACCCATTCGCATTGGCCACCGTCAGGGCGATCAGCTCTCCAACCCTTCCACCCAATAATCCGCCCGCCAGCGCCCCATTAAAGTTCAAATATCCCTCCAGAACCGCGGCAGAATTTCCCATGGTCCGGAACATACCCGGTACTGACCCGAGCTTAGCCTGTACGCCATTAAAAAGATCTTTTACTCTGCCTGTAGCTGTTGCTGTCTCAATTGCCTTTAAACGTTGCATTTTGTTGGTTTTTACTTTGTTATAAATGATATAGCAAAGCTACCCTCTCCGGGCCCCAAAGTCCATAGCCAAAAGACGCCGATCCATGGACAATTGGGACAAGCCCCTGCCACCGCGAAACTAACCGGCAGGTCATACGTCGCCAATGACCATTTTTCCCCACCTGTTATCCAAATTTCCCGAAATTTACTGATCAACAAAAAAGACCGGAAGCCGACCCGGGTACTTTTCCCCTGGCGACCCCGATCTGTTACAAACCATGATAATCACCCGTAACTAACCTTTCCGCCGCTTGCCCACAGTGAAATTCCGCGAAATATTAAACCCAAAATAGATACCCCCATCGCCCCAGTTCCCCATCGTCCGGCCGATATACTGCGACTCGATCAGTCCCTGCGAATTGGTCACCACCAGCTGAAACACATGCCCGCCCGTCTCAATATCCCATCCCACCGAAAAAGAGTTACGAACCTTTTCGGACACTACTTGATTGGGCAGAAGATAATTGTATTCGACATTGACGCTCATCCGCTTGGTGATCTTCAATCGCCCTCCTGCGCTTACCGCAAATTCGTCGTTCCTGTCGCTCGTCGCCGGCACAAGGTTGTAGTGCAACCAGGTCGGAGCCAGTTCCGCCGAAAAAATACGGCTGAACTTTCGGGCGATCAGCAGCTGACCCACATATGCGGTTCGGTACGTGGCATCCAGGTAAGACTTATCCGGATACCGCTGCGTATAATAGCTCACGCTGCCAAACCCGGTCACCGTCACCGGAAGATGCGCCGAACCGTCTGTCTGCGTCAACAGCCTGTACTTAAGATACCCGTCGAAGGTCTTGTCTACAGTGCTCCTTCCCACACCTACCGTCAGCCGGTCAGACAGCCCGTAATCCAATCCCAGCCGCAGCGTCGCATTATCAAGGCCAAAAAAATTGTAACTCCCGCTGTTCAGCTGTCCGAACCGGTGCTGGATCACAAAATTGAGATCTCCTCTGGCAGGAGCTTCCACGGTTTGCAGGTTCACGATCCTCTCCGCCTTGAAAGTACCGGTCACATGACTATGTCCCGAAAACCTCGCCGCCGAATCGTTCAGCAGCTTCAGCAGATCATCCTGTGCAGACAGCCTCAACCCCAAAACCATAACAACAACAAGCACCATCGATCCTCTTGCAATATCTCTCATTTGGAAATGCAATTAGCGTTAACTTTAATAGTAACCTCTTTCGCGATCTTGTTCCTGACAACAGACGGGATCGTTATCTGAAAATCTTCCGGCTTTACCATGAACTGGGTCATCGCGACCAGATTCCCTCCTTTTACCTCCAGGGTTGCAGGAACCTCCACCGGTTTCACTACGTTGTGAAGGGTCAGCTGTCCTTTCACCTGAACAGCATAGCTGCCTTCCTTGTGAACATTAACGTCCCCGCTGAAAGTACCGGTAAAGGTCGCCTTGGGATATTTATCGCTCTCCACATAGTTCTCATTGAAGTGTTCCTGCATGAGTTCTTTCGGAAAAATAAATCCCTTCAGCAATGAGCTGAATGCCAGCTGCTTCTTCTCGACGTCGATCACCACATAGACCTGGTTATTCTCCGCCTTGATATCCTCCAGTGGCGTGCTCGCATAAAAACCCACCAGCCCCGTCCGCGAAAAATACTGCTGACCGTACGACATTCCAGATAACAGGATCGTCCCTGCTAAAACAAATAGCTTTTTCATGTAAGTAATGATTAATTGTTCTTTGCGCCCTGGTCGATCCAGGCCCGTATCTTCGCGATCTCGCAATCCGCCAGCTGGGGCCGCAGATAGGGCATCGCCACATAACCCGGCGCGTGCGTGATCGTCCCAAGGAGATACCCGTTGCCGGCCCAGGTTTGCAGATGACTATACCCTTCGAGAATAATGCCCCCGCTTCCGGCATTGCTGCCGGCGCCATGACATTCATAACAATTTGCCTGCAGGATCGCAACGACGTCCACCGAATACCGGACATTGGTCGTGTCGCAGCCAGCCGACCCGCTCTTCTGAGCCAGTACATCTTCACTCTGCTTCGAGCAGCTCGCCACTCCCAGCAGCATGACCGCCAGACCAAAGAGACCAAAAAAAATAATTTTCTTCATTCTGTTAATTTGCGTGGGTGTCGGACAAGCCCAATACCCACTATTCCATTACACAATCTACCAGGTTGACATCCTGCAGGAAACCGGTACACCTTCCCTTGACCGTCACTTTCTCCCCCTTCGAAGGAATATGGAACTCCCCCGCATTCGTAACCAAAAGATCACAGCTCACTGCCGCGTCAGCCCCGCTGGTCCCCAGCCTGATGTTGGCCCTGTTGCCACTCAGCTGGGACTCCACGACCACGCCCATGACTTCCACCACCTTCCCGACAAATCGCTTATCGGCCATGACCTCATCCCGCCTGTACTCTGCACACATGCCCGCAGCGTCCATCTGGACGGAGGCGTGTACTCCCGCTACATTTCGGTGCGGCAGGTTGTACAGGTACAGTCCCCATGCGGCACAGGCAGCAACAACGACCAGCGCAATCATGATGATTTGATATTTCCTTTGCATAGCCGGCTATTGTTGGACGTTCACAACCGGGCAATTGACGTTCCCTGCATTGGGGACGAGGACAGGAGCCGCCATCGCTGTCGTAAGGTCCTTCACCGATCCAAAACTCATATTGTCATATACCACCACAGCCCACAGCGGCGAGTAACCCGCATCGGCCGGCAGATCGGCAACCACGTTATGCGTCTGGGACGAGCCGGTCTCTGTCTTGAAACCCGAAGCAGGACCGCCGTTCGGCTGATTGGGGTTGATCGTGAACGATACATAGATCGGCGCCACAGGCACCTGTCCGCTTGAATTTACAGTCAGCGCTTTCTCACCGAAAGTGAAATAATACACCGCCATATCCTTATACCAGCCGGTGATCAACGAAGCGCTGCTGCCTGCAGGATAACGCATGGTCGCGGTAGACCCCTTCGGAACCACCGGACAATTGACCAGCGCATTCGTCTTTGTCACCGTATATCCTTTCGAGACGATCTCCTGGTAGCTGGTGATCGTGTTGGCTACGTAATTGGACGGCACCGTCACATTGTAGATCTGCCAGAAATCGTTGTACCCCGGGTCCCCTGGAATGACATCGATTATATTGAATTGGCCCGGAACCGGCGTCGTCTCCCCGCTCTTGATCAGCACATAGATCGGTGCAGGTGCGGTCGGCTGTACGTCAAAATTATAATAGTCGACGACCTTCCCTGCTGGCGACAAACCACGGGTAATAAAAGGACCCTGATCGAAATTGACCGCTGCATTAGCTGCCGGAAGCCCATTGGAGGAAGTCCTCACCTGCAAATGGCCCGCCAAGCTGCTAAAACGGTCTATCGAAGCCTGCGGCGCAGTATTCGGGTCCCGCGGCGTGGAATTAGAATTAGTCTGACTGTCTTTCTTACAGGACGCTAACGATGCTACCAGGGCCATCGCCACCAGCGCCTTTAAATGGATTCTTTTCATTTTCATCATTTTTTGTGACACAAAACTAGAATCCCATTATCCTGAAAGCGTCACCAAAAGATAACAATTGTATCACGTGTCACCTGCAGTCACCCCCCGAAACACCCTACCCCTCATAGCCACAGGTATCAGCAGGCAAATGCACTATATTGCTCACGATATTGGAAATGACATTATCGGCAATGATCATTGCCGCATCCAGCAAATGGGGAAATCGGTATCCGGCCTCAAAAAATTCATCCAACACGGCCTCATCTGCTCTGGTCTTGTTGGAAAGAATACTATAGGCAAGACGGGCCAATGCGTTGAGCCTGCGGTCAAACCCAGCCGTCCCTTCCTTTACTTCCGATATCTGCACATCGTCCAGTCCGTTAAGCTTCGCGATCATTGTATGCATCTCAAGGCAATAATCCGATTCATGCATGGCCGATACGACAATGCTGACGATCTCGGACTCCCTCCTGTCCAGGAACCGCTCCCGTCTTTGAAACTGGAAATAGCTGGATATTCCCGGCTCCGAGTAGGCCAATACGGCATAAAGATTCGGCATCATACCCAGCTTCTCCGTGAAATAATCGAAATACTTCCGGCTGCCCGGCGGAACCTGCTCCTTCGTTGGTACTTTGATCGCGTTCATGCCGTAAAACTACCCCCCCCCCGATACGCTGTCAATGCCAAATGTTCCCTAACTCTTACCTCAACTTCCCGACAGCCCTTTTACTTCCGGTATTCGGAAATATTCGTTCCCGTTTGATTCTTGAAGAAACGGCTGAAATGCGCAGGACTCACGAAACCCAACAGATACGCTATCTCTTTTGCCGTCTTATCCGTATAAAATAAATAACGCCTCGCTTCACGGATGATCCGTTGATAAATGAGCCTGGACGGCGAAGGATAGCCAGACAGCGCGAACTGATTGGTCAGTGTCTTCGGCGACTTATTCAGCGCACTCGCGTAGAACTGCACCGAATGCTCGGTGCGGAATTTCTGTTCCAGCAACAAATTGAAAGTCCGGAAAAGGCCCGGCCTTTCGTTCGCCAGGTCCATATCCTGCCCCAGCTGGCGCCTCGCGATCCTGGCAGTGCTGATGATCAGCCGGCTCAGCAGGACCCGCAACATCTCTCCCTGCAGGTTGTCCCGAATGGTCATCTCCTCCAGACACCAACGCTCGATCATTTCGATCGCCTCGAGCTCCTTCGGTAATGGGAAAAGGAAGAAGGGTTCCTGCATGCCATAAAAAAGAGAAACTACGCTCTGAGGCATCACACCCTGCCCCATATGGCAATAAAGGTCCCGGTTGAACTGCCAGGCCACAAGCTCTTCGGGCCGTTCGAACACAAAATGCTGATTGGCAAGCAATGGTAATATACTCCCCCCGGGAAGATCATAATCGATCTCGTCGATCGTCACCCGCTGCTGTCCTCCCCGGCACAATACGATCGTACAGGCCGTCTCGCCGTCCCAGCTATCGTTCCCTTTCAGACTACGGTCGCCTCTTCTTAAGTAAAACATTCCGTTCCTCCCGGTTTCCTGGAAAAATAACGTCATACGAACGTAAAAATAGGATCCGGCTGTTCCATAAATATTGCCGAGTTATAACAATTGTATCACATCGGCCTTTGAATAAATAAATTGTTGCAACTTTGATCTCCAGGAATCTCCGCTCCATGAAGAAAGTACTCATTATCGAAGATGACCCGCAGATTATCGAATTGCTCGCCATCCATCTCACCGACCTCTCCTGTGAAGTCACCAGCGCCCGCGACGGCAACGAAGGCCTGACGCTTGCCCTGAAAAATTACTACGATCTCGTAGTCCTCGACGTCATGCTGCCCGGACTCGACGGAATGAATGTCTGCAAGCTCATCCGGATGGCCGGCAATACCACCCCGATCCTTATCCTGTCGGCCAAATCGGAGGAACTGGATAAGGTCCAGGGACTGGAGACCGGCGCCGACGACTATCTCACAAAACCCTTCAGCATCCGTGAGCTCACAGCCCGGATAAAAGCGATATTCAGACGAAAAGACGACTGGCCCGAAGAATACCGCCAACCCAACAAGACCCAAATGAAATTCGGCCCGCTCGAGATCGATATAGACAAACGCAAGGTAACCCTCGATAACGTCAGGATAGACCTTTCCCCAAAGGAGTTTGAGCTCCTCACCCTCATGGCGGCTTCCCCCGGAAAGAGCTACAGCCGCAAACAGCTGCTCACCCTCATCTGGGGATACGACTTCGACGGGTATGAACACACGGTCAATTCGCATATCAACCGCCTGCGGGGAAAAATAGAAGCCGATATTTCCAATCCAAAATACATCCTCACCACCTGGGGCGTCGGCTATCGGTTCAACGAGGATCACTAAAACACAACAAGGGCAATGACACTTCGATCAATAAAGAACAACCTCCTCTTCTGGAAAATAACAGGCGTCTTCACCGCCCTGTTAGTTATTTTGGGCATCACCTACACCGGGATCACGTCCTGGATGGTCCGACGGAATTTCAACGCCATCAACGAACAGCTATACGGAAACATCGCCCCCCATTTGGCGAATACCACCCGTCCGCTAAAAGACGGCAAACCCGACACCGCCGTTACGCATGACATTATCCATTCCATTATGGTGATAAATCCCAGCGTGGAAGTCTATTTGCTCGACACCACCGGCAGGATCATTGACTTTGTCGTTCCGGATCGCTCCGTCAGGACCTCCCGTGTCGATCTTGCGCCCGTGAAACAATCGATCATCGAACGGGGCAGAAAATACCTCACCGGTGACAATCCCAAAAATCCTTCGCAGAAAAGCATCTTTTCTGCCGCGCCGATCTTCGAGGGCCCGCACCTCAAAGGCTACGTCTATGCCATCCTCGCCAGCGAACGACAGTCCCAGATAGCCGCCGCCCTGAACCAGGACTTCTTCTACAGTCTGGGAACAGCCATTTTCTTCTGCACCCTCGTCGGCGCCCTGCTCGTCGGCGTCCTTATCTTCTACCTGATCACGGATAGCATCCGCCGCATCTCATCCATTGTCGACCGGTTCAAGAATGGCGACAATACGGCACGCATCGAAGGACGTCTCGGCGGCAACCTCGGTATCCTCAGCACGACCTTTAACGAAATGGCCGACAAGATCGTCGACAATATGAAACGGCTGGCTTCGATGGACAAGCTCCGGCAAGAGCTCATCGCCAACGTCTCCCACGACCTCCGCAGCCCCCTCGCCATTACCCAGGGCTACATCGAAACCCTGATCATCAAAGGGAACGCTATCTCCGAAACCGAAAAAGAACGCTATCTGTCCATCGTCATGAGCAGCCTGAAGAAGCTCTCGCATCTCGTCGAACAGCTCTTTGAATACTCCAAGCTGGAAGCCAACCAGATCCAGCCAAACAGAGAACCCTTTTTGATAACAGACCTGGTAAGCGATATGGTCCAGCACTATGACCTGCTCGCAAAGGAAAAAGACATTTCGCTCACCCTCGACGCTCCTCATGGGCTCTCCCCCGTATTGGCCGATGTTGCGCTGGTGGAACGCGCCATCGGGAACCTGCTGGACAATGCCCTGAAATTTACCCCGCCGAAAGGGAATATTACCATCACCCTCCTCGCCAGACCCAAAGGCGTGGAAATAGCCGTTGCAGACACGGGGACCGGCATTCCCCTCAAAGACCAGCCCTATATATTCGAACGATACAAACAATTCCCCAGTCACGAACTGCAGAACCGGGAAGGAATGGGCCTGGGTCTGGCTATCGTAAAAAAGATAATTGAGCTACACTATTCCGTGATCAATATCCGCAGTCTGCCCGGCTCCGGTACCGTATTCTGGTTTCAGTTGCCGACTACGTGATGATCCGGAAGCCTGGCTACGATGGTCGAAGGATTCATGGCCCAGGGCCCGGCCCTGTATACAGCCCAGCAGAAAACTGATCGACAGCACCCGGAAAAATAGCTTGGCAATACCCACCTCAGACTAAGGTTTATCCTTTAGCTCCGGCCAGTTCTTGTCCGCCTTCCCGATCATTGCCTGCTGATCCTTCACCCACGCTTCCTTCACTTTCAGGCTATAATTGAAATACAGCTTGTCGCCAAGGATGGTCCACGTCTCCGGCTTGGTCGGCGCCTTGTGACCCTGGGCCGTGCCGAAAGCGCAATAACCGCCATACTGCGGCATATAGCGTTCCGGGCTGGCCTTGAACGCCTCCCTGTTAGCCGAAGTAGAGAACAGCCATTGGGCATCCTTATACGTATAAGAGAGGCTATCAGCTCCCATCACCGGTTTGGATTCCTTGAAAAAAGCTACCACATCATAGCCATTAATGGCCTTTCCCCCGGGCGAAAAGACCGCTGATTGCTGCGCATGAACCCCAGTAATAAAAGCTCCTACAAAAAACAAGCTAAAAATTGTACTTTTCATTTCCTATTGTTTTGATCGTTAAAAAATAACTCCGTTGCCCCCGCCATCAACTTCCTGGATCTTCTTTTCAAGCAGCACCATATCACAAAGCCGCTCTCCTCCCTCAAAGATTGGATCCGGATAATTCTCCAAAAAGAAATTCCTCCGAAGACCACAGGTCAAAAAGCCATTCTTCCTGTAAAAATCGAGCTGTCTTCCCACCGTAGCAGTTCCGACCAGTATTCTGCAACAGCCCTCATCAGCCGCAATCCGCTCTATTACGCTAAGCATGAAGCTGCCCAACCCTTTGCCTTGATAAGCCCCGGCAACGGCAATATTCTTCACCTCGAGCTCTTCCGGGCTATTGCGGTGCAACGCAGCAACGCCCACCGGCTGGTAGTCGTCTCCAACCAGTACATACACGTCGCACTGATAAATATAGCGTTCAATCGCCTCAGTACTTTCGTCAGCGAGCAACAATAAAGACACAGGAAAGGGGGATTCCTTATGCAGCTTCACTATATGAAAGGGATGGAACATAATATAATTGGCGTAAAACTAGCCCTGCCCGGATAGACCGGCAATGCCAGATCCACCCGAATAGTTATATAGATCTCCCGCGAAAAGCCAAATCCTCGCAGATTGTCGCCCCCTTTACATCTTCTTCGGGCGATCCGTGCAACCATTAGGGAACATTCGACATTGCCCTGGCCAATTGCAGAAGGTATTTTTGTCGATCTGTTTCACTATTCACCCAATTTTATGACACAAATGATCAGCGCCGTCCTTCTTTGCTCTCTCTTTACAATGACCGCGTCGGCGCAGTCCGCAGAGTTTCGTAAAAAACAATTCAATCTCGACAGATCCGGCGTGGCCATTCAAGGCTACGATCCGGTGGCCTACTTCACAAGCGGAAAGGCCGTGGAGGGGAAAAAAGAGATCAGCCTGGAATACCAGGGAGTGACCTATCAGTTCGCCAGCGCCTCAGACAGGGACGCATTCAAAGCGAACCCCGGCAAATATGAACCACAATATGGTGGCTGGTGCGCCTATGCCATGGGCTCCAGCGGTGACAAGGTCAGCGTCGATCCCGAAACCTTTAAGATCGTCGACGGGCGACTATACCTCTTTTACAACAAGTTTTTCAACAATACGCTCAAGCCCTGGAACAAGGATGAAACCCATCTGAAAGGCAACGCAGACAAGAACTGGATGAAATTCGCCCAATAAATAATCGCATACATATGTCCTATCAGCTCAAATCTATTTTGCCCTGGGTGCTCCGCGTGCTCGCGGCCCTCATCATGCTGCAAACACTGTTATTCAAGTTCACCGCAGCGGAAGAATCGGTATACATCTTTTCAAGACTCGGCATAGAACCCTGGGGACGGATCGGCACCGGCATCGGCGAGCTGATAGCCTCCATTCTGATCCTCATTCCCGCCACCACCGCATTTGGGGCCCTCCTGGGCACAGGCCTGATGGCCGGGGCGATCTTTTTCCATCTTACTACGCTGGGTATCGTCGTAAAGGATGACTCCGGACAGCTGTTCATATACGCCCTGCTCGTATTCATCAGCTGCACCATTTTAACGATACTATACAGATGGCAGATACTCAACTTATTTAACAAAATTAAAAACCCCGCGTTATGAACCGCTCACTTACGGAGCCGCTGAAAACATTGCTGACCCAATTGAAAGATATGGTCGGCGGGCTTTCCGATGAAGAGTATACGGAGAAGATCGAGACCCTTTCCAACGCATCCATCGGCCAACACACCCGCCACATCATCGAATTTTTCGCTGAGCTGTTCATCGGCTATAACAGCGGCGTTGTCAATTACGACAAGAGAAGACGCGACCTCCGCATCGAGATCAGCAGGGATTATGCGATTACCCTGCTCCGGGAAATATCAGAAAAATTAGACTATAGGAACAAGCCGTTGCACCTGTTGGCCGATCTGGGAAACCAGTCCTGCTCAGTCGAATCAAATTTTCTCCGGGAGCTGGTCTACAATCTCGAACATACCATCCATCATATGGCGCTGCTGCGCATCGGCGTAAGAGAAATATCAGCCCTCCCGCTTCCCGAAGAATTTGGCGTCGCGATCTCGACTATTAAATACAGACAGGCATGTGCACAGTAACATATGTTCCCACCCCGGAGGGCTTCTATCTCACGTCGAACAGGGACGAGAACGGCCGTCGCAGCCGGGCAAAGGCGCCCTCGGTATACAACGAGGTGACTGGAAAATTGATCTACCCGACAGACATGGATGGCGGTGGCAGCTGGTTCGCGCTGAGGGAGAAGGCAACAGCAGCCGTTCTCCTCAACGGAGCTTTCCTGAAACACCAGCGAACTCCCCCCTACCGCATGAGCAGGGGTCTCGTGCTGATCGATATTATGCGGAAACCCGATCCGCTGCAATACCTGATTGAAATGAAACTCGACGGCATAGAACCGTTCACCCTTGTTCTCTTTTGCGCACACAACCTTTGGGACTGCCGCTGGGACGGCGTCCGTAAGCACATTCGATCGCTCGACCGGTGGAGTCCGCATATCTGGTCATCGGCCACCCTCTATGACGACATGGTAGCCAGACAGAGGCAGCAATGGTTTGAAGAATGGGTAGGGACCAGAGACCGGGTAGCCCCCGAAGATATTGTTGCCTTTCATCACAATGCAGGCGCAGGGGATATCCGGAACAGCCTGGTGATGAACCGGGATAACGAGCTCTATACCGTGAGCGTGACCTCCGTGATCGTGGAAAAGGATACCGCCCGCATGCATTATCACGACCTGAGATCGGATGAGCATACAGTCGCCACCTTCGATCACAAGCCGGCCTCTGCCCCTGAAAGGCAGCTTTCACTGGCGCTGAAAAAGTTTCGCACCCGACTGACCCGCTGGGAATTCTGGCCAACCCATCTTATCTATGCGCCCGTGTACCCTTACTGGCTGTGGCTAAGCCTTAAAGCAAGATCTTTTTTCTTCTTCAACGCAGCCAACCCACGCATCGAATATGCGGGTTTTACGCACGAGCGGAAAAGCGACATCTACCGCCAGCTTCCCGGAAAATACTACCCCCGCACACATTTCTGTCCCGCGGGTTCCGATTTCGACGAGCTCAGGAGACAGCTACAGAACAGGGCCCTGCATTTTCCGCTGATCGCCAAGCCGGATATCGGGGAACGCGGCGCCCAGGTAAGTCTCCTGCGATCGGAACGACAATTGAAAGAGTATTGCGAACAGAGCAGTGTCAACTTTCTCGTACAGGAATACGTCGCCTATGAAATGGAAGCCGGCATCTTTTATGCCCGTATTCCGGGGGAAGCAAAGGGACGGATCACCGGAATCGTCGCAAAAGAGTTCCTCGCGGTCACCGGTGACGGGCGTTCTACCGTACGGGATTTGCTGGTGAAGAACGACCGTTATCTCCTGCAGCTGGAGGAGTTGACGGCACGCTACGGCAGCTTTCTGGATGCCGTATTGCCGGAAGGCTGCAAACAAACACTCGTACCCTACGGCAACCACTGCCGCGGGGCCAAATTTATCGATCGCAGCGATCTGATCACAGACGAGCTCGTCGACACCATTGACCGCATCTGCCAGCGCATACCCGACTTCTATTTTGGCAGGCTTGACTTGAAATTCGCGGGCTGGGAAGATCTGTTGCAGGAAAAGAATTTCTCCATTATCGAAGTCAACGGCGCAGGCAGCGAACCGACCCATATGTACGATCCGGCGCATTCGTTGTTTCACGCCTGGAAAGAGATCATCCGTCACTGGCGGCTGCTCCACCGTATCAGCCTGGCAAATGCAAAGCTGCGAAACATCCCCCTCATGAGTACTCGGGAAGGCCTTCAAATGTTGACCGCCCATGCCCGCTACCTTAAAACGATCAAACAGCTATGAGCCGTCTCACAAAATTGTTTGGCTGTGCGCTATCGGTCAGCTTTCTGGGCTCCCTGCCGCTGGGCACCCTGAACCTGAGCGTCGCCAGTTATGCATATAGTGGTGACGGCCGGGGCGCCATTGAATTCTCGGTTGCCGCCATATTCGTAGAGATAATGCTGGTCCGGGTGGCGTTGGTAGCCATCCGGCGGCTCGAACGGCTGACCCGCTTTTTCAAAGTCTTTAATATTTTGACATGTGGCATCTTGCTGTTCCTGGCATTCAACAGCCTGCTGGCAGCCTGGCAAATGGCGGCTTTTCGCGCGACCGTCCCTTTGCCCACGGTTAGCCCATGGATCTCCGGATTCGTGCTAAGCCTTACCAATCCCCTGCACCTGCCCTTCTGGATGGGATGGACCGCGATCTTCCGATCCAGGAACATACTCGGAGATACAACGGGGCACTACAATGCCTTTATCATCGCCATCGGCCTGGGAACCGCGGCCGCTTTCTGTCTCTATGGCTTTGCCGGAGGCTACCTGATAAGACTGCTGGGTAGCCGCCAGCCCGCATTGAACTGGGCCGTTGGTTCGGCCCTTCTGCTCACCGGAATTGCTCAGACATATAAAACCTTTTTCAAAAGACCGGCCGCCGCCACGGTAAAGGCGTGATTTTCCCGTCGCGGCAAGGTTTTTCCGTTTTAGATAAAGGTTCGGGAAGTTTTGCTATTTGTTGAAAAGGCAAAATCCGGGAAATTTGCTTCCTGACATAGGAGAGGCAACGTCCTCGCCAATAAACACCTCATTGTTCAACGTTCGGATGCGCCAGTCAAACAAACAACTACGGCTACGATCTTCCCTGTCGATTCTGTCGCTGGCCGCTTTCTTGCTCCTTGGCTTTTGTCCTCTGCGCAACGCGTTGATCCGGGAACTGGGCGGCTCCCCTGCCTCATCGCTTCCCGAGTATAGAAAAATAACGACTGCCAGTCCATGCGAAGTGGTTTGCCGGCTGAAAGCAATCCAGCCGACAGAACGGATCGATCATTTGCCATCGATCAGCCTTACCGGCGGCCTTCCTGTATCGCTTTTTACAGCCGGCATTAGCAAAGAGTGCATCGCCTCGATGGGCCAGGTCCAAGCCGGGCGCAGACCAGCTTCAATTCCCCTTTATATTCGTTATCGCGTTCTAAGACTGTGATCTTGTCCTTTACGGACACCCCGATGCTGATCACCACCCGTGATCAGGAAATCTTCATTTAAAACACAGTTTACTATGAACGGTTTATTTTCTTTTGCCGGGAAAAACCTCCGGCAGCTCGCTCCTTTATTTCTACGCCTGGCGATTGGCTTCGGCTTTATGGCACATGGCTGGGCTAAACTAAGCAGAGGCCCGGAGGCCTTTGCGAAACTATTAGCAATAGAGCATGTTCCGGCACCACACTTCTTTGCATGGCTCAGTACGGTTACAGAACTACTGGGCGGTCTGGCAATGATGATTGGCGCATTTGTCGGTTTTGCCGCCATTCCCCTGATCGCCACAATGCTGATCGCGATGTTTACGATCCATATTCACTTCGGGTATAGCGCTGTCAAAACGATCGGCCTTCGTCCTGACGGACCTATTTTCGGCCCGCCGGGCTATGAGATCAACTTGCTGTACATCGCAGGATTGCTGTCGCTGCTGATCACGGGAGCCGGTAAATATTCTGTGGACGCCCTTATCGGCCGTCGCAACAAAATTTAATTCTCCATCGAACCGCCGCTTCACGCGGCGGTTCAAACGTCATTTTCACTTTTTATCCGCCAACCTCCCCTCTGCGCCGCCAAAAGTAAAAGGCAAAGAGTACTGCGACGGCCTGCGATCCTCCCCGCATTGGTCGCATGTAAGGTCAGCAGCCATACTTTGCTGCTGAAGACCAGGGTCAGAAGAAGATATGTAGCGATCGGTCGTTGTTTTGCGCTGGTTAATGCTGTCATATAATACGTTCTGTTCGTTTAACGAAGATTCGCGCCGGCTTCCGGGTGCAGTACGCCGTAGTCAACGTTCAAAGTGATCTTTACGCCGGTCAGCGCCTTTGACACCGGGCAGTTTCGCTCGGAAGCGTGGGCAATTGCCAGGAACGTCTCCCCTGAAAGACCAATAATAGCCGATGCATTCAGGGTAAGTTCGATTCCTGTAATGCCGCCTTTTGAAAGGTCTACGCTGACTGCTGCCGTGGTTTCGAGTTCATTAGCCGTGAATCCCTTCTGTGACAGGGCATACGCCAGGGCCATGGTAAAGCAGCCGGCATGCGCCGCGGCCAGCAGCTCCTCCGGATTGGAGCCCACGCCCTGTGCAAAACGGCTGTTGTAGGAATACTGAGTTTGATTCAATACGGTGCTTTCAGTTGTCAATTCACCATGCCCGGTATTCAGGTCGCCGGTCCAATGGGCTTTTGCTGTTCTTTTCATTACTTTCTGTTTTTGTAGACACAAAGCTCCATCGAATCGCTCATCTTTTTTTTCACTTAAGTTAAATAATGCAATCATGTAACGCCCACAAAAAACTAACAAAAGTCACATTTCGAAGTGACCAATCTCAACGCAAACAGCCGCATCCTGCATTAATTTTGCGCAATGAAAAATTCTCCGGCGCAGGAAAATAATTTATACTATACGCATGACCATGAATGGGTCCGTTTCCAGGGACAAGTTGCTTATGCAGGCATCTGCACATTCAAATTAACAGGGATCAGGCAAATCCAGGAGGTTGAGTTTACTAGCACGGAAGGGATGAAAAAGGGCGGAGAAGTACTGGCAATCCTGCATTATGAATCATACAGGATCCCCGTTCATATGCCCGTCGCAGGTGAGATCCTCGGCTTCAACGAAAAACTCTCCGGCGAGAACCGAAATATTTTTCTCCAGGAGCCCGAACAAAATAAATGGGTAGCATTAATTGTCCCTGCTATTCCTCATCAATGCGATGGTTTGTTATCCCCGGAGCAATACCAAATAAAAACCAGGCGTTTTATCTGATCGTTTGTCCCATGCCATCAACTACTTCCACCAATCCATTGGATCACTGGTTCCGTACGGACGCCAGCTTGAACAGCGTATACCCGAAAGCGATCCAATTATTAGCCTCGCAACACTGGACGCCATTGAATATTACTGAAATGGCGGTCGAATTCCTGGCGTCGGAAAAGAATGTCAAAATATTGGATATCGGCAGCGGAGTTGGGAAGTTCTGCCTGGGGGGCGCTTACCTCAAACCGGGGGCCCATTTCTTTGGGGTAGAACAACGGAGCGAGCTGGTTTCACATGCCGACTTTGCAAGAAAGCTGCTTGGATTGAAGAACGTGCAGTTCCTGAACTGCAACCTGACCCTGCTTGACTTCAGGCGTTATGACCATTTCTATTTCTTCAATTCATTTTATGAGAACCTGCTCGATACCCAAAAGATTGATGACAAGGTCAAATGCGTACCATCATTGTATAATTATTACAACCAGCAGCTGTACAAGAAGTTGGAAGGCTTAAAGCCAGGCACCAGGTTGGCGACCTATCACAGCCTGGAAGACCACATCCCGCCGGATTACCAATTGGCGGATTCGCACTTCGGCGGCCTCTTAAAGTTCTGGCTAAAGATATAGGGCCGGGAAGTGACAAATGCTACTTTTTGGAGTGATCAAACAAACAATAAACAGCAATATTTACCCATGCCAGCCATAACCGACAAATCCCGCCGCTTAGACGATTGGTTCACCAGCGATATTCAATTTAATCTGCTTTATCCTCCTCCCATACAGGCCCTGGCCAGAATGCACTGGACTCCCCTGGCTGTCATAAAAAGTGCGGCGGAGTTTCTCGCTACCCGGGACGGTTCCCGGATCCTGGACATCGGAAGCGGCGTGGGGAAATTTTGCCTTTCCGCTTCCTATTATCAGCCCAATGTCCTTTTCGCCGGCGTAGAACAGCGGAGCAGCCTGGTTGAACATGCGATAACCGTCCGTAATGCCCTCGGTTTCCCGAATGTGTCTTTTATCACGGCCAATTTCACCCAACTGGATTTTAGCCGTTACGATCATTTCTATTTTTATAATTCCTTTTTTGAAAACCTGGGAGACGCCGACAGGATAGACGACAGCATCCAATATTCTCCGTCCCTATATCATTATTACAGTAACTATTTGCGCAGGGAGTTGGGAAAAATGCCTGTGGGCACGAGGATCGTAACCTATTGCAGCTGGCAGGACGAAATACCTCCTTCCTACGAACTTGTCAGAACAGATCTGGACGGCCTCTTAAAATTCAATGTCAAAACCCACAGTTAAAACAATGGTTCATCTCTAAATATCTGTCAGTAACATGCTGAAACATATCGGAGTCCGGCGTACCCATATTCACAATGTCCGGTTGGCCACTTTATTAAGCCTGACTGCAGGATCGGTCAATGCAGCGGGGTTTCTTGGATTTTCGATCCTGACGACCAACGTCACCGGGCACGCCGCCTTATTTGCGGAAAGCGTCTCCCTGAAGGATTGGAGAACCTCGGGAGTGATAGCGTTATGGATGTCGATGTTCCTTGCCGGGGCATTCCTCTCGGGCTTCATCATCGACAGGATCGGGAGGGACCAGCGTTACTCTTATTTAATTCCCATTCTGCTCGAGCTTGCAATCCTTGTCACCATAGCGATCATCGGCAAATATTACAAAGACAGGCTATATTACAGGCAGGCATTCGCCGGAACCTTGCTGCTGGCCATGGGATTGCAAAATGCCCTGGTCTCCGTCATCTCCCGGTCTGTAGTGCGAACGACCCATTTAACCGGTACGTTCACCGACCTGGGGATCGAACTGGCGAGGCTGGCGAGCGGCCGTAGCAAGGATAACGCTGACCTGAGATCCCGGGTCATGCTAAAGGTTATCATCATTCTTTCATTCATTACAGGCGCAGTGGCAGGGGCTTATGCCTTTCGGGCCATTCATTTTTATTCTTTTTATCTGCCCGTGTTCTGCCTGGTCTATGCCTTGCTATATGACGTATTCAGGGTGAATGTCAAATTGTATTACCGCAAGATCGGGAGATCGATAAAAAAAGTAACCCGGGCCAGCCATCATCATGAAGAATAGATCAGGCAGGTAGCGTCCAGGAATTGAACATCACTGCTAAACCACATCCGGGTAACCCGATTTTAATTTTGACTTTGCTTCCTCACATACTTTGTAAGAATAACGATTATTTGTCCTTCGATCCGACCCTCGATCTGCGCCGTATTATTTTCTACCAGGCGAATATTTTTTACAACGGTGCCCATTTTGGCATTGATCGTCGAGCCTTTCACATCCAGGGACTTTATCAGCACTACCGAATCGCCGGTCTGCAGTATATTGCCATTGCAGTCTCTGTGAAATTCAACCGCTTCATCACTCTCATGCTCCCCGGTAGCTTTTGCCCACGCCAATGTTTCATCCGGCAGGTATAATAGGTCAAGGTTATCAGCCGCCCAACTCTCGTTTCTGAGGCGGTTCAGCATGCGCCATGAAACGACCTGTATACCGGGAATCTCGCTCCACATGCTTTCCGTCAGGCATTTCCAATGAGCACCGGATAATTCTGCCTTTCTTTCGATCTGTGCCGTACACGTCTTACATATCAGGATGCAGCTTTCGGGGGTAATTCCAGATCCTCCGGGTACTTCATAGGGGACCAAAGTGTCGGATGAGCGGCATAGTTCACAGGTATTGCCGCTTCGTTCGCGGAGCAAAGTTTCTATATTCATTGTGTCAGCTTATTGGCCAGGCAGAAATTTGCGCAAAACTAAGCAAATTTGAGATTAGAGAGATACGGCCGGGCATCACCTGTCCGCTATCTTTATGAGCTTGCGCACATCTTTGACAATAATTTTCCTGCCTCTCGTTTCAATAGCCCCCTCTTCCTTGAACTCTTTTAATATTCGAACTATATTTTCCCTTGCAGTACCCGTCATGCTGGCCAGATCGTCCCTCGACAAGTTGATTTCCACGTCCATTCCAGGTTCATAGTTTTCCTTGTACTTTTCCCTCATCACTACCAGGTGGGTAGCCAACCTTTCCCTGACGCTCCGACGCGCGAAGAAGGCGACGCTATTGGCCAACACAGTAAACTCATGGCTAAGAAGTTTCAGCAGCCGTTGCGATAGCACTTTCGAATGTTTCAGCACCTCGAGGAAATCCTCTTTGGGTACAAATGCAATTATACTGTCCTCCAGCGCAGTAGCAGAGTCCGGATACCGTTCTTCAGATAACAAAGCATGATAACCTATCAATTCCCCGGTATTTGCTATGTAAATTATCTGTTCACTTCCCTGGCTGTCAATTTTGTATTTTTTTACTTTCCCTTTACGAATAAAAAAGAGGCCGGAGGGAACCGCTCCTTCACGAAAGATGATCTCCCCTTTGTGACAAGGCTGATCGTGCATGTGAGTTGTTATTATCTTCGCTTCATCTCCGGGAAGATCGTCGAGAACAGAATAACTCTTGAAGTCCCATTTCTCCATCGGAAAAATCCCATTGATACTCATATAGTTGCAAATTTACTGAATTAATAGTTGACAAAAGTTACATTTCCGAGTGACAAGATTCACTGCCAGTTGGACCTATACAACCTAACTTTGCAGCATGAACCCCGCCAATAACTTAACGAAAGAGCTATTTTGCACTCGCAGTCATGAATGGATATCCTTTGATAATACCGAAGCATTCATCGGCATCACTGATCATAGGATCGCCGGCGCGAAAGAAGTTATAAGACTGGAATACGTTAGGATCTATGGATTCAAGAAGAAAGGCGAGACTTTCGCCAACATTCAACTTAATAACCGAAGATTCGAGGTGCGGATGCCGGTAGATGGCAGTATAATTTCCGTCAATAATACGAACCTGCTGGTGCAGGAACAGTACCTGTTGAGCAAACCTGAAAAGGAGGGATGGCTGGTAAAAATACTTGTCAGCCAACCATGCGAAATGAAGGGCTTGATCCCGCTTGACGAGTATAATATTAAGGTGAGATAAAATATTCAATCAATCATTCATGGGGCCGATCCTACCCATTCTCCATAGCTGCCTTGTTTCCTTACAACCACGTCTTTTCGCCTTTCTGCATTTTTTCAAGAGTTTCCCGGTAGCCGGCCTTTTCCTGTTCTCCGCCAGCCAGCGCCACGCTCTTCTGCTCCGCCGCGATCGCCTCTTCCTTACGACCCAGCTTATAGAGAATGTTAGCGTAAGTGTCCATAAAACCCGCGTTGGGGTTATTCTCAAGACTTTTTTTACTCCAGTCCAGCGCCATACTCACGCAATTCATATCCGAACAATGCAGAAAGACGTCGAAAGCAAAATTGTTACAGTCATCCTGGCTGGCATGACGTCCATATTTTTGCATGTAGCTGGTCACCACAGGCAGAAAATTTGCCCAGTCACCCTTGCTCTCATACCATCCAGCCTTCGCTTTTAAAAGCAGTTCATCCGCCAGACCCGGATATTTTGCCTGGAGCCGCTTTGTAACCATACCCCAGTCCGGACCCGATTTGGAATGAAAGGCCGGATACACTTCTTCCTTTAAAATGATAAACTCCACCTTCTGCTCCGCTTTCCCGGCCCCCAGTACTGCATCGGCCTGCACCGGATGACGCAGGAGCACCTGAAATCCGGGATCATTGCTGCTCGCGGTCGTCAATCCAATGAACTCCAGGTTACCCTTAGTCAGCAGATTGCTCTGCCGGCTCAAATAATCCTTCGAAGCCTTCGCCGACGTAGGCCTGTCGTACGCATCGACCGCCGCCAGTGTCATTTTACGCAAAAAGGCAGTGTCCCTTTCGCCATGATCATACCTTTCCAGCAGCGTATAGTATTGTTTTTCCGGGGTCATCGCCTCCTTCACCCGCGCTATAAAATCCGCCGCCTTCTCATTCCCTCCAACTACCCGCGTCAGCGCCTTCCCGTCAGGAGAAAAGATCAGGAACGTCGGATAGGCCTGAACATTATAGCCCACAATGAGATCATGCGCTTTGGAATACCAGCGTTTGACGGTGTCATTATCCCGCTGTGTCGAATCCAGCTGCACACCGATACTAACAAACTTTTCATTGAAATAGGCGCCCGCCTCAGCCTGCGGGAAAACCACATTCTTCATCATCTTGCAGGGACCGCACCAGGTGGTATAGCAGTCCACAAAAATATATTTATTCTCGGCTTTGGCTTTCTCCAGAATTGCCGGCCAGCTGGAACCTTCCTCAAAACGTACGCCCGCGCTTTCCTGGGCCAGCGCAAATAGTGGCATCAAAAGCCCGACAAATAGTATCTTTTTCATTAATAAGTTTATCGATTTAGTCCATGAAAATAAGCCCAAAAAATATCTCCCCACATTTATTGTGTTGAACGGTCCGTTCATCCCCTCGCCCGGGCGCCCCTCCAAAAACAACTATACCTCAACTATGTGACCTAGATCACACAATCCATCCCCCCCACTGCCGTAGCTTTGTTCCGTAAATCAATTCCATCATAAAAAACTCAGATATATGCGACGCTTTATCGCAACCGTCAAAAGAACCCCCGGCATCACCGACGACATCGTCGCCCCCTATGCCACTAAGGAAGCCGAACGCTTCAAACAGCTCATCGACTCCGGCCTCATCCATGACTACTACAAACAGATCGACGCCGGCAACTTCTGGCTGATCATCCACAGTCCTTCCCTCGAGGAAGCGCGGACCCAGCTGGAAACCTTCCCCTACTACGGCCTCGGCTATATCTCGATCAACCTCACCGAACTCGCCGAAAACAAACTCACCAGATAAATCAAACAAAAGCCTTTTTCATTTCACCCTCTACGAGCCATTTATCCGGGCGGCTATTTTTCCGTCCGGTAACCACCTGACATGGTTGATCCTCAACAATTTGATCTTTTGGCATTCCACTGGCTTTCGAAAAATGGCTGAATTATTTCCGTCAATAATTATTGATATATCGAGATTTTCATTTTCGCAAAATACTCAAAACATTGCAAGCCAGTCACCTGCAATTCCGGCATGTTCTTGGTCCTGCTGACACCTGAAACCGCAAACAATCCTACGCCAGGCTCGCCGGCGTATGATCTTACCCGTTTTCAGCATATTTCTTAAAACTATAAAATACAAAAAATGAAAAATTGTCGTGTCCTAAGATCAGCGACCTTATTTATCAGCCTCTGCTTTGCTTTCGCATCCAACGTAAAAGCACAGGAACCATCCGTCAGTAAAGTACCTCCCCGTCTTATTCTTCAACAGCTGATCGAATCCTCCGGCGCTAAAGAACAGGAAGTAAAGATCGTTTTTGTCACCTTCGCGCCAGGTGAGATCTCCGAACCGCACCGGCACCCCATCCCAACCTTCGGTTACGTCCTTGAAGGTGAGCTCGAATCAACCTTCGACGGCAAAGTATATCACTATAAGGCCGGCGATGCTTTTTTTGAAAGACCCAACGGCCTGCATTCCGGAACGAGAAATATGAGCAAAGACAAACCCGCTAAACTGGTGGCCTTTTTTGTCGGTGACAAAGGAAAACCATTTCTGATACCTGAACACCATTGATGATCATGAAGAAATACCAGTCTGCCGTTCCCACGCTCCCCATAAAAATACCCGGAGCCTCCGTGATCCCGGTGGATAAGGATCAGTTCAGGGTGGCGGGCGAGACCAGCATACTCGGTGTTACCCAGCGCATCGACGAAGAGGTCTCTACGCGTAAGGGACTCATCGCGGCGATAGGGCCCCGTAGAGGTTACCGCCCACTAACGACCGATATTATTGCTGCGGCAAAGCAGCAAAGTCAATATCCGGCGGTGCCCCACCCGCTCTCCTGCGGACCATCGCATGAGGCGGCAGGTTATTTACCTGTTTGAAACCACCGCTGTACATGTAGAACCAATCCTCTGTTTTGCCGTTGGCCCTATCCATCGGGGTGACGCCGGCCCCATAATCAAATCGCGGATGCTTTACGCTGTCGGCCGTAGTAGAGAAGCGGGCATCCGTGAGCTCGAGCCAGTTTCCGGACGGCGTGCAGACCCACTGATTACCATACCTGGCCGTAAAATAATCCTCTCCATTGTCCCCAAAATTCTCCACGAATGAATACAGATGTGAAAGCAGCTTTCCACCCGATTTCGACTTATCCCATTGTGCAATGAATCGCCAGCCTTTATTCTCGGGGGCAAAATACCAGGCAGTGAAAATGGTATGATCGCCCGCCGGTTGGGCTCCGACCAGCATTTTGTAGGTCGTTCCGTTCTTCCAGGGAAAGACCAGGTGGGAGTGTCCACCGGAACCCTCATTGCCAAATTGATCGGAATAGACCCCCTTCCCTTTCTTTAGCAGCCTGACCGCGTAATCCGATGGTATCTTTTTGGGATCGTCTGTCACGAAACTGCTCCAGATAGAGAAGATGAACCTTCGCTCCCTGGGTGAGTTGACCTGGATACCCATATACCCGTCGGCGAATCCATTCGTCTCATAATAGGCATTCGTGCTGTTCACCCCCTCGGGGACAGACACTTCGGAATAGAACCATGCGACCGTGCTGTCTCCGGGAATGACATAGGTGAGATGCGTGGAAGGTGCACCCCGATACTTGCTGGTGTTGCTGATGGCGCCTTCGGCCGCCTGCCCCGACAGCAATAGCTCCGGGATATCCGGTAAAGCCGCGCTCCTGCCTGCCGGTTTCAGGGATATGAAATGATAGCCCGCTGTACCAACGTCGAAGTTCCCGGCATCGATGATCGCATAGCTGTCCGAGCCTTTTAGGGCTATAGCCGTATCCTTTGCCCCGCCATCCAATTTCACAAGGACGGACACGGGGCGGGACGACCTCGCCTTCAGCTGCACCTGCAATCCGCCGGTATGCCTGGCAAGGAAATATACTTTCGTTTCGCCATCAGGTTGAGAATAGGCGCTACCCGAAAGGGGGACGGTGACGGGTTGTAAAGGGCTCATAACACAAGCAAGAGCTATACAGATAGTCAGACTGATAATTTTCATATTCAAAAAAGGTTGTTGGTTGACCGGTTAATCATTTGTGAGTCATATTCAGTAGCTTAACGTCAATCTCGTACGCGCCGGGAACCTGCACGCGCATGGGAATTCTAATATAGTAATTATATCTGCCATCCTGATAAGTCCCGAGGTAATGACTGTCGCCCGGTCCTGTATAATGGCCTCCGGACGGATTGGCAGACCACGTAGCCGTACTGTCGATATGGGCGGATTGGGAAAGGATATTATAGTACATATTGAATCCATTACCCAGGCTGGCGATCGGAAAGGGCACCAGGGGAAATTTAATGGCGATGGCGGTATCGCTGACCTGGTACGTATCCGGCGCATAGTCCTGCAGGTTTTGCAGATAAGGGGGAGTAGGGTTCAATCCCGTATTCGGCCGTTTGGTCAGCTCTCCGGTTTTGGGGTCGAAAGGCACGCCATTCCTGTCCATGACCTTTAAGATAATCGTATTGGGTGTGTCCGCAATGCGGGTCACGGTCACGAGATCGAATGGGTTATTCTGGCCGTTAAAGATCGTACGGGCTGCCGCCGCATTACCCACGAGCGCCAGCGAATTGCTGAACGCCCCCTGTTCCGGGGCCGTCTCCAGCGGCTTACCGTCTGCGAGGATTATCGTCATGATCTTTTTCAGCACCTCGGCGCCCGCGCTGTTGGTGACGGAGAGGTCCATGCTATAGGTCCCAGGCGGAAGGTGAAGCGTGCCGGTGTTCGCTTCAATGGTACCGTTGTTCTCATTGACCGTGATAGGCGGCATATTGACTACAGACTGCTTCGCCAGAATAGTGCCGTAAGTGACGTCTGTCAGGTTATTATAGGCCGCAGTCCAGACCGATACCGGGTATTCCTTCTTGAATAGCGTATCGACGATATTCCCCGCGGAATCATAGATATGCAGCCATTTCACGTGCAGTGGAATGCTCGATCCGTCAGTGACGAGCGAATAGGAAGAGGTCGTTCTGCCTCTCACGACCGTGAACCGGTTAACCGCATATTGCACATAGGGGCTGATGAACCCGTCTCCGTATTTCGTGCAGGCCGAGAAGCCTGTTAACAATATCAGGAATAATATTCTTTGCATAAATAGTTGCTGTTTATCGGGTTCCGTAAAAAAATAGCGTATGAGAATTGCTTAGAGCATCGACAACACCTGTTTTCGTGACAATCCCGGAACTGGAGCAAAGGGTATGGACGCCGATGTCGGGCGTGATATTGCTCGCAGGATTCGCGTCACTGAGGTCAAATGGGTGCCACAGCTGCGTAAAATATACCAATTGTGGCACGCCCGAAACAAGGGGATTGTACCCCAGATCGCCGTCCTTGGTGTATTCATAGGACACGATCACTGTATCACCCGCCAGTTCTGTCGGGTAAAAGGCGCCTGTGTTGGTAAGGGCGCTATACGGCAGTGATCGATGGATAAGATACATTTGCAGGGAATCCCTCGTGCCATTGACATTATTGCGCAGGTAATAAAACAGGGAATCCAGGGCAAACTTTGCCGACGCGTTGACGTTCTGCACCCGGATCGTGCGCTGGTTTAGATAGCTGTAAATAGAATAGTCCGATGGGGCGAAGAAGGTAACTCCCTGCTCATTCAGCTTGTCTTTTAGTCCGGCCGTATCGATCAGCTGGATCAGGGTGTCGTAAAGCGGATTGGTTTTAAGGAGATCGTAGGTGCTGATGTTCTGGTTTGCGTTTTGGTTGTGCGGCGCCCCGCCTACGATATAGTCCTTTTTGCAGGCGCCCCAGGTGCATGCGATGAAGAGCAAAGGGAGTATCTTTCCCGATAATGAATTTTTCATTCCTTCCTGTTTTTATTTAGCATCTATTTATGACTTGCCCACCAGGGGTTCTGCACCAGCAGGTTGTCCTGCGGAAAAAGAGTGCTCATGTCCAATGGCCAGTAATATCCTTTGTTAGCTGCCGTCACCCTGGTGGTTGGGTATCCGACGAATTCCAGCCAGCCCTGGGTGGATTCCGTACGGATCAGGTCATAGTACCACTGCCCCTCCCCTACCAGTTCGCGGCCCCTTTCAGCGACTACTTCGTCGAGCATGTCATATTGATTGGTCGGTTGTTGATAAGAGGTAATACCCGCCCGGCCCTCCGTCATTGCCAGGTCGGACGCAGCTCCCCCCAGATCGCCCAGATACGCAAGGGCTTCCGCATCCAGCAAAAAGATATCCGCAAGGCGAAGGAGCACGAGGTCGTTATTGTAGTAGGGCAAAGTCTTCGTACCCGGCTGCTGAAAAAAGAAATTGGTATATTTCAACAGCATGTGGCCGGCCTGGTCCCCGCCGGAGGCGGGCATAGTCTGGAATATGGTGCGATATCTGGCGTCGGTCGTATCGAATATCTCATCCAGCACTCCGCCCTGTGGGGCAATCCAGCAGGTACTGTTCTGATTCCCGGACAGCGGCCCCTTCAGAAAGGTTCCAAAAAAGCTGAACTGCGCTTCGGCCCAGTCGCCCTGCCCCGCAAAACCGGGATCGCTATAATTATAGGTCATAGGCAATTCAAAAATGCTCTCATTGGAAGCTTGACCCTTCCATATATTGGTATAGCTGCTCATCGGCTCCAGGCTATACCCTCCATTGCTGATCACCTGTCTGCAATAAGCGTGGGCACTGTCGTATTGATGTTTCCATGCGTAAATATGAGCGATCAGGGCGAAAGCGCTGCCCTTGTTGGCCCTGATCGATGTAGTTGGATCGCCACCGCTGAAAGCCATCGACGCAGCTGCGATCTTCAGGTCGCGAAGACAGCTGTCCAGCACGGTCGCCTCGGGCGTCCGCGCCAATGGCGGAATATTTCCATAGTCCACGTTGTCGTAGGTGCTTGTTACATATACGGGATCGCCCCAGATGCGGGTCAGATAGAAATACGTGTACGCCCGCACAAAAAGGGCCTCTGCGATATAACCGGACCGGATGGACGCTGCGGCAAAATCAGCGGAAGGCATTTTAGGCACATTTCGAAGGATCAGGTTAGCCTGGGCGATCACCTGGTAGAACCGGGACCAGTTCTGCAATGCGCTCTCCAGATAGGGGACATACGAGAAGTTGAACGGAGGATTGTTCGACGCCTTCATTGTAGCCAGATTCCATTGATTGACATTCGGAAAGAACGTCCCTGCAGCCAGGTCGCCGTTGACGAAGTGAGAATTATTGTTCCTGATGCAGCTGCGCAGCTGGCCATACATAGCTACCGTTGCCTGTTCGACAGAATTCTGCGAAGTCCAGAACCTGGCCCCGTAGGTGGAGGTGATCGGCGCCTCATAGAGATACTTCCTGCAGGACACGAGGGCTGCCAGCAACAGGAGACAGGCAGGAACCCTGTATTTGAATATGTTCATATGATTTATTTAAAATTGAATATCGAGGCCCAGCGTCAACTTCTTAGGTAAGGGATAAAGCCCCCCGGTATATACGCCGAGCTGGTCTACCGATTCCGGATCGGGCATTGTTCCTTTTTTGAAGGTGAGAAAATTATCCACGATACAATAGACCCTTGCCCTGCTCAATTTCAGTCCGTTCGTGACTTTCCGGGGTAGCTGATAGCTGGCCACGACGGTCTTCACCTTGAAGTAGCTGCCGTCTTCATTGAACATGCTGGAAATAGGGATATATTGATAGTAGCTGGCCCCAAAGGGGTTGATAGAGGGGAAATTGGCCTTGTAGCCGGACGATTTAGCGGCGGACTGAGGCGTCCAGTAGTTGACCTTACGCAGGTCGGGGACTCTGCCTGCGGCAAAAGAGTAGATGCTGCTGGAGTAGCCGCCCACGATATTGCTGATCTGCTGCTGGAAATAAGTGTTGATTACATCCCTTTTCCACGTGAAGACGCTGACGATGCTGACCGTAAAATTCTTATAGCTCAGGTCGTTGACCCATCCACCGGTGAATTTGGGATTGGGATTGCCGGTCGGGATGCGGTCTCCATATTGCGCACCGTTGTCCTCATCCGTCCACACATCCCCGATATGATTTACATCCTGCCAGATGGGATCGCCGGGCACTACCTTATGGTTACCCTTGAAATAAGTGAGGGAATTGCCGGTCAGTGGATTGAAGGGGATATCGCTCTGCTTGTTGTAGACGCCCAGGTATTTCATCTGGAACATTTCATAAATGGGCTGGCCGACGGCATATATCCTGGTAACACCATAGCTGTCATCGACGACAAAGGTCCTGTTGTTGTTTGGAAGTTTGGCGATCGCGTTCTTATTATAGGATATGGTCAGCTGCATGTTCCATTGCAGCGGGGATTTCCTGGACAGGTTGCGGGTGGCCAGGGTGATATCCGCCCCCTTGTTGCTTACCCACAGGTCATGAGCATTGAAGTCGATGTTCTGGAAGCCGGTGTAAAAAGGCAGCTGAAAATTATAGTAGTCATCCCTGGATGTCTTATCGTAAATATCTGATATGAGAGATATCCTGCCGTCCAGGAACTGCAACTCCACTCCAAGGTCCTTTTGTATGGTCTTGGTCCAGGTGAGATTGTCCTTCGTAAGACCATTGGAATAGCTCGGCTGAATGGCCGGCGCCCCGTTATACGTCCCGGGAATAACATAGGAATTGTACGGCGCATAAAAATCGGAAGACTGCGTTCCGGCCATTCCATAGCTGGCGCGTATCTTCAGAAAGTTCACCACCTTCTTTATCCCATCCATGAAATGCTCGTCGGATACCACCCACCCCACTCCTGCGGCAGGAAAATACCCCCACTTGGTATCGTTGCCAAACCGCGAAGACGCATCACCCCTGTAAGACCCGTACAACAGGTATTTGCCGTCAAAATCATACTGAGCCTGCCCGATGAAGGACAGAAGGCCATCGGCCGACGAGCTGGAAGAGCCCGCAAGGTTGGCCTGCGGCACTCCGCTGACCACCTGTATATCGTTCGATGGAATATTAGAGCCGCTGACAGTGCTGCTGTTCACCACATCCGAATTAAATTGCTGGGCCGCAGTGACTGCTATATGATGGTTATGACCGCCGGCAGTATTAAATATCTTGAAAAAGTTCAGCGTATTGGAAACAAAGTAAGTGGAATAGGTCCCTTTGTCCGACTCTGCAAAAGACGGCTGAGCGGTCGCACCCGTGAGCGCAGCCACCTGATCAATATTCGACGGCTGAAAATAATCCCGGTTGGAGCTGGCGACATTGGCAGACCCCTGTGCAGTATAACGCAGAAAAGGCAGGACGTTGTAATTGATCGTCAGCGACGCGGAATACTGATCATTGATATTCTTGTTCCGCAGCTTACTGTAAAGGCCCGTAAAATTAGCCGAATCGAATGCCGTAAGCCGGTAAAAAGAGCTTGGCTGGGCAGATCCGCTGACCGGAGTGTTGTCATCGTTGTTGCCATAATACTTCCTGCCCCTCTTTCGATCACCCCTCGACAGAGATACAATGAACTGGCTGTTGAGCTTCGGGTTTATTTTAAAGTCGAAATTGCCCCGCACCGCATAGCGCGTATAGCCGAAGGCTTCAATGATACCCTTCTCGTTATAATAATTGCCGCTGAGCCGGTAGCTCATGCTCGGACCCGCAGCCGACATGGTCATATCCACATTCTGCAAGGCGCCATTCCTGTAGAAAAGTCCCTGCCAGTCGGTGGAATTATTAAAATAAGGGTTCATGCTATCGGTAAGCAGCTGCGGTAAATTTGCCAGCTGGCCCGGCGTGCCGTACTGGTTGACGATTCTCATCTTCTCTGCCCGCTCCTCCGCGCCGGTGGCCGTCCTCAGCAAAGGAGGCTGTTGGGTGATGCCTCCATAGGCATTGACCCTGAACTCCGGCGTAGCGGAAGTCCCTCTCCTCGTCTTGATGTAGATCACGCCGTTCGCACCCCTCGACCCCCAGGCCGCTGTGGCAGCCGCATCCTTCTGCACTTCAATATTCTCGATATCATTGATATTGATCCCCGCCAGGTAGTTCGTGCCCGTGGCGTCAATGCTGTTGGCAATATCCTCGGGATTGACGGGGATCCCATCGATCACATAGAGGGGCCCGCTCAGCGCCCGTGCCTGGGCGACATTGCCATCGCCAATGTTCGTGCTTACCCTGGCGTTGCCCCGGACAACAACAGTGGGCGCTACCCCTGGCTCCCCGGAGGGGACCTGTACATTCAGCCCCGCTACCCTGCCCTGCAGCACTACATCGACCGATGCGGCCGGCATGTTCTCGATCGCCTTTCCGCTGACGGTAGATACCGCTGCCGTAGTAGTCCGTTTGCTCTGTTGCTGGGACCCCACGACAACGACGTCCTCCATATTCTTATCTTCGGCCTTCATTCGTACTTCCAGCACGAGGCGTTTGTTTATCTTCAACCGCTGGGAGACAAAGCCCACCGAGCTGAACTCGATGGCCCCTTCAAGGTCCCGGATATGCAGCGAGAACTCGCCCTTGTCATCGGTTATCGCCCCGCCTTTGCTTCCCGGCTGATGGACAGACACCCCGGCCACCGGCCGTCCTTCTTCGTCAAGCACCTTGCCCGTAACGACGCTGTCACGAAACAGGTAGGCTCCCTCCCCAAATACAACAAGATTGTTTTCCAGGACACGGTAATGGAGATCCGTACCGGCGATCAGCCGATCGACGACACTGAGTACCGGCTGATCATGCACTTTGATACTGACGCTGGCAGCAGCAGAAAAACTACTGTCATGATACAGGAACCGGTAAGAGGTTTTGGCCTCCAGGATGGAAAGGGCCCTTTTAAGAGAAACGTCTTTGCATTCAATGGAGACTTTCTCCTGAGCAGCCCCCACCGCGTAAGCCTGTACACAGGCTACCGTTAATAAGATGCTCATCAATCTCATGGCGAGCAGGATTTGTCTTCGCACACCGCGGGGCGCGCGAAATAGTTTTGGCAACACGAAAAATGGCATACCTTTAACACTTGATGGTTAACAATGGGAAGACCCCGGGGCTAGAAATTCCAAGGCCTTCTTATTTACATCTTACAAGGGGGATGTTAGCGCATCTCCCTTATTTCTTCCTTCTTATAAATACTCCGTTCTCTTTAATTGCATAGTCGAAAGGATAGCTGTACTGCAACGCCCTCAGGGCTTCCTGCAGGGTTTCTTTGCCAAACGATCCGGTGAACACTTCCCTTTTCACATCGACGTCTTCAAAATGGAACGTTACACCATACCATTTCCCCATCTTCTCCGCTAGGGACTCAAAAGGTTCGTGATCAAATACCAGTTTGCTGTACATCCAGGCAATTTCGGGGATCAGCTTGCTCGACGCTTCAACGCCGATAGGCTGGCGATGATAGGATAAAGTGTCCGCAGGATCCTTATTTCGTTCCGGAGTCGGGCCGGGAGCATCATTGCTATCCGGCTTATCCGGAAGAGTAGTGGCAATTTTTTCCGGGAGAGTCATCTCCGAGACGGTAACAGTGATCTTTTCATTTGGCTGCAGTAATATCTTCTTTCCCGGGAAGCGTCTCGAACTTATTTCCACCATTCCTGTGATCAGGGAGGTTTCTACCCCTTTGCCGGATGGATAGGCCTTCACGTTGAAAGACGTTCCCAATACCCTGATCTCGACATTCCCTGCATGGATGACCAGCGGGATCGCCGGATTCCCGGCAACATCGAAATAAGCCTCTCCTTCCAGGATGATCTCCCGCTTCACCTTTCCAAATTCCGCGTTATAGGATATCCTGCTGTTCTCATTCAGCACTACTTCTGTGCCATCGGGGAACCGAAGATTGGAATGTGATCTCTTTCGGGTAAAGAGCACCAGCATCTTCTCCTCTTTCTCACTTCCCGCAGATCTCCGGATGGCAATAACGCAGAGAGTGAGCAGAATGCAGGCCGCCGCAGTTCCGAAGACCCACCATCTCCTTCTGCTAATGGGTAATACACTATTGGACGGTTTCAAGATGGAGTAGATCCGTTCCCTGATAGGATCACAACCACCCGCAATAGCTTCGCTACCCCCAAAGAGTTCCTTTTTTTTCCGGCTGTCCCACAGCCTCTGGATGATCTCGATCGTACCCGCATCTTCGCCATAGGCCAGCAGCAGGAGTTCCAGTTCCCGCAATTCTTCTTTCGTCGCCGCTCCTGCTAGTTTCTTCCCAAGTAGCACCCATAATCTTTCTTGTTCCATGATTGATATGGTAAGATGGATGTGATTCGCATTGTTATATATATGACACAGATTTTCACAACACCCCCCAAGGCAATAACAAGATTTTTTTAGCAGGAGTTCCTAAAAAGGGCTAGGCCACGTCGGTAGGGATCTTAAAAGAAATAGCCTGACGGATCTTTTTAAGCGCAATGCCTATCTGGTTCTCCACCGTCTTTACGGACACTTCCAGTAACTGAGCTACTTCCTTATAGCTCAGCTCTTCTTCTTTTACCAGCCGGAAGATTATGCCACATTTGACGGGCAGTTCGCTTACCGCCCTGTTCAGGCGGCCGGCCATTTCAGCAGTGATGAGGAGGTCTTCGGGGCTGGCTTCCAGTTTCCATTCAACAAGGGATACCTGCTCCAGGCGCAGGTATCCAATTTGTTTATTTGCACGGAGATAATTGAGGGCTGCATTCTTAATGCACATAAAGAGATAGAGCCGGCAGCTGCGCACCATTGTATTTCTTATCGTCTGTCTGCGCTCCCACAGTCGGATAAAAACGTCCGCCGCAATCTCCTCTGCCGGCTCTCTATGCTTAACAATGGAAAGCGCAAAATCAAATAAGCTTTTATGCATCAGCTCATACAATCCCGAAAAGGCTTGCATGTCGTCGTCTTCGACAATTCGTCTCAGCAGGTCGTTCGTTTTGGTGGTGTCCATTTACAGCAGTTATGGAATTGCTCAAGGCTCTTATTGAAGATAGCAAAATTCCGGTCTGTTGTACCCGCGCAAACGTTTGCTCAAAATATTCAGACACCTCCGCGTTTCAGTATTCATCCGACAGTCCAAAACTGGGCTTGCGATACATCCATTGCCCGGCCGTGAAATCCGGAAATTCCATCGTCTGATTCCCCAGCTCGATGGACTGTTCGCTAAGGGGTGTAATGGCGCTATAGACTGCGGCGTCATACACGTCCAGGGGCGTTGGCGCCTGCCGCTTGATCGATTCGACAAAAGCGTGAATAACAAAGAAATCCATGCCCCCGTGGCCCGCGCCTTTGGTCGAGGTGCTCCAGCGTCGCCACAGCGGGTGGTCATACTTCTCCAGCCAGGTCTTCGCATCGTCCCATTCGTCCTCTTTCGACTGCCCGGCTACGTGAATGCTATTGGCAACATCCATCCAGAGACCAAGCGTGCCCTGTACGCGAAAACCCAACGAATAAGGGCGGGGCAGGCTGGTGTCGTGCTGCAATAAGATGGTTTCGCCGTTGGCGCAGTTGATCGAGGTAGTGACCACGTCGCCCAGCTTGAACTGAACTTTGGCGCTGGGATGATCGGGCCCGCATTTTCTCACCACGTAGTCGTGGAGTCCCCGCGCCTTGGAAGAAAACGAACAGAGGTTAACAAAGCGATTGCCCCGGTTGATGTTGATATAGTTCGCCAGCGGACCAACTCCGTGCGTAGGATAAAGGTCCCCGTTGCGGTGGACCGAATGTTCCGTTCGCCAGCGGGCTTCCGAGAAGGCCTTCTCGCCAAACTCGCAGCTGTCATTGAATTTCACGTCTCTCAGGTTGTGCTGATAGCCGCCCTGGAGATGAACGATCTCTCCGAACTGTCCCTGCTGCACCATATTAAGCACTGCCATTACGTCGCGGCGGTAGCAGACGTTCTCCAGCATCATCACATGAGCATTCTTTTGCTCTGCGGTCCTCACCACTTCCCAGTGGTCTTCCATGGTTATCCCAAGGACGACTTCCGTGCCGACATATTTTACTCCTGCCTCCAGGGCGCCGACGATCATGGGCTTGTGCCATTCCCAGGGGGTGGCGATGACGATACCATCCAGCTGCTGCTCGTGCAGCAGGTCCTTCCAGGCATAGGGACTGCCGGTATAGACCCTGGGCATTTTCTTCCCGCTCTTTTCGACCAGCCGCCTGGCGCCGTCGAGCATCCGGCTGTCGACGTCACAGATAGCCACCAGATTAACATCGTCCCTTTGGAGCAGAAGGCTCAGATGGCCTTGCCCCCGGGCGCCGGTCCCTATGAGGGCCAGGCGAACACTGTTTTGCTGGTTGCGGGCGAATAGTCGGGTGGCGGGTGTGGCGGTGAGCGCCAGAGCAGCGAGGCCGCTGTTTCGTAGAAATTCTTTTCTATTCATGAAAATATAGTTAGTTGAGAAAGGAATTAAAGTTAGATGACAATGGATGAGAAAACTAACGCAAACGACTGCGTAATTTCTATTCTTCAATGAGATGAGCCCCCATCTGATCCAGTCATTTTTTCAAGATCTGCATCTGTTATCCACCAAAATAAACCCCCACCTTTGTTCCACCGGAGACCACCCCGACAAAAAAAATGGAAATACACAACAGCACACACAGCGATATCGGCGAAATATTCAGATTGTATAAGATCGCCACCGATTTTCAAAAGACAAAATTCATCGTCCACTGGCCCGAATTCGACAGAAGCCTTATCGAAACAGAAATCGCAGACAACAGGCAATGGAAGATGATCATCGACAATAAGGTTGCCTGCGTCTGGGCCACAACATTCTCCGACCCCCAAATATGGGGGCAGCTCAACGCCGATCCGGCCGTTTATATCCACCGCATAGCCACCAATCCCGATTTCAGAGGTAACAACCTGGTCGCAGCCATTGTCAGCTGGGCAAAACAACATGCCATAGAGAACAACAAAAAATACATCCGCCTCGACACCGTAGGCGACAACCTCGGACTCATCGCCCACTACACCAAATGCGGCTTCGATTTCCTGGGCCTGTCAAAGCTCACCAACACCGCAGGCCTTCCTGCCCACTACGACAACGCCACCGTCAGCCTGTTTCAGCTACAATTGCCCACCTAAGAAACGAAGCTCCTTGACAAATACGGAATCCAAATCCGGATTTGTCAAATATTCAATTAAAAATCTACCCATCAATCAATTAGAACAGCTACTAGCCTCAACTGCCCCACCCCCACTCGCCGTCCCCGGCCCCGTCACTACCGCACGGTCCTTCAATCCTATACTTGCCCCGCATTCTTCAACACCGAATACATATTCACACCCTCCCTGATCAGCTTGATCTTTCCATTCTCCGCCACAAGCCGCCCCATATATAGCTGCTTATAGGGCTTCCCATTCCACAGACAATCCACCTCATATTCCGCAAACACCTGCTCCGGGGTCTCGATATAAAATTTAATGTTGATGAACCGAAAATCGGGCGCCAGCTTCAAGATCCCCCCGATCATATTCTTGATATTCTCAGGCCCTTCAGTCCTCCAACTCACCCCCAGCGACGCCAGATAAGGCAGCTCGATCGCGCCATCCGGGCTAAACAACCCCGAGACAGCCTCGGGATCCTGGATCAGCCGGTGATAGTCCTGCATTAATTCCTTTGCTGTTTTCATTGCTTTACTATTTATACGGTAAAAAAGCCAAAGTTCAACTAACTCCACAACCGCACCATTGACAAATAGTAAAAATAAATGTGACAAATGTCAAGCCTCCGTCCCCTCACCCCTTCGCCGCCTTGCCCCTGATCCGGCTCAACGTCTCCCTTGTAATTCCTAAATAAGACGCGATCATATTCTGCGGCACCCTTGCGGCAAACGACGGATACTTCTCTACAAAATTCTTATACCTTTCTTCAACCGCGCTGCTGATCGAATCATTGATCCTACTCTGCAATGCCACAAAACTCCGGTCGATAATTCCATTGACCATATCATTAAACGCCGGTATCTCCGCGCAAATCGCTTCAAACTTCTGCTTCTCGAACAACACAATCTCACTATCCTCGATCGCATCGATATTAAAACGCGACGGCTTCCCCGACAACAGCGACTCCCTGTCCCCGGTCCACCAGTTCTCCATTGCAAACGCGATCACATGCTCCATTCCCTTTTCGTCAACGGAATAAGTCCTCACCAACCCCTTTGACACAAACGCATGATTCCTCCACACATCTCCCTCCTGCAACAGATACTGCCGCTTGCGCAGCTTCTTCACCACGCTGCAGCTCCTGATCCATTCATGCTGCTCCTCCGTGAGTGCAACCTTGCTATTCAAATATTCCCTGAATACTTCGTACACAGCCTTTTTTTTGCTAAAAATAACCAAAATCCCCGGCTCGCCCCGATGAACGCTGAACCCCCTTTTGTTCACTACCACACATTCCGCCCTTTTCATGCCTTGTATATCCCACCCGCCTCAGCTTATTTTGTGAACCCTGTCACAAAACACGAGTCTATTTTGTCTCGTGTCAACAAGAATAAAAAAGGCATATGACACTAAAGCAACTGGCACTAATTTTCACACTACTGACCGGCATTCCAACATTCGCACAGGAAAAAGGCGCCATCAAAGGCAAGATCATCGAGCAGTCCACCAAACGTCCCATACAGGGCGCAACCGTGGCCATCAAAGACCATCCTTATTCCGTCTCTACAGACAGCGCAGGCATCTTCACTATAACAAACATCCCCGCAGGCAACCATACGGTAATAATCACCAACATCGGCTTTCAGCCCAGGACGCTGACCGACATCCCCGTCACCATCGCCAAAACTTACTATCTCGAGACCGAGCTCCTCCCTGACGCCGTCCAGCTGGGTGCCGTCTCCGTCCACGCCTTCAAAGGCGAAAACAACCCCATGGTCCCCGTCTCTTCCTTCTCTTTCTCACGCGAAGAGATATTCAAGAGCCCCGGCGCACAGGGCGATATCTTCAGGGCCATCGGCATCCTGCCCGGCGTGGTCAGCAGCGGCGGTCAGTATTCCGCCATCGCCGTCCGCGGCCAGGGAACATCGGACAATGTCTATATCGCCGACGACATTCCCTTATTCCAGGTCTCCCACCTCGAGATCGAGGGCTTCAATTCGGGCTTCAATGACCCCAACGGTGGCCGCTTCAGCATCTTTGCGCCGCGCGTCGTCGACAACGCCACCTTCCAGGGCGGTGGCTTCTCGGCGCAGTATGGCCGGAAAAGCTCCTCCTATCTTGGGCTGGGCATAAAGGAGGGCAACCGTTCCAACGCCTTCTACAGCGGTCAGTTCGATCTGCTCGGCTTCACGCTTATCTACGACGGTCCATCCGGGTTCGACAAAAAAACCAGCGTCTTCGCATCGGCAAGATACCAGGACTTCCGGCTGCTGGAGAAAATGGTCGGCCTGACAAGCGCCGGCTTCCCTTCCTACGGCGACTACATGATCAAGACCAGCACCGAGCTCAACGCAAAGAACAAGCTCACGTTCATCGCCATGTTCAATCCCGAAAAATACACCAGGGACATCGACAACGTGCTCGACGCCAAAAACATCAACGACAAGAATACCTCCAGCTTCGTCGGAAAGTCCGTGGTGACCAAAGGAGCAGCCGGTCTCAACCTGCGTACGCTCATCGGCCGCAGCAGCTACTGGAAGAATATCCTGTATTTCCGGACAGAGGACGTCGACAATCACCTCGGCAACTCCACGCCAACACTGGACGCAGACGGCAACATCATCAGGAAAGGTCCCGTAACGTACGAGACCGACCTTCGCCATATCCGCAACCAACAATATGAGACGGGCTATCGCTCCATTTTCTCCACAAAGCTCGGCGCTAAGATCAACCTCCTGACCGGCGTCGACGCCGCCCGCATCGACATCGACTACTCACGCATCCTGAAACACACCGACACCCTGTACACCTTCACCCAAAAAGATGACCGCTCCACCCCGGAGACATACTACCTGATCCTGAACCCGGCCGACTTCAACGCCCAACGAAAAGACCACGCCTACAACGCCTCCGGCTACCTCGACCTGTCCTTCAAAATATTCAACCTCCTCACCCTAAACCCCGGCGTGCGCTACGACTACACCGGCTTTACAAAAAAGAACACCGTAGCGCCACGGCTCAGCGGCAGCCTTGCGCTCGACGAAAAACAAAGCATCAACTTCGCAACGGGCATCTACTACCAGGATCCCGAATACCAGGATATCGCTTCACAACCCGTCGGCCATCGCCTGCTAAGCGAACGCGTATATCAATATATCCTCGGCTACAAACTCTATTTCTCCCCCGACCTGAAATTTACCGCCGAGAGCTGGTACAAAAAGCTGGACCGTCTGACCGTGCAGCCCGCAAGCGGCAAGTCCTATCTGACCAATGACGGGACAGGCGAGGCCTACGGCTTCGACCTCAGCCTGATAAAACGCCTGTCAAAAAAATACCACGGCCAGATCAGCTACTCCTATATGCACTCGAAAAGGGATGACCACGACGGACTGGGGACCTATAATTACATCTTTGACCTGCCCCACGTGATCAGCCTGCTCGGCAGCTATGAATACAGCAGGAAATGGAGCTTCTCCGGCAAATTCCGGTATACGACGGGCCGGCCCACCGACAAATACATCGTCCACAACAACGTCTTCAACAACCCGTCCTTCATCCGTTATTCCCAGGAAGTCACTGCCCGCAACGGCGAGCGCCTGGCCGACTTCATCAGCCTCGACCTCCGCGCCGACTATTCCTTCACGAGGGCGAGGATAAAATATACCGCCTTCTTCGACGTCGTCGACGTCCTCAATCGGTTCAACGAAAGCTCCGCCATCTTCCAGTCCCTGACCGGCAAGACTTTTTCGCTGGGCTTGGCCGTTTTTCCGACATTTGGCCTCAGGCTGGAGCTCTAACTCCAGCCTGATCAAACCAATGGAGCCCTACGAAGCCCTCATCTCAAACATCGAACGCTTTATCACGCTCACCGACGAAGAGCGGCAGTACTTCATTTCCCTCCTGCGCCTGACCACCGTCCGAAAAAAACAGTACATTGCCCAGCCCGAGTTCGTATGCCGGTATCGAAGCTATGTCTTCAGAGGATCGCTACGCTCCTATTTTGTCGACGCCGATGGCCAGGAGCATACCATCGCCCTCGTGATCGAAGATTGGTGGGTCAGCGACTTCTATAGCTATCTCTACCAGACACCGGCCACCCTTTTCGTCGAGGCGCTGGAAGAGTCGACCCTGGTACAGCTGGAATACCACGCAGAAGAGCACCTCCTCGAGCGTTATCCCATATTCGAAAAATACTTCCGTATCCTCTCGTCGCGCGCCCTGGCTAATCTGCAACGACGCATGCTGTCCAATCTGAGCATGACCGCACAGGAACGCTACGACGATTTCCTCGCCAAATACCCGGCCATCGCCGCCCGCGTCCCCCAATACGCGCTGGCCTCCTTCCTGGGGATGACCACCGAATTCCTCAGCAAGATCCGCAGCGACAAAAGGAAGAAAAGTTAATCTATCTTAACCGAATTAGTTATTACAGTTCATTTTAATCGCCTTGCCGATATGCCAACTTTGCGGTACAAATCAGTAAGGAAATGAAAAAGCTAGACAACAAAGTAGCCATTATCACCGGCGCCTCAAAAGGCATCGGTGCCGCCACAGCACGGGCCTTCGCCAAAGAAGGAGCCGCAGTCATCGTCAATTTCGCGTCCGACAAGACCGGCGCAGAAAAGATAGTCAAAGAGATCAAGGCAGCAGGCGGCCAGGCCCACGCCGTACAGGCCGACGTCGCAAAAGCCGGCGACGTGAACCACCTCTTCGCCGAAACCCTCCGTGCCTTCGGAAAAATCGACATCGTCGTCAACAACGCCGGCGTCTACCAGTTCGGGCCGCTCGAGGCAGTCACCGAAGCCGACTTCCACCGCCAGTTCAATACCAACGTGCTCGGCACGATCCTGACGATACAGCAGGCAGCCAAACACCTGCCCGCCGGCGGATCGATCATCAATACCAGCACGATCGCCAGCACCAACCCCGTCGCGTACTCCCTGGTCTACGCCGCCTCCAAAAGCGCCGTCGACACCGTCACCAAAGCCATGGCCAAAGAGCTCGGCCCAAAAAAGATCCGTGTCAACACGATAGCCCCCGGCGCCACCGTCACAGAAGGCGTCGCCGCCCTCAACATGCCCGAAGAGTTCGCCACTAATATGATCGCCGGCACACCCCTCGGCCGCCTGGGCCTGCCCGAAGACATCGCAAAAGTCGCCGTCTTCCTCGCCTCCGACGACGCCGCCTGGGTCACCGGCGAACGCCTCACCGTTTCCGGCGGATACAAATAATCACAATCTCATAGTACAAGCTGACCGTCTTCACCCGGAACTTCGGGAGGAGGCGGTCAGCCGTATTTACACAAGCCCCAACCTTCCATTCCCCATATTTGGCCATAACTCACAAAAAAATCCACATTTGGCCAATTATACCCCCTTTCCGATCGGCAAAACCCACACCCCGCAGGGAAACTCCAATCCATACCCAATCGAACCCTTTTTAGTTTCGCCTCAACAACCGCGTTTAAACAACAACCTTAGCTAGAACTATGAAAAATATTCTATTCGGGCTACTATGCCTATGCCTTGCCATGCAAGTCCCAGCCCAAACCGGCATCATAAAGCCCCCGACCAAACCATCCACATCAGATACGATGAGAATGCAGGACCTCGAAGGGGTCGTCATCCTGGGTTCCAGAGGCGGCGTCAGGTCCAAACTCTCTACAACCGTTCCCGTCGACGTCGTCAGCACAAAAGAGATCAAACCCTTCGCCCAAACAGATCTTGCACAAATGCTCACCTATACCGTCCCCTCCTTCCAGTCAGCGCGTCAAACCATCTCCGACGGTACAGACCATATCGACCCCGCAGGCCTGCGCGGCCTCGGCCCCGACCAGACGCTAGTCCTGCTCAACGGCCGCCGTATGCACACCGCAGCCCTTGTCAACATCAACGGTACAGTCGGAAGAGGCTCCGTTGGCACCGACCTGAATGCGATTCCCGCCGCAGCCATCGAACGCATCGAAATATTGCGCGACGGAGCCGCCGCCCAATACGGATCGGACGCCATCGCAGGGGTCATCAACGTGGTGTTGAAGAAGGACTACAATGGCTTCACCCTGTCCAGCCTGCTCGGACAGAATATCACCACCCTGCCCTACAAAGCCGGCATCCATATGTATGACGGGGTCAACCAACAAATTGATTTCAGCGGTGGCTACTCCAAAAGCAACGGCACATACCTCAACATCAGCGGCCAATTCTCGCGCAGGTATAGCACCAACCGCAGCGGCGACGACAACATCCCGCTGGTCTACCTGGGAAACAACGGCGCCTTCCCCGGCAATCCCTATGGCGCGGCCACCGTTTCAGATGTCAACTACAGAAGATACCTCATGGACCAGGACGCAGACATCGCACGAAAACAGGGCTACAGCCGGCACAACATCGTCGCCGGCAATTCCTACGAACAAAACCTATCCACCTATCTCAACGCCGGCGCCCGCCTCACCGCCAACCTCAGCTTCTATTTAACTGCAGGCATCAACCGACGTGATGGTGTAGCCAGCGGCTTCAGCAGAAACCCCAACTCCATCAGCCAGGAGCCGGTGCTCGCCAACGGCGAACGTCATTATTACAATGGCTTCCTGCCCCAGATAGCGCCCCGTATCCTCGACTGGAACCTGCTGACGGGCTTTACAATAAAAGCGGCCGGCTGGAACATCGATATCAGCAATATAGCCGGACGCAACACAGTGCGGTATGAAGTGCGCAACTCCGGCAATGCCTCCCTCCCGGCCAGCGACCAGGTCCAGACACAGTTCTACGCGGGCCAGCTGTCCTTCCTGCAAAACACGGTGAACCTCGATATCAGCCGCCGATACGATTATAAGGCAGGGACCTCCCTGAACGTTGCATTCGGAGGCGAGCTTCGTCATGAAGCCTTCCAGATATCCTCGGGCGAGCCCAATTCCTATATCAACGGCAACAGGCTCGCCACAGTGGACTCGATCCCTCCCTACCCCGGCACCACGAAATGGACGACCTTCGGGACGGTGGCGGCGGCCTCGGGATCACAGGTCTTCCCGGGCTTCAAGGATGTCGACGCAGTCAGGGCTACACGGAATATCTATGCAGCATATGGCGATCTCGAGCTCACCCTCGGCAAGCTGCTGGTAGATGGCTCCGGCCGGTTTGAAGACTACGCCGGGCAGGGGTTCAGCTATCACAACCTCAGCGGCAAGCTCAGCGCCCGCTATGAGCTGTCGTCCCGGTTCTCGCTCAGGGCCTCGGTGAGCAATGGCTTCCGCGCCCCGTCGCTGCACCAGCGCTATTTTCAGAATACCTCGACACAGTTCGTCGGCGGCCAGCCCCAGAACTCCCTTACGGCTAATAACCAGAACCCCATCGTCCGCAACGCCTTCGGCATCAGAGAGCTAAAACCCGAGACTTCCGTCAGCTATACCCTGGGCATCGTCGGCAAGATCGCTCCCGGCCTGACGGTCACGGTAGACGGCTATTTCATCTCGATAAAGGACAGGATCGTCCTGTCTACGGCCTTCAACAGGAGCAACCCCCTCGTGGACACCATTCTGAAGGCGAATAACGTCGACCCCTCCACGTCGTCGCTTCAATTCTGGACCAACGCTATAAATACTGAAACAAAAGGCATCGACGCAGTAGTCACGGAGAAGTTCCGGCTGGGCAAGGGCAACGCCACCATCCTGCTGGCAGCCAATTTCAACAAGAATTCCGTCGTAGGCCGCCTGCATACCAACTCCGTCATCGACGACCCGAGATACAATCCCAGCCTCGGCAACAAAGCCGCCAATCCGGCCAATGACCTTGCCGCCACGTTGTTCGACCGCCAGCAAAGAGGGCGTATCGAGACAGGGCAGCCGCAGAACAAGATCAATTTGACTGCCTCCTACAACATAGGCGGATGGGACTTCCTCATCCGTTCCGTCCGGTTCGGCAAGGTGCAGTTCCTCAACAATATCGATCCAACCCTGGCAAACCCCACCAACGGCGCGTACTTCAACGATATCGGCCTCGGCACGGACCAGGTCTTCCGGGCAAAGATCACTACTGATGTGGTCGTGTCCTACAGAACAAGCCCCGGTGTAACCCTATCCATCGGTGCGAATAACATCTTCGACATCTATCCCGACCGCGTCTTCGTCGACCCCCGCAACAGCCTCCAGGCGGTTCACGACAACCCCATTGCCGGCGCGAACAAGGCGCCCGGCGGATACAATTCAGCCCGCGATGCCTCCAACCGGGGCCGCCTGCTATTCGGTACAAACCAGTTCGGCTTCAACGGTCGGTTTTTATTTGCCCGTGTCGTCCTCGATGTCAGCCGGCTTGAAAAGAGGCCTACTACCACACCCTTCAACGCAGCAGCAAATCCACCTCATCATTGAACTCCTTTACAAACTCCTGATAATACCGCCCTGTGGCGGGTCCATTAAACCCCGTATGGATCTTCGCCACCTTCCCCTGCCGATCGACAAAGATCGTCGTCGGGAAAGCCAAAAAGCCATTCAACGCCGGCAGCGAACTGGCCACCGCCTTCTTGTCGGCGAGGCCTCCGATCACCTGCATATAATCGATCGCATAACGCTCACGCATCCGCCCCAGCACCTTGTGCACAAATTCCGTATCCGTTTGCCGCTCATATTGAATGGACACAACTTCGATACCGCGGTCCCGGTTGGCCCGGTACCAGGGCGAAAGGAACGCCGTTTCGTCGATGCAATTCGGGCACCAGGTCCCGCCAATGGTGACCACCACCACTTTGTTTCGGAATCGGTCATCGCGGAGAGATATCGGATGCCCGTCGGCATCCGGAAAAGAAAAATCCAGCGTGGAATACCCGGGCTTCAGCGCGGTCAGCGTATACGCATCGGGCAGGGCGGCATGACCATCGGGCACCGCACGAAACAGCCGGTTTCCCCGGACACCGGCGATCTCGCCGCTGATGGTCCCATCGACACCAATCCTGCCCCTGTAGTAAGTAGGTCCGCTGCCAATAAAAGAAGACAGCCGGAAACTGTCTCCTTCGACTACGCCCTCGAGATAACGCGAGTCACCCGTAATGTGAAGGAAGGTGGCCTCCAGCTTCGCACCTTTCTGTTTGAAGAGGCCCACAGACTTTTCCTCCTGGCCGTTCGCCAATAAAAAGCTGACAGCATAGGTCCCCGAGATATTTTTCGCCGGGGCAATGCCCCTGGGATCAAACCGGCGGCTCCCGTCTTTTGTCGCCCTCAGCGCCAACGCCTGACCCGTGCCGTCCTGCCGCCGCAAAACTCCGGAAAGACTATCGCCGCTGATGCCCAGTGCGAGCTCGTTATCGAACTGGTTGATCGCGATAAAAAGCGAATCACCCCTGCGCGTCACCCGCCCCCCATCGAAGGACTCACCGGCGTTAAGGAAGAAAAGTTCGGGCGCACCGTCACGACTGTCGCGGATCTCGAAGTTGAACGGCACTTCAAGCCCCGGGCGGGTCTGGAAAACGCCCCGCCATTCACCGATGGCGGTGAAGGAAGATTTGACCGATACAGCACCCTGAGCGAGCTCGGCATCATACTCATTAGTCGATTGGGCGGCGCCCTGCCGGGCGCCCGCCGCAACAATCAGAAGGAATAGAAGTTTTCTCATGTTATAAAGATTTATTGTGCAGTTTCGTTGCTGCCTCCCCCATAACTACCACCGTTGTTCACCAGATTACCGAAAAACAGGGCGTTGAGGAAAAGGCGGCTGGTTCCCAACCAGTAGTTGCGATACGTGGGATCATCGGCAAATAGGATCACGCTACCGGTCCCTTCATTTGTAGTAACGATGGCGGCAGAATTATCGACGCGGGTAATATTCTCCTTCGATGCGTAGCCATTGACAAAGGAGTTGGCCGTATACTGTGCGACCGTGCCGTAGCGATTCTTGCTGGGTACGAGGATGGTAGGGCCATTCTTATTGATGAATAGCCTACGATCGTTGACACCGAAGCCGATGGGATTTGAGATGTCGAGGTCGGATTGGAAAATAGCGCCGTTGATTCGTTTGGCTCCTTCGACATCGGTCTGTCGAACATAGTCAAGACGGTCGCCCTCGGAAGTACCACGGCGGCCACGCCCCTTTGATATCGCGGTATCGCCGCGGGCGGAGTCTGCCGTGGACCGTCGAACATTGCCGCTTGTGGGCGCTTCGGCCATCGCATTACGGCGATCTGCAAATATCGGATCAAGCACTGAGGCATGAGCTATTTCCTGCCGGATGGCCCAGGCGGTGGCGGTCTGGAAGGTGATGAGCGTCCCGCCGTCGTTGACCCATTCCCTGATCTTTGCGACGACGTTCTTGTCCCATTCGGAATAGTTGCCGCCGACAAGAACGAGGGTGTTGTATCTTTTCAGCGAGGCCCGCTGGAACGTGCCGACGTCGATCTTGACGACGGGCAGATTGAGATGTTGATTGAGCAGGAACCAGACCTGGCCGGCTTCTTCGGAATTGACGCCCTGGCCGAAGGCAATGGCGACTTCCGGTTTTCGGACAGCGCGGATATTGCTGCTGCCCAGATCGATGCCCTCGGCGTTGAAGCCGGTGGCGGCGCCGACAAATCTCACATCCGTGGCAGCAGCAACCGACTGGAGCACGCGATAAAGGGAATCGCCGGGAATGGACTGGGCGGCGACAGGGATGACAAGGGTTCCATAGCCGAAGGAGCGTTTGCCCCCGCCCGTAAGATTGACCGCAAACGGTTTAAAGGCTGTCTTGACCAGAACACTGCGGGTGAGCAGCTGGTAAAGCGCGGCGGAGGCGTTATAGTCGCTATATGACAATACATACGCGTAGCTGGAAGGACCACCGGCGACCTCGCCGGCGATGGGTTTGAGGGTCGTAACAGGGTCGCCCTTCGCGAAACCGGAAGCGGTGACCTTCGCATATTGCAGGCCATAGGCATGGATGATCGACCAGCCTGTATTATCATAGAAGATACTATCCTTCAGCTTGTTTTCTTCGAAGATCGAATGAACGATACGGAAGTTCGGCTGCTCGGCCGGAACGATATATGCCTTCCCTTTCTGGAAACTTTTGCCCTCCAGCGTGATATTATCGGCAAGTTCATATACCCTCACCCTGTGGCAGATCAGGAGATCGAGGAATTTCCGGGTGAGAGATTCGTCACGGCTGTCGCCGAAGACGAAGGCCTTGTCAGGATTGGCCCTGGCCTGTTCGATAGCAGACTTGAAGAAATCCTTTTGCAGCCTGAACAGACCCGTTTTTTCGGCTACAGCGCCGCGGACGGTCGCAAGGCCGGTGACGAGGTGGTTACGGATGGTGAACGGGAAGGTGAGCAAGCCGTTGGGCGTTTCGCGGTTGATGCCGCCGGAGCTTGCCTCTTCGAAAGTTGCCCCTACCCCACCGAAGAATTTCGGGTAGGTAGATCCGTAGATGGGCGAGAGATTGTCGTAGTTCTCTTTCGTAAAATAGAGGGACCCGATCTCGTCCAGGGACGCGGCCTGGTATTTGGCCAGCACGGCATTGAAATCATACATCTCCTGGGGGATGATCGGGCTCTGATGGCTTTTGGGAGTCGGCTCAAAATAATACGTCGCGTTAGCGCCCTGTTCATGGAAATCGATCTGCACATTGGGATACCACTGGTGAAAGAACTCGAGACGGTTGCGGCTTTCCACCTGGGTGATATTGAGCCAGTCGCGGTTAAGATTGTTGAGATAATGGTTACTCCTGCCACCAGGCCAGATCTCCACGTGTTCTTTGTCGTTGCCGTCGCCGACGGGAGGCCAGGATTTGTAAGAGTTATACCAGTTGGCAGCGCGGTCGCGGCCGTCGGGATTGAGGGAAGGGTCGATGAAGACGACGGCTTCGTCGAGCCATTTCTTTGTTTCATCACTCTGGCTGGCGACTAGATAGTAGGCCGTCAAAAGGCTTACTTCCCCGCTGGAGGTTTCGTTGCCATGAACGCTGTAGCCGAGAAGGACAACGACGGGCGCGCCGGCGCCGGGCAAAGGCTTGTCGGGATCGACGAGGGTAATGTGCTGCTGACGGATCTGCTCTAGCTTGCCGTAGTTGGCGGTGGAAGTGATGGTCGCAATGATCTGCGGGCGTTCTTCATAGGTTTTGCCGATGGTCTGAACGTGGATCTTTGGCGAGAGTCGCGCCAGTTCTTTGAAGTATGCGACGATCTCATCGTGGCGTGTATAGTGGCTGCCGATGGGATAGCCAAGAAATTGTTCGGGTGTCGGGATGGCGGGGTCGAAGGAGCCTTTCCCCGCGAAATAGTACGCGGTTTGGGCCTTGGCTTGACCAAAGAACAGGATGACGGCGATGAGTACTTTTGAGATGCTTCGTTTCATGTATAGTTTGATTGTTGTAGTTTATCTTTTTAATAGCCGGGATTGTTCTTACCGCTGAGATCGGGATCGGAAAGCACATCGGAGAGTGGCAGGGGGAATAGCCAGTAGTCCGTGTTCGTGAGGCCAAGGATGGCGCCGGCGCGTTTTGTGCGGACAAGATCGAACCATCGGTGGGCTTCAAAGGCGAATTCTACGGAATTCTCGTCTTCGATGGCCTGGAGGATATCGGTCTGGGTGGTTGCAGCGGACGCGGGAACACCGGCGCGGGTGCGGATCGTGTTGAGATCGGCGAGGGCGCCGGAGAGATCGTTCTTTTGTGCCCGGGCTTCGGCGCGGATGAGATAGAGTTCGGCGATGCGGATGACGTAGGCCGGGTCGGTGCTCGTTGTGCTGGTGTTATAAAGAACGCCGTAAACGCTCGCACCAGTGCCGGTGATGAGCGCCTTTCGGGTTCCGCCTGCGTTGGGATCGTTGAGCTTTGCAATTATAGAGGCCGAGGGTTTGAGGGTATACTGACCGCCGAGCGTGCTTGGATACCAGAGATTCCAGAAACTGTTCTTGCTGCTGTTGGTGTATGTGAGCTCGAGTACGGATTCAGTGCTACCGAATGGGCTTGTGAAGAATTTTGAATAAGGTGTTACGAGGGCATATTTGGTGTTATTGATCACTTCCGTCGCGTAGTATTCGGCCGAGTCCCAGTTCTGCCGGTAGAGATCGAGACGGGCGTGCAGGGCGCGGGCAGCGCTTTTCTGGGCGCGGTTGCGGGTAGAGGCATCGTCCGGGAGAAGCTGCTCCGCCTGGATGAGATCGGATTGCACCTGGATGTAAGTATCGGCCAGGCTGCTCCGGCTGACACCTTTTATGCTGCTGAGATCGGTGGTAGGCTTCAGCTGCAGCTGAACACCGCCCCAGCCACGGCCGAGATCGAAATAGCCGAGGGCGCGGAGGAAGTAAGCCTCCCCGACGATCGTATTCTTTTGCGTTGCTGTGAGAGTAGGATCCTTTACGCCGGGCACATAGGCGATGACACTGTTGACCGAGTTGATCGTCTTGTATATCTGCTGGTAGACGGCAACCGTGGCTGCATTGTCCGGCGGAATGGCATTCTGGTCCAGCTGGAGATACTGACTGAGTGTACCATTGAAGATGACGTTATCCGCGGGCATCATGCCGAGAGTCGGATAGTAGGTTCCATAATAGTTGGCGCTGGATAGAGAACTGTAAGCACCGACGATGGCGGCGTTGGCCGTGCCGGCGTCTACGATGGCCGAACTGTTGGAAAGGGAGTTGTTCGGGGTCTGGACGAGGTACTTTTTGCAACCGGCACCGAGAGTGGCGGCTGCTGCGAGGAATAGCGTGAAATATCGGTTGATTGTCATAGTTTCTTTTTTTAGAAAGTGAGATTGAGGCCGACCTGCACGGTACGAGGCTGGGGAACAGTGGCCCAGTCGTATCCGGCAGTGTTCTGGTTATTGCTTTGAGAGCTGACTTCGGGGTCGAGACCGAGATAATTGGTGATCGTCCACAGATTGGTCGCCATCACGTAAACGCGGGCGGCGGCGAACTTCCACCGGTTGGCGAGCGACGAGGGAAGACTATAGCCGAGCGAGATCGTTTTCAGCCGGATAAACGACCCGTCTTCAAGATAGCGGCTGCTTAGACTGGCTACATTACCGCCGTAGTTGTTGGCAGGGCCGTCGTTCTGTGCAGGGTTACCGCTGTAGGTCGTGAGGCGGGGAATGTCGGTCTTATCGCCCGCCTTCTGCCAGCGCTCAAGCTGGCGCGGGACGAAGCCTATATTCTTTTGAGTGCCTCCGTGGATAAGAAAGAAATCGTTCATGTTCATGATCTTATTCCCCTGCTGGAAATAGAACAGGAAGCTGAGATCAAAATTCTTATAGCTGAGATCGTTGGTCAGGCCGCCCGTGTATTTCGGGAGAGCATTGCCGACGATCTGGCGGTCCGCGGCGGTAATTGTGCCACTTTTGTCGACGTCCTGGTAGACGGCGTTGCCTGTCTGAGGATCGACATAGAGCTGCTTGTAAAGCCAGAAAGAGTTGACGGCATAGCCCTGACGGAGGATGGAGATGTTCCGGCCGGAAGCGCCCTGCGCGATATCGGAGGCGAGCTTTACGATCCGGTTGGTATTCCACGAGATGTTGAGATCGGTAGTCCAGCGGAGATCGGTAGTCCGGATATTAACGGACTGGATGGACAGCTCGAAGCCCCGGTTGCGGACAGCGCCGTAGTTCTCCAGGAAGGTGGTGAAGCCGGAGCGCGAGGGTACGGGAACGTTGAGGAGAAGATCGTAGGTATATTTATTATAATAGTCCGCCACTACGCTGAGGCGATTTTTGAGAATGGCGAATTCCAGGCCGATATCGGTCTGCCGGGTAGTCTCCCACGTGAGATTGGGATTGGCCAGCTGGCTTGGGGCCGTGCCCGCTAGACTGTTATAGTTGACATTGGCGCCGGACCAGAGGCCCTGTGCCGCATAGGGGCCGATGCCATTCTGATTGCCGGAGAGACCGATGCTTCCCCGAAGTTTTAGTTCGTCGAAGAAATTGAGGTTACGGATGAAATTTTCCTGCCCGGCACGCCAGGTGATGCCCCCGGAGGGAAAATAACCCCAGCGCCGGTCAACCCCGAATTTGGAAGAGCCGTCGGCGCGGATGCTTCCATCGATAGAATATTTGTTATCGTAGGTATAGCTTGCCTTCCCGAAGAAGGAGACGAGGTTGGCATTGGAAGAGGAGGAGCTTCCGGTGGTAGTAGCGGCTGTGGAGATGGACTGGAGGCTGTTGGCGGCGAAATTGGTGCCGGTTGCGCTCGTGGATTGCGAAAGAACCGACTGGAAAGTATTTCCGACGAGGGCGTTGACGGAATGCTTGCGATCTATTCCGAAAGAATGGATATAAGTAAGCACCTGTTCGTTGATGAAGACGGTGTTCTTTGTCTCGTAGGAGGCAGCCTGGCCATTGGTGGCGATGCCTGCGCTGATCAGGGTGTTATTATAGTCGTTCTCGTACTCGTCGTTGTTGTCGACGCTGACGCTGCTGCGCAGCTTCAATTCCGGGAGGAAGGACAGTTCGCCGTAGACATTGCCGATGGTGCGCCAGCCGACAGCCCTGTTGTTCAGATTTTTGATGAGAGCGATGGGGTTGTCAAAGCTGCCATAGCGGGCGTATGTGCCATCGGCATTATAGACGGGCAGATTGGTGCGGGTGAAGAGGGCTGAGTTGATGACGCCCTGGGGATTATTGTCGTTGCTGCTGAGATTGCGCCAGCTGCGGGTGATGTTGATGCTGGTCCCCACTTTGAGTATCCGGCTGACGTAGTTGTCGTTGTTGAAGCGAACGGTGTAACGTTCGTAATTGGTCGGGCGAACGACAGACCCCTGACGAAGGTAGCCGAGCCCTGCATAGAAGGTACTTTTCTCCGTTCCCCCCTGGATGGCCGCTTCGTAGTCTGAGGTGGCGGCGGTCCGGAAGATCGGGGTAATGCGATCGTAAGTAGAAAGAGTGTCTGGATTGGAGAAAGGAAGGACCACAGACGAAGGACTCTGGCCATTATCGATCGCAGTGTTTAGTGCGGATTCGTTGGTCAGAATGCCGATTTGGCGGCCGTTGACGACGTTGAACTTCTTTATGGCCGTCGACCAGCCGTGGTAGGTGTTGAGGGTGACTTTTGCCCGGCTGTTGAGACGGCCGCGTTTTGTGGACACGAGGATGACTCCGTTGGCGCCGAGCGAACCATAGATGGCAGTGGCATTGGCATCTTTGAGGACCTGGATGCTTTCAATATCCGCCGGGTTGATATCGGCAAGGGGATTGGACTGTTCCTGGTTGCCGATGCTGGTCTGGAGAGGTTCGGCGGTGCTGACGAAAACCCCGTCAATGACATAGAGGGGATCGACGGAGGCGTTGATCGAGTTATTGCCGCGGATGCGGAAGGTGATGCCGCCGCCGGGAACGCCTGAGTTGGTGCCTACCTGGACGCCCGTGGTCTTACCCTGCAGCAGCTGGTTGAAGCCCGCCTGGGGGATATTGCGAATGGTCTCGCCTTTGACGCTGGCGATGGAGCCTGAAATGAATTTCCGGGACTGAATACTGTAGCCTGTGACGACCACTTCTTCCATTTGCCGGTTGCTTTTCCGCAGCAGGACGGAGGAGACATCCGATCTGCGGGCATCGAGAGTGATGGATTCATAGCCGGCGTAGCTGAAGACGAGCTGCGCGTCAGCTCCGTTGACATCGATGTGAAATGAGCCGTCAGGCGCGGAGGTGACACCTCTACGGGTTCCTCTTATGGAAATGGTGACGCCGCCGAGACCTTCTTTACCGTCTTCGGCTGTGACGCGGCCTTTTAGCTGGACATGACCGTCCTGTGCTGTTGCGGCAAGAAAAAAGAGAATTGCCGGAAGAATGAGAATAGTCAGTTTTGGGAGCCTCATAAACGTTTGTTTGACAGTTAGGATTATTAGTCTACTAATTTAGTAGACAAATGTATTTACAAATTCGATTGATCACAAAAAATACTTGCTACTATTTTTATTAGTCTGTTTATTTCAAATAGTCTACTATATTTGTAGATTATTAAATCTGAATAACTCTAATATGTCAACCATTGCCATCTATCATGAGCATCCCGACTGGTTCCGCCCGCTGTTTGCAGAGCTGGAACGCCGGGATATTGCCTATACACGATTGAACCCGGCAGCGCATCGATTCGCCATCGAAGAAAAACGGCCGTCCTGGTCCCTGTTCTTCAACCGGATGAGCCCTTCGGCCTACTTGCGGGACGGGGTACAGGGTATATTTTATACATTGAATTACCTGCGGCATCTCGAGTACCTTAGCGTGCCGGTGGTAAATGGCTACAAAGCCTGGACGTTCGAGACCTCGAAGGCCTTGCAGCTGGAGCTGCTGCAATCGCTGGGTTATGGGTATCCCAGGGCGCGGGTGGTTAATCATCCCTCGCAGCTGGTAGCGGCGGCTGAAGGATTGAGGTTTCCGGTGGTAGTGAAGGCCAATATCGGAGGCAGCGGAGCGGGGATCACAAAGTATGCTACGCTGGAGGACCTGCGGGTGGCAACCGAAAGCGGGACGCTGGATTTTGGAGTAGATCACACAGCGCTGCTGCAGGAATTTATCCCTGCACGTGACGGATATATCACTCGGGTGGAGACCCTGGGCGGAAAATTCCTGTATGCCATCCGCGTGTATCTAACCGGGGATACGTTCAACCTATGCCCCGCGGATATCTGCCAGACAAATACGGGTGTGGAGCTGGTACGTAATGCCTGTGCGCTGGATGCACCGAAGAACGGGTTGAAAGTAGAGGGGTATACGCCGCCACCGGCAGTGATCAAAGCCGTAGAAACGATCGTACAGGCTGCCGGCATCGACGTCGGCGGCATCGAGTATATTATTGACGACCGGGACGGGGAGGTGTTGTATTATGACGTGAATGCACTGTCGAATTTCGTCGCCGATGCCGTGAATGTGGTCGGGTTCAACCCGCACCAGCGGCTGGTGGATTATCTGGAAACCCGGGTGGGCCGCCGTACAGTGTCTGCCGCAAAAACCGCTGCAATATGAGATACGGATACTGGATGCCCGTTTTTGGCGGCTGGCTGCGCAACGTAGAAGACGAGCAGATGCAGCCGAACTGGGAGTATATAAAGAAGCTGGCGATCCGCAGCGAGAAGATAGGGTTTGATCTGTCGCTGATAGCGGAGCTCAATTTGAACGATATCAAGGGGGAGCATGCACCTTCGCTGGATGCCTGGTCGACGGCCGCGGCTCTGGCAGCGGTGACGCTGAAACAAGAGTTGATGGTCGCCGTTCGGCCGACCTTTCACAACCCGGCATTGCTGGCCAAGCAGGCTGCAAATATCGATCATATCAGCGGGGGAAGGCTTTCGCTGAATGTGGTATCGTCGTGGTGGCGGGATGAAGCGACGAAATACGGCGTCGGGTTCGAGCAGCATGACGACCGATATGCCCGGACGGCCGAGTGGCTGAGCGTCCTCAATGGCGTCTGGCAGCAGGACGGGTTCAGCTTTAGCGGAAAGTACTACAGGGTAGACAATAATACGCTTCAGCCCAAGCCGCTATCCAGGCCACGCCCGGCACTATATGCGGGTGGAGAGTCGGATACCGCCAAAGACCTGATCTCATCGACCTGCGACGGATACGTGATGCACGGAGACGACCCGGCTACCATCGGCCGGCGGATCAGCGACATGCGGGAGCGTCGGGAGAAAAGGGGACTGCCGCCCCTGAAATCTGGCGTGGCAGCGTACACTATCATCCGGGAGAACGATGCGTTGGTAAAGCGGGAGCTCGAGCGGATCACGAATGTGCGGCCGGGAAGCCCGGGTTATCATAATTACCAGCAGTGGCTGGCGGGAACGCAGCTCGAACAGAAGGTGTCGCTGGAAGACTATTCTGTCTCAAACCGGGGGTTGCGGTCGGGGCTAGTGGGAACGCCGGCACAGGTGCAGGACCGGATCGCGGCCTTCGCCGCTGTTGGCGTCGATTTTTTCCTGCTGCAATGCAGCCCACAGCTGGAAGAGATGCAGCGGTTTGCAGAAGCAGTGATCAAAAAATAATGGATTTGGATATGATAGCAGTAGAGAATGTCAGCAAGGTGTTTTACAAAAAAAAGACGGCGGTCCATGCGTTGCAGGATATTTCCCTGCACGTCGCGGAGGGAGAGATCTTCGGCGTCATCGGGTCATCGGGCGCCGGTAAGAGCACGTTGATCCGCTGTATCAATCTCCTTGAGCGGCCTACGGCGGGTCGGGTGATCGTGGACGGACATGACCTGGGTAGTTTGTCACCCCGGCAGCTGACGCTTGCCCGGCGGGAGATCGGGATGATCTTCCAGCACTTTAACCTGCTGTCTTCGCGCACCGTGTTTGGGAATATAGCCTTTCCGCTGGAATTGAGCCATACCCCAAAGGAGACAATAGCGCAGCGGGTACAGGAGTTGCTGGCCCTGGTAGGACTGACAGCGAAGGCGCAGGACTACCCCGCGAGCCTTTCAGGCGGTCAGAAACAGCGGGTGGCGATCGCACGGACCCTGGCCAGCCGGCCGAAGGTGTTGCTGTGCGATGAGGCAACCAGTGCGCTGGACCCGGAGACAACACTATCCATTCTTTCTCTTTTAAAAGATATCAACCGGCAGCTGGGGATTACCCTCCTGCTGATCACACATGATATGAATGTAGTGCGAACCATTTGCGACCGGGTTGGCGTGATCAGCGAAGGAAAGCTGATCGAAACCGGGCTGGTGCGGGAGGTCTTTGCCCGGCCGCAGACAGAGCTGACCAGACGGTTTATCGCGTCAAGCCGGCTTTTTTCGGCGGCGGTAGAAGATACAGGAGGTGGGTATGTCTGATGCAATGATCCGAATGCTGATTGACGGTCTTTGGCAGACGATGGTAATGACGGTTGTGTCGGGGCTGATGGGATTTGCGCTTGGTCTGCCCGTAGGGGTTATGCTGTTCCTTACCAGGGAAGGAGGAGTTCTGGAGCACAAGACTGCCTATCGCCTTGTTTCAGTGGTGGTCAACGTCTTTCGCAGCATCCCTTTTATCATCCTGATCGTCTGGATGATCCCCTTCACGCGGATAGTGGTGGGGACGTCGATCGGGATGTTCGCCGCGCTGGTGCCCCTTAGCGTGGGGGCCGCGCCTTTCGTGGCCCGGATGGCAGAGAACAGCCTGTTGGAAGTTCCGCACGGGCTCGTGGAAGCGGCGAGGGCGATGGGTGCCACGCCATTGCAGATCGTGTGGAAGGTGTTGCTGCCGGAGGCGCTCCCGTCGCTGGTGAACAGTGCTTCCATTACGCTTATAGCGCTGGTGGGATATTCCGCGATGGGCGGAGCCGTAGGAGCCGGCGGTCTGGGGCAGATCGGCTATCAATACGGCTATGTAGGGTACGACGCCGCGGTGATGAATACGGTGCTGGTGCTGCTGATCGGACTTGTCTTTCTCATCCAGTGGCTGGGGAACTCGATCTCCAGGGCTTTTGATCATAAAAAATAAACTATGCGTATACAGAGACTCTTTCTGGCTTTGGTAACAGTGTTGACCGGGTGTGCCGGAAGCGGCAAAAAGTCCGACGACCATCACATTAAGGTGGGAGTAGAGTCGGGACCTGAATTTTCGATGGCCCGGGCGGCACAAAAAGTTGCAAAGGAAAAATTCGGGCTGGACGTCGAGCTGGTGGCTTTTAATGACTATGTGATGCCGAACGAGTCGTTGCGCCAGAAGGATATCGACGTCAATGTCTTCCAGAACCGGCCTTTTTTGGACGTGCAGGCTAAACAGCGCGGGTATAAATTTGCGGTGCTCGGAAATACATTCGTATATCCGTTGGCGGGGTATTCGCGAAAGATAAGGTCCCTCGGCGATCTGGCCGACGGCGCCACGATCATCATTCCCAACGACGCGACGAATTCGGGCCGCGCCCTGCTCCTGCTGCAGCACGCAGGACTGGTAAAATTGAAGGAAGGAGTCGGATTGCTTCCTACCGTGAATGACATCGCGGAAAACCCGAAACACCTGGAGATACTTGAGCTGGAGGCGCCGCAGCTGCCGAGAGCGCTGGATGATCAGAAAGTGAGCGTAGCGGTGATCAACAATACATTTGCGGGTCCTGCGGGACTGATCGCAAAGCGGGACGGGCTTTTTGTGGAGGACGGGCAGTCGCCGTATGTCAATATCATCGTTTGCCGCGAAGAGGACAAAGGACGCGAGGTTTTGCGGCAATGGGCGCAATCCTACGAATCCCCTGAAGTGGTAGCCGTTGCCGACTCCGCTTTCAGGGGTGGGGCGATAAGGGGTTGGTAAGTATGGGGCGATCAAAGCGCCTGTTCGGCCGTCTCGATATCCCAATGCGCCAGGAGAAGTTCGAACCGGTGTTGTTCAGACTTGCCGAGAGCGTCAGGATCGGGAAAGAGTTGCTTCTTATAGGGAACGACGAGATTCTCGTCGAATGCCTTTTCCACATTTTTAAAGGTGACGGTGACGCGGAAGTCCCAGCGGGTTTCTTCGCCACTGTGAAAGCGCGGGGTTTCTGCCTTGATACTCACGACGTCGCCGTGTTCCTGGGCTTTTTTCAACAGGGGATAGTGGTTTGTCTTCCAGAGCCGGATGAATTCATCGGCATAACCCCATTTTACTTTGTAGTAGCTTTCGATGGTGAAATAGTCGGCAGATTTCGCAGCTTGCTGGGCGAAGAGACCGGTCAGCGGGAAGAGGAGCAAAACAACGAAGGTGGTTGTACGCATTTGGCTTGATTTATTTTTTTTATTGATGCCAGAATAGTATTGATGCCAGAATAGTTTGGCCGAGAGTACGTCTTTGCCACCGGGCAGCGCTTTTACGGCGGTACTCCAGTTAGTAGGGTCGGAGGTTTGTTCGGCGGGAAGATAGGTTAGTCGCAGGGGCAGATTCTGATTTGCGCGTTCGCCGGATCCAAAGATCGGTAGTGACGAAGACGCTGTCGAGCGAACCCGCCGCGTGCAGCAGGACCACCCGGGACAGCGCGTGGTAAGTAGCGCGGAGCTCGACGGTTTGGTACCCAATGCCGCTGATCACGACGGTGACGATGGGCTCTCCTTTTTCATCGAGGAATTTTACTCATAATGCAATTTGTTTGATTCCATTAGTATATAAATTTAGTAGAGTTTCATTTAATCAAAAAAATAAATTTTGCTTTTCAATTATAGTCTATTAATTTAGTAGACTAATGAGAACATCTATAACACCATCAAAAGCGCCCTGGCAATTCGAGTTCGCAGGCAGGCTGACCGTCGAACAGCAACAGTATTTTGAACAGCACGGTATCATCCAATTCAAGGGATTTATCGACCGTGATACCGTTGAACTGTTTCTAAAGGAAATACGCGCTGTCGAGCGACACCTGCTGGACAAAGGCCTGGAAAAGGTCAACGGCATCCCGCTTAAATTCGGCCGGGACACGGATGGCTCGCCGCTAATTCAACGAATCGCCTTCGCCTCCCAGTACAGCCATACTCTGAGCAGCTTCCTGCAGGATCCTCGCCTGCGCGCCCTGACCGCCCTCCTGGGTTCTTATAGGGGACGCATCGGCGAGACGGAGAAGGACGGACTCGTTATCAACCACTATGTCAATACGCCGGCAAGCGCGTTTCGCCGCCTGGGCTGGCATACGGACAGCCCCCGCGACCTTTTCCTCGGTCGCCGTATTCAGCCAATGCTGAATGTGGGTTTGCACCTCGACGACTGTCCCTTTGAGAACGGAGGACTACGGGTGCTGACGGGGACTCACCGGCAAGGACTGTTTCGCCTGCTGTTCAGAAAACGATATTTTGTAGACAATCGCCCCGATCCCCGCGAGACAGGTTTCGACATAGCAGCGGGTGACCTGACCGTCCATGACGGCCGGCTCTGGCATCGCGTCCAGTCCTCACCGCTACAGGGCGAGCCCAGCAGGCGACGGGTCATGTATATTCCGATCATCACGGGCGACCTTCAGTTAAAACACGCGGCAAGCCCCACACCTTTTTACCACCGGCTGGCCCAGCTGCGGTTGAATCCCTCCGGCCGCAGGACCAGGCTTGCCGCCCTGAAAGAAGGGCCCAGCCAACAACAGGCCAGGGCCTGATCCAGTCAATACAACAATACAATACCATGTCAACCTACAGGACCAACATTCGATTGAAAAATGGAGTAACGCAGGACTACGAACTGCTCGACCAGGAAATGGCAACAGCATTCTTTATACTCCAGCCGACAGAAAGACCGCAGAAAGAAGGGGGCAGAGAATACCGGTACACAGGTTCGGGCAGTTTGCAGGAAATAACGGCCGCGGCCTACCGGGCGGCGCACAGCACGGGAAAAGAATACAGTTTCACGATCATCCGACAAAAAGGGGCCGCATAACCCATGTATCGATTCCTGATAACGGCGTTGCTGCTGAAGTCCGCGCTGGCTCACGGCAACCCAACAATAAGATTGGCAGGATCTCACCCACTCGCCGATTCCCTCTTACCCGTTGACCTCCGCTGGCGTCTCCCGGAGCACAACGAGGCAGCGACGACAGCGCTACAGGACATTGAGCAGGACTATGGGCGAACGCACGATCATTCCCGTACGCTGGCCCGCCTCCTTCCTTTAGCGGAGGACACAGCCGCCGGCATATGCACAAAAAAAGTACGGTTTCGGCTGTTTACCGATCTCGCCCGGGTTTGTGCCAGACTGCGGATGTACTCGCTGGCCATGCGCTGTTATTACAACGCCCTGAAAGGCGACACGGAATTGCCAGGGGACAGCGCCTGCTATCATGAATTGCCGGTTGCCGAATCGGCCCCGGCGCAACCTAACTCAATTATTGCTTCCTTTGCGGACGGACGGGAGACATCTTTCTATGCGCTCCTGCTGGAGGTCAAACAACCGGTGCCGGGCAGGCGCAGGGCGTTCACACACATCAACAACGTGGGCCACACTTTCATCACGCTCATCAAATACAATCGGGACGGCACCATAGTGAGCCGGAGCTTCGGTTTCTATCCGCATAAAAAAGGTATCCTTTCCGCGACCCCGCTACATCCGTCCGCTCCCTCCTGGATCAAAGACGACTCCCGACACGACTGGGACGAGTCGGCTGGCAAGCTTATATCCTACCGGCAGTTCACGGAGATCCTGCGCCTCCTGCGCTCCTATCACAGGCGATCCTATCATCTTAGCCATAACAACTGTACCGATTTCGGACTCGCTCTGGCGCAGGCGGCAGGAATTTGCGTCCAGGACACAGCCGGCCGCTGGCCCCTGGGCTACGGCAACAACCCGGGCTCCCTTGGCCAAAGCCTGCTGGAAGGAAAAGTCGCGGACACCGGCACGGGCCCCGACGAACTTTTCGTTGTCGATAACCTCCCGTCACACCATTGAAAACACGATCCCCATCCGACAACCGGCTCCTATCGCTTGTATTACTTACCGTTTTGGCGACAATAGCGGTATTTTTGCTGCCCCCTGTCCCCCAATCCCTCTCCTATCATCGGTTCTGTGATCGGAGGCCATTTTTAGGCGTTCCCAGCTTCGCCAATGTCATCAGCAACCTCCCGTTCCTGTTCATAGGTCTGCGGGGATACCTGTTGTTGCCAAAGACCGCCCGGGACAGCAGCCTCAAAATAATTGGGTTCTTTACCTTTACCGGCATACTGCTCACGGCTTTCGGCTCCGCCTGGTACCATCTGCATCCGGGCAACGATACGCTGCTTTTCGACCGGCTGCCGATGACAATAGTATTTATGAGCCTACTGGCAGCAGTGATCGCCGTGTCTATCGGCAGAAGAGTTGGACTCGCCGTCCTTGGGCCACTGCTGCTCACCGGTATCGCCAGCGTTTGCTGGTGGCGTCATACGGAGCTGCTTGGCAGAGGCGACCTGCGGCTATATATTCTTGTACAATATTACCCCCCTCTGCTAATCACCGCCATCCTCCTGCTATACCCCTCACAAACCAACCGGCAGGGGCTACGACCACTCATTCTGGCAACTGTCTGGTACGCGACCGCCAAGATCCTCGATATCCTGGACTGCCCCATCTATACAGCAGGCACCGTTGTCAGCGGCCACACCCTCAAGCACATCGCCGCCGCCATTTCCGCCTGGTACCTGGTAAACCTCTTTAAATCATATTCGACCGCTATAAAAAATGGGTGTGCATCAACCGTGCTTTAAATTCACCTGCCCTCTCCGACCTCAACTCCCCACGGCAGATCATCCGTAAAATGCTGGCCGCCAAACGACTGGTCAGCTGATCAAAATAAACAATGCCACCTTACGTAAGTAAGATGGCATTTAAATCAACTGTAGCAAGCGAAAACTGAAGTCCAAAATCCAAAAATCCAAAATCCAAAAAACCTAAGATCCAAAAAATCCAAAACCCAAATCATGAGAGATCGACCGTGAACATATAGTGCTGAGACCCTGTGTTAATTACTGCTTATATAGAATTAGTACTACCTGATTGTAGTTATGTAACTATGAAACACGAATTAAATCACTACACCCTACGTTCCAAATTTTTAAATTAAAACGATAAAAATTATTTGTTTTATTTTAATACCCAGGCTATCTTTACGAAAAAGATACCATGCGCAAGCTCATTCACAGCAGCTTACTCATCGGCCTCATCGCCGTTGCAACCGTCTTCCTGTCCCTGCAGGCCATCGTCTATTATATCAGGTGGTTTATTCCATTCCTCAATAGCCATCATTCTTATATCCTCCCACCGGGCAAGACCGGCGCGGTCTGGTTCCTCATAAAGATCCTCAGCAACATGATATTCCTGACCGTCGGCATCCTCCTGCTTCGACTGTTCCGGCAATTCCGCGCTTCAGGATACTTCGGAAAAGAAAGCCTCCACGCACTCGACTTTTTCATCCTCGCCTGCCTCGGCCTCGCCCTCCTCGGCTTCGCTCAAACTATCTTCGACAACATATCCGACCTCCATTTCCGCGAATGGTCCTCTCCCTGGGCCGCAGCCAACAGGGCATATCGTTTCATCACGCACGAGTTCGTCCTGCGTGAGCCCCAGACTATGTACATCCTGCTCGCCGCCATCCTATGGGCAGTCCGCCAGTTCGTCGAAAAAGCGCTGACAGTCAAGACAGAGAACGAATCATTCATATAGCCATGCCAATAGTCGTCAACCTCGATGTAGTGATGGCCAAAAGAAAAATGTCCCTCAACGAGCTCGCCCGGCTCGTCGGCGTCACCAATGTCAACCTCTCCATCCTAAAAACGGGAAAAGCCAAAGGCGTCCGCTTCGATACACTGGACGCCATCTGCAGAGCGCTGGAATGCCAGCCGGGCGATATCCTCGAATATGTAAAAGAGTAACATGAACCTATATAAAATCCTTCTTAATACCCAGGCGCCTGATCTTGCCGTTCAAAGTAGTTGATGGCATATTCAAAAGATCGGCCGCACCACCCCGACCGGCAACCTTACCATTACATTTCCTCAGAACGGCGAGTATATGATCACGTTCAACCTCCTCAAGGGTCCTGAGTCGGGAAGATGCAGCAACCGCGCTATCCGTACCGTTGGCCGAAGGGACATCCACCCCCTTGATCACCCGTCCCTCCGCGAGCAAAACCCCTCGTTCGATAAGATGTTCGAGCTCCCTGATATTCCCCGGCCAGTGATAAGCCATCAGATCCTGCAACACATTATCCGATAGGTCTTCTACATTTTTCCCTGTCTTGCGGGCATATTTCCCAACAAAATAACTGGCCAGCGCGGGGATATCGTCCTTTCTTTCTCTGAGTGGCGGCAAAAGAAGGGGCAGTACATTCAGGCGATAGTACAGGTCACTCCGGAATCGACCCGCCTCCATTTCCTTCCGAAGACAGCGATTGGTCGCCGCAATGATCCGGACATCTATGCGGATGACGGCCTTTCCGCCTACGCGCTCAATTTCCTTCTCCTGCAAAACGCGTAATAATTTGACCTGAAGATCCAACGGCAACTCCCCGATCTCATCCAGAAATAACGTCCCCTTATCCGCCAGTTCGAACTTGCCGATCTTCCGGTCGATGGCATCCGTAAAGCTGCCTTTTTCATGGCCGAACAGCTCACTCTCGATAAGACTGGCGGCGAGGGCCGCGCAATTGACCTTCACCATCGGATGATCCCTTCGGCTGGAATTTTCGTGAATAGCCTTCGCTACCAGCTCCTTCCCCGTACCCGTCTCACCCAGGATCAATATAGTGCTGTCGGAAGGCGCCGCCTGTACGATGAGCTGCCTGACCCTCTTCAGGACCCGTGAAGAACCGATCATTCCCGAACCTTCCCCGGCTGGCATCGGCGTACTGACGGCAATAGCCGGCAGGTGGCTGGAAATTCCTTCACCAGCCAGCACATTGACAATAGCCATAGACAAATGGATGGAAGCCGCCTGCATGGATATGGTCTGGCCAGCCGCCAGCCGCTGACGACGATCGCACAACACGAATAAGGCCCCGATCACGGTCTGCGCGGATCTCAGCGCAACACCGGCGATCTCGCCAATTCCGTTGTCGAAGAGATAACGGATATAAGCCGGCACCCTCCTCTGCCGGATCACCTCCTCCATATTATACAAACGCACATTCCTGGCCCCCAACACCTGCTTATAAAACCCATCGTCTATCGGATAATCGGCAGATGTCACAGAAGAATGACCAGGGTACTTGTCGTTTTCAGGCAGAAAAAGATAGACCGAATGCGTCTGTTTCTCCTGGTTGGTGATACAGATAACGATGTCGCCGTACGGAAACAGGCCTCTCAACTGATTCTCCATTACATCAGCGAGTCCTTCCTTGTCTTTAACAGTCGTCAATGCATTCCCGAGTGCGAGCAGGCGTTTCCGTTCTTCTTCCATACGTCGACTTTCCTCGGCCGCCGCGTGCAGTCGCATCGCCATCGACAAATGACCCGCGATAATGCGATACGGTGACAGATCCCATCCAGAGTAGTTATGGTCCGCTCCGCCGTGAAGGGTAAGGGTTCCTATTGGGATCTTTTTATCAAAGAGAGGAAGATGCAATTGCTGACGATAGACAGTAAAAAAATACAAGGGCCCGTCGACTTTGTACATTCTGCCCCGGGATTCAGGCGCCATCGTTATAGATGGCTCGGCCAGCTCCGTGAGACCGGCCGCCTCCTCACCAGCAATAGAGACCCCACCGAGAGGAAGTTCGCGAAAACTCTTTTTTTTGAGATCCCTTGGCTCATTCATCAGCATTAGCTCGGTGATGCGGGTCCCTTCCTGGTCATAAATAAGCAGGCTTACAGCATCCGCCATTTGACCAGATAATAGCTGCCGGCCGATATCACGAAAAAGGGACTCGATTGACGTCGTATTGTTTGCGGATTGACTGATCATATCCAACAATCGCAATGCTACGGCCTCGGAATAGAATGGACCGGGCGCTTCGAACTTTGTTGTATGCCGCATGATTTTATTTCCCTGACTGGTATTGCTACTGCAGCAAAGTAAACGAGATAATCCCACAACAGTCGCATTCCGAAATACTTTTTTAGAATAGATCACCAATATCCAATGCCATTGACGATACATCGTAAATGAAGCGTCTTATTTACTTTATATCGTAAACAATTCCGGAGGCAGTTTACGCCAAATACGTGAGACCCAAATATTTGGATCCAATGGCACTGTTTTGGCAAACTCGGGCACAAACAATTCTTAACGATGAAAATGAAATTCAAGCACACCCTGTTTATTCTCGCCATGGGACTGTTCTCTTGTAAAAAACAGGAAAGCTCCCACCCGGCTCCCCGGACTTTTGTTCTCGTGCACGGCGCGTGGCAGGCCCCTTTCGTCTGGGATAGCGTGAAGGCGCAGCTGTCCAGGGCGGGCCAGAAGGTTGTTGTAGTGCAGTTGCCTGGTCATGGCACCGACACGACCAATCCCGCGACGATCACGATGAACAGCTATCGGGACCAGATCATCTCGGCCATCAATGGCGTCAGCGGAAAAGTTATTCTGGTAGGCCATAGCCTGTCGGGCTTTGCTATCTCAGCCGTGGAGGAAGCGATTCCCAGCCGGATCGACAAGCTGGTATTCCTGGCCTGCTTCATACCTTCCGGGCAGTCACCTTTGAACTTGTCTATGACAGACCAACAGACCCATGTCAAACCGCCCGCATTGATCCCCAACCCGCCCGTTCTGGATTTTACAAGGGATAGTATCGCACCCATCTTCTGCCCCGATGCTCCCGATGCGATGAAAGCAAAGGTTGTGGCTAACTTCAGGCCGGACCCCTTTTTTCCCTTTACGGATTCGGTAGCCATAACGGCAGCTAATTTTGGACAAGCCGACAAATACTATATTCATACGATGCAGGACGAGGTCATCGGAATTAACCTGCAAAACCAGATGGTTCAGACCGCAGGCATTACTAAGGTTTATTCCCTGAATACGAGTCACAGTCCATTCTTATCCAAACCCGATTCGGTAACGGCGATCTTGCTCAATATTGCGGCCCATTAGGGATCATCGGATCATTCTTCATACGGCCGGGGCAGTCTGCTGTCCTGGCCGTATCTGCAACAAATAAATTACTTTTGTTATATATGGGACAGCAGCACGATGAATTGAGTAAAATGATCGCGGCGATTCGTGACAAACACGAACTGCAGCAATTGATCGATGATATTAAGAGATCCGCGCCCGAGCTGGTGCAGGGCATTTACATGCAGCTGTCCGTCGCTATGGCCAATGTCATGGCCGCCGAGCAGATCGCGGAAATAGACAGGGAGCAGTCCATGTTGTTATCCGTAAGCAATGAAATTGCTACGACACGCGACAAAAAGGACCTGCTGCAAGTATTGCATGGGCGACTAAGAAAGCTATTCTCCTTCTCCCACACGGTGATCTGTATCCTCAACGACGATAAAAAGACAGTACGCACATTTATTTTGGACCCCCATTCTCCGAATCAAAAGCACCCGGACTATCCGCGGCTGACAGCTGGGATCTTCCCTATTGATGACAGCTTGCTGAATGTAGCCTTACATGCGGACAGTCCCGTATTATTTGACGCAGAAACGCTGGTTAAAGAAAGAAAGGGCTCTTTATGTGTCCGGATCAACTATGACTGCGGGATCAGAGAATTTCTTTTCGTGTCCCTCCGCACCGGGGAAGAGCGGATGGGCTTTCTGATGATGTGCTCGAAGACACCCAATGACATCAATCGTCAAAAACTACACCTCATCCAGGGTATTGCGTCGCAATTATCAGTCGCCGTCGCCAATATATTGGCCAATGAAGAGCTCGAAAGAAAAATAAGGACGATCCAGGCCTATAAGCAACAGCTCGAAAAGGAAAGATCATATTTGCAGGAAGAGATCAACGATGCCCATAATTACCAGGAGATCATTGGCGGAGGCCCCGCCATACAACAGGTCTTGCAGCGTGTGACCCAGGTCGCAAAGGCGGATAGTTCCGTACTCATCCTGGGTGAGACGGGTACGGGAAAAGAGCTGATCGCCAGAGCCATCCATAACCAATCTCATCGTAAGCATCAGTTAATGGTGAAAGTCAACTGTGCCGCGCTTTCGCCTCATCTGATAGAGAGCGAGCTGTTCGGCCATGAGCGGGGTAGCTTCACGGGCGCAACGGACAGCCGTATCGGCAAATTTGAGCTGGCTGCAGGAGGTACTTTATTCCTCGATGAGATCGGGGAGATGCCATTGGATCTTCAGGTCAAATTATTACGTGTTTTGCAGGAGAAAGAGATCGAACGCGTAGGCGGCAGGACCGTGATCCCGACCGACGTGCGAATTGTTGCGGCCACGAATCGTCACCTCTGGCAGGAAGTGCAGGCGGGAAAGTTCCGGAGCGATCTGTATTACCGTTTGAATGTCTTTCCCATCGTCATCCCGCCCCTGCGGGACCGCCGGGAAGATATCCCGGCATTGGTCGACCACTTTATTGCTAAGTATGCACGGAAGATGGGGAAAAATATAGCTGGAATTTCAGACCAGGTCTTATCCGTGCTAAAGGCGTATTCCTGGCCAGGAAATATTCGGGAGCTGGAACACCTGGTAGAACGAACTATTTTGCTGAGCCAGGAACCCTACATCCGACATATCGATATGCCCGCAGCTGATCTGCCACAAGACACCGGGCCTGACTCCGTCGCTTTGCCGGAAGATGATCGTATCAAGACCATCGAAGAGATCGAAAGAGAGCATATCGTGCTCGTGTTAAAAAAATGCCATGGCAAGGTCTCGGGTGCGGGCGGCGCCGCAGAGCTATTGCAAATTCCCTCCACAACGCTCAGCTCCAAAATGAAACGCTTCAAAATTCAGCGTGACGAATTCGAATAGCGCTTTACTATCTATCGTGAGCGCTTCGTCAGAATTACCAAATAAAGTAAACTCCTCAACGTCACATTTTGCACATAAGGATGGCTTTCATCATTTTATAATCGATGGCATGACATTGGATTTGATCGGTGATCATAAACCTAAAAAACATGAACATGGTTATCGCATCGATTCTAGTGACAGCTAAGACCTTTTGGGGCCTGGCTATTTTTGCAGGAGCTTCTGCCGCCAGTCTGGAAAACGCCCCGCCAAAGACGTATGTGTTGGTCCATGGAGCCTGGTCGTCTGCAGCAGGCTTTCAACAGGTAAAAGACCGCCTGGAAAAAGCAGGACAGAAAGTGATATTGGTATCTCTTCCGGGCCACGGTGACGATCAAACACCGCCAAACACGCTGACCATGGATGTCTACCGCGACAAGACCATCGAGGCGATCAATACGGTACAGGGAAAGGTCGTTCTGGTTGGGCATAGCATGGCGGGCCTCGTTATCTCTGCAGTTGCGGAGAAGATACCGGGTCGTATCGACAAGCTGGTCTATCTGGCTGCCTTTTTGCCTGCCGACGGCCAGTCCTTGCTGGACCTGGCGACCACCGACAAAGACTCCTACCTCGGCCATGCCCTTCTGCCTTCGGAGGACAAGCTGACCATTGGCATCAAACAGGATGTCATCGCCTCCGCCTTTTGCCAGGATGCGCCCGATGTAGTAAAAAATCTGGTGGTATCGACCTTTCGTGCAGAGCCCGCCATTCCGTTGACGAATAAGGTGACCCTGACCAGTGAAAATTTTGGCAAAGTGCCGAAATACTATATTCACACACTACAGGATCATGCGGTTTCGCCCGAATTACAAAAAAGAATGGTAGCGGCAGCCCCCAATGTCAGGAAAGAATATTCAATTAACAGCAGCCATACCCCATTCCTGTCTATGCCCGATCAGCTCGTGGACTTGCTGTTGGAGATCGGAAAGTGAACGTCCTTAACCAGTTAAATAAAATTCATGTCAAACATATCAAACGCAACAGTTCCCGATCTTCATGAGTCGGCAAATACGCAGTTTATCGAAGTGGGCGGCACTAAATACGCTTATCGCGTTTTTGGTAAAGAGACCGGCCTCCCGCTTGTTTTCCTGCATCACTTTACCGCCACCATCGATGACTGGGATCCCCGGGTGACCAATGGCCTGGCGCAATATTTCAAAGTAGTCTTGTTGGACAATAAGGGCATCGGTGCCTCGGGTGGACAAACACCCGATAATGTCAAGGAGATGGCCGATGACGCTACGGCATTTATCAAGGCACTGGGTTTTACAAAAGTCAACTTATTGGGTTTCTCGCTCGGTGGGTTCGTAGCCCAGCAGATCGCCCTGGATTCGCCTCAGCTGGTCAACAAGCTGATTCTGGCAGCTACAGGACCGAAAGGTGGCGAAGGAATAGCTAATCTGCCAAACATCATGAACGAAGCATTTGCGACGGCGCCCGAGGATCCCAGGCTCTTCCTGTTCTACTCCAAAAGTCCGGAAAGCATCGCCCTCGGCCGCCAGTCGCTGGCAAGGGTGAAGAAAAGGAAAGAAGATCGCGTCTCTCCGACCGGCATGCCCTCCATACAGGCGCAAGTCAAAGCGATCCTCGGTTGGTCAGCAGAAAAGTCGTCCGATGAACTTAGCCGGATACTGCAACCCTCGCTGGTCGTCAACGGTAACAAGGATATCATGTTCCCTACGATCAATTCTTATAATCTGTTTCAACACCTGCCAAACGCCAGGCTAAGCCTGTATCCCGATTCAGGCCATGGCGCTATCTATCAATATGCCGATCGCTTTGTAAAGGAAGCAGCCGATTTTCTGGAAACAGACTGATACCCCAAAATAAAGAGGAGTACCCCTAACGGACTCCTCTTATCCACCTCATTCTCTGTCTTCTCGATTATTTTATCACAAACACCGCCGACGGCAGCTTTTTATCATCATAAACCTCCTTCAATCTCACCACAGCATCGCTGCTATCAAACACCAGCACCCGCGCCCGCGCATTCTTCGCCGTCCCGCTGTCCCGGATACACTGCACAGCCCCGCTCTCCAGTATCGCCTGCTGGTACAGACCCTTCGACGCCGGCGCCACCATTACCGCGCTCAGCAGCTTCGCCCCCGCCGACTCCCCCATCACGGTCACCCGTCCCGGGTCCCCGCCAAAGGCCTCAATATTGTCATGCACCCACCGCAGCGCCGCAACGACATCCAGCAAACCCAGATTACCCGACTGCCGGTAACCGGCGCCCAGATCATCCAGGTACAAAAAACCAAGCGCGCCCAATCCCCGCCACCGGCCGGCTGTAAGGCCGCCGATCCAAACCGGTCCGCCATAAGGGTATCCTTCCATACCGTATGCTCCACCGGCGGTCGCCACCGCAACCCACCCACTGGCGGCTGAGCATAAGGGATACCCTTAAAAACGGCAACCCCGTTCTCATTGACTCCCCGAACCCAGCCCGCACGCGTCCTCACCACCGGCCCCTGAGCCGATGCCATTCCCCGCGAAACGCTTAATAAAATAACGCTAAACAGTAACCATTGAACTTGCATAGGGGGAAGGTACAAAATTTCGGCCTGCCGGTAATCCCCTCACCCACCCTTCCATCACTCCGGTAATCCCGTCACCCCCACTGTCAATTTTTCCTGCCACCCACCGATTGGCACCAGCTTTGACCGGATTTTTTTCCAAACCAATAACCCGTAAAATGATCACCGCCAATTTCCGGATCCGGTTCGATTTCCTGGTCGATACCGAGCGGCTGAACATCACCCTCGAAGCCGACGTCCAGGAACACAACTCCGAAACTTTTTACGCTATCACCAATTTCCGGATCCCCGGGCACGACAATCAAAACATCCTGCCCGGCATCAACATCCGGAAAGAAAAAGGCATCTGGGTCCACACCGATAGCCACAAACCCTCCGGCCTCAGCATGGCAGCCGGCAAGGCCATCGACGCCACCAACTCACCATGACAGCACGATCTTCCCATCCACCACCCGCCGATCCATCAGCAACTGCGCCTCCGCTGCCTGCGCCAGCGGGAGCACCTTTCCAACGCGTATCTTAACAACCCCCTTCGCTGCCCAATCCAACACGGTCTTCATCACCTCCTCATCCAGGTTCGTCGATACGAATTCCGCCCTGATCCCCGCTGCAGCTGCTTTCTCCGCAGAAGGCGGATGCACCGTAGACAACAACAGCCCGCCTTTCTTTACTATACCCATCAACGCCTCCTGCGCAGGCCCTCCCACAAAATCAAGCGCCAGATCGACCGGGCCAACACCACCCAGATAACCAGGTACGGCATAATCCACCACCTCGTCAATCCCCAAAGCACGGACAGCCCCAACATCCTCTCCCGTCGCAGAACCAATAACCGTCGCGCCCAGCGCCTTCGCCATCTGCACGGCATACCAGCCGATCGACCCACCCGCGCCCAGCAAAAACACCCGGTCCCCCTTCTTCACCGAACCAAACTTATATAACAGGCTATACGCCGCACCCGCCGTTATCGGCAGCGAAGCCGCCTCCACAAACCCCAGCTCAGAAGGCTTCGCTACTACCTCCCCTTCACCCGCGATCATAAACTCCGCGTACCCGCCCCCGCGCTGAAAAGGCACCCGCGTCACAACTTCATCGCCCGCGACAATACCATCCAGCCGGCTTTCCACCACCACGCCCGACGCCTCCCATCCCGGCACCAGCGGCAGCGGCAGCGGTATAATATCCTTTAAATATCCATTCCTGATCTTACTGTCTACCGGATTCAGCGCAGCGGCTTTTACCTGTATAAGAACTTCTCCTTCCTTAGGTACCGGACGCTCGATATCGACGAGGCGCAGCACCTCAGGTCCTCCATAATGAGGAATTTGAATCGCTTTCATAATTATCTTGTTTTATGAAGGCAAAGCTACCTCCACATAAGGCGAAAGAAATTGTACGTAGCGGCTGTTCTTGAGCACCTCTTTCGCGGAGACCCCAAACGTCCGCCGGAAGATCCGGGCAAAATGCGCCTGGTCCGTAAACCCGCTCTGCACCGCGGCCGTCCCCATCGGCAGTCCCTTCTGCAGCACCTCGAAAATGACATTCTTGATCCGCTTCCACAGCAAGTACTGTGAGAACGCCACACCCACCTCCTGCACGAACAAATGCCGCAGACGTTCAGTCGACAGAAAAACTTTCCCCGCCACCTCCTCCAGCGCCAGCGGCTCGTCCAATCGGCTATCAATATACGCCAGCGCCTCTCCGATCCGTTCATCCACAACCCGCTTACCCCCACCCCCGGGCGCCAAACTCGATCCATCCGCCCCCGGCAACCACCCCTCCAACAATTCCTCCGAAAAACGCACCATGTCCTTACCCGTTACATCCGGGATCTCGTCAATAGCCACAAAAGGCCGGGCGTCCAGCAAATTCTTCAACTGCCAGCCCTGGTAGCTCTCCGCATCGATAAAATACACCAGCGCCGGGCTATCCTCCGCCCGGCAGGAATGCGGGACATACTGATTCACGAAGAAACCGCAAAGTCCCTGGTGAAGCGTTCCGTCAATAACACTGTCAATAGGCCGCTTCAGGCTGACAACCACCTGGAAGCACTGGTGATAATGAACATCCACCACTGCATGCCGCGCAAGAAAAGAGATCATCGCAGAGAAATATGTGTTTTTCCTACTTTTGTTTGTAAATAACTTAAATAAAAGATGCCATGTCCTATAATATAGAACCCATCGGTTTTGTTCAGTCCTCCATCAAACACCGCGAAAACGCCGCCAAACAAGGCTACGAAGGCGCACCGGACGCCTGGTTAACCCTCAACACCAATATCGCCCCCGCACTCCAGGGAATCCTGCCCGGCGACGAGATCATCCTGATCACCTGGTTCCACCAATCCAAACGCGACACCCTCATCGTCCATCCCCGCGGCGACAAGAACAATCCCCTGACAGGCGTCTTCGCCACCCGCAGCCCCGACCGGCCCAATCCCCTGGGCCTGCACAGAGTCACCGTCCTTGCGATCAATGGAACTTCTATAAAGGTCGGCCCGCTCGAGGCCATCGACGGCACACCCATCGTCGATATCAAGCCGGTCCTCCGCAACTCGGAAGACGCATAACCCACAAAAAACGTCTCGACCACGAACTTCATCCGATATTTTATCCAATCAAAAGGTAAAATTATCCGATTTTTAACCCAGAATGGAAAAATGGTCAACCCCTTAACGGCATAGCCGTCCAATCACCTCCCCCACTACATCCGATATAAGCTGTACGATCTGATCGATACGTTCCGAAGCCGTCTCTGAAAGGGCCAGCCTTTCCAGCTCTATTACCTCATCATGGAGACAGTCGATGGAAAAATTATGAATGACAGGTTTTAAAAAATGCGCCTTCGCAAACACAGTCTTAAGATCCTTCCTGTCCGCCGCATCTTTTAATTCCCGCACAGCCCCCGGCGCCTGCTCGATAAAAAGCCGGATCATCTTCTCTACAAAAACGGCATCGCCAATAGCCTCCAGCCGGTGAAAGTCGTAAAGAGGAGCGGCCAGGGGCTCCAATCCCACCTCCTCACCGGCAGGCACAGCCACCGGCTGCCTCGCGATCCATTCGGAGATGATCTTTATAAGCGCCTTTTCCTCGAAGGGCTTCGACAGGTAGCCATTCATCCCCGCTGCAAGGCATTTCTCGTTCTCTCCGCGGATAGCGTTGGCCGTTAGCGCGATGATCGGCAGATCGGCGCTGATCTCCTTCCGGATCAGCTGGGACGCCTCCAGGCCGTTCATGACAGGCATCTGTATATCCATAAGCACCACGTCCACCAGCTGCCCGCGCAAAAATGCCACCGCCTCACGGCCATTGGCCGCTTCGAAAATGACAGTGCCATAGTTTCCGAGAATAGTGGTGGCTACCAGCCGGTTCATATCGTTGTCATCGACTACCAGTATCTTTCTGTTCTTCAGCGCATCGGCATTGACTGGGAGACTGTCCCGGGACTCCAGGTCTCTTTCCATGCCCTTCTGCAGATCGACAACCATATTCACCGAAGTACCGACCCCTTTTCTGCTCGTGACACGGATCTCGCCCCCCATCAGGGTGATCAGCTCCTTGCAAATGCTCATCCCCAGCCCCGTCCCCCCATACTGGCGCGTCACCGAATCATACTCCTGGTTGAACTTTTCAAAAAGCGTCTGTACAAAAGCCTCATCCATCCCCACACCGGTATCCGTAACCTCGATGGCGATCTGCTGCGAATCAGCCCGATCCTCCAGCACCCTGCACGAAAGACCGACGCTTCCCGCAGAAGTAAATTTTATGGCATTGCTCAGCAGGTTGAGCAATATCTGGTTAAGACGATAGGGGTCCCCGATCAGTACCTGCGAAAGCCCCGGATCGCAATGACTGACGCTCAGCAGAAAACCTTTTTCTTCTGCCTTATGCATCATCACCTGTATAGCCCGCTTCAGCACATCGGATGGCTGAAATCCGATCTTCTCCAGGCTCAGCTTGCCGGCCTTGATCTTCGTCAGATCGAGAATATCATTCAAAATGACGAGGAGATTCTCGGATGCCGAATAGATCGTATCGAGGTAAAAATGTTGCTTCTCGTCCAGGTTCGTCTTGGCCAGCTGTCCCGCCATTCCAAGCACCGCGTTCATCGGGGTGCGTATCTCGTGGCTCATATTCGCGAGGAAATTGTCCTTTGATCGGGCAAATTGCTCGGCCTGTTCCCGCGCGACGATAAGCTCTTTCTCCAGGCTCTTCTGCGCGGTGATATCCATCATGATGCCGGTGAACACCTTTGCCCTCTTATTGGAGTAATAGGAAAAAGAAGACGATACGGCGCACCACTGAGCACCTTTTCCGGGAACATTCAGCTTTAGTTCGATATAGAAGGGGACCAGCGTTTCGCGGGAGGCAGTCTGCAGGCGGCCGATCGTCTCGAGATCCTCCGGTTGTATATAATTGATGATCGAATGAAAATCCGCGGCCTTTATGCCAAATATCTTTTCTATCGCAGGGCTGACATAGCTGTATCCATCCGAACCATCTTCCCGGAACTCAAATTCAAAAACCACCCCCGGAACATTTTCCGACAGACTCTGGAATTGCCTGACCCGCTGTTCCAGCTCCGCCTCCATCTGCCTTCGCAGCTCCAGCTGACCATCCAGCTGCGCAAGAGCGCCGTTGAGGCTGTCCTCGTCGGGACCTTGCGAAAGGCCCGCAGCATGCGGTTCACCCATCCGGGCGATCGCCTCCTTGAGCATATTGATGGCGGCTCGCCTGCCCGCCACTTCCTTCTGCAGCTTGCCATTGACACGGAGATATTCCTCTTCGTTGAGCAGGAAAGCATGGTCGGCCAGCGCCTTGTCCTTTTCGAATGCGTTATAAGAGTCGTTGACCGCCTGAATGAACCGCCCGAGTTGCTCATCCGCCCATAGCCCGGGTGGCAGATACTTCCTGATCTGCCTCGCCAACAGCTTATTGTAAGACAATTCTGCTGCGTTCATCGTTCACAAAAATTGGTGATCGTCATCGTCTGGTTATGCAATTGGCTTTGCGCTCCCTGCAAAGGCGGGGCGATCTCTCCATAGGAATAAAACCCGGTGACCAGGGTCTTATTGCCAAAAACTTCTTTAACGGCCTCCACCTCCTCCGAAATTCGGCCGCCTAAGATGATCTTGCGACCGACACAGCTGATAAGGATCGACAAAGAAGGATTCTTACACGACCCTTTTACGAATGTCTGGTTAGCCGCCGCGCTGGCGGCATCTATCAGCCGGTCGAAATTGGCTTTCATGAACCGTACGCCGGCGCCTTCGGGAACATCCCCCGCAAAGAGCATGCTCCTGGATTCCTCTTCGATCGACAGGATGGTACGAACCACCGGCTCTTCGTCATTCGAGCGCTGGACCATCAACGGGAACAGCAACGCCGATCCGGGCAGCTCCTTGGCGTAAGCCCCGAGGTATTTCTTGTAAAGGTCGAGGGCGGATTCATCATCGATCATGAACAGCTGATTACCCACGCTCCGGGTGATGGTTCTCACGGGACCAAACGACTCCCAGCCACCCATCGATCCATGCGACACCTGCAGGTCCCTGCCGTACAGACCGATCGCCACGATCCTGCCATCGCATGGCTGCGCATTGAGCCCCACGAGTGTACTCTTAAAGGCGGTGCCATCGCCGGCCAGACCGCCGGTAACCGGGATCTTCTCCTTCGCCTGGCTGTTGACACCTTTCACCAGCTCGCTGCCATTGACCCGGCTGCCATCGGACAGGACCAGCACATACGCCAGCTCATCAAAGGCCATCAGTTTCTCTATCAATGCCTTCCCCGCACTATAGCTGCTGCCTTCGAAATCCGCGATGTCGACCATCGCCGGCCGGACAAGCGTCTTTTCGAACTCGACCGCCGTGACCGAAACAGTCCCGTCATATACATTATCGTCGAAGATCTCGCCCGCAGTCGAGCAAAGCACAATTTCCGAGCGCGGGTAGTCCGCGCGCAGCTGATCGTAAAAACTGGCAGAAGAAAGAGCGGCCTTGTCGCCAAGTGCCATTACGAGTCCGACCTTTGAATGGTCGAGGGGATCATTACCGGGATGGGCCTGCCATTTCCCGGCGTGATAGGAAAAGATGGCCGTATGCATTCGGTTTTTATTGGCGAACGTATGAATAGAATACCAACACCCTCCGCCAGGCCAATATTCGGCAGAATTAAATATAATCGCCTAAATAACATAAGAGTAAACACTTATTTCACACAGGCAGCACGGCATTCAATATCTCCAGCAGGTTCTCCCTGGTGATCGGCTTGATGTAGAAATTCGCCACTTCCTTATACGCCAGCGCCTTTTCGTGGTCGGCAGCATCGATCGAAGAGCTGATAATATAGATGGATATCTTTTTGCCCGGCCGCAGCCGCACGAACTCATCCAGGAATTGCCATCCGTCCAGCACCGGCATATTGAGATCGAGAAGGATAACCGAAGGCAACGCCTCGGGAGACTCCAGCGCCGGCCTGAGATAGTTCAGCGCCTCCAGTCCGTTGCGGAACACCAATATCGTTTTACAGAACTCCATCACCTTCATCTGCTTTGCCAGCACATAGGTGAATAGCTCGTCGTCGTCGATAATACAGGCTACATCGATTTGGCTCATGATAGTTTGGTTATCTCCAGCGTAAAGCTGGTCCCCTCCCCGGGTTGGCTCTCAGCAAATATCTTCCCGCCCATGGCCTCGACCTGGTTCTTGACCAGGAACAGCCCCATCCCCCTCGCGTCCTTATTGCCGTGAAAGGTCTTGTACATGCCGAACAGCTTGTGGCCGTGCAGACCCATATCGATCCCCATCCCGTTGTCCTTCACCCGGACGACTACCAGCTCGACCGTCTGCGCGACCGTTATCCGGATCCCCGGCGGCCTGTCAGGGTGCCTGTACTTGATGCTGTTGCTGATAAGGTTGATGAACACGCTCTCCAGGTAGGCCGGGTTGAAACGCACAGCCGTACCTTCAGGGATCAAAAGTTCGATAATGGCGCCCGACTCCTGTATCGACGGCGAAAGTATCGTCAGTACCCGCTGTATCTCATTCCGAAGGTCCAGGCTTTCCCGGTGTTCGAGGCCGTTGTCGTGTATGCTCACGACGTCGTTTAGCTCAGACAGTGTCTCCAGTAAATTCCCGGCGGCAGCGCTAAGCATCTTTATCTGTTTTGCCTGCTCCGCCGCGTCCGTCTCCCCAACCGCCATATCCGTAAGCATCTTGATATTACCCGTATGCGAACGCAGATTGTGCGACACGATATGCGCAAAGTTCAGCAGCCGGCTGTTCTGTGCCCGGATGATCTCGGTGCTTCGTTTCAGCTCCGTGATATCCTTTATCTGCGAGACGAAATACAGGGGGTCGCCTTGATCCGACCGGACGAGCGAAACATTCAGCAGGGTCCATACGATATGCCCGTTCTTGTGAAAATAGCGCTTTTCCATGCTATAGGTCTCGATCTTGCCGCCCACCAGCTTTTGCAGATGTTCCAGGTCGGAGTCCAGGTCTTCGGGGTGGGTAATATCCTGGAAGGTGATCCGCAGCAGCTCCTCTTCGCTATACCCCAACAGCTGGCAAACGCTGTAATTGACCTTCATCCACTCGCCGTTGAGCGACACCAGCGCCATGCCGATGGGAGCATAGCGGAAAGCCTGTGCGAGCTGCTGTTCCCGCTCCTGTACAACGCGCATGAAATTCACCTGTTCCGTGATATCTTCGATCGTTCCAAATACATTCCTCGTTTGCCCCTCAACAACGGAAGCGCGCATACGCAGCCTTATCCACTTCCTGTTCCCTCTGCTCGTCGCTATCTCCAGCTCGGCCGTGCGCTGCTGACCCGTTGCCACCACTTCATGATAAAGCCTCCGGACATGATCCGGATCGAGGTACAGGGAGAACAGACCGGCAGGTGACACACGATCGCCGGTCGGAACTTCGAATATTTCAGGTATTATGCTATTGACATAGGTCTCGCCGCTTCCGAGGTCATGCTCCCATATCCCAAGCCCGGCCAGCGGAGCCACCAGTTCATATAATTCAATTCTTGTTTGCATAAAGTGCCGATCGATCCTGCAAAAATAAAACTTTCTCTGGTCTGGCGAGCACATACCCCGCCAACCCCGCTTCGGCCATCATCCGCATACAAGTCCCCCCTGCCCGCAAATACCACCGTTCCATAATAAAAAAAGCCCCGGACACCCGGAGCTTTTTTCCACTCAAAAACAAATATTAATACCTGTTCTTATTATAGCTGTTATGGTTATTGAAGCTACGGTCACGGCCACCGCCACCGCCGCTGCGTGCCGGCCGGTCTTCGCGGGGTTTCGCTTCATTTACCCGGATGTCCCTGCCTTCAACGGTCGCGCCTTCCAGCTCTGCGATCGCCTTCTGAGCGGCTGCGTCATCAGACATTTCGACAAAACCAAATCCGCGGGACCGGCCTGTCTCTTTATCCATGATAACCTTTGCGGAAGACACCTCACCATAAGGTGTAAAAAATTCTCTTAAGTCTTCATCTCTTACGTTGAAGCTCAGATTGGAAACATAAATGTTCATACTAAAAAATTAAAAATAAAAAAGACTGAGAAAAGCTAACTATGTAGAGGGAAAGAGATCCTGACTTTGAAGCGGGATAAATTAACGTTTACAGAGAGGCAAAACTCAAATTACTCCGCAAAGATATGTATATCATTGGTATCGGCCAAATTTAACTTGATTTCGCCCGATTTACCTATAAGATACTGACCTGTAGCCGCACCCGTAGCCGCCCCCGCAGACCGTCCTCATTTCGGAATTTTCCCTATCTTGGGTATCCATTAACTGCTGCTTATGTCCTATAAGAGTATCCTCCTGATTGAAGACGACGAAACAGACCAGATCATCTTTACAACTGTTTTGAAGTCCTTAGGTCCCGGATTCACCTGTACCATACTCGACGACGCAGACATAGCCCTCTACCAGTTGGACACAGCCGAAATAACAGCCGATCTCATTTTCCTTGATGTGCGAATACCGGGCATGACGGGAATCGAATTCCTCCGCGAACTGCGAAGCAACGAGGCCCTAAGTCAAACCCCGGTGGTCGTCATGGCCGGCCTGCCGGACGACAACGACGCTCGCGAGTGCAAAGCGCTCGGAGCTCTCGGATATATCATCAAGCCAACCAGGTATGACGAATTGAGAAAGATACTCTCATCCATTCTACTCTAAACACATCTGCCCCTCATCCTCCTTTCTACAATAGTTACCTCTCCAATTTATAGAAACATTTAAATATATTGATATTATCCGTACATTTGCCTCGAATCGCACCGTTGAATTTCCCCAATCACATTAAAATTCAACGCTTTGATATATCGAAACATTTAAATATAACAATCTGTGAAAAGACTTATCTACATCATGGCCCTCGGAGCCTTCGGCATCATCACCACAGAATTCGGCGTCATCGGCATCCTGCCTGATCTGGCAAAACAATTTCATATTTCGATCGATACCGCCGGCTGGCTGCTAAGCGCATTCGCCTTAACCGTCGCCCTTGCCGGCCCCTTCACCAACATGCTCACGGCAAAGCTGAACCGCAAATTCGTTATGTGCCTCGTGCTCGGCATATTTGTAGTTTCCAATTTATTATCTGCAATCGCTCCCAGCTTCACCGTACTCATGATCGCCCGGATCCTTCCCGCATTTTTACACCCGGTGTTCTGGGCTGTAGCCATGACAGCAGCGGCCAAACAGGCCGGGCCTAAAGACGCGCCAAAAGCTATCGCCATAGTCATGGGAGGCCTCAGCGTCGCGACCGTTCTCGGCGTTCCCCTGACGACCTATATGGCCGATCTGTTTACCTGGCGGGCATCATTCGTGGTATCCGCCGTCATCAACCTGCTCGCATTCGGAGCGCTCTACTTCTTTGCGCCTTCCATGCCCGTCACGGATGTCCAGGCAAACCCGGCCAGCCAGATAAAAATATTGCGCAACCCCCATCTATGGGTCAAGCTCCTTGCATCAACCATAATACTGGCGGGTATGTTCGCCACCTATGGCTACCTCGCCGAATTCCTCGACAAGGTATCACACATGAACGGCGCACAGATAAGCATCATGCTACTGGTCTTCGGCGGTATGGGCATCCTCGGCAACTGGCTTACCGGCATAGCCCTTAGCAGGAACATCACAGGCACCGTCCGCCTCGCGCTCCTCTTACTGGTGGTGATGCATCTACTGGCCTACCAGTTCGGCGGCTATTTCGTTCCCATGGTCATCATACTTTCAATATGGGGCTTTATACACACCGGCGGCTTTCTGGTCGCCAACCTTCACCTTACCCACGACATCAAAGAGCCGGCGCTTGATTTCGTCAACAGCCTGCTCCCGTCCTTCTTTAACGCCGGCATAACCATCGGCACCCTGCTCGGCGGATTTGTCATCGCCAGATACGGCATACACTCGGTCATCTGGATGACGGTACCCCTGCTCTTATTGTCGCTCGGCCTGACCTTCATCACCGACCCCGAAAAGCGAAAAGCAGGCACAACAACAAATATCGCCCGGCTGCAGCCCGTCGAAGCCGACCACATATCGGCCGTCTGCGAACAAGCCTGACACCATTATTTTTTCCTCAAAATTTTTTTCTAACTAACTTTACCAGCCCACTCCGATCACTTCAAATTAATCGATGCGAAAATCAACAATGACATGAAAGAAGTAATTGCAAAGCTCAACGAGGTGGAAGCCAGACTGGAAGCCAAGATCCAGATGACAAACGACAAGCTTCAGGTCATCCACGACAAGCTCTGCAATGAGATCAAGACTGTTTACTGGGTGATCAGTATCGCTATGGCCGTCATCCTTTTTGTCGTAGCCAGAAAATAGCCATTCGCTTTCCCTGAATAACAGCGTAAAAGCCACCGCAACAGGTGGCTTTTTTTATGCCCTGGACTGCTTCTCAAAGATCCAATACGAGCTGGAGCATTCCATCGATAAACATAGCAAGAGGCTGATCGTATCCAACATCGTACTGTTCCTCGACTATTGCATCCGGTTCTATGACCGGCAATTCATCACCCGCGAGCAACCACACAAAGGAATTATCGAACGATTCGAACAACTCCTGAACGACTACTATGAAAGCGACAAGCCTCAACGCATCGGCCTTCCGTCTGTGGCTTATTTTGCTCAGGAACTACACCTGTCCGCGAGCTATTTTGGAGACCTGATCAAAAAAGAAACCGGGAAGACAGCCCATGAACACATTCAGTGCAAGACGATAGACCTGGCCAAAGACCGGATCTTCGATAAAAGCAGATCCGTCAGCCAGATCGCCTGTGAGCTAGGCTTCAAATACCCCCAGCATTTTGTTCGCCTGTTCAAACAGCGCGTCGGTCATACTCCCACCGAATACCGGACGCTGAATTAGCTCATTCACTAACCCCCAATTCCTTCCCCCATCACGCCTGATATTCCATAACAGGAATATTCAGCCTCATCATCTGCACCCTCCCCCAGCCGCTCAGCAACTCTATCGCCGGCATCAGTTCCCTGCCCGTCGCGTCCAGAGAATATTCCACCCGCGGCGGCACTTCGGGATATTCCCGCCGCTTGATCAGGTGGTCCGCCTCCAGCTCCCGCAGCGCCTGCGTCAGCATCTTGGGCGTACTGTCCGGCAGCTGCCGCTTCAGCTCCCCATATCTCAACGTACCATGAAATAAATGCCAGAGAATACGCGCCTTATATTTTCCGCCGATCCGTTGAAAAGCAAAATCGACAGAACATTGTTCCGCCGCACCGGCAATTTTTTGTTGTGTCTTATACATCTACTAAAGATACAAAGTAAATTGCCAGACACACCGCACGCCAATTTTCCAAAATTCTTCAAAAAATTTCGCATTGATCCTCAGCAATAGTATCCTTTTGGTGCCCAGGTCACCATCCGGTGCATACTTGTTTCGGATATATCATGACGATAGCTTTGTCCAACAATTTATATTTATGCAGGCAATCGTTTTTGACAATACAGGACTCCCCACCGAAGTGCTGGAGCTCCGTGAAGTAAAAAAGCCAAAACCCGCCGCAGGCGAAGTGCTGGTAAAAATGCTCAACGCGCCCATCAACCAGGGCGATTTTCTCTTCATCCGGAACCTCTACCCCGACCCGAAAAAACCACATCTGCCAGGCCAGGTAGCCGGCAATTACGGCACCGGCGTTGTCGTGGAAAAAGGACCCGGCGCCCGTATGGCCGAAGGGACCTACGTCTCCATCAACTATTACAACACATGGGCCGAATACGCCGCCATTCCCGAAAATTGGCTGATCCCCCTGCCTTCGGGTTTCGCGCCGGAAAAAGCCGCGCAGATGATGCCCCTGATCACGGCATGGGACGTGGTAGAAGCCACGGGGGCAAAGACCGGAGAATGGATCGCCGTCACAGCCGCCAACTCCGCCAACGCACTCATGATCATGCAGCTCGCCATACGCAAAGGCATCCGGGTCATCGCCCTGGTGCGCAAGCTTCCCGCCCTCGATCTCCGCGACTTCGGCGCCGAAGTAGTCATCGACCTTTCGGCCAACAGCGCCAACGTCCCCAATGCCACCAATGTCCCCGCCCGTATCCGCGAGATCACGGCCGGCAAAGGCGTCAGCGCAATTGCCGATGCGGTAGGCGGCCCCCTCCTCGCCGACCTGGTGCGCAACACCGCTTTCGGCGGCAGGGTGATCATGTACGGCGGCCTCAGCGACCAGACCTTCGAGCTCCATAACAATGACATCTACCTGAACGGCCTCTCGATCGAGCCCTATATCTACCGGCATTTCTTTACGCCGCCCGCGCCGGAAGAAAAGGCCACGCTCGACAAGATGATCGCCATCGCCAGCGACCCATCCTTCATCGCGCCCATCAGCGGCCGGTATAGACTGGACGAGTACAGGACAGCCGTCAAAGCCAGCTATTCCTCGACGCCGGGCAGCTCCTCCGGCAAAGGGCTTTTCATTATCGGGTAAGTTTGGGTCCCCTATTCTTTCTTCGGAAAGTTTGGGCTATATTGACCCATGAAAAGAACACTACTCCCTCTCCTTACCATGCTGTCCTGCACCTGTTTCTCCCAAACCTATATCTCCCTTGCCCCAAGCCTGTCCAACAACCCCGGCACCTTTGGCGAAAAGGCGAATTTCGCGTTCGAGGTAGGCAAGCAATGGGACGTATTCAGTCTCGGGATCGACTACGGCAGGATCAACATGGCAAAGGTCCAGGGAAAGGACACCGTCAATTACCTTGAGATCCGGCCGAATCTCAACATCTTTCAACAGGGCAGATGGACCAATACCTTCACGGCCGGAATAGGCTATATCTTCAATTCCCAGCAAAGCATGATGACCGAGCTGACATCCGGTATCGAATATACCTGCAATGACCAGCTCCACCTCAACGTCTACCTGGGCCAGTATTATTACAGCGGGCGCACCGCTGCCAGCAATGAAACTTTCTTCGGTATATCAGCCGCCTGGTATTTCGTCCCCACCCATCCCAGATCCCTGATCAGCCAGCCGGCCAAAAAGTAGGACCACCCCGATCTTTTAATATTAACTTTTTGTTTTGGACCGATCGGTCTAATTTTGTATCCTAATTACGCACCAATATGACCAAAGCGGAAAGAACCAGACAGTTCATTATAGAACGTTCTGCCCCCCTGCTCAATACAAAGGGGGTCGCCGGTACCGCAATGAGCGATATCATGGAAGCGACAAAAATGGCCAAGGGTGGCCTCTACGGCAATTTTGAAAGCAAAGAGGATCTCACCAACGCCGTTGTAGACCACAACCTTCAACTACTTTCCGATTCCCTCAACGCTGCCTTGGCAAAGGCCGACACCGCCAAAGGAAAGCTTTTCGCCTTTCTCGATTTCTTTGGCACTCCCGTACAGTTTCCCGTCCGGGGAGGATGCCCGATACTCAACTTCGGCGTGGAATCGGACGACACCAATCCACTCATCAAAGAAAAGGTGCGACAAAAAATAGAATCGGCAAAGTCGAAACTGAGCGGTCTCATCGAACAGGGGAAAAAGAACGGAGAATTCAAAGATACCTTCGATTCCAAAGGGTTCCCAATCCTGATGTTCAGCGCGCTGGAAGGCGGCACCATGATAGGAAGAGTGCTCGATACCAACAAACTGCAGAATACAATGATCAATACACTGAAAAAAATGATCGAAGGCCAACTGGTCTAAAAAATTTTGTCAAATAACCGACCGATCGGTCTATTTTAAAACTTACAATATTGAAATCATGAACACAAAAGTATTAGTCACCGGTGCCACCGGAAACACGGGCGGCAGCGCCCTCAGACATCTTCTTGCTCAGAATGTACCGGTAAGAGTAATGGTACGCCAGCTTGACAATCGATCTGCAGCCCTCGAAAAAATAGGCGCCGAAGTCGTCCAGGGCGATCTCCTGGACCTTGATGACGTAACCAGTGCAATGAAGGACATCTCCAGCGCTTTCTTTGTTTTTCCGATCGACAGACCTGGTATTGTCGAAGCTACCGCCTTCTTTGCCCAGGCAGCTTTGGAGAACGGCGTCGGCAGTATTGTCAACCTCTCACAATTCGGTGCCCACCGCCACGTGAGAAGCCATGGCGCACAAAATCACTGGGTGGCAGAACGCCTCCTCGACCGTTCCGGACTGGCCGTTACCCACCTGCGCCCCACCCTCTTTGCAGAGTGGTTCATGTACCAGGCCGCCGTCATTAAAACACAAAGCAAATTCTTCCTCCCCTTCGGAGAAGCCCGCTTCGCGCCCATAGCAACAGAAGACATCGGCCGCGTAGCCGCCGCGGTGCTGGCCAACCCCATCCCCCATGCCGGCAAGAGCTACGACTTATTTGGTCCCGTCATCCTGAATATGACCGAGGTCGCAGATATCTTCTCAGCAACGCTTGAAAGAACCATCACCTATGTTCCCATCGACAGCGAGACCTTCGTCACAAATGTGAAAAGATCCAAAGACCCCCACCCCTATCTCCTCCAGCACCTTGCCTCGCTCGGTCAGGACCTCAAAAACGGTCGTCCGGCAGGAATGAACGACCTGGTCGAGCAGCTCACCGGTCAAAAGCCGATGCAAATGTCCGAGTACATCCTGAAGAACAGGTCGTCGTTTGAATAACCCCCAAACACGCATTCAAAACCGGGATCCCTCGATCCCGGCTTTTTCGTATCTTTAGTACACCCCCAGCTGGTTTAGCCCAACCCACCCGGCTGGCACGGGTTTTGAAATCACGCCATTAAAACCTACCGCAATTATGACAACACAACACCCCTCCTCGATCCTGGATCGGCAGCTCATCGCCATCAATGACGGATTCGAGGTCAACTATCTTCAGCAACGCCTCGGCGTTTCCCGCAGCGACGTCCTCGACGCCATCTCCGCCGTCGGCAACGGCCGCCGCGAAGTCATCGCCTGGCTCGAAAAACGCAAACGAAAAGGCACACTGGGCACATCCCCGACCGGCGGCGGCCGATAGCTTTTCGAGCATTCTCCCCCTAAACCCCATTATTCAAAAACCTAACCCTGATCGTCGTCCCGTCCCCACTAAGGCCTCATTTCTTTATTTCTTGTCCAAGCATATCCAATGCCCGGTGCACTTCTTCATATTTCATCGATCGATGAGTTTCCAGAATTTGCCCGATAAGTAGACTATCTTCAGCCCTATCGGTTTCCTCTGCTACAATTCTTGCCAACTCATTTAATAGTTCATCATTCTCAGACAATATCGTTCGAACGTCCCGTCCCAATATAACAGCCCCAGCGGTGAAAGTAGTGAAATCGTGAGCCTCAAAAATATCCGGATGCCCTTCAACAATCCTTGTAAAATTGATCTCAAAATATTCATTAATAAGTAAGGCCAGATCCTGCGCATCCTTATTTGTTTCCCCGCACCTGTCCTGCCAGGCTACCAATTTTAAAATAAATATCCCTGGTAGGGAAGCGACACCAATCGTGAATTCGTTGTCGACGGTTACAAACAAGGCTCTTTTTGCCATTTCTACAAATCCTGCGACGGACATAATAGGCGTTTCGTCAGGAGGCCAGTGAATAGTTCCGTCGTCTCGAGCTATCTCTCCAAAAGGTATGATGTCTAATATGAGATGATTCTTATAGTGAAATCGTTGCTTTTGTGTGGAAGATTTTGTGAATTCCGGCAAATTGCACAACGCCGAATTAACTTCCTCAAAGGCATTCCAATCGCGGATCATTATCGCTATATCAAGGTCATCTGTCTTTCGCCGTGCCCTTTTATTATTGATCATACCCATGACGATGTCCCTGGCTACTGCCCCTACAATGTAAAAGTCTATTTTCCGGCTTTGGAAAAAACTGGCCAGTATCCTCAAAAGCTCCGGCATGTCCGGATCGTCAAACTGTGCCGATGATATTTGATAATTCATTTTCCAGGATCAGTTTTGCAGTATCCACGTTTCTCCCTATTCGACTACCCATCAGGTCTGCGTAAATTAACAATGGTGGAACTATATTTTTATCTCCGTACTTGTCATTGTCATTCCAAAACATTTCAAGCACATCAATATCGCCGTTATCGTCAGGTACCACTTTTAGATCTCGCACCAGCCCCTGCCATGATCCATTTGTATAAACATTAAATTTCTCAGGCGTAAGATAGTTGGTCAACAAAGAGGCAGCAGGCTCCCCACCCCAAAGCACAACCCCATCAGCAGCCCTTATAGGCAATTTACCCCAATCACGATACTGATCGGGGCTTATAAACCTCATCCTCTTCAAAAGAAGTCGTGGTCTCAGCGTGTCGTGATAGGCAGTGATCCACCGGTCCAGAAGCAAGGACGTATTTCTCAATTTCCTTCTCTTGCCCGTCTCCAGGATAAAATCGAGGTCGGCCAGTTCCTTCATAACGCTACCGACAGAACCCAGGGACACATTCGCAATTTCTGCCAGTTTTCGGTAAGGCAAATTTAAATTGGAAGATTCGTTCAACAGCTGGAATATAAGTTTGACCCCAGTTTCCTGAAATGCCCTCGACTGATTGACCTTTGGCATTCGTTCCCTTTTTTTCCCCTCGATGATGATCGCCAAATGCTTATGCCTGATATGGCAATTACCTGCAATGTCCAGGTAGTTGATCCCGGCATCGGAGTATTCTCTTGCTATATCCAAGGGTATATAACCGGTAATGACGAGTTGAGGATATCGCACTTTCGCTGTATCCGAAGACAATCGCGAATAAGCCGATACCTTATTCCCATTCGAAATGGCAGATTTGACCGTCGCCTGGAAACGGCAATTATCTATATTGATGAAAAAATCTACCCCGGAATCTCCCTTTTCTATTTCAACCGTAAGACCCGAGTAGCTTTTAAGCTTCTCAATGGCCTGGCCTGCTATTTTAATTGCCTTGATCATTTTCGTTCAAAAATTACTCATGTTCATTTAAAATGAACATACAAATATAATGAACATAAATAAATTGCCCAAACCCACCCCAACCAGTGAGCAATCCGGAGAGTAACCCTCTCAGATATTTGCTAAGCCACTGATAATAAAATATTTATAGAACCTTTTCTCATCCATTCGTCCCGACGAACGAGAAGCCCGCCGCAATAGCTGCGGGTTTTGCTTTTCCAGAAGAGGCGAAAGCTTGCTTTCGCAAGTGAACGGGAAAACAAAACCGCCCGACGAAGTCGGACGAGGCTTCTCGGGTAATAAAGAGGGCAACCTGGATCAGCGCAGCTAATCCGGTCGTCCCTGCAGAAAATACCGTCTTTTCACCATTGCTCCTGATCTTCAAGTCGTATACATTAGAGGTAAAAACGGAAAACGCAATTAAACCCTATCGCATATGACTACCAATGAAGGACATACCCCGGAAGAGAAAAAAGTTTCAGAGAACTTCAAAGCATACGAGGATGGAAAGCATAGGAGGTACAACCTTCTATTCACAGTTAATGGTGGCGCGTTTGCAGTCGCAAAGCTTTTCGCAGATCGGAATAACGCAAACGTTCTCGGAAGTTTAACCCTCCGTCAACTGGCTATTGGAATGATCCTATTTACTATCGTCCTGGTGTTGGACATCTATATGTTCGGCGAGAAGATGCGTACCCGCTATATACCTGACGTATTCAGCTGGCAGGGCAAGATCGTACTAGTTCTGCTTGGCATCCCTATTTGTGCAGCGTGGTTCCTGGTTGCATGACTGTTATCGACCCGGCGGGCCTGAAAATTTTGTGATAGAGGATAGACCAGTCCCCACGCCCGACTCAGGAGAGTTCTGTTGAGCGGTCACTCGCCACCCCCCAAATCCGCATTGATCAACTTCCCTGATGTCGAACGATCCCGATCAAAATAGCGACCAGGATAAGGATAAGCAGCACTGCAATTAGCCACATCGCGCGCATCAACCGTGTGCAGCAATCGCCATTGGCACCCGTTTCTTCCCCTCGTCCCGGTTGACCTGCCGAACCAGGGATATTCGCTCCGAGAAAAACGGCGCCAGTGAATATCTGTTCACGCGTAAAGGGCTTCCCTTTGTAATTTATGCCGGATGCAACAACCAGGAAATGATAAATTCCAGCCATCGAAGCCGTCATCTCCGCCTCATAAATTCCGGGGTCTCCCTCAGTCAAAAGCAGGGTACTTTTGGAGTGATCCGGCCATTCCACTTCGCCCCTGACCGCCGCCCGGTGCCGGAGGGGAATATTGTACTCGCTTAATTTGGCCCGTACGATCATACGGTCCCCCGGTTCCATTCCTGTCTGCGCGAGCTTTGCTTCCATTTTGAGATTGGAGAAGGAGTGGATGCTGACTGAATATTTTGCCCCTTTCGTCGCTGACATGGCGGATGGAGAGGCCGATTCAAGTTTGCGGTTCAAATATTTCCTATACTCGTTTTCATCTACTTCCAGCACCGCATACCAGATACCGGAATGGTTGCTGGTCCCCGAATTTAATACCGGAAGCGGGAAACTGCAGGTTACAGTATCCTTGCTGTTGGAATCAAACATCATATTGTATGCCCCCGCATTCGCCTGTGTTATGAGCTGGCCGTCGGGCATTTCAATGCCAAGCCGGATAATCGGGAATTCGTTAAGTAAAATTACCCTTGCGGTAATGTCAGCTTCGCACAATTTAAAGGGTATTTTAAGTTTTGTACCAATATTGACATATCCGTTGGGGTCTCTGACAATTTGGGTATTGGTCACATTGGCCAGAATCTGCATGAAGTATTTGGCCAGGCGGTAATAGTCATCTACGCTGCTGCTGATAAGGCCTGTCAGCAACAGATATCCGCCGGATCCCTGCGTGATATTGTTTAACGCAAGAGTATTCACCTGGGTTTCGTTTCCGAGACCTATCGCGAATGTCTGGTTATTGATGGAACTGGCAACGCTTGCAATGGATCTGGGTTCGTTCTCGATGCCATCTGTGAGTACGATCATTGCCTTTGCGGTATAGTCGGCCGCCGGAACATTGTTCAGCTGCGTACGGCCCATGTCGATCCCATCCCCAACGGAAGTGTCCCCATGTGCACCATGCATAAGGATGGCATTCCTCGCCGTATTTCTTGTTGTATCGACAAAGGAATCGCTATTGACCCTCGTAATAAACATGCCGCCATAGGTGGCGTCATTCGGGGGATACGCATCCTGGTCGAAGCGGATAAGCCCCATGCCGTTGTTTCGTTGGATGATATTGGCAAACAAGGTGGCTGCATCTTTCAGCACCTGGAGCCGGGTCAATCCCGAGGTTCCGGCCGGGTCGGCCATGCTGCCGGATTGATCCAACACGAGTTGAACAGCTACTGTAGGACGGGGAATGGTGTCAGCGACCAATTCAAAATGGAATACCTGGCCGTTTTCCACGCATTCGATATTGACGTTTTGCGGCCCTAAATTCTGGGGAGCAGTTCCCACGGCGGGCGCTGTAAAGCTGAACCATACCCTGGCATCTACGTAGGCATGGGTGCCGCTATGTTCATGGTCGGCAACCGCATCTCCAAATGGTGGGAATACCAACCCGAAGGGGCTGGCAGGTACCGTAGCGGCCGTCACTCTAAACGTCGCATCAGTGCAGGAATAGACCCGGATGACGGCAGCTCGCCAGGTGGTCTCCTCTTCCGGTACATTGTTGAACTCTATCCGGAAACGATTCGTCGCTGAATTCAGTTCATTTTCCGGCTGGACGGCAAAGAAGTTACTCTGATTGGTGTCATAACAGGGTGCGGTTACAATGGAAATATCGGTGTAGGTAATGTCGATCTTTTTGGTCGGGTCACTGGCCCAGGGTTCCAGTCCCGTACCTCCTGCCCAAGGTTGCACCTTTTCGGTTTGCAAGTAATTCAGGTCGTCGGGAGAAACACCGCTATAGGCGGTGGCCGATTCCAGCCGTTCGGGATGGGCCGGGTCGGTTTGCCATTTTGCCCATAACCTGTCGAGATTCGAATGCAGCAGGAAAACGAAAGGATCGTGAAAGGAATAATGCGCATTGGTTAGTGTTCCTCCAATATAGGAATGGGCAACAAAGTCATGGGCATTTTTTAGTGAGGCGGCAAAAGAATTAAAATCCGGGTGATTCACTATCGTATTATCCGAATCGATATTGGGTGTTCCGTCAGGATTGGCCTCGTCTGCCCCGACCTCACGCCAGATCTTCGTATGGCCGTTCCCGAGCTCGGCATCTTCTGACGATTCAAAATCTTTAAGCAGATGACTCACCGTGCCGGATGGATTATCCATGAATATATCGGTGAACAGGGATGCCCCTCCGGGTGGGGCCACTCTTGGGTCAGTAGTCCAGTCCCAATAGTGCAGCGATAATGCGGGATCGACTTCCCTCAGCAGTTCTTCGAAATGGTTGACGATGGCCCGGTGCCAGGGAATAAAGCCGATGCCGGCATGAACATCGACACCGGCAAAATGTGCGTTTTTGTGGATGTCCTCCTGTTTATCCCAATAGCTGACACCATCAGGATAAACTTTTACCGTATCCAGTTTAAGGATTGCGTTGATAAAGCGGTCTCTTTCTGCGGGAGAGACTTGGGCAATGTTACGGCGAATGCCGTCGCCTAGGGGCATATATAGAGGTTTAATGGTGACGGTTTCGGGGGCGCGGAAAATATATCTTGGGAAAGAATGGACGGAAATAAATTTCTACCGCCAAGTTCAGGAAAAATACGAATACATGGCGAGGTTGTCAATACCACCTTTGTAGTATATACCCTGCCTGACGCAACACCTTACCGCCCCCAGGCTTCCGTACCCGCGCCGGCTCCGAATTAAAATACGCCAAAAGTATTGATCAAGCATAAGTCGCCTATTTACGTTCGGAAGTGTTTGCTGTATTCACAAGAGCTTGCGAACAGAATGATGTAATTATGACATATAGAGAGCCGGCGTATCTTTCCATATAGCAAGGATAAATTCTCTTACTTTCTCGTGCTGGGCCAGAACGACGGGCTGTATCCTTGTGGCCAGCCATCTTAAAAGTTCTTTATGCTGCAGATGTGTGAGTGGAAGGTTCGAGAAAAGGAGCACCTCCACTTCGTTATTGTTGTTCATTTTCCTTTATTTTTATATTGTTCAAGAATATCTGTTACTGACCATCGGCTCAGAGGAATTTTTTTTCGATCCCCAACTTGATCATCCGGGACTTCAGTGTCGAGGGATGAATATCCAATATCTCCGCCGCGCCTCCGCGCCCATGTATTTTCCAATTACATTCCTTGAGTATAGTTAAAATATACTCCCGTTCGGCTTCTGTTATGGTTTTAATGCGCCCCAATGACGTAGTTGCCGCTATTTCGCTTTGATAGGGTGATCTTATCGAATGGCCGGGAAGATAGATCTGTGTCAGCAATTCGTCGTCAGACAGCAATATGCTGCGTTCAATGGCGTGTTCCAGTTCGCGGATATTCCCGGGCCAGTCATAGGCTTTTAGCTGTTCGATCGCATACCGGCTGATCTTCGCGATCTTTGTGCCGATTTTTTTTGAAAGTTTCTGAATAAAATGGAAGGCCAGCAGGGGAATGTCGTCGCGCCTGTTGCGAAGCGCGGGCAGACTGATCGGAAAAATATTCAGCCGGTAGTAAAGATCGGCCCGGAATCTGCCGGCTTCCACTTCCATTTCCAGGTTGCGGTTAGTAGCGGCAATGATCCGGACATCGACATGTATAGTGGCCCGGCCTCCGATCCGTTCGATCTCTTTTTCCTGCAGGACCCTGAGCAGCTTAACCTGCAACTCCAGGGGCATCTCCCCTATTTCGTCCAGGAACAGCGTGCTCTGGTTCGCCTGTTCGAATTTACCGATCCTACGGTCCATAGCTCCGGTGAAGCTGCCGCGCTCATGGCCAAACAGCTCGGATTCGATCAGGTTGGCCGGCAGGGTCGCGCAATTGATCTTGATCATTGGTCTGGCCTTACGCGGAGAATTGTTGTGGATGGCCCGGGCAACAAGCTCTTTTCCCGTCCCGGTCTCGCCCAGGATCAGGACCGTGCTATTCATCGGCGCCACTCTTGCTATGAGATGCAGTGATTGCTGAAGTTCTGAACTCTGGCCAATAATTTCGGGATACTGCTCGTTCGTTTTGATCCCTTCCCTGAGGAGAATTTGTACTTCCTGATGTTGCATAGTCTTAAAATTTAAAATGCCGTCAACGCTTAATATCCTGGATTTTGGGTCAAATGAGGGTTAAGCAGGATCTCGGATGTGGGGATCGGCAGGATGCTGTCATAGCCGTGCCAAACGCCACCTTTCCGGGGTGCCACCGCCTGCATCACCGAATCCAGCGACCCGGTCCTTTTCAGATCGAACCATCTGTCCCCGAATTCTGTAAAGAGTTCCACCCGCCGCTCATGGCTGATGGCCAACAGCAATTCCGCCTGAGTAGCCGCTGGCGTGCCGGCCAGTCCAGCACGGGAACGCAGCTGGTTGAGGTCTGAGGCGGCCCCCATGAGATCACCCAGCCGCGTACGAGCCTCCGCCCTGATCAGGTACTGCTCGGCCAGGCGCATGATCATCAGATATTCTTTTGCCGGAAGAGAAAAAGGGACTTTGTATTTATAGGGGTAGTAATAACTGGCCGTGGTATCCGCCACGGGTACCTTCAACTGACCCACCCAGTCGCTCCGCCGCAGGTCTCCCAGTTCGAAGTCTTTTACCAGGAATTGACTCATGGCCACATTGTGTTGATAGTCGGGGGCCCTGCTCAGGATAAAAACGTCTGCAGCATAGGTATTGACCTGCCTGATCACCGGAAGTATCTGCCAGATCGCTTCAGGGCTATTGGCGAGAAAGACCTGGTTGAGATCGGTAAGCAGCGTATACTGCGCGCCGTCGGCGATGACCGAATCCGCCGCAGCCCGCGCGGCCACCCAATTCCCTGCATACAGATGCACCCGGGCAAGCAGGGCCATGGCCGCCCATTTATTAGCGCGCCCCCGGTCGTTGGTCGCCCTTCCCTTCCCGTCGAGATAGGCTGACCCCAATAGTCCCCGGGAAGCCTCCAGATCTTCGATGATCCGGGCATATACCGCTGTCCGTGGACTTCGGGTCAGTACGTTGTTGGTTCGGTAGTCGGTGGTAGTGGGAATGGGAATGTCCCCATACAGGTTGGTGGCATAGAACAACATGAACGCGCGCAGGAAGAAGGCTTCACCGATGGCCTGCCGGCGAAGAGGGCCTGCCGTGACGAGCTGCGCGGCTGACCGGCTATTGATCACCACATTACAGGCATAGATCTGTGTATAGAGGTAGCTCCAGAAATAGGTCTGCGCCGGCGAAAATTCATCGGCATAAATGGCCAGGAGATCTGGATCAGGATAGTCTTCCTCCAGCTCGTCTGCCGCCAGCCCCAATTCCAGGTACAGGCTGTTGGATCCATCGATCGGGCTGGGACCGGACATCGAATAATAGACGCCCGTGACGACGTCGAGGGTAGACGAATCGTTGCCCAAAACCTTACTATCCGGAAGCGCGCCCTGAGGGAAGTTGACCTGCAATGTCTTTTTACAGCTGCCAAGAGTCAGCGAAAAGAAAAAAAGTAAGATCGTAAAATGCATCGGCTTCATACACATATCGTTTATGGATCGATGGTTTAAAACCTGGCTTTTATGCCTCCCGCCACCAGCCGGAGAGGTGCAAGTTTGGTACCTGTCTCCGGGTCAAAATCCTTGTATGGGGTGACCGTAAACAGGTTCTGACCCATGATATAACAGATAAAATTGCTGATGTGCATCTTCCTGGTGATTGCCGGCGGGATCTGGTAGGCCAGATAGACATTCTTACACCGGATATAGGCCGCATTGGAATAGTTCAGATCACTGATCGTTGCAGAGCTATAGGCAGCACGCGGGCCGATGCCTTTGCCGTATCGCTGAACAGTCGCCGTTTCACCGGGGTAGCGCCAGCGCGCCTTCGCAGTGCGCTCAAGGACATTACGCCCTTCGGATCCCGGAGCCAGCTGAGTGACGAAGTCGGGGTTGTTGTTCACCTGCCACTTGAAAAAGAAAAGGACATCGAGGGTAAAGTTCTTATACTGAAGACTGTTGCCAAGACTTCCGTACACAGAAGGGTCCAGCCGGACAATACCAGTCAGGTTCCCTACGCCAAGAGGTTGCGTGGTATAGTTACCAGTACTGTCTATGAATCGATAGAGCCCCGTTTGCGGATCCACCCCGGCCGATCGGAAAGTGCGTACGGTATTGAGGGGGTAACCGATGGTCAGCAGACCCTGTTCGGCCGTTTGATCCAAATTGTCAAAGCGAATGAGCTTGTTCCGCGGTAGCGTCAGCGTCGCCGAGGTCGTCCATACACAACGGGGCCATTTGATATTTATGGTCTGCAAGGATAGTTCAAGGCCCTGGTTGCCGACGACCACCGGCAGGTTCTGGATGATGCCCGGCAATCCCGTGACAATTGACAGCTGGGTGCCCAGCAGCAGATTGGAAGTCCGGAACCGGTAGTAATTCACATTGAGCAGGAACCGGTCCTTTCCAAAACCCAGGTCGAAGCCTATCTCCATTTTCCTGGTCGACTCCCAGGAAATATCGGGGTCCGGGAGACCTACCGGCCGAAGTCCATAGGATCCCTGGTAAGTGTAAGTGGTGCTGTCAAATATCCCCTGGGAAAGAAAGCCCGGTATCTTGTCTTGACCGGTGCTGCCATAGCTGCCCCTAAGCTTGCCAAAACTCAGCCAGCGCGATCGTCGCTGAAAAAAAGGTTCGGCTGTAAAGATCCATACGCCAGCCAGTGAACCGAAGAAGTGGAATTGCCGGTCCGTGCCAAACCGGCTTGACCCATCATAACGACCATTGAAGCAGACTATATATTTATTTCTCAGGTTGTAATTGAGCCTCCCGAATAACGCGTTGTATTTATAGTCGTCTTGCCGGTCAGCAAGTGGCAATACGGTCTTTGCAGTACTGAGATCGGCCAGCGACGAATCACTGGGAAAACCCAGGCCAATAGAGCCGGCGGCCTTTTCCCAGCCATGCCGGTAACTGGCGCCTGCCAGCGCTGTCAACACCCCACTCCCTGCAGGCCGTACCAAACTGACTTGCGGCTCGACGGTCCAGCTCCGGTTGTCGTCATGAATGAAATACCCATACCTGAACGTGGAAGGATCTGCATAGGCAAAGATCGAGGGATCGACCGTTGTAGAGGGCGTCCCCTGGAATTCACGGCTATACAGTTCACTATAGCCAATATTGGCTTTCAGGTCGAGCCCCCGGGTGGCGTGAAAGGTTAGCAGGGCCGAACTGATCAGGGTATGGGAATGATTATTATACTGCACCGTCAGGGGGGCAAGCGGGTTGGTATACGTTTGATCCTGCCAGTTAAGACTGTGGTCGGGATTGTATGGAGCCGGCGCATCAGCCGCCGTCGTCGTCAAAGCAGCCACCTGTGCCGATTGAACGGTATTCACCCCGGATAGCCAGCTGCCGGTCAGCTGGATATCCAATTTTTTGTCCGGAGTGCTGCCATTGACATTTAGATGAATGGAACCCTTCTTGTCCCCGCCATCGCCCGGATATACGGTCGATTCATCGTGAAATCCCGCGCCGGCAAAATATTGAACGTTCTTATTCCCGCCCGTATACTGCGCCTGAAAATTGTTCGTGCGGACCATCTTTCCCATCAGCAGTCGTGACCAGTTGGTATACCGGGTGGTATCCCATTTTCCGTTGATATCGTAATCGGTGGCAGCGACTGCGGCGTTGTCGTTCTTCAAGGCTTCATGCCGCATGGACAGATAGGAGGAAAGCCCAAGGTAATGAGGGATCGTGGTCACCCCGCCACATCCAGAATATACATCAAGCGTGAATCGACTCGGCCCTGGCCTTCCTTTTTTGGTCGTGATCAGGATGATCCCATTAGCCCCCTGTGATCCGTAAATGGCTGTCGCATCGGCATCCTTTAAGACGTCAATGCTTTCGATATCATATGGATTGATCATGTTCATGACGCTTCCTCCGGCTAAATTGTCATTAAAAACCAGCAATTGTCCGTCAAGCCTCGGACTATACGGTATCCCGTCGATCACATACAAAGGGTCGCCCCTGCTTTCAAAAATACTGCTCTGTCCCCGCAATTGTACGTTGATACCGCCACCCGGCGCCCCAGTTAGCTGGGTGATCGACAGTCCCGGTACGAGTCCCTGGAGGGCAAGTACCGGATTGCTCACCGGTTGCCGGATAAGATCGGCGCCTTTGACAGTAGTGACATTACCGGTGTTATATCGGTTGCTGACCTTACCATAAGCAATGGTCTGCACTTCATCCAACTTTCCGTCGCCGGGCTCGAGCGGTACATAGATAAAGCCGATGTCCTTGTCGATCGTTATTTCCCGGGGACGGTACCCGACATAGGAAACGAGCAGTATCGCGTGCGGATCGATATTCTCGAGGGTGAAAGTACCATCACGCCCGGTTCTTACCCCCGTCTGCGAACCTTTGATCAGGATAGAAGCATCTGACAGCGGCTTAGCTTCGGCCGTCGTATCTACTACCAGCCCCACAATGCTGACATGGTTGTTCGCAGGCTTTTTAAGCGCCAGTCTTCGGATGCCGATGACCCTGTTCCGGATCTCATATGTAAACCCCTGAGGACGCAGGCACTGATCCAACACTTCTTCTACCGGTACATTTTTGACCTGGAGATCGACCTTTTTCGCCTGGTCGATATCTTCCTGGTTATAGACGAAGTCGTAGCCCGTTTGCGCTTTGATCATCTCCAACACCTTTTCCAGCGATAGTCCTTTCCCCGAAATGGTGACTTTTTGCGCGCAGGCGCCGGTACACACCAGGCCGGCGACCATCAGCGGGAAGAACACCTTCTTTTTCATGTTGACCTGCTGTTAGATTTGATGAACAGTTATTGAGTCGGGAAGGATAGGATCGTTTGTTCTATCGGGGACCGGATACGACCGTTATGTTCTTGTCTCTGACTATAAAATGGACATTCCCCGATATTTCCAATGCATCCAGCATCTGGGTGAATGTTTCCTTCCTGGTGATAACACCTGAATAAGAAGCCTTGCTTACCGGACCGTTATAATCGATGCTCACATCATACCAGCGGGCCAGTTGCCGCATGATCGGCTGGATCAATGCTTTTTTGAATCGGAATTCACCCCGGCGCCAGGCCAGAACTTCCTCCATTTTGGCTTTAACAACACTTAACGTGTCGCGTCCGTTCTTTGGGCCCACAGCTTGTTCACCGGGTCGAAGGACCTTCGTTTTCTCTCCCCGGCTTACCGCCACCGAGCCCTCTGCCAACGTAGCACGGACTATCGGTTCATCCGGATAGGCCATGACATCAAAGCTTGTCCCCAATACCCGGACATCCATGTCCGGCGCACTGACCGTAAATGGAGCCTTAGGATCCCGTTGTATCTCGAAATAGGCTTCACCTGTCAACTGCACGGTCCGGTCAGATCTGTTAAAGGCAACCGGGTATCTCAGAGTAGAAAGGTTGTTCAGCCAGACCTGACTGCCATCCGGTAATACGACATGGTATTCTCCTCCCTTTGCGGTAGCAAGGGTATTGTATCCTCCGTTCCCGCGGGTGGAATTATGGTCGTAGCTGATTGTCACGCTATCCAATTTTGCGATATGGAGATCCCCATCGGAGACAGTCCCCCCTATGGCGATATCCGCCAGGGACAGTTGGTGTCCATCAGAGAGAGTCAGCACGGCAAAAGAATTCATCCCTCCCTGGTGATCCGCCGTTGGGATATTGGACGGGCCTCTGCGGAAGTAAAAAAGGCCTCCAAGAGTGACAATAAGGAGTACAGCCGCGGCCGCGGCGATACGAGGCCAAAGTCTTATCAAAGAATGCTTTTTGGGCTGACGCTGCTGTTCCATCCGAAGACGTTCCAATACATCGGCTTCAATTCCCGGATAGTCCGGCTCACCCGGAATCTCGGGTTGATTTTGTGCTGCCAGGGTATACCAGCTCTCCAGCAACGCTTCCTCTTCCGGTGTCGCGGCCCCTGCCAGGTATTTTCTGATCAGCTCTTCTGCTTTTTCATTTCCCATTTGAGATGTTTGAACGCGTTCCCGATAATAAGTAAGCTGGTGCAGGACGTTTGTGTAATGCCCGAAGAAAAAAAAATTGAAATTCGCAGGCTAACAGAAAAAAAGGTCGAAAATGACCAGCAAGCGGGAGCGGAGGATTTTTAGGGCGTTGGACATTTGCTTTTTTACGGTATTGTCGGAAATATCCAGTTTTTCCGCAATCTCCCGGTAATTTAAATTGGCTTTCCTGCTCAGTTCGAACACCTCGCGCATCTTGGGAGGCAGCGCCGATATTTCTTTTTCTATCAGTTCCTCCATCTGCTTTTCTCTTACACGATATTCGCCGCTGTATTCGTTTTTTTTAATGAGTTCTTCCAGCGACGAGAGATAATTGCTCCTTACTTTTTTTCGGTCGATGAGGTTGAACACTTTGTAACGAACCAGGGCGTAGAGATAAGCGGAAAGCGTAGTCTGTAATTCGAGGGTGGGACCATCAAGCCAAAAAACCGAGAAGACATCCTGGACCAGGTCTTTCGCGTCTTCATCATTTTGGATCATTTTCCTGGCATGATTAAACAATAGCGCCGAATAACGATGATAGATCTCCTCGTACGCACTCCTTTGGCCTTCCTTGAACATGGCCAACAATTCAAAATCACTTAAGGTATTAGCAAAAATCAATTCGGGAGTGTATCCAAACGAATTTAGCTAAAAATGAGAAGATCGCCAAATGGAAGCGATGACGATATCTCATCACCAACCTCCCTCAATATCGCGAAATAAAAACGTTTTCATGTCTCTTATAATTCGCAAATAGCTGACATGTAAACCATTGCAGATGGCATGGAAATGGGTTTGCCAAATGGCCAAACCTTTCGCCAAACTACAGATCATAAACGACAAGAATGGAAACTCATCGCGAAACACCCACCGCCCCCAAGCAGCGGTTCCTACTCTCCCGAGCGGGAACATTTGTGATCGTTCCAACGAGCGAGATCGCATTTTTCTACGTCAGGAACGAGTGCACGATCGCCAGGTGCCTCAATGGAAAGGAATATTTTGTAAAATATTCGCTCGACTGCCTGCAGACAATGGTGCTTGCCAACCAGTTCGTTAGACTAAACAGACGTTACCTGGTCAATCTCCTGGCTGTAAAGGAGATTGAGCCCTATCCGGAACGCAGGCTGCTCGTAACACTCCACTTGCCCACGCCCGAACTTTTACTGGTATCAAAGGAAAAACGCACCGAATTTCTAGTCTGGCTGGATGGCGGTGATTAGACCGAAAAAAGCAATCGTCATTTTTCCACAAAAACAAAAATCGTCAGATGAAAGATCTATCGGAGATTATTGACGGCTGCTCCAGGCAGGAGCGGCAGTCTCAGCAACTCTTTTATGACCATTATCTTGGCCTTTGTATTTCAACCGCATTGCGATATGTCCGGTCGTTCGATAAGGCTAAAGACGTGACGCAACACGCCTTCCTGAATATGTTCCGGAATCTTGACCGCTTCGAAGTGATAGACAAGACGCACCTCGAACAGCTGGTTTGTCGATGGATCAAAAGGATCGTTACCAATTGCTCTATCGACTACCTGCGCAAAGAAAAATGCCGCTGCAGGAGCTTTGTCGTTGCCGAATTGACCAAAGATTACGCCGATGCGAACAGGTCTCCCGACGAAAAATTATTGCACCTGGAACTGGTCGCCCTGGTAAAACGCCTTCCCCCCGCTTATCAAAAGGTGTTCAACCTTTATGTCATCGAGGGATACTCCCATCACGACATTGCAAAAATGTTGAAGATCACGCGCAACACGTCAAAATCCAATTTGTCAAAAGCCAGGACCCATCTTCAAAAAATCCTCAAACAAATATGAAACTCCATACCAACCTTCGACCCGAATGTTCGTTCATTTTAAAACAACAAAAAATAAAACACATGAAACTGTACTATGCATTACCGGTAGTAATGTTATCGGTCGGACTTTCCTCATCCTGCAGCAAGGGCTCCGGATACTCCAGCCCCACTCCACCAGCTCAGTCCGGCCCTTCCGTCAAACTGTCGAGCAGCACCAACTTTGGAAATATCCTTACAGACAGCAATGGAAGGTCCCTGTATTTCTTCTTCAATGACGCCGGCTCGGGCTCCAGCTGCAGCGGCGGCTGCGCCATGATCTGGCCCATTTTCTACGTTCCCGGTCCGGTTCCTGGCTCCGGTCTTAACTCCTCAGACTTCGCCGTCATCACAAGGACCGACGGAACAAAGCAAACCACGTACAAAGGCTGGCCCCTTTACTATTATGCAGATGATTCCAAAGCCGGCGATGTCAATGGCGACAAAGTGAACAACCTCTGGGCCGTCGCCAAGGCCGACTACTCGGTGATGGTGGCAATGGGCCAGCTGGCCGGCCTCGACGGAGTGAATTATAACGACCAAAGTGTGGCGGGTACCGGTGTTTCCCAATACCTCACCGACCCTTACGGCAGGACACTCTACCTTTTCAGCAAGGACTCCGCCAATACGAACAAATTCACCAAATCCGATTTCAGCAATGATCCGATCTGGCCTATCGACCAGGCAAATTTGGTCGGAAGCATACCCAGCATCCTCGATAAATCCAAATTCGGCGTCATCAATGTCTATGGCAAATCCCAACTTACCTTCCAACGCCGGGCGCTTTACTACTTCGGCCAGGACAATTCGGTAAAGGGGGCCACCAAAGGGGTAAGTTTCCCCACACCAGGGGCAGCCATCTGGAAAGTGCTCAACAACACCACGCCCGCCCTGTAATCAGGCCCATCAAAATGAAAACCATGGCGATCAGCAGCGCTATTGTTCGCATGTATCGCGGTCACCCCTACTACGGGCATCCTTTTAGATGCACCCGGGTTATTAAAAAAAGGCCTCACCGGCCTTTTCTTTATTTGAGTGAACCTATGTGGATGGGTAGCAGATGTCTATTTACTCACCGTATGCACCGCATCCAGTACTACCTCCAGGACTTCTTTAGGCCGCGAGACCCAGACTTCCGTTAAGGCACGACGGAATAGCGCAAGTTTCGGGTTTTATTCCGCCTACACACGCTCTACTTTTGGACCATCAATTCACAATGCATTTTCAAACTAAAAACAAATTACGATGGCACAGCAACTCTCAAAAGAAGAGCAGAACAAAGAGATCGTCGGACGTTGGTTCACCTGGTTCTGGGGAAAAGATGTAGACCTCACTATCGTGGATGAGCTCGCAGCACCCGATATGCTGCTGAAGTACTCCCTGCACGATCCCCGTAAAGGCCACGACGACATCAAGTCTTTCATGACCGATTTTCGTGCGGCATTCCCCGACCTGAATTTCTGGGGCACAACAAACCTCATCGCAGAAGGCGACTATGTCGTCGGCCAATGGGAAGGCGGCGGCACCCACACCGGCTCCGCTTTCAACGACTTCCTGGCAGGCCCGCTACCCGCCGCAACCGGCCGCAAAATGCGCTTCACCGGCACCACAGTCCTCAAAGTAGTCGACGGCAAAATTGTGGAGGAGATCGGTCTCGACGATGGCGTTACCGCCTTGACCCAGCTGGGTCTGATCAAAAAAGCTTAACCCCGAAAGGCCGGCTTATCCCGGCCTTTCCTTTCCCCCACGGGACCCCAAACCAGCACGCCAACTAAAAAAATATTCACTTCGCCTCCCCAACGACGACGGTTTTCAATAATATCCCGGCACGCGGCTTGTATCACACAAAAGACGCATCGGCGCCATTCTTCGTAGGACCTGCAGGAAGCCCCGTACTCATTCCCGAGAAACAGTAACTTTGTGGTGCTGTATTTGAAAACTCTTCATCCAAAAACGTCCCGAATATGAGCCCGTGGCCAGAATTGAACTATCATCAGCTGAAGCCTACCATTGATACGATGCATTTGTGGACGCAGATAATAGGTAAGATCCGGCTCCGGCAAATGCCATGGATCAACCACTCCTGGCACGTGACCCTATACGTCAGCGCCACAGGTCTCACCACCGGAAGCATACCCTATGCGGATGGATTATTCCAGATCGATATCGACATCATCCGAAGCCGTTTAGTGATAAACACCAGTGAGGCGCAAACGGCGACAATCGACCTTTACCCCCGCTCGGTAGCGTCTTTCTATGATGAGTTGATGCAACAGCTTGAAAAGTTGAACATTCCCGTCACTATCTACGCAAAACCCAACGAGCTCCCGGATACAACCCCCTTCGGGGAAGATCACGCTCAGCGGGTCTATGATCCCAAACTGATGTTGAATTACTGGCAGGCGCTTATTCGGGCACATATCCTGTTCACCCGGTTTCGGGCGGGGTTCAACGGCAAAGTGAGCCCCGTCCATTTTTTCTGGGGTGGCTTCGACCTGGCTGTGACCAGGTTTTCCGGCAGAAAAGCGCCTTCGTACCCGTCTCACGTCCCGAATATTCCCGACGACGTAATGCAGGAAGCCTATTCCCATGAAGTCAGCAGTTGCGGCTTCTGGCCCGGCAGCGACGCCGTGCCGTATCCGGCGTTCTACTCCTATATTTACCCCATGCGCGAGGGCTTTGACAAACAGCCGATCAAGCCCCCCGGCGCCTTCTTCAACTACGATCTTGGAGAATACCTCCTCCCGTACCATTCCGTTCAGCAGGCCGCTGACCCCGACGCCCTGCTGCTGAGCTTTCTCGAATCCACCTTCGCCGCAGCTACTGCCGCGTGCCACTGGGAGCACGACTTCAAATGCGATCTGACCCGCTTTCAACACGATAGTTGATCCTGCACCGTTTACAACCCTATCTCCTGGCCCTCCCCGCCGCAATAAAATTCGCGATCACCTTCATCGTCTCCGTATCCCTCAGCTGGCTCCCGGTCTGGCTAATCAGAAAGAACCGGCATATCCGGAACTACCTGTAAAACTAAAGCTTCCCGTCTCGCTTATTCTCCAAGTATTTTCTTTATCCGCTCCAATTCGATCACGTCGATCTGGTCCTTCGAGCGGTTGACTGCCTTTTTATTGGCAATAAGTTGATTGATATGCGGAAAAGGGATTTTTACTCCATCGGTATCCGCAACGGATGCCGCCTCCAGACATTCGTCAAAACTATATCCCTCCAGCCCCTTCATATTAACAAGAATATCCATTCGCAGTCCATTATTTAGCTGAAAGTCCGTCCAGCCGGGGACAAACTGCATTGTCTCGAGCATATAGTAGTCTCCCATGCCACATTCGATAAAGGCCTCCCTTATCCTGTGTCTGTTCTCTGGGTATCCTCTATCCAGATATCAAGATCCCCTGTATATCGCTGGAAACCGTGGAGATTGGTAGCATATCCTCCCACCATAATATACCTCACCTGGCGCTTTTCCAAAGCTGCCCAGAACTTTAATATTTCCTCATCGAAAATATCCGTTCCTTATGCGAACGACGAAGGTTTCCCCGCAGTTCATCCATCGCTGCCTTCTCAAAGTCGTCAGCCTGATCAGTATTAAATGTATGCTTATCGCTTGACATCGTTTCGGGCATTATTGACCCAAATTTACCATTTTTTAGCCAAACTGCATACCCCCTACTCCGCCTTCAAACTCTCTACCGGATTCGTCCTCGCCCTGCTCAACGCCCGCCCTTCTCCACCCCCTCCCTAAAAAACCTCCGCTGCCCCAGCAATTGCCTGAGCAACGGCGATTCCGCCACATACCGCGAGACCCAGATCCTTTCATGATGCCAGGACATCCCGCTCGTACGTTGATTATCCAGGTTACGCCAAACGGCCAACAATTCAGTACGGCCCAGCAACTTCTTGCTCGTATCCGCCCGAAGACAATTGAGGTCAAATGTGACCCCCTGGGCATACCCCATTTCGATCGCCTGCTCACATCGATAGCGGAAAACAAAGGCGACCCCGGCTCCCAGTATCAGCACCAGGATAAGGCGGAAAACACTCCACCCTTTTCTCTTTACACATTTCCTGCGCAGATTATTCAGCACCAGCAACACAAGAACCGCCATCGTAAGAACAGTCAGCTGAAGATACCGGTACCGTTCACTATAGGCGTCATCCAGCCACTTCACCAGGCTGTTATAGTCTTCCTGAAACCTCGTCTTGTATTCCTGAATCCACTGGCTTCGCCGCGAATCGAGCTGTTCAAAGGTTATGGAGGTATCTTGTTGATAGCCCGCAAGTATCATCACATCCGTCTTCGGTTCATATTCGCGCAAAAACACCTCTTGGGTATACCTGATCTCCAGAGGGAATACACGCGGTGACGTAAGCACGTTCGACAGATTATTGAATATAGAAAGATAGATCAGCGCCAATATGCCCAGCAAAAAAGGCAGTTTCGTCCATAGCTGAAACTCCTCGAGGATCGCCTTCGTCCTTGTAAATCGGTCGCTCTTTATATATTCTTCCAGCTTCGCCTTTACCGGGTATCGGCCAAAGACAAAACCATACAACCCCCAAAAGATGAAATGAAAAAGAATAGGAATAGAGATGCTCCTCCAAAAATTCCCGATCTGATTAAAAAGGTCGTTGACATTCATATCTCCTGTTATTTCCGGCCCACGGCGGCCAGTACCAACAGCTAAAGAAATAAAATTCCGTCACGCAAACAACCGTTTTTTCACCCTTTAAGTCCATACAACTGAACACAAAATGCCCGGATTCGAACAGAATACAACCACCTTAAAACCCTAACTAATTGACTACTAATCAGTCCGCAACCCGGCACTTTTCTGGCTGTATCCACGGCATTACAACACTTCAGTCATGCTCCTGAACTATCTTCGGATCGCCCTCCGCAACCTGACCCGCAATAAGTTCTCCTCCGCCATCAATATCGGTGGTCTTGCCATCGGCATGGCAGTAGCCATCGGCATCGGCCTGTGGGTATTCGATGAGTTCTCCTATGACCGCTCCATTCCGGATCATGACCGCATCGCCGCCGTGATGCAAAACCAGGAGATCAGCGGTTCCGTCCAGACCTGGTGGGCTGAGTCCCGGCAGCTTGCGCCTGCGCTGCGAAAGGACTTCGGGAGCCGGTTCAGGCATGTTGTCACCGTATTCGGCCCCTCCCAGCAACCCCTCAGCGCAGGCGACACCCGGCTTAAAACTTCTGGCGCATACGTCGACCCTGAGATCACCGAAATGCTTAGTCTCCACATGGTCCGGGGCGACCGCAATGCCCTCTCAGACCAGTCCTCCATTATCCTGTCAGCATCGGTGGCAAACAACCTCTTTGGCTCCGGCGACCCCATTGGGAAGATCGTGAAAGTAAGCGTCAACGAACTCCACAAGGTGACGGGCGTCTACACCGACCTGCCCGGCAACTCTTCCTTTGCCGATTATGGCTTCATCATCCCCTTCGCTTTTAAGGAGAATACCGACTCCGGCATCGCCAAGCTGGGTTGGGGCAATAGCTGGTTCAAGACTTTTGTACAGCTCAACGATAAAAAAGACATGTCCGCCGTGTCTTTAGCGATAAGAGACCTCAAACTCCGTTATGCCGAAGGCGAAAGACGATCCAGGCCCAACCTCTTCCTCCATCCGCTCAATGACTGGCATTTGTATTCCTATTTTTCCAACGGCGTCAGCATTGGAGGGGCTATCCGGTATGTCCGTCTGTTCAGCATCATCGGCGCCTTCGTGCTCTTGCTGGCCTGTATTAACTTCATGAATTTAAGTACCGCCCGCTCGGAAAAAAGAGCCAAAGAAGTGGGCATCCGAAAAGCGATCGGCTCCTTACGCGGACAGCTGATCAGTCAGTTCTTCAGCGAATCCTTCTTCATTGTGCTCCTGTCCTATATATTGGCCATCGGCATTGTCGTCTTGTTGCTGCCGTTCTTCAGCGAAGTCGTGGGGAAGAAAATGACGGTCCCTTTTGCAAATCCCTGGTTCTGGGTGGCGGGTCTGTGTTTTGTCTTTATAACGGGCATCCTCGCCGGCAGCTATCCCGCTCTTTATCTCTCCTCTTTCCGGCCCGTAAAGGTGCTAAAAGGAAAGTTCCGTGTGGGCAAGCTGGCATTGGTGCCGCGCAGGGCCCTCGTCGTCCTGCAGTTCACCGTATCGGTCATCCTTATCATCGGCACGATCGCCGTCTTCCGCCAGATCCAATACATCAAGGACCGTCCGGTAGGCTATAGCCGGGATGGGCTCGTCACGGTCCCGATCCAATCCGGAGATGTCGATACGCACTTCGATGCGATCCGCACGGAATTGGAAAAAACAGGACTTGTAAACGAGATGGCCGGTTCCGCAGCTTCGCTTACCGATATCTATGCTACCAATAGTGGCTTTGAATGGACCGGGAAAGCCCCTTCGTTCCAGGACGAATTTGTCTCCAACTTCGTCTCTCCGGAATTCGGAAAGGTTGCGGGCTGGCAGATCATTCAGGGCCGCGACTTCTCACGCGAAATGCCCACGAATGACCATCCCATTATTATCAACGAGACCGCCGTGCGGTATATGAACCTGAAAAACCCCGTGGGCGAGGTCCTGACCCGGGATCATGGGAATGAACGGTACACCATTGTCGGTGTTGTAAAAGATATCATCATCGAATCGCCTTCCGAGCCTGTGCGACAGACCATCTTTTTCCTTAACAAACACTTCATCAATACGGTCAACATCCGCGTCCAGCCGCAGGCCAGCATGACCCGTGCCCTTGCCGCCATCAAAGCTGCTTTCAATAAATACGATCCCGGGGATATTTTCGAATATCAATTCGTAGACCAGGAATATGCAAAAAAATTCGGTGACGAAGAACGTATCGGCCGGCTGGCCGGGATCTTTACGACACTGGCTATTATCATCTCCTGTCTCGGACTGCTTGGGCTCTCTGCTTTTGTGGCAGAGCAACGCACCAGGGAAGTAGGCATCCGCAAGGTACTCGGGGCATCCGTCTTTACGCTCTGGCGTCTGCTGTCGCGGGAGTTCGTTGGACTCGTAGGTCTGTCCCTGCTCATTGGCGGACCGGCGGCGTCCTGGATCATGTACGGCTGGCTGAACAACTATCACTACCATGCCGGCCTTTCCTGGTGGACCTTTGCGGCGACTGCCGGAGGGGTCATCTCGATCACCCTGCTCACCGTTAGCTATCAGGCGATCCGGGCCGCACTTATTAATCCTGTAAAGAGTTTGCGATCGGAATGATAACCGGTCTTTCTTCAATTCCCGTTACTCGGCGCGAAGACTCTTCGTCGGATTGGTCAACGCCCCCCTCACCGCCTGCCACCCAACCGTCGCCACCGTGATCAGCAGGGCGATCATCCCTGCCTCCAAAAACACATCCACCCCGATGGTGATCCTGTACACATACTTCTGCAGCCATCCGTGCAGAATATACCATGCCACCGGCGAAGCCACCACGCAGCTCACGAGCACCAGGGCTACAAAATCTTTTGATAACAAATACCACAGCTGCCCCACCGAAGCGCCCAGCACCTTGCGGATACCGATCTCCCGAATACGCTGCTCCGCCATATAAGCCGCCAATCCGAACAGCCCCAGACAGGAAATAAAAATAGCCAGAGCCGCGAATATCCCAGCCAGCTTCCCGATCAGCTCCTCGAACCCAAACTTCTCCGCATAACGCATATCCGCAAAATGATAGATAAAAGGAAAGCTCGGGTTATACTTGTTAAAAATAGGAGCCAGCCTGGCCATCGCATCATGCACATCCGCAGACGGCGAAAGCCGGTAAAGGATATTACCAGCGTCCCCGGGCCTGTACGTAAAAAAGGTCGGCTCCGGCGGCGAATAAGGCGAGAGCATCAGCGCGTCCCTAACCACCCCGATCACTTTTATCCGATGTCCCTTGCGGAAGGTGATCACCTGTCCCAGGGGGTCTTTGAAACGCAGCCGCTTCACCGCCGCCTCATTCAAAATGACATTCGAGGTATCAGCCGCCAGGTTGCCGCTGAAATTCGTCCCGGCAAGAAATTTTATTCCCACCGTACCGAAATAATTCTCCACCACATCCACCGTCGCCATCGCCAGCGATTCATCGGGATACTTGCCGCTCCAGTTCTCAATATTCGACCAGTTCAATAAATTGTCCACAAAGGTAGACGCCCGGGTCACCTTGTCCACCAGTCCGCTCTTCAGCAGCTCGTCGCGCAGTGCGGGATAGTTCCTGTCCAGGTCATCGCTGCCATCGGTATACACAAGACGGTTGGCGTCATACCCGTTGGGGCGGCCCTTTGCAAACTGTATCTGGCGGTAGATCAACAGCGTGCTGATGATAAGGGCAACGCTACACGTAAACTGCAGCACGACCAGTATCTTACGTGGCCAGCTGGCCGAGCGCCCGATCCGAACCCCTTTCAGCACTTTCGCCGGCCTGAACGACGATAGATAGAACGCTGGCCTGGCACCTGCGAGCAGTGCCGTCCCCAGCACATAGCCCGCCATAACCATCCAGAACAAGCCAGAGCCCCACGGAATGCTCACCGCACAATTTGTAAGCGTATTAAAAGGCGGCAGCGCAGCCTCTACCAGCGTCAGCGCAAGTACCGCCGAAATAAGCGTGATGACCACCGACTCCACCAGGAACTGGATGATCAGGTCCCGCCTCAGCGACCCCACCACCTTGCGGACACCCACTTCCCTCGCCCGCTTCTCCGACCGGGCCGTCGACAGATTCATAAAGTTGACACAGGCGATCAGCAGCACCAGCACGCCGATAATGCTGAAAAGCCGGACATAATCGATAAAACCGCCGTCAGCCCGTCCATTCTTAAACTCGCTGTAAAGATGCCAGTCGGTCATCGGGTGCAGGAACAATTCCTCCCGCGAAGACTTCCACGACCCGGGATTATACTTCTTCACCACCGCGCTCATCCTGGCCTCGACCTCGGCAGCGCTCGCGCCCGGCTGCAACGCCACAAACGTCTGAAACGAATAGTTACTCCAGTTCGTCTGCGACCTTCTCACCCAGTCATTGACCTGGATGTCAAACGAAAACGGCAACACATAACCGATAGTAAAGGACGAATTAGGCGGAAGATCACGGATAACAGCGCCCACCACAAAATCCTGCTGATTGTCGACCCGCACCTTCTTCCCCATCGGGTCTTCAGCGCCAAACAATGCCCGGCCCGTCGATTCCGTCACCACGATCGAATAGGGCTCCTTCAGCGCCTTATTCGGATCACCGCGCAATACCGGGTATTGAAAGATGTGAAAGAAATCCTCCTCCGCCTCCGCTCCCGCGATATAGATCTTGTGCTCGCCCACCGTAAGCCCATGCGCGATCATCCAGTCGGTATGCGCCACATACCGGATACCCGGCACTTCCTTCCTCAACGCCTCAGCCAGCGGCAACACCGTCCCGTTGAACTGTGACGTCCCTCCATTGCGGATCTGACGCGTATGTACCTGCGCCACCTGCCGGTAGTCGGGCAGCTGCCGGTCATAGGAGTACTGGTATACCACCCACAGACCGATAAGAAGAGCGACCGCCATTCCGATGGCCAGTCCCATAATATTTACGACGCTATAGCTGCGGTTGCGTAGCAGATTTCGCCAGGCGGTGAGGAAGTAATTTCTAAACATACCTATTCCACCTTCAATAAAATGCCGGAATTCCAACCAATTAAAAATCAACCAACTACACATCTAATCACACTCCAAAATTGTACGATTTCGATACAGCAGTTGTTACATTTTGGTTACACTTTCCGTCAGTATTACCGCCGCAGATAGTTCACCAGGTCATTCAGGTCTTTTCCAGTCCCGTCAGGCATCACACCCAGCTTCTCCGGAGGCGCCTGGCCCCTGTTCACCCAGAACGTTTCATATCCGAATTGCTTCGCGCCCCAGGCGTCCCATCCCGCCGAAGCCACAAATAATATCTCCTCCGCGTCTACCCGAAGATTCTCCATTCCCATCTGGTATGTACGGCGGTCAGGCTTGTATCTTCTAACCGCGTCTGCGCTCAATAAATGTGAAAAATGCCCCCCAATCCCGCAGCGTTCCGTATTCCTTTGCAGCATCTCGTGCGTAAAGTTGGACAGGAACCCGAGACGATACCCCGAGTCGGTCAGCTCCTGCAATGCCGCCGGCACATCCGGCCAAACCCGCAAGCAGTAGTATTCCTCCATCAGCAGACTGCGCTCTTTCTCTCCCACGGCCAACCCTACCAGCTCCGAGGCATATACCAGCGCGTCAGCCGTTAGGGAAAAAAAATCCATCCAGCAGTCCGCAACAGTCCTCAGCCAGCTGTACTCGAACTGCCTGTTCCGCCAGGCATCCACCAGTATCCTGCCCTTGCCGGGATAGAGCCGCTCCGCCAGCGATACGATACCTCCCGGATCAAAAACGGGAAACGCGTCGAAAAGAATAGCTTTAACGCCGCCGCCGCCCCGACGACGGGGCCGCACCATGCTGAACAAGCCCGCGAGCGCCGATCCTCCGGCCATCCGCCCTCCGGCAGCTAGAAACATCCGTCTGTCCATTTCATCGATTTTGTGCACGCAAAATAGACTTTTCAATACTTCATTCAAATTCATATATTTGACGGGACCGTTCAATTTTATTGAAGTATGGAACACCTCAGTCTTGATGCACTAAGAACCTTCCTTTCGATCGTCGATCTCGACGGATTCAATAAAGCGGCGGAAAAGGTTCATCTCTCCCAGTCCGCCATCAGCATGCAAATGAAAAAATTGGAGGAGCAGACCGGCCACTCTTTATTCGAGCGAAAGGGACGACAACGTCAGCTGACCCACCACGGAGAGGTTCTGCTCGGCTATGCACGAAGAATGCTGCAGCTCAACGACGAGTTGCTGGAAAACCTAAAGGAAAGCAAACAAAAAGGTAAGATCCGCATCGGCATACAGGGAGACTTCGCCGGCTCGCCCCTGGCCGGAGCAATATATCGGTATGTCAGACATCACCCGGAATTGATGCTCGAGCTGAAGGTCGAACCTAGCGACACGCTCCAGGACATGCTCACCAGGCAAAAGCTCGACCTCATCGTCTATCTCGCGCGGGAGAAGAACAAGGCCTTCGACGCCGTCGCAATGGGTGTCCATCCCCTGGAATGGGTGCGCTCACCAACCTTCAGTCTTCAATTGCCCGTCCCGCTTGTCGTTCTCAGCCCCAACTGCAAGATCCGGCAGACCGTATCTGCCACGCTTACCGACGCCGATATTCCCTGGCGGATAGCTTTTGCAAGCTCCAGCCTGCCGGTCGCCTGGGGCGCGATCGCTGCCGGCATAGGTGTAGGCGCCCGCACCCGGATCGGCATGCCCCGCTCGCTGATGGTGATGCCTGCGTCGGCTGGTCTTCCACCCTTGCCTGCCGTCCGTGCCTGGCTCTGCACGTCATCGAAAGAGTGCTCAGGCATCATCCTTCGGCTAAAAGAATTTCTGTTCAACGAGACCAATAAGACCGGCTGGACCTGGCACTCAGCCACATAATGCTGTCACCCCCTACCCCGGCTCATCCGGCCGCACAAACGGTCTTATGATCAGCCTATTCCCCTTATCATACGTAAAATAATTCCATATCCAGTTGGTGAAGACCAGCAGCTTGCTCCGAAAACTCATCAGTCCCGTGATATGCACAAACAACCAGATATACCACGCGATTCTTCCCCCCAGACGGATATTGCCCCTCAGATCAGCCAGCGCCTTCCCCCTTCCCACCGTCGCCAGTGCTCCCTTGTCAAAAAATTTAAAAGGCGCCACAACCCTCCCCCGTACAACACCATTCAGATACTTCCCCACATAATGTCCCATCTGTATCGCAGGCTGCGCCTGCCCCGGTAGTCCCTGCGGCCACTTCTCCGACTTCTGCACCGAGATATCTCCCACTGCAAACACACCCTCAGCCCCGGTCACCCGGCAATACCCGTCCACGATATAGTGCGCCCTTTCGGTCCATTCCGGCTTCATCCCCTCCAGCACATTCCCCGTCACACCCGCCGACCAGACGACGTTGTAGCTCTCGATCATCTCCCCCGACTTAAGATGGATCGTCGTCCCGTCATACTTGTCGACAAAAGCGGACGTCTTCACGATAACCCCCAATTTCTCCAGGTACGACCGTGCCTTAACACTCGCCGTATGCGACATCGCGGCAAGCACCCGTTCGTTACTCTCTATCAAATAGATCTTCATCTGGCTGAGGTCCAGATGCGGATAGTCCTTACACAAAACATGCTTCCGTAGCTCGGCAATCGCGCCCGCCGTCTCCACGCCAGTCGGTCCACCCCCCACCAGCACAAACGTCAACAGCCTCGCCCTTTCCCCCGCATCCTGCGTCATATCAGCCCTCTCAAAAGCCTGCATCAGCTGGCTTCGAAAATTCAGCGCATCCGGTATCGACTTCAGCCCAAACGAATATTTGCGGATCATCTCATTCCCAAAAAAGTTCGATCGGCTCCCCGTCGCGATCACCAAATAGTCATACCCGATGCTCCCCGCATCAGTCGTCACCATCTTTCCCACAATATCCACCGCCCTCACCTCCAACGCCCGAAAATGAAAATCCTTCTTCCCCGCAAACTCCCTCCTCAACGGCGTCGCGATCGCATCCGGCTGCAACCCCGCCGTCGCCACCTGGTACAACAGCGGCCAAAAACTATTGTAGTTGCTCTTGTCAAACAACACCACCTGAAACAACCGGTCATCCAGCGCCTTAACCGCATTCGCGCCCCCAAAACCTCCCCCGATAACCACTACTCTCTTCTTCTCCGTGTCGGGTATATTGAGCCGCAGCTCGCTGACATTATCCATCTTCCAAATTTTCACTAAAGTTACTCCCTTTCCCCCTCCCCCATCATCTCACCACTCAATGCAACAACATAACCGATAGTATATACATCACAAATAACAAACCTACAAGAACGTCCCCCCATCCCCCACCGGCCTGTAATTAAATATCACCCTTATATGGGTCCCCTCATCGGTCTCGATACTAAAGCTCCCCCCGAGATCATCCGTCAATCCCTGCAGTAGCTCCATCCCCATCGACGCCCCCTTCCTCGCGTCAAAATCCGTCGGAAGACCCCGCCCATTGTCCGCAACGCTCAACAACAGCTGCGCATCGGAAATATGAACCAGCGAAATAGATATCTTCCCTTCCTCCGCCTTGGCAAATGCATACTTGATCGCATTCGTGATCGCCTCATTCAGGATCAGCCCCAGCGTGATCGCCGAAGCGTGATTCAGCTCAATATTCTCTATCTGCAGCGAGAATCTGATATTTTCCCTGATCGAATAGCTCTCCCGCAGATATTCTACCAGCTCATAGATATATTCGGGCATATGTATCGTTGACAGCGTCTCCGACTGATACAGCTTCTGGTGGATGATTGACATGGAGTGGATCCTGTTCTGGCTTTCCTTGATAGCAGACAAGGCTTCCTTGTTCTTCAGATAGCTCGACTGTATCTCCAGCAGACTCGCCACGACATGAAAATTATTCTTCACACGATGGTGTATCTCTTTGACCAGCCACTCTTTCTCCCTGACCACATGCTCCAGCGCCTCGTTCTTTTCCTTGATCTGCTCGTTTGTCCGTTGTTTATTCCTATAGCCAACGTATACCAATCCCGTGATGATCAGCATGACGACGATGCCGGCCAGAGTCACCTTCTTGATGGTATCCGACTGGCGTATGGTCGCCAGCTGCAATTTATCCTTCTGCACAAGCAGCTGCATATTCTTATCCTTGGCCTCCGTTTCGTACTGTATCTGCAATTCGATAAATTTATTCGTCTTCTGCAGACTATAGATACTGTCTTCGGCGAGCCGTACCAATTTGAATTCCTCCAGCGCCTTCAGATAATGCCCATCGCTCGAGTCGATCCTGTATTGTACAGAGTGGATCTTGCTCACGTTGAATATTAACCTGGGATTAGCATATTTCATCCCCTTCGCAAAGTACTTCTTCGTGAGATCGGGGCGACCGGCATCCATATAAAAATTGGCAAGATCGAGATAGGCCGAGAATAGTTTATCGTTCTCTTCGGGGTCATTTCGCAGGGAATCCATCACCGGCAGCATCAGAGTAAGGTATTTCCCGGCAAGCCTCGATTCACCCAGGTGCCAATAGGAATACCACAGCATATCATATACGTGAAATCGATTGTCCGCAGACACAGGCGGATAGTCCCGGATAGTGCTCAGGATGACGTCAAGCGCCTTCCGGGGATGCCCGAATTTCGAGACATTCAGCGCGACGTTGCAGATCTGGTGATACCACAGCCTTTTCACCTTATTGGCCGTCTCCATCCGGAGACTCCTGGTCAGCCATTCGAGCGCTTTGTCGTAATTGTCAAAACGGGCATAGATATTGGCCAGGTTCCCGTAGAACCAGCTGGAAAAGGCCAGATCATGGTTGGCCTCCATCACCTCGATAGCGGTCTTCGCATAGGAGAATACATTGACATAGTCGCCCGCCGTATAATAAAGATAGGAGAGAACATAATAATTATAGTGAATATGCCTGTATCCGATTGCTTGCTCCAGCTCCGTAACATGCAGCAGCTGTTTTCGAACAGTATCGTATTTCATCTGCACAAAATAGATCTCATAAATACGCGTCAGCATCTCGATCTCCCCCACTGTGTCCCTCAGCCGCCGCGACAATCCCAGCGCCTCATTCAGGTCCTTTTCCTTTTGGGGATCACCATAGCCTGCATTCGTCCCCCGGTTGGCCAGCGCCCTGAACAATAGCGCCGGGTCACCACCCTTCCTGACAAGCTCCACGGCTTCGGTAAAACACCCCTTACTCTTCGCCGGCTCATTACGCTGAAGATAGTATCGGCCAAGCACGGCCAATGCCGCATGCCGGAAATAAACATCGTTAGCCGTTTCCGCCTCCCGCCTCGCGGACAGCAGGAAAGGCAGTGCGCTGTCGAGATCAGCGGGACGGGTCCCGGACCTGAATAAATAATGACATCCCTGTATCAACGCCTTCTTTATTCCATTGTCGGGCCCCCTAAAAAAATCCTCATCATAATACAGCGAATAAGGCAGCTGTTCTCCTTCGCTTACCATAATAGCAGCGCTGTCCATATCCAGCTGCCCCTGCATCGAGAAGAATAAAAAAGAGGTCGTCAGCTTCTGCTGCAGGCGTTGTTTTGCAATCGAATACCCAAAAGAGGAGGGCTGACCAAAGGAAAGTGTTTCTATGGCAAGGTTAGCTGCGATAAACAAAAGGGGCAATAAAAGATACCTTGATTTCATTATTATGAATGCTGGTATTACTTCCTTTCAATCCCGAGCTTCTTGATCCTCGAGTTCAGCGTGCTCACGTTAATGGCGAGAATTTCAGCGGCGCCGCCCTTCCCGGCTATTTTCCAGTTGCAGCTTTCAAGCACGGCGAGTACATGATCCCGCTCGTTTTCCACGATGGTCTTAAACCCTTCCTTGCCGTTCTTGTCCGGGTGAAGAGCCTTTTTCGAGGCGGGTATTTCTACGGATTCGATGACGGAACCCCTCGTGAGCACGATATTTCGCTGGATCGTATTTTCCAGTTCTCTTATATTGCCCGGCCAGTCATACTGTGTCAGCATTTCGATGGCCTGTGGCGATAGCGAAGGAGGCTGCCGGCCTTCCTCCGAGGCGTATTTCTTCAAAAAATGATTGGCCAGCATCGGTATATCCTCTTTTCGTTCACGCAGCGACGGCAATAGCAGCGGAAAAACGTTGAGTCGGTAATAAAGATCGATCCTAAAACGTCCCGCGGCCACCTCTTCTTCAAGGTCCTTATTTGTAGCCGCCAGCACACGTACGCTGATCTTCTTGGGTTTACCCCCGATCGGCTCGATCTCTCTTTCCTGCAATACCCGCAGGAATTTGACCTGCAGCTCCAGCGGCAATTCGCCGATCTCGTCGAGGAAGATCGTTCCCCCGTCGGCCAGTTCGAACTTACCTTCCCGCTTATTCGCGGCTCCGGTAAAGGAACCCTTTTCATGGCCGAAAAGGTCTGATTCGATAAGGTTAGCGGGTAATGTGACGCAATTAACAACGACAAATGGCTTATTCCGCCGGGTAGAAACCTTGTGAATGGAATGAGCGATCACCTCCTTTCCTGTACCGCTTTCCCCCAGGATCAGAACGGAAGTGTCCGTGGGACCAACCATCTTCGCCTGTTCCAGCACATGGAAAAATTTCGGGCTCCTGCCGATCAGGTGACTAAATTCGTAGGGCAGCTTGACCGGCTCCGACCTTTCGGCAACCGCGGAATCTACTTTCTCCGGAGGCCTGTTCTTGTGCAGGAACAGTGCGACATCCAGCATGATCAGTACATCCTTGGCCCGAAAAGGTTTGACCATAAAGCCATACGGCTTGGTTGGCTTTGCCTCTTCTAATATTTGTCTGTTCGAATTGGCCGACAAATAAACAAAAGCCATATTTCTTTCGTTCAGTATCTTTCCGAGGTCTATGCCGGTACCTTCTCCCTGTAAGAAGATATCGACAAGTACCAGGTCGGGCTTCTCCTCTTCGATGATCGACAAGGCGCCGGCCACAGATCGGGCAATAGAACACGTTAGATATCCCGCGTTCGTCAGAATAACTTTGAGGCTCTTGGCCTCGATAAATTGATCTTCTACTATGAGAATTTTGGCTTTCAATGGAAGGGCGTTGCTTTAGTATTTGCTAATAAATTTACAACAGTTATATCTCTAAACCATAAAACATGGCCTTACTGCAAAGCAGTCACGAGTTCGTTCAATAATCTGCGATATATCGCTGTTTGATTCCCTTCCATAAAAATTAAAGTGCTCCAAATCAACTGTCTGCTATTCCGGCACGACCTTGGATGAGCTCGGAGTCGAATGGTCAGCTGTCTGTCGGAAACGAAGACGACGGGTGTCAGTTTGCCGAGGCGGTTGTAACGGGAGTGCGCTTTCCACCAGTTCGCGCACACGGATGTCCCCACGCCGGCGTAATTATCCTTACGAAAACCGGTCAACAACACGGCAAGCCGATAGACAGCAGACCAATTCTCTTTATAAAGTCTCCGCATTTTTTCACCTCCATGTCAGTCCCCACTTTTCGTCCCAAAATTTCCACGGCGCAACAGTTTGATTTTCCCCAACATCAACCTACAACGTATCAATAAATCCGCGTAAGCACGTGCTTATCAATGGGTCCGGATATTGCTCTGGTATCGGTAGGCTTTAAATAGGATATTGAGATTTAGCAACGGCCCAGATGTCAATCTGGGCTTCTTTTTATCCTTTAACGCCGATCCCTCTGCCTGTCCGGGATCCCCGACTCACGCCATTTCATCGACGAGCTCAACCGCTGTTAACCAACAGACAACAGACCCGGTACAAAAAATTGTCTTAATTTCGAAGAAAATAGATCAGTTTATGCCAACCGCTACTGCCATCCTCGCCGGCGGATGTTTCTGGGGAGTAGAAGAGCTTATCCGTCAGTTACCCGGCGTCACCAACACCACCGTCGGCTATACCGGTGGCGACGTGCCCAACGCGACCTACCGCAACCACGGCACACATGCCGAAGGGATCAAAATAGAGTTCGACCCCGAACGCCTCACCTATCGGAGGCTGCTCGAATTCTTCTTCCAGATACACGACCCCACCACCCTCAACCGCCAGGGCAACGACAGGGGAACATCCTACCGTTCGGCCATCTTCTACGGCGACGAAGACCAAAAAGAAACAGCGCTCAACCTCATCCGTGAGCTGAACGCTTCCCACATATGGCCGTCACCGATAGTCACCGAAGTCGTGCCTGCCTCAGCCTTCTGGGATGCAGAAAAAGAACACCAGGACTACCTGCAGAAGAACCCCCACGGCTACACCTGCCACTACGTTCGTCCCGACTGGAAGGTCACGACCCCCGATCAGAGCGCCACGGCTTAATACCCAGCGCCGGCCCCGGACTTCTCCAACCTTGTTCAGCTGGTCTCTCTCCTGCCGGGATTGATCGGGCTATTCGCGTCCCATCAAACGGGCGATTTTATTTTCCGTTGGTGTATTAACATACTATCTTTGTAACACTTCACATTTACTTTCTACCCTCAAATGGTCGGAAAAGCCTTTCGCACCGGATAATTCTCTGGTGCCTACGAGCTATTGCCTAACAGTTAACGAGGGGGGTATGATCAGGCCGAAATACGACACGCTGTGGAAAGGTGTGTTGGAGGAAGTAATGAAAGATCTACTGCTTTTTGTAGATCCGAACGTCGAAAAAGAGCTGGACCTGGAACGAGGCTTTCAATTCCTTGACAAGGAGCTGACAGAATTATGCCCCGAACCGGAAAAGCCCGCTCATACCAGGGTGGTCGACAAGTTGGTGAAGGTATTCCTTCGCAACGGGTCTGAACGCTGGATGCTACTGCATATAGAAGTTCAGGGAAAGAGCAGCAAGGAATTCCCCCTACGAATGTTTGAATATTTCGCGCGGCTCTTCATTAAATACCGGCAGCCTGTCGCAGCGATTGCTGTTTTAACCGGAAAGGTCAGCAACAAGAGGCAGGGGGTTTTCGAAGAACGTTATCTGTGGTCCCATACTCTTTACGAGTACAAGACTATGTGCATAGCAGATTATTCAGACGAAGAATTACTCGCCAGCATGAATCCCTTTGCGGCTGTGGTCATGGTGGCTAAGCAGGTACTCTTGAATGCGAAAGGGACCGAAAAAGAACGGGATAATATCTTGTTTGAGCAAAAGATATCGATGGTCAAATTATTGAAAGAAAGAATGGCGGTATTCGGAGAGAAAAAGACCAGGGCGATAATGGTTTTTTTGAACAATTATGTGGTGTTTAATACATCAGAAATAAATCGTAAATTCACAACACGAACAGATGAAATATTTCAGATAAAGAATACTATGGGAATTTTTGAACAATTAGCCGAGATCAAGCACCAGGAAGGTCTTCAGCAAGGTGTCCAGCAGGGTATCCGGGAAGGGCTCGAGCAGGCCGTCAAATCCATGCTATCCAACACGAAGTTCTCTCCCAAAGAGATCGCCGAAATGGTCGGCGTCCCCCTTTCCATGGTGCGGAAGTTAAAATCCGAATTGACCAAAAAATAATCAACACTCCTTCAACCCCAACGGTATCTGCACCGCCAGTCCCCCGTCCGAGGTTTCCTTATACTTACTATTCATATCCTGGGCCGTATTCCACATCGTGCTGATCACAGCATCCAGCGACACCTTCGCAAAATCCGGCGTACTCTGCAATGCCAGCTGCGAGGCCGTGATCGCCTTGATCGCCCCCATCGTATTCCGTTCGATACACGGTATCTGCACCAACCCCCCGATAGGATCACAGGTTAGTCCCAGGTGATGCTCCATGGCAATCTCCGCCGCCATCATCGCCTGCCGCTGCGAGCCACCCACGCACTCGGTCAGCGCCGCCGCCGCCATGGCCGACGAAACACCGATCTCCGCCTGACATCCACCCATAGCCGCAGAAATGGTAGCCCCTTTCTTAAAGATGCTGCCGATCTCAGAAGCCGTCAGCACGAACTGCATTATCTTGTCATTGTTAAATCCATCGCAAAAAGCGACATAGTACAGCAGCACCGCCGGTATCACCCCCGCCGCCCCATTGGTAGGCGCCGTCACCACCCGCCCAAACGAGGCATTCTCCTCGTTGACCGCCAGCGCAAAACAGCTCACCCAGTCAAGCGTATACTTAAAACCGTTTCCACCCTGCCGGATCGCCTCCACCCAGCCCTCGAAATTCTCATACTTCCGTCCCCCGATCAGTCGGTGATTGAGCGCCGCAGCACGACGCTTGACATTAAGACCGCCGGGCAGCATCCCCTCGGCATGACAGCCGCGATAGATACACTCCCGCATCGTCTCCCATATCTTCATCACCCCGCTGCGCGTCTGGGCCTCCGGACGCCAGGCCGCCTCATTCTCCATTACCACTTCGCTGATGCTCATCCCCGTCTTGCGGCACCAGTGCAAGAGGTCGTTATTCGTGTCGATGGGGAATGGCAGCTGTACCGCAGTATCCGACGACGGCTCCTCCCCCTCTTTCCGGACAAATCCACCTCCGATCGAGTACCAGGTCTCCGCCAGTTGGCGACCATCCCCCCATTGCGCGAGAAAAGTCAGCGCATTCGGATGATAAGGCAGCGTCTCTGCATATAAGAACTCAATATCTTTCTCCGGATCAAACCGCACGGCCACCCCGGGGGCCCCTCCCCCGACAGCCACACCTTCACCCCGGCCGCCGGCCCTGATCACAATCTCCTTCCCCACACTGATCCCCTCGATGGTCGTCCCGATCATCCCCACGTCAAACGTCACAGGATCCTCCCCCATCAACCCCAGCTGAACGGCAATATCCGTCCCGTGGCCCTTCCCCGTCTTGGCCAGCGAACCATACAAGAGTACCCTGACGGAGACAAGCCCCCGCAGCCCAAACTGCTTCGCTATAGAATCAACGAACCGCTGCGCCGCGCGCCACGGCCCCAGGGTATGCGAGCTCGACGGCCCGACCCCGATCTTGAACATATCAAATACGGAAATGCTTTCGTGTGGCAATGACAATGATTTTCAACAAAGATACAAACAAGGCCCATTCTCAGCGAGTTACTTGTATTTCGTGGGACATCATCTTATCACCCGCGGCGTTCATCCTCCCAAAATCAGGGCGTCCGTCCCTCCAGGTCCCCGGCTCCCGTCCCTCCATAACAAGGATACGTCCATTTGTAAGAAGTAGCCCAACATTGTATTATTGAAATTCAAAGCAATAAGTAATTTTGCAGTAACAACCTGCTGTTCCTTCGCGGCCCAAATTACAAAGGCTCCCTTAAAAAACAACCTTCTTTCCAACCAGACAACACCTTTCAATGGTCGAGGCATGCCCGACGTGAACTAAGCCTTCACTCCGGCAAAGTTGACCTATTATACTAAACTTCTAAAAAAGAGGAGGTATACATGTATGGCTAACCCCATTTGCAGCCATTGCGGTTGCGCCATGAGAAAGATCCGTCCCACCATTATCATCGTCAACCTTGAGGTAATTATAATAGACCCCTCAAACGATGAAAAGGTCTGGATTTGTCAAAACCCCAACTGCCGGGGCGCCAATGGCTGATCCCTGGCTGTATATCCGGGGCCGGTACAACACGCCGGCTTCCGGACTATACAATAGTCAATACAAATATAGCCGAATAAGGCCACATTAAGTACAATTATTGTATTTAATTTTGGGATCATTACACTTTATTGTATAATAATATGAAATAAATGATATTTTAATGCCTAAGAGCGCGTCAGAGGAAAGAATAGGTATATTCCAGGAAGACCTCGATCTATTAAAAAAAATATACAAAAATTGGCAAATTGCCAGGGCGTTAGAGATCGATCCAACTAACTTGAGTAGCTACCGCTCGGGGAAAAAACCGCCAGGCAACGCCTTCCTCGATAAATTTTATAAGACCTTTGGTGGCGAAATAGAAGAAATGAAAAAAAAGAAACCTTACAAACCAGGCGAAGAAGGGCCAGTGACCAATGAACCTGCCGTCGTTAGACATATTGTCCCGGCCGACCAGGATGATCATATCCTTACCTTAAAGAAACAAACCACCCACCTCCAAAAGAGCTACGACCGCCTCGAAGAAGACCTCCGCATCGCGCTCGAAAACGAAAACCTGCACGCAAAGAATTACGAGAAGCTAATTAGCAATAACGACAGGCTGATCACCAGCAACGAGACCCTGACCGCTACCAATAACAACCTCGTAAACCTCTACATAACAGTCTTCCAACAAAACATGCCAGGCATCACCTCACCAACCCCAACAAATCCCGGATAAAACCTCCCCAAACACAAAAAAGCCTCCGGCCCAAACAACGAACCGAAAGCTTCACACTAACCACAGCCGTCCTCAGCGCTCAGCCATCTCCAACCTCAGCGACTCCGAGTTAATACAATACCTCAACCCACTAGGCGCCGGCCCATCCGGGAACACATGCCCCAAATGCGCATCACAAACACTACACTCCACCTCCACCCGCACCATCCCAAATGACTCATCCTTCGAATACTTGATCACATTCTCCTTCACCGGCTGCGTAAAACTCGGCCAGCCCGTCTTCGAATCGAACTTTATCGTAGAATCGAACAGCTCCGTATCACAACAGATACAATTGTATTTCCCCGGGTCATAACGACTGCAAAGCTCACCACTAAATCTCGCCTCCGTCCCCTTCTTCCTCGTGATCCGATACTGCTCAGGCGTCAGAATAGCCTTCCATTCGGCATCCGTCTTCTCCACTCTCCGGTCGGGCGCAAGATTCCCCTTATTGGCAAAATTGAGAACATCATTCCAGTTGATCATAATCCCGTATTTGATTCCTTAAATTTACGACAAACCCTCCTTACTCCATTCTTAAACTATCCACCGGATTAGCTCGGCGCTCCCGAATTCTTCCACCCTTCCCTTCAGATACAATGCAGTAGATCCTGTTCCGGTCCGGCTGGAATTTATCAAAACCATAATCGTACGCAACCAGCACGAAAATCACCAGCGCAGCGCTGATGCCGATCGATAAGCCAGGTACATTAATGCAAGTGGTGACGTTGTTCTTCCGAAAGGCCCTCACCGCAGTCTTGAAGTAGTTTTTGATCATAACAATTCGATACCAATAAAATGCCATTTGTATAAAAAACTAATAACCACAAATTTACTGCCGCATACTTACAGGTAAGTGCACGATTTTGATACGAAGGATGTTCGATTTGATCGGAAATTCCCTTAGTTTTACAACCGAAAGGCTCTGCTAAAATTATATCCTCTTCTCTGTCCACCCCAATATTCTCCTTGAATTCCTGATTTCGTTTCATTTATTCATTGTCAAATTTTCTTTATGAGAAAAAGTTTAGCCGTAAACCTTTTGCCAGCCTGTCTATTAGCCCTTTTCCTGACAACCGCCTGCGAAAAAGCCCGAATCAACGATCCCCTTCCGCCCTGCCAGATAACGAGGATCATCATCCCAAGCAGTCTCCTCGTTGCCGCCAACCGCGTCGAACAACGCGCCTACATCCCGAAGCGCATCGCAAGCAGACCACAGCACACTGCCGCCTTCATTCCCGCAGGCGTCGCCGACACGATCGACTTCACCTACAACAAGTACAACAATCCCGTCACCATGAAGCACAAGAGAGATATCGGCGAGAACGCACTGTTCCGGTATGACCGCTCGAACCGCCTCTCCGAATATATCAACATCTTCTCCAACGGCGCCGGCGACTACTGGCACCGATATACCTACGACAAGGTAAAAACCTACCGGGTCATCGCCGACACCGCCTTCCGCGACTTCGTCAGCGACAACGGAAAGCTCGTCGACTACAACGACATCGACCTGACCACCTTCAAATACGACTCGTACGACAGGGTCATCCAATCCACCGAATACGTCAACGGTGAGACCATCGTCAGGAACTTCTCCTACGACGCCAGCGGAAACCGCCAGTACTCCGGCGCGATCTATGACATGAAGCCGAACATCCACCTCACCAACAGCATCTGGATGTTCATCGACCGCGAATACAGCATACACAACCCCATCGACAACGAATCCTACACCTACAACCCCACCGGATACCCGACAACGATCAACAACGCATCCTTCGTTGTCCCCGGCTTTGCCTTCATCATCATCGGTTACCCCTTCGCCATCACCAGGGCCAGGTTCGACTACTCCTGCTCGATCGGCGGCAGCGACGAGGACAGCCAGGGCAACCAGGACAATCAGGGTAACCAAAATCAAAATAATCAATAAAAAAAATGCCTCCGCGGACCGATCATCGATGTCCTGCGGAGGCATACCTTCATAGGCTCCAGCGTATGCCCTACTTCGTGAGAGGAAACCAACCTCACCAGCGTCCCCACCAGCGAAGGTAACATAGCACAATAGCCAGACCCGGAACCACGATCACACCCAGCCCCAGCCACTTCGCCAGCACACCTCCGATCAGACAGCCGGCAAAGAAACCGCCGATAATAATTCGCTGTCCCCGGATATCTGCCCTCACCCCTTCATCCACCTTCCCTTTCTCCCTTATCAGCCTGCCAAGACCCAGCGCCGCGATCGTCACATTCCCCGTCATCATCGTAGTCGGACCGTACGTATCCTTGGCAAACAACTTTCCGTACGCATTCTGCAACCCCATTCCAACGACCGTCGTCAGAACGACACCAAAGACCACGATCCCCCGGTTCCCCACCACGGGCAGAGTGATCGCAACCACTCCCGCCAGCAGCAGAACAATACCCTCCACCAATAAAATGCTTCGCTTGTACTCTGCCCGCTCCACTATCCAGCCACCAACGATCACGGCCGCGACAAAAACAGGGAATGTCAGCAACCTCGCCCACACAGCCCCATCCCTGCTCACCGTAGCCAGTTGCGCCGCAAAGACGATAAAGTTTCCCGTAACATGCGCCGAGAAGATCGACCGGCCGGCCACAAATGTCGCCGTATCGCAAAAACCGGCCACCAGCGCCAGCAATCCACTCATCCATCCGATATTCGGGCGGTACCCTGCATTCTCCATACTGATCTATTTACTATACCTGTTCCTGTATTCGATCGGCGACATCCCCGTCACCTTCCTGAACATATCCCTAAAGGTCTTGGTATCGGAATACCCCACCTCATACATCGCTTCATTGATGGTCTTCCGGGTAGTCTCGAACATCTTCTTCGCCACCTCGATCTTCACCCGCTGTACATACTCCGCCGGCGTATTCCCCGTGGCCTTTATAAATCTTCTGTCGAAATTCCTCCTGCTGACTGCAAACTGTGACGACAGGTCCTCCACCGACACCCGCTCTCCTACTTTGCTCTCGATAAAGGTCTGCGCCCGCTTGACCATCTCGTCATCGTGCAGCTTCTGCCCCGAGAAGATCGCAAACGCCGACTGACTCTGCCGGTCTATCTCCACCTGGAAGATCTTCGAGCAGTAGATCGCCGTCTGCCGGTCAAAATATTTCTCCACCAGGTAGATCAGCAGGTTTAAAAAAGAATAGGCCCCGCCGTTAGTGTATATCCCGTTCTCGTCGGTGATTAATTTCTCGCGCTGTAAGTTCACATTAGGGAATTGATTCCTGAACACATCTGCCGCAGACCAGTGCGTAGAGCAGTTCCTACCGTCCAGCAACCCCTCCGACGCCAGCATGAACGTCCCCGTACACATCGAAGCCAGCTCCGCGCCTTCCTTATATTGCTGCTTCACCCATTCCGCCAGAAGCTTATTACTCTTCATCGCCTTCTGATAGCTCTGCACCAGGGAAGGGATGATAATAAGGTCCGTCTTGTCGATGGCTGAAATATGGGTATGCGGCTTTACCGTTAGTAACCCATTGTCAAAATTGGCTTTCTTCGATACGCCAGCCAGCTCGATGGTGTACATTTCCCTTTTTCCCGATCTCATCCAATACCGGTTGGCTGCGACGAGTATCTCGTAGGCGCCGACGATACAGGCCACCGTGCTCAGCGTGGTCTGTCCGTCAGGCACTATAATGGTGAGGTGTTTCATAGGATGAAGATAGTAATTTTTAGTGTCCAAAAACGCACTATAGATTGTCTAATTACCCCATCACACAGGCCATATTTAGACAATAGCTTTGTGACATGAAAAGACTACAAAACAAGATCGCCGTCATCTATGGCAACGGCGCAATCGGCGGCGCAGTCGCCAAAGCCTTCGCAAAAGAAGGCGCAGAGATATTCCTCGCAGGCCGCACACCTGCAAAGCTGGAAAAGATCCAAGACGAGATCATCTCGGGCGGCGGCACCATCGAAACAGCCGTCCTCGACGCGCTCGACAGCAAGGCCGTAGAACGCCATATAAGCAACATCACCAACGACACCGGCCGCATCGACATTGCCTTCAACACCATCGGCATGCCCCAGGCAGGCATCCAGGGCATTCCCCTGGCAAACCTCTCGGAAGAGAGCTTCCTCCACCCGATCAATACCTACATGAAGGCGCACTTCATCACCGCAAAAGCCGCAACAAAACACATAATCCAACAAAAAGGCGGAGGCGTCATCCTCATGCACACGCCCAACGCCAGCCACATCAGCCCCCCATTCGTCGGCGGCATGGTCCCCGCCTGGTCCGCCATCGAAGCGCTCTGCCGTTCCCTTTCGGTAGAATACGGCCAGCAGGGCCTCCGCTCGGTCTGTCTCCTCACCACCGGCATACCCGAAACTCCCCTCATCGACGAGGTCTGGGAGATCCACGGCAAAGCCCACGGCATCACCTTCGAACAATTCCACGAAGTGATGACAGGCGCAACCCATCGCAAACGCCTCACCACCCTCAACGAACTCGCAGCCGCCGCCATCTTCGCCGCCTCCGACGAAGGCAGCGCCCTCACCGGTACAACCTTTAACCTCACCGCAGGCATGATCATCTGATCCCCCACCACCGAACAAAAGCCGGCCACCTGTACATTACCGCACAGACCCGGCTTTATGTCTCTTGTCTACGTAATCCGGCCACACTACTTTTACGCATGACAAAGACACAGCTATTCCTCCGCATCCTCCTGCCTCTACACCTGGTCGGATTGATACTAATGGCCGGAACCACCCTATTCGATTATTACTGTTTCAAAACAGCACACTTCTTACACCTCGCATCAAAATTTGGTCTCATCATCCGCACCGGCGCCATCACCCTCATCCTCACCGGCATCGCTATGCTGACAATCGCAAAAGACAGCTGGTCCCAACCCCTCTTCAAGCTCAAGCTCGCCCTCACCATCATCGTCTTCCTCCACGGCATGCTCATCGGCAGCCGCCGCGTCCACCTCAACCGCTTCTACCCCATCCAGCTCACCCTATTTTTTATAATTATCCTTGTTAGCATCAACATCCCCCATCACCCGAACCGGTCCTAACAGGCCCGACGACATACAGGGACTATCCGGCCTGTACGGATTCACATTCATCCAGGTGGTTCTCTCCTTCTCCGGCAGCCGGCTATCCCCTATCAACCGATTCACCCACGTATTCACGACCTCAACCTCCACTACATTCACACCCTTCTTAACCGCCGAAGAAATATCCACCCTGTATGGCGGCGTCCACGCCCCACCCACATACAATCCATTCACCCGCACTTTCGCCATCACGCCCACCATCCCCAGGTCGAGATACAACGGCCGGCCAACCACCGCATCCAACCGCAACTTCCCCGCATATACCGCCTTCCCCGAATAATACTTGATCGCCTCATCCTTACTCGCCGCCCAATCCGCCAACGAATCAAAAACCACCGCCCCACCCGCAATACCATCAAACTTCACCGTCCACGGCCCCTTCATCTCCGCAACAACACGCATCTCCGGAAAATTCTCCCTCCCCAAACCAACCACACTCCCCTTCCTAAAAACTACAAAACAGCTTCCATTCCTCTCGAGTCGCAGCGGCACCCGCGTCATCCCACCAACTCTCGTAAATTCCGGCAACGCCCGCACCGTCCCCAACAACGGATCCCACAGCTCCGGCAACCCATCCTTCACCCGAAAACTCGGCGTAACGGCAATCTCCCGCCCAGTCTGATTGCTGATAAAATAAATTTCCTCCCTCCCTGTAGTCCGATGAATAAACAACACACTATCACCCGAAACCTGAAAATCCGGCGCAACACCCAACCGCTTCAACAATCCCTCCAGGTCATCCCCCGTCACTACCCTGTTCTTCCACATTTCCCCGGCGACGAGACGAACCACACTATCCGCAACACCATAATCTTCCATACTGGGCGAACGCTCAGGCGCAGGCCCCATCAGCACCCCACCCATCTTAACAAGCTCATACAACCGTTTCAACACCGGGGGCCGCATCGTCTTCAGCTTCGGCAACACCAGTACTTTATATGACAACCCATCCGGCAACGTCCAACGCCCGTCACGAACAGTCAACCTCTTCCCGATCACCTCTGCATTGATATAGTCGTAAGAATACCCCTTCGGCAATTCAGGATCACGCACACCCGTCATCTTCGGCGCGTCCTCCCCGATGAAATAGGCGACATCTGCCACATATCTCCCCTGCCTCAATAGATAATTGCAGCGCTTCAAATAACCCGTCAACACATCCAGCTGGTCAAACCAGACATTATGTCTATTGAATTCGGTTCCAAACCACGCATTGATGCCCGGCAACCGTTCGTCCGGCTGCGAGATAAAAACATGCAACAAAGAATTATTGACCCCCTCGCAGAAGAACCGGTCCCCGCGAGCCTTCAACAACGCCGGGTACCGCCCATACGCATTCCCTCCCGCCGTAAACGATTCCGCAGACACCTTATTCTTCCCATAGATATGCGCACTCGACGAAGCGCTCCTGTTCTCGATATCCCCCAGATCACCTTCAGCCCAGAACTCTCCACCCACCTCATCCGACTGCCCCCCATATTGCAGGAACTCCGCCGGGAAACCCCAGTGCCCATAGTTCTCCAGCCAGGTCGTAAGACCATGCCGATGACTCGCCTCCCGCAGTCCACCCACATAGTCATAAGCCACCCTGTCCGCAACAAATCGTCGAAGGTCCCACAGGAACCGGTCGCTCCGATCCTCACTACCCACAACACGTCCCGTCAGCACAGGGATATAGGGGGTCGGATCATAGCCATAACGGTGCCTGAACGAATCGATCATCCCATCCGTCCAGTTCAGTCCACCCACCTCATAGCTATCTTCTACAACCACCTTAAAAGACCGGCGATCTTCTTCCGGTATCCGCCTCAGCACCTCTCCTATAAATGCGTCAAAATTGGCAAACACCCGCTGCTTATTCATCTTATCTCCCTGCAACCCCGTCCCCTCCGGCGCCGCCGGACTATTCACCACTCCCGTCGGCAACATCCCCGTCCGCGATATCACCCAGTCGCCCGCCGGAACCTCCCACCGCAATTCGCCCTGAGCATCCATATGAGATGAAATATCCACTACCCGACGCGGATCAATAACCAGCGAATTATCGTCCACCGCCGCCTGCACCGGCCACTGATACGCCGACCAGAAAGGATGCGGCGTCGGATGCATCTTGCCACCACTCTTTTCTACATACTGTGCCACCACCGGCTCCCCCGAAAGCTTCAGCGAGGCGATCCCGCTGCCGGGCGTCCAGTGATAAAATACCACACGGAACCCGTGCCCTCTCACCGCCGGCATCGACACCGCCAGTGGCCCGTACGGATTGAAACCCACATTCAGCGCATCATTGCTCCTGTCCATCACGAACTCTGCCACCTTCCGATAGCCACCACCAACCTCCAACACTTCAACAACACCCTCCACCCGCATCGCCCGACGCTCCGGCGCCAGCACAAGACTCCTGACCGTATACGCCGAATCCACGGGAACGGGCACCTCAACCACCGCAGAGTCCCCCGCCCCCAAATGCACATCCCTTACCGTCAACCCATCCCCACGCGACCCGGGAAACACGAGCACGCGAACATCCTGCATACTATCACCTGCCGCAGGCAGCACCGCACGAAAAACCGCGGGCCCATGCACTACCGTATCGCGGGCAGCGATATACCGCATCGCCCCATCTCTCTTTACCCACGGCCCTCCAATCCCGCTCCACCCCGGGCTGTCGAACATCCCAATATCGATATGCAGCCGAGTTGCCGTCTTCAGGGCCACATGCAAAATATCCCACCATTCCGGCGTGAACAGCCGCACCGCGCCATCAGGCGTTCCCCCCACCGTCACATTGCCGATAAACGCTCGATTGATCCCCGCCCTCTCCATCGCCTCCAGGTCCTTCACAACTCCCTCCCGCGAAATATTCCCCGATATCCAATACCAGTAGACGCTCGTCTGTATCGAGTCCGGAGGCGACAAAAATCCATCACGCATATTCTGCCCCCGTGTCACAGGCATCAACAAAATCAGCGCCAGCAGCGCTGCAAAGCATCGTTTGACTATCATTTCCCAATTTACACGCCCGGCCCCTTCTTTTCATCCTGTACCGTCATGGCCATTCCCCCCTCCCTCCGTATATTGCAGTAAGCAACAACTTTATGTTCGACCACCTTTCCAAAAAATTCCCCCACCTGGCCGAAAGGCTCGGCCAATACGCCGCCTTATACGAACAGCTGGAAGTCCCCGCCAGAACAATTCTTCTCAACGAAGGCCAGATATCGCGAAAAGCATTTCATATAAAGAAAGGCTGCCTCCGCCTCTGGTTCAACAACAACGGGGTCGACACGACCTTCCAGTTCGCATTCGAGAACCAGCTCATCTCCTCCGCGGACAGTTTTCGCAGAAATACCCCCAGCCTGTTTTCCATCGAGACGATCGAACCCTCCGTGCTGATGGTGTTGAGTAAAAAGAACTACAACGCCATGATGGCGGACCTCGGCGACGACCCCGTCTTCCTGAACCAACTGGTAGACACCCTCTTTGAAAGACAGCTCTACTATATGCGCGAATTCCTCTCGTTCATACGGGACACGCCCAAACAACGCTACCAGAACCTGATAAAAGACAAGCCGCAAATCCTGCAACGCGTACCCCAGCGCTATATCGCATCCTACCTGGGCATCACCCCCGTCCACCTCAGCCGCATACGCACTCAGCTGCGCATTTCTTAACAATTGTTATCGTCCGGGCCACGACTGCTACGCAATTTTGTATAAAACAAAACAACATGAAAGCAGCAGTCATCACCCGCTTTGGCGAAGTACCCCAATACAAAGATTTCCCCGACCCTGAGCAAACCGACACCCAATCCCTGATAAAAGTAAAAGCAGCCGTTCTCGAAAACTTCGACAAGCTCACCGCGGGTGGCACCCACTATTCCAGCCAGCAACAATATCCTCAATTCCCCGCTGTTGTCGGCACAGACGGCGTAGGCTTGAATGAAAACAACCAGCTCGTAGCCTTCGGCGCGGTCCAACCACCCCACGGCGCATTTGCAGCAACAGTCGCCGCAGGCTTCACCATGCCCGTTCCCGACGGCATCACCCCTGCAAAAGCAGCCGCAATTCCACCATCCGTACTAACCTCGCTCCTCCCGCTAAAACATTCGGCGCAGCTACAACCCGGCGAGACCGTACTCATCAACGGCGCAACCGGCGTCTCCGGAAAGATAGCAGTCCAGGTAGCACGACTCCTCGGCGCCGGCAGGATCGTTGCGACGGGCCGCAATAAAACATCGCTAAAAAAGGTACGGGACCTCGGCGCAGACGAAGTCATCTCCCTCGACCAGGACGACACCACCCTCGCAAAATGCCTGAAAACCGCGGCCGGCGACAACGGCTATGACATAGTGGTCGACTTCCTCTGGGGAAGACCCGCAGAAATACTGATAAATACATTCATCCCGGAAGAACTCGGCTTTCCCAGACACATTACCCGCTATCTCCAGATCGGAGAAGCAGCCGGCTCAGCAGTCTCCCTCCCCGCCTCGGCTTTCCGGACATCCGGCCTGCGCCTGATGGGCATCGGCAAAATTTCCTGGGACACCCTCGGCGAAGAGCTGGCCAACACCTGGCAATGGCTCAAAGAAGACAAATTTGAAATGGACATCGAAGAAGTCCTTTTAAAAGATATATCCTCCGCGTGGCAGCGCAACGACCTGGCCGGAAAAAGATTGGTGCTCGTCCCCTGACAGCCGCGGCGTATCGATAAATGCTTTATCTTTAAAGTAAACACTACCGCGCTGCGCCGCATTGCTGCCATATTGACCCCGATCCTGGGAGGCGTCCTCTTTTTTGCCTCATGCCTCCACAAGACCCGCGAAAACACCGCTGTCAGCTACAACTTTGACATCCGCCCCATCCTCTCCGATAAATGCTTCAAATGCCACGGACCCGACCCCAGCCACCGCGAGGCGCAACTCAGACTCGACATCCCCGACAGCGCCCTCGCGCCCCTGAAGATCACAAAAGGCGCATTCGCCATCGTCCCCGGCAAGCCCGACCAATCTGAGCTGCTCCGGCGCGTGGCATCCCCCGACCCCGACTACCAGATGCCGCCATCGGACTCCCACCTCGGCGCGCTGACGCCACAGGAAATAACCCTGTTCAAAAAATGGATCAGCCAGGGCGCCCATTTTGAAAAACACTGGGCCTTCACCCCTCCCGTCAAGGCCCCGCTCCCCGAAGTCCACAACACAAAGTGGACGCACAACGAGATCGACTACTTCATCCTCGCCAGACTCGAGCAGGAAAACCTCAGGCCCAACGACGAGGCCGACAAGGAACGCCTCCTCAAGCGACTCTGCCTCGACCTCACCGGCCTCCCTCCCACCATCGCAAGAATGGATGCCTTCCTCGCCGACAACAGCGACAACGCCTACGAGCGACAAGTTGACGAGCTCCTCGCCACGCCGCAGTACGGCGAAAAAATGGCGGTCCACTGGCTCGACGTAGCCCGCTATGCCGATAGCTACGGCTACCAGGACGACAATATCCGCACCCAGTGGCCCTGGCGCGACTGGGTCATCCACGCCTTCAACACAAACATGCCCTATGACCGGTTCCTCACCTGGCAGATCGCCGGCGACATGCTTCCCAACGCCAGCAAGGAAGAAATTCTAGCCACTGCCTTCTTCCGCAATCACAAGTATACCGAGGAAGGCGGCGTCGTCCCCGAAGAATACCGCATCGAATACCTCGTGGACAAGACGCGCACCTTCGGCAAGGGCATCCTCGGCCTGACCGTAGAATGCGCCCAGTGCCACGACCACAAATACGACCCCATCTCCCAGAAGGACTATTACTCCCTGCTCGCCTTCTTCAACAACACAAAAGAGATAGGCTATGAAGGCGACGTCAGCGTCTCCAAACCGGCCAAGATGCCGATCCTTAGCTTCAACGACTCCGACGTCCACAATACACTTTCTTTTATCAATAAAAAAGACACCGGCGCGATGACGGTCTCGGTCATGGGCCAGCGGGATACCTTTCGCACGACCTATGTCCTTTCCAGGGGCCGGTACGACGCGCCCAAAGACTCGGTGCAGGCGGCAGGCCTCAAGTCAGTCATGCGGTACGATACCACAAAATTCCCGCGCAACCGCCTGGGCCTCGCCCGATGGACGGTCAGCAGGCAAAATCCGTTGACAGCAAGGGTATTCGTCAACCAGCTATGGCAGGAATTCTTCGGCAGGGGCATCGTAAAGAGCGCCGGCGACTTCGGCATGCAGGGCGACCTGCCCACCAATCCCCGGCTGCTCGACTGGCTCGCGGCTGACTTCATGGAACACGGCTGGGACATCCAACGGCTCGTCCGCCAGATCGTCGGCTCCTCCGCCTATCGCCAATCCACACATGTCACCAAACAACAGCTGGAAAAAGACCCTGAGAACGCCTGGCTCTCCCGCGGTCCCCGGTCACGGCTACCCGCTGAATTCATCCGCGACCTAGTGCTCTCCACCAGCGGACTGCTCGTCCCGACCATCGGCGGGCCAAGCGTAAAACCATACCAGCCCGCGGGCCTCTGGGAATCCGCCACCTCCGGAAGAGGGGTGCTGGCCACCTACCGCCAGGACCACCACGACTCGCTCTACCGGAGAGGGATGTATACCTTTATCAAATTGACAGTGCCTCCTCCGGTCATGGGCATCTTCGATGCCAGCAACCGCGACCAGTGCGAGGTCCGCCGCGGACGAACGAATACGCCCCTCCAGGCCCTGGCCATGCTCAACGACCCCGCCGTCCTCGAAGCCGCACGGGTCCTCGCCCAGCGCCTCGAGTCCGAACCCACCTCAGCAGATAACAAGATCATAAAAGCATTCCGGACCATCGTCTGCCGAACGCCAACCGCCTCGGAGAAACAACGCCTCATCGACTACTACAACGACCAGTTAAAAACATTCCAAACCGACGAACCCTCCGCCCGAAAAACACTGGAGGTCGGCGAATACCCCCAAACAAAGAACATCGACCCGACCATATACGCGGCACTGGCAAGAACGATCGATCTCCTGTACAACCTGGAAGAGACAATAACAAAGACCTGAGAACATGGAAAAAGAGCTACTCCAACACCACCTGCAATTCAATCGCCGCCGCTTCTTAAAGGGGCTCGGCTTCGGCATCGGCGGCATGGCCCTCGGCTCATTGCTCATCCCGGACCTGTTCAGCGGCTCCGACGAAGAGACCGCCGTCCTCGGCCTCCCCCATTTCGCGCCAAAAGCGAAACGGATCATCTATCTCTTCCAGAACGGCGCTCCCTCCCAGCTCGACCTGTTCGATTATAAACCGCTGCTCAATAAAATGCAGGGCGAAGACCTGCCCGCGTCGGTACGCAACGGCCAGCGCCTCACAGGCATGACGGCCAATCAAACCAAATTCCCGCTCGCGGGAACAGCCTTCCGGTTCGGGCAATACGGCCAGGCCAGGGCCTGGGTCAGCGAGCTCATGCCCCACACCGCCAAAGTCGTCGACGACCTCTGTTTCATCAAGAGCATGTATACAGAAGCCATCAACCACGACCCCGCGCTCACCTTTATGCAGACCGGCGCACAGCAGGGCAACCGCCCCAGCATGGGCGCATGGCTCAGCTACGGCCTCGGCAGCGAGAACAAGAACCTCCCCGCCTTCTGCGTCCTCCTGTCAAAAGGCAAGGGCAACGGCCAGGGCGTGTATTCGAAACTATGGTCCAACGGTTTCCTCGACTCCATCCACCAGGGCGTACAATTCAGCAACGGCGAGAACCCCGTGCTCTACCTCTCCGACCCCGACGGCATGGACAGGACAGCAAGACGAAAAATGCTCGACGAGCTGGCCGCCCTCAACACGGAGTCCTACAAAGAGTTCGGCGACCCAGAGATCAGCACAAAGATCCAGCAATACGAAATGGCCTACCGGATGCAGACGGCAGTGCCCGAGATCACCGACCTCAGCAAAGAGCCGGAGGACATCATCAAGCTGTACGGGCCCGAATGCCTCGTACCGGGCACCTTCGCCGCCAACTGCCTGCTCGCCAGAAAGCTCTCCGAGTCCGGCGTCCGCTTCGTCCAGCTCTACCACCAGGGCTGGGACGGACACAGCAACCTGCCGCGGGAAATAAAAGGCCAGTGTAAAGATGCCGACCAGGCTTCCGCGGCCCTCGTCCAGGACCTCAAACAACGCGGCCTGCTCGACGAAACCCTGGTCATCTGGGGCGGCGAATTTGGTCGCACCAATTACTGCCAGGGAAAGCTAAGCCCCGACAACTACGGTCGCGACCATCACCCGCGATGCTTCACGATCTGGATGGCCGGCGGCGGCACAAAGCCCGGCGTCTATGGCCAGACGGACGATTTTGGCTATAACATTGTCAAAGACCCCGTTCACGTCCACGACTTCCACGCCACCGTCCTCCACCTCATGGGCCTCGACCACGAAAAACTAACATTCAAGCACCAGGGCCGACGTTACCGCCTCACCGACGTAGCCGGAAAGGTCATCGACGGCCTCATCGCCTAAAAACTAAAAAAATGCAGCGCCGAAAATTCATCCGCAATTCCTTCCTCGCCCTGTCAGGCATCACCCTGACAAAAGACCTGCTAAAAAAACCCTGCCAGAAAGCATACGGCTACAACGGTATGCTATACACGCTGGATATGGCCTGGAGCAAATGCGACCCCGGGAAATACCCGGTCAACGACTGCCACGAGATGGTCCAGGACGCAAAAGGCAGGATCCTGCTCCTCACCAACGAGACCCATAATAACCTCCTGATCTATGACACCAACGGGCAGCTGATCGACAGCTGGGGACACGATTTCCCCGGCGGACATGGGCTCACCCTTCATGACGAAAATGGCACCGAATTCCTCTATATCACCGACACCGTTCGCCACCAGGTCTACAAGACAACCCTCGACGGCAAGCTCCTCCTCACAATAGACGCTCCGCTCGACGCCGGCATCTACAAAGAGGCAAAAGAATTCATCCCGACCGAAACCGCGATCGACGCCAACGGCGACATCTTCATCGCCGACGGCTACGGCGCCCAGTACATCCTGCACTACGACAGCAAGGGAAAACTTCTTCGATATTTCGGCGGCCGAGGCGACGGCGACCAGCACTTCGACAACGCCCATGGCATCTGCTGGGACACCCGACGCAACGACCATAGCCTCCTCATCACCGACCGCACCCGCAACTGCTTCCGACGGTTCAGCAAAGAAGGCCAGCTGCTCGAGATCCTTCCCCTCCCCGGCGCCTGCGTCTGCCGGCCGGTCATCCACAAAGACCATCTCTATGCCGCGGTGTTGCGCTCACCCGATCTCAAGGCCGAGGGCACCGGCTTCGTGACGATCCTCGACAAGGACAACAAGGTCGTCAGCAATATCGGCGGCAGCGAGCCCCAATACCAGGACGGCCGCCTCCAGCCCATGCGGCAAACAGAGAAGCTATTCGTTCACCCCCATGACGTCTGCGTCGACCGGGACGAAAACCTCTATGTCGCGCAATGGGCGTCGGGAAAAGTATACCCCTATAAACTCAGGCGGGTATAATCCTCCTACAAACTCCGGCGCGTATGACCAACGGCAAACCAGCCCTCCTATACCTCCTGATTGCGCTCAATACCTTGCTTCTCTTCCTTGCCCTGCTGGACAATCATCTCGTAATACCAGTCTGGCTGCAAGTGACAGGGAGGCTTCACCCCATGATCCTGCACTTTCCGATCGTGCTGATCGTGGCGTACACGCTATGTGCGTGGTTCGTACCCAAACACAGGGACCTGTTGCTCATGCTGTCCGCCTTCGCCGCCGTCATCACTGCGCTGGCGGGTGTATTCCTGTCAAAAGAGTCTGCCTACGAAGGTTCGGGCATCCAATGGCACAAATGGCTGGGGACAGGCACTTCGCTGATCCTCCTTTTTCTCTACCTTTTTGCCAGTCCGCACAGACTACTCGCGATCCTTCCCCTCGCCACAGTCATCGTCGCCGGCCACCTCGGCAGCGACCTCACCCACGGTGAAGGCTACGTGCTCGCACCTCTCAAATCCACGATCCGTCAAACCCCACCATTCGACCAGGCGCAAGTCTACACCGACGTCGTTCAGCCGGTCCTCGCCACCCGCTGCATGTCCTGTCACAACTCCAACACAACAAAAGGCGGTCTCGATATGTCCGATCCGCATCTCTTTGCCAAAGGTGGCCGCAACGGTAAACCCTGGGACACCGCAGCAGAGAACATGGGCCTCCTTCTCAGCCGCATCCATCTTCCCCTCGACGACCGCAAACACATGCCACCGGCCAACAAGACCCAGCTCTCCGAGCAAGAGCAAAAGATACTCTATACGTGGATCAAAGACGGTTCACCATTCGACATCAAAGTCACCGACCTTACGCCAACCGATACCCTCCGGATCATCGCCTCCAGCCTCCTCCGGACCGACGACAACGAAACCTTCGACTTCCCCGCGGCCGATGAGAAAAAGATCGCGGCACTTCGCACCAACTATAGAGCAATCACTCCGCTGGCAACGGGCTCACCGGCCCTCGCCGTCGATTTCTACGGAGCAAGCCTCTTCAATGGCGCCCAGCTGCGACAGCTGTCTCCCATAAAACAACAGATCATATCGATCAATCTGGACAAGATGCCGGTCACGGACAACGATCTTTCCGAGCTCGGCTCCTTCCCCAACCTTCGCAAGCTGAACCTCGATTTCACCCGGGTCACAAGTTCCGGCATTCCCCATTTGACCAAACTCCCCCACCTCCAAACCCTCAGCCTGGCGGGCACGGCAACAAAAGCCAGCGACCTCGACCAGCTCGCGGGGATAACCTCTCTGCATCAATTATATCTCTGGAAAACCGGCGTATCCGACAATGCGCTAAAAGCCATACGCCAAAAAAGAAAAGACCTCGAAATTATCACGGGCTTCAACGGAGACACGGTCAGGATCAAACTCAACGGTCCCCGACTCGAGACCGAAGCCCGCATCATCCGCGATACTGCGCTGGTCATCCGCATGCGGCACTATGTTCCCGGCACGACCATCCGTTATACCCTTGACGGCTCCGATCCGGATAGCAACGGTCATCAGTATTCGGCACCCTTCGTCTTAGCCGCTGCCAGCCAGTTCCGAGCAAAAGCCTACAAATCGGGCTGGCTCCCCAGCGATGCCACATCAGCCACCTTCTATACACAAAAATTTCCACCCGATTCCATACACCTCCTCCTCCCTATCGACTCCAACTACCTCAAATACCGTCCCGGCGTCCTTATCGACGCCGACAAAGGCGACCTCAGCTTCGGCAGCGGCAAATGGCTGGGCTTCCACAAGAACGGCCTCTCCGCGTTACTATTCTATCATAAACCCGTCACCCTAAGATCCGTCACCTTCTCCTCCCTCGTCGACATCGGCTCCTACATCTTTCCTCCTATCTCACTCCAGGTCTGGGGTGGCCCCGACGAAAACCACCTCCGTCTCCTGTCCACCCTCACTCCCCGTCAACCCGACTCTGCCTCCGCCTCCCTTCCCTCCCTAACCTCCTATCCTATCTCCTTTCCTCCCACCACCATCCGCTGCCTCAAAGTCCTCGCCAACCCTGTCAAAAACCTTCCCCCCTGGCACCCCGGCAAAGGCAAACCCGCCTGGATCTTCTTCGACGAGCTGCTGGTCAATTGATGGAGGATCGTCCGTCTCTTCAGCCTGGCCTCGTCCCGTCCCTTACTTCTTCTGCTCATTTTCTAAAGTTGACTTGATCAGCTCATCAATTTCAACATTCAGGGGGTCCTCCACCCGTAATAGTATCTTACCGTCTTTGTCAAGCAGGAATTTTGTCGGGTAAGAGCCAACCTGATAGGCCTTTACAATATCCATGGCCCCGGTGCCTTCATCGTTCAATACATGTGTCCAGTTCGCTCCATCTTTTTTTATGGCTGCAAGCCAGACGGCCTTGCTCTTGCTCAGCGGGGTTTTCTGTCCGTGAACGTTTTCGTTTGCTACACCGATAATTTCCAGGCCTTTATTCTTGTAAGCATCATAGAGCTCTTTCAAATGAGGATGACTTTGCCGGCAAGCTCCGCACCAGCTGCCCCAAAAATCCAGGATCACCAGCTTTCCCCTGTAATCACTCAGTCGTATGGTCCTGCCATATTGATCTTTCCGGGTAAAATCCTGCGCCCGCGTACCGACAAGACTTGACTTCTTCCACTCTTCAATTCTATCACGGATACTTTGGGCAGCACGTGTCCTTTTTAGCCGATCGCTCAGCTTCTCATAGGCCGCGGCATAGCTATCGGCGCAATACATGCCACTGTTCTCGTCCAGGGCATACAGGCTGACATACGAATCCGGATGTTCTTCCACAAATTCCTGTTTCATGATCCGTTTTTTCTGAAAGAGCGCAGCAGGCTTCGTGGTAACCAGCTTATAAAAGGCAACGCTATCCCTGACCCTATCCAATGCACCTAACTCTTTTACCAGCGCCGCTTCCCCGATATCCTTCCTCAACAGGGCATTTAACACGTCCAGATCATGTAACACCTCACTCTTGTTTATGCTGTCCTTTGCCAAAAATGCCATCACATCGTCCTGCTTCAGGTCATAATAGGCGCTCATAGCGTCTTTTGTCTCCCCTTGCTGACAAATCCCCAATAAAGGCAGCAGCAGCAAGCCCGATAGTATTATTCTTTTCATACCATACAGGCATCGGTCCCCCCAAAAAGGGTGAAGATCAGTGACAAAATTCTCCTCAATCCTCCGACAAACCCGGCTCTACCATCCCTTCCGCCCTTCCCTCCCTTCAACTGATCAACAACAATCTTTTCAATCCGGATCTTTCCACTGGAGCACGGTGAATGCAAGGAGGGACCTGACTTCCAGGATGATCAACAGCCAGCCTCCATAGGTGACCAACGCCTAAGCTTACCGGCCGTGCTCCAGGGTCAGCCTGATAATGCAGATCAAAGAAATGTTCACTTAAGAAGGATTCGAACCCCGCCGCCGTTCCATGATATAGTTTTCTTAGCTCATCACGCATCTCCGGAATATGTACTTTCATCCTGGCTTGTGAATTCGGCAATATCTCACTCGAATCGCCATAGTAAGTACATAAAAAGGTATCGGTTGGTATCGGGGAGCGATCTACGTGAAAAGAATAGACATCGATCGGAAACACCGGACAGGCATCATCCCGATCATAGTATTTGATCACATTAAGGACAGGCGATGCACCATGAGCCTTCAATAGCTCCAGGTCATTTAAAAGAATTTCCCGGGCAAGCCGCCCTTGTTCACTCAACTTAAGTTCACCAAGTTCCTCCTCTCCGATCGTCGTTATATTTTCGCTCAGCGCCACCTTCCCAACAATCTCCGAAAAATCGCCTGTCAGCCTACGCGTCCAGCAAATCGCATTAACCTCTCCACTAAATGGCGTAGAAACAAGCTCTTGAAAATTCGTGACGCAACGAATTTGATCAATATTATCTTTCATAATGAAATCTACATTGGAGAATATGAAGCTGCTTTTCCTTTACAGCATACACTAGTCTATGCTCATTCGTCTGCCAAACTAATTCCATCAGTCTTCAATTAGCTTGTGTTTAGAAGATTTACCGGAGCGCATTTCTTCGATGGCTTCGTCAAGTCGCTTTTGATTGGCTTTGCTACTTACCAGATGAAGTGTTTCCTGAATGGAGTTGTATTCTTCAAGAGACATAACCACTACATTTTTTCCTTTACTCCTGGAAACCAAAACAATCTCACTATTGTCGTTTACCATATTAAGATTCTCCGCGATATTGTTGCGAAATTCGGTAAAGTTCACAACTTGCAGTACTTATTTAAGCACAAATTAAAGACATTATTTTTGAAACGATCACTTACCCAAACACCGCCCTACAAAATAACCCCAGTTATCCCCAACGACAATATCCTTGATGATGCCAGCCCATCTTACATACCACCAGACCACAAAGAAAATAACCGATCGTCATATCCAGTATCTGGGCGACAAAGAAGCTCGTCGGAAATCCATACCAGTTCCAATAGATCGTGCTTACCGCGGAGCAGGCTGCTACACCAATTAACGTAACGACAAGCACGCGCCTCCAAAACCCCACCCACAGGGACGCAGCTATCAACGTAGCTATCACTGCAGATGCCAGGTTGCTTAAAAATTGTGTTCCTATCTTAGCCGGCGAGAACGGTTCGCCGCCCTTCGCCTTAAAAACCAATAAACCGGTGGGCCCATTGCGAAACTTATTCTCCCAGATCGCGTCTTCCTCCTTTGTACTGTGCCTGAGGTCCTTACTCGGAAAAAAATAAAGACCGTCCTCGTCTTTGTTGGTCTTAAGTGATTCTATAAGTCTGTCCTCGTCCGGCAAGCGCTTAAAGCCCGCGCCGACAAACAACACCATATGTGAAAATCCACCCCAAACAAATAGTACAATGCCTCCCAGCAACGCCGCGCCAACCATTTTCTTTATCCTGATCTGCATAAGAATTTATTTACAATGTCCTATGCAAAATTGGATACAATAACCCAATAAAACCCTGGCCAATTACGACATACTTACCCTTTAATTGCGACAGATCTAACTTTCCCTAACACCGCTGAAATAATAATTCCCTCCTTCATCCTCAAACTCTTCACCAACCGACAGTCCCGAAGCCAAAATCAGCAACCTGTATTCCTCCGCCCCCAACGACCTCGACAGTTGTTCCGTCATTATATCTTTCCATTCCACCTTATAAGAAGGGGCTGTGAATAGCAATTTCCCTCCCGGATGTAGGGCCTCACCCATTTTGGGGATCAATGCCCGCTGACTCTCCCCAGAGAGCAAGAACATTAGGCCAACAGAAACAATCCCATCGAACCTGCGATTAAAAAATAACGACCGTTCCGCCGGCTCACTCGCAACCGGCACATTCGGAAAATTACGCCTAAATTCCGCCACCATCTTCGGCGACGCATCCACCCCATATGCCTTCAGCCCCGCCTCAATCAATATTTTAGTGACCGGGATCCCAGTCCCGCAGCCAAGGTCAAGTACCTCCGCCCCCTTTTCAAAAGTCCCGGCCCAAGCTCGCGCAGTCGAGGCACCTATTCCATTTACCGCCCGCCCTCTCGTTGCGATATAACTTTCTGCGATGCCCTCATATCCATTCGATTCGTCGATCATAGTTAGGTTTGAATACCTAAGATACCATATTCGGTAAACCGGTCCAAAACACCCCCCGACAAAGTCGCATTCCCACCCTTTCACACAGCTCATCACCGCTTACCTTGTACCCACAAACCAATTCCATGCGTAAATTAATTTTGCAAATGCAGGTCTCTCTCGATCTTTTTATTGCCGGCAAATCGACGGGTATGAACTGGATGATCTGGCCCTACACCGGTCCATGGACCTGGGACAAAGAGCTCAAGGACTACTTTACCGGGGTAACCGCCTCCAACGATACCATCCTGCTGGGTTGGGACATGGCCGACGGTGGCTACATCGACCATTGGACCAACATCGCCAGTCAAAAAAACAACGACCAGAACGTCTTTGCAGCGAATGTCGTGGCGGCGCACAAACGCGTCTTCAGCCGGAAAAAGCGCCGGTCCCGCTGGGAAAATACGACCACCACGACCGAAGACCTCGCCACGGAAGTCCTTCGGCTAAAAAACCTCCCCGGCCGGAACATGATTGCCTACGGCGGCGCCACCTTCGCCAATGCCCTGGTCAGGACCGGTCTGATCGACGAGTATCATTTTATCGTCAATCCCGTGATCCTCGGCAAAGGCATTTCCATATTCACAAAAATGGACGACATCCTTCTCCTTGCACCAGCTTCCGCCAGGCTCTATCCATGCGGTATAACGGTCCTGGTCTACAATGTTGCTCATACACCTGAAAAATGAGATATTTGCAGTCTACCACAATAAATGAACCTGCAACTATTAAGAGATAGCACTTTAAAGTTCTCCCCTTTATCCGATGACGACCTTTCGGCATTGATCAGTGTTGCCAGCTACCGGGAGTTCCCCAAAGGCGCCGCTGTATTGAAAGAAGGCGAAGTATGCCGTTTTCTCTATTTTGTCGAAGCAGGCCACTTGCGTACATGGTACAACAAGGACGGCTGCACCATAAATCTCGACTTCACATTCGAGGGAGATTTTACCACTAATCTGCAAAGCGCCAAAAGCCATCAGCCCTCTGAATTGACCATAGAGGCCGGCGAGGACGTGCGTCTGTGGACATTTGAGACGGATAAATTCGAAACCAACTTCGCCAGCAACCGGGAGGTAGAAAGATACCTGAGAAAGCTCCTTGTTCGCATTCTCCTCGCTTCCGAAGAATATAGCAACCTCTATAAAAGATCAACACCTGCCGAGCGCTACAAATATGTAGAGCAAAACAAGCCACTCCTGCTCCAACGCATTTCCCTGTCTCAAATGGCGTCCTATATCGGGGTGAGCCGTGAAACGCTAAGCCGCATGCGCGGAAAGAACAGTGACAGCAGATTGTGACATTTGTCACAGCCCGGAAAATTATTCCTTAAGATATTTGGCACATGGAACAAAAAGCTCAAAACACCGCCCTCCTTGTAATGGACATCCAGGTCGGAATAATCGCCAATTTCGCCCAGGTCGCCACAGAATTAGTCAATGCCAACAAAAAAGCAATTGCCCACGCCCGTGAGCAAAAAATGCCCGTAATATTCATTACTGTTGGCTTCAGACCGGGTACGCTGACAACAAGATCCAACAACAAAGGCTTTACCGCCGTCAAAGAAAGAGTGGCCAATGTAGATATGAACGTATTTACAACGGTAGTGCCCGAGCTCGGCAAGCAACAAGACGAACTGCACATAATGAAACGCGGCCTGAGCGCATTCGCAGGCAGCGACCTGGAAATGGTCCTAAGATCATTTGACATTCACCACCTCGTCCTCACCGGCATTTCCACCAACGGCGTCGTCCTGTCAACCCTCCGCGAAGCCACAGACAAAGACTACCAACTAACCGTGCTGTCCGACTGCTGCGCCGACGCCGACGAAGAAGTGCACAGAGTCTTGACTACCAAAGTATTCCCAAGACACGCGGACGTAATGACTGTAGCTGAATGGGTAGGATAGCCCTTCTGTTTTACCCAATCCCCCTCCCTGCTCAAAATATAACCCCTCATTTTCCGTTTAGATCCCGTAACGTCTTACACCCTAAATGAAGCACCGACTCAACCTGCGTCTGATCCTGGTTCATTCCATAGCGGCATGGTTACTTGCATATGCATGCGACCTGTCCCGTTATTTTCGCGACGTCCCTTTCCTGAAAATGCTGATAAAAGGGGATAATAATTTGACCTTACAGTACATCAAAAGCAGCAACTGGACCACACAGGATTTCGTCGCCTACGTCTACTTCGTAAACGGGACCTGGATGACAGGGTTGCTCCTGGCTTTTATCATCTCTCTGTATGTCGCCCTAAAACATCGCTGGTGGTGGATCAACTCCTTGATCGCTGTTACTCTGGTTTACATTATTTCCTTTACGGTCGCTCACTATACTCACGCTGTACCGTTTTCGACAGTGTATAACTTCCCATTTCCCGCTTCAATAGCCTCATTCATAAGCGTAGGGATATTGTGTTTGATTGGCGGCGCCCTGCTGTTCTTCTCGCCAAAGATTAACACATTAATTGAAAAGCCTGTTTAATTTATCCAGTCCCGGGTACGCTCATTCAACGGGATATTGCCCTATCGCTTCAACTCCCTCGCTGGTAAATCTTAGTATCTCCGTCGTTATAGGATAGCCGGAATTCCTATATTCTTCCACGACTGTGGAACCGAGCCGGGATGAGAAGAATTCAAGATCTTCCTCCGGGAAAACATAGCAAAAATCCCTTACCGGGATCACCGCATAGAACGGGAGTCCAAATTCGGCACCAAGACGGCGTTGCATTGCCGGAGAAAATAATAAGGTTGCTTTTAGGTTTGGCTGTTCATGTCCTATAAATCCTAGCCTGTGTCCATCGATATCTTCTATCTTAATTACTGCCGAATTCGATAGGCTATCTGCGTTCTGATCGGCCAGTTTCATCAACTGGTTCAAACTAACCCCCCATTTCGTTATATCTTCATTTGCCAGCCAGGAATATCTCCTTCCATCATAGTGCGAATAAACCTTATCAAACACGTCCGTTACAGGCAAATGAATGACGGATTTAAAATCGTGGTCATTGGGAGATAACGAAACATAGATATGGTCCTTCACATCTTCCCATATCTCCGGCATCCCCACCGAATAACTAACAATAGTATTTACCAACTGGAAGATATGCGACTCGTCTTTGTCTCTCTCAAAATTCCGTCGAACATTGTCGAGACTCACTTCCAATGTCCAATCACCCTGCGAAATATAGATCAAACCTGAATCATCTACTTTGTCAATGGTTATCCCATTCGCTTCAATTGCACTTTTGAATTTTTGAAATACAATGTCTTCGTTCATTTTGATAAAATTTTGTTCGGGAGTATTACCAAACCAGAAACATAATCCTCAATCCTCCCCTCCACGATCGTCAATTTCTCGGGATCGGGATAATTGCTATTATTAACCAACTCCACCTTCTCTTTACTACTAAAAACCTTCTTTGGCTTGATCTTCTTTCCCTGAACAAATGCCTCCAGGATCAATATCTCATCTCCGATCCCCCGCCCCTCAACGATCTCGAACTTGTCGCTCGGAAAATTATCACTCTCAAAAAAATCCTGACCACCAAATGACAAAACTCTATTCCCCTCCAATTGAAAAAGATAGAGCACCCCTTCGTCGTCCACTTCCTCCAACATATAGAAGGTATCCGAATTCACTTCCACAACCGTTACCAGATTCTTCTCTTTCAAATAAGCAATGCTCTTCCTCCTTCTATTCCCTTTCACACGTTGTTCGACTACAACCCAAACACCAATTCCAATATAAATTGCCATTATCAAAAGCAGGCCGTTCCCATCCTTCGGCTCCCTGAAATAAGCGATCGATCCAACTACCAGGGCAAGGAACGTCCATACGACGAGAAATCGTATCCCATATCTTCGTTTTCTATCCAGCCGGGCTAGCTGAAGCTCCAGTATATTCAATTCTCTCTCCTGTAAGGGCCTTTCGAATTTCATGTTTTCTTAATTTGTCCTAATTGCGGCCTGCAATCTTTATTTCAGAATAGGATAGTGCTCCAATTCATACAATTTGATGAGAATAGACCAAACCTCAAGCTCATCCGATTCTTTCGATTCCGGTTTAACGTCGCTTTGCATCAGCTTATAAACACGCACCAATGCCTTTTCATATTGACGGTTTTTTTACCTATCACAAAAATATAAACGTTACCAGATCAGTATTCAACTATTTACCCCCTCCGTACACTCTCTGTATCATAACCGTACACCCCTACCCCACCAAAAACAACAAATCCCATTGATAATAAACCCCTTCCCACACCGGCCCCAAATATGTTGCAAAAAAAACTCAACAGTCCCTCCAACTAATTCAACTAACGCCCATGTTCAAAAGCTACTGGACCAGCGCCTGGCGCATGCTCATCCGCAACCGCATATACACGCTGATCAACGTCCTCGGCCTCGCCCTGGGTATCTGCGCCTGCCTCGTCATTTCAGCCATCATCCGCTATGAGTTCAGCTTCGACCGCAACCATCCAGACGGCCAGCGGATCTACAGGCTCAATTCCTACGAGCAGCTGCTCAAAGACGAGCCGGAGCACATGGTTCCCTTCGTCCTCGCCCACATCCCCGACGCCATGCAAAAGGATATCCCCGGCATCGGGACCATAGCCCCCTACCATATCCTGGGCAAAGACACCACCATCGTCGCCGGACCGGAATACCTCAGGATCATGGGCTACACCTGGCTGGCTGGCGATAAAGAAACTGCCCTAAAAAACCCGTTCAGCGTCGTCCTCACCGAAAGCAGCGCAAAAAGACACTTCGGCCAGCAACCCCTCAATGCAATAATAGGCAAACCGATAACCTACCAGGACAGCTTGCACGTCAACGTCAGCGGCATCGTCCGCGACTGGCCCGAAAGAACCGACTTCCCTTACACAGACTTTATCTCCCTCTCTACCATCGACCACAGTTTCCTTTTCCAAACCTTCGGACTCGATCCGCAGAGCAAATTTCCGGCGACAGCTTCCGTATTAATAAAAATCACCCCCACAGCCAACCCCGCCAACATCCAGACGGCCCTGTCGGCCCTCTACCACAGACGCGACGACGACAGAGGCCTCTACCGACGTATCGCCCTTCAAAAGCTCACCGACGTCCATTTCGCCGCTCCCGGCTTTGACGACGGCAGCATCAAAACAGCGCAGCTCTCAACCCTATACTCCCTGCTAAGTATAGCCGGCTTTATCCTGATACTGGCGATCATCAACTATATCAACCTTGCCACGGCGCAATCGCTGACCCGGGAAAAAGAGATCGGTATCCGCAAGGTCATGGGCAGCGGCCGAACAAACCTCATGCTCCAGCTCCTGACCGAAACGCTTCTGCTAACAGGTGCAGCCGGGCTGCTCGCAATAATAGCCGCGAAACCCGTCCTCAGCGCATTCAAAGAATTCGTCCCGCAGCAGCTCAACTTCACACCATACTCACCCATCAACCTGCTAGCCGTCACCATCATCACCATCACCGTCACATTATTCGCCGGTCTCTATCCGGCAAAGATATTATCGGCCCACTCGCCAGTGGACAGCCTCAAAGGTCCGGGAGCCCCAAAAACCAGCAGCAAATGGCTGCTAAGAAAAGGGCTCATCGTATTCCAGTTCACCGTTTCGCTGATCTTCATCATCGGCACATTCGTCATAGGCCGCCAGATCAGCTATATGCTACACAAAGATCTCGGCTTCCGGTCGGACGCCATCATTCTATTTGATACCAGCGAAGGCAGGGACAGCCTCGCCAAGGTCAAGGTCCTCCAAAGATCCATCCGCCAGCTGCCCGGTGTAGCCGACGTCTCACGTTCGAATATGCCGCCCTCCGGCATGGACCGCGGAATCTTCACCATCCGCTACCTCGCAAGAAGCAACGACCCCATCCGCGTCGAAGGAATTGAGGCGGACGAACACTATATCCCGCTATATGATATCAGACTATTGGCGGGCCGCAACCTCTTCCCCAGCGACACGATGAAAGAGGCCGTGATCAACGAAAATCTCTCCAACCTTCTGGGCTTCAAAAACCCCAACGATGCCATCGGCAAACAGCTGCATACCTGGAACAGAGATATCTCGATCGTCGGCGTAGTAAAAGACTTTCACAAATACTCCTACAAAGAGCCGATCCGGCCGCTGATGATCGTGGCCATGGCCTGCACCGACCTGGCCGTACGCCTCCAAACAAAAGGGAAGTCCACCGATGAAGCAAAAAGCACCCTCGCCCGCATCGAACGTCAATGGAAAGCCTTCTACCCCCACCAACCATTTGAATACGATTTCTTCGACGAAGATCTGAAAAAATTCTACCAGCGGGAGGAGACCATGCAATGGCTGCTGAACATCGCCACCGCAATAACCCTCTTTATCAGCTGCATCGGACTATTTGGCCTTACGCTCTTCACAACCCAACGGCGCACAAAAGAAATTAGCATCCGAAAAGTGATGGGCGCAGACGTAAAGGATATCCTGTTACTTCTGAGCAAAGACTTCATACGACTCGTCTTCCTTGCCCTCGCGATCGCCTCGGCGGGAGGCTGGTGGCTCACTAACCACTGGCTTGAGGATTACGCATACAGGATCACCATCGGCCCCACACCATTCCTGCTCGCCGGCGGCGCGCTGATGCTGCTCACCGTCCTGACGGTCGGCCTCCAATCCCTGAAAGCGGCAACCGCCAATCCCGTCGAGTCCCTGCGCAGCGAATAGCTCGCCCTGGAATAGCTTTTGCATATCCAATTATCTTAGTCCTCTATTGTTTTGACCACGCTTAAACCCTTTTTTATGCCAGACAATCACCTCCTAAAAGGAACACAGGATCGCTCCAAAGTCAGCGGACTGGAGTCTTACGAAGTGGAATACCTTCATCAAAAATTCCCATGGCTTTCCCACCAGACAGTCAAAGAAGCAGTCGATAAATACGGCCCAAATCGCGACAAAGTCGAAGCCCAGCTGGTTCGGCTTACCGGCCCCCACAATTGATACCTCGGCTTGCCTGCGGCCCGGAATTTTGTATCTTTATCAGCCGCAGCTATGACCAGAACTTACAACCGGCGTCTTTGGGTGCTGGCCACATTCTTACTAACACTTCTAAAAACCTCGCATGGACAGGTAAAAGCCGGACAGCTGGATAGTCTGTTACAACGCTACAGCGTTTGCACGACCGACACCGGCAAAATATCCCTCCTGCTCAGAATAGACAGCATTTATTGCTTCAAGCTCCCGAATACCCGGGCCGCCATCGACAGTAGCATCTCTATCGCCCGCACCATCCGGCAATTGGGCCAGAATACCCGCAACCAAAAGGCCTACGAGGACGGAACACTGATCGAGGCAAAAGCCCTCGCCAAACGCAAGGATATCCCCCGGGTCCGACAGATCATAAATTCCTCCACCGGCGGACTAAAAATATGCCTACTCCAAGACCTGGCAGAACACTATCTGTTCAGACCCGGCGAGCTGAAAGAGAACCTCGACAGCTCCTACCCGTTCATCCGCCAGGCCGTCTCGCTCAGCGACTCCCTCCATCTCGAAAAATGGATCGTAGAGTCTACCTGCCTCCTGGGGAAATACTATTACTCTACCGGCAATATCGCGGAAGGAAAAAAATGCTTTCTCAGCATCATAGAGGGCTTCCGGCAAACCGGCGATAAGTCCGCCGAAGCCCACTGGTGGGACGAGCTGGGCAACTATATTCCTGATACCGACAGCACCTACGCTGACGAGGTCAACGCCTTTCAGCGGTCCCGCGACATGTACCGTCTCCTCGGGAACAAGAACGAAGAGAGAAGCGTCTTGCTTCACCTGGCATATATCCAGCAGCGCCACGGAGAGATCGACCTCGCCGAAAAAGAATTTTTCGAAATGCTCCGTCTGGCAAAAGAGGTCGGTAACAAGAACCTGTGGAGGGCATACATCCCCCTTTCCGGGATCAACCTTGCCAGGGGCGACTACAACAAAGGCCTTTACTACGCCCGCGAAGGCGTCAACAGCGTCGAATCCAGCGGAGAATACAATTTTCGCGGCATAGCCTGGTTCCAGCTGGCCGAAGCCTACCGGGTGCTTGGCCAGACACAGAATAGCCTCGACAGCTATCAGACCGCGCTGGACGGCCTCGTAGCCAGAAGAGCCCACTTCCTCTATGCCATAATGGGCAAGATCACCGGGCTGATGCTTCAGCAATCCAGACCTGCCGACGCGCTCGCCTTCTTAAAGGAGCACATCAAAAAAGATCCCCCCGTTCGCTTCGAAGATAAAGAGATCGTGGCCGCAGCCATAGGCAACTGCTACGACGCCCTCGGCAATTATCCTGCAGCCGAGAAGAAATACCAGGAAATGATGGCCCTGGATTCAATGGAAGAAATGCACCGGAACAAAGAGCCGTTCCCCGACAATGACGGCGCCAACGTCACCACCTCTGCCGCCAACCTGCTGATCGGAAAATTCTATGTGAAGCAACAAAAATTTCAGCTCGCAAAACCCTTTTTGACCAGGTCGCTCACAGACAAATTATTTACCCCTCCGCTCGAACAGCTTCGCGACGCATACCTCCTCCTCTTCAAGGCCGACTCGTCCCTCGGCAACTCAAACCTTGCTATCCGGGAATACCAGGCCGCCACAGCCCTCAACGACTCCATCTATACTATCGCCAAGAGCCGGCAGATACAGGAAATGCTCATAAAGTATGCAACGGAAAAAAAGGAACAGGACCTCAACGTCCTCCGGGCACAACAACAGACACAGACCAAAGATCTCCAGCGAACCGCGCAGGCCCGGAACTACACCTACGCAGTCGTCCTCATCCTCCTCGCCCTCGTGGGCGTTGTCTACAGCCGGTATCGGCTAAAACAAAAGAACAACCGGCAACTGCAAACCCTCGTAAGAGAAAAGGAATGGCTGGTAAAAGAGATCCACCACCGGGTAAAGAACAATCTGCAGATGATCATCAGCCTGCTGAACACCCAGTCCAAATACCTCGACACCCACGCGTTTCGCGCCGTTCAGGATAGCAAAACACGTATGCAGGCCATCGCCCTGATCCACCAGCGGCTTTACCAGCCCGACCAGCAACACGCCGATATAAATATGAAAGAATATATCGAAGAGCTGACGGGCCACCTCCAACAGTCCTTTGGCGACTCCACCCGCGTCCACTTCGACCTGCAACTTCAAAACATCCGTCTCGACATCGCACAGGCCGTTCCGCTCGGACTCATCCTCAACGAGACCATTACCAATTCCCTGAAATACGCATTCCCCGAAGACAGTCCCGGAAAAATAACCATATCCCTGCATGCTGATCCGGAAACCACCATTAGCATGACCATTTCGGACAATGGCTGCGGCTTTCCCCCCAACCTGGCCCCCTCCGAAACAAGATCACTCGGCCTCCAGCTGATCCAACTGTTGGCCGAGCAGCTCGACGCCAATCTCACGATCAACAGCAAGCAGGGCGTGTCGATAACCCTCGTCTTCCAACAGCTGATTTCCTCTCAGACCTCACCATCAGTATCCCGCGCATCCTGACCGGAGCCCCCAAAACAACACTTCCCAAAAAAAATATTTGTTTCCTTAAACGTTTAAGGTATATTTGTGCTTAAGCGTTTAAGGTTACTATGCTAACATGCTGAAAAACATGTCTATAGGAAATCTGAAACGTTTAAGCAACCTTGCCATATCCTATTATCAAACGATTGTTACACTCACTTTAAAAAACCAACAACAATTATGAGACGATTGCTGGCGATTCTCCTAGGCCTTGCCATGTCGTTCCTCTCCGCAAACGCCAACGCGGCCCCCGGGAACCTCTTCTTCAAAAAGATTACCGGCAAGGTATACAACTCAGACGGCTCCCCCCTTTCGGGCGCAACAGTCAACTTCAAAGGCACTACCACCTCCGTCACCACCGACGCAACAGGCGCTTTCTCCATCGATCTTCCTGACAACAGCACTAACCCGATCCTGATCATCTCCGCCGTCGGCTACGGCACCAGGGAAGTCTCCGTCAAAGGCTCCACCCACTTCGACGTCGTCCTCGACGTCGATATCAAAAAGCTCAGCGACGTCGTCGTCGTCGGCTACGGCACCCGCCAACGCAAAGACCTCACCGGTTCCATCGCCTCGGTATCCGCCGCACAGATCGAACAACGCCCCGTCAGCTCCTATGAAGACGCCCTCGCCGGCACCATACCCGGTATCGACGTCGCCCCACGCAGCGCCAAACCGGGCAACATCTCCGAGATCACCATCCGCGGCATCGGCACCATCTCCGGCGACCGCGAACCCCTCTTCGTTATCGACGGTTTCCCAACCGACGCCAACAACGCAGCAGCAATAAACCCCGCCAACATTATGTCCATCGACGTCCTCAAAGACGCTTCCTCCACCGCCATATACGGATCGAGAGGCGCCAACGGCGTGGTGATCATCACCACAAAGTCCGGCAAATCCGGCCTCTCCAAAGTCGACGTCAGCCTCAAGACCGGTTTCGCCAAAGTCAACAAACACGACTTCTATAAAACACTCAACGGAGCCGAATACACCGAATGGTATAAGGAGAAGGCACAGTTCAACGGCGACCCCGTCCCCTCCTGGATCACCAATTGGGACGGCACCAATACCAACTGGCAGGACCTCATCTATCGCACCGCCCCATTCCGCGACTACAACCTCACGGTCTCCGGCGGCAGCGACAAGCTCAGCTATATGTTCTCCGGCGGATTCCTCAACCAGGACGACATCCTCCTCAATGCCGGCTATGACCTCTATTCGGCCCGCATAAAAATGGACTACCACGCCTCCAAAAAGATCACCATCGGGATCAACCTCGCACCCAGCTTCACCGTCCAGCGCCTCAGCGCACCGGAGGACGACTTCTCTGCCCTCGCCGGCGCCGCCCTCCTGCTGCCCCCGATCATCCCGGCCTACAACAAGGACGGTACGCCTTCGGACCCCAACAGCTTCGGCATCCTGAACAAGGCAATGGCTAACCCGTTAACCATCGCAGCCAACTACCACCAGTCCAACAAGAATTTTTATCTTTTGTCTAACGCCTATGTCCAGGTGGACATCCTGAAAGGACTGTCCTTCAAAAGCTCCCTCGGCGCAGACCTCACCGACGGCAACTACCGGCTGTTCCAGGCCCAGGGCCTCAACGGACAAGCGCTGTACCCCGTCACCGCGCTCGAGCTCAGCAACGCCCGGACACTCAACTGGCTCAACGAAAACACACTCAACTATAAAAAGACTTTCGCAGAGGACCACAAGCTCGAGCTCCTCGCCGGTTATACCGTCCAGAAAGTCGACTTCACCCAGACAGGCGCCAACGCCAATACCTTCTCCAGCAACCTCGCCCAGACCATCGGCTTCGGCGCCAACCAGAGCGCCTACTCCAACGCCACCGGCAACACGCTGCTGTCCTACCTCGCCCGCGCCAACTATTCCTATAAAGACCGCTACCTGCTGACGGCCACCATAAGAAGAGACGGCAGTTCCCGCTTCGGCGCTAACAAACTCTGGGGCGTATTCCCCTCCGTCGCCGCCGCATGGAACCTCTCCAACGAAGATTTCATGATGAACATCAAAGCCGTCGACCACGCCAAGATCAGGGCCAGCTACGGCATCTCCGGCAGCAACTTCATCGGCGACTTCACTTCCAAATCCAGCCTCGTCTCCATCAACCACTCCTTCGGCGCCAACAACGTCGTCGGCTATGTCAACGGCGACCCGGGCAACCCCAACCTCTCCTGGGAAAAATCCAAACAGCTCGACCTCGGCCTCGACCTCGGTCTCTGCAACAGGATCAGCGCCACCTTCGACTATTTCAGTAACACCAGCGACGGCCTCCTGCTGAACGTCAACGTCCCTACATCTACCGGCTACAGCGGCGACCTCGAGAACATCGGGAGTATGCGCAAATGGGGGCTTGAGCTCTCCGCAAACGCCAGCATTATAAAGAAGAAAGACTTCGGCTGGGACATCGGCTTCAACGTCACCCACCTGAAACAAAAGGTCCTCAAGCTCGGTCCCACCGGCGCGCCGCTATACCAGTTCTTTGCGGTGCTGGAGACGAAGATCGGCGGCCCGCTCGAACAGGAACACGCCCTCCAGCAGATCGGCATCCTCTCCCAGGCCGACATCAACAATCCGAAAGTGGCTAAAAAGGCCGTCGGCGACAAGGCAGGAGACTATAAATTCCTCGACGCCAACAACGATGGCTTTATCGACGCCTTCAATGGCAACGACGGCGTCCTGGTCGGCGACAACAACCCCCGCTGGCTCTTCGGCTTCAATACTAGCTTCCGCTACAAGAATTTCCGCCTTACCGCCCTCCTCCAGGGCCAGCAGGGCGCCAAAATGCTCGACTTCGTCTACCAGATCATGAGCCTGCATACCTACAACACCAACATGGACCACTTCTTCTATGACGGTCGCTATATCTCGGAAGCCAATCCAGGCAACGGACACACGCCGAGAGCGGGCTACAACGACGTCGGCGCCGTCTCCTCCTGGGAAGTCCAGAAAACAGACTACCTCCGCATCCGGAATATCAACCTGTCCTATACCTTCCCCACCGACCTCAGCCACAAGCTCCTGGTCAACGACCTGAGGGCCTACGTCTCGGTCGAGAACCTTTATACCTTCAAACAATATCGCGGCGGCAATCCGCAGGCGGTCCGCAACGGCTTCGACACCCAGATCTTCGGTGACCACAAAACCCTCGGTCTTAACTCCGTCGCCACCGCTCCCCTTCCCCGGATATTTACTCTAGGTATCAATTTCTCATTCTAATAACGACAATTACCATGCGAAATACAATCATAACAACGGCCACCCGCATAACACTCACCCTGCTATGCGCAACAACCATCCTGCCCGCCTGCAAAAAAGACTTCCTCGACGTAGTCCCCACCGACCGGATCCCCAAGGAACAATTCTTCAAGAACGAGGCTGACATGACCGCCGCCATATACGGCGTCTACGCCGCGCACGAAAACCTGTACACCGGCTCCGAACTCGCACTATATAACCTCGAGGAAACTCGCTCCGACAACACCAACCAGGACTTCGGTCGCCAGGCCGAACACAAGGCCGTCGATAATTTCACCGTCCAGTCCGGAAATACCTCCATCACCGGCATGTGGGCCCTGGCCTATAATGTCATCAATCTCTGCAACGCCGTCGTCGACCGCGCTCCGGGCGCCACGATGGACGCGACAAAAAAAGCCGGCATAGTCGGCGAAGCACAGTTCATCCGCGCCCAGGTCTACTTCCTTTTATTACAGGACTACGGCCCCGTCCCGTTAAAGATCCACGAGACAACATCGCTCAGCGGCGACAACAACCAGACCCGGGCCACCTCCGACTCCGTATACGGCCAGATCATCGCCGACCTGCAGTCCGCCGCGACCAACCTTCCGGCCAACTACACCGGCGCCAACATCGGCCGCGCTACGTCTTACGCCGCCAACGCCCTCCTCGGAAAAGTGCTGCTCCAAAAAGGCGACGCCGCAGGCGCACAGACGGCCTTGAGAAAAGTAGTCTTCTCAGGCACTCCCTATTCCCTCCTACCCAACTACGCCAGCCTCTGGACACCCGGCGTCAAGAACTCACCCGAATCCATATTCGAGATCCAGTTCCTCCCGCCCCTCAATGGCTGCCCCTTCTGGAATTTCTTCGCGCCCCCGACCCTCAACGTCCCCGGAGGCACCAACGGCAGCACTTCGCCGAACACACCTACAGCGGACCTGATCGCCGCCTATGAACCCGGGGACAAAAGACTCGCAGCCTCCATCGGCTATGACCCCAACAACCAACCCTATATCCTGAAATTCAAAGACCCCGGCGTAGCAGTCGGCAACGACGCCAACACCGATTTCCCGATCATCCGCTATGCCGACGCAATGCTCCTCCTGGCGGAATCGCTCGGCGAATCGCCCGAAGCCTACTCTCTGATCAACGCAGTCCGGGCACGCGCCGGCCTCGCAGCTATCAGCTCCGCCACCCCGGGCACATTCATCGCAAAACTGATGCACGAGCGGCAGGTCGAACTTGCCTTCGAATGCCACCGCTGGCATGACCTCCTCCGCATGGGCCAGGCCTCCGCAATAGCGATCATGAACGCCAACCTCGCCCACGAATTCCCGGGCAACAATATCAGCATCGACGCCCACAACCTTATCGCGCCGATACCCAATACCGAACTACAGACAAATACCCTGGCAAAACAAAATCCCGGTTACACCAATTAATTTGTCACACATGGTGATTAGAACACTCATCCTTATTCTTGGCATTTCGTCCCTGGTCCTGTCGGCACACCCCGCCGCAGGCCAGGCGACGATTCCAGCCGGGCTCCAGCCGTTCGTCAAAAACATCAGCGCGGCAAACCTGGGCCAAACCACGCCCACTATCCGCTACGACCAGACAGAACCCGGCATCACCCATGTCCTCATCACCTGGGACTTAAAAGACTCCGTCCAACAGGACGACCTCAAAATAAACATCACCCCCGCCTTCCAACCCATCTTCCACTGGGCCCCGCACCTGACACCGTCGGACAGCAATATCATCGCCCAGCACGTCTTCCGCGCGCCGGCGCTGATCGTTCAATCAGCAACCAGCCAACTCACTCTCCTACCCGACCTCGACCTCCTGAAACACGCCGCCAACCAATGGTACCTCGACCTGAACGCCCCCGACAACCTCCTCACCATCGGCCTCAGCAACTCCCACATAAAAGAGCACGTCCTATATTATAAAAGACCGGGCGCCCGATACGCACCAGGTCAACACAACCTCGGCTTCTACCTCATAACAAACACCGATCCGGACCACCTGGCCGATCCCTGGCGCGCGCCCCTGCAATTCTACTGGCAAAAAGAAGCCACCGCCCTCTATGCCAAAGGCCAGCCGCTGCCCGCAAAAAACATCCCCGGCTACGTCGCCCAAACCTACAACTGGGCGTTCAACAGCTGGAAGAAGAACGTCTGGCAGGAATTCACGCTCAACGGCAAAAAGGTCGGCGCCCCCGTCTTCATCGTCAATGTCACACAAAGCCCCAACTATAAAGGCGAGATCAACGAACGCGAAACACGCGCCATCTGGAACCAGGCCTGGTTCAGCTCACTACGCTCAGCCTCGGGCCTCTACCGCTACGCCAAAGAAAAACACGACACCACCCTCCTCCGCTACGCCAATGAAACAAAAGAGCTGGCCCTCAACTTCCCCCAAACACATGGGTTCTTCCCCGCAGTCATCGCCACTCCCATGGAGACCATCACCAAAGACGGCAAGCACCTGAGAAGATCCACCGGCTGGGACCATTACTATTTTGCTAACAGCGATCGCAACCCTTTCACCAATGATCTGAAAAGATCCCCCTACCACGTCCTCGATATGAGCTACACCGCCCTGCTCATGCTCCGCTGGTACGACGAGCTCGAAAAAGATCCACGCCTGCTGACATACGCCCGCACCTACGCCGACGCCCTGCTGACAATCCAACGCCCCGACGGCTTCTTCCCGGCCTGGCTTACACTCGACAGCCTCCGACCCATGGGCGCCCTCGACCAGTCACCCGAAACGTCCATGTCCGTTACCTTCCTCCTGACGCTCGCCCACCTGACCAACGACCAACAATACGCAACAGCCGCCTACAAAGCCATGCAGGCAGTCATAGACAACAATATCCCACAGAACCAGTGGGAAGACTTCGAGACCTATTGGTCCTGCAGCCGCTACGGCTCCGATACCCTCGTAGGCCGCAAGGTCCCCCGCAACGACATGTACAAACAGAACACCCTCTCGATGTATTACACGGCCGAGGCGCTCTACGCCTGCTATCAGGCCACCAACAAACCCACCTGGCTGCAACTCGGCCGCCGCGTCCTCGACCTTATGCTCATGTACCAGGCCACCTGGCAACCCCCATATATGTACGTAAACGTACTCGGTGGCTTCGGGGTCATGAACGCCGACGGCGAATGGAACGACTCCCGCCAAAGCCTGTTCGCCGAGCTGATCCTGCAATACGGCCAAACCCTAAACCAAACAGAATATACCCAGCGCGGCCTCGCCGCCCTCAAAGCCTCCTTCATCATGATGTACTCACCGCTGAACCCCAGGACCCTGCTGCAATACCAGCGGAAATGGAACTTCTTCGGCAAGGAAGACTACGGCTTCATGATGGAGAACTACGGACACGAAGGCACAACCAACTCAGCCGGCATCGGCATCGGAGAATTCACGATCTTCGACTGGGGCAACGGCGCAGCGGCAGAAGCCTACCTGCGCATAAAAACCCATTTTGGAAAACAATGGCTCGCTGAAAATTTAAAATAACTACAACATGAAAAAAGCTTGTCTTCTCTACCTCTCTCTATTAGGCCTCATCACGGTCAATGCCCAAACTAAATTCAACGGCATCGACGCCGACATGAGCAACATCTTCCGCCTGTCCGACGCGAAGACCCGTTCCATCAGCCCTGAGAACTTCAACGGAGCAAAAGGCGCCGGCGGCATGGCCGAAAAAGGAACCGGCGAGCACGCCGCCCGCGACCTGGGCAGAGGCTGGAAGATCAGCCCCAGCGTCGTCATCAAAGCACATACTACCTTCACCATCGCCGAGATCAGCGGCCCCGGCTCAATCCAGCACATCTGGATGACCCCCACCGGCGTATGGCGTAATTCCATCCTCCGCTTCTACTGGGACGACGAATCCACACCCTCCGTCGAAGCGCCCGTTGGCGATTTCTTCTGCATGGGCTGGAACAAATACGCCTCTCTCCAATCTCTCGCCGTCTGCGTCAACCCCGGCAGCGCGTTCAATTGCTACTGGCCCATGCCCTTCCGCCGCAAATGCCGCATCACCATGGAGAACATCGACGACGCCGACATGACCCTCTACTACCAGGTCGACTACATCCTTACCGAAGTGCCCGCCGACGCCGCCTACTTCCATGCTCAGTACAGACGCACCAACCCCCTCCCTTACAAAACTGACTACACGATCCTCGACAGCGTCCAGGGCAAAGGCCAGTACGTCGGTACCTATATCGCCATCGGCGTACACAACGACGGCTGGTGGGGCGAAGGCGAGATCAAATTTTATATGGATGGCGACACCCAATGGCCCACCATCTGCGGAACAGGCACAGAAGACTACTTCTGCGGATCATACGACTTCGATACCAGAAAGAAGAATGAGGCAGGCGTAGAGCAGACCGCCTATACCGAATTCTGCACGCCCTACACAGGCCTGCCGCAGGTCATCCGCGGCGACGGCCACTACGGCGTCTCACAGCGTTTCGGCCTGTACCGCTGGCATATCAAAGACCCCATCCGCTTCGAAAAGAACCTGAGAGTCACCATCCAGGACCTCGGCTGGCGCAGCGGCGGCAGGTATCTTCCCCTCCAGGACGACATCTCCTCTACCGCATTCTGGTACCAGGCCGAGCCACACGCAAAATTCCCCGCGCTCCCCAACAAGGACGCCCTCGAAGTCAACTAAATCAAGTCACACAGTCGGGTAAACCAGTCACCCAGTCGGGTAACCCAGTCACCCAGTCGGGTAACCCCAGTCACACAGTCGGGTAAACCAGTCACACAGCCGGATAAAATGAAGAAAAAGGTTTTGCTAAAAGACGTGGCCGAATATGTTGGCGTATCCACCGCCCTGGTTTCCTATGTACTCAACAACAAGGAAAAACAGGCCAGGGTCGGGGACGAGATCGCCAAAAAGATCCGCAAGGCCGCGGCCGACCTCAACTACCAGCCCAATCTGATCGCCAAAAGCCTCCAGAGCGGCAGGACCAACACCATCGGCCTGATCGTCGCCGACATCTCGAACCCCTTCTTCTCCAGCATCGCCCGAATCATCGAAGACGAAGCGATGCGGCAGGGCTATGTCGTCATCTTCGGCAGCAGCGACGAAAGCCCGGAAAGATCCATGCGCCTGATCGACGTATTCAGCAACCGCGGCGTAGACGCCTTTATCATCGCCCCCTCGGAAGACGCAGAACGACAGATCAAAAATCTGCAGAAGCAGCATGTCCCGGTCGTCCTGATCGACCGCTACTTCCAGAATATCCAGTCCGACTACGTCGTCATCAACAACTACGATTCTGCATATAACGCCGTCGAACACCTGATCCGCAATGGCTGCCGACGCATCGCCATGATGGCCTATGATACCCGGCTCGAACACATGCAGCAACGCATCGGCGGCTACCGCCAGGCGCTAAAAGACAACGGCATCGAATTCAAAGAGAGCTGGCTATCAAAAATAGCCTATAAGGACGTCGCCCACCAGGTCGAAGGCTATATAAAAGCCCTCACCCAACCCAGGCTAAAAGTGGACGGCTTCTTCTTCGCCACCAACACCCTCGCAGTTGAATCGCTCAAACCGCTCACCCGCATGGGTATCCGTATCCCCGTCGACCTCGCGATCGTATCCTTTGACGAAAGCGACGCCTTCGACCTCTTCTATCCGCCCGTCACCTACGTCAGCCAGTCCCTCGACGCCATCGGCAAAGGCGCCGTCGACCTCGCCCTGGCCCGTATCCTCGATAAAAAGAAAAAGCCGGAACAGCTGATTATCACTTCGAAACTCATCATCCGCGAAAGCTCCATTAGAAAAAGATTAAAATAACCAACGCTCATGAAAAGATCATTCATCCCATCACTCATCATTATCACCATGATTTCCTGTCACGAGCCCACCGCCAACACAAACAGCAACCCTGCAATAGGCACCTTCGCCTACGATAGCCAGTTCCTGTCCAAACACGACAGCATCGTCATACTACAACAAGGCGACGCAAAGATCATCGTCTCGCCAAAATACCAGGCCAAGGTCTTCACCTCCACGGCAGAAGGCGACTCGAGCCGCAGCTTCGGCTGGGTCAACTACAAGGCCTTCGACGCCACACCCAATGAACACATGAATGCCTATGGCGGCGAGAACCGCCTCTGGCTCGGCCCCGAAGGCGGTAAATTCTCCCTCTTCTTTGCCCCTGGCAGCAAGATGGAATTCGCCAACTGGAAAACCCCGCCGGCATATGACAACGAACCCTGGGACGTCCTCAGCAAAAGCACCGACTCCATCGTCCTTAAAAAAGACATGCAGCTCCTCAACTACGCGGGGACACGACTCCACACACAAATCCGCAGAAGCATAACCATCCTCGACAAAAAAGCCATCGCAACCACCCTCGGCCTCACCCCCGACCCCAACCTGGCCGTAGTCGGATACACCACACACAACACGATCACCAACACCGGCGACACCGCCTGGACCGAAACCACCGGCGCCCCCTGCATCTGGCTGCTCGACATGTTCAACCCGAGTCCGGCAACAGTCATCGTCGTGCCCTTCGACTCCGGAGACCAATTCGAAAATACCGTGACCAGCGACTACTTCGGAGCCATACCCCCCGACAGACTAAAACACAAAGACAGTGTCCTATTCCTGAAAGCCGACGGCAAGAGCCGAGGCAAATTAGGCATCCGCTCTACAAAGTCCAGACCCGCAGCCGGTAGCTATGACTACAAGAACCATATCCTGACGATAACCGTCTTCGACACCGACCACAACGCCAAATACCTCAACCAGGAATGGAATACCACAAAACCACCCTTCCTCGGCGACGCAGTCAACGCCTACAACGACGGCCCCCTCGCCGACGGCTCGCAGATGGGCCCCTTCTTCGAGCTTGAAAGCGTCTCGCCAGCAGCCTTCCTCAAACCCAACACATCCTTAACCCACACCCATAGCGTATTTCATTTCAGCGGCGACCCGCAGGCCCTCGACGCGATCGCCCAAAAGATCCTCGGCACATCCCTTTCCACCATCGCTGAAACCTTTACAAAATAGTACACATGAAAAATAATTATCCAAAGATCGGCATCAGACCGATCATCGACGGCCGCCTCGGCGGTGTCAGAGAATCCCTCGAAAACACAACCATGCAGATGGCCCGCAACGTCGCCGCACTGTATGCAAAAAACCTACGGTACCCCGACGGCAGCCCTGTCCAATGCGTCATATCCGACAGCTGCATCGGCGGCATAAAAGAAGCCGCCGCATGCGCAGAAAAATTCAGCGCACAGCAGGTAGGCGTATCCCTCTCCGTTACCCCCTGCTGGTGCTACGGCAGTGAAACGATGGATACGGACCCTCTCCTCCCCAAAGCCATCTGGGGCTTCAACGGTACCGAACGCCCCGGCGCCGTATACCTCGCCGCAACACTCGCCGCCCACAACCAGCTCGGCCTCCCCGCCTTCGGCATCTATGGCGAGGACGTACAGGACCTCGGCGACGAGACGATCCCCAAAGACGTCGAAGACAAGCTCCTCGCCTTCGCCCGCGCCGGCCTCGCGGCAGCGATCATGCGCGGCAAGTCCTACCTGGCCATCGGCTCCGTATCCATGGGCATCGCCGGCTCCATCGTCGGCCCCGATCTCTTCCAGGAATACCTCGGCATGCGCAACGAATACATCGACTCCACCGAGCTGATCCGGCGCATCGAAAAGAATATCTACGACGAAAAAGAATTCCAGAAGGCCATCACCTGGACACGCCAGCACTGCCCCGAAGGTGAAGACTATAACCCAACGAACAAACAGCTCAGCCGCGAACAAAAGGATAAGGATTGGGAATACGTGGTAAAAATGACCATGATCATCCGCGACCTGATGACCGGCAACCCCACTCTCGCAAAGAAAGGCTTCGGCGAAGAAGCCCTCGGACACAACGCCCTGGTCAGCGGCTTCCAGGGCCAGCGCCAGTGGACCGACTTCCTCCCCAACGGCGACTTCCCGGAAGCGATACTGAACTCCTCTTTCGACTGGAACGGCATCCGCACCCCCTTCATGGTCGCCACCGAGAACGACTCGCTCAACGGCATCTCCATGCTGTTCGGTTATCTGCTGACCAACACCGCGCAGATCTTCGCCGACGTCCGCACCTACTGGAGCCCCGACGCAGTCAAACGCGTCACCGGCTGGCAACCCGACGGACCCGCAGCCGACGGCTTCATCCACCTCATCAACTCCGGCTCCGCCACCCTCGACGGCTCAGGCCGCCAGCGAAAAGACGGCAAACCCGCCATGAAACCCTACTGGGACATCACCCCCAAAGAAGCGATGGACTGCCTCGAAGCCACTACCTGGTATCCCGCCAACACCGGCTATTTCCGCGGCGGCGGCTACTCCAGCAAATTCGTCACCGAAGGCGATATGCCCGTTACCATGTGCCGGCTAAACCTCGTAAAAGGCATCGGCCCCGTCCTCCAGATCGCCGAAGGCACGACGATAAGCCTCCCGCAAAAGGTCCACAATACCCTCGACGAACGCACCGACAGAACCTGGCCCACTACCTGGTTCGTCCCGCGCCTCACCGGGGAAGGCTCCTTCACTACTGTATACGACGTAATGGCCCGCTGGGGCGCCAACCACGGCGCGATCAGCTACGGCCATATCGGCGCCGACCTCATCACCCTCGCCTCTATCCTTCGCATACCCGTCTGCATGCACAATGTCCCGAAGAACCAACTCTTCCGCCCCTCTGCCTGGCAGTCCTTCGGCTCCGAAACAGAGACAGCAGACTACAGGGCATGCAGCAACTACGGACCGCTCTACAAATAATACCTGCAAAAAATGAAAAAGAATAAGACCTCCCTGCCCCGCGCGGCCGGCGGTGCCGGCTCCCTGTTCCGTTCACCCGACGGAACGAGCTTCCTCGTCCCATTCGCGATGGTAACATCCCTCTTCCTCCTCTGGGGCTTCGCCCACGGCCTCCTCGACGTGCTCGACAAACACTTCCAGAACACCCTCCACGTCTCCAAAGCCGAGTCCGGCATGGTGCAGTTCTCGCTCTACATCGGCTACCTGGTAATGGCCGGCCCCGCAGGCACTTTCATGAAACGATACGGCTACCAGAAAGGCATCATCCTCGGCCTCTTGCTATTCGCTGCCGGCGCCTTCCTGTTCTACCCCGCAGCCAAGCTCGGCGCCTATATCCCCTTCCTCCTCGCCCTGTTCATCATCGCCTGCGGTCTCTCGACGATCGAGACCGCCGCTAACCCCTACACGACGACCCTCGGCCCGCCCGACGGCGCCGCCCGCCGCATCAATATCGCCCAGTCATTCAATGGCATGGGCTGGATCCTCGGGCCACTCATCGGCGGCCTGCTGATCTTCGGCGCCAACGAGCTCGTCACTCCCTATCTATGGATCGGCGGCCTGGTCCTGGTCGTCTGTGGGCTCTTCAAAATCATCCGCCTGCCAGTCATTCAAGAAGACAACCAGGAAGGGATAGCCGAAGACGCCCCACTCAGCCAGTTGTTCAAACACCGCGGCTTCGTCCTCGCCGTCATCGCCCAGTTCCTCTACGTCGCAGCGCAAACCGGCGTCAACTCGTTTTTTATCAACTACGTCACCGAGACCACCGCCGGCGTCCAGGCCACCGTCGCCGGCATGATGCAACACCTCGGACGATTCGGCGGGATATTCATGCCCCGCAATCCGGAACAGGCCGCCTCCCTCATCCTGGCCCTCGGCGGCATGGGGTCTTTCTGGATAGGGCGCCTGTCGGCCGCCTATATCATGAAATTCGTTTCGCCTGCCCGCCTGCTGGCCCTATACGCCACCGTGAATACGATCCTGATGGTGCTCGTCATCCTCCGGCTCGGCTGGCCCAGCGTCATCGCGCTGTTCTCTACTTATTTCTTCATGTCGCTCATGTTCCCGACGATCTTCGCCCTGGGCCTCCGCAACCTCGGTCCGCTTACGAAACGCGCAGCATCCATCCTCGTAATGGCCGTAGCCGGCGGAGCCTTCTGCCCGCCCCTCATGGGCGTCATCGCCGACCATTCCGGCATGTCCATCGCCTTCATCGTACCCCTTGTATGTTTTGCGTTCATCGCCTGGTTCGCAGCCACCGAAAGCAAAAAGCCCATGCCAATCAATTCACTAGCCATCACCCATCACTAATTCCCAACCCACCTGCCATGACAAACTCCAACTATTGCATCGGCGTCGACTTCGGCACGGATTCCGTCCGAACTATCATCGCCGACACCACAAACGGCCAGGAGATCGCATCCGCCACCTTCGAATATCCCCGCTGGAGATCCGGCGCCTTCTGCAATCCCCGCGAGCACCAATTCCGCCAGCATCCCCTCGACCACCTCGAAGGCCTGACCACCACGATAAAAGAATGCCTCGAAAAAGCCGGCCCCAAAGTCAAAGCGAACATCCGCGCAATAGGCGTCGCCACTACCGGCTCCACCCCCATCGCAGTCGACAGACGCGGTGTCCCGCTTTCCCTCACCCCCGAATTCGCCGAAGACCCCGACGCGATGTTCATCCTCTGGAAGGACCACAGCGCCTCACGCCAGATGGAAGCCATCAACGCACACGCAAAAAAATTCCCCGTCGATTATTTAAAATATTCGGGCGGTATCTATTCCTCCGAATGGTTCTGGAGCAAGCTGCTATACACCATCCGTACCAACGAAATGGTAAGACGCTCCTGCTACTCCTGGGTCGAACACTGCGACTGGATCCCCTTCCTGCTCACCGGCGGCACCGACGCCGAAAAGATCAGACGCTCCGTCTGCGCCGCCGGCCACAAGGCATTATGGTCACCCGAATGGGGAGGCCTGCCACCCGCCGAATTCTTCTACTCCCTCGACCCCTTCCTCACGGTATACTCCACCTTATACAATCGCACCTGGCCTGCCGACGCCCCGGCCGGGACCCTTTGCCCCGAATGGGCCAACAAACTCGGACTTTCCACCGACGTCATCATAAGCATCGGCGCCCTCGACGCCCACGTCGGTGCAGTCGGCGGCCAGATCGAACCCTACTTCCTCAGCAAGGTCATCGGCACGTCCACCTGCGACATGCTCGTCGCACCCCCAAATGAGGTCGAAGGGAAATTCGTACCCGGCATCTGCGGCATCGTCAAAGACTCCATCATCCCCGGCATGGTCGGAATGGAAGCCGGCCAGTCCGCCTTCGGCGACATCTTCGCCTGGTTCAAAAACCTCCTCACCTGGTCCAACCACCAGTCCCAACCCAACCTCCAGTCCCAGCCCAACCTCCAGTCCCAGCCCAACCACCAGCCCCAACCCAGCCACCAGTCCCAACCCAACCTCCAGTCCCACCCGGCAGACGACCTGCTGTCCCAGCTCGCCGCCCGCGCCGCCGCACTCCCCATCGACAAAGACGAATCAACCGAACTCAGCATCGACTGGTTCAACGGCCGACGAACCCCCGACGCCGACCCCTCCCTCACCGCATCGATAACCGGCCTCACCCTCGCCAGCGACGCCCCCTCCATCTTCCGGTCCCTGGTAGAATCCGCCTGCTTCGGATCAAAGGCCATCATCGACCGGTTCACAGAAAACGGCATCCCCGTCAAAGGCCTCATAGGCGTAGGCGGCATATCCCGCAAATCCCCCTTCGTCATGCAAACGATGGCCGATATCACGGAGATGGATATACGTGTCAGCGCTTCGGACCAGACCGTAGCCCTCGGCGCCGCCATGTTCGCCGCAACCGCCGCCAACATCTACCCCAACGTCAATAAAGCAATGGAAAAAATGGGTCACGGCTTCGACAAAACATACTCTCCCAACCCCACCAACAGCCGCCGACTGAAAAACCAGTACACCCGATACAAAGCCCTCGCAGCAGCCCAATCCACCCAAAACACCCAAACCCAACATCTACCCTAACCCCCACATCCACCCCAATCTACCTAACCGTAAAAAGATGTTATATTTGACCCGTGAATAAAAGGGTCTCTCTCAAAGATGTGGCACAGCACGTAGGCGTCTCGATCGCCCTCGTGTCCTATGTCCTCAACGGTCAGGAAAAAGAAAAAGGCGTAAGCCCCGAAATGACGGTGAAGATCCGCAAGGCCATCGCCAAACTCAACTACCAGCCCAACCTCGTCGCCAAAGGCCTCAAAAGCGGTAAAAGCCATACTATCGGCCTCATCGTCGCCGACATCTCCAACCCCTTCTTCTCCGCCATAGCCCGCGTCATCGAGGACGAAACGACAAAACACGGATACGTCCTCATCATCGGCAGCTGCGACGAGAATGCAGCCAAGTCGCGACACATCGAGGCCGTATTCCTCAACCGGCAGGTCGACGCGCTGATCATGACACCCGCCATCGGCTCCCAACGCCAAATAAAAGATATTCTAAAGAAAAAAACACCCGTCATCCTCATCGACCGGTATTTCGAAAACCTGAAAGTAGACTCGGTCCGCGTCGAGAACTACGAGGCAGCCCTCACCGGTGTCCTCCATCTGATCAACAACGGTCGCCGCCGCATCGCAATGGTCACCTATCGCACCGGGCTACTTCATTTCCGTGACCGCAAGGACGGATATAAAGCCGCGCTGGCCCACAACAATCTCCCGTTCAACCCCAAATGGGTCGTCGAAGCCTCCTACGAGAACCTCGACCAGGACATCGCTGCAGGCCTCGGCCAGCTGCTGCGCACCGAAAGTCTCGACGCAATATTCTTCGCCAACAACACCCTCGCCGTCGCAGGCCTCAAGACCATCAACTCCCTCGGCATAAAAGTCCCCAATGACGTAGCCGTCGTCTCCTTCGACGAGAGCGAAGCCTTTGACCTCTTCTATTCCCCTGTCACCTATATCCGCCAGCCCATCGAGGCCATCGGCAAAGAAGCCGTACGCATGGCCATCGATCGGATCAAGGGCTCCACCACCGAGACCAGCATGATCACCATCCCCGCCACCTTCATCGTCCGCGAAAGCAGCGGAACAAAATAAACGGCACAAAAAAAAGGGGAAGCAGGCGCAAACCCACTTCCCCTTGATATAAAATCTATAGGCTAAAACCTAAGCCACATTCATTTCCGCCATATCGGCGGCCAGCTCGACCTCAGCAGCCTTTACCGTCTTGACGATACGGGCCGCAACCTTATACGGGTCGGCAGCGCTGTTCGGCCGGCGATCTTCCAGCCATCCCTTCCAGCCCCTTTCGACCGTGCCGATGGGGATACGGATGGACGCGCCGCGATCGGACACACCAAACTTAAATTCGTGGATGGCGGCCGTCTCATGCTTGCCGGTCAACCGGAGATGGTTATCCGGACCATATACTTCGATATGCTCCTGCACCACCGGACGGAACGCTTCACAAACTTTAACGTATATCTCGCTGCTGCCACATTCTCTCAGCAGGCTATTGGAGAAATTGGCGTGCATCCCGCTGCCATTCCAGTCCAGGTTGCCCAGGGGCTTGCAATGCCAGTTGATCGAGATACCATATTTTTCACCTATCCTTTCGAGTAAGTAGCGGGCAAGCCATACCTGGTCGCCGGCTTCTTTGGCGCCCTTGGCAAAGACCTGGAATTCCCACTGACCCGTGGCTACTTCGGCGTTGATCCCTTCGATATTGAGACCCGCATCGAGACAGGCATCCAGATGCTCTTCCACGATCTCGCGGCCGTAAGCGTTGCGCGCGCCGACCGAACAATAGTAAGGACCCTGCGGCCTGGGATACCCACCTTCAGGGAAACCCAGAGGCCTATCCGTTTCGGGATTCCATAAGAAATATTCCTGTTCGAATCCAAACCAGAAATCGTTGTCGTCGTCTTCGATAAGAGCGCGGCCGTTGCTCGGATGCGGGCTGCCATCCGGACTAAGCACTTCACACATCACCAGGTAACCGTCCCTACGCTGCGGATCCTTCACAAGAAAGACGGGTTTTAACAAACAATCCGAAGAGCCACCCGGGGCCTGTTCGGTAGATGAGCCGTCAAAACACCAAACCGGACAATCTTCCAGCTTTCCGGAAAATTTCCGCTCGATCTTGGTCTTGCTTCTCAGGCTTTGAATGGGCTGATATCCGTCGAGCCAGATATACTCTAATTTCGCAACTGCCATATTCGTTGGTTTTAATGTAGAATGACTATTTAATAACCACAATATCTGCACACAAAGTGTGCGAACCTGACTCCGTCAGGTTTAAGGTACTGCCTGAAATATCCAGCCGGATACAGCCGGCAATACCTTAATTGTGACTTTTCAAGCATTACGAAGATAAGAGTATCCCTGTTTACAACAAATAGTAATTATTTTTAATGTTAATTAAATGACAGTAAATCAGTCTAAAATTTTATCAATTTCTTCGTTTTTTATCATATATAAATAAAATAATATTTAAACTGCCTCACCTCGGGCTCCCTTCACCTAAGTTGTTCTCTTTCAGGATAAAATACGGCTTCCCTTCAGTAATGAAGGCATATAACCACTCCTTTATCACCGACTTCCACCCCTCCGAACATACGGCATAACACTCTTTTCCCGGAACCAGCCCCTCATGCGTAAACCGTAAAATGGAAGAATACCCCGTCTAAATGATCAGAAAGATCATCCTGGTATCCGTCCATTCTCCCTGATCCCTGAGCCAGTTGAGCCCGCTTTCCTCGACATGCCATACGAACTCTTTGTCGGGAATGGCCTTTATTACCCGCTGTTTGGAATAGTGCGCACCGGGGTGATGCACGACAAACACATCATCTGTTTGATTGCTGGCGCCACTATAATCTTTGCCACCCCACCATCTCGCCACATCCCGGGTGATACAACGGTAAACTTCACTCGCCGGCTTCGCCTTGGCGGAATTCCTCCCCTACGTTGTCGTTTTACCACCTCTACCAATTCCCAGCCGATCTCTAGCTTTGTATTGTCAAAACTCAAATCACCATTATGAAAAATGTACTACTCCTGATCGCAACCTTCTTTGTCCTGTCATCAACCCAAAGCCAACAGCTCCGACCTTCCACCAGTGGCTACGCCCCGGTCAATGGCATAAAAATTTATTACGAAGTATATGGTGAGGGCAAACCGATCGTCTTATTACATGGCGCTTTTTATACCATTGGCTTGAACTGGAGCCAGCTGATCCCCGAGCTGTCAAAAACCAGGAAAGTAATTGCCATCGAAATGCAGGGCCACGGGCATACACCCATTTCAGACAGAAAACTATCGTTCCCCACTTTAGCGGGCGATGTGGCAGGGGTAATGGATTACCTCAAAGTCGACAGCGCGGATATTGCAGGTTATAGCATGGGCGGCGCTGTGGCATACGAATTTGCCATACTCAACCCTCACCGGGTAAATCATCTCGTGATCATTTCGGCTACCTATAAAAGTGGTGGCTGGCTACCCGAAGTAAGCAATGCGTTTAAAGCGTTCAAGCCTGAGTTCTTTGCCAATACTCCGATACAGACCGCTTATGACGCTGTCGCGCCCGATAAAACAAAATTTACAACCTTCCTCACGCAGATGTTCGCTTTCGCGGCTGCACCTTTCGACTTCGGAGACGCTAATATCCCAAAAATTACCGCGCCTGTATTGATCATCGCAGGCGACAATGATGGGCTGGACAAAATAGAGCTGGCCAAAACATATAAATTGCTGGGTGGTGGTGTCGCCGCAGATATGGGGAAAATGCCAAAGTCGCAGCTGGCCATCGTTCCCGGTCAAACCCATGTCAGTCTGATGATGCAGACAACAACGATCCTCAGCTACCTGAACAGTTTTTTAAAATAATCTAAAAATTAAATACAATGAGAAAAATAATTGTCTTGTCCATGATCTCGCTGGATGGCGTCATGCAGGCGCCCGGCGGCCCTCAGGAAGATACATCAGGCGGCTTCACCAAAGGCGGCTGGACGTCCTCCTATGGTGACGAGGTTTTTGGCAGGATCATAGGCGAGGAGCTGAAACAGACAGATTATCTTCTAGGTAGAAAAACATTTGAGATCTGGGAGTCCTACTGGCCTCAACATGCCGACTTCTGGCCAGGCATCAATGAGGGCGCCAAATACGTCCTGTCACAAACCAGGAATAGCTCGGATTGGAAGAACACCTCTTTCCTCAAAAATGTGGCCGATATCCAAAAACTAAAAAATTCGGATGGCCCCGACCTTCAGGTTTGGGGGAGCAGCCAGCTCGTTCACCTCTTGCTTCAACACGATCTGGTAGACGTCCTCCGACTAAAGATCTACCCCTTGACCCTTGGCGAAGGGAAAAAGCTGTTCGAAAACAGCGCGATTCCCGCCGCATTTACACTTACAGAAAGTCATGTTACAACAAAAGGGGTCATAGTAGCCAATTACGAGCGGGCCGGCGAGATCGTGACAGGTACTGTCGAAATTTAGCTCCTCATATACTACCTTTGGGGTAACTATGCCAACGAACCAACAATACGAAGAATTAGTCAAAACCCGCCCCGGCGTCCTGGTAGAGCAGATCGTGACAGAAGTGGCGGGCAAAAAGGCCGTGGATGTAAGCTTTGAAGAAGACGACGATGACTCCTGGGCAATGGTTAAAGTATACAGGGACAAAGAAGACCAGGAAATGGCGATCCGCTTCCAAACCGGCGAAAAATGGGTCCTGCAGTTCGGCTACTACGATGAAGATGATGAGTTCATCGAGCTGCTCCAACCCCTCGCCCAGGCGGAAATAGACACCATCCCCCAGGGCCTCCAAAAGGTCATGCGGAAGGTTTTGCTCAGCGAAGAAGGCCTCCGCGTCCCCGGCAACCTGCTGTCGAAATAGAAACGCGGCAACCACGTCCTCTTCCGTTCAGCAACCGGCCGATAATTCCGATACCAGCTGCCCTAAATAATCCATTGATTTCCCACGTCAGAGAGATGACCTTTATCATCAATCAAAATCAATGCGAAATGACTCAGCAAAATCATCCAAGAAGGGAATTTCTGCGCAGATCCGCGGTGCTGGCCGCGAGCGCCACTGCCTTCGGCTCCCTGCTGCCTTCCCTTGCCGCACAGGCCAGGGGCAACAACCGGATCATCACTACCAGCTCCGTGACCGAAGCCGGCTTTCGGACAGGCGTAATGCCACGGGCACAGCTTTCCATCCTTGCCAGCCAGCTGGCTGTCGACAAAGCAACCCAACGGAATGCCAAAGAATTTGCCGGCTTCGAGCTCGAAGAGGCCATCGCCGTCGTCGACGTACTGAGATCGTTCGACACCCCCGCCCCGCCTGCGAACGATGAGGCGACTGCCTTCATCGCCCGACTGAAAACCACCTCCGGCAACGAATTTGACCGGCTCTATATGCAGGCCGAACTGTCCAACCATGAGTGGCTTCGCGATCTCGCGACGTCCTATCTCGGCACCCCGGCAGACAGATCGGCAGCAGACAAGGAAGTGCGGCGCATAGCCACACTCGCGCTCTTCGCATTTCATGAACACGTGGCATTGTGCCGGCGGATTTATGGCGAGGTACAGGCATAGCCGCCTTTTGCCCGGCCCGCGGGAGCGCTCTCACAGCGCTCCCGTTTCCGTTGTATGCACCAGCGACCCCGCCGCCTGCGTTTTCCTGTAATCTGAAAAATTCTCGCCCATAATAGCCCTGAAGAAACGGCTGAAATACGACGGGTCCGCAAAACCAAGTGCGTATGCCACGCTTTTCATAGTCATATCCGCATAGACGGCCATTCTCTTTGCCTCCAGCGCGACCCGTCGGCGGATATGACTTCCGGCACTCTCCCCCATGCTGCGTTTCACCACCTCATTAAGATAGCTGGGCGTGACTCCAAGCATTTCCGCATAGTCCGACACATACCGCCTGGTACGGAACTCCTGCTCCACAGCGATGACAAACCGGGATACTATCCCAGGTCCCATCCGGACCTCCATCGGCCGGCTGACCGGATGCCCATAGCGCGTTACGTAGACAAGCAGGATGGACAGATAGCTTTGCAGGAGAGCTTTCGAACCCGAACCACCCGCGGAATATTCCCGGCACATCAGCAGAATAATGCCACTGAGATCCGCAGCCCAGTGTTGCTCCAGCAGTAAGGTCGTCGAGAAAGTGAAGAGATGAAGATGATCGGGCTGCTGCAAATAGTGAATGGAAAAACTGAGAACAAGACTCTGCGACGGTATCTCATCGATTCGGTCCGATAAGTCGCAGCTTCCAGGACAAAAATAAAGACTATGATCGGGTCGGAATAAGATCCGGAGCAGATCGTCCCGCCCGTTCCGCGCCGGCGGACAGTAGCATTCGCGAAAGGCGTCGATAGATTCGATAGTCATAACAATGGATTTTTTCGAACCCATCGTTACCGAATTGATGCCAGGATCCCCGGGCCCTCGCATCGCCCCCTTAACACATTGAACATAAATAAGATACACCTCCGGACCGACCGGCGGTCATAGACGACCGGACCAAAACTCCAAAAATTTCGGAGCCGATATTCGTCAGCGCTCCGGGAAATTCGGAGGCGCTATTTCATTTGTATTCGTCCTTGCTGATCCCGAGACGTTGCATCCTGGACTCCAGAGTCGTCGGTTTTTCATTTAGCAGTTCGGCAGCCCCTCCCCTGCCTCTTATCCGACCCCCGGTAAGCGCCAGCACCCTTCTGATATAGTCGGCTTCCGTCTGCTTCTGCAACCGCTTTACTTCCTCGATAGTCGGGATCCGTTCGCCACCCGTAGTGTCAGGGCGAAGATGGCGACCAACCCAGCCATCCCAACGGAGGGGCTCGCCTGGCCCACAAAGAATCACCGCCCGCTCGATGATGTTCTCCAGTTCGCGGATATTACCCGGGAAAGAATATTCCTGCAGCTGCGCCAGCATGTCCGGGCTGATCCCTGCAAATGTCTTTTGGAATTTTTCGGCAAACCGTCGGGCAAAATGAATGGCGAGGTCGGCAATATCCTCCCTTCTCTCTCTAAGAGGCGGCAGCTCGATGGGAAATACGCTCAGCCGGTAATAGAGATCCAGCCTGAATCGGCCGGCGGCCATTTCCTGCCGGAGATCCTTATTCGTCGCCGCTATGATCCGGACATCTGTTTTCACCGTTTGCTTTCCGCCGATCCGCTCGATCTCGCCGCTTTGCAGCACACGAAGCAATTTGGCTTGAAGCTCCAACGGTATCTCTCCGACCTCGTCGAGCAGCAACGTTCCGTGAGCAGCCTGCTCGAACTTCCCTGTATGGGACTGGGTAGCGTCCGTAAACGCCCCCTTCTCGAATCCGAACAATTCGCTTTCGATCAGATTCGCAGGCAGCGCAGCGCAGTTCACTTTCACGAGAGGACCATGGCTTCTCGGTGAAAGCCGGTGAACGGTTTCCGCTATTAGTTCCTTACCCGAACCACTCTCGCCCAGCAAAAGAACGTTTGAATCCACAGGCGCTACTCTGGTCACCAGGTCGAGCACCGCAAGCCAGCTGGCGCTCCTCCCGATGATCCCGGAGAACTGCGCCGCATGGGTCAACCTGATCGGGCTATCTGCCGAACCCGCATCCCTTCGAATGTCACCGCCGCCCCGTCCTTCTTCTGCTGACAACAGGCTTTCGACGCAGCGCCGCAGCAATCCTTCCACCCGCGCAATAGCATCTACCAGCCTGGTCTCATACCGGTCCCTGGTCCTGCAAAAGAATCGGATAAAGAGCCGGCTCTTCCCGTCATCCCGAAGACAACAGCTATGTTCACTCGCCAGGGCGTACTTTTTTTGAAGGACCCTGGACAATTCCGTTGGATTGCCGGCAATCCATTCCGCCAGCAACGAAACCGGCTGGCCACCGATCATCTCCAGCGCTGGCAGATCGATAATTTGATATTCGCCGAAGCCGGTCCGCAATGCGCCATGCCAGCTGATATCCATCCCGATGCCCGAACGTTCGATGGTGAAGAGATCGAAGGATACAAAAGGCTGAAGGCTCGCCGCCAGCAACCCCATCCCTTCGGCCAGACCTTTCTCTGACTTTCCTGGCCGCGATAACCCCTCCAGCTCCTGCAGCTTTTTTTCGAGACGTTGCTGCGCTGCAAACTCCGACTCCGCCGCTTTCTGATGACGGTGCAATGCGATATCCAGCATCATCACCAATTCCCTCTCCCGAAAGGGTTTGACCAGAAAGCCATAAGGTTCGGTCGCCTTCGCCCGTTCGAATGTGCGTCGGTTGGAGTTGGCCGATAAAAAGACAAAAGGGATATCGTCCCTCTTCATTTCCCCGGCAAGATCGATACCGGTATCATTTCCATTTAATAGGATATCGAGCAGCACCAGCATGGGTTTATTCAGCTGCAAGAGCGCTCTGGCCTCGTCCGCGCTGGCGGCAATGCCGGCGACGGTATAGCCCGCGCTTTCCAGCGCGGAAGCGATGTCCTGTGCTACGATGCTTTCGTCCTCAACAATAAGAATACTCTTCTTCATGTCCTAACTAAGATACGCCAATAACGGCAAAAGGGGCCTGCCGCCCCCCGCCTTTGGAGAATGGGAACATTCAGCTCCCTTTCTAATTCAACTCCTCCAGGATATCAGCGCAAAGACCCACGTGTTCCGTGAAGGCAAAATGCGCCAGCATCGCTACGTGCTGTGTCTCATTCCCGCCAGGTTGCCCATCCCCGGTGCCGTCCAGATACTCTTTTGCGAGATCGCGAAGGAACTCGTGGTTCGACAATTCCGCCTTCATGAACGCGGCGTTGAATTGGGCCGTCGTCATCGCTTTCAGGCTGGCGAGAAATTCCAGGGCATCGGCGCCAGGTTCTGCAGCTGGCGTGCCCAGATCCTTCAAAACTTTGATTACCGTAGTGGCCTCCATTAACTCCCATTCGGCAAACTGACGTATTCGTACATTGTCGGTCTTGCCCAGGGCGACTTTGCAGGCGGCCTCCGACAGCAGGGCGCGCGGCATAATGCCATTGCGAAGTTGTGAATCACTTACTTTCGTGACGGCGGCGGCTGTTGTTGTTGACATGATCTTTAGTTTTTTGGTGAAATACTGCTTGTTTCTATAAGATCAAAATTGCCACCTGTCCCGCCCAAAAACAATGGATTAATTCGGGTGACCGATGTCTACTTTATGCCCCGGCAACGGAAATAATGCCATACTATACGGGAAATTCAAGTGAGATGACCAATCCTTGCCTGCTGCTGGAGGAGATTCCGTGGCCCGCCCCGCAGTCGCCAGCAACGACCGCCCCGAGCTGGTCTGCAAGCGACCGGATAAGACGAAATCCCATCGACTGGGCACTGGCAAGATCGAAGTCCGGGGGCAGGCCGATGCCATTGTCTGCAATCAGAAGCCTTAGCCGGCCGTTTACCTTTTGCTTCAGGGCGATATCGATGACCGGCAGCTCTTCGGTTCCGCCAGGCGGGAACGCGTATTTGATCGCATTTGTAACCGCTTCGTTAAGGATAAGTCCGATAGGCAGACACTGAGCGACATCGAGATCGACGGCATCGATATCCAGCCTCAACCGAATATTCTGTCGCAGTGCGAAGCTGTCTTCCAGGAAGCCGGTAAGGTCGCCAATGTACTCGGGCATATTGATGCGTGTAACGTCCTGGTCTTCGCGATACAGCTTTTGATGGATAAGCGAAATGGCGCGGATACGGGACCGGATATCTCCGAAAGCGTCCAGGGCGACCTCGTCTTTTAGGGTGGAAGCCTGCATGTTGAGAAGGCTGATGATGATCTGCAGATTGTTCTTGACACGGTGATGGACCTCCCGCATCAACCATTCTTTCTCTTCCAGCAGGCGTTGTTTGTCCTGTATAAGATGTTCCTGCCGGCCGTTGAGGTCGATGAGCAGGTGGTTGGTCTCGTCCAGTTCGCGTTGCCGGCTGGCCAACAGGGCGTTGGTGCGTTGCTTCAGGCGGTATCGATTGATGACGACGGCCAGCAGGAGAGCCAGGAGAACGGAACCGGCTATCAGGCCGTTGCGCAAAAGCTGGCCCTTCCTGAGATCGGACTCGCGCAGCAGGGCCTGGCTATTGAGACGGGCGATATTCTGGTCTTTTTCGTTTGTCTCATAACGGGTGGTCATTTCCGTTATCTGCTTGTTTTTCTCAATATTGAATATCGAGTCATTGAGCGCCTGGTATTGCCTGAGACACGCTATGGAGCCGTGAAGGTCGCCCGCTGCGCTGTCCGTCTGATAGAAAAGATAATAGGCATCGCGGCGATCGGCCAGAGACACGAGTGTGCGGTTCGAGTCGGCCGTCAACGCAGCCAGCCAGGGGCGGGCTTTTTGATACTGCCCCATGGCCATATATACTTTTGCCAGCGACAAATAGGTAAAGAGCCTGTCCACGCGAAGCCTTGGATGAGTATGCTTCAGGCTTTCCAGGTAAGCCGCCTCCGCGGAGTCATACCGGTGAAGAGCAAAATAACAGTCACCCTGTGCCACGGCGATGACTTGGTATCCCCTTTGGTTAACGATCAGGAACCCTTTTCGGGCAGAGTCGAGAAATCGCAGGGCGTCCCCGGGGCGCCCGAGCCTGAGATAAGAGCCCACAAGGCGCTTTGAAACTCCATTCGGATCGCCGGCGGCATATGGGAACCTGAAAAGCACATCGGCGCATTTTCGCTGGTAAAAGAAAGCCCGCTGCAGATCACCGGTGGCATTATAAACTCCCGCCGCAGCCATATAACCTATAATATAGGCCATTTCAGGCGGAGCGGCGTCATTGAGCCGAACCGCCTCCAGCGCGTCATGGAGGGACGCCCGCAGATCGCCTTCAGTGGTCTCGTAAAGACTAAGCACGCCGACGCCCTGAGGATCGGTCTGCCGCAGTCCGTTGGTGAGCAGGATCACGTCCCTGAGTATCCCCTTGGCCTGGCCGATCCGCCCGGCTGCGCCATATTGGATCGCTGCGAGGGAAAAAGCTTCGATCAGCGGCTTTACTTTGGCGAGAGAGTCGGTAGGGTGCAGGAGTATCAACCCATCATGGAGGGCATCATGACTGGCTTGAAGCGCAAAAGCGTCCATGCCGCTGTCGCGCCTCGAAAGGACGGCCATATTAAAAAGATAGGTCATTTCGGCGGCGATGTCCTTCGACCGGCGGACCAGCTCCCATCCATGCCGCATAAGCGGACGCCCTTTGTCGAACTCGTTCCGGTTGAAATAGATCGCGCCTTCCCACTCCCAGCCAACCGCTTCGAGGGGAAGATTGTTTGTCTTTTGGCCGATGTGGATCGCTTCGTGACAATAACCAACACTGCTGTCGACGGACACTTCGCTTATGGACCAGAACGCCATATGAAGCAGCAACCTGCACCGGCTGGTGTCACTGAGCGTCGGTAGCACAGCGGCCGCAAGCCCATAGCGATTTTGCTGTGTATAGACACGACCCGCCAGCACGGCAGCGAGCTCAACACCTCGTGGATCACCTGCACGACGGGCCAGCCGCGCGGCCTCCCGGGACAGACGGAGTGCGGAGTCAAGATCACCAGGCTTCTGTTCTGGCTTTTGAAGCCACCATTCGCCCAATTGCAGGAGCAGGTGGACACGAGCGCTGTCGGAGATTTTGGTTTTCAGCTGGCGGACAATAGGATCGGACGGCAATAGCTGCGCGTCGGCCACGCAGATGCCGCAAACAAAGAATAGCGTATAAAGGATCAGCCGAAACATGCAGTCTGTTTGGAGGGGGCGACCCTAAAGCTAAAGAAAAAAAAGGCCAGCCCCACGGCTGGCCCAAAAAATTATCAGAACGCCGGATCCGCCGGCGTATTCGGATTCCCATTCCTCTCCACGAACGGATACGGCAACCACGTCCTCTTCCTCTCACCAACCGGCCGCCCAAACCTCCTTTCATCAGAGAGCCTCAGTCCACTCATAAACAATTCGATCCCCCGGTGTTTATAGATCTGGTTGAGCAGATCATCCTGTCCAGTATAAGTCACCGGCGTCACCAGCCCCGCCCCAACCCCAAAAGGATCCTTCGCAGGAGTCTTAAGCACCACACTATCCAGCCAGTTTGCGCCATTGACAAGATCCCCCTGCCGGGCATAACACTCCGCCATGATGAGCATCACCTCACCAGGCAAATAGACGGGTATCGCACCATCCGTAGCGTTAAAAAAACCATTCAGACGGTACCGCGGCAACGCCGAACTGACCGCAATATAAAAAGGCTCCCGCTTGTCCGACGCATCCGGCTGCAGCCCAACGGGCAGCCCCATCGTCGAGTCGATAGGCTGAAAGATATTGTTCGTAGAAGTCGCCAGTGTGAAGATCGGATTCGTCACCACTTTGTCGTATTTGAAAAAAGACCTGACCGACCGATTCACCTGCTGTGCCGCCGTCAGCGCATCGGAATACTGACCCGCGATCAGCGAGTAGCGCGCCTTCAACGCATAAAGCGTATTGACGATGTCCACAGAATTAGGAGTATTGGCGAGGAAACCGCTGCTGATCGCATTCGCGCCCACCACAGTCAAAGCATTGCTGATCACGGCAAGAGCATTCTGATATCCCTGCTGCGAGGTCACAAAACCGACATTCGAAACACCCAAAGTATCCGCTATGCCGTTAGGCACATGGTCCCAGAAACCAGCCATATCCGCGATAGCCAGGGCCTTGAAGATCGAAGCGTAGGCGATCAGACCGCTGGCATAGCCGTTATCCTTCACGACGCGCGGCGTCTGACCAATAACACTGTCCGCGTCGAAGATGATCTTATTGGAAACGCTCCACATGCCCGTCCCTATGCCATTGGTGTTCAATACGGCGGCGCCGCCCGATCCCATCTGGGCCTCGTCGGTATTACCCGCGTTGACGCAATAGAGCTGGCTCGTCAGCAGTCCGTCTGCGACGATAGTATTATAGACCAGTCCGCCCCGGCCGGCGGTGTACCAGTTCTGCAGGCCCACAGCCACATCGGTAAGCGCATTCGGGGAGCTGAACGCCTGGGAGGAAGAGGGCCCCGAAGGGTCCGTGTAGTTCTTCTTACAGGAGACAAGGGCGACCAGCAATAGGCAGCCGATATATGAAAGAGTTCGCTTGTTCATGTTTTCGGTGTTTGATGGTTTTAAAATTTGGCACGAATGGTGGCGCTGAACGTCCGGGGGATCGGTATAGCTCCGAAGTCAATTCCCCTGAGCAAGGTGCTCTGACCCGCCGAGTTGATCTCGGGATCGTAACCCTTGTAGTGATCCCAGGAGATAAGATTGCGGCCGCCAAGACTCACACTAAGCCCCTTCACTCCCTTGAGAACAGGCCCGAGATCATAGCTAAGCGAGACTTCCCGGAGCTTGACATAATCCCCGTTATCAATCCTCCATTGCTGGATATTATAGACGCCGGCGATATAGCCGCGGGGCAGCTGGCCAAGATCTTCCTGCATCGCCACCGTCCCATTGTCCACGCCCTGGCGCGTCCGGAAGTCGGCGTTGAAGACATTCACCCCATGCACGGCGTCCACCTGCGCGTGTAGGCTTAGCCGTTTCCAGGCCAGGTCCGTGGTGACGGTCGCCGTATATTTCGGGTTCGGATTGCCGATGACCTTCTGCAGGACCGTTCCGGTAGGCAGGCCGGTGGCCTGGTTCCGTTGGGGCGTATAGCTCAGCGGGCTGTTCTGGACGCCGGCCTCCGTTACAGGAATTCCAGCAGGGTTCTTCAGCATCGCTCCACTCGGGTCTGACGCGAAAAAGCTGCCGTAAAAGACGCCGATGGGCTGCCCGCCGATAATGGCTACAGGTGCGCCGCTGGTCGTGCTGAACAGCAGCAGCGACTGGCCGATGTTGAGGGCTTTGTTCTCATTGTGGTTATAGATGCCCGTGATATCCCAGGTGAAGTCCTTTGTCTTTACCGGCTCGAGATTCAGCACCAGCTCATACCCGTTATTCTGCAGCGAACCGATATTGTCCGTCAGGCTGGAATAGCCGTTGGTGGGAGCGATGAGACGGTTGATCAGCAGGTGGTCGACCTTTTTGCGATAGACATTCACGCTGAGCCCGATGCGGTTGTGCAGGAACGCGAGATCGGTCCCGAATTCCAGTTCCTTTTGCCGTTCAGGCTGAACGTTGGGGTTGGTATAGGTCGACTGTCCCTCGAACGAAGAGCTGCCAACGAAGGGCGCAGCGATGTAAGTGTTGTAGCGACCGTAGGCAGGAATACCCGTAAGGTTGCCCGATTCGCCAAAGGCGGCGCGCAGCTTGAACAGGTCCCACCACTTGTCAACGCCCAACGTCTTCCAGTAGTCGGTGCCGGAGAGCACATAGCTGCCGCTCAGCTTGGAGTACAGCTGGTTGCGGTGATCCGGGCCAAATACCGAAGATCCGTCATTGCGGAGCGCGCCGGTGATAAAGAGCTGGTTCTTATACTTGAAATTCTGCTGGACGAATTCGCCGTAGATGGAAAGTTCCGTGCGCTGGTCCAAGCCGGGGATCGCGGTGCTGGCGCCGCTGACGATCTGGACAAAGGGCGGGAGGCCGCGACCCTGCTGAAGGGAGAAGTGAGCTCTCTGGTATTGTTCCGAATAGCCTACCTGGGTAACAGAGCTGATATCATCGGTGATAGCCCAGTTATACGTCAGGTTCAGATCATGGTTGATGAGGAAGCTGGTGTTCGTGCCGGCGCTGGCGTACCCGTTCTGGGTCGGATCCAGGGTGGCGCCGCCGCCGAAGAAGGCGCTGCTGACGTTATAAGCGTATGGCGGGATAAAGGTCGTACCGTCCTGGTTATAGTTATCGATCCCTATGTGATAGTCGACGGTGAGATTCTTCAGGGGCGTCAGCTTGAGGCCGACCCCGGTGATGATGCGGTTGGTCTGCTGCTGCTGCCGGAAATCTTCAAGCACGCTGACAGGATTCGCACGGCCTCGCTCTCCGACAGCGAGCAGATTGCCGTTGGCATCCCGCTGCCAGATATTATAATAGTTGCCGATGATGGTAACCGAGTTGGTCGGCGAGAAAAAACTATTCCCATCCGGCTTCTCGTTCGTCTTGTCATAGATATAGTTCATCGTGGCGTTAAAGCTCGCCCAGCTGTTCAGGACCTGGTCCAGGTTAAGGCGGAAACTATACCGCGAGAAGTTCGTATTCTTCACGATACCGCCATTATAGAGGTAGGACGCAGAGGTATAATATTTTGTTTTATCGCGGCCACCACTGACCGAAATAGTATTGTCCGTGCCATAAGCGGTGTTGAAGATATAGTCCTGGTAGTTATACCGCTGCACCGGTGTGGTGTTCGTGATCGAGGGAGTCAGGATGGTTTGCGTCTGTACCGCAGGCAGGCCACCAAACTTCACCGGAGCCTCGTTGACCGAAAGCTTCTTCCGAAGAGAATTCTGGTTTAACGCGGTGCTGAAACTCACGACCGGGGCACCGACACTTCCTCGCTTGGTAAAGATCTGGACGACGCCGGCGTTGGCGCGCGAACCGTAGATAGCCGCCGCAGCCGCTCCGTTCAGAACCTCAATGCGTTCAATATCATCGGGGTTGATATCTACCATACGATTTTGACCCACGCTGCCGACAAAATTATTGCCGGAGTAAGTGGCGTCGGCATTCGTTACGCGGGTGGTGGAGTTATCGATGATGACTCCGTCGATGATATACAGCGGCTCGGTGGAACCATTGATGGTGCTGATGCCGCGAAGCTTGACCGAAATGCCTCCCGCGGGGTCGCCTGAGTTCTGCGATATCTGGGCGCCGGCAGTCTTACCCTGGAGGGCCGCAAGAACATTGCCCGAGGAAGCCTTGGAGAGCTCGTCCGCTTTCACGCTGGCGACATAGCTGCCCAGCTGGCGGCGGGTAGTTCCCGCAGAGGTCCCCGTCACGATGACCTCGTCCAGGCTGCGGGCCGCGGACTCGAGTTGGACATCGATAGTGTAGCTATCCGAATTGCCAATGGCAACCGATCGTTCGAGCGTCTTAAATCCTACGCCCGAAAACACAAGCGTCAGGTTCCTCGGGCGGCCAGCGCTCGTGATCGTATAGACCCCGTTGTTGTTGGTCGAGGCGCCGGTCGTAGTGCCTTTGATCGCTACGGTAATGGATGGAGAGGGCTTGCCTGTGTTGTCGGTGACGGTGCCGGTTATCTTCACCTGGGCGCCGGCGGACAGCGAAATGAACAGCAGGCAGCTTAAGATGAGCTGGATGTTCGTCATAAGTGGAAGTTTTGGATGCGTGAATGATTACATAACCTTGATCCCTTTCTTTATATAAGGCCTTAGAATTTCGGCGTCGGGAGGGAGTTCGGTGATTAGCACGTCGATCTCGTCCACCGCGCAGACTTTTAATTGTTCGGATGTGTTGATCTTTTCCGAGATGGATAAGGCGACGACTTTTTTTGCATGGTCGATCATGGTACGTTTGATCTCGACAACACCAAAGTCATTATCGGTGAGCCCCTTGGCAATGTCGATGGCGTTAACCCCGAGAAAGCAGAGGTCTGCCTGGATAGACTGTATCTTCTTTACGGCCTCGCCGCCGACGGAGATCTTTGCGTTCTTGGAAATACGATCGCCAACGACGACTACTTCCAGGTTAGGGTGGTTGGAATATTCGAGAGCTGCAGGCAGGCTCGGCGTGATAAAGGTCGCCTGGAGGTCTCTGGGAAGCAATCTGGCCAGCTCGATGATGGTCGTTCCACCGGTGGTGAACACGAACATTCCGTCCTGGACGAGCCTGATCGCCTTCAATGCGATGCGCTTTTTCTCTTCAACAGAATAGACATCCTTCGACGTTATCCCTACATGAAAAGAGTTCGATATCGCCCCGCCATAAACTTTCGTGACCTTCCCGTCCTGCGCCAGCTCGTGCAGATCCCGGCGGATCGTGTCTTCCGATACCTGCATCTGTTCGCTCAGGTGCGATGAGAGTACCTTGTTATGAAGGTTCACCTGGTGAAGGATATAAGCCTGGCGCTCTTCTTTTAACACGAAGCTTAGTTTTGGTTTTAAGACGGTATCCAAACTTAAGCATAAAAACGCACAAACAAAAAAGAAACCGCAATAGTTTCTGCAGGTTTATGCGTTTTCCGCCAACCTACGCCCCGATTCTATCGCGCCGCGCACACTCTTGGTCTGATTGATCAGTTGCTGGGCGGTGGCGTGGTCAACACCCAGCTCCTTCATAACAATTCCCACGCCGCGGTCCAGGAGCTTGTTGTTAGAGAGCATCATATCAACCATCTTATTACCCTCCACCCTACCCAGCTGGATCATCACAGTCGTAGAGATCATATTTAGCACCAGCTTCTGGGCCGTCCCCGCCTTCATCCGGGTGCTGCCAGTGAGGAATTCCGGGCCGACGACAACTTCAATAGGATATTCGACTGCCTCGGCAAGAGGAGTATTCTCGTTGCAGGTGACGCACCCCGTGAGTAGTCCCTTTTCGCGAAAAGCTTTTACGCCGCCGATCACATAGGGTGTTGTGCCGGATGCGGCGATGCCGATAATAGTGTCGTCTTCGTTCGGTGCATACTCCGCAAGATCGATGATCGCCTGGCCCGTATCATCCTCCGCGAATTCCACCGCCTTTCGTATCGCCCCATCGCCCCCGGCTATGATACCGATGATCCAGTCATCGGGCACCCCGAAAGTCGGCGGACACTCCGAGGCATCGAGGATCCCCAGTCTTCCACTCGTCCCGGCGCCAATATAAAAAAGGCGTCCCCCTCTCTTCATTCTTTTGACGATGGCAGTAACCAGTAACCCCAGCCCCGGAAGACAGCGCGACACCGCCCTGGCAACGGTCAGATCCTCCTCATTGATAGCCCCTAATATCTCCGTGACCGTCATCTCTTCCAAATGGTCATAGCGGGACGTCATTTCCGTAGTTAGCATATTTTCTCAGTCAATTAGTAATAAAAAACGCGCAATCATGCAAATTCTCCCGCCCATATTCCTCAAAAAAACGCACAAACAAGCATGAAAATACAAATTTCAGCACAATCAGCACCAAATTCACGCAAAAACCTGCAAAAAAGATGCACACAGCGCTCATCCTTTGCCCTAGTAATAGTTGGAGTTTTGGGGTAGTACGCGGCGGAGAGCCGCCCGATGTTCCGCAAATAAAACTATCATTGTATAGGCCGGAAAGAAGGCCGCGCGGCTCTGCCTATGCAGATACATCTAATAAGGATTTTATCAGCTTTATTTCTCTACCTGTTGGCATATCTGCCGGCCAATGCACAGACCGGTGCGGGCCGGTATAGTATTGTCAACTATAACAGCGACAATGCCCTGCCCCAGAACAGCATCAATGGTATGGCCTTCGACCACAATGGCTTTTTGTGGATGGCCACCAAAATGGGCATTGTCCGGTTCGACGGCAGGAATTTCAGGGAATACAACCAGGACAACTGCCCCGCTTTACACGGGAATGAATACTCTCTTCCGCAGGTAGGCGCATCCGGGAGAATACTTATCAAACCTGTGAACGACAGTCACCTTATCCTGGCGGTCAACGACCTTTACCAGATTGAGAGGGACAGCCTTCTTTCAGGCATTCCATACGAGTTTACTACGTCTAACAACCACCTGTTTTATTGCAATAAAATCCGGAAAACGCTGGCATCAGAAAAAAGCGCCGGTAATTATTTAGTCCTGCTGAATAAGCTGGGCTATTCAAAAGGCCTTGTGACTGTCAATGAAAAACAAGGGTATTTTAAAGACGGTGACGAGTGTTATTTTCTCAATGAAAATACCGGCAGCATCACAAGCCTGCCGGACATTGCAGGCCATAGCCTTAAGCTGCAATTTGCAGTAGGTGATATTTTCATTTATATAGACAGCCTGTATCGCCTGTATGCCTATAAAGAAGGCATACTGCAAAAAAATATAACCGCCTGCGCGGGGCTGCACCGGCTGCTCAGGGAAGCCGCGGCCGTAGACCCGGACCCGGTGCAGGCCTCATTAAAAATAAGAAGGGACGACAGCCATACGCTGATGATATGTCACGACACCATCAGGCAGATAAAGATGGCAGGCAACGTCCTGGAGGACGTGATACTGGCGGCGGGAGCCCCCATCAAGGATATCAAATGCATGGTATACGATGAAGAAGTGCAGGTTTTATGCATAGGCACCATAACAAGCGGTTTATATGTGTTGAAACAACACCAGTTTGAACGGCTTTTTTTTGATAACCCTCGGTTTATGGCCAATAGTCAGTTTGCGCAGATTGAGCTCCCGGAAGGAATACTGACCAGTACCGGCCTTCTGAGCCGGACCGGAAAGGGCAACCGGCCGTTTGCAGCGGCAAACAATCCCGATAAGCAGGCGTGGCTGAAGACGTCAGACGGTTTGATCTGGTATTCCGAGGACGGCATCTTAAAAAGGGCCGACCCCGGTTTTCACAGTGTGGTCAGCGTAAGGCGTATTGAGGGACCGCTCACTGGTGTTATTGAGCGGGCAAACAAGGAAGTGTTGTACAGCACCCTCCACCAACTGTGCCTGGTGCAGGGTAATGGGAGGAGAGATACGGTCTTATTCAACAATTCCCCCTTGCTGCAGGGGGCAGAGATCCAGACCATTTGCGAAACCGCCAAGGATATCATCTGGATCGGGACTTCAAAAGGGCTGTTTGCATACCACCTGTCCCTTCATTTGTTGCGCAGCCTTCCTTCGCCGGCTAATGCCTCGGTGGCATTTGTCTTTATTGCAGGCGACAGCAGTATCTGGATGGGTACATATGGGCAGGGGTATTATAAGTATTATAACGGCCGTTTTGTGCGGATGCCCATGGATGCACAAAAAAGCCTTTCCATAACGCACTGCATCCTGGAAGACAGGAAAGGTTTTTTCTGGATTACGACCAACAGGGGGTTATTCAGGGTTACCAAACAAGAGCTCGACAATTACGCCGCCGGGAGTCCCGGGCAGGTATATTACTACTATATTGATAAAACCTGGGGCTTCAGCACCAATGAATTTAATGGTCGTTGTACTCCCTGCGGGATTGCAACCGTTGACGGGCATTTCTTCTTCCCTTCGCTGGACGGCCTTGTAGGCTTTAACCCCGATAGCCTGCATATAGGACTGCCCGATAAACCCATATGGATCGATCGCGTGATGGCCGACGATAAAAGAATACCGTTACAGGACGAATTGGTGGAAAGCCGGGACTCCAGCCGGTTAGGTTTTGACATTTACTCGCCCTTCTTTGGCAGTAAGAACAACCTTCAGCTCGAATATTCTATTAAAGAGATCAGTGAACAATGGTACCCCCTGGCCGAGAACGGCCGGCTGATATTGACAAGACTGGGCAAAGGCGGTTATACGCTTGCCGTAAGAAAACAGGACCGCTATGCGCATTACACCTATCGCACCGTTCATCTGACCATACTGCCTTATTGGTATGAGACCCTCTGGTTCAGGTGCCTTTTAGCAGGCCTGGGAGTCGGTATATGCTGGCTTCTCTTCCGGGTGCGGTATGATCTGCAGGCAAAAAAGTCCCGGGTACTGGAACAAAAAGTAGGGGAAAGAACCACCGAGCTGTCCGAAAGCAACAGGGTGAAAGAACTGATGATATCTGTCATCCTGCATGATCTGCGTTCACCGCTCCGGTTTCTGCAAGTGCTGTCCAACCGCATGTATGACGGTTACAGAACTAAGGTCAATAAGGAATTATCCGGTCTAATGCTTCAATTCCGGGATGCGACCAACGACGTATACGATTTTACGCAAAGCTTTTTTGTGTTCATAAATATGCAGAAAAAAGGCTTTGTCGTCAACAGGCAAAGCACCCTGCTGAAAGAAATGATTGATGAAATCGTCGCTTTGTATCAAGTGGGCGTCCTCGTTCAGGAAAATACTTTTGTGATTAGGATCCCGGAAACGCTTGCGCTTGATACGGACGCCGGCCTGCTGAGCCTGGTGATAAGAAACCTGGTAGACAATGCCAACAAATATACCGCAGGAGGCGAAATAAAGATCGAGGCGTCACAGGATACCCTGGCTACCTATATTACCATCACCGATACAGGCCAGAGCATGGATGAGGGGCTGGCAAAGAGTATTGTTGAGAAAACGTATAACCCAACGGATTCAGGACATGGCTGGGGATACAAAATTGTTATTGAGATCCTGGTCAGGCTCAATGGCACGCTCGCCATCGATACATCCGCCGGCAAGGGCAATAAAATAACCATTGTTTTAAAAAGACTCCCACCGCTACCAAACGAAACGCCCCCTCAGTAACGAATCCGGGTCATACCCCTGTCTGACTGCTCTTTCCGCTTCACTAAAGCTGGTAAACATTGCTGCCTTTATTTAATTCGTGTGAGAGCTCCGCTTTTATGGGCAGCTATATGATCACTCTTATCACTTTTTATTTCATACTGTGGGTCATCTTTGGTGGCATGATGTATATATCCTTTATAATCGAAATCCTTTGTATGCACTTTCACAATTGTACCGGTCACCCGGCCGGCTTCAGAATTCCAGCTTACATGGTCCCCAATATTTAGATTTTTTTTCATTGCAGATCCCCCGGTCGTATGAATTTACAAATCGTCTTCAATGACATGTGCAATTATCAAGGCACAATAACTGTGCCTCAATCCGGGGTTAAAGGTAGAGAAAACCTCAGCTTACCGGCTCAAGGGTAATATAATTTTGAATAATGTGCCTTCGTTTTCCCTTGATACGGCTGATATTTCGCCATGATGGTTGGCTACAATTTTTTTACACAATGCCAAACCGATACCCGTACCAGTATATTTATCTTGGCTATGCAGCCGGTTGAAAAGTAAAAATATCTGCTCTTCAAATTGCTGCTTAAATCCAATGCCATTGTCCCTTACCCCTATTTCACAATAGGAATAATTGGGGTTTATATTTGCATGTTTTGCCGCCTCTTCCAATTCAAGGATTTTCGAAGTAATCGTAATGACCGGAGATATGCCGCTTTTTGAAAATTTAATCGCATTGCTGACCAAATTAAAAAACAGCTGATTCATTTGATAGGGAATAGCGTCGATTATAGGCAAAGGTTCCCGATTAATGACAACTTCTTTTTCGGCGATAAGCAAATCAAAATCACTTATGACCTTGGCTAAAACTTTATCAAGGTCCGTTTCCTCAAAAATCGCTTCGCTATGAAGCACTTGTGAGAAATTAAGCAGCTCTTTGATAAGAATAGACAAACGTTCAGAAGAGGCGCTAATTTTCGCCACTAATGCTTTAACCGGGTCCGACAAATCGGCGTAATACTTTTCCTGAAGGGTAGTTGAAAATGTTCTAATTTTTCTGAGCGGCTCCTGCAGATCATGTGAAGCGACATAAGCAAATTGTGCCAAATTCTCATTTGAAAGTTGAAGTTCTGTGTTAGCTTCATGTAGGGAAAAAGTTCTGTCAAAAACCTTTTTCTCCAATTCCGCTGCCAACACCATTTCCTCCTTGCTTTTCTTCCTTCTTTCCGTAACATCCTCAACGGCAATCAGAATTGATTGTTCCTCACTATGATCCCTGACAATCTGGATGGCGCTTAATAGCATTATGCGTTCCCCAATTACAGGAAAATTGGCTTCAACTTCGTAATCAACAAAATTAATTTTTTCACGAAGGATTTTTTCCAGCATTTGTTTTAGGCCCGGGATATTCCACTGCTTATTTCCTAACTCAAACAGGAGTTTCCCCTCAGTTTCTTCTTCTTTAACGTGGAACTTATCATAAAATGCTCTGTTAGCGCTCCTTACTTTTAAGTCTTTATTAAGGATTATTAACGGCTCACGGATAGTGGACACGATAGACTCTGCGTATAGGCGGGAAAGGTTTAGTTGTTCATTTCGATCAAGAAGTTCCTGATTTACAATAATCAATTCTTCATTACTAGTTTGCACTTCTTCCTTCGAGGTCTCCAATTCTTCGTTCAGACTTTGAAGTTCTTCGCTTCCCGAAAGAAGTTCTTCGTTAGCACTTTGTAATTCTTCATTGGCTGCTTCTTGATCCTCGGTGACACTTCGCATATCCTCCCGTGTCTGCGCCAATTCCTTTTGCAAATTTTTGTTTCGAACTAATTCTCTTTCCAGTCTTGAATCCAGTTTCCCTTTATTATTATTTTCATTCTTTTGTTCCTCCGTAGAGTTAGTTGGTAATGTTGTATCTCTGAAAAGCACCAGGAAATATGGTTCTATAGTATTGGGCAAAGGATTTACTTCAAGGGTCACCATGTGTTCTTTGCCAGCAAACTGTAAAGGAATGTTCTCTTTGACAATTGCTTCCTTGCTCTTTTTCACTTTATGCAACATGTTACGCAATTCGAAGGCTAAACCCTCCCGCGCCATTTTCAACAAATTCGAACTTGGTTTACCCGGGGAAGGTTCCAACCACATGCCGGTTGCTCCGCGAAATTGAACGATATCCAATTCCGCATTTACAATTACTCCTGGCGGCACATATTTTGACAATAGAAACTCATCTCCACTTTTCTGAAAGTCGTCTTTATTGCTATCGCCTCTAAATGCCTTAGCTGTACCCTGATCAATTATTTTGTCGTTGTGATCGGCCAGCACATGGAGAAAGTTACCTTTCACCGGTTTCCTTGTATAAAATTTGTTCGTTTTATCAAAACTAGTGAACAATTCCGTTGCCTGTCCAGCCGTTTCTGACTTCCCTAGAATCAAAAACCCCTTCTCCTTAAGCGAATAATGAAATGTAGTCAGTGCCTTTTTTTGCAAAAATGGCTCCAAATATATTAATGAATTCCGACAACTGATCAGATCAATTTTTGCAAAAGGCGGATCTTTAAGATAATTATGGTGTGCAAAAACACATGTATCCCTGATGATTTTATTAAGTCGGAATTTACCATCTGTCTTGGTAAAGAACTGTTGTATACGATTGGGGAGAAGGCCATTCATTTCGTTAATCGTATATATTCCGCTCCTCGCTTTAGTAATGGCTATTTCAGAAATGTCTGTTGCAAATACCTGCATATTAACATTCAGTGCTTTATCTGCTATATATTCCTGGAAGCACATGACCATTGAGTATGCCTCTTCGCCTGTGGAACAGCCAGCTATCCAAACCCGTAACAGTTCATTTCTTTGCCGGTCTTGCAAAAGCGCAGGGAATACTGTTTCGCTCAGCTTGTCGAACATTTTAGGATCACGAAAAAATTGTGTAACAGGGATAAGCAGATCCTGATATAAGACGTCCAGTTCCGCTGCATTTTCCCGCAGAAAACCCAAATATTCTGCAATATTTTCTTTCATACACAAGGCGATTCGACGATTAATACGCCTGCGAATGGTGGTTTGCTTGTAATAGGTAAAGTCTACGCCTCTTTTCATGCGGAGCAGGGAAAGAATTTTCTTAAACCCATCTTCCTGGGCTTGTTCAACATGTCCTTCCTCGTTGATTGGACTGGCTTTGAAACTGCTATTTAAATGCAATAATTGCTGGGGGATCTTTTCAGGAGACAATATAAAATCCACTACTCCTGCGTCGATTGCACTCTGCGGCATTGCGTCATAAGCTGCGGATTGTTGTTCCTGTGCGAAAGTAATACCCCCTTGATCTTTGATAGCCTTAAGTCCCAGAGTCCCGTCTGTTGCAGTGCCGGATAACACAACTCCAATGGCATGACTTTGATGAACTTCAGCTAATGAAGTAAAGAACACATCTATTGGCAGGTTCCTTTGATTTTTTGGAAGCCGGGCGCTTAACTGAAGAATACCGTCGGTTGCCGTTAATAATTTGTTGGAAGGGATAATATATATATGATCCGGCACCACCTGTACATTGTCTGTTATTTCCTGCACGGGTATTTTAGTAACTCTCTGCAACAGATCAGCTAATATACTTTCGTGAGCAGGGTCTAAATGTTGAACCAGGATATAAGCCATGCCTGAATCTTCCGGAATTGCCTTTAATAATCTTTTGAATGCGTCCAATCCGCCTGCTGAAGCGCCAATGCCTACAACTGGAAACAAGTTAGATGAATGGATCTTCACCTTGTCTTTATTTGATTTAGTCATTGTCAATTAGATTGTTCGTACAATCCACGCACGGTTCATATTACATAAGTACAGGGCCAACCAAATAGAAAACCCATTTTTTCTGTACAAGGATTAAGTGGGGGAGGGAATTGGAAAACATCTCCAATATACAATTTAAAACCCAGATTATCAAAAGAATAAATACTTGTAGAACATCCTCATGCGTGAAAAACCTGTCCTTAAATAACCCTATTGCTGTTTCACATCAAATGGAATGCTTGTTCATCACTCGTAATCAACCTCCGCAATCGAAATTAAAGTTGACGGCGATAAAAGCATATCTTTATTGACAAATTTAAGCCCTGATGACCTGGGGAAACCCTTGCAAAAGATAAAAACATACTTTATAGTTGATGATGACATTGACGATCAACAGTTTTTAATTGAGGCATTAGTAGAAAACAACCCCCATTGCCAATGCTTTACCGCTTCCGATGGACAAGAAGCAATTACAAATTTAATAGAGGCTTTGATACCTATACCAGATGTGATTTTTTTAGATTTAAATATGCCAATTTTAAACGGCAAACAATGTCTGGTTATATTAAAACAAACATCATCCCTTCAACACATTCCTGTCATTATTTACTCCACCTCTTCAAGTAAGCAAGAGATACAGGAGATGAATAAGAATGGGGCGTCTTATTTTTTGATCAAAACACATAGCTTTAAGGAACTATGCCGGGAATTAGCCTCTATCGGTATCATGGCGGACAATGACCCGGATACTGGCTTGAAGTAGTCTTGGTTTTCAATATCGAACCACGCGCGTACTCGATCGTACCCTTCGCTTACTTCGAGGTCTTGGGCCAAATCGACCGGGTTAGCGCCAAGTACAAGGATATTCTTCGGAGGGACTGGCAGGAGTTGGTGTTCAACTACAACGTTAAGAATCACAAATCCACGGTCATTCTGTCAGGCTCGTTTGTGGAATTGCTGCTGACCTATTATTGTGAAAAGAAGCGTAAGAAAATCTTGGGGATAAAAGGGAGTAGCGGACAGGTCAGCAATAAAAAGTTATACGATTGTGTCCTCAATGACCTCATTACCTACGTCACCGACCAAAGATGGTTCGGTAACGATTTCAGTCACCTAAGTAACATCGCCAGAGTCTATCGTAACTTCATTCATCCTGGCCTGGAGTTGAAAAGTGAGGGCAATATTAAGGCGAAGGCGGAGCTATGTTTCATCAGCGCAAAGGAAATTTTAAATAAGATCCTTTGACTACTATCCGACAATCAGTGTTATATCAGTAGACTTGGAAAGCCCTCAGGCTTCATCAAAAAAGCTAATCTGCGCAGATTAGCTGTGTAAATTTCCTTCTACATAATCGGGGATAAAGATGGTCGATTAGACTGAATGGATGTACATTATCTGAAATAATTATTCACCGCAAACGTGAACTGTTCTATAAACAGCCTTTTATAAGCCGCCAAATTATTCTGTTCATAGAAAAGTATCATGGCCTTCTTATAATCAACGGGTTTAACGCTCCGATAGGATAAAGGACAGTAGCCATTCTCAATCAGGATACCATTGCTGGTTATGCGGCCGGTTCTTTTATTTCCATCCTCAAATGGCTGTATGTAGGAAATAAATAACTCGGTTAACAATGCCTTTTCGAAAATGGAGGTGCGGAGGTTGATTACCTCGCAAGCACGGTCCATATACTCTCGTATTTGAAATTCGTTCTCAGGAGGAGTATAACTCGTACCTGTTATTCCAATGATCCGTTTACGGATGTTTTTGCTTACCCCGAGGTCTGCGATTAACAGCGAATGGATATTCTCAATAGCACTTGTACATAACGGATTTAAGACAACTCTGCCCTCATGAATGTAATCCAATGATTTTTTATGATTGAGCAGCATCGTTGCCTCATCTTTTTCCTTTCCTTCTGCAGGAATATTTTCAGACAGAAGGACTTCCGTTTCGAGTAAGCTATAGGTATTCCCTTCGATCTGGGATGATTTCCAGCTGAGCTCGATGGTAAGTCGATTGCGTTCTTTTCTTATGATGTCCGATGGTAGGGTCCGGATACGCTCCTTGAAATCTCCCTGGAGGGCATTCAGTTGATCCAGCTCTTCTCTGGTAAATATGTCTACCTTTTCTAAGTAGGTGAATACCTCGGGGTCAATTCTTTTATTGCCCTTGCGTTCATCGACGTCTTTGTCGAAATACGAGTCGCCTATGTTTCCATAAACAAGTCGGTATGCCGGAGCTACTGAATATACGGTAGACCGTCCTTGGCCGGTTCTTATCAATAAATGACTGTCTACCAGAGATTTGAGGTCTCTGTTAACCGTAGAGACCGGTGGTTGGTCAGGCAGATGTTGTAAAATATCCGAGATCCGGGCTTCAGGACGTTTCTCGAACCGATTTCTTGATAATTTGAAATTGATTTTCGAATTAAGTAATTGATCTTGTTGAATTTGGGTGGGGAATAAGATTCACAAATTTGTTAAACAAGGAAGATTTTAAACGATAATATGCCTGTTAATCCACTTTTGAAAGTTTTCAAATTGAAAACTTTATATTATCTTTGCAATACTATGAACATCATTGCCAAAGGGACCATTCTCTATTATATTAATAAACATCCGAAGGCAAAAACGGCATTATTAACTTGGTATCATGAGTTTTCAAAGACGAATTTCCGGAATTTCAACGAATTGAAAGCCGTCTATGGCAATGCAAGTATTGTTGCAAATAACCGGGTTGTATTCAATATAAAAGGGAACGAATTCAGACTAGTAACCTCAGTCAACTTCCGGCAATTGGCGGCTTATGTGATCTGGTTTGGAACGCATAAGGAATATGACAAGATAGATACTTCGACAATTAGCTTTGATATTGAAATTTTGAATTTTAAAAGCAAATAATATGGACTGGAAAGTAATAAAAACCAAAGTTGAATACAATAAGGCGCTCAAACGGACGATGGCCATATTTCAGGCAGAGCCTGGGACTTCAGAATCTGATGAACTTGAATTATTGCTTGTGCTTATCAAAGACTATGAAGATAAGCATATCGTTTTGCCCGAGGTCGATCCGATTGACGCGATAAAGTTAAAGATGGAAGAAAGAGGTCTAAAAGCAAAGGATCTGGAGCCGTTAATAGGATCGAAAGGCCATGTTTCATCTATCCTTTCCGGGCGGAGGGAACTGACCTTGAAAATGGCTCAGAAACTAAAAGATTATCTTCAGTTACCAGCAGATATATTCATGCACACGGCGTAGTTTAACCAGGGAATAATGCTGCAACGTAAAGACTGGGAAAAACTGGACACTTCGAGCATTGTTGTCAAGCCACCATTTGAATTGCTCGAGCAGATGATCGATCCGACGGAAGAAGTTTGGTTTTTCGTTAATGGGTACAAAGATAAATTCTGGTTTTATCAAGGGAGGGTAAAAGTCATTCGGAAAGTAATTCTTGAAAGCTGTTACATAGACGAACTGTATTTTGCCTCTAAAAAATACGAATGGTTGCTATGCATCAATCATCACGATAATCTGATTGCCACGGGGAGCATTATGGCTGAGAAATTAAGGAACCTTTCAAATATCGAACCTTGAAATGTTTGTATCTGAATAATTTACACTTTTCATCCAATTGCTATACAACATGAAACCCGCTACCAGAGCGGGTTTCATACTTTTGTGCCCAGGACTGGATTCGAACCAGCACACCTTACGGCGCTGCTACCTGAAAACAGTGCGTCTACCAATTTCGCCACCTGGGCATCATCCCGATTGAACTTCGCTGCACCAGGCCACTTTATTCGTTCGGGGTTGCAAATATACGAATCTTTCGTCTCCCCAAATCAAAAAGGTAAAAAATTTATCCCGCTTCCACCTTCCCTCCTTCCGTAACCTCCACCTCCGCCTCCTTCTTTCCCCCCTTCCATCCGATCAGCAAAACACCCACGATCACCAACGCCGTTCCGATCAGCTGCTCCGCAAAGATCGCCTCTCCCAAAAAGAAATGCGCCTGTAATATCGTCGACACCGGCCCTACGCTGGTGACGATAGCCGCATTATTCGCTCCTATTCGTTTCATCCCCGCCGACAGCATAAAGGATGGTAACACCGTAGCGATCACCGCCAGCAGCACCCCATACCCCCACAACGCGCCACTGCCCGGCCCCACCGGCAAAGCTGGCTCGCGCCCCATTCCCTCCCGAATCAGGAAATGCAGGAGGATCGCCGTCGTAGCCGACAACATACTATAGGTCGTGAACTTCGCCGCGCCCAGCACCGGCACCATCCTACCCGTCCCCGACAAATAGCAGGCATACGTGATAGCGCACAGGAATACCAGGAAGCTGCCCCAGTAAAAATTCGGATTGCCCGTATCGATGCGAAGCTCCCCAAAATAGGCGATGCCGATACCCGTATAAGTCAGCGCCAGCGCCCAATACTGCGCCTTGCTGATGCGTTGCTTGAATGCGAAGGAGTTGATCAGCACCGAAAAGCTGGGATAAAGAAAAAGGATCAGCCGCTCCAGCCCCGCCGAGATATACTGTAGCCCCACAAAATCGAAAAAACTGCTTAAATAGTACCCCAATATGCCGAGCGCAACCACCCACCCCCACTGCATCCGGGTCATCCGCACATTTCCCTCTTTCCGCGAACCCCAGAAAGCCACCCCTAAATAAAATGGAAGAGACAACAGCATCCGTAAAGTCAACAAGGTCAGCGCATCGGTATGAGTGTCCCGGAAAGCAAGTTTTACTATGATCGCCTTCGTCGAAAAAAGGATCGCCCCCGTGAATGAGATCAAAAACCCCTTCAATAGTCTACTACCCATATTAAGAAAAAAGCCCCCGATGTCGGAGGCTCTAAAGTTTATTAAACCGCTACGTTAAAGTCTCTCAACGCGTCATTCAGACTCGTCTTCAGGTCTGTACTCGGCTTTCGCTGTCCGATGATCAGCGCGCAGCTAACCCCATATTCACCCGCAGGAAATTTCTTCATATAGCTTCCGGGGATCACCACGCTCCGGGCCGGTACGCGTCCTTTGTACTCCACCGGTGAGCTCCCGCTGACGTCGATGATCTTGGTAGATTGTGTCAATACTACATTCGCGCCGAGCACGGCTTCCTTCTCCACTACTACTCCTTCCACAACAATGCTCCTGCTACCGAGGAAGGCGCCGTCCTCAATAATTACAGGCGAGGCCTGCAAAGGTTCGAGCACCCCGCCGATGCCTACGCCACCGCTGAGATGAACGCCTTTCCCGATCTGCGCGCAGCTGCCCACCGTCGCCCAGGTGTCGACCATTGTTCCCTCGTCCACATATGCGCCGATATTGACATAGCTCGGCATCAGCACCACATTCTTCGCCAGATAGGCGCCATAGCGGGCCACGGCGTGCGGCACCGCACGAACTCCCAGCTCTTTATAATTCTTCTTCAGCAGCATCTTATCATAGAATTCGAATGGAGCGAGGTCCCAGGTCTGCATCTGCTGGATCCCAAAATACATCAGGATCGCCTGCTTTACCCACTCATTTACCTGCCATCCGCCGTCAGAAGGTGTAGCCACCCGCAGCCGGCCCTTGTCCACTTCTTCGATCACGGCCCGCACCGCATCCGCATATTTAGCGTCTTTCAATAACTCCCGGTTTCCCCAGGCTTCCGCGATCAATTGTTTCAATTCCATTGCTGATTTTTCCGCAAACATACGTTACTTTACGTCATGGACTTCGAAAAAGACATCGAGCTCGCGCTCAGTACCCTCCAATCCGGCGGCCTCATCCTTTACCCTACAGACACCATCTGGGGCATCGGCTGCGACGCCACCAACCCTGCCGCCGTCGCAAAAGTCTATGCCCTCAAACAACGGGTAGCCACCAAAAGCCTCATCGTCCTCATGGCCGACGAACGTGACATACTAAAATATACCAGCCAGCCCGACCTCCGCGTCTTCGACTATCTCCAGACCACAACCAAACCCACCACCGTCATCTACGAAGGCGCAATAGGCTTCGCCGACAACCTCGTCAACGAAGACGGTACCATCGCCATCCGTCTCGTCAACGATACCTTCTGCAAACACCTCATCAAGCGCTTCCGCAAACCCATCGTCTCCACCTCCGCCAACATCTCCACCGAGCCCTCCCCCGCTTTCTACAAACAGATCGACCCCCGTATCACCGACGGCGTCGACTACATCGTCCACCATCGCCGCGACGACGAAACCCCCAAAGAGCCCTCCGCCATCGTCAAATACAACAGCGACGCCACCATCACGGTCATCCGCCCCTGACCCCACACTCCGTCCCCAAAAAATACAGTAAGTTTGCCCCGTGCCAAAATTCCTCGTCATACAAACAGCCTTCATAGGTGACGTCGTCCTCGCCACCGCGATCATAGAAAAATTACACCAATACTACCCTGACGCCCAAATCGACTTCCTCGTCCGCAAAGGCAACGAAGCCCTGCTCACCGGTCACCCCTGGCTCAACGAAGTCCTCGTCTGGGATAAAAAAGAAGGCAAGCTCAAAAACCTGTGGAAGATGGGCCGCCTCATCCGAAGAAAGCATTACGACAAGGTCATCAACGTCCAGCGCTTCGCCGCCACCGGCCTCCTCACCGCCTTCTCCGGCGCAAAAGAGACCATCGGCTTCGACAAAAATCCGCTGAGCCGCTTCTTCGCTAAACGCGTCCCCCACATCGTAAGCGCACCGGTCAAACCCGGCGCCTCCACAACCGGTTCCATACCCCTCCACGAGATCGACCGCAACCAACAACTAATAAAAGAGTTCACCGACGAAAAACCAGCGAAACCCCGCCTCTACCCGACCCAGGCAGACGAAGCAAAAGTCCAACCCTACAAAACAAACACACCATATATCACCATCTCCCCCGCCTCCGTCTGGTTTACGAAACAATACCCGAAAGAGAAATGGGTGGCCTTTATAAAGGAACTCCCCACCAACTACCATATCTATCTCCTCGGGGCCCCCTCTGACAAACCCTTAGCCCAGTACATTCTGCAGGAATCCCAGTCACCAACCGCGGAAACCACCAACCCGGAGCGAGCCCGTATCACCGACCTCACCGGTCAGCTCACCTTCCTCCAGTCCGCCGCCCTCATGCGCTCCGCCGCCATGAACTACGTCAACGACTCCGCCCCCATGCACTTCGCATCCTCCGTCAACGCCCCCGTCACAGCCGTCTACTGCTCCACCATCCCCGGCTTCGGCTTCGGGCCACTCTCAGACGTCAGCAACATCGTCGAGACCCAACAACCCCTCGACTGCCGCCCCTGCGGCCTCCATGGCTACAAAGCCTGCCCAAAAGGGCATTTCCATTGCGCCTACCAAATTCAGGAGTCACAATTGCTCCAAACTTTAATAACTTCGCGTCCCGATGGACATTAATGTAACAGAACGCGAACTGTTCGTATTTCAAAAGGTCGCCCAGGCGGCAGCAGCACTCCGGCAGCCCGCCTACCTCATCGGCGGCTTCGTACGCGACAAGCTGATCGGCCGCCCCACCAAGGACGCAGACATCGTCACCGTGGGCGACGGCATCGTATTGGCCCACCGCGTCGCCGAGCTCCTCCATCCCAGGCCCACCGTCGCCTTCTTCAAGAACTTCGGCACGGCCCAGATAAAATGGAACGACTGGGAGATCGAGTTCGTCGGCGCCCGGAAAGAAAGCTATCGCGCCGAATCACGCAACCCCGACGTCGCCCCCGGCACGCTCGAAGACGACCAGCTCCGCCGGGACTTCACCATCAACGCCATGGCCATCAGCCTCAACGTCCAGGACTACGGCAAGCTCATCGATCCCTTCGACGGCATCAACGATCTCAAAGAAAAGATCATCCGGACCCCGCTCGACCCCCTAAAAACGTTCAGCGACGATCCCCTCCGCATGATGCGCGCCATCCGCTTCGCTACCCAGCTGAACTTCACCATCGAAGAAGCGACCCTCAACGCCATCACCGAAGACGCTGGCAGAATAAAGATCATCTCGCAGGAAAGGATCACCGACGAGATGAACAAGATCATCCTCGCGCCCCGACCTTCCATCGGCTTCGACCTGCTCTATCGCACCGGTATTCTTAAGATCATCTTCCCCCTGATGGTCGACCTGGCCGGCGCCGAATACATCGACGGCATGGGACATAAGGATAATTTTTATCATACACTGCAGGTATTGGATAACATCAGCGTACATACGCCGGACCTCTGGCTGCGCTGGGCCGCGATACTTCATGATATCGGCAAGCCCCCGACAAAGAAATTTGAAAAAGACCATGGCTGGACCTTCCACGGACACGAGGTCGTCGGCGGCCGGATGGTCCCGAAGATATTCACGAAGCTCAAGCTGCCGCTCAACGATAAAATGCGCTTCGTCCGCAAGATGGTCGAATATCATCTCCGGCCCATCAGCCTGACCAGGGAGAATATCACGGACTCGGCCATCCGCCGTTTGCTGTTTGATGCCGGCGACGACATCGACTCGCTGATGACCCTATGCGAAGCCGATATCACTTCGAAGAATAAGCAAAAGGTCAGGCGGTTCCTCGAAAATTTCGAGCTCGTCCGTCAACGCCTCAAAGAGGTCGAGGAGAAAGATAAGATCCGCAACTGGCAGCCTCCCATCACCGGTGAGATGATCATGGAAAAATTCGGACTGCCACCAGGTCGCATGGTCGGGGAGCTCAAAAACGCTATCCGCGAGGCCATCCTCGACGGCATCATCTCCAACAGCTACGACGCTGCATACGAATTTATGATGGACAAAGCCAGGGAGCTCAATCTCTCTCCGGTAAAATAGGCGACGGTCGAATCCCGTCGCACGAAATCCATCGATTAGTAGAATTAATGAATTTATGTATCTTGTGTGCTAAATTGCATATTAGTCATGGCGATATTGAAATTCCGGGTATATTTTGAGGAAGACGATAGCATTTACAGGGACGTAGCAGTTCGGCATACGCAGACTTTCTTACAGCTGCACCAGATTATCCTGAAGGCTTATGAATTCGACAGTAAGCACCAGGCTACCTTCTACCGCAGCAACGACAACTGGCAGAGGGGCAGAGAGATATCGCTGGAGAAATACGACAAGCCTTACAAAGCGCCGCCACTGCTCATGACCGAGACCAATATCGGCTCAGAGATATTCGACCCCAACCAAAAGTTTATCTACGTATACGACTTCGTCAAGAACTGGAGCTTTCTTGTCGAGCTCATCAACGTCTCCAAAGAAGAAGGCGGCAAGCTGGAATATCCCGCCGTCATCAAATCGGAAGGCATACCACCGTCCCAATACGGCACCAAGGGCATCGTGGGCGACAAGCTCACCGAGATAGAAGAGAAATATGACCTGACCAAGGGTACCGAAGGATTCGGCGTGGAAGGAGAAGAAGGCGAGACCGACCAGGAAGAAGAGGAAGGCGGCGAAGAAGGAGAAGCAGAGACAGGAGGAGAAGAAGAGCTGTGACCAACCCACACCAACTGAGCCCCACCGTCATCGTCATCGTCGGTCCAACTGCCGTTGGGAAAACTGCCGCCGCCATTCGTCTGGCCCAACAGCTCGGCACAAAGATCATCTCCGCCGACTCCCGGCAGTGCTTCCGCGAACTCAATATCGGCGTAGCCAAACCATCCCCGCAGGAGCTCAGCGCTGTCCCCCACTATTTCATCGACTCACACTCCATACAGGAAGAGGTCAACGCCGCTATCTTCGAAAAACTAGCCCTTCAGTGGACAGAAGAAATATTCAAAACCTCCCCCTTCGTCGTCATGGTCGGCGGCACCGGACTCTATATCAAGGCCTTCACCGAAGGGCTGGATGACATCCCTCCCGCCGACGAGTCCATTCGATTTCACATCCAGCAGCAGTACGAGCTCCGGGGCATCGGCTGGCTACAAGACGAGATAAAAAAATACGACCCCGACTTCTACGAAAAAGGCGAGATACTCAACCCCCAGCGGGTGATGCGGGCCCTCGAAATAAGGCTCACAACGGGACAGTCTATCCTCTCCTTCCGCAGCCGCGAGCCCAAACCCAGGCCGTTCACAATTCGAACCATCGGTATCGGGCTCCCCAAAGAGCAGCTCCACGAGCGCATCCACAGCCGCGTCGACCAGATGATGAGCGACGGCCTGCTCGATGAGGTCAGATCCCTCCTCCCTTACCGGGAACACAACGCGCTGCAGACTGTCGGCTACCGTGAGCTCTTCGACTACCTCGAAGGCAAATACCCCCTCGACACCGCCATCACCAATATCAAAACCAATACCCGCCAATACGCCAAACGCCAGCTGACCTGGTTCCGCCGCAACCTCTCCACACAATGGATCGGCCCCAACGACCCCTTCCCCCTCCACTGACAATACCCCTCCGCGGCGCACATCCCCATCTTCCCCTCTCCCGGCTCTAACCCCCTCCTCCCCCAAACCCGCGGCCCACATCCCGGCTAATCCTACCCTCCCCCAACCCCCGAGGCCCTCTCCGTCCAAAACATAACCATAAGGTAACCTTGTCGTAACATAGATAAACGCAAATTTTGCGGTCATAACAAAACAGCTTCCCCGCGTGGTTCAAAACCTTCACCGACTGATAGCAAGGGAATTCGGAGATGATTTTCAATGGGGCGTGGCCATGGCCGCCGCGCAGAACGAAGGAGCCTGGAACAGCTACGGCAAAGCCCCATCCATCTGGGACGCCTTCTCCCGCCGACAGGGTAAGATCAAAGGCGGCGGCCGCCCAACCATCGCCTGTGACTTCTACCACCGGTACAAAGACGACATCCTCCTGGCCAAAGCCCTCGGCTTCACGGTATTCCGCTTCTCCCTCTCCTGGGCGCGCATACTCCCGGAAGGCATCGGCCGCGTCAACAAAGAAGGCGTAGCCTTCTATCACCGCGTCATCGATGAATGCCTCAAACTAGGCCTCACCCCCTACGTCACCCTCTATCACTGGGACCTGCCCGTTACGCTGGAAAAAGAAGGAGGCTGGACCAGCCACCTTATGCTCAAATGGTTTACCCGCTTCGCCACCTTCTGCGCAGAAGAATACGGCGACAAGGTCAAAGACTGGATTGTGCTCAACGAACCCTTTGGCTTCACCAGCCTGGGCTATATGCTCGGCCGCCACGCACCCGGCAGAATGGGACTCTCCAACTTCCTGCCCGCTATCCACCACGCCGCACTGGCACAGGCCGAAGGCGGTCGTATCCTCCGGGAAAAGGTACCCCGGGCTCATATCGGCACCAGCTTCTCCTGCTCGGAGATCCTTCCCTATACCAACTCCCCCGAAGACATCCAGGCCGCCAAACGCATGGACATCCTGATGAACAGGCTCTTCATCGAGCCCGCGCTGGGCCGCGGCTACCCCCGCGAAGACTTCAAGTTCCTCGAAAGACTCGAGCTGCACAACCGGAGCTGGAAATATACCGAGCGGATGCACTTCAATTTCGACTTCATCGGGATCCAGAACTACTTCCCGCTCGTCATTCGCCACAATCCCCTCATCCCCATCGTGCAGGCCTCCGAGGTACGGGCGGCTACCCGCAAAGTGCCCCACACCGACATGGGCTGGGAGATCAACGGTGACAGCTTCTACCGCCTACTAAAACGTTTTTGGCTATACGGCGGCGTCAAAGAGATCATCGTCACCGAAGGCGGCGCCGCATTCCGGGATGAGCTCGTCAACGGCTCCGTCAACGACCAACGCCGCATCGACTACTACCAGGAGTACCTGCTGGCCTTGCTCCGCGCCAAAAAAGAAGGCGTCAACATCAAAGGCTATTTCGCCTGGACCCTCATGGATAACTTCGAATGGGCAGAAGGCTACAAAGCCCGTTTCGGCCTCATACACGTCGACTTCGAAACCCAGCTCCGCACCATCAAAGGCTCCGGCTACTGGTTCCGCGACTGGCTGAGCCAACGCTAACCCGGTCTCCCGCGTGAACCGCGCCACCACCCCCAAAAATAAAAAAACCGGCTGCGCCAGCAGCCGGTCCCTATCAAACATTCTTTATTAGTGAAAATCGCGGTTGATCGCGTTACTGAACGTCTTCAAGCTCCATCCCCCTCCTACAATGATCCTCCGGATCGTCATCAACGGATCAGTCGGGTCCATCTTATCAGCCAGCTGGAAAGCGGCAATAAAACCCCTCTTCCTCAGCTCAGGCAGCGCCTGCCGGTTCCACAGCCCAAACGGAAACGCAAAATACCGGATAGGCCCACCCGTAATAGCCTCCAGCTGCTTCGTCGGCTTCTCGATCTGTGTCACCCAGTCCTGTCCCTGGTATTTCTTCACGTTGTGGTGGTCCCAGGTATGGCTGCCGATCACATTCCCTGCGTTATATAATTCTTTTACCTGGTCCTTCGTCATATAGTGCGGCATCCGACCCAGCGAAACCGTCATGATAAAGAAAACACCTTTAAATCCATACTTCTTCATCTCCGGCCATGCCACCGTATACTGGTCCTCATCGGTATCGTCAAAGGTCAGCATGATCGGCTTGCTCGGCAGCGCTGCTCCCTTCGTCAGGTAGGCATACAGCTGGTCGGGCAATATCGTATGGTAGCCGCTGTCGTGCAGCATCTTCAGCTCCGCCTTCAGGTCGGCCGGGGGCATGATATAGTCTTTTGAAACTTTCGAGTCCGTCGCCTTCCAATCCCGTATCTGGTGATAACACAGAATAGGAACTTCCTTACGGCCCATGATCACGGAAGGAGGAGGCACCTTTTCAGAGGGCTGCGCCTCGACACTCATTGCAAAACATAACAATCCCAGGCTAGCACTAGCGAATTTCTTGAACATAGCTTTAAAAAAAATTGAAATTTGAGTAACTAACGACGATTCCACTAAATTATTATACAATCCACCACTTCCTCTAACCACCGCTGATCTTCCTCGTCAAAGGCGTCCAGCTCGACGCTGTCCACGTCTAAAACCCCCAGCACCTCGCCATTGCGGATCAACGGCACGACGATCTCCGAACGGGACAGGCTGCTGCAGGCGATATGTCCCGGAAAGGCCTCCACATCCGGTACGATCAGCGTCCTCGCCTCGGCCCAGCTGGTGCCGCATACACCCTTTCCTTTTCGGATACGCGTACAGGCGACCGGCCCCTGAAATGGTCCCACGACCAGCTCGCCGTCCTTGACAAGATAAAATCCGACCCACAGCCATCCGAACTGCTCCTTCAGCGCAGCCGCGACATTCGCAAGGTTCGCCACCAGGTCCGTCTCACCCTCCATCAGGGCCTTTATCTGCGGTAGCAGCGAGCTGTAGCGCTCCTTCCTGCCTCCTTCTACGATAACCAGATCTTCTGCCATTTGCTAAAAATATCCTGCAAAAATACACCGCAATTATTATATTTAATTCTTTTAAACAAGCCACATGCTAAAATCTATCGTCCTGACAGCGCTACTGTTGAAAGGCACCTTATCCTTATCCGCACAATCTGACACCACTTATCTGCTCCGTCCCGATCGCGTCTTCGATGGAGAGCAAATGCACGAAGGCTGGTCCGTCCTTGTTCAGAACCACCACATCCAGCAAGCCGGTCCCACAAATTCCATAAAAATTCCCCCGGGTACTATCACCCTTGACCTCAAAGGTGCAACCCTCTTACCCGGGCTCATCGAGGGGCATAGTCATCTCTTCCTTCATCCCTACAACGAAGCGCCCTGGAACGACCAGGTCCAGAACGAGTCCCGCGCCGAACGCACCGCCCGCGCCGTCGTCCACGCTCGCGCCACCCTGCTGGCAGGCTTTACGACTACCCGCGACCTGGGCACGGAGGGATCGATGTATGACGATATCGGGCTCAGGCAGGCGATCGAAAAAGGCGTCATCCCCGGCCCCCATATCCTCGCCGCGACCCGCGCCATCGTTGCGACGGGCAGCTATGGCCCGAAAGAGCTGAGCATCGACTACGAGTCCCCCCACGGAGCCGCCGAAGCCGACGGCATCGAAGGCCTCACCAAAGAGATCCGGACACAGATCGGCAAGGGCGCCGACCTCATCAAGATATACGTCGACTATCGCTGGGGCATCGACGGTAAAGCCGCCCCCACCTTCACGGTTGACGAGCTGAAAAAGGCCGTCGAAGTGGCCGGCAGCGCGGGAAGGCTCGTGGCGGTACACTCGTCCACTACCGAAGGCATGAGAAGAGCCATCGAGGCAGGCGTCGCCACCATCGAGCACGGCGAAGGCGGCACCCCCGAGCTCTTTGCAGCGATGAAAGCAAAAGGCATCGCCCTCTGTCCCACCCTCGCGGCAGGCGAAGCCATCGCCCAATACCACGGCTGGCGCAAAGACGTCGACCCCGAGCCTCATAGTATTACCGAGAAGAAAGAGAGCTTCCGCCTGGCATTGGCATCAGGCGTCACTATTTGTATGGGGGGCGACGTAGGTGTTTTCACGCATGGCGACAACGCGCGCGAAATGGAAGACATGGTCGAGTATGGGATGAAACCGGTAGACGTCCTGCGCTCGTCAACCTCCGTAAACGCCGACGTCTTCCATATTAGCAACAGCGTAGGCCGCATAAAACCGGGCCTCCTGGCCGATCTCCTGGTCGTCGAAGGCGACCCGGGTACAAACATCCATCAGATAAAAAAGGTAAAATTGGTAATGAAAGAAGGAGTCATCTACCACTAACGGAGCCGTCACACCCGTGCCTCACACCCGTGTCAACCGCCGGATCAATTCTCTATGTTCTGGATATTGCTGTTCTAACACATCACGCTCCGCCAACTCAAAATCGGCAAAGTCGAACCCCGGCGCGACCGTACACCCCACCAGTCCATACTCGCCAGCCGGCTCCGAAGCAAACCAGCTACCCGCCTTCACCACCGCCTGAAAACTCTCTCCGCTGGCCGGGTCCGCCCCAAGCCGATGCGTAATAAGCCTTCCGCTATGGCTGATCTCGTGCACAACGATCGGGTCGCCATAATAAAAATGCCATAATTCATCGGCAGCGATGCGGTGAAACGCAGAGAACTGTCCCCGCGCCAGCAGGAAATAAATGCTCGTGGAAGCGCTGCGGTCTCCCTGAAAGAAAAGGGGCAGGCTGCTGCGGGGGATCGTCAGCTCCGACCGGTAAACCTCCCGGAAAGAGCCACCTTCTACGTGTTCGGTCAACTGCAGATGGTTGATCCAATAGGAGGCATCAGGTCGCATATCGAGATAAGATCGTGATTATTTTTCGATGGTCACTTGCGCCGCGTACACGTCGGCCAGCGAGTCTTTAATATGGGTCGTATCCCTTATGCCCGCGGCAATCGGGAAATATAGCTTGAAATAGGCTGAGTCCTTCTCGTCCATATGGATGTTCAGTTGGTAGCCCAACAATTGGTTATACCGGCGAAGCGCCCGGTTCTTGCTGGCCGTTTGCAGAATGACAAATCGGTACAGGCTCTGTCCCTCTCCCGGCACAGGCACGCTCGTAGTCGCCACCGGCGCAACAGCAGCAGGCGGAGGCGTCACCGGCGCAACAGTTGCCTTAACCGTCGTATCCACAGGCTTCTGAGCGCTTCCACTATCCGTCCTCACCACCGCAGCGACAGTACTGTCAGCAGACCGTTTCGCAGCGCTCGTGTCGGGCAGCACCGTAGCCCTATTCTCCGCCGTGGGTTCTATAATATTATTCCTTTTATAAAGGTAGTATCCTCCCCAGCCGATCACGACAAGACCCGCTACCAGCCCGATCAGCAGCAATACCTGCCGGCTCGAACCACCACCGCTTGCGGGCTCGGCTCTCGCTCCGGTCTCATCCACGCTGACGGCCTTCTTTTCAGGGCTCAGATCATCCAGTCGGGATACCACATATTCGCCAGGCGTAAAATCGAGTCGGCCGTCTTTATTCTTTAGTAGCGTGCCGATCCCTTCGAGGTGAAAGGGCTTGCCGATATTTAATAGCTGGCGGCCGGTGGTGAGGTAAAAATCCAGGTCGGCCGAAGCCAGCGACTTCATCTTACCCGTATGCTCTTTGATAAAAAGTACAAGAGCCTCGTCCGCCGCTACAATGGTCTTTTCTGTGTAAGTAATGCCCGCAGCTGGCACATGCCCCATCCGGTCAGATTCCTGCGGTAGAACCGCTGCAGGGTCCAGTTGAAAACTCCCGATCCCGGGTAGGTCCAGTCTTTTCGTCTGATACAAATACTGCGAGAGAAGTTGAGGTAGTTTCAAATCAAGGATATTTGAGTCAGGCTAAGGTAAAAAAACTTCTTCGTAAAACATTGGAAATGAAAATTTGTTCTCCGCACAGAGTACCTTTGCACCATGTTGAGCAAGGACGAAGCAGCGTTCATTAAATACTGGGAAGCCAACCGGCTTCGACGAAAAAAGCTATTCCGCCAGTTCCTCGTCGGTATCCCCCTCGGCCTCCTGATCGTCATCCCCACCGTTATAAGTCTGACCTCCGGCTGGTACAAAAGGGCCGAAATGGAAGCCAACAGCTCTGACTTCAACCCCATTGTCCTCTTCGTCGCCCTCCTGGTCATCGTCGGCTTCACCGCCATCTTCCACCAACGCTGGAAATGGGAACAATACGAACAACGCTACCTCGAGCTGCTCGCCCGCGAAGACCGCGAGGCCAAAAAAGCCGCCGAAACCCCAAATTCCCCTAATTCCTCCGACTCTCCCGAGCCCTCGAACTCCCCCGAGTAACCCCACTCCCCCCTCCCCGCAGCCAACCCGCGGTCTTTTCCACCCAAAAAATAGAAGAAATTAAAAAAAACCAACTTTTTTTAATTCTCTTGCAGCAAATCGAAATAGCTAGTTGTCTAATTTATCGGGGACTATATTTGCGTAAAAAATAGGGATGAGGACTTTACTCTGGTGCTTAGTATTGATTTTCTTTTGTTTAGGTTCGTGCTCAAAGAAAAAATGTGATTACGTCGACGATGGGCTGGTAGCACCGCAATCTGAACAGGCCGTAGTAAAGAAATATCTGGACTCCCTTGGCATTCAAGCCGTTTTACATCAAAGAGGTTTCTATTACAAGATTGATAGTGGAGAGAATGGAACAGGTCCGACCCCCGGAGAATGCTCACCGATAACGGTAGCCTACAAAGGGACGCTCACGAACGGAACTGTATTTGACCAACAGACAAGCTATGCCACACAATTGTCTAACCTTATCGATGGCTGGCAACAGGGCGTACCCCTGATAAAAAAAGGCGGAAGTATTAAGTTGTATATACCTCCCTCCCTGGGTTATGGTTCAACAGCCGTAACTGCAGGAAATGTAACAATCCCGGCTTCTTCCATCCTGATTTTTGATATACATCTGCTTGATGTGCAGTAACCATGAACTACCTGCTAGAGCCCTGGATCAACCCCGGGGCTTTTTTTATTCCCTCCCCCGCCGGCCATAACCACCCAGTCCACCCAACCCAGTCCACCCAACCCAGTCCTCCCAACCCAGTCCTCCCCAACCCAGTCCTCCCAACCCAGTCCTCCCAACCCAGTCCTCCCCAACCCAGTCCTCCCCAAATCCCCCAACCCCTTCACCCCCTCATCTTCCTAAACTCCTCCACCAGCCAATTCAACTTCTCCTCCATAGCATCCAATCTCTCCCTCACCCCATTCCCCTCCAAAACACCCCTCCTTCGTTCCCTCATAACCTCCACCTCCGGCCCAAAAACGGAGTAAAACCGCCTCAGGAACGACCTCGTTATCGGCAAATGCCCATTGACATAGCTGCTGAAATTAGACCTGTCCATCCCCATCCGCCTGGCTATCTCGGCATCATTATGCGGCAACAGCTCCCTGTCCCGCAGGAATTTCCCCAAACTTTCTCCATCCGCGCGCTGCGCCATAAATAAATAATTATGAATTATTGGATCCCCGATCCTTCCGGGCAACCCGGGTAAGTAACGCCTCTACACCGGCCTGACTCGCCTTGACCAGCAAACCCGTATTGTCGATCAGCTGCTCCACCTGCCTGGTGATCAATTTAGTCGTTTCAATCAGCTGGTCCAGCTGCTGTTCCAGCGTTTCAAGCCTCTTTAACAGCTCCTCTTTCCTCTCTTCAACCGATGCTCCCTCCTTCGGTTTCTCGTCTAGCTCGTCTCCAAACGCCTCATAGAATTTTCTCAAAAAAGCGTTTGTAATGGGCCCGGTATTGACGGCCTTGCTGTAATTAGACCGATCAACCTTCATCCGTCTGGCAATGACAATGTCATCATAAGGAAGGGACGTCCTGTCTTCTTTAAATTTATTGATACGCTCTATATTGACGGCTCGACTCACTCGGTAGGCTTATGTTGTTTTGTAGTGGTAAAATTGGCTACCTGTTTTTCATTTGTGGTTATTTCGATAATTAGTCTTAATTTGCGGCCTAATACAACCGCAAATTATGCATCAACAACTTTGCCGCTCATGCCAACGCCGGATGACGGCCATTTACTGGTCAAGAAGACAATCCAATCGGAGCCTTCGTAAAAAAGAGCTTCGCAACATTGGCCGAAGACCACAAAAATTTGGCTTCCGTCGACCTCGCCTTCAATTCTGGATCTGCAAGCACTGTCGCACAAAACAAAAGAAATGAGGTCTTATAAGACCACAAAACTATACCTTATACACTATTTTACCAAATTCCAGACCGATGGATCAGCAAAATACAGACGCGAAAATCGAAAGCAAGGTCGATGACCTGGAAAGAAAAATGGAAGATGTCGTTAATACCGTGGGAGATCTGAAAGACATTATGAACCAGCTTCGGCTGCTCATCAGCCAAATACCCGACGATCGCGCTAAAAAGACGGAGAACACACTCAACGCTCTGAAAAAAAAGAATAACGAGCGCCAAAAAAACAATAACAAATCCACAAAAAAAAGCAAACCCAAATAACGCGCCTTCCGCGCCACATCCCACCCACAAAACACCCATTATTCAATATAGACCCCCTTCCTCACTCTCACCTCCCCACTACTCATCCTCACCACCACGTAATAAACATTGCCCCCCGGTAACCCACCAATCGCCATCATCCCACCACTCACAACGCCCACCTTCCTCACCATCCTCCCCTGGCTATCATACACAAAAACCGAACTCCCCTCATAACCCGCCGACCCGGGCAACACCACATTCACCTGACTCCCCGCCGCATAAACATTCACAACATCCAAATGCGGCACACTCACATACACAACCGAACTATATTCATACTGAGCATCCAGATCCTCTTGCCTTAACCGGTAAGCCACCCGATCCCCGCCAGCAACAGTCTTGTCTGTATAACTATAAGAAGTCATCACCACGCTATTCCCCCCAACATTCGAAGACCCCACATATCCAACCTGCAGAAATTCCCCATCACCCTCACGACGCTCGATAGCAAACCCTCTGTTATTTTCCTCCTGCGCCGTCGTCCACTTCAATTCCACCCCTCCATCCACCGCACCCGCCGTGAAAGAAGCAAAATGCACCGGCAACGCCGCGGGATTCGCCACCACCACACAATTGGAGTTACAGGAAGCATCATACGAACATACGCCCCACACAACCCCCGTCTGCGGATTCGTCAGCTGCAGCGACAAGGTCCCCGCCGTCGGAAGATTCATGCCGTAAAAACAATAGTTGACCTGGGTATTCCCCCCGCTCACCACCGGTACAGCCGCCGGCCCAAACGTTGCCGGCAATATCGTCGTCGTCCCCGAAGTCGTCGTCCAGACTTTCGTAACGGCATACGGCAACAATCCCGTATTCGCCCCCGTATACTGCAATTGCAAATTTCCGGTCTTGGAACCACTCGGCAACGCTGCCCAGCTCCCGGTAAAATTGCTGGCAACCGCCCCTCCGTTCGCCGGACATGTGTTAGCATTACCATTACTATTCGCTCGCTGGCCTACTCCCGTACAGGACGTGGGATACTGGGCAAAACTTTCCTCGATAGTCGTAGTTATCAGGCATACAACGGCCACTAGCCGGAAGCCATAAATAGTCGGGGTCATGCTTAGTAATTATTCTACAAACAACGCAAAATAATTAGCGACCATGTACCTCCAAACGTTCAATTTGCCCGATTTTACCAGGAATAACCCAACAGATGATAAAATTTCTACTCAACAACGCGCCTCACGCCATCCACCTCACGCCTTTCGCGCCGACAGTCTATACAACCCCGCCCCATGCCACCTGATCATAGGCGCAAAGCTGCCCTCAAATTGTCCCAGACGCTTACCCGTCCACAGATCCGTCACGGTACACCCCGCCGCAAACCCAATCTCGCTCAGCTTTACCGGCACCGGAACCCCAACACCCGAGGAATCCGCACCCCCACTATCCCTGCTATTGAACAGAGCCAGATACTTATCCCCCGTCTTCGGATCATCCGCCACCCACGCCACCAGGTCATCCGCATGCCACAACATCCTGTTATTAATACTATATCTAAGGACACCCATCACCGCCTTATTCGTCAATAGCGACAGCGTAAATTCATCATTGCCGGGCAGATCCCCGCCAAAGAACATCGGACTCCGGAAGATGGCCCACAAGGTCATCAGCGTATATTGCTCATCGTGGGTAAATCGCGTCATTCGCGGATCACCCCGCTCAGCCCGTATCCCGATACGCCCCATCGGCAACATATCCCCATCCGGATAGGCGCCAAAGGCCCGATACCCATTCCACCGCTCAAAAACTACAAAATGCTCCTTCAGCTGCTTCCAGCTATCCCAGAAATCGCCCACCGTCCTCCACATATTCGCTTTACTCTGCACATCCTTCCCCTGGTCGATCGGCGTCTCCCCCGGCGAAGTGCTCAGCACAATGGCCCGGCCACACTTATCGATAGCCTTACGTATCATCGCCAGCTCCTCCCCATGATAAGGCTGCGTCAGATCATCTACCTTCACAAAATCCAGTCCCCACGATGCAAAAAGTTTGAACAACGCATCATAATACGCCTGCGCTCCCTCTTTCGTAGCATCCACCGTATAGTTGTCGTGCAGCCAGTCACACTGCCCCCGTTCACTATAGATATCACGCGCCGTCACCGCCGAGCCATACACGGGCAGCCCCCGTTTGACAGCGATCACCGGCACACCCCGCATGATATGCACTCCCATCTTCAACCCCTTCGCATGAATATAGTCCGCCAGCGGCTTGAATCCCTTGCCATCCGCAGCCGAAGGAAAACGTGCCACCGACGGCACATACCGGCCATATTCGTCGATATTGAATTCGGCATTGGTCTCATTATATCCATGCGCCTTGTCATTATTGATATACCATCGGATATCTACAATGACATAATTCCATCCATATGGCTTCAGATGTGCGGCCATATAATCCGCATTGGCCTTAACCTCCGCCTCCGTTACCGTAGGACCATAACAGTCCCAGCTGTTCCAGCCCATCGGCGGCGTGGACGCCCATTTATGAAAGCCGGACGTCTGCCCCAGCACGGGCAAAGACAGGATCAGAGCCATAACACCCACCAGTGCAAGACGCCGGCGTCGGGAAATAAAGGTCATCATGACGTTTTTTCAGCTAATATACTCTATCTCTGTCACTTCCCCTCCTTCACCCTTTCATTCCCATTTCTCCGATCCTCCCTCAGCCAACTCACTTCCCCACTTCTTTTATCCTCACGCCCCTGGTATCAAACATCCCCATCAGATTCCCCTTCACACTGTCCGCCGGCACCGGCTCGAGATACACATTCACGTCATACCCCTGCGCCGTAAAATAAACAGTAATATTCTTCTCCTTCTCGTCGATCTGCGAGAACTTCGTCATCTCCTTGTCCGTCGAGTCCCTTACTGTCCCGGTCAACTTTCCTTCCTTTCTCTCGAGAAGAAAGAACATCACCGCATCCCCATTGGGCGTCCCAAACACGGTGACCTTCCATTTCCCGGGGAAATAATCGGGGCCGGACTGCGCACTGGCAGATCCTACTCCCAAAAACGCGACAACAGCGGCAAAAAAGATTGATTTTTTCATATTACAATATACCGCACTCGGCCGCCAGTCGGATCGCTTTCGCCCGAACAGGCCTCAAAAACTTATACCTTCAACAATTCCGCGCCTTCGGCAATCCGTCACGTACGAAGGACGCCGGCTTTTCGCCCCGACAATTTCGCGAGTTCGCTGGAATTAAGCTACCCGCCAATCACTGGATATTTGATTATTTTGTTTCCCTCGGCTTCTACACCCTCACCGAGTTCTCCAAAGTGAAGGTCAAAAAGGCTTCCTTCGAAGCGGCCTGTCGGTGGTGGCCTGTGAACTATCTCCCGCCGATGATGTTCGATCATCCGCTGATCGTCTCCGAGGCCCTCAGGGCGCTCCGTCTGCACATCGCGCACTATCCGATCGGCTACGAGCTGCTCGAGGAAAAATTCACCCTCCCGGAGATCCACAGTCTTTATGAGACCATCCTCGAAAAGCCGCTCGATGAGCGCAACTTCACCAAAAAGCTGTTGGCCACCGGCATCATCATAAAAACCAAAGAAACCCGGTCCATCGGCGCCCACCGAAGTCCCTTCCTCTACAAATTCGACAAAGCGCGCTACCAGGAGTGCCTCAAGACGGGTGTCCAGCTGGTCTTCTAACGCCTTCCCCCACCCCTCAACGCCGTTTTTAGGTACTTTCCCCTATTCCCTCCTGAGTTAAGCAATAAAAGATCCTCAAACCCTTTCCCAATTTTAGGCCCGTCCCCCCAACCGTCGCATCTTTACATCATCAAAGCAGCCGTTGCAAATCCCAATAACCGTCCAATATCCAGTTTCGTCCTAAGTCCAAAGCCGCCCCTACACCCAACCGTCCAATATCCAAAGCCAAACCCTAACCCGGGCTTCATCCAATATCCAAATTCATCCAATATCCGGGGCCCCGAAGAAGCCGTCCAATATCCTGATCATCCAATATCCATTCTACCCCTAAACCCGGTCCACGACCCAGCCCTTACACCCTGAACACTAACCCCCACCCGAACCCCCGGTACCTCTGTCGCAACCCCTATACCTCTACCGCAGCCCCAGTACCCCAATCTCTGTCGTAACCCCTATACCTCTGCTACACCCCTGTACCCCAACCTCTGTCGCACCTCTTAAACCCAAACCATTCCCAACCCCTGATCCCAACCCATACCCCACACTTACTACCCTAATTTCGCGTACCCCAACCCAACAATTACCCCGTCTGACCCGCGGGTTTTTTGTTTTATACCTCCCCAACCGCCAAACCCGTAAGGTCTTGTTATGCCCCAGGTTCAATTTTCATTTTGTGTTTTGATAAATCTTCCGCGTATCCTGCGAATTAATTTAATGCTATAGTGACCAGTGAAATAAGCTATAATGCTTGCAATTGAAACAAGGCCAAGAAAATTTACAATTAATAACCCGGCTGAGACAATTTAGTTAATTACGTTCGCTCGTTTCATTTTTTTCAAACCATAAACTATACGTTCTGCCAAAACAGCGTAAAATACCACATTCACCAGCAGCCCCAGAAAATAGGCTATAGCCGAATCTTTAGGAATAAAACTCCAAAACAAAGTATGCACCGGAAAGCGCATAACTGATAACAAACCATTTAGCATTATGTCAGCGATGCTGCGGTGCCCATCATCATACGACCTTCCTTCACCTCAGGCAGCGCAAAAATCTTATCTGTTATCCTCTCTTCAATCTCCTACCACCGCCATGCCCGCAAATCCTTTCCAACGTAACGCCCCACCTCACACAATTAGGTACTTCTCCCTATCCCCCCATGAGTTTACCGATGAAAGACCGACAAACCAGCCCCAAAATCTTTGTTCCCCCTCAAATCCTTCGCATCTTTACATCAGAAACACAGTCGTAAAACAAATCCAATATCCAGTTAAGGTTCTGATTGATCACTAAACCCTAAACACAAATTAAACCCTAAGGCTCTTGATCGTTCCCTAAACCCAAAGCTCAGATCACAACCCCTAAACCCAAAGCTCTGATCACAACCCCTAAACCCAAAGCTCTGATCACAACCCCTAAACCCTGTAGCAGAAAGATCCGATACCACTGAAAAACAGCTGTAACCCGTGCAACACCCATTACAGTAAACGAATTAACCCGCAAGACCCGCGGGTTTTTGTTTTTCTGCCGGAGCCGCAGCCACCAGCCGCCGCAAGCAGCGTCCCCTCACTCCTCCAGCAACCGCCGCAGCTTTTCAAAAGTACTGGTCCACCCCGCCTGATAATCATGCGCCGACGCCGTCCCCACCTGGTCATGCGTAAACCGCATCAACGTCCCATTCTCTATACCCTCCAGCCTCACCACAACCTGCGACGTCACCCCCGGCTCACTCACCCAATTCCACGAGAACCCGAGCGTCACAGGCCGGTCCACAACAGAATAGACGCCATAACAGGTATGTTCCATAGAATCCCTAAACGATACCAAAAAATCCCCACCAACCCTTACATCCAGTTCCGCCTTCAACCCAACACCATTAGGATTGGAACCAAACCACCGAAGCACTATCTCCGGCTCGGTCCAGGCCCGCCACACCGTCTCGACGGGCGCAGGCAATTCAAAATCGATTGTAACATCCATGTTCCTAAGATCGGCCATTTTAATCAAATCCCTCTATCAAAATCCCCGCTGCACCCCAGCCCAGGCGCCAAAACCCAAATCCCCCATCCCCGGCGTTTTTTCTTATCTTAGTCTCATGTCGGAAGAGCAGTATCCCAATATATTCATCTACCAAAGGATCGTCCGGGCCAAGCTATACATCGACGCACACTATGCCGATCAGCTCGAGGTCAACGACATCGCCGGCGAAGCGTATTCCTCCCAGTTCCATTTCATCCGCCAGTTCAAAGAGGTTTACGGTAAAACACCCCACCAATACCTGATCCACCTGAGGATCACAAAGGCAAAACAACTTTTAAAAACCGGTACGCCGGTCGCACAGACCTGCCACGCAGTCGGATTCGAAAGCCTCGGCTCATTCAGCAGCCTCTTCAAACGGCTCGAAGGCAAAACCCCATCCCAATACCTGAGGCAGCACCGTCAGACCAAAAACCATATGAAGGAATCCCCCCTCAGCTTCATCCCCGCCTGTTTCGCCCACAAATACGGCGTCATCTAAAAAAACAGCAATTTTCGAGAAATTCCGTTTTCGCTTTCCCCCGTTCTTTACAAAAAGAACCAGTATGCAGACAATAGCGGACAAAGCAACAAGGACCAACATCATCGCCCGAATCACGCAACTCGATCCCCGCAGCCCGGCTCAATGGGGTAAGATGTCGGTCGACCAGATGCTCAAACATTGTCGGCTATGGGAAGAAATGGCGCTGGGAAGACTACCGACCAAACGCGTCTTTATTGGCCGTATCTTTGGTCGCCTCGGGCTGCGCTCAGTGCTCAAAGATGAAACGCCTCTGACGCGCGGTACCCCTACAGCCCCGGAAATACTCGTCACCGAACACAGCAACGTCGACCATGAAAAAACAAAATGGATACACCTGCTCGAAGAATACGCCGTCCCCGTGAATACATATATAATCCATCCCTTCTTTGGTAAAATGACCAGGGAACAGCTCGGATACATGTCTTACAAACACGCAGACCATCACCTGCGCCAGTTCAACAGTTAAAACTATACTATGATCACAAAAGTCACGCACTTCAACATCAACGTACTCGACCAGACCAGGGCCTGCGACTTCTATACCAACAAGCTCGGATTCACGATCATCACCGACGTTCCCATGGGAAATGGTCATCGCTGGCTGACCGTAGCCCCTCCCGATAATCCCGGGCTCGAGATCAACCTCACCCCCGTCGTAGAGGGATTCGGGCAAACGAAGGCCTCCGCAGAAGCCCTCAGAGACCTGATAAGCAAAGGGACTTTCGGCGTCGGCGTCCTCACCTGCAACAACGTCTACGCGACATACGAGGAGCTGAAGGCTAAAGGCGTCGAATTCACCAAACCGCCAAAGGAAGAGTTCTATGGTACAGAGGCGCTCTTCAAAGACGACTCCGGCAACTGGTGGTCACTCGCGCAGCTAAAAAAAGTCTAAGGCTTGCCCGCCCCGGCCATATCGGCTAACTTCCGGATCTTCCCATCCATGGCGATGTATTCCCCTTCATTCAGCCTGACGACATGGCCGTCAGACAGATTGATCGACCCGTCCGGATGAATGGTCGTTTTATTGGGCAGGGTCACGTCCGCAGCCACCTTCGACAGATGGCCATGATCGAATTCCGTCAATTGCCCGTTCTTCATCATAAAATAAACGTAGGGCGTATGAGCGCCGCTAGTATGTGCGGCACTTGCGGTACCGGCGCCGGCAGAAGCAGCTTTCTTGCTTCCTGTCTGTGCAAATACGCCAAGGCTGAGGCAGCCCAGCAGTGCGATGAGTAGAGGTTTCATATGACAATCTTTGTAGATTATATATACAAAAATATTGCCTGAAAACGCCCCCAGCCCGCGCGTCAGCCCACTGCTCAGTCGCAATTATTCTCCCCCATACGTCTCAACACATCTAATAGACCCTCAATCCTTTCCAGTTTTTTTTCAAGGCTTTCGACTTTCATTTTTACCTGCAATATTTCACTATAGGTCGCCCGAATATTTTCATGTAACTCCGTAGGAACATCGTCAGAGCCTGGAGTATGCTTGTTACCACCCTGACGGTTTCCTTGTATTTCATCCAGCTCATTTCCAAACGCCGCATAGAACTTCTTCAAAAACGCATTGGTTATCGGCCCTTCATTGACAGACTTGCTATAGCTGGACTTGTCCTTTCCCATCTTTTCAGCAATAACAACGTCATCATAAGGAAGAATTTTCCGGTCCTTTCGGAACTGACTTATTCGGTCATTGTCGACTGGATGACTCATGGCAGGTGATGCGGTTGAGAATTTCTTGAATATTAGTTTTATTTAAGTGGATAATTTTAGACCTATTCCCTATATTTGCGCCATTCCTTTCAACTGTGTCCTTCTAGCTGTTCCACTGTATCTTAAAAACAGAGGAACATGAATAAAAATAAGCATTACCCGGAATGCCGAAAGCGCATGAAAAGGGTGAACCGGCGCCGAAATACGGCCCGGCAAAAAGTTAGGCAAAAACCCAACTCCAGGTTTGGTGGGAAGCAAGAGGGACGAGCGATCCATTTCTTACTGTCTAAAATAGGTCGTCTCGCCTGCCGCAAACTTTCGTTTCAATACTTGCTTTGCATACGATGCTGCATCAAAATAAAGAAATGCTAATTGCGGCCCAAGTAATCCACTAAACTAAGATGATTTTTAGTGTTCTGAAAATAATTTGCAACATATTTTTCAACACAACCTTAATTTCTATGAACCAAAATAACAAAGCGGAAAACCTTGATGGCAAAACCAACCCTCCTTCCTATGAAGAAATAGTTAAAGAGCTTCAAAGAACCAGGGATGAGCTCGCTCAGGTCAATCAAAAAGTCGCCAACCTTGAAACAAAAATTGAAAACATGGAAGCTACACTTATACGCCTGGTTGAGAAAAAGTAATTAATTGGATATCCTGAAAGTCAGATTGATCCTCGGCCCCACTCCCCTCGTCGTCTTCGGCACATGATGTTCATACAGGTCCTGCATGGTCTCCCCCATCAATAAAAAGCTCCCGTGCGTCAGCGGAATGCTCAGCTGCCCGACATCCTTCCTGGTCTTATGCCTGATCTTGAAAAGGCGGGTATCCCCAAACGTTACCGACGCGATAGCACGATGCTTCCCATCGGCCGGCAGCGTATCGCTATGCCACGAGACCGAATCATTCCCATCCCTGTAAAAATTGAGCAATACCCGGTTAAAAACAACCCCCGACTCCTTTTCCACCACAGCCTTTATCTCCAGCAGGGGAGCCGTCCATTCCAGCCCGTTCGGCCCGCCATACCAGGCCGTCAGCCTCGGATCGAGAACAACCTTGTCGTACATCTTGCGCGTCCGCTGCTGCCACGGCGTCTCCTCCTTAAGGATCCTGAAATAACCATCCGAATCCACCTTTGTAAAAAACTGCTCCCACAATCGCAGATCGGTCCCCGGCAGCTGAAAATCCGTAAACCTTCTCTGTCCTTCATCAAAAAGGGCTATATCCTCAAACAGATTCATACGGGCAAAGGTACAAAAAACTAATTATTTTAGCAAATAGCGACCCTACCCCTCACGCCTTAACCCCCAATACCGTAAACAAGATCAGCAACACCCCGATCACGATCAACCCCCAATAAACATATCGGAAAAAATCGGCGCCATGAAGCCTATGATTAAAATACCTCCCCAAAAAAATGGCAGGCACCGCCGCCGGGAGACACAGCAAAAAGTCCCCCATCACCGTCCACCCCAACATACCCTTTATAGCATAGCCCAGTACACCGACAAGGCTCGCCGGCAGAAAATAAGCCTGCAGCGTAGCCCTGAAATGTTTCGGGCTCCACCCTTTCAAATTGCCATAAACTACCAGCGGAGGCCCGTTAACCCCATACGCTCCTCCCAGTATCCCCGATAAAAATCCACAGACAAAAAGCGCCAGCCGACCAGCTCCACCGGTACCCCGACGATCTTTGGTCAGCATAGCATAGCCGCTATACCCTACTATCAGTATCCCCAGACCGATCTTTACCCAGTGTTCATTTCCATAGCTCAATATCATCAGCCCAATCGGTATCCCTAAAAAGGCATAGAGGATAAGCCACTTCGCGCTGTATATTTCGATGTGACGGTGATCCTGTATCACCACGATCAACGCGACCAGCACGGAGATGAGCACCGACAACGGTACCGCCACCTGCAGCGGGACAAAAAGCGCAAACAGCGGTACGGCAACCAGCGATTCACCAAACCCGAAAGTCGAGCGCACCAGTGTTGCTACAAAACTTATAGCAATCAGCGATAAGGTGATCAATTCAATTGTTATTTAAAAAGAAGGCAAAGATAACCCATTATCTCCCAACCCCTTACCCCCTTCTAATATCTTCTCCAAAATAACCCACATATCTAATTATTCTCCTAAATTGCACGTAGTCCAGCACCAATTACCAAAATGGCGAATCTGCTATGACGATTATTGCCCGAGGCCTGCTCTCTATACTCTTACTGATCTCCTGCACCGCCTCCGCGCAATCCTACGGTCTTGGCTTTCACAGTCACACCGAAGTCCAGGACCGGCGTACCTCGCTCGACCTTTTCCCAAATACCCCCTGGTGCCCCAAAGACAGCTTCACCCTCTCCTTCGAACTCAGCTTCCTCCCCGGCCATCACGAATACTTCGGCTATATATTCCGGATGATCGACAACGATAAAAAGAACATCGACTTCATCTACGACGAACGCTCCAACTTCCACCGGCGTTTCAAAATGGTCCTCGGCGACGACCTCACTCATATCGCCTTCGACCTTGACAGCAACTGCATGTTCCGCAGATGGAACAAATTCCGGATAACCTTCGATCCGGCCCGCGACCGGATCATCTTCCGTAACGACAGTACCTCTTACATCCAGGAGAAGGTCGGCCTCTCGGAAAACAGCTGTTTTCGACTCTTCTTCGGCACCAATCAGTACCGACAGTTCCAGGTCACCGACGTTCCGCCAACGGCATCGACGGCCCGCTCATCCGTGCCGCCGCAGTCTCCAACAATCAACCAACTACCAGCGGCGTCCCCAAAACCACCATCCTCCTCCAGTCCTCCAACACCGACTGGCTGAAATGGAACAAACAACCCGAGTACGCCAAAACCGCCATGCTCCTCCGCTCCGAGCGCGAGTCAAAACCCTCCGGAGCCGCCCTCATCCGTGTCAACCTCCACGGCGGCAACCTCTTCCTCTCCACACTCCCCGCCACGCCCCATCTCGAAAAAGCTCAACAACTCATCGATAAGCTCCTAACCAACCTCGGCGCCCGCACAAACACCACCACATCCATCCTCCAACCCAACGGCGACCTCACCCCCGACCTCCGCAACCTCCAACCCGGAACCGAACCCAACCAGGCCTGGCTCGACTTCTGGATATCCAGCCCCCGTTCCCTCGACGACCTGCTGGCAGAACCCGACATACCCGTCGTAGATTTCCAACTATCCGCAGAAATCCGCCAGGTTTGGCTCAACAACAACCTCTTGCTCTCCATTGACCAAAAATCCCACCGCCAATCCGCAAAAACGATCAATCCAGAGCAAACACCCCCTCCCTCCGCCAGCACCGATTTTCGACATACCCTTCCCGCCCTCCGTCTCCTCCAGGGCTGGAACCATTTCCATATCCTGTTGCAACAAGGACCCGACGGCTGGACCTTCACCGGCCGCCTCACTTCCAATCATCCCGAGTTCCTGAAAACCCTATCCGCAACCGCCGCCAAACCATAAAAAACAAAAAACCATCCATATGAGACAACTCACCTTCCTCCTTTTCACCGCAACGCTCCTCCTCACCAACTGCAAGAAGAACGACCTCACGAGCAACCCCAACCCTAACACCCCAACCACGGCCCGCGCCGTCTCACCAACCGGGGACGTCGTCGGCAAGATCATCGCCGGCTACCAGGGATGGTTCCAGGCTTCCGGTGACGGCGGCCCCTTCAACAGCTGGCAGCACACCAACCTCGAATGCTGGCCCGACATGCGCCAGTACACCAGGACCTATGGAAACGTCCGCTTCAACCAGGACTCCATCTTCGAGCCCCCGTTCACCGGTACCCTCGGCAACGGCCAGCCGGTCTCGATGTTCTCCGACTGGGACCAGTCATCCGTTAGTCTCCATTTCTTCTGGATGCAACAGTACGGCGTCGACTGCGCCGCCCTCCAACGTTTCGGCGCCCACTTCAGCGACCCGCGCGTCAAAACCAGCAGCGACACCATCATCTCCCACGCCCGCAAAGCCGCCGAGACCTACGGACGAAAATTCTACATCATGTATGACATCAGCGGCTGGACCAACTTCCAGACCGAGCTCAAGTCCGACTGGACGACCTACATGAGCGCCCACACCACCTCCTCCGCTTATGCCAAGCAGAACGGCAAACCCGTCGTCTGCATCTGGGGCGTCGGCGTCAACGGCAGACCGGGCAACTTCGCAACCGACACAACCAACCGTAGCGCCTATCTCGCCGCCAACATGCTCATGGGATGGCGCGTAGGCGCAAGCCCCAGCACCGATTTCGTAAAGAACGATTCCACGGAACGCAACTTCTGCAACTCCAACGGCATCGACTACCAGGTCGACATCTATCCCGGCACCAGCTTCTTCAACACCAACAAGACCCAAAAGAACATCATCCCCCGCCAGCACGGCGACTTCATGTGGACGCAGTTCGCAGCGGCCAGGACCACCGCCGTCCCCAGCGTATACATATCTATGTTTGATGAGATGAACGAGGCCACCGGCATCCTTCCCTGCGCCGAGGACAGCAGCATGATCCCCTCGGGTCAGTACTTCCTCACCCTCGACTACGACGGCACCCACGTTTCGGCCGACTTCTATCTTCGTCTCACCACCGACGGCGGTAAGATGATAAAAGGCCAGATAGCGTATACGCCGACACACCCCACACCCCACGTCCTTACTCCGCCCACGAGCCTGACACCCCATGTACTATCCAATAGCTCGATCCAGGTCAACGTATCGGCCGTCACCGACGCCCCCTGCTATAATTTCAAAAGGTCCACGACCCACGGCGGTCCCTACACGACAGTAGCATCCGGCCTCACCAACCCAACCTTTACCGATACCGGCCCGTCACCGGGCACTACGTATTATTATGTCTGCACAACCGGCCGCATCAACGCCGGCGAGAGCGTCATCAGCCGCGAGGCCAGCGGAACCACCAATCCTTAGCGGCGCAACAGATCCCTAACCCACACAAATCCCTAACCCCCACCATCACCCACAAAACAAAAAGGCGGGACCAACTCCCGCCTTTTATCGTCAATCCACGAAATATCGTATCGACAATTCGCTATCAACAACCCAATCATCTAATTACCAAACCCTTAACTCGTGGCACAAATCTTGGCATGCGCACCATACTAAACACGATCCATTGAGCAATCACTCCACAATAAAGCGCATACCCTCATCCACGTCCACATCCACGCCCACATCTACGTCCACGAACAAAAAAACCCCCAAACCCCGCAAAACGATGAGATCGACAACACCTCCCTCCGAAGAGACAATCAACACGCTCAACCAACTCGCCCGCTCTCACCCCTTCTGCCACCCGCACAAAGCCAAAAAACACGACTTCCTATAACCACTTCATTCCTCCCCCCAGCTCCCCTCCCTCAGAAACGCGCCACCCGGCCATCCCCGTCCAATCCCCACCCGGCCATCCCCGTCCCCCCCCCCCCCCCCCCCCCCCCCACCCCCCCCCCCCCCCCCCCCCCCCCCCCCCCCCCCCCCCCCCCCCCCCCCCCCCCCCCCCCCCCCCCCCCCCCCCCCCCCCC